>Ga0209024_1000085_pt1 | contig 194571 bp, 187 predicted proteins | sample AutmiccommunBRH5_FD_187380 | JGI IMG/M metagenome (GOLD analysis project Ga0209024, IMG submission 187380) | Deep subsurface microbial communities from Mt. Terri, Switzerland - Autotrophic microbial communities BRH/5 (SPAdes) (version 2) | ecosystem: Environmental > Aquatic > Deep subsurface >...
GGTCTCGGCCGCCGTTTTGCGGTCGGCACCCTCCAGAACCAGCGCGATCGCCAACATCCGCCGCGCCGCCTTCGCATCATGGCTTCGGGCTGCGCCAGCACGAAGATCGCGCGCTGTAAACTCCGTCAGTATGATCGAAACCACCATCGTAACCTCCATCCTTTGATGGAAGTGAATCACAACCTACAACATGTGGGAATCCCGAAAAGAGTCAGACACATTGGCCGCTGGTATTATTGAATGGTTGAATGGCGCACCCGGAGCGATTCGAACGCCCGACCCCCAGATTCGTAGTCTGGTGCTCTATCCAGCTGAGCTACGGGTGCGTGCGGCGGGGTCTAGCGTTCCGGGCGGGCCATTGCAAGGGGCAAAACCGGCTATTGCGCCGCCGCGCTGATCGTGCCTTCGGCGCGCGGCAGGCAGATCACGAAGGTGGTGCCGGAGGCCCCGGTCTCGCCGAGTTCCAGCCGCCCGCCATGGCCGCGCACCAGTTCCGCGGCGATCACCAGGCCCAGCCCGGTGCCGCCCTTGCGCGCCCCGCCCTGGAACGCGGTGAACAGGTTGTCGCGCGCCTTCTGCGGCAGGCCGGGGCCGTCGTCGCGCACCCGGATGCTCCAGGTCGCGTCGTCCTCGTGGGCGGCGATCTCGATCCGCCCGGGCCGGCCCGTCGCCTCGATCGCCTGGCGGGCGTTGCGCACGAGGTTGGTGAGCACGCGGTGCAACTGCTCGGCGTCGGCGCGCACCTGGAAGGCCGGGGACACGGCGTTTTCCAGCCGGACCACCCCGTTCTCGCCGCCGCCCGACAGCGCCTCGCCGTCGATCACGTCGTCCACCAGCCGGCGCAGCGGCACCCGCGTCAGCGTCGGCGGCGGTTCCTCGGCGCGGCCGAAGGCCAGCGTCGTCTCGCACAGGTTGACCGCGCGGGCGAGCGAGCCGACAAGCTTGGGCGCCGCGCGCACCACCATCGGATCGGCGCTGCCCTCCAGACGGTCGGCGAACAGGGTGGCGGTGGACAGGATGTTGCGCAGGTCATGGCTGACCTTGGCCACCGCCGAACCAAGCTGGGCCAGCCGCTCTTTCTGGCGCAGCGCCGCGGTCAGTTGCGATTGCATCGCGTGCAGCGCCTCTTCGGCCTCGCGCAGTTCGCGCACACCGTTGCCGGGGGTGATGATGCGCCGCGAATCCTCGGGCGCCTGCGCGTAGGAGGTCATGTGCGCCACCACCCGCTTGATCGGCAGCACCATCAGCTTGCGCACCGCGAAGAACAGCAGCACCGCCGTCAGCACCGAGATCACCGCCGACAGCGTCAGCACCCGCAAGCCGTATTCGAGCATCGCCGCGCGCAAGGGCGCGGTTTCGGTGGTGACCTCGATCAGCAGGCCGGCGTCGCGCACCGGCTCGCCCATCACGCGGATGACCGCGTTCTCGGTGCGCAAAAGCTCGGCCATCGCGTTGCGCACCAGCGTCACCGGCCCGCTTTCGCGCAGATCGTAGGTGGCGACGATCTCCGACGGGATCGGCGACGACAGCACCAGTTCGCGCATCTCGTCCCGGCGCAGGACGACGTTGAACACCCCGGCATTCGCGAGCAGTTCGCGTTCGAGATCGGCGGGGATGACGTCTTCGGCCGCGAGCAGCGCCAGCGAGGCGATCTGCGCCCGTTCGAGGCGCAGCAGCAGGTAATCGAGCCGGAAGCCCGCCAGCGCCGGCACGAGGATCAACACCTCGGCCAGGACCACGAACACCGTGGTCAGAAGCAGGAAACGGCCGGAGAGAGAATTGAAGATCATCCGCCTGTCCGCTTGCGCGGCTCAGGGCAGAACCCGCTGCACCAGCCCGACCACGCGCTTCACCAAAGAACTATCAAAGAGTTTCGGGGAAAAATAGGCACCCGCGGCGCGTTTGTTAACCTCGGACAGCGTCGGATAGGGAAGAACCGTGTTGGCGATCGCCGTCATCCGCAGGTTGTTGCCGATGGCCATGGCCCACATCGCGATCAGCTCGCCCGCCTGCGCGCCCACGATCGAGGCGCCGACCGGCCGGCCGCGCACCACGCTGACCTTGACAAGGCCGGTGGTCTTGCCCTCGGCCACGGCGCGGTCGTTGTGCTCGTAGGGCCAGCGCACGACGGTCACGGCGGCGTCGCCGTGGGTCTTGCGCGCCTCGGCCTCGGTCAGGCCGACATGGGCCATCTCGGGGTCGGTGTAGGTGGCCCAGGGAATGTGGGCGGTGCGCGCCTTCGCCGGCAGGCCCAGCAGGATCGGGCGGATCGCGATGCTGGCGTGATAGCCCGCCACATGGGTGAACTGCAGCCCGCCGGCGACATCGCCCAGCGCATAGACCCGCCGGTTGGAGACCGAGCGCAGCCCGGCGTCCACCTTGATGCCGGCGCGCGTCGTCTCGACCCCGGCCTTGTCCAGGTCCAGCCGCGCAAGGTTGGGCGTGCGGCCCACCGCCACCAGCAGGTGGCTGCCGCGAAACACCCGGCCGTCCTTGGCCTCGACCTCGATCGCGCCGGCGGTGCCGCGGATCTCGGCCGCCATCGCGTCCTCGGCGATCTCGAGGCCGTCGGCGCGCAGCCGCGCCAGCGCGATGGCGGCGATCTCCGGGTCGTCCTTGCCCAGCGCCTTCATCCCCTCGATCACCGTCACCCGGCAGCCAAGCCGCAGGTGCGCCTGCGCCATCTCCATCCCGATCGGGCCGCCGCCGATCACCAGCAGGTGCTCGGGGCGCTCGCGCATCTCGAAGATCGTCTCGTTGGTGTCGTAGGGCACGCCGTCGAGGCCCGGGATCGGCGGCACCAGCGGCGACGAGCCGGTGGCGACGACGAAGCGGCGCGCGGTGATGGTGGTGTCGCCGGCCTGCACCTCGGCAGGCGAGACGAAGCGGCCCCAATCCTCGATCACCCGAACGCCGAAGCCCTCGAACCGCTCGACGCTGTCCATCGGCGCGATGGTGGCGATGGTGCGCGCGACATGGTCCTTGGCGGCGCCGAAATCGACCGTTGGCGCCACCGGGGCAACGCCGAAGGGCCCGCCGGCCTCCATGGCGTGGGCGGCCTTGCCGGCGGCGATCAGCGCCTTGGAGGGCACGCAGCCGTAGTTGAGGCAATCGCCGCCCATCCGGTGGCCCTCGATCAGCACCACCCTGGCGCCCATCTGCGCCGCCCCGGCGGCCAGCGACAGGCCGGCCGATCCGCCGCCGATGATGCACAGGTCGGTCTTCAAACGGCTCATGGGGTAACGTCCTTCCTTCTGAACAGGCGCAAGACGAGGGGCAGCGCCGCCAGCGCGGCAAGGCCAAGCAGCGGCAGCAGGATGCGGGGCTCGAAGATCAGCCCGAGGTCGGGGGTCTCGTTGCGGGCGAACACCTCGCCCAGGCCGGCGCCGACCGAGGTGTAGACCAGCCCGCCGGGCAGGATCCCGAGGAACGTCGTGATCGCGAAGCGCGACAGCCGCACCCCCACCAGCGCCGGCAGAAGGTTGGCGACGAAGAACGGCACCGCCGGCACCAGCCGCATCACGAACAGCACCGACCATTCGTTGTCCGCGATGGCGCGGCGAAACCGCTTCACCCGGCCCTCCGAGGCGTCGATCCGCGCGGCAAGCTGATCGCCGAGGCCCCACTTCGCGGCCACAAAGATCGCCACCGCCCCGAGGCTGGCCGAAACGACGTTGAACAGCACCCCGGGAAAGGTGCCGAACAGGAACCCGCCGGTCAGCGTCGCGACGGTGGCGCCGGGCAACGAGAAGGCGACGATGGCGACATAGGCGGCCATGAAGCCCAGCACCGTGGCAAGGTAGTTGGCATCGCGAAACGCGATCAGCGCTTCGCGGTTCTCGCGCAGCGCCTCGAAGCTCAACTGCTCACGCAGCATCACGCTGCCCGCGACCGCCACCACGACGACGATCAGCAGCGGCAGCCGGCGGCCAAGGCCGCGCCGGGGGGGTGCAGGCAGGTTCACGGCGCGTTGTCCCTCTTTCCGCGTCGCAGCACAACATGTATGCGTCGGCAGGCCGGCAACAGGGGGCTCACGCGCGCTTGATCGCCCGCGACGGAATGTTTCAGGCCGCGCGCCGGGGGCGGGCGGTTGACAGCCCGGCGGGGTTGGCCTAAGGCCCGGGCCTGAAATGTTTGCGCCGCCCCGCGGGGCCGCGCCACCATGCAAGGACGAGCGCGATGAAACGCACCTACCAGCCCAGCAACCTCGTGCGCAAACGCCGCCACGGATTTCGCTCGCGGATGGCCACCAAGGGCGGGCGCCGGGTGATCAACGCCCGCCGCGCCAAGGGCCGGGCACGCCTGACGGCGTGACGCCGTCGCACCGCGAAAGGATCTTGCGATGACGCCGCCGGGGGCGCAGGGGGAAGGCCAGCGGGCCGGGCCCTGCGCCCCGGCGGCGTTGTCATGCCCACTCGAATCGGGCCCACTCGAATCGGGCCCGCCTGAATCGCGCCCTCCCCAATCGTGCCCACCCGGCAGCCGGCCCACCGGCCCGATGCCGGCAACGCTGCGCCGGCGCGCCGATTTCCTGCGCGCGGCCGCGGCGGCGCGGCGCAGCGCGCCGGGGTTCATGCTCCAGGCTCGCCGGCGGGCGCCGGACGAGGGTGCTGGCCGCGCCCTGCGGGTGGGCTTCACCTGTTCCAGGAAGGTCGGCAACGCGGTGCTGCGCAACCGCGCCCGGCGACGTCTGCGCGCGGTCGCGCGGCTGGTGCTGCCCGAGGACGGGCGCGCGGGCTGGGATTACGTGCTGGTCGGTCGCCCCGGCGCCACCATCGAGCGCGATTTCGCCGCCCTCGTCGACGACCTGCGCCGCGCGCTGGCGCGGGTGCACGAGGGCGCACCGGGATGACCGCGCACACTGCCCACGCAAGGCACCGGGATGAGGCGCGCCGGCCTGCCCTTCATCTTGGCCCAAATACTCAATTCCGCCCCCTCCCGGCGCGCGCCCGCGGCGGGTGCGCGCCATGAGTCCGCTGGCCCATCTCGTGGCGCTGCCGGTGCGCGCCTACCGGCTGGTGCTGTCGCCCTGGGTGGGGCACGGCTGCCGCTTTCAGCCGACATGCTCGGCCTACGCGCTCGAGGCGCTGGAACGGCACGGCGCGCTGCGCGGCAGCTGGCTGGCGATCCGGCGCATCGGGCGATGCCATCCGCTTGGCGGATCGGGCTACGATCCGGTGCCGCCGCGCCGCGGCAAGGGTTCTGCCGGCGGGGGTTCTGCCGGCGGGGGTTCAGCCGGCGTGGGCGATGAGGGTAAGCTGTGATGGCAGCAGCGGCCCGCTGCCCGACACCACCGCCAGCGGCACACCGTCCAGCGTGATCGTGGCGGTGCCGGGCTGGAACGGGTCGGACAGCACCTCGACCAGCGGGTCGGGATGGGCCTCGGCGTCGTAGACCACCACCAGCCGGTCGGCGTCGGGGTCGTAGTCGGTGACGTGGGCCACCGGCGCGCCGGCGCCGATCCAGTCGCCGATGGCGAAGGTATCGCCACCCTCGCCGCCGCTGGCGATGTCGCCTGCGCCGGCCACGATGATGTCGCCGCCGGCGCCGCCGTTGAGGAAATCGGCCGCCTCGGTGCCGCCCGGCGTCAGGCTTTCGGCGCCCAGCAGGGTGTCGTCGCCGGCCCCGCCCTGCAGCAGGTCGGCCCCGCCCTCGCCCCACAGCACATCGTCGCCGAAACCGCCGGCAAGCGTGTCGTCGCCCTCGCCGCCGGCGATCAGGTCGGCCCCGTCGCCACCGACGAGCGAATCGGTGCCATCGTCGCCGGCCAGCGTGTCGTCGCCGGTGCCGCCGTAAAGGCTGTCGTCGCCGCCCTCGCCCGCCAGCCCGTCGTTGCCGGCGCCGCCGCTCAGGCTGTCGTCGCCGGCGCCGCCGGCCAGCGTGTCGTCGCCGCCCTCGCCCGCCAGCACGTCGTCGCCCGCGCCGCCGACGATGGCGTCGTCGCCGTCGCGGCCGCCGATGAAATCGGGCTTGTCGCTGCCGTCGAGCATGTCGTCGGCGGTGCCGCCCGACAGGATGCCGCCCGCGACCAGCGCCTGCAGCACCTGCGGCGTGGCCGGGATCGGCTCCAGCCCGAATTCGGAGGGTTCGTCGCCGGTGTCCGCGCCGTCGTCCTCGCTGCCCGATTCGCCCCAGTCGGCCGAGAACGCCGAGACGAAATCGGGCAGTTCCGGCGCCCCGACCCCCGCGCCACCGCTGTCGGACAGCACCTCGGAGGCGAAGCCGGCGTCGAGGAAATCGCCCATCGTCGCGCCTTCGGAGGTGGCATCGTCGGCGCCGCCGCCGGCATCGTCGGCGGTTGCCTCGGCATCCTCACCGTCGGAGGACGACACGGCATCGGCAATCAATCCGCCGAACAGCAGCCCGAAGAGCGAGAAGAACCCGAACATGACACACCCCGCAGCCTGAAAACCGGTTGCCACTTCTGTCAGGGTTGCAAGATTGCCCGGCCATTCTGGCGAATCCGTGGCGCCGGCGTTGTCGCATGCTACACCCGTTCGCGGCGGCGCCACAGCCTTTCCGCCGCGCACGGTTAACGCCGCCGCGGCGCGATTGCGGCTTTTCTTCGCGGCCGTTCTCCCCTATACGCGCGCATCGGCCGCCCAAGCGGTCGTTTCGGGCCTGCGCTGGACGACATCCCGGCCTGTGCCGTCACCGACCACGGACAAGGAGTTTCCGATGTCGATCACCACCGAAGAGAAAACCCGCCTGATCAAGGAATACGCAACCAAGGAGGGCGACACCGGCTCGCCCGAGGTCCAGGTCGCGATCCTGTCGTCGCGCATCGCGACGCTGACCGAGCATTTCAAGACCCACAAGAAGGACAACCACTCCCGGCGTGGGCTGTTGATGATGGTGGCGCAACGCCGCAAGCTGCTCGATTATGTCAAGGCGCGCGACGTCGAACGCTACCAGGCCCTGATCGGCCGCCTCGGCCTGCGTCGCTGAGCCCCTGTCGCGCCCCCGCCCGGGGGCGCGCCCGATTCCGGGCCCGTGGCGGCCCATACCGTCCGCAGCCTGCCTCGCCGGACCCCACGGGGTGAACAGGCCTTTCGCATCGGGGTCACGGGCATGCGGCCCGTAAGCAGTGGCAGCGGGAGGGCCCCGCCGCCAGGACAGGATAGAGAATGTTCAATATCACCAGAAAATCCATCGAGTGGGGCGGCGAGACGCTGACCCTCGAAACCGGGCGCGTCGCGCGCCAGGCCGACGGTTCGGTCATCGCCACCCTGGGCGAGACCAGCGTCATGGCCAACGTCACCTTCGCCAAGGCGCCCAAGCCGGGGCAGGATTTCTTCCCCCTCACGGTGCATTACCAGGAACGCTACTACGCCGCCGGCAAGGTGCCCGGCGGCTTCTTCAAGCGCGAGGCGCGGCCCTCCGAGAAGGAAACCCTGACCTCGCGGCTGATCGACCGGCCGATCCGGCCGCTGTTCGTGCCCGGCTTCAAGAACGAGGTGCTGATCATCTGCACCGTGCTGTCGCACGATCAGGTCAACGAACCCGACATGCTGGCGATGATCGCGGCCTCGGCGGCGCTGACGATCTCGGGGGCGCCGTTCCTCGGGCCGATCGCCGGCTGCCGCGTCGGCTTCGTCAATGGCGAATACGTGCTCAACCCCGAGTGCGACGACATGCACAAGCTGCGCGAGAACCCCGAGCAGCGGCTCGACCTCGTGGTGGCGGGCACCAAGGACGCGGTGATGATGGTCGAATCGGAAGCCTACGAGCTTTCCGAGGCCGAGATGCTGGGCGCCGTCAACTTCGCGCATGCCCAGATCCAGCCGGTGATCGACCTGATCGTGGACCTCGCCGAGGAAGCCGCGAAAGAGCCGTTCGACTTCCAGCCGCCGGATTACTCGGCGCTCTACGCCAAGGTGAAGGCCGCCGGCGAGGCGCAGATGCGCGCCGCCTTCGCGATCCGCGACAAGCAGGAACGCACCGCCGCCATCGCCGCCGCGCGCGACGCGGTGATCGCCACCCTGAGCGAGGACGAGGCCGCCGACGAAAACCTCGGCTCGGCGTTCAAGAAGCTCGAATCCTCGATCCTGCGCGGCGACATCATCCGCGGCGGCGCCCGCATCGACGGGCGCGACCATACCAGCGTCCGCCCGATCGTGGCCGAAACCGGCGTGCTGCCGCGCACCCACGGCTCGGCGCTGTTCACCCGCGGCGAGACGCAGGCCCTGGTGATCGCGACGCTGGGCACCGGCGACGACGAGCAGTTCGTCGACGCGCTGACCGGCACCAGCAAGATGAACTTCCTGCTGCACTACAACTTCCCGCCCTATTCGGTGGGCGAGGTCGGCCGCTTCGGCCCGCCGGGCCGGCGCGAGATCGGCCACGGCAAGCTGGCGTGGCGGGCGTTGCAGGCGGTGCTGCCGCCGGCGACCGACTTCCCCTACACCATCCGCCTGGTGTCCGAGATCACCGAATCCAACGGCTCGTCGTCGATGGCGACGGTGTGCGGCGGGTCGCTCGCGATGATGGACGCCGGCGTGCCGCTCAAGGCGCCGGTCGCGGGCGTGGCGATGGGGCTGATCCTGGAAGAGGACGGCCAGTTCGCGGTGCTGACCGACATCCTCGGCGACGAGGATCACCTGGGCGACATGGACTTCAAGGTCGCCGGCACCGAGAACGGCATCACCTCGCTGCAGATGGACATCAAGGTGGCCGGGATCACCCCGGCGATCATGGAGCAGGCGCTGGCGCAGGCCAAGGCCGGGCGGCTGCACATCCTGGGCGAGATGGCCCGCGCGCTGAACGCACCGGCCGACTTCAGCCCCTACGCCCCGAAGATCGAAACCATGAGCGTGCCCACCGACAAGATCCGCGAAGTGATCGGCACCGGCGGCAAGGTCATCCGCGAGATCGTCGAGGTTTCGGGTGCCAAGGTCGACATCAGCGACGACGGCACGATCAAGATCGCCTCGAACGACGCGAACGCGATCAGGAAGGCCCACGACATGATCCACGCGATCGTGGCCGAGCCGGAAGAGGGCAAGGTCTACACCGGCAAGGTCGTGAAACTGGTCGATTTCGGCGCCTTCGTGAACTTCTTCGGCAAGCGCGACGGGCTGGTGCATGTCAGCCAGATCGCGGCGAAGCGGCTCAACCACCCCTCCGACGTCCTCAAGGAGGGGCAGGAGGTGAAGGTCAAGCTGCTGGGCTTCGACGATCGCGGCAAGGTCCGGCTGGGCATGAAGATGGTCGACCAGGAAACCGGCGAGGAAATCGACCCCTCGCGCGAAGACGCCTGATCGACGGCACCACGGCATGAAGGGCCCCGGCGGCAACGTCGGGGCCTTTTGCCGTCACGCCCCGCCGGGTCCGCAGGACGTCGCGGCCGCGATGGAAGCGGGCCGCCGGCGCCGTGACCGGCCCGCCGCCCTGCCCCGGCAGACGGAGCGCCGCGCTGCACCCTCAAGGCGGGGGGCTCTGCCCCCCGATGCGCCTGCGGCGCATTCCCCCCGGAGTATTTTCGCCAAGATGAAGGGAAAGCCCCGCGCTTTCATCTTGGCCCAAATACTCCCGCCGGAGGCGTCCGCACTCACCACGGCCGCCGGGGCCGGGGATGAGCGCGCCGTGGCCCGCGGGCCTTCTGTCGCGGAAGTTGCGCTGGTCGGTGGTGGACGGGCCCGCGGGCGGCGGGCTCAGGTGCCGAGATTCTCGACCACCGGCATGCCCATGACGTGGAAGCCGCCGTCGACATGGATCACCTCGCCCGAGGTATGGGCGCCGTAATCGGACGCGAGATAGACCGCGGTGCCGCCGATCGAGCCGAGCGTGGCGTTCTTGCGCAGGGGCGCGTTGGCCTCGGCGTGCTTGAAGGTGCGCCGCGCCGCGCCGATGGCCGAGCCGGCGAGCGTCTTCATCGGCCCCGGGCTGATCGCGTTGACGCGGATGCCCTGCGGTCCGAGATCGGAGGCGAGGTAGCGCACCGCCATCTCGAGCCCGGCCTTGGCCACGCCCATGACGTTGTAGCACGGCATCACCCGCTGCCCGCCGTCGAAGGTGAGCGTGAGCATCGTGCCGCCGGCCGGCATCAGCGTGGCCGCGCGGCGCGCCACCGAGATCAGTGAATAGCACGAGATCAGCATCGTGTTGGTGAAGTTGGTCGCGGTGGTGTCGCGAAAGCGGAAGTCGGTCGCCAGCTCGGCCTTGTCGGTGTAGGCGATGGCGTGGACGAGGAAATCGAGCCCGCCCCAGGCCGTCCCGATCCGCGCGAAGGCGGCGTCGATCGAGGCTTCGTCGGTGACGTCGACCTCGACCATCAGCTCGGCCCCGAGGCTTTCGGCCAGCGGCTGCACCCGGCGGCCGAACGCCTCGCCCTGGTAGGAGAAGGCAAGCTCGGCACCCTCGGCGGCCATCGACTGCGCGATACCCCAGGCGATCGAACGTTCGTTCGCGACGCCCATAACGAGCCCGCGCTTGCCTTTCAGAAGGTCGGCCATGGTGCGTCTGTCCCCATTCAGTCGGTGTACTTGCTGAGGATCAGGGTGGCGTTGGTGCCCCCGAATCCGAAGGAATTCGACAGCACGCTGTCCATCGCGACGTTGTCGCGGTATTCGGTCGCGATCTCGTCCGGGCGCAGTTCGGGATCGAGCGTCGCGACATTGGCCGAGGCGGCGATGAAGCCGCCGTTGAGCATCAGCAGCGAATAGATCGCCTCGTGCACGCCCGTCGCCCCGAGGCTGTGGCCGGTGAGCGCCTTGGTGGACGAGATCGGCGGCGTCGTGCCCTCGCCGAATACGCGGCGCACGGCCTTGACCTCGGTCACGTCGCCCGCCGGCGTCGAGGTGCCGTGGGCGTTGATGTAGCTGACGCTGCGGCCCTTGGGCAGGGTGTCCAGCGCCAGCCGCATCGAGCGTTCGCCGCCCTCGCCCGAGGGCGCGACCATGTCGAAGCCGTCCGAGGTGGCACCGTAGCCGGTGATCTCGGCGTAGATCTTCGCGCCGCGGGCGCGGGCGTGTTCAAGCTCCTCCAGCACCACCACTCCGCCGCCCCCGGCGATCACGAAGCCGTCGCGGGTGGCGTCAAACGGCCGCGAGGCGGTTTCGGGGGTGTCGTTGTATTTCGACGACATCGCGCCCATCGCGTCGAACAGGCACGACAACGTCCAGTCCAGTTCCTCGCCGCCGCCGGCGAAGACGATATCCTGCTTGCCCATCTGGATCAGTTCGGTGCCGTTGCCGATGCAATGCGCGCTGGTCGAGCACGCCGAGGTGATGGAATAGTTCACCCCCTTGATCCTGAACGGCGTCGCCAGGCAGGCCGAGTTGGTCGACGACATGCAGCGCGTCACCATGAACGGCCCCATCCGCTTGGGGCTGCGCTTTTCCTTGACGATCGAATGGGCGAGGAAGAAATTCGAGGTCGACGGCCCGCCCGAGCCCATCACGAGGCCGGTGCGCGGGTTCGAGACATCGCCCGCCTCCAGCCCGCTGTCGGCGATGGCCTGTTCCATGGCGATGAAATTGTAGGCGGCGCCGGGGCCCATGAAGCGCAGGTTGCGCTTTTCGATGTGATCCTCGAGCACGATCCGCGGCATCCCGTGCACCTGGCAGCGAAACCCGTTCTCGGCGTATTCGGGCGCGAACACGATGCCCGAGCGGCCGGCGCGCAGGCTGGCCTCGACCTCGGCGGCGGAGTTGCCGATCGGCGAGACGATCCCGACCCCGGTGATGACGACGCGACGCATTGTGCCTCCTTCCCGCCCGACGGGCAGCGGCCCCGCCCGCTGGCGGTTCTACTCGGTGAACAGGCCAACCTTCATGGCGGTGGCGGTATAGATCTCCTTGCCATCGGCCAGCATCCGGCCGTCGGCGACCCCGAGCTTGAGCTTGCGGTCGATGACCCGGGTGAAATCGACCAGATAGGTGACCCGCGCGACCGCCGGTGTCACCATGTCGGAAAACTTGACCTCGCCCACGCCCAGCGCGCGGCCGCGGCCCGGCATCCCGCGCCAGCCCAGGTTGAAGCCGGTCAACTGCCACAGCGCATCCAGCCCGAGGCAGCCGGGCATCACCGGATCGCCGGGAAAATGGCAGGCGAAGAACCACAGGTCGGGGTGGATGTCGAACTCGGCCACCACATGGCCCTTGCCGTGCAACCCGCCATCCGCGGAAATTTCGGTGACGCGGTCGACCATCAGCATCGGCGGTTCGGGAAGCTGGGCGTTGCCGTGGCCGAACAACTCGCCCCGCGCGCAGCGCAGCAGCGCGGCCTTGTCGAACGACGTCGGATACTCTGCCATGCGGCCCGTTCCCCTTCACCCCAATCGGTCGAACCCGTCTATCACCGCGCCGTCGCGGGTGGCAAGATGCACCACCGCGCGCCAAGCCGGCGAGCAGACATTGAAAACCGCCACCGGCCGCCTTATTGGTATGGCCATGGATCACGATTTCGCGCCGCTTTCGGACGACAGCCTGGCCCGCGGCACCCGCTGGCTGGGACGCGCGGGGTTGCGCCCCACGCGCCAGCGCCTGGCGCTGGCCGCGCTGCTGGTGGGCGACGGGCACGACCGCCACGTTTCGGCCGAGGGGCTGCACGCCGCCACGCTTGCCAGCGGCGAGCCGGTGTCGCTGGCCACGGTCTACAACACCCTGCGCGCCTTCTGCGACGTCGGATTGATGCAGGAGATCACCGTCACCGTCGACGGCAGCCGCAGCTATTTCGACACCCGCACCGACGACCATGCGCATTTCTTCTGGGAAGACACCGCCGAGCTGTTGGACGCCCCCGACGACGGGCTCGACATCGCGCGCCTGCCCGACCTGCCCGAGGGTGCCGAACTGGCCCGCGTCGATGTCGTGATCCGGCTGCGCCGGCGCGCCGGGACCGCCGCCCGCGCCGCGGCGGAGTGATCGCGCGCCCGCGCCGGAACGCCAGTCGCACCACCCTGCCGTGACAGGATCGCGCGCGGGCCGCAGCCGGTCTACACCGGCGGCTGATCGGCCGGGCCGGCGGCACCCACCGGCGCCGGCGCCGGCGCCGACTGCGCCGGCAGGCCGCTCATCAGATCCTCGATGAACAGGCTCAGGAACTGCGGCCGCCCGCCAACCCCGGCCTTGCGATAGATCGCCGCCGTCTGCGCCTTGACGGTGCCCTCCGAGGTGCCGCGCAGCCGCGCGATCTCGGCCGTCGACAGGCCCTTGAGCGCGAACAGCGCCACATCGCGCTCGGCCGGCGTCAGGCCCCATTCCTCAAGCCGGTCGTTGACGAGATCGAGGAACGCGCCCGCCGCCCGTCGCAGCCGTTCCTCGGCGCGGCGCCGGTCGCGCACCGAGCGGACGACCAGCGCCGCCCCGGTGGTCATGCCAAGCACGAGGCCCGCCGCCGCGCCAAGCTCGAGGTATTCGCGCGTCTGCCAGCTTATCGGCCGCGGATACAGCCCGAACACCGACAGCACGATGTCGGAAATGAAGAAAAGCGCGCTGGCCGCCTGCGCGACGAACACCAGCAAGATGACGATACGTCCCCAGCTCACCGGCGGCGACGGCACGCACACGGCGGTGGGCACCCCTCAATCGTCAACATCGTCATCTTCGTCGTCGTCATCTTCGTCGTCGTCGGTGTCGTCGTCGTCGGTGTCGCCGGCGCCATCGTTGCCCGAACCGGACCCCGAGTTCGAATTGTCGTCGCCGCCGCCGCCCGGCCCCGAGTTCGACCCGCCATCGGATCGTCCGACGTCGTCGAACACGCCGTCGTCGAGGATGACGTCGTCCTCCCACAGATCGCGCAGGATCTCGCCGGTGCGCGGGTTGACCACGATCTCGCGGCTGCGGCTGCCGCGGCGGCCCACGATGATCGCGCGGCCCAGCAGCGTGCGGCTGACCGCAACCTCGCGATAGCCCTGGCGCTCCAACTGGCGGACGATGCTGTCCACGACCGTCTGCGCCTGCGCCCCGCCCGCCGTCAGGACGGCTGCCGCCAGCGAGAACATGAGGGAGCGTCGTTTCATCTCACACCAGAAGCGGCCAAAGGCGCCCCCGCGACCCTAGTGGCGCGGAGGCATTGCGACAAGCGCATCACAAAACGCGGGACGCTGACAACTCAGTCGTCGTCGCTGCCGTCGTCGTCGCCGCTGTCGCTGTCGTCATCGCTGTCATCGCTGTCATCGCTGCCCGAGCCGCTGTCGTCGTCGTTGCCCGAGCCGCCGCTGTCATCGCTGCCCGAACCGCCGTTGTCGTCGCTTCCCGAGCCGTTGTCATTGCTGTCCGAGCCGCCGTTGTCGTCGCTGCCCGAGCCGCCGTTGTCGTCGCTGCCCGAACCGCTGTCGTCGTCGTTGCCCGAACCGCCGTTGTCGTCGCTTCCCGAGCCGTTGTCGTCGCTGCCCGAGCCGTTGTCGTCGCTGCCCGAGCCGTGGTCATCGCTGTCCGAACCGCCGTTGTCATCACCGTCGAAATCGCCCGAGCCCTGATCGGGGGTGCCGTCGTCGTCGGTCGAGCCGCCGACGCTGCCGCCAGCGGCCGAAGCGTTGACGAAATCGTCGCCTTCGACGTTGACTTCGATCCCGCCGGCACCGGCCTGGGCACCCGCCGGGCCGAACTCCTGCTTGATGATCTGCCCGGAGGCGGAATCGTAGACCACTTCGATGCGCTGGCCGTCGCGCACCGCCTCGGCCTTGATCTGGCTCGGGCCGGTCTTGACCTCGACAGGGGTAAAGCCCTGCGCCTGGAGGCTGTCGATCACGTCCTGGCTGGAGACCTGCGCCATCGCGGTGCTGCCAAGCAGCATGAAGGTGGCGGTGAACATGGCGAAATTCTTCATCGGCTTTCCCTTTTTGCCTGCGCCGCCAAGCTCGGCGACGGGGCAACAGGGCCATCCCGCGGCGGCCGTGGAAATGCGCCTCGGGGTTAGGCCCGGCGAACTAGGCCGCCGGGACCACGCGCATAAACCATCGGACTATGCCGCGCGCGGGGCGCGACGGGGCGCCTATCCCGAAAGGCTGACGCCGAAATGGCGGGCGACGGTGAAGATGTCCTTGTCGCCCCGCCCGCACAGATTCGCCACGATGATATGGTCGGCCGGCAGCCCCGGCGCGATCTTGGCGACATGGGCCAGCGCGTGGCTGGGCTCCAACGCGGGAATGATCCCTTCCAGCGCGCAGCACAGCTTGAACGCCTCCAGCGCCTCGGCATCGGTGATCGCGACATATTCGGCGCGGCCGGTCTCGTGCAGCCAGGAATGCTCCGGCCCGATCCCGGGATAATCCAGCCCGGCCGAGATCGAATAGCCCTCGAGGATCTGGCCGTCGTCGTCCTGCAGCAGATAGGTGCGGTTGCCGTGCAGCACCCCGGGCCGGCCGCCGGTCAGGCTGGCGCAATGCTCCATCCTGTCGTCCACGCCCTTGCCGCCGGCCTCGACCCCGATGATCCGCACCGAAGGATCGTCGAGGAACGGATAGAACAGCCCCATCGCGTTCGAGCCGCCGCCGATGGCGGCGACCAGCGTGTCGGGCAGCCGGCCCTCGCCCTCGGCCTCGGCAAGCTGCCAGCGCACCTCCTTGCCGATCACCGACTGGAAATCGCGCACCATCGCCGGGTAGGGATGCGGGCCCGCCACCGTGCCGATGCAATAGAAGGTGTCGCGCACGTTGGTCACCCAGTCGCGCAGGGCGTCGTTCATCGCGTCCTTGAGGGTGCCGCGCCCCGACGTCACCGGCACCACCTCGGCGCCCAGCAGTTTCATGCGGAAGACGTTGGGCGCCTGCCGTTCGACGTCATGGGCGCCCATGTAGACGACGCATTTCAGGCCGAACTTGGCGCAGACGGTGGCGGTGGCGACGCCATGCTGGCCGGCTCCGGTCTCGGCGATGATGCGGGTCTTGCCCATGCGGCGGGCGAGGATGATCTGGCCCAGCACGTTGTTGATCTTGTGCGCGCCGGTGTGGTTCAGCTCGTCACGCTTGAGGTAGACCTTGGCGCCGCCGAAATGCGCCGTCATCCGCTCGGCGAAATAGAGCGGCGAGGGGCGGCCGACATAGTGCTTCCACAGGTGCTCCATCTCGGCCCGGAAGGCGGGATCGGTCCTGGCCTTCTCGTATTCGGCCTCGAGCGCGAGGATCAGCGGCATCAGCGTTTCCGACACGAACCGCCCGCCGAAGGTGCCGAACCGCCCGGCCTCGTCCGGCCCGGTCATGAAGCTGTTGAAAAGCTCGCCCGCCATGGAACCCTCCTGTCCTGCCCCCGCATCTAGCGGCCGGGCGGGGCAAGGTAAAGCGCCGGGCGCGCGGGCGCGGCGCAATCGCCCGGCCACCGGAGCCCTCCAAAGCCCGCAGGACGCCCGTCTACGCCCCGCGCGCCGCCTCGGCGAAGGCGGCCATGCGGGCGGCGTCCTTGCGGCCCGGCGCGGCCTCGACCCCGGACGAGACGTCAAGCTGGCGCGCGCCGGTCAGCCGGATCGCCTCGGCGACATTGGCCGCCGTCAGCCCGCCGGCCAGCATCCACGGGCACGGCCAGCGGCGCCCGGCGATCAGCCGCCAGTCGAACGCCACGCCGTTGCCGCCGGGCAAAGCGGCGCCGGGCGCGGGCCTGGCATCGACCAGCACCTGATCGGCCACCCGCGCGTGCGCGGCCAGCGCCGGCAGATCGTCGGCGGTGCCCACCCCGACCGCCTTCATCACCGGCAGCCCGGTGCGCGCCTTCACCGCCGCCACCCGCTCGGGCGTCTCGTGGCCGTGCAACTGCACCATGTCCACCGGCACCTCGGCCAGGATCGCGTCGAGCGTGGCATCGTCGGGGTCGACCACCAGCGCCACCCGCGCCACCCCCGCCGGCACCGCCAGCGCCAGCGCGCGCGCAACCGCGGGCGTCACGGCGCGGGGCGAGCGGGGGAAGAACACGAAGCCGACATAGGCCGCACCGGCAGCAACCGCGGCGGCGACGTCCTGCGGCCGGCCGAGGCCGCAGAACTTGAGGCGGATGTCGGCGGGCATGCCCTAGCGCGCCCCGCCGCCGTCCTCGAGCAGGGCGAGCACGTCGTCGCGGTGTTCGGGGGTCTTGCGCAGACGGTCGACCTCGCGCTTGAGGCGGCCGGCGCGCGCGGCCTCGGCGCGGAAGCGATGCTCGCGCAGCCATTCCCACACGAACCCGATCACCAGCCCGGCGGCGATGCCGCCGAAGACGACGGCGAACAGCGGCACGGTGATCGCGCCCTGCACGCCGGTCAGCCGCGCCAGATCGTCGGGCAGCAGCACCAGCGTCACCGGCGCGCGGTTGGCCAGTGCCAGCACCAGCAGCGCCAGCGCCAGGACGGCAAGAAAGATCAGCCGCAGATACCGCACGTCGCCCCTCAGTCCGCCTTGCCGTTCAGCCGGTCGCGCAGCAACTTGCCGGTCTTGAAGAACGGCACCGCCTTGTCGTCGACCTTGACCGCCTCGCCGGTGCGCGGGTTGCGGCCGATCCGGGCCTCGCGTTGCTTGACCGAGAAGGCGCCGAAGCCGCGCAGTTCCACCCGGTCGCCCCGCGCCATGGCGGCGATGATCTCTTCGAAGATCGTGCCGACGATACGCTCGACATCGCGCTGGTAGAGATGCGGATTTTCGTCGGCGATCTTCTGGATCAGTTCCGATCTGATCATTCCGTTCCCCCGTGGCCGCGCCGTATCGAACTGGCGCCGACTATAGGCCCTTCGCGCCCCGACACAAACAGGAAAGGCCAAGCCCGGGCGGGGCTTGGCCGATTCGTGGCGCGGTTGGCGCCGCCCCGGGGGCCGGGACGGGCCGGGACTGCCCGCCTATTGGTCGGAAGTGCCCTTCAGCGCGGCGCCGAGGATGTCGCCCAGGCTCGCCCCCGAATCGGAGGAACCGTACTGCTCAACCGCTTCCTTCTCTTCCGCGATCTCGCGCGCCTTGATCGACAGCCCGAGCCGGCGGCTCTTGGCGTCGACGTTGGTCACGCGGGCATCCACCTTGTCGCCGACCTGGAAGCGCTCGGGCCGCTGCTCGGCCCGGTCGCGCGACAGGTCCGAGCGGCGGATGAACGCCTTCATGCCGTTGTATTCGACCTCGATGCCGCCATCCTCGATCGCGCTGACCGTGACGGTGACGATGGAGCCGCGCTTGACGCCGTCGATCGCCTCCGAGAACGTGTCGTCGCCCAGCGCCTTGATCGACAGCGAGATCCGCTCGCGGTCCACGTCCACCTCGGTGACCACGGCCTGCACCACGTCGCCCTTGCGGTAGTTCTGGATCGCATCCTCGCCGCGCTGGTCCCAGCTCAGGTCGGACAGGTGCACCATCCCGTCGATGTCGCCGTCGAGGCCCACGAACAGCCCGAATTCGGTGATGTTCTTGACCTCGCCCTCGATCTGGGTGCCGACCGGGTGGGTTTCGAGGAACACTTCCCACGGGTTGCGCATGGTCTGCTTGAGCCCGAGCGAGACGCGGCGCTTGGCCTCGTCGATCTCGAGCACCATGACTTCGACCTCCTGGCTGGTCGAGACGATCTTGCCGGGATGCACGTTCTTCTTGGTCCACGACATTTCCGAGACGTGCACGAGGCCCTCGACCCCGGGCTCGAGCTCGACGAAGGCGCCGTAGTCGGTGATGTTGGTCACCCGGCCCTTGTGCACCGAGCCGATCGGGAAGTTGGCCGAGACGGCATCCCACGGGTCGGCCTGAAGCTGCTTCATGCCAAGGCTGATGCGGTGGGTTTCCTTGTTGATCTTGATGACCTGGACCTTCACGGTCTCGCCGATCGAGAGGATCTCGGAGGGGTGGTTGACGCGCCGCCACGCCATGTCGGTGACGTGCAGCAGGCCGTCGACGCCGCCAAGATCGACGAAGGCGCCGTATTCGGTGATGTTCTTGACCACGCCGTCGACGACCTGACCCTCGGCCAGCTTGGCGATGACCTCGGCGCGCTGCTCGGCGCGGCTTTCCTCGAGGATCGCGCGGCGCGAGACCACGATGTTGCCGCGGCGGCGATCCATCTTGAGGATCTGGAACGGCTGCTTGAGGCCCATCAGCGGGCCCGCGTCGCGCACCGGGCGCACGTCCACCTGGCTGCCGGGCAGGAACGCCACGGCGCCGCCGAGATCTACGGTGAAGCCGCCCTTGACGCGGCCGAAGATGGCGCCCTCGACGCGGTCCTCGCGTTCGTAGGCCTTTTCGAGGCGGTCCCACGCGGCTTCGCGGCGGGCCTTCTCGCGGCTGATGGCGGCCTCGCCGCGGGCGTTCTCGACGCGGTCGAGATAGACCTCGACCTCGTCGCCGACCTCGATCTCGGGGGCCTCGCCGGGGTTGGCGAATTCCTTCAGATCGACGCGGCCTTCCATCTTGTAGCCGACGTCGATGATGGCCTGGCCCGCCTCGATGGCGATGACCTTGCCCTTGACCACCGACCCTTCGGTGGGCGTGTCGATCTCGAGGCTTTCGTTCAGCAGCGCCTCGAATTCTTCCATCGTCGTTTTAGCGCACATGCGTCAGGGGTTCCTTTTCGTTTCGCTTTGCCGGGCCGCGCGGTTGGCTCCGCGGGTCTGGTGGGATCGATTCGGGTCCGTCCGTCGGGGCGGGGGCCGGAAAACGCAAAAGGGCCGGTGCGTTCCCGACCCTGCCCGCGTCGTTGCTTGTGTGGCCCAAGCCTTGTTGACTGCGCCGCTCTATAGGCGCTTTCGCCCCTTGCCGCAAGCATCGGCGCGGGGGGCGGCGAAGTGCGTATTCGGGCCGGGATGAAGGCGCGCGCGGGGCCGGGGCCGCGGTTGACGCGCGCCATGGCCGTGCTAGACCCGCGCCGACCCATGGGATGGATGCGATGAACCTCTTTGACGCGATCCGCGGCCGGGTGCTCGAGGGGCTGGCCGCGTTGCAGGCCGCCGGCCGCCTGCCCGCCGGCCTCGATACCGCCGCCGTCACCGTCGAGCCGCCGCGCGACCCGGCGCACGGCGACATGGCCACCAACGCGGCGATGGTGCTGGCGCGCCCCGCCGGCCTGAAGCCCCGCGACATCGCCGAGGCGCTGGCGGACGAGTTGCGCGCCGACCCGCGCATCGCGGCGGCCGAGGTCGCGGGGCCCGGCTTTCTCAACCTGCGGCTGGCGCCGGCGGTGTGGCAGGCCCTCGTCGGCACCATCCTGCGCGAGGGCGCGGCCTACGGGCGTTCCGACATCGGCGGCGGGCGGCGGGTGAATGTCGAGTTCGTGTCGGCCAACCCGACCGGGCCGATGCACGTCGGCCACGTCCGCGGCGCGGTGTTCGGCGACGTGCTGGCGCGGCTGCTCGATTTCACCGGCCACGCGGTGACGCGGGAATACTACATCAACGACGGCGGTGCGCAGGTCGACGTGCTGGCGCGCTCCGCCTATGAGCGCTACCGCGAGGCCAACGGCCTCAGCCCCGAGATCGCCGAGGGGCTCTATCCCGGCGATTACCTGATCCCGGTGGGCGAGGCGCTGAAGCACAAATACGGCCCCGCCCTGCTGGACCGGCCCGAGGAGGAATGGCTCGCCGAGGTGCGCGATTTCGCGATGGACGCGATGATGGCGATGATCCGCGACGACCTCGCGGCGCTGGGCGTGGCGATGGACGTCTATTTCTCGGAGCGCTCGCTTTACGGCACCGGCCGGATCGAGGCGGCGCTGGCCGCGCTCGACCGCGCCGGGCTGATCTATCGCGGCGTGCTCGAACCGCCCAAGGGCAAGCTGCCCGAGGATTGGGAACCGCGCGAACAGACGCTTTTCCGCTCGACCGCGCATGGCGACGACGTTGACCGCCCGGTGCGCAAGTCGGACGGCGCGTGGACCTATTTCGCCCCCGACATCGCCTATCACCACGACAAGATCGAACGCGGCTTCGACCTGCTGATCGACGTTCTGGGCGCCGACCACGGCGGCTATGTCAAGCGCATGAAGGCGGCGGTGGCGGCGCTGTCGGGCGGGCGGGTGCCGCTCGAGGTGCGGCTGATGCAGCTCGTGCGGCTGACCCGCGCCGGCGTGCCGGTCAAGATGTCCAAGCGCGCCGGCACCTTCGTCACCCTGCGCGAGGTGGTGGACGAGGTCGGCCCCGACGTCACCCGCTTCGTGATGCTCACCCGCAAGAACGACGCGCCGCTGGATTTCGATTTCGACAAGGTGCTGGAGCAATCGCGCGACAACCCGGTTTGGTATGTGCAATACGCCCACGCCCGGGTGCGCTCGGTGCTGCGGCGCGCCGCCGAGGCCGGGATCGACGCCGCCGACGCGGTGCCCGACGACGCGGCGCTGGCCGCGCTCGGTCACCCCGCCGACCTCGGGCTGATCGCGCGGCTGGCGGAATGGCCGCGCCTGGTCGAGATCGCCGCCCGCACCGGCGAGCCGCATCGCGTCGCCTTCTATCTCTACGACCTGGCCTCGGCGTTCCACACCCACTGGAACCGCGGCAACGACGAACCCGCGCTGCGCTTCGTGCAGGAGGGCGCGGGGGCCACAGCTTCGGCACGATTGGCGCTGGCGCGCGCCACGGGCGTTGTCATTTCGACAGGTCTTGGTATCCTTGGGGTCACGCCGGCCGAGGAATTGCGCTGAGACAAGGCGCACCGGGCCGGCACGAGCAGGCGCGAAGACGAACGCGACAACGATCGGACGGGGTGGTGCAGTGCGTGCCGCCACGCTCCGGCGAACCCCGGCGGCCAACGCCGGGGAGAACGAGGCAGGCATGGCATACGATTATTTCTATCGCGAGTCCGACGAATTGCCCGAACCCGAGGCGGGCGCCACGGCCGATCCCGGCCGGCTGGTGCGCATCGTCGGCGCACTGGTGTCGCTGCTGCTGGTGGCCGGGCTGGTGTTCTGGTCCTACAAGCTGATGGTGCGCGATGTCAGCGGCGTGCCGGTGGTGCGCGCGCTCGAGGGCCCGATGCGCGCCGCGCCGCAGGCGCCGGGCGGGCGGCAGGCCGCCCACCAGGGCCTTTCGGTGAACGAGATCGCGGCCAACGGCACCGCCGCCCCCCCGGCCGAGCGGGTGGTGCTGGCGCCGCCGCCGCTGGACCTGGCCGCCTCCGACCGGCCGGTGGCCACGGCGCCGCGCCGCACCGCCGCCGGCACGGCGGCGGCGGCCACGACCAACGCCGCCATGCTGCTGCCGGCCGACGCGCCGCACGACGCGGTGGTGGTGCGCGCCTCGCTGGCCGCGGCGGCCTCCTCGCCGGCGATGACCGCGGCCGCCGCGCCGCCGGCCCCCGGCGGCCCCGACGCCGCCCTCGATGCCGACAAGCGCGCGCAGGCGGCGGCGCTGGCGGCCGAAGGCTCCACCCGCGGCGCGCTGGCCAACGTGCTCGACGCGGCGCTGGCCGAGGCGCTGGGCACCGAGGGGCAGATGCGCCGCTCGCCCCGGCCGCGCGCCCGCCCCGACCGCGGCGAAACGCGGCTTGCCTCCGCCGACGACGGCGCGGGGCTGCGCGATGTCGTCGCCCTCAGCGCGCCGGCCGCGCCGCTCGACCCGGCGGCCCTGCCCCCCGGCACGCGGCTGGTGCAGCTTGGCGCCTTCCCCACAAAGGCCGAGGCCGAGCAGGCGTGGGACGCGCTGGCCGTCCGCTTCGCGGATTTCCTCGACACCCGCCACCCGGTGCTGCAACCCGCCGAGGCCAATGGCGCCCCGTTCTGGCGGCTGCGCGCGATGGGCTTCGCCGACGACGGCGACGCGCGCCGCTTCTGCGCCGCGCTGGTGGCCGAGAACGCAAGCTGCATCCCGGTGCTGATCCGCTAGGATGGCCCTGCCGCGGGCCTGCATCCTCGGCTGCGCGGGCCCGGACCTGGGCCGCGACGAGGCGCGCGCGCTGGCCCGCGCCGACCCGTGGGGCTTCATCGTGTTCGCGCGCAACGTCGATACGCCGGCCCGGCTTGCCCGCCTGACAGCCGATCTGCGCGCGGCGGTGGGCCGCAACGCCCCGGTGCTGGTCGACCAGGAGGGCGGGCGCGTCGCCCGCCTCGGCCCGCCGCACTGGCGCGCCTGGCCACCCCCGCTCGAAGCCGCCGCCGAGGGGCCCGCGGCGCTCCGCGCCCGCTACGCCACGATCGCGGCCGAGTTGCGGGCGGTGGGGATCGACACCGATTGCGCGCCGCTGGCCGACATCGCCGGCCCCGCCACCCACCCGTTCCTGCGCAACCGCTGCCTCGGCACCTCCGCCGCCGCCGTGGCGCAGACCGCGCGCGCGGTGGCCGAGGGGCTGATGGCCGGCGGCGTGCTGCCGGTGCTCAAGCACCTGCCCGGCCACGGCCGCGCCGCCACCGACAGCCACGCCGCCCTGCCGCGCGTCGCCGCCCCCGCCGCCGCCCTCGCCGCGACCGACTTCGCGCCCTTCGCCGCGCTGGCCGACCTGCCGCTGGGCATGACCGCCCATGTGGTCTATGACTCTATCGACCCCGACCGCCCCGCCACATTGTCGCCCCGGGTGATTGCGATGATCCGCACCGAGATCGGCTTCGACGGGCTTCTGATGACCGACGACATCTCGATGGGCGCGCTGTCGGGCCCGCTGGGCGCGCGCGCCGCGGCGGCCATCGCGGCGGGCTGCGACGTGGTGCTGCACTGCAACGGCGACAGCGCCGAGGCTGCGGCGGTGGCCGAGGCCGCAGGCAGGCTTTCACCCGCCGCCGCCGCCCGCGCCGCCCGCGCGCTGGCCCTGCGCGACCGGCTGGCGGAGGAAGTGCAATGAACGCGCACCCGGCGGCACCGGCAGCGGGAGGGGCGCTGCCCCTCTGCGCCTTCGGCGCATTCACCCCGGAGTATTTTCCCCAAGGTGAATGGGAAAGTCGGGCCCTGCTTCACCTTGGTCCAAATACTCACTTGCGACCGCGCCGCGCGCACCGCGCCCCCGGGTGCGCGCCATGACCGCGCAGGACGATCCGGGGCGCGACGATTTCGACAGCCCCCCGCCGCTGGCCGAGCGGCGCGCGGCCGAGGCGCTGATCGTCGATGTCGACGGGTTCGAGGGGCCGCTCGACCTGCTGCTGACGTTGTCGCGCAGCCAGAAGGTCGACCTGCGGCGGATTTCGGTGCTGGCGCTGGCCGAGCAATATCTCGGCTTCGTCGAACGCGCCCGCAGCCTGCGGATCGAGCTTGCCGCCGACTACCTGGTGATGGCGGCCTGGCTGGCCTACCTCAAGTCGCGCCTTCTGTTGCCGCCCGAGCCGGGCGACGAGGGGCCCTCGGGCGAAGACCTCGCCGCGCACCTGGCGTTCCAGCTCCAGCGCCTCGAGGCGATGCGCGAGGCCGCGGCGGCGCTGATGGCGCGCGACCGGCTGGGCCGCGACATCTTCGCGCGCGGCCTGCCCGAGGCGATCGCCCACGTCCGCAAGGTGCGCCACGACGCCACCCTGCTCGATCTGCTGCGCGCCTATGCGCGGCTGCGCACCCGCGACGCCTTCCGCCCCTGGGCCTTCGACCGGCGCGACGTCTACACCCTCGACGAGGCGCTCGAGCGGATGCGCGGGCTGCTCGGCACCGCCATGGGCTGGACCGATCTTGTCAGCTTCCTGCCCGAGGGCTGGGCCGACGCCCCCCACCGCCGCCGCGCCGCCACCGCCGCGACCTTCGCGGCGTCGCTCGAGCTTGCCCGCGGCGGCGGCATCGAGTTGCGCCAGAGCGCGGCCTTCGCCCCGATCCTGATCCGCCCGAAGGAGGCGCCGCGATGAGTGCCAAGGCGGACGATGGCGCGCCCGTCCCGGGCGACAACAGCGCGCCCGTCCCGGGCGACGATGGCGCGCCCGTTCCGGGCGATGATGGCGCGCCCGTTCCGGGCGACGATGGCGCGCCCGTTCCGGGCGATGATGGCGCGCCCGTTCCGGGCGATGATGGCGCGCCCGTTCCGGGCGATGATGGCGCGCCCGTTCCGGGCGACACCCCGCCGCTGTTCGCCCCCCCGCCCCTGCCCGAGCAGGAGCGGATGGTCGAGGCGATGCTGTTCGCCTCGGCCGCCCCCCTGGGCGTCGCCGACCTGGCCGCCCGCATGCCCCACGGCAGCGACCCGGCCGAGGCGCTGGCCGCCCTGCGCCGCCGCTACGAGGGCCGCGGCGTCCGCCTCGTGCGGGTCGGCGACGGCTGGGCCTTCCGCACCGCCCCCGACCTCGGCCACCTGATGCACCACGAGACCGAGGAGGTGCGCAAACTGTCGCGCGCGGCCACCGAAACGCTGGCGATCATCGCCTATCACCAGCCCGTCACCCGCACCGAGATCGAGGAGATCCGCGGCGTCGCGGTCTCGCGCGGAACCATCGACCTGCTGCTGGAACTGGGCTGGATCCGCTTCGGCCGGCGGCGCATGACGCCCGGCCGGCCGCTGACCTTCCTTGTAACCGAGGCGTTCCTCGACCATTTCGGGCTGGAGACCACGCGCGACCTGCCCGGCCTGGCCGAGTTGCGCGCCGCCGGCCTGCTCGACAGTCGCCCCGGCCCGGGCGGCGATCCGGCCGGTGGCGAAGACGACGGCAGCGATGCCCCGCCACCCCGCGGGCAGGGCGAGATGTTCGACGAATGAGGCCCGCCGCCGCCGCGCGGCCGGCCCCGACCGGAACCGAGAGGGAGCGAACGCCATGGACCGAATGTTTTCAATGCTTTTCAACCGGCTCTTGCGGCGCGTGATGATGCGCGGCGTGCGCTCGGGGATCGACCGCGCCGCCCGCGGCGGCAAAAGCCCCGACGAGATGACGCCGGCCGAACGCGATCAGGCCCGCCGCAGCCGCGAGACCGCGCGCACCGCCCAGCGCGCCATGCGCGCCACCCGGCGCATCACCCGGCTCTGAGCGGCGCCGCGCCCCCGGTTCAGGGCGCGGCCAGCACCGCGCTTACCGGCGCCAGCGCCAGCGACCGGCCGCGCCCTTCCAGCGCCCACGACATCAGCGCCGCCACGGTTTCGTGGCGCGAGGTGCCCATCACCGCTGTCGCGCCCAGTTGCGCCGCGCGGAAGGCGGCGCGGTCGAGATAGCGGCGGATGTCGGCCGCGCCCTCGTCGTCCGCGTCGAGGCGGCGGAACACCATGGCCGCCGGCACCCCGTCGCGCTGCGCCATCTGCGCGGCCATGTTGAGGCCGGCGTCGTGGCTGACGAGGGCATAGCCCTCGGCGGCCAGGATGCCGGTCACCTGCCCGGCGCGCACCCGGTCCGACCGGAACCCGCCCACCGCGAGGTCGAGCAGCCCCACCGCCTGCGGCAGCACCGCGAAATGGTGGCCGAGCGCGGTTTCGACATCGGCGGCGACGCCGCCGGGCGGCAGGCCCGTGGCCAGCGCCAGCACCTCCTTGCCGGCGGCGCGATAGGCGGCGGCGGCCTCGGCCGCGCCCGGCCGCTGCGGGTCGAGCGCGATGGTCACCGGCAGGTCGAGCGCGGCCAGCGCCTCGGTGCCTACGCCGTCCGCGCCCAGATCGACCAGGATCACCGCAAGCAGCGGCCGGCCCTCGGGGTTGGCGAAGGGCTCGGCGTTGGCCTGCCATGGCGGCGGCGGCGCGGACGCGGCGCCCGGCCCCTCGGGCACCGGCGCGACGATGGGCGCGACCTGCGCGCCGGGCAGGGCCTCGGCCCCGGTTCCGTCGGGCGCGCCATCGGGGCCATCGGGACCATCGGGGCCGGCGCCGACCTGCGGCAGCCGCCCGATGGTGATCCCGGCTGCGGAGCCGCCGAAGCCGGGCTCGGGCAACGGCCGCTCGGCGATCTCGGGGGCCGGCGGCGCGGCCGGCGCGATCGCCAGGGGTGCCGCACCAAGCTGCGGCGGCGCGCCATTGCCGGGGCCGGGCGCCTCGGGCGCCGGCGGCGGCGCGGCGGCCACGACCGTGGGCGCACGGTCAGGCTCGGCCGCGGGGGCGGCGGCAACCTCGGGCGCGGCGGCGGGGGGCGGCGCGGGCGCGGGGCCGGCGTCGGCGTCGGCCGCGGCAGGGGCCGCCGGGGCGGCGGCGGCTTCGGCGGGCGGCGCGCCCTCGTCCGGGGCGGCAGGCACCGCCGGCGCCGCGGCCCCGGACGCGGCCGGGGCCGCTTCGGGGCCGGCATCGGCCACCGCGGGGCTGGCCGGCGGCACCGCGGCGGCCGGCGGCTGTTCGGCCACGGCCCCGATCGGCGCCAATGGCGGCGTGGCGGGCGTGACGGTGTCGACACCGGCGGGCAGCGTGGGCGCGGCGTCGCCAGCCGCCGCCGGGGCGGCGCCTTCGGGCGCGCGCGCGCCGGCGTCGGGGGCAACCGGCGGCACCGGCGCCGCGGGCCGCGCATCGGCCAGCGTCCCGCCGGCCTCGGGCAGCACCGCGGGCGGGCCCGCGCCGGGTTCGGCACCGGCCTCGGGGGCGGTGTCGAGCGTGGGAAGGGTGGCGGGCGCGGCGGCCGCGGGGGCGGGCATGTCGGGCTGGTCGAGCGCGCTGGCCACCTCGCGGCCGGGCAGCGCGGGGCGGTCGGGCACGGCCTCGGGCGCGGCCACCGGGCCCGGGCCGGCCGGCGCGGCACGCGGCGGCGCCCCGGCGGCGGGCTCGGCCAGGTCGGCCGGGGCCGGCGCGGCATCGCCGGCGGGCAACGCCGGGGCGGCGCGCGGCACTTCGGCCGCCGCCTCCGGGCGCGGCGCGGGGGCGGTATCGGCCAGCGGCGCGGGCGGGCCCGGCGGCGGCGCGGGCGCGACATCGGTGGCGGGCAGCGGTTCCGCCGGCACGGGGGCTGCGGCAGGTGCTCCGGCATCGGCCGTGGCATCGGCCCCGCCCCCGCCCCCGGCCCCGGCCCCGGAGGCGGGGGCGCCATCGGTGGCGGGCACGGTTGCATCCCCGGCAACGGTGGCGGACGGCCCCGCCTCTTCCCTCGCCCCGGGCGCGGGGGCGCCGGAGGCCACCGCGTCCTCCGGCGCCGCCACGGCATCGTCACCGCCCGCAACCGGCGCCTCGCCGGCAGCCACGACCACCTCCTCGGGGGGCAGCGGGGCGACGAACGACACCCCGACCAGCCCCGCCGCCAGAACCGCCACCCCCGCGATCACCCCTGCCAAGAACCCGCGCACGTCACCCTCCTGCCCCAAACCGCCCTGCCCGTCGGACGAACCGCTCTTGACCCCGGCGGCCGCCTCGGACCATCTATAACCCGGCGCGCGCCCGGGTTCATCCCCAAGATGCGGTCCGCACCCGCCGCCGCGACGGAGACATCATGCTGCTGCTGATCGACAATTACGACAGCTTTACCTACAACCTCGTTCATTATCTCGGCGAACTGGGCGCCGAGGTGACGGTGCGCCGCAACGACGCGCTCGACGTGCAGGCGGCGATGGCGCTGCGGCCTTCGGCGATCGTGCTCTCGCCCGGGCCGTGCACCCCCGCCGAGGCCGGCATCTGCCTCGCGCTGACCGCGGCCGCGGCCGAAACCCGCACCCCGCTGCTGGGCGTGTGCCTTGGCCACCAGACCATCGGCGCGGCCTTCGGCGGCACGGTCGTGCGCTGCCACGAGATCGTGCACGGCAAGCCCGGCACCATCCACCACGACGGCCGCGGCCTGTTCGCCGGCCTGCCCTCGCCCCTGTCGGCGACGCGCTACCACTCGCTGGTGGTGGCGCGCGAGGGGCTGCCAGACGCGCTCGAGGTCTCGGCGCGGCTGGCCGACGGCACGATCATGGGGCTGCGTCACCGCGCCCTGCCGATCGAGGGGGTGCAGTTCCACCCCGAAAGCATCCGCTCGCAGCACGGCCACGCGATGCTGAAGAACTTCCTCGACCGCGCGCAGGTGCCGGCATGAGCAGCCGCGCGCCCGGCCCCGCCCGGGCAGGAGGGGCGCTGCCCCCGTTCCCACGAAGGGCGGCGCTGCCCCTGTCCTCCCGAAGGGGGGCTCCGCCCCTCTTGGCCTTCGGCCAATTCACCCCGGAGTATTTTCGCCAAGGTGAATGGGAAAGCCGGGCCCTGCTTCACCTTGGCCCAAATACTCACTTGCGACCGCGCCGCGCGCGCAACGGCCATGGGCAAGGCGCGATGGCGGCGGAGGGGCGGGGATGAGCGACGCGCTGAAACCATTGATCGCCGCCGCGGTCGACCGCCCGCTTTCCCGCGACGAGGCCGAGCGCGCCTTCGGTATCCTGTTCGCGGGCGACGCGACCCCGGCGCAGATGGGCGGCTTTCTCATGACGCTGCGCACCCGCGGCGAGACGGTGGACGAATACGCCGCCGCCGCCCATGTCATGCTCGCGCGCTGCCACCGGGTGCGCGCGCCGGCGGGCGCGATCGACATCGTCGGCACCGGCGGCGACGGCAAGGGCACGCTCAACATCTCGACCGCCGCGGCGCTGGTGGTGGCCGGCGCCGGGGTGCCGGTGGCCAAGCACGGCAACCGCAACCTGTCGTCGCGCTCGGGCGCGGCGGATGCGCTGGGCGAGCTGGGCATCGACGTCATGGTCGGCCCCGAGGTGGTCGAACGGGCGCTGGCCGAGGCCGGCATCGGCTTCATGATGGCGCCGATGCACCACCCGGCGATGCGCCACGTCGGCCCGGTGCGGGCGGAACTGGGCACCCGGACGATCTTCAACATCCTCGGGCCGCTGACCAACCCCGCCGGGGTGACGCGGCAATTGACCGGCGCGTTCTCGGTCGCGATGCTGCGCCCGATGGCCGAGACGCTGGCGGCCCTCGGCTCGGAGGCCGCGTGGCTGGTGCACGGCGCCGACGGCACCGACGAGGTTTCGATCGCCGGCGAGACCGCGCTGGTGGCGCTGGAGGGCGGCGCGATCCGCGAGGGCGTGCTGCACCCCGAGGACGCCGGCCTGCCGGTGCATCCGTTCGCGGCGATCCTGGGCGGCAGCCCGGCCGAGAACGCCGCCGCGTTGCGCGCGTTGCTGGGCGGCGTGCCCGGCGCCTACCGCGACGCGGTGGTGCTGAACGCCGCCGCCGCGCTGGTGGTGGCGGGTGTCGCCTCGGACCTGCGCGCCGGGGCCGAGCGGGCGCAGGCCAGCATCGACAGCGGCGCCGCGCGCGAGAGGCTGGCGCGGCTGGTGGCCGTGACCCGGGGCGCGGGCGGCGCCTGAGCCGCGGGCGGTGCGCGGCTGGCGGGCGAAGCCGTGAGTATTTGCGCCAAGGTGAAACAGCCGGGGCTTTGCGCCACCGCGCCGCGGCGGTATGAGGGGGCCCATGACCATTCTCGACCGCATCCGCGCCTACAAGCTTGACGAGATCGCCGCCGCCAGGGCCGCACGCCCGCTGGCGACGGTCGAGGCGGCGGCCCGCGCCGCCCCCGCCCCGCGCGGTTTCGCCGCGGCGCTGGGGCGGGCGGCGACCTCGGGCTATGGGCTTGTCGCCGAAATCAAGAAGGCCAGCCCCTCGAAGGGCCTGATCCGGGCCGAATTCGACCCGCGGGCGCTGGCGCGGGCCTATGCCGCGGGGGGGGCGGCGTGCCTGTCGGTGCTGACCGACGCGCCCTCGTTCCAGGGCGCGCCGGAATACCTGACCGCCGCCCGCGCGGCCTGTGCGCTGCCGGTGCTGCGCAAGGATTTCCTTTTCGATCCCTACCAGGTGGCCGAGGCGCGGGCGTGGGGCGCGGATTGCATCCTGATCATCCTTGCCGCGGTCGACGACGCGCTGGCGGCCGAACTGGCCGCCGCCGCCGCCCACTGGGGGATGGACGCGCTGGTCGAGGTGCACGACGAGGCCGAGATGGCGCGCGCGCAGCACCTCGACACGCCGCTGGTGGGGATCAACAACCGCGACCTGCGCAACTTCGCGGTCGACCTCGGGGTGACGCGGCGGCTGGCGCCGATGGTGCCCGCGGGCCGGCTGGTGGTGGCCGAAAGCGGGCTGTCGGGCCCCTCCGACCTGGCCACGCTGGCGCACGGCGGGGTGCGCGCCTTCCTGGTCGGGGAAAGCCTGATGCGGCAGCCCGATGTCGCCGCCGCGACGCGGGCGCTGCTGGCAAACCCGGTGGAGGCGACGCGATGAGCCTGACGCATTTCGACGCCTCCGGGCAGGCGCACATGGTCGACGTGGGCGACAAGCCCGCGACCGACCGGGTGGCGGTGGCCGAGGGCGCGGTTCTGATGGCCCCCGAAACGCTGGCGCTGGTGCTCGCGGGCCGTGCCGGCAAGGGCGACGTGCTGGGGGTGGCGCGGCTGGCCGGGATCATGGCCGCCAAGCGCACCGCCGAGCTGATCCCGCTGTGCCATCCGCTGCCCTTGGCGCGCGTGGCGGTAGACCTTGAGCCCGACGCCGGCCTGCCCGGGGTGCGCATCCGCGCCAGCGTGCGCACCAACGGGCGCACCGGGGTCGAGATGGAGGCGCTGACCGCGGCCTCGGTCGCGGCGCTGACGATCTACGACATGCTCAAGGCCGCCGAGCGGGGGATGGAGATCACCGGCCTGCGGGTGGTGCTGAAGGACGGCGGCAAGTCGGGCCGCTACGAGGCGGCGCCGTGATCGCGGTGGCGGAGGCGCTGGCGCGGGTGCTGGCGCTGGCCGGGCCTTTGGGCACGGAAACGGTGCCGCTGGCGCGCGCCGCAGGCAGGGTGCTGGCCGCCGACGTGGTCGCGACCCGGGCGCAGCCGCCTTTCGACGCCTCGGCGATGGATGGCTGGGCGCTGGCCGGCGGGCCGGCCGGGGCCGGCGCGCGCTATGCGGTGGCGGGCGCCGCGCGGGCCGGGGCGGGGCATGGCGGCGCGCTGGAACCGGGGCAGGCCGCGCGCATCTTCACCGGCGCGCCGGTGCCGGCGGGCGCCGACCGGGTGGCGATCCAGGAAGAGGTGACCGACGCGGGCGGCACCATCGTGCTGACCGCGGCGGTGGCGGCGGGTGCCCATGTCCGCCCCGCCGGGCAGGATTTCGCGCCCGGCGCGCGGATCGTGGCGCCGCGGCGGCTGGGGCCGGTGGATGTGGCGCTGGCCGCGGCGATGAACGCGCCGATGCTGACGGTCCACCGCCGCCCGGTGGTGGCGATCGTGCCCACCGGCGACGAGCTGGTGTTGCCGGGCGAGGTGCCGGGGCCCGACCAGATCGTATGCTCCAACAGCTTCGCCATTGCCGCGATGCTCGAGGCCGAGGGCGCCGAGGTGCGCCTGCTGCCGGTGGCCTGCGACGCGCCGGCGGCGCTCGGCGCGGTGCTGGGGCTCGCGGCGGGGGCCGACCTGATCGTGACCATCGGCGGCGCCTCGGTCGGCAGCCACGACCTGGTGGCGCCGGTGGCCGGCGAGATGGGGCTGGAGGCGACGTTCCACAAGGTCGCGATGCGGCCGGGCAAGCCGCTGCTGGCCGGGCGGCTGGGGGCGGCGGCGCTGCTGGGGCTGCCGGGCAACCCGGTGTCGTCGATCGTGTGCACCGCGGTCTTCGCGGTGCCGCTGGTGCGCCGGATGCTGGGCCTGCCCGAGGTGTCGCCCGAGCGCACGGCGGCGCTGGGCGCGCCGGTCGCGGCCAACGGGCCGCGGACGCATTACATGCGCGCGCGGCTGGTCGCCGGCGACAGGGGCGCGGCGCGGCTCGTGCCGGCGGCACGGCAGGACAGCGCGCTGCTGTCGGTGCTGGCGGCCTCGGACGCGCTGCTGATCCGGCCGGCGGGCGACGGGCCGCGCGCGGCGGGCGAGGCGGCCCGCTACCTGCCGCTGTCGGCCTACGGCCACGCGCCGGCGGCGCAGGCCGGCCCCGACACGCCGCCGCTGTAGCGCGGGATACGGATCTAGCCGCCCGCTTGCGGCGCCTGCGCGGCCGGCGGCGGGGCCGGCGCGCCTTCGCCCGCGCGCGGGGGGGCCGGAGCGGCCGCGCCGCCGGCCTCGGGCGCCTCCGGGGCCAGCCGCACCGCGCGGTTGCCGCGGCTGCGCCCGAGCCGGCCGGTAGCGATCACCTGCCCCCCCGGCCCTTCCAGCACCACCCGGTCGAGCGCCGCGCGCGGGATCGGCAGCAGCGCCCCCGGCGCCAGCGTCAGCACCGCCGAAAGCGGCAGGCTCACGCGCGCGAGCACCGCGTCGAGGCGCGCCGGCGCGCTTGCCACCGCGCGCCCGATGGCCTCGGACCAGGCGGCGGGATCGGCCCGGGCCGGCGCGCCGCGCCCGCGCCGCGCCTCGGCCGGCAGCGCCAGCAGCAGGGTGCCGCCGCGCCCGGCGGTGCCGACCTCGGCCGCGGCCACGAACAGCCGATAGGACACGTCGTCCAGCAGATGGCCCAGCGGCCGCGGGTCGGGCAGGAAGGTGGCGGTGCGGAACCCCGCCGCCAGCCCCTCGTCCGTCGAACCGGCCAGCGACTCGGAGAAGGCGGCCAGCGCGCGGTCGACAAAGCCGGTGACCATGGCCGCGTCGGTGCGGGTGGGCACCCGCGGCGGCGGTTCGGCCGCGGTGACGCGGCGCATCGTCTGCCATTCGATCAGCGCCGACAACAACCCCGGCGCCAGCACCGCAAGCCCCAGCGCCTCGCCCGGGCCGGCCAGCAGCAGGTGCAGCGCGCGATCCTCGGCCCGTTCCAGCAGATCGGCGAGCGAGACGATCTCGGCCGCCGGATCGCGCATCCCGAGGGCAAGGCCCATCCCCTCGGTCGCCGCGCGCGCCAGCGCCAGCCGCAGCAGCCGCGACGGCCCGGCGGCGGCGATCCGCGCCCGCCGCTGGCCGCCGGCCTTGCGCCGCAGCACGCCGCCGCCGCCCCCGCCGCCCGCCCGCGCGTCGGGTGCGGCGGCGGCGGCGGCCTGTTCCAACCCTGCAAGCGGCACTTCTGCGCCCATCCCGGCCCCTCCGGCCCCGGCGCTGGCCCGGGGCACCTGCCCTGCATGGCGCAACAAGGTTGCCAAAAGGTTGAGATCACGCCGCGGCGGCGCGGCGGCGTGGCAGGCGGATGCGGAACGCCGCCCCGCCCTGCCCCGGCAGATAGGCGATGGTGCCGCCCAGCGCCTCCATCACCTCGCGGCAGATCGCAAGCCCGAGGCCGGCGCCGCCGGCGCGGTCGTGGTCCGACAGGCGGGCGAATTTCTCGAAGATGATCGCCTGCGCGGCGCGCGGAATGCCCGAGCCGTTGTCGATCACGTCGATCTCGACATCCGCCCCGCGCTCGCGCACCGAAAGGCGCAGTTCCGGCCGCTCGGCGTCGCAATACTTGCGCGCGTTCGAGATCAGGTTGATCAGCACCTGCACCAGCCGGTCGGTGTCGGTGATCAGCGCGACATGTTCCGACGGCGGGTCGCGGTGGACGGTGAAGGCGCGCTCGGGCCGGGTCGCGCCGGCGGCGTCGAATGCGCGCTCGATCAGGTCGTGCAGGTTGGCCGCGCGCATCTTGAGCGTGACCTGCCCGTTCTCGAGCACCGAAAGATCGAGCAGGTCGTCGAGCAGGCGGGTCAGCCGGATCGCCTCGTCGTGGATGATGCCGGCGAATTTCAGCCGCTCCTGCTCGCCGATGTCGCCCGGCTCCATCAGGATTTCCGAGAACGCGCGGATCGAGGTCATCGGAGTGCGCAGTTCGTGGCTGATCTGGCTCAGGAACGCGTCCTTCTGCACCGAAAGCTGGGTCAGCTTGTCGTTGGCCTCGCGCAGGGCGCGGGCGGTGCGGGCAAGCTCGTCCGACTTGGCCTCGAGCTGGCTGGAATATTCCATGATCTGCGCGGTCTCGTTGGCCACCGCCATCAGGTCTTCCACCGACACCGCCGCGCCGCCGACGATCTGGCCGACCATCGCGTGCGCCGTCGCCGCGCCCACCGAGGCCGAAAGCCGCCGCTCCAGCGCCTCGATGAACTGCGGCGTGGTGTCGGGCAGGAAGCCGGCCTTGCCCTGCCGCGCGGCGGCGTCCTGAAAGAAGCCCTGCGCCGCGTCGGGGCCGAGGATGCGCTGCGCCATCACCAGCAGATCCTCGGCCTCGGCGGTGCCGTGGGCCCAGCCGCGGCTGCCGCCGCCGGTCTCGAACACGTTGACGAATTGCGCGCCCTGCAACCGCTCCAGCGGCGTCGGGAACGACAGCACCGACACCAGGCAGAACGCCGACGCGTTCGCCAGCAGCGACCACAACAGCGCGTGCAGCAGCGGGTCCATCCCGGTAGCGCCGAACAGCGCCTGCGGGCGCAGCCAGCCGATGCCGCCCGGCCCCTCGGCCAGCCAGCGCGCGGGGATGATGACGTCGGGCCCGAACGAGGGCAGGAACAGCGCGTAAAGCCAGATCGCGAAGCCGATCGACAGGCCCGCGGCGGCGCCCAGCCGGCTGGCGCCGCGCCAGAAGATGCCGCCGATCAGCGCCGGCATGACCTGCGCCACGCCGACGAAGGCGATCAGCCCGATCGCCGCCAGCGCCGACGACCCGCCCGAGACGTGGAAATAGAGGTAGCCCAGCGTCAGCACCCCGGCGATCGACACCCGCCGCGCCCGCAGCACCAGCCGGCGCACGTCGCCCAGCGGCCCGCCCACCGCCGTCGCGCCGCCGGCGCCCCCCGGCCCCGCCGACAGCCGCAGCCACAGCGGCACCACGATGTGGTTCGACACCATCGTCGCCAGCGCGATGGCGGCCACGATCACCATCGAGGTGGCCGAGGAAAAGCCGCCCAGGAAGGCCAGCATCGCCAGCCCGCCCGCACCCTCCGACAGCGGCAGCGTCAGCACGAAGAGGTCGGGGTTCGCGCCCTCGGGCAGCCGCAGCAGCCCGACCGCGGCGATCGGCAGCACGAACAGGCTCATCAGCGCGAGGTAGAGCGGGAAGGCCCAGCTTGCGGTGGCCATGTGGCGTTCGTCGGCGTTCTCGACCACCATCACCTGGAACATCCGCGGCAGCGACAGGATCGCCGCCGCCGACAGCAGCGTCAGCCCCCCCCAGCGGCCGGGCACGAGGCGCCATTCCGGCCGCTCGGCCGCCGCGATGGCCTCGAAGGCGCCCAGCGGCCCGCCGGCCAGCACCCAGACCACGAACACCCCCACCGCCAGCAGCGCCACCAGCTTGACCACCGCCTCGATGGCGATGGCGGCGACGATGCCGTGGTGCTGTTCGTTGGCGTCGAGGTTGCGGGTGCCGAACAGGATCGTGAACAGCGTCAGCCCGCCGGCCACCCACAGCGCGGTGGCATCGCGGCCGGGCAGGCCCCAGCCCTCGGGCCCGACCCCGGCGAACACCCCGAACGACAGCGAGATGGATTGCAGTTGCAGCGCGATATAGGGCGTGGTGCCGGCCACCGCGAGCAGCGTGACGATCACGCCCAGCAGGTTCGACTTGCCGTAGCGCGACGAGATCAGGTCGGCGATCGAGGTCACGCGCTGCGCCTTGCCGATGCGCACCAGCTTGCGCAGCACCCACCACCAGCCCACGAACACCAGCGTCGGGCCGAGGTAGATCGTCGCGAATTCGAGGCCCGAGCGCGCGGCATAGCCGACCGCGCCGTAGAACGTCCAGGCGGTGCAGTAGATCGACAGCGACAGGGTGTAGACGATCGGCGCCCGCAGCCAGCCGGCGCGCCCGGCGGCGGCGCGTTTCTCGACCAGGAAGGCGACCGCGAACAGGCCGGCGACGTAGGTCAGGCAGGCCAGCACGAGGATGTTGAAGGGCACCATCACTCCGGCTCCCGCTCGTCCCCCGGCAGGACGCGCAGAAGCCGTGCGATCAGCGCCGCCGCGCCGATCAGCGCGAACCACAGCCCGAACAGCAGCAGGCCGGTGCGCGCGGCGCCGCCGCCGCCGGCGGCGTCGGCGGGATCGCCCGATTGCCACAGCAGCGGCAGCGCCAGCCCCACGGCGCCGAACAGCGGCAGCATCCGCGCGGCGTCGATCAGCCGGCGGCGGCGGTAGGACCGGCGCGCGAGAAAGGCGGCCCGCGGCACCGCCTCAGCCCTCGCCCACCAGCGCCCGCAGCGCGGCAAGCACGTCGCTGTTGGCGAAGGGTTTCGCGATGAAGTGGCTGGTGCCGGCGCGTTCGGCCTGGGCGCGGTCGCGGCTCTGGCCGCGGGCGGTCAGCATCAGCACCGGCAGCGCGGCGGTGGCGTCGTCGGCGCGCAGCTCGCGCAGGATCTCGTAGCCCGAGCGGCCGGGCAGCATCACGTCGAGGATGAGCACGTCGGGCGCGGCCGCGCGGATCACCTCGATCGCGTCGCCGCCGCGGCCATGGGCGCTGACGCGCCAGCCGTCGCGGTCGAGGATGAAGCGGATCGCCTCGACGATGTTCGGCTCGTCCTCGATCACCAGCACGTGGCGGCCGCCTCCCGCCATCGCGGGCCTCCCCCCGTTTGCGCGTTGTTCGCGCGTCGGCCGACTATTGCCGCAAAACCGGGCCCTGTCAAAACCGCCGGTGGCGCCCGGCGGCGACGGCGGGACATGAGTATTTGCGCCAAGGTGAAATGGATCAGGCGGGATCGCGCACCAGCGCCGGTTCGCGCCGCGCCGGGCAGTCGGCGCGCGGGCAGATGCGGCAGGTGGTGCCGACGCGCAGCGGCGCCGGCGCGGCGATGCCCGCGGCGGGCGCGGGTGCCGGGCGCAGCAGCATCGTCGCCTCCCACACCGGCGGCAGGTCGGGCCCGGCGGGGCGGCGGGGCTGGGCGATGGCGACGGCGGCGAAGCGCCGCGGCAGGCGCGCGGCGGTCTCGATGGTGACGACAAGCGGCTGCATCGGGCGGGCGAGCGCGGCGTAAAGCGGCCACAGCGGGCAGCCGGCGCCGAAGCGCGGCGGGCGGAACCCCTCGACCGGCTTGCGCATCAGCAGCGCGCCGGCGCCGTCGCAGATCAGAAGCCCGGTGTCGGCCGCCCCCGGCAGCGCCGCCAGCCGCCGCAGCACCAGCGCCAGGTCGGCCCCGGTCGCCGCCGCCAGCGCCAGCGGATCCGGGCCCGCCGCCGCCAGCGCCGCGCGCAGCGCCGCCAGCGGCAGCGCGCGCGCGTCGGCGACGTAGCGCGCCGCCCAGTCGCGCGCCAGCCGCTGCGACGCGCCGCTGGCCAGTTCCGCCGCGCCGGCCACCGCCGCCTCGGTGTCGTCGCCATGCTCGAGCGCGGCGAAGTGATAGCCGGCCTCGGCGCGCCAGGCCTCGACCTCTTCCAGCGGCGTCGTCGGCGCCCCGCCCTCGGCGCGCGCGTCGTCGAGATAGGCCACCAGGGCGTCGGCGCTTTCGGACATGCGGATCGCGTCCTGGTGCAGGTTGGCGTGGAAGCGCGCGCGCCACACCGGCTCGATATCCTCGGTCTCGGCGAGGATCGCGGCGGTCGAGCGCACCGCCGTCACCGCCGAGATCACCTCGTGCAGGGCGTCCGACAGGAACGGGTCGTGCGCCATCCGGTCCGACAGCCGCGCCAGCGCCGCCTCGAGCCCGCGCTGCCGCCGCGCCAGCGCCGCCAGCCGCGCCGCCCAGCCGGGAAAGCGGCCGATCAGTTCCTCGATGCGGTCGACCTCGGGGCCGGGGCCGCCCTCGTCACCGCCGGCGGCGGCGCGCAGTTCCTCGATCAGGGCCGCGCCGGCCTCTTCGTCAAGCTCGGCCGGGGCGACACCCAGCGCCGCGGCGATGCTTTCGCGCAGGGGCACACCCACCCGCCGGCGATTGTGTTCGATGAGGTTGAGATAGGCCGCCGAGATCCCCGCCGCGCGCGCCAGCTCGGCCTGCCGGATGCCGGCCATCAGGCGCATCTCGCGGATGCGGGTTCCGACGAGTGCAGTGCGCGCCATGGCCCCTCCCCCGGCCTCGTTGTGCGGCGCAAGGCGCCGCGGTGCAAGCGCGTTTCCGCCGCCCCCGCGATGGCCGCCGCGGCGCGGCGCTGGACCGGGATTGCAGTTTCTGCGATAGTTAAGTCCGGTGGGTTGACAGTGCTGGATTCGTGACCGGGGGGCAACGGCGCTCCGGGTGGCGGGATTACGGTTGCCCCCGGAAACGGGAATGAATTCGCGTTCAGGGACAGTGTGATGGCGATTCCGGCGACCGAGCGATTTTTTGCGCTTTCCCGCACGTGGAAGCGCACCCTCCAGGTGCTTGCCGATCTCGTGCTGATGGCCGCGAGTTTTCGTGTCGCGATGGCGCTGAGGCTTGAGTCGCTGGCCTCGCCGGGCGATTGGCGGCTGTGGCTGCTGATCCTCGGCACCGGGCTGGCCAGCGTGGCGCTGTTCGTGCGGATCGGGTTCCATCGCGCGGTCATCCGCTACATCACCGGGCAATCGGCCAGGATCATCGCCGGCGGCATCCTCGCTTCGGCGGGGTTTCTGTTCGTCGCGGCGCAGGCGGGTGGCCTGCCGGTGCCGCGCTCGGTGCCGGTGATCCACGCGCTGCTTGCCGGGCTGTCGGTGGGCGGGGTGCGGTTCGGGATGCGCGCGCTTTACAACCGCCAGCAATACGTCCAGCGCGAGCCGGCGATCATCTACGGGGCCGGCAGATGACGGTATCGAGTTTGAGTAAGAGAGAGACGGATATTGTGAGCAGAGAGTCATATTCGCTGCGGCTGGATACACCGGATGCGTTGGTCCGCTGCGAGCCGGCATTTCCGGGGGGCGCGGGGGGCGCCAACGTTGTCAACTTCGGGCCGGCCGATCCGGTTGACCGGAATGTTGGTGGCTCGAAAGCCTTCTGGGTCGCCAAGCGGATCTTCGACGTCGGGTTTTCCTGTCTGCTTTTGCCACCGTTCGCCATTGCCGGGCTCGTGCTTCTGGCGGTCAATCCCGTGTTCAACCGCGGCCCGCTTTTCTACACCCAGATCCGCATGGGGCGGGATTGTCGCGCGTTTCGGCTTGTCAAGTTCCGGACGATGGTGCCGTCGGAAATGCGGCGCGGCGCGGACGATCCGGTCGAAACCCATCGCATTACGGCACTGGGGCGGTTCCTCCGAAAGACCCGGATCGACGAACTTCCGCAGATCCTGAATGTTTTTCTGGGGCACATGAGCCTGATCGGTCCACGCCCGGATCTGTTCAGCCACGCAAAAACCTATCGGCGGCGGATCGCGGACTATCGGTTGCGCCACATGGTGCGCCCCGGAATAAGCGGACTGGCGCAGGTGAATCACGGATATGCACAAGGCGTCGAGGAAACGCGCGAAAAGGCGCGCCTGGACATTCTTTACATCGAGAATGCCGGTTTCGCACTGGAGGCCAAGATATTCCTGATGACCTTGCGCACGATTCTGCGCCAGGTGGGGATGTGACAGGTAGGGCCATGATGCGGGTTTGCGGCGCCGATCATGAGGATTTGGGACTGGCAAGCGCTCGGCCCGAGACGCGCGAAGGCTGCCGGCCCATCGTTGGGCGTGGGCCGGCTGTCGGCCGGCAACTTCCGCAATCTATGCCTTCATATCAATGTGTTATGGAGGCAGGGGGTTGCGGTGCCCCGGCAGGGCTGCCCATGTCACCGGGGCAGACGACGCAACCAAGGAGGCTCAGATGGCTGACAACAACGCCTATGCGGAACAGATGAAGGCCAAGATCGACGAATGGTCGGCCGAGATCGACAAGCTCCAGGCCCAGGCGCGGCAGGCCGGGGCCCAGGCGCGGCAGCAATACGACACGCAGATCGCCGAACTGAAGCAACGCCAGGCCGAGGCCGAAGCGCAGTGGAAGAAGATGCAGGGCGCGGGCGAGGCCGCCTTCGACGACATGCGCAAGGCGTTCGAGACCAGCTATCATTCGTTCGCCGAGGCGACGCGGGCAGCCATGGAACGCTTTCGCTGACCCCCTTTTGCCGGGCCCCGGTTCGCGCTAAGCCCTCGGGCAGATCGACCTGCCCGAGGGAGCGCAGATGCCAGAGCCCCGCCACACCCGCCTGCTGATCATCGGTTCCGGCCCGGCCGGCTATACCGCCGCCGTCTACGGCGCGCGCGCCATGCTTGAGCCGCTGCTGATCCAGGGCATCCAGCCCGGCGGGCAACTGACCATCACCACCGAGGTCGAGAACTGGCCCGGCGACGCCGAGGTTCAGGGCCCGGCGCTGATGGAGCGGATGGAGGCCCACGCCCGCGCGGTGGGCACCGAGGTGATCGCGGACCACATCACCGCGCTCGACCTTGCGTCGCGGCCGTTCACGGCGCGGGGCGACAGCGGCACCACCTACACCGCCGACGCGCTGATCCTGGCCACCGGGGCGCAGGCGAAATGGCTGGGCCTGCCGTCGGAAGAGAAGTTCAAGGGCTTCGGCGTCTCGGCCTGCGCCACCTGCGACGGGTTCTTCTACCGCGGCAAGGAGGTGGTGGTGATCGGCGGCGGCAACACCGCGGTGGAAGAGGCGCTGTTCCTGACCAATTTCGCCACCAAGGTGACGCTGATCCACCGCCGCGACTCCCTGCGCGCCGAAAAGATCATGCAGGACCGGCTGTTCAAGCATCCGAAGATCGAGGTCATGTGGGATCATACCGTCGAGGAAGTGCTGGGCGACAGCGATCCGCTGGGGGTGACGGCGGTGCGCGCGCGCCACGTCGCCACCGGCGCGGTGACCGAGGTGCCCTGCGCGGGCTTTTTCGTGGCGATCGGCCATGCGCCCGCGTCGGAACTGGTGGCCGGACAGGTGGAGATGCACCACGGCAATTACGTCAAGGTGAAGCCCGGCAGCACCGAAACCTCGGTGCAAGGCGTGTTCGCCGCCGGCGATCTGACCGACCATGTCTACCGCCAGGCCGTCACCTCGGCCGGCATGGGCTGCATGGCCGCGCTCGACGCCGAAAGGTTCCTCGCCGCGCAGGAGGGCTGATCCGGCCCCGGAACCCGGTTCGCGTCGCACGGCGGCCCCGTGCAACGATTTTCCCGCTCCGCCGGCGCTGCGTCGAATCGGTCCCTTTGTGCAACTTTCGCGACTTCCGCGCTTGAAACCGCGCGCAAGGCGGGTTTAACCGCGCAGCGAACCCGGAGGCCCGGCAGCGGGCGCCCGCCCTGCCCTGCCGCGCCCGATTCCGCGCAGACCCGAGGAAGCTTCATGAACGGCCCGTTTCACGCCCCGATCCCGGAACTCTATGTCTCGCACGATTCCGCGCAGAAGCTGCGCCACGAGGCCGCCGACCTGCCATCGTGGGATCTGACCGGCCGTCAGATCTGCGATCTCGAATTGCTGATGAACGGCGGCTTCCACCCGCTCAAGGGCTTCCTGACCGAGGCCGATTATGACGGCGTGGTCGAGAACATGCGCCTTTCGGACGGGCAGCTTTGGCCGATGCCGATCACGCTCGACGTGTCCGAGGCCTTCGCCGAGACGATCGAACCCGGACAGGACATCGCGCTGCGCGACGCCGAGGGGGTGATCCTGGCGATCCTGTCGGTGACCGACCGCTGGACCCCGGACAAGGCCCGCGAGGCCGCGAAGGTCTATGGCGCCGACGACCTTGCGCACCCGGCGGTGAACTACCTGCACAACGTCGCGGGCAAGGTCTACCTCGGCGGGCCGGTGACCGGCATCCAGCCTCCGGTGCACTACGATTTCAAGGCCCGGCGCGACACCCCGAACGAATTGCGCGCCTTCTTCCGCAAGCTGGGCTGGCGGCGGGTGGTGGCGTTCCAGACCCGCAACCCGCTGCACCGCGCGCACCAGGAACTCACGTTCCGCGCCGCGCGCGAGGCGCAGGCCAACCTGCTCATCCACCCCGTCGTCGGCATGACCAAGCCGGGCGACGTCGATCACTTCACCCGGGTGCGCTGCTACGAGGCGGTGCTCGACAAGTATCCCGCCTCGACCACGCACCTGTCGCTGCTCAACCTCGCCATGCGCATGGCCGGCCCGCGCGAGGCGGTGTGGCACGGGCTGATCCGCCGCAACCACGGCTGCACCCACATGATCGTGGGCCGCGACCACGCCGGCCCGGGCAAGAACAGCGCCGGCGAGGATTTCTACGGCCCCTACGACGCGCAGGAGATGTTCCGCCAGCACCAGGACGAGATCGGCATCGAGATGGTCGATTTCCGCCAGATGGTCTATGTGCAGGAGCGCGCGCAATACGAACCCCGCGACGAGGTTGGCGACGGCGTCACCATCCTCGACATCTCGGGCACCGAACTGCGCCGGCGGTTGCGCGAGGGGCTCGAGATCCCCGAGTGGTTCTCGTTCCCCGAGGTGGTCGCCGAACTTCGCCGCACCTCGCCGCCGCGTGCGCAACAGGGCTTCACGGTGTTCTTCACCGGGCTTTCCGGTTCGGGCAAGTCGACCATCGCCAACGCGCTGATGGTCAAGCTGATGGAGATGGGCGGCCGGCCGGTGACGCTGCTCGATGGCGACGTGGTGCGCAAGCACCTCAGCTCGGAGCTGGGCTTTTCCAAGGAGCACCGCGACCTCAACATCCGCCGCATCGGCTTCGTCGCGTCCGAGATCACCAAGAACGGCGGCATCGCGCTGTGCGCGCCGATCGCGCCCTACACCGCCACCCGCCGCGCGGTGCGCGAGATGGTCGAGGCATTCGGCGCCTTCGTCGAGGTGCATGTGGCCACCAGCCTCGAGGAATGCGAACGCCGCGACCGCAAGGGCCTCTATGCGCTGGCGCGGGCCGGCAAGATCAAGGAATTCACCGGCATCTCGGACCCCTACGAGGCACCCACCGACGCCGAACTGGTGGTTGACACCGAGAACGTCGATGTCGATCACTGCGCCCATCAGGTGATCCTCAAGCTCGAGTCGATGGGGCTTATCAAGGCGTGACGCCCGGCCCCGGCCGGCGCACGCGGGAAACGGGAGCGGAGCATGGCGCACAAGGTCTTCATCGACGGCGACGTCGGCACCACCGGGCTGCGCATCCGCGAGCGGCTGGAGGCGCGCGACGACATCGCGCTGGTGCGCATCGACCCGGCGCGGCGCAAGGACCGCGCCGCGCGGCTGGCCGCCTTCGCCGAGGCCGAGGTCGCGATCCTGTGCCTGCCCGACGACGCCGCGCGCGAGATCGTGGCCGCCTGCGCCGACGAGGGGGTGCAGACCCGCATCGTCGACGCCTCGACCGCGCACCGCACCGCGCCGGGCTGGTGCTTCGGGCTGCCCGAGATGGCGCCGGGGCAACGCGCCGCGATCGCCGGCGCGGCGCGGGTGTCGAACCCCGGCTGCTGGTCGACCTGCGCGATCGCGCTGATCCGCCCCCTGGTCGAGGCCGGGCTGATCGACCCCGCGGCGCCGCCGGCGATCTCGGGGGTGTCGGGCTATACCGGCGGCGGCAAGGCGATGGTCGCCGAATACGAGGGCGGCGCGGTTTCGGGGGCGTTCCTTTACGGCGTCGGTCAGACGCACAAGCACCTGCCCGAGATCGTGGCCCATGGCGGGTTGACGCGCGCGCCGGTGTTCGTGCCCGCGGTGGGGCATTACGCGCAGGGCATGGCGGTGGCGGTGCACCTGACGCTCGACGCCGCCGGCATCGCCCGGGCCGAGACGGTGCTGCGCGAGCGCTATGCCGGCGAACGCTTCGTTTCCGTGGTCGAGGCCGCGACGCACGCGGCGCGGGTGCTGCCGCAGCGGCTGAACGGCACCAACCGGCTGGAATTGTCGGTGCACGGCAACCCGGCCAGCGGCGCTGCGGTGGCGGTGGCGGTGCTCGACAACCTCGGCAAGGGGGCGTCGGGGGCGGCGGTGCAGAACCTCAACCTGATGCTCGGCCTCGACGAGGGCGCGGGGCTCTGAGCGGCGCGCCCGGGGCGAGGGCGGGGGGCGCTGCCCGTCCGCCCGAAGGGCGGCCACGCAGGGAAAGCGGGGGGCGCTGCCCGTCCGCCCGAAGGGCGGCCACGCAGGGAAAGCGGGGGGCGCTGCCCCCCGCGCCCCCCGGAGTATTTGGGGAACGATGAAGGGGGACAGGCGGCGCGTCAGTGGAGCCGGCGCCTCAGTGCACGTTGACCGGGGCGAAATCGTGCTGGCGGGCAAGCACGAAGGCAAGCTGGCGGTCGGCCACCAGCGCCAGGCGATCGCCGTCGGAATCGTGGACGGCGTAAAGCGTCTCGATCCCCTGCGCCTGCGCCTGCACTTCGGCCGGAAGATCGGCCACCCGCACCGGGCGGACATAGACGATGCGCCTGCCCCCCTCGGGAACGAAATCGTAATTGCTGTTCATGATCGCCTCCTGCCTCAACCTCTGGTGATCTCGATCCGCCGCAGTTCCGGTGCCGCCACCTGGCGGCGCAGGTCGACATGCAGCAGGCCGTTTTCAAGCGATGCGCCCGTCACCTCGACCCCGTCGGCCAGAACGAAGGCGCGCTGGAACTGCCGCCCGGCGATGCCGCGGTGCAGCCAGACGCGGTCGGGCGCGTCATCGGGGGCGCGGCCGCGGATGGCAAGCTGGCGATCCTCGACGGTGATCGACAGGTCGTCCTCGCCGAAGCCGGCGACGGCGAGGGTGATGCGGAACGCATTCTCGCCGGTCAGTTCGATGTTGTAGGGCGGATAGCCGTCGGCGGCGGTCTTGGCCGTCCGCTCCACCAGCCGTTCGAGCTGGTCGAAGCCCAGCAGGAACGGGTGGGCGGCGAAACTGGTTCTGGTCATCTGCATGTCCTTTGCACAAGCGACACGGGCGCGCGGGCCCCGGCAATCGGCGACCCGGCCCTTGATATGGGGCCCGCCCGCGCGGCCTGCAAGCCCCGCGCCGGGCCTCGGTGTTTGCCAAAGGTTCGCGCCGGGGTATGCTGCGGCGCCGGGCGGGCGGCGACTCAGATGGACAGCAACATGAACGCTCCGTTCGAAATGGACAGTGACGACGTGATGAAGACCAGGCTCGGGGTGTTGCGGTGCGAGCATCGCGATCTCGACGAGGCGATCCACGTGCTCGAGACGTCGGGACGCGGCGACCAGTTGCGGCTGCGGCGGCTCAAGAAGCAGAAGCTGGCGCTCAAGGACGAGATCGCCCGCCTCGAGGACCGGCTCACCCCCGACATCATCGCCTGAGCGGTGACGGGACGCCTGATCGAGACCGAGAACGATCTGGCCGAAGGGGTCGCGTGGCTGGCCACGCGGGAGGCGCGGTTTGCCGAGATCGCGGCGCTCGCCGGCCCGCCGCCGCTGCGCCGGCGCACGGACGGGTTCGAGGCGTTGCTCGATGCCATCGTCAGCCAGCAGGTCAGCGTCGCCGCCGGCGCCGCGATCCGGGCGCGGCTGGATGCCGCGGGGCTGTGCGCGGCCGGGGCGGTGGCCGCGGCCGACGACGATGCCTTGCGCGCCTGCGGGCTGAGCCGGCAGAAGGCGCGCTATCTGCGCGCGCTGGCCGCGGCCGGGATCGACTATGCCGCCCTGCGCACCGCGCCCGATGAGGTGGTGGTGCAGACCCTGGTCGAGGTGCCCGGGATCGGGCGCTGGACCGCCGAGATCTACGCCCTGTTCGCGCTTGGCCGCGCCGACATCCTGCCGGCCGGCGATCTGGCGTTGCAGGAGGCCGCGCGGCTTGCCTTCGCCCTGCCCGGGCGCCCGCGCGAGGCCGGGCTGCGCGCCATGGCCGCGGATTGGGCGCCGTGGCGGGGCGTTGCGGCGCGGCTTCTGTGGGCCTACTACCGCGTGGCGAAGGAACGCGAGGGGGTTCGATGAACGACGATCTGCGATTCGGCCGGTGCGAGGCGCTGTCGGGCACCGCCACCAGCCTGGTGGTGTTCCTGCACGGCTACGGCGCCGACGGGGCCGACCTGCTGGGGCTGGCCGAACCGCTGGCGCCGCACCTGCCCGGCGCGGTCTTCGTCGCCCCCGACGCGCCCGAGCCCTGCCGCGTCAACCCGATGGGGCGGCAGTGGTTCCCGATCCCGTGGATCGACGGCGCCTCGCCGGTCGAGGCCGGGGCGGGGATGGCGCGGGCGGCGGCGGCGCTCGATGCCTTTCTCGACGCCCGCCTCGCGGCCGAGGGGCTGGGGCCGGAGGCGCTGGCGCTGGTGGGGTTTTCGCAAGGCACGATGATGGCGCTGCACGTCGCGCTGCGCCGGCCGGCGGCGGTGGCGGGCGTGGTGGGCTTTTCCGGCAAGCTGATGGCGCCCGAGCGGCTGGCGGCCGAGATCACGGCGCGCCCGCCGGTGCTGCTGGTGCACGGCGACGCCGACGACGTGGTGCCCCCGGCCGAGATGCCGGCCGCCGCCGCCGCGCTGCGGGCGGCCGGCGTCACCGTCGAAACCCATGTCTCGGCCGGCACCGGCCACGGCATCGCGCCCGACGGCCTGTCGCTGGCGCTGGCCTTCCTGCGCGCGCGGCTGCCGATCGAATAGGCGGGCGGCCAGGCGCGGCAACCTCGCCCCGCCCTACGGGCCGCGCTGCAGCTTCACCGGCTCCGACCGCGCCAGCCGCAGCACATGGGCCATGTAGGGCAGCGTCGTCTCCTCGCTGCGGGTGGCGGCATACATCCGCTTGGTGCGGCCCTCGGCGGTCAGCGGCCGGGTGACGTAATCGGCGTTGTAGCGCACCTCGCGCACCACCCAGTCGGGCAGCACCGCGACGCCGCGGTTCGAGGCCACCAGCAGCAGGATCACCGCGGTCAGTTCCACCTGGCGGATCGCCGCCGGCTCGACCTTGGCCGGGGTCAGCAGTTCGGTGAACACGTCGAGCCTTGTGCGCTCGACCGGATAGGCGATCAGCGTCTGGTCGGCGAAATCGGCGGCCTCGACGAAGGGCTTTGCGGCCAGCGGGTTGCGGGCCGAGGCCACGAACACCGGCTCGTAGTCGAACAGCGGCGAAAAGTCGACGCCCGGCAGGTCGGCCGGATCGGACGAGATCACCAGGTCGACCTCTTCGCGCACCAGCGCCTGCATCGCCCCGAAGGCCAGCCCTGGGCGGATGTCGACATCGACCTCGGGCCAGGCGCGGCGGAACTGCTCGAGCACCGGGAACAGCCAGTCGAAACAGGCGTGGCACTCGATGGCGATGTGCAGCCGCCCGGCGCTGCCCTGCCGCAGGCCCGCGAACTCGGCCTCCATCGCCTCGACCTCGGGCAGCACCCGCTCGGCCAGCCGCAGCAACTTGAGCCCCGCCGCCGACAGCCGCAGCGGCTTCGAGCGGCGGGCGAACAGCTCGACCCCGGCCTGATCCTCGATGCCCTTGACCTGGTGCGACAGCGCCGACTGGGTGATGTGCAGCATCTCGGCCGCGCGGGCGATGCCGCCGGCCTCGTGGATCGCGCGGATCGTGCGCAGGTGCCGCAACTCCAGGTGCATATCGCGCGCCGCCTCATGTTGATGATGAATTCAATGAATTTGTCTCACGTCGGCGCACATGCGACAAGTCAGGCAATCAAGGAGTGGCCCATGCCCCGCGTCTCGTTCGAGTTCTTTCCGCCGAAAACCCTCGAAGCCTCGTTCCGGCTGTGGGAAACGGTGCAGGTGCTGGCGCCGCTGGCGCCGTCGTTCGTGTCGGTCACCTACGGCGCCGGCGGCACCACCCGCAAGCTGACCCACGAGGCGGTGACCACCATCGGCAGCCACTACGGCCTCAACGTCGCCGCGCATCTGACCTGCGTCGAGGCGACCCGCGCCGAAACCCTCGAGATCGCCGCCGCCTACCGCGACGCCGGCGTGCGCGAGATCGTGGCCCTGCGCGGCGATGCGCCCAAGGGGGCCGCCCGCTTCACCCCCCACCCCGACGGCTTCGCCGATTCGTGCGAACTGATCGCCGCGCTGGCCGAGACCGGCGATTTCACGATCCGCGTCGGCGCCTACCCCGATCCCCACCCCGAGGCGGCCACGCCCGGCGCCGATGTCGCCTGGCTCAAGCGCAAGATCGACGCCGGCGCGTCGTCGGCGATCACCCAGTTCTTCTTCGAGGCCGACACCTTCTTCCGCTTCCGCGACGCCTGCGTGAAGGCCGGCATCGACGCGCCGATCATCCCCGGCATCCTGCCGATCGAGAACTGGGCCGGCGTGCGCAAGTTCGCCGCCGCGTGCGGCGCGCAGGTGCCCGGCTGGCTGGCCGACGCCTTCGACAAGGCCGAGCGCGACGGCCGCACCGACCTGCTGGCCACCGCCGTGTGCACCGAATTGTGCGACACGCTGATCGCCGGCGGGGTCGAGGATCTGCACTTCTACACCCTCAACCGCCCGCACCTGACGCGCGACGTGTGCCACGCGCTGGGGCTGGCGCCGCAGCCGGTGCTCGAAGAGGTCGCCTGAGCCCCGCCGATTTTCGCCGCCGATTTTCGCCGCCGGCACCGTTGCGGCCACCCGGCGGCCTTTTCAGCGCGCCCGCCTGCGGCTACAGTCGCGGCGCCGGGAATGGCGGTGCGGCCCCCGGCCCACGCACGGCAAAAGCCGCGCGGGTCACGAACGACGGGGGCAACATGGCAGGGGATCGGTTTCGGCGCGGGGTTGCCCTTCTCGGGCTTGCGGGGCTGGTGGCGGCGTGCAGCGAAGGCGGCGGGCTTGGCGGCCTGCTGTCGGGCGCCGCGACCGACGCGGCGGGCGGCACCGCCCCGGCCACCTCGGTGCGCCTCGTCGAACGCGAGGTCGAGGCGCCCGATGTCTTTCAGGTGGCCGAGGAAGGGCTGTGGGACGGGCGCCCCTCGCTCGGCGGCGTCTGGGTCGCCCATCCCGACGTCGGCGACCCCGAGCGCGTGATCATCCGCAACACCGAGAACGGCAATTTCGTCATCGGCGCGCTGTTCCGGCGCGAGCGTGACATGCCGGGGCCGCTGCTGCAGGTCTCGTCCGACGCGGCCTCGGCGCTGGGTATGCTGGCCGGCGCGCCGACCGGCCTCAACGTCACCGCGCTGCGCCGCCAGGAGGTGGCGGAAGAGGCGCCGGCCGCCACCGAGATCGCCGCCGCAACACCGGCCGAGGCGCCCGCGGACGCCGAAGCCGCCGCCGAAGCGCCGCCCGCGGCCCCGGCCGATCCCGGCCCCGCCGTGCGCCCGGTAGACGGCGTCGCCACGGTCGTGACCTCCGCGCTCGACGCCGCCGAGGCCGACGCCGCCACGCCCGCGCCGCAACCCGCCGCCGCCCCGCGCGGTTTCGGCGCCGACCGGCCGTTCCTGCAGATCGGGCTGTTCAGCGTCGAGGCCAACGCCGGCCGCGCCGCCGACATGCTGCGCGCAAGCGGCATCGTGCCCAGCACGCTCAGGGAAGACTATCAGGGCAAGGTGTTCTGGCGCGTCGTGGTCGGCCCGATCACCGGCCGGGCGGAACGCGCGGCCCTGCTCGACCGCGCCCGCGGCGTCGGCTTCGCCGATGCCTATTTCGTCGCCAACTGACCCCGGAACAGGAGAGGACGATGCCCCGCCCCCTCGCCATGCTGCGCCGCCTGTCGCTGACGCTCGTGCTGCTGTTCGCGGCCCTGCCCGCCGCCGCGCAGGTCTTCGACACCGCGGCGCGCAGCGCTTATGTGCTCGACCTCACCACCGGCACGGTGCTGCTCGAAAAGAACGCCGACGAGGCGCTGCCCCCCGCCTCGATGTCCAAGCTGATGACCGTCTACATGCTGTTCGAGGCGCTGCACGACGGGCGGGTGACGCTCGACACCCGCTTCGCCGTGTCCGAGCGCGCCCATGCGATGGGCGGCTCGACGATGTTTCTCGACACCCGCGACCGGCCCACGGTCGAGGAACTGATCCGCGGCATCGTCGTGCTGTCGGGCAACGATGCCGCCGTGGTGGTGGCCGAGGGGCTGGCCGGCAGCGAGGATGCGTTCGCCCGGATCGCCACCGAAAAGGCCCACGAGCTCGGGATGACCGCCACCAACCTGACCAACGCCTCGGGCTGGCCGGCGCCGACGCACCGCATGAGCATGCGCGATCTCGGCACGCTGGCCGCCCGCCTGATCACCGATTTTCCCGAACTCTACGGCTATTTCGCGGAATCCGAGTTCCTTTATGACGGCCGCGCGCCGCAGAACCGCTTCAACCGCAACCCGCTGCTGGGGCTGGGGATCGGCGCCGACGGGCTCAAGACCGGGCACACCACCGAGGCCGGCTACGGCCTCGTCGGCTCGGCGGTGCAGGGCGAGCGGCGGATCGTGTTCGTGATCTCGGGCCTCGAAAGCGAGGCGCAGCGCACCCAGGAGGCTGAGCGCATCGTCAACTGGGCGTTCCGCCAGTTCGTGCTGCGCACCCTGGTCACCCGCGGCGCGCCGGTCGCGGTGGCGCCGGTGTGGATGGGCACCGCGCGCGAGGTGGCGCTGGCCGCCGATGCCGACGCAACGCTGCTGCTGCCGGCGAACGCGGTCGCGGACGTCAGCGCCGAGGCGGTGTTCGAGGCACCGCTGCGCGCGCCGGTGGCCGCCGGCCAGCGGGTGGGCGAGATGGTGGTGCGCGTGCCCGGCATGGCCGACACGAGGCTGCCGCTGGTCGCCACCGCCGCGGTGCCCGAGGGCGGATTTCAGGTGCGGCTGGCCACCGCCGCGCGCCACCTGCTTGCCCGCGCGCTGGGCGAGGTCGCCGGGTTCTGAGGGTGACACCCCCCGCCACGCCCCCGCGCGCCGGGTTGTTCGTGACCTTCGAGGGCATCGACGGCTCGGGCAAGAGCACCCAGGCCCGGCTTCTGGCCGAGGCGCTGCGCGCCGCCGGCCATACCGTCGTGGCCACGCGCGAGCCCGGCGGCTCGCCCGGCGCGGAAGAGATCCGCCGCCTGCTGGTCTCGGGCGATCCCGGCCGCTGGTCGGCCGAGACCGAGATGCTGCTGTTCACCGCCGCGCGCCGCGACCACCTCGAACGCACCATCCGCCCCGCGCTCGACCGCGGCGAAGTGGTGATCTGCGACCGCTTCGCTGATTCCACCCGCGTCTATCAGGGCGCCGCCCGCAGCGCGCTGCGCCCCACCGTCGACGCGCTGCACGCGCTGATGATCGGGCTGGAGCCCGACCTGACGCTGGTGCTCGACATGGACCCGCGCGCGGCACTGGCCCGCGGCCTTGCCCGCGCCTCGGGCGAAGACCGTTTCGAGGATCTCGGGCTTGCCTTCCAGGAACGGCTGCGCGCCGGATTTCTGGCGCTTGCGGCCGAGTTTCCCGCCCGCGTGCGGGTGATCGACGCCAGCCGCCCCCCCGAGGCGATCGCCGCCGACCTCGCCGCCGCCGTCGCCCCGCACCTGCCGGGGGCACCGACATGAGGCCGGCGGAGAATGAGTATTTGAGCCAAGATGAAAGGCGGGCCCCCCTGCTTCATCTTGGCACAAATACTCATCTGCACCCGCGCCACGGGCGCCGCGCGGGGTGGTCCGCATGACCGCGCCCGACGACCGCCCCGAGGCCGACGCCGCCCCCGGCTGCCCGCATCCGCGCCACACGGCGGCGCTTTTCGGGCAGGAGGCTGCCGAGCGCGCCTTCCTCGACGCCTTCGCCACCGGGCGGCTGCCGCACGGCTGGCTGATCGCGGGGCCGCGCGGGGTGGGCAAGGCGACGCTGGCGTGGCGGATCGCGCGCTTCCTGCTGGCCACCCCCGAGGCGGCGGCGGAAGGCGGCCTTTTCGGCGCCCCCGAGCCGCCCGCGACGCTCGACATCGCGCCCGACCATCCGGTCGCGCGGCGGCTTGCGGCGCTGTCTGAATCGCGGCTGATGCTGCTGCGCCGGCCGTGGGACGACAAGACCAAGCGCCTCAAACAGGCGATCACCGTCGACGAGGTGCGCCGGCTGGGCGCCTTCTTCGGGATGACCGCCGCCGACGGCGGGCGGCGCGTGGTGATCGTCGATGCCGCCGACGAGATGACCCCGAGTGCGGCCAACGCCCTGCTCAAGCTGCTCGAAGAGCCGCCGGCGGGCGCGGTTCTGCTGCTGGTCAGCCACCGCCCCGCGGCGCTGCTGGCCACCATCCGCTCGCGCTGCCGGGTGCTGCGCTGCGCCCCCCTGGGCGCCGCGGCGATGGCCGCGGCACTTGCCCCGCTCGGGATCGACGGCGCCGAGGCCGCGACGCTTGCGGCGCTGGCCGCCGGCTCGGTCGGGACCGCTGCGGCGCTGGCCGGGGGGGACGGCACGGCGCTTTACCGCGATCTCGTGGGCCTGATGGCGCGCGCCCCGGGGCTCGACCGGCCGGCGGCGCTGGCGCTGGCCGAAAGCGTTTCCGGGCGCGGCGCCGAAGCGCGGTTCGACCTGCTCGCCACGCTGGCCGAAACCCTGCTCGCGCGGCTTGCGCGCAGCGGCCTCGGCGCGCCGCCCACCCCCGAGGCGGCGCCGGGCGAGGCGGCGACCTTCGCGCGCCTCTGCCCCGACGCCGCCGCCGCGCGCCACTGGGCCGGGGTGCAGCAGGCGGCGCTGGCGCGGCTGCGCGCCGGGCGGGCCGTCAACCTTGACCCTGCCGCGCTGGTGCTGGATATGGTGCTGGCGTTCGACCGCGCCGCCGCCGCCGTGCCGCAGGAGGCAAGATGACCGACCCCGCCCTGCCCGAGATCGTGGACAGCCACTGCCACCTCGACTTTCCCGATTTCGGGGGCGAGCTTGACGCGGTGATCGCCCGCGCCGCGGCCGCCGGCGTCACCCGCATGGTCACGATCTGCACCCGCCTGCGCGCCGAGCCGTCGGTGCGCGCCATCGCCGAGGCGCATGCGGGCGTGTTCTACGCCGCCGGCACCCACCCGATGAGCGCGGCCGACGATCCGCTGGCGACGGTGGACGAACTGGTGGCACTGGCGCGCCACCCCAAGTTCGTCGGCATCGGCGAGACCGGGCTCGACTATCACTACACCCCCGACAGCGCCGAGGCGCAGCGCGCCTCGCTGCGCGTTCACATCACGGCGGCGCGCGAAACCGGCCTGCCGCTGATCATCCACGCCCGCGACGCCGACGACGACATCGCGCGCATCCTGGCCGAGGAACACCGCGCCGGCGCCTATGATTGCGTGATGCACTGCTTCTCGTCGGGGGCGCGGCTGGCGCGGGTGGCGCTGGACCTCGGGTTCTACCTGTCGATGTCGGGGATCGCGGCGTTCCCGCGCTCGGCCGAACTGCGCGAGATCTTCGCCGCCGCCCCGGTCGAGCGCATCCTGGTCGAGACCGACGCGCCCTATCTTGCCCCCCCGCCCCACCGCGGCCGCCGCAACGAGCCCGCCTTTGTCGCCCACACCGCGCGCGTGGGGGCCGAATTGTTCGGGATGGATCATGCCGCCTTCGCCGCCCGCACCTCGGCCAATTTCGACCGCCTGTTCGCCAAGGCCGCGGCCTGGACCGCGACGGCATGATGGCGGAACTGCGCTTCACCGTCCTTGGTTGCGGCTCGTCCGGCGGGGTGCCGCGGCTGGGCGGGCACTGGGGCGCGTGCGACCCGGAGAACCCGAAGAACCACCGCACCCGCTGCTCGCTGCTGGTCGAGCGGGTGACGGCCGGCGGCACCACCAGGGTGCTGATCGACACCTCGCCCGACATGCGCGCGCAGCTTCTCGCCGCCGGGGTCGGCACGCTGGATGCGGTGGTCTACACCCACGCCCATGCCGACCATACCCATGGCCTCGACGACCTGCGCCAGATCGTGTTCAACACCCGCACGCGCCTGCCGGTGTGGGCCGACGGCCCGACCCAGGACGCGCTGCTGTCGCGTTTCGGCTATGCCTTCGTGCAGCCCGAAGGCTCGCCCTATCCGCCGATCCTCGATCTTCACACCATCTCGGGCACGGTGCACGTCGAGGGCGCGGGCGGGGCGCTGCGCCTCGCGCCCTTCCAGGTCGGGCACGGGTCGATCGACGCGCTGGGGTTCCGCATCGGCGGGCTCGCCTACCTGCCCGACGCGAACGAGATCCCCGAGGCGTCGTGGCCGCTGCTCGATGGCCTCGATATCTGGGTGGTGGACGCGCTGCGGCGCAGCCCGCACCCGACCCATGCCCATCTCGCGCTGACGCTGGAATGGATCGAGCGCGCCCGCCCGACCCGCGCGGTGCTGACCAACATGCATATCGACCTCGACCACGACACGCTCGCCGCCGAGACGCCCGCCCATGTCACCCCGGCCCACGACGGGATGATCCTGACGCTGGCGGACTAGGCCGGGATGGGCGCCCTAATCGACGTCATCCTGCCGGTGTTCCTTGTCATCGCGGCGGGCTATGTCGCGGTCTGGAAGGGATTTTTCAGCGACGCCGGGGTTGACGGGCTGATGCGGTTCACCCAGACCTTCGCGTTTCCGGCGCTGCTGTTTCGCGCCATCGCCGGGCTCGACCTGGCGGAGGGCTTTCACCTGCCGCTGCTGGCGAGCTTCTATATCGGCGCGGTGACGGGCTTCGGCGCCGGGCTGCTGGGCGCGCGGTTCCTGTTCGGCCGCCCGTGGGAAGATTCGGTCGCGATCGGCTTCGTCGCGCTGTTTTCCAACACCCTGATGCTGGGCGTGCCGATCACCGAGCGCGCCTTCGGCCCCGAGGCGCTGGCGCCGAACTTCGCGATCATCTCGGTGCATACCCCGTTCTGCTATTGCCTCGGGATCGTCGCGATGGAATTCGCACGCGGCCGCTCGGGCACCGGGGCGTTCGTGCCGCGGGTGGTGCGGGCGATGTTCCACAATGCGCTGGTGATCGGCATCGTCGCGGGGTTCGCCGTCAACCTGTCGGGGCTGGCGCTGCCCGGCGCGCTGGCCGAGGCGATCGACCTGCTGACCCGCGCGGCGTTGCCGGCGGCGCTGTTCGGGCTGGGCGGGATCCTGGTGCAATACCGCCCCGAGGGCGACCTGCGCACCATCCTCTACGTCTGCGCCGTCTCGCTGGTGCTGCACCCGGCGGTGACGTGGGGGCTGGCGCAGGCCTTCGGGCTCGGGGTCGGGCAGATGCGGTCGTCGGTGCTGACGGCGGCGATGGCCCCCGGCGTCAACGCCTATGTCTTCGCCAACCTCTACGGGGTGGCGAAGCGGGTGGCGGCCTCGTCGGTGCTGATCGCCACGGCGCTGAGCCTGTTCACCGCCTGGGGCTGGCTGGCGCTTCTGCCGTGACGGCGCGCGCGCGGCCGGCGGCGCGCCGTGAGTATTTTCGCCAAGATGAAATCAGCCCGGGCTGAGCCCCCGCAACCGCTCGGACCGGCGGCGCAGCAGTTCCACCGTGGTCAGCAGCGCGATCGAGATCGCCACGAGGATGGTGGCCACCGCCAGGATGGTGGGGCTGATCTGCTCGCGCAGGCCGGTGAACATCCGCCACGGCAGCGTCTGCTGGTTGGCCGAGCCGACGAACAGCACCACCACCACCTCGTCGAACGAGGTGATGAAGGCAAACAGCCCGCCCGAGATCACGCCGGGCAGGATCAGCGGCATCTGGACGCGGAAGAAGGTGGTGACCGGGTTGGCCCCCATGTTCGCGGCCGCCTGCGTGAGCGAGCGGTCGAAGCCGACCAGCGTCGCGGTCACGGTGATGATCACGAACGGGATGCCGAGCGCGGCATGGGCCAGCACCACGCCCAGATAGGTGCCCTGAAGCCCGATCCGCGAATAGAAGAAATACATCCCCGCCGCCGAGATGATCAGCGGCACGATCATCGGCGAGATCAGGATCGCCATGATCGCGCGGCGGAAGGGCACGTGGCTCTGGCTCAGCCCGATCGCGGCGAGCGTCCCGAGGCTCACCGACAGCGCCGTGGCCGCGGGCGCGATCGACAGCGAATTGCCCAGCGCGTGCTGCCAGTTGGGGTTGGTGAAGAAGTCCTGGTAGTGCTTGAACGAATACGCCGCCGGGTCGAGCGCGAGCATCCCCGGCGTGAAGGTGAAGAAGTTCTCGGCGTTGAAGCTCAGCGGCATGATGGTGACGATCGGCGCGATCAGGAAGAAGAAGATCGCGCCGCACACGAACAGGTAGGTGTTGTGCCACAGCACCTGCGCCGGTGTGGAATAGACCGGCACGCCGCGGCGATAATCGCCCGACGACAGCCACAGCACGAACCAGCTCAGCGCGAGGCCGCCGCCGATCCCCGCCAGGAGCCCCGCGAAGCCCGCGATCGCCAGCCCGATCAGGCCGGTGACGGCGGCGGCCACGGCGCGGGCGCGCCGCCGGCTGCCCAGCCTCGCCGCGAAGGGCCCCGCCAGCACCCAGCCGAAGCCGGCGCCGTACACCGCGCCCAGCACCACCCCCAGCGCCGCCATCCCGTGCGCGGTGCCCACGGGAAACCCCAGCACCGCCCCGAACAGCGCCGCCATCGGCACCACGAAGCCCTTGAGTTTCGACGGGGTCGCGGCTTTCATTCCGGCCATGTGGTCACCCCAGGTTCACGTTGTCGATGCCCACGACCTTGTCGTAGACCCAGTAGAGGATCAGCACCACCGCCAGCAGGATCGTGCCCAGCGCCGCCGCCAGACCCCAGTTGAGCGAGGTCGAGATGTGGTAGGCGATGCGGTTGGAGATGAAGGTGCCGGTGGTCCCGCCGACCAGTTCGGGCGTGATGTAATAGCCGATCGACAGGATGAACACGAGGATGCAGCCCGCCCCGATGCCGGGCACCGAGTTCGGGAAATACACCCGCCAGAACGCCGTCCAGTTGGTCGCGCCGAGGCTTTTCGCGGCGCGCACGTAGGACGGCGGGATCGTCTTCATCACCGAATAGAGCGGCAGGATCATGAACGGCAGCAGGATATGCGTCATCGCCACGATGGTGCCGAACTGGTTGTTGATCATCGTCAGCCGCGCGCCGTCGCCCACGAAGCCCAGCCACACCAGGATGTCGTTGATCACGCCCTGCTGCTGCAGCAGCACTTTCCACGCGCTGGTGCGCACCAGAAGCGAGGTCCAGAACGGCAGCAGCACCAGGATCATCAGGATGTTGGCCTGGCGCAGCGGCAGCGTCGCCAGCAGGTAGGCCACCGGATAGCCCAGCAGCACGCACGAGCCCATGATCACCAGGCTCATGAACAGCGTGCGCTGGAACAGCAGCAGGTAGATGCGCTGGTTCTCGGGCTGCGGCGCGATGCCGTCGGGGGTTTTCTTGAGGTCGACCGCGGTCAGGAAATAGCCGGCGGTGTAGGGCGGCGCGAACGACTGGATGGTGGCCCAGACGGTGTTCCCGCCCCAGGCCTCGTCCATTTCCAGGAACGCGGCGCGGCGGTCCACCGTCTCGAAATCCGGCGCGGCGGCGGCGGCGGCGGCCAGCGCCTCGGCGGGGGGGCCGGACCATGCGCCGCCGGCGTCGGGGTTGGCCATGAGATCGCTGTGCAACGCCGCGTAGACCACCGGCCAGGGTTCGTCCGTCAGCACGCTGCCGCGGCGCGCCTCGGCCATCGCGGCGGCGAAGTCGCGGTAAAGCCCGGCGGTCAGCGGCAGCGCCTCGGGCGCGGTGGACGACATCTGGAAGGCGGGTTCGGCATTGCCGGCCTCGGCGGCGGCGCGGGCCTCGTCGGCCCAGCCCTCCGCGGCCATCAGCGAAAGCCACAGCTCCGGCTCGCCCCAGGCCGGGTCCAGCGCCTCGAACTGGTCCTGGTAGACCTCGCCGATGTCCTCGATGTCGCGCCCGGTCTGGCGGAACAGCGACGAAACCCCGGTCTGTTCGTAGTTGAGCCGCGTGCCGAGGCGGGTGTGCTGCTTGAGTTGCGCGGCGACGGCAAGATCGAGGTAGAGCGCGTCGAACGCCTCGGCCCCCGGCGCCTCGCCGGAATTGTGGTCCCAGCCCTCCAGCGCCTGCACCGTGCGCGGCAACGTGTCGCCCACAAGCTGGTTCTCGACCGAGCGGAACAGCATGTCGGCGATCGGCGCGATGAAGCTGACCAGAACGAAGATCAGCAGCGGCGCGATCAGCGCCAGCGCGCGCAGCTTCTCGGCCCGCAGCGCCCGCGCGAGGCTGCGCTTGAGCGGCGTGCCGTCGGCGGCCAGCACCGGGCCGTCGGCATGGCCATCGTCGGGCGCGGCGGCCAGGTCGGCGGCGTCGGATGCGCGGGCGATATCGGTCATCGGGCGGCCCTCGGGGGTGTCGGGGCGAAGGCGGGGCCCCGGTCAGGGCCCCGCCGATGTCACGCTTACTGGGCCAGCCACGCCTGGAACTTGGCGTCCAGGTCGTCGCGGTAGTCGGCCCACCATTCGTAGTTGTAGAGGAAGGTGTTGGTTGCGTTCGCCGGATCGGTCGGCATGTGCGGCGCCATCTCGATCCCCAGCTCGGCATGTGTCCCGACCAGCGGCGCCGACGAGGCCCGCGCCGGCCCGTAGGAGATATAGGCCGCCTGATCCGCCAGCCGCTGCGTGTCGGTGGCGAAATAGAGGAAGTGGAGCACCCGGTTCAGCCGGTCCTCCGGCAGGCCGGCGGGAATGATCCAGCCGTCGAGGTCGAACACCTGCGCGTCCCACAGCATCGCCACCGGCTGATCCTGCTCTTCGATGACGCTGAACAGCCGGCCGTTGTAGGTCGAGCCGATCACCACCTCGCCGTCGGCCAGAAGCTGCGGCGTGTCGGCCCCGGCCGACCACCACACCGTCTCGTCCTTGATGGTCTCGAGCTTGGCCAGCGCGCGGTCCTGCCCTTCCGGGGTGGCCAGCACGTCGTAGACGTCTTCCTTGGCCACGCCGTCGCACAGCAACGCCCATTCCATGTTGTTGATCGGGCGCTTTTCAAGGCTGCGCTGACCGGGGAAGTTTTCAAGGTCGAACACGTCGCAGACGTCGTCCGGCGTCCTGCCGTTCCACGCCTCGACATCGGTGCGATAGCCGAAGGTCGTCGAATAGACGATCTGCGGGATGTAGCAATCCGACACGATCAGGTCGCCGAAGTCTTCCGACGCCGGGGTGCCGTCGGGCGCGGGGGCGAGGATCTCGTCGTGGTCGACCTCCATCGCGAGGCCCTCGTCGCACAGCCGGATCGCGTCCGCTGCCACCACATCCACCAGATCCCAGGTGATGTTGCCGGCCTCGTTCATCGCCCGCAGCTTGGCCACCGCTTCGTTCGAGCTTTCGTCCCACGTCACGGAAACTTCGGGATGTAGCGCGAGGTAGGGCTTCACATAGGCTTCGTCCTGGCTGCGCTGATAGGCGCCGCCCCACGAAACGACGGTCATCGAATTGGCCATGTCCTGGGCCACCGCCATCGGCGCGGCGGCCAGCGTCGCGGCCACCGTCATCATCGACAGACGTTTGATCTTCATCTCACACTCCTTGTCGTTGCCCTGATTGATTGGTCCCGCATCCCCCGGGCCGGGGCCGGCGGGGGCCGGCGCTCAGGCGTCGAGCGCGCGGCAGTCTTCCGGCAGCCAGCCGATCTCGATGATCTCGCCGGCCTTCAGGCGCCGCTGGTCGGGGGCGTTGCGCGACTTGATGACGAAATCGTCCTTGCCGGCCACCCGCAACCGCGTGCGGAAGATGTCGCCCATGTAGATGAATTCGAGCACCTCGGCCTTGAGGGTGTGGGCGTCGGGGTGCAGGCGTTCCTTGTTGAACTCGACCCGCTCGGGCCGGATCGAGACGCGGGTGCGCTCACCCGCGGCCGAGACGTTCACCGGCATGGTGTCGATCAGGTCGCCGCTGTCCAGCCGCACCACGGCAACGCCGTTGGTGATCTCCTCGACCACGCCCTCGAGCGCGTTGTTCTCGCCGATGAACTGCGCCACGAAGCTGTTCTCGGGCGATTCGTACAGCACGTCGGGCGCGGCCAGTTGCTGGATGCGGCCGTCGTCGAACACCGCGACGCGGTCGGACATCGTCAGCGCCTCGGTCTGGTCGTGGGTGACGTAGACCACGGTGATGCCGAGGTCGTCGGCGATGTGCTTGATCTCGAACTGCATGTGCTCGCGCAACTGCTTGTCGAGCGCGCCCAGCGGCTCGTCCATCAGCACCAGTTCGGGCTCGAACACCAGTGCACGCGCCAGCGCGATGCGCTGCTGCTGGCCGCCCGAAAGTTGCGCCGGCCGGCGGCCGCCGAAATCGCCCATCTGGACCATTTCCAGCGCCCGCCTGACCTTCGCCTCGCGGTCGGCCTTGCCCATCTTCCGCACCTCGAGCGGGAACGACAGGTTCTCGGCCACCGTCATGTGCGGAAACAGCGCGTAGTTCTGGAACACCATGCCGATGCCGCGCTTGTGCGGGGGGACCGAGTTGATCGGCCGCCCGTCAAGGCGGATCTCGCCATGCGTCGCGGTCTCGAAGCCTGCAAGCATCATCAGGCAGGTGGTCTTGCCCGAGCCCGAGGGCCCGAGCATCGTCAGAAACTCGCCCCTGGCGATGTCGAGGTTCAGATCCTTGACGACGAGCGTTTCGCCATCATAGCTTTTCTGGACTCGCTCGAAAGAAACGAACGCGTCCGACGGGTTGTCGTCCGGCACACAGACCTCCCCTTGGCGCGGTAATCCGCTGTTCTCGCTTCAAGTAAAGCGAACCGGAGCGATGATTGCAACCGCCACGGCCGGAATTTGTCTGAAAGCGACAATTCTTCGTCGGAATCCGTGCATCCGCGAAGAATCCCGGCACAATGCCCGTCAGATGGGCAGATGTCCCATGCTCACGGCCGCCGCGCGGCCCGGAACCCCGGCGCCTCGACCAGGTTGACGCGGGCGCGGCCGGCGTTCTTGGCGGCGTAAAGCGCCTGATCGACGCGGCGCAGCAGGTCTTCGGCCGCGGCCTCGACGTCGGTATCGGCGGCGCCGGTCGCGATCACGATGCCGATGCTGGCCGAAACCCGGGCGAGAAGGCCGCGGTAGGGCACCGGCCGTTCGATCGCCGTGCGCACCCGCTCGCCGATGGCGCGCAGGCGGGCGGGGTCGATCAGGCCGGGGAACAAGATCACGAATTCATCGCCCCCCAGCCGCGCCGCGGTGTCGCCCGCGCGGGTCTCGCGCGTCAGGATCGCGGCCACCTCGACCAGCACCCGGTCGCCGGCGCCGTGGCCCAGCGTGTCGTTGACCGCCTTGAAATGGTCGAGGTCGATCTGCATCACCCCCAGCGGCCGACCCGCCGCCAGCGCCGAGGCGATCGCCTGCGCCATCGCGCGGCGGTTGCGCAGCCCGGTCAGCGCATCGGTCAGCGCCTGTTCCTCGGCCTGGGCCTTGGCCACCTGAAGCCGCTCGTTCAGCGCCCGCAACTCGGCCATCACCGCGGCCTTGGCCTCGGACAGATACAGCATCTCGACGGCCAGGTCGGTGGCGGCGAAATCGGCGTCGGTCAGCGCGTGGTCGCGCACCGCCTGCGCCACCGTCAGCCCGAACGACAGGTTCAGCAGCAGCGCCCGCCCGCCGTCGCCCGCCGCCACCGGCACCGCCAGCCCGCGCAGCGGCGTGCCCGGCGGCCGGCGCAGGTGCAGGTGCAACCGCTCGCCGGCGTGGGCGGCGAAGGCGTCCATGGTGGCCAGCGCGCGCGGCCGGCGCGGCACGAACAGGTCCAGGAACCGCCGCCCCACCGGATCGTCGCCGGCCAGCAGGCGGCGCAGCGTCGGCCCGGCGGCGCGGATTGTGCCGTCGGCGCCGATCACCAGGTGCATCGGCATCAGCCGGTCCAGCGCCTCGGGCCCCGCCAGCACCGCGGCGGCGGCACCGGGCTGCACGCGGGCGATTTCCGGCGCGACGCTCATGACCGCCCCGCCGCCAGGTCGAACCGCCGGCCCTCGGCGAAATCGAGGTCGAGCAGTTCGACCGCGATCGCCGCGGTGCCGTTGCCGGCGGCGGCCAGCTCGATCACCGCCAGCGCGCCGTAATCGTCGGCCATCGCGCGCAAAACCCCGACCAGCACATGCCCGAAATCGCGGTGCACCGACCGGCAGCGCAGCGTGAAATTGCCCGGCGCGTGTTCGCGCACATCGATCTCGGGCAGGTCTAGGTCGGGCACCGCCAGCCAGCCGCGGCCCTGCAACTCGACCAGCGAATGCACGAAGTCGGGAAACCGGCTGCCGCCGAAGCGCAGCAGCCGGCGCAGCCGCTCGTGCCCCGGATCCGACACCAGGAAGGTGCCGAGATCCTCGAGCAGGCTTTCGCGGCGCCGCCCCAGCAGCCCCGCCGCGGCATCGAGCACCGCCCAGGTCTGCGCGTCGGGATAGCTCAGCATCGCCTCGAACCCGGCGGCATCGACCCCGGCGGTGGCGGCAACCCGCGCCCAGACCTCGTCGCCGAACGTCCCGCGCAGGAAATTCTGGATCGACCGATTGATCATCCCGTGCATGCCACCCCCTCCAACAGCCCGGATCCTGGCCCGTGGCGCTTAAGAAAGCCCCAATGGAATCGTGCGTTTTCGCGGCACCGCCGCGGCCATGGCGCGGCCGCCGGCCGGCCCGCGCAACCGCGGCGTGCGGCGCCCCCCCTTGCCGCGGCGGCCCACAGGATGCACATCACGGAAGGCCGCGCGAACGGAGGGCACCATGGACGAAGACTTCAACATGTCGATGCGCAAGTTTCTCAAGCAGGTCGGCGTGACCTCGCAGCAGGCGATCGAAGAGGCGGTGCGCCGCGCCGGACCGGCCGCCGCCGGCCGCCGCATCGCCGTCAAGGTGGTGCTCAGCGCCGACGAGATCGGGCTCGAACACGTCGTCACCGGCACCATCGCCGGGCCCGAAGCATGAGCGCGCGCGCGCCCGTGCCGGCCCGGCCTCGCCCGGCGCCCCCGTCCCGGCAGGCACCCGGGCTTCATCTTGGCCCAAATACTCCCGCCGGAGGCGTCCGCCCCCACCCCGTGCGCCGCGGGGCGGCCCGATGACCGGCGCCGCCAGCCCGACCCGCGACGACGTGCTCGCCTGCCTTGCCGGCGTGGCCTTGCCCGGCGGCGGCGATCTCGTCTCGGCCGACCTCGTGCGCGCGCTGACGGTGGAACCGGGCCCGGACGGCGCCACCGTGCGCTTCGTGATCGAGATCGCCCCCGACCAGGCCCGCGCGATGGAGCCCGCCCGCGCCGAGGCCGAGGCCCGCCTGCGCGCCCTGCCCGGAGTCGCGCAGGTCAGCGCGGTGATGACCGCCCACGCCGCGCCCAAGCCCCCGCCCGACCTCAAGCCCGCCGCGCGCCCCAAGCCCAAGGGCCCCGAGCCGGTTCCGGGGGTCGACCGCATCATCCCGATCGCCAGCGGCAAGGGCGGCGTCGGCAAGTCGACCGTCGCCGCCAACCTCGCCGCCGCGCTGGCCGCCGAGGGGCGCCGCGTCGGGCTGCTCGACGCCGACGTCTACGGCCCCTCGCAGCCGCGGATGATGGGGGTGCGCGGGCGCCCGTCCTCTCCCGACGGCAAGATCATCGTGCCGCTTTCGGGCCACGGCGTCACGCTGATGTCGCTGGGCCTGATGATGGAGCGCGACGACGAGGCGGTGGTCTGGCGCGGCCCGATGCTGATGGGGGCGCTGCAACAGATGCTGTTCCAGGTGCAATGGGGCGATCTCGACGCGCTGATCGTCGACCTGCCGCCCGGCACCGGCGACGTGCAGTTGACGCTGTGCCAGAAGGTGCCGGTGCACGGCGCCATCGTGGTTTCCACCCCGCAGGACATCGCGCTTCTGGACGCGCGCAAGGGGATCGACATGTTCCGCCGCCTCGGCACCCCGATCCTCGGGCTGATCGAGAACATGTCCACCCACATCTGCTCCAATTGCGGCCACGAGGAACACATCTTCGGCCATGGCGGCGTCGCCGCCGAGGCGGCGAAGCTGGGCGTGCCGCTGCTGGCCGAGGTGCCGCTGCACCTCGCCATCCGCACCGGGGGCGATGCCGGCGTGCCGGTGGTGGTGGCCGACCCCGACGGCCCGCAGGCCGCCGCCTTCCGCACCCTCGCCCGCCGCCTGATCGCCGAAGGGCACGGATGAGCGGGGCCGCCTGAGCATGTTCGTCTCGGTGTTCGAGATGTTCAAGGTCGGCATCGGCCCGTCGTCGTCGCACACGATGGGGCCGATGGTGGCGGCGGCGCGGTTCCTCGACACGCTGCGCGCGGGCCCGTTCACCCCGCACCGGCTGCGCGCGCGGCTGCACGGCAGCCTTGCCTTCACCGGCGTCGGCCACGCCACCGACCGCGCGGTGATCCTCGGGCTGGCCGGCTTCACCCCCGAGGGCTACGACGCCACCGCCGCCGAAGCCGCGCTGGCGCGGGTGCGCGAAACCGGCCGCGTGGCGCCGCCCGGCCTGCCCGACCTGGCCTTCGCCCCCGAAACCGACCTGGTGTTCGACTACGGCCCGCCGCTGCCCGGCCACGCCAACGGTCTGGTGCTTCAGGCCACCGACGCGCAGGGCGACGTGCTGGTGTCGGAAACCTACTATTCCATCGGCGGCGGCTTCGTGCTGACCGAGTCCGAGCGCGCGCTGGCCGCCGCCGCGCCGAAGGGCGCGCGCTCGCCCGTGCCCTATCCGTTCCGGTCGGCGGCCGAGATGCTGGCGATGGCCACCGCCTCGGGCCTGTCCATCGCCGCGATGAAGCGCGCCAACGAGCGGGTGTTCCGCGACGGCGCCGCGATCGACGCCGGGCTGGCGCGCCTGTGGGCGGTGATGTCCGAGTGCATCGACCGCGGGCTGGCCGCCGAGGGCCTCCTGCCCGGCGGCCTCGACGTGCCCCGCCGCGCCGCCGCGATCCACCGCGCGCTGCTGGCCGAGCATGGCCGCAACCTCGCGCCCCCCCATGTCGCCACCGAATGGATGAGCGTCTATGCCATGGCGGTGAACGAGGAAAACGCCGCCGGCGGGCAGGTGGTGACCGCGCCCACCAACGGCGCCGCCGGGGTGGTGCCGGCCGTCATCCGCTACTGGCTGGGCCATGTTCCGGGGGCGACACGCGACAGGGTGGGCGAGTTCCTGCTGACCGCGGCGGCCATCGGCGGGCTGGTCAGGCACAACGCCTCGATCTCGGGCGCCGAGGCCGGCTGCCAGGCCGAGGTCGGCAGCGCCGCCGCGATGGCCGCGGCGGGCCTTGTGGCGGTGCTGGGCGGCAGCCCCGCGCAGGTGGAGAACGCCGCCGAGATCGCGCTGGAACATCATCTGGGCATGACCTGCGATCCGGTGCGCGGCCTGGTGCAGGTGCCGTGCATCGAGCGCAACGGCATGGGCGCGGTCAAGGCGGTGGCGGCCGCGGCACTGGCCCTGCGCGGCGACGGGCGCCACCTTGTGCCGCTCGACGCGGTGATCGAGACGATGCGCCAGACCGGCGCCGACATGAGCGAGAAATACAAGGAAACCGCGCTGGGCGGGCTGGCGGTGAACGTCCCGAACTGCTGAGGGCGGGCTCTGGCCGATGAAGCCCGCCCGTCGCAACCGCCGGCCCGGGCGACCAGCCCGGGCCGCGCCCGACCCTGCCGGGGGGCGGGTGCATGGTGACGCCGCGCAACGCTCGCGGGTCGTGCGCGGTGGCACGACAAACTGCCATTCACCGGCGGCGGGAAGCGCCCTCCCAGGGTCGGGCGCGGCCCTTCGCGCGATGCTCCGGTGATGGGAAATCGACAGCGCCGGCCCCCGCACGCCGCCTTTACTTTCCACGAACACTCGCTGATTCTCACATTCCCGCCAAGCCCTTGACGGGCCCGTGTTTCGCGCGCGAAACAATCGCAGATGCGAATGTGTTTGCCCCCCGCCGCGCCCGGCGCGATGCAGGGCCCGCAGGGCACGGGGGGGCGATGGCGCGGTTCGATCTGGTGATCTTCGATTGCGACGGGGTGCTGATCGATTCCGAGATCATCTCGGCGCGGATGCTGGTGGCCGAGCTGGCGCGGCTGGGCGTGGCGATCGACCTCGATTATGTCGCGCGCCATTTCCTCGGCCGCTCCTACCCGGTGGTGATGGAGCAGATCCGCCGCGAATTCGGCCTCACCCTGCCGCCGGAGTTCGAGGACGATTACCGCGCCACCCTGCTCGCCGCCTTCGAGGCCGGGTTGCGCCCGATGCCCGGCGCCGCCGAAACCCTCGCCGCGCTGGCGGTGCCGTTCTGCGTCGCCACCTCGTCGAGCCCCGGGCGCGCGGCGCAATCGCTGCGGCTGACCGGCTTCGGCGCGCTGGTCGGCCCGCACCTGTTCACCGCCTCGCAGGTGGCCCGCGGCAAGCCGGCGCCCGACCTCTTCCTGCACGCCGCCGCGTCGATGGGCGCCACCCCCGCCCGCACCCTGGTGATCGAGGACAGCGAGATGGGCCTGCGCGCCGCCCGCGCCGCCGGGATGGCGGCGTGGCGTTTCACCGGCGGCAGCCACCTGGCCGGGCGCGACCTGGCCGAACCCGCCGACGCGGCGCCGCACGCGCGGTTTGCCTCTTTCGCGCAATTCTACGACATTGCCCCCGACCTGCGGAGGCCGCGATGAACCGCCAAGACCCCGAGCCCACGCTGCTGGACGAGGCTGCCCGCGCCGGCTGGCTCTACTACGTCGGCGGCATGACGCAGGACCAGATCGCGGCCGAGCTTGGCATCTCGCGGCAGCGGGCGCAAAGGCTGGTGTCGCGGGCGATGGCCGAGGGGCTGGTCAAGGTGCGGCTGGATCACCGCCTCAGCGGCTGCCTCGCGCTCGAGGCGGCGCTGCGCGACCGTTTCGGGCTGGGCCGCTGCCGGGTGATGCCGGGGCTGGGGCGCGGCGCCGACCCGGTGCGCGGGATCGCGGCGGCGGCGGCGCACGAACTGGAACGCTTCCTGCGCATGGAGGCGGCGCTGGTGATCGCGCTGGGCACCGGGCGGGCGCTGCGCGGGATGGTGGACGAGGTGCTGCCGATCGAGGCGCCGCAGCACCGCCTCGTGTCACTGATCGGCAACATCGCGCCCGACGGCTCGGCCTCGTTCTTCGACGTGGTGATGCGGCTGGCCGACCGGGTGCGCGCGCCGCATTACCCGATGCCGGTGCCGGTGATCTCGACCACCGCCGAGGAAAACGCCGCCTTCCAGGCGCTGCCGCCGGTGCGCCGGGTGCGCGACCTTGCCCGCGCGGCCGACGTGGTGTTCGTGGGCGTCGGCCAGATGACCGACGACGCGCCGCTGCTGGCCGACGGCTTCGTGACCCGCGCCGAACTGGCCGAGATGCAGGCCGACGGCGCGGTGGGCGAGGTCGCGGGCTGGGTGTTCGACCGGCAGGGGCACTACCTCGACGTCGGCACCAACCGGCGCACCGGCGGCGTGCGGGTGGCGCCGGGGCTCGCGCGCCCGTCGATCGGGATCGCCGCCGGCCTGCCCAAGGTCGCCGCCATCGCGGCGGCGATGCGCGCCGGCATCCTCAACGGCCTCGTCACCGACGAGCCGACGGCACGGGCGCTGCTGGCCGAGGGATAGCACCGGCTTCCGGCCCGCCCCGAGGCCGGGGGCCGGGGGCCGGCCGGCCCTCAGGTGGGGCAACAATGCCCCACCTCCGCCCCCCCCGCGGCCCGCCGCCAGCGCTATTCGCAGGTCCAGTGATAGCGCGAGAAATCGAACTCGACGCTTTGCATCGGCACCCATTCGAAGCCTTCCAGGCAGCGGTGCGCGGCGTGGCGCTGCTGCTGGGCCAGCATCCAGATCGAGCGTTGATCCTCGACCAGCTTGGTGAAGATCTGCTGGTAGATGCCGTTGCGCGCGTCGGGATCGGTTTCGCGGCGCGAGGCGTCGATCAGCGCGTCCACCTCCGCGTCGTTCACCCAGTCCATCGACGACCAGGTGCCCGCCGCGCCGGAATGGTACTGCACGTAGAACACCGAATCGGGCGAGGGGTAGGTGGGCCCGTAGAAGATCTGGCTGAAGTGCGGCGTCGTCTCGACCGAGGTCGCCAGTTCGGTGATGCGGTTCCACGGATCGGGCTGGATCGTCACCTTGAAGCCCACCTGCTCCAGCGTCGCCGACAGCAGCAGCGCGATTTCCTCCTCGAAGGCGGTGTTGGCGACGTAGCTGTGCACGATCTCGATCGGCGCGCCGGTCCAGTATTTCGACTGTTGCAGTTCCGCCCGCGCGGCGTCGAGGTCGAACACCGGCGGGGTGGCATCGGGCGGCACCGCGTCGGCGAAGCTGTCCGCAAGCGGCCCGCGCATCGGCGCGCCGGGGTAGATGATGTTGCGAATCGTCTCGTAATCGGTGGCCAGCGCCAGGGCCCGGCGGACGTGGATATCGTCGGTGGGGGCCTTCTGGTTGTTGATCTTGAGGTAGAAGCCGGTCGCCGTCGGCGCCTCGATCAGGCGGTAATCGTCAAGCGCGGCGATCCCCTCGTAGGTTTCGGTCGACTGGTATTGCGACGACAGGCCCAGTTCGCCGCGCTGCGCCAGCGCACGCACGGTGGCCTCGTCGCGGGTGATGACGAAGCGGATCTCGTCGATGGGCCGCTCATTCGGCCAGCCGGTGTGATAGCCCTCGTAGCGCTCGACCACCATTTCCGCGCCGCGGGTCCAGCTTGTCAGCGTATAGGGCCCGGCGCCCTGCGGCATCTCGGCCAGGGTGGCCTCGCCCCAGGGATCGTCGGCGGTGGTCTGAACCGCATCCTCGTTGATCACGAACAGCAGCGGGGTGATCGAGATGAACGGCGCGTAGACCTCCGAGAGGGTGATCTGCACCGTGCGCGCGTCCACCGCCGCGATCGCGTCAGGCCCGACGATGTCGGTGAACAGATACGCCGGCCCCTGGTTCAGCGACAGCAGGCGGCGCATGGAATAGACCACGTCCGAGGCTTCGACGGGCGTGCCGTCGGTGAAGGTGGCGCCGTCCTTGAGGTGGAACGTGTAGGTCAGCCCGTCGTCCGAGATCTCCCAGCTGTCGGCCAGTTGCGGCACCACGGTGCCGGCGCCGTCGACGGTGGTCAGCGCGTCGTAAAGGTTCACGGCGGCCATGTATTCGGTGTAGTCGGTCACCTTCGACGGGTCGATGGTGCCGAAGATCTGCACCGCGTTGACGGTGATGCGCACCTTGTCGTCCTGCGCCGCGGCGGGCAGGCCCGGCAGCGCCAGCGCGGCGGCCATTGCGGTTGCGTTCAGCAGTTTCTTCATTGTCTTGCCTCCTGTTGGGTGGGGTTCACGCCGGCCGTGCGGCCAGCGTTTCGACGGGTTGAAACTCGTGGTCGTAGCCAAAGTAACCGGGGCCGGCGAGGTCGAGCCCGCCGGCCGTGCGCCATTGCGGATCGGCCGGCAGCCCGATCAGCCTTATGCCCAGCCCGAAGCGCAGGCTTTCGGTGGTCACCGGCAGGCCGCCGTCGGCGTCGAGCGCGCAGATCAGGTCGGGCGTCATCGCCAGCGGCCGGCCCTCGGCATCCTCCAGCAGCAGGAATTCGTTCTGGAACGACACGAAGAACTCGCGCCCCTGATCGGCGTCGAGCCCGCGCAGACGGGCGCGGCCGCGCGCGAAACCGCCGGTGGTGCGGCGCTCGATGTCCACCACCCGGCCCGCGCACAGGTTCACCCCGCCGCAACGCGCGATCAGCGCCGCACCGGGATGGCGGTTGGCGGCGCGCTCGGCCAGGATCGTGCGGCCGATCTCGTGGATCAGCCCCAGCGTGCCGCGCAGGATGCCCGCCTTCATCTCGGCCCCGGTCATGGGATAGAGCGCGACCAGCGCCGCGCCCCCCATCTCGACCGTCGCCGCCCGCGCCAGACGCTCGGTCCAGAGGTTCGAGATGGTGCGCAGCACGCCGGAATTGCCCTTGTCGTCGGCGATCACCATGGGCGAGGCCTTGATGCCGTGCAGCGTGAAACTGACCATCTGCAATTCGGGAAACGCGCGCCCCATGCCGTCGCCGTCGATCAGCGGCAGGCCGGTGGCGGCGGCCACGGCGAAGGGGATGGTGGAATTCAGCCCCCCCGCCTCGATGCAGATCAGGTAATCCGCCGTGCGCCCCAGATAGGCTTCGAGCGCGCGCAACGCGGCCAGCGCCTCCTGCCCGTTGGGCAGCTTTTCCACCATCACCGTCGGCGCGCCCATCATGCACACCGGCACGCACAGCGCGTCGTCGTCCACCTCGGCGGCGTTCACCACCGCCACGTCGCAGCCGCGTTCGCGCATCATCGCGCGGGCCATCAGCTTGCCGATATAGGGATCGCCGCCGCCGCCGGTGCCCAGGAACGCGCCGCCGAGGGCCACGGCCTCCATGTCGGCCTCTCCGATGCGCATCATGCTCATGCCTCCGCCATGGGGGTGTAGGTGAGTTCGGGGTGCCCGAAGGCCGCGGGGCCGATCACGTCAAGCGCCTCGGGCGTGCGCAGCAGCGGGTGGCAGGGCAGCGCCAGCACCGCCACCCGCTGGCCATAGCGCAGAAGTTCGGTGCCGATGGGCAGCCCGCTGTCGAGGTCGAGCACCACCACCAGATCGGGCACGCAGACCACCATCTCGCCGTCGCGGCGGAAGATCAGGAATTCGTTCTGGATCACGATCTCGCCCACCGCGCCGCGATGCGCGTCCAGCCCGTCGATCCGCGCGATCCCGACGTTGAAGCCGCCCTTGATGTGGCGGGTGAGGTCGGCGATCTTGCCGGAAAACACATGCCGCCCGCCCTCGCGGTCGCAGATCGCGGCGATCGGGTCGGCGTGGGTGCGGCGCGCCTCGATCACCGCGCGGCCCAGCCCGATCGCCTGGGTATAGGTCGCGGGGATGGCGTGGCGCTTCATGAACGCGCCGGTCATGGGTGCGGCCGCCAGCACCGACGCGCCGCCCTGCGCGATGACGCAGGCGCGCGCCATGATCTCGTGCCATTTCTCGGTGATGGCGTGGTCGAAGGTGACGACGTTGCCGTGCGGGTCGCACATCACCGACGGCGTGGTGTGATGGCCGTAGATCGCATAGGTCGTCATCTGCATTTCGGGAAACGCGCGGCCCATGCCGTCGGCGTCGACCACCGGAAGCCCGGCAAGCGCTGCGGTGATCAGCGGCTCCATCGAGTTCTGGCCGCCGATCTCCTCGCAGGCCACCGCATCGGCGGCAAAGCCCATCCGCGCCTCGAGAGCGCGCAGGCAGCGCAGGCCCTCGCGCCCTTCCTTGATCCGCTCGAACGAGATCAGCGGCGCGCCGATGCCGCCCAGCGGCACCACCTGCGCGTCGTCGTCGAGTGCATCCAGCGGCAGCAGCCGCAGCGGATAGCCGGCGCGCAGGATCTCGCGCGCGCGCAGCTTGCCGATGTAGGGATTGCCGCCGCCGCCGGTGCCAAGGATGCCCGAGCCGATTTCCAGCGCGTCGATATCGTCCTCGGTCAGGTCGGTGCAGGCCGGGGTCAGGTCACGCATCCATCCCCTCCATCTCGCCCACCACCTTGACGTGGATGCGGGTGGCGTTGCCGGGCAGGTAGGCCAGCGGCACGTCCTCGCGCTCGATCACGCTGATGGTGGCCGCCAGCGCCCCGGCGGCCAGCGCGTTGGCGCGCGCCTCGGCCTCGGCCTCGGCCAGGCAATCCTCGCGCGAGCGGTTTTCCAGCGCGAACACCCGGTCCACCTCGCCCGAGATCTGCGCGATGGCGGCGCCCACGGCGTTGGCCACGGCGAAGTTCTCGGGGCGCAGCACCTCCAGGTCGCCGATCCGGTCGGGCGCGAGGATCGAGCCGCCACCCACCGCGATCACCGGCAGCGGTTCGGGCGAGATGCGCGAGCGTTCGACGGCGGTTTCCAGCATCTCGTTGATCCGCGCGCGGGCGGCGGCCACCAGCGCCGGGTCAAGGCCCGCCACGCGGCCCGCATCGCCGATGTCGGCCATGCCGGCGGCCACGGCGATGTCGGTCGCGGTCAGCACCGCGCCGCCGAACACCAGCGCCTCCTGCGTCAGACGGTAGCCGACGGATTTGGGGCCGACGATCACGTTGTCGGGGGTGCCCTCCACCCGCGTGCCGCCGCCCAGCCCGATGGAAAACACGTCGGGCATGCGGAAGTTGGTGCGCACCCCGCCCACGTCGACCACCGTCGACGCCTGCCGGGGAAAGCCGTGTTGAAGCGCGCCCACATCGGTGGTGGTGCCGCCGATGTCGATCACGATGGCATCCTTGACGCCGGTCAGGAACGCCGCGCCGCGCATGGAATTGGTGGGGCCCGAGGCGAAGGTGAGCACCGGGAACCGGCGCACCATGTCGGCGGCCATCAGCGTGCCGTCGTTCTGGGTGATGTAGAACGGGCAGGTGAGGCCCGCGTCGGTCAGCGCCCGGCCGAACGCCGTCACCGTCTGGTCCGACAGGGTCAGCAGGCTGGCATTCATGATCGCGGCGCTTTCGCGTTCCAAGAGCCCGATGCGCCCGATCTCGGACGACAGCACCACCGCGATGCCGGGGCAGAGGTCGGCCAGGATATCGCGCGCGCGCGCCTCCATCGCGCCGTTGATGGGCGAGAACACCGACGAGATCGCGGCCGCGCGAATGCCCTTGGCGTTGATGTCGTCGGCCACCCGTGCCAGTTCGTCAGCGTCGAGCGCGGCGATCTCGCGGCCGTCGAATTCGTGCCCGCCGTGCAGCAGGTAGCGGTGCCCGCCGACCTCGGCCACCAGATCCTCGGGCCAGTCGACCATCGGCGGCAGGCAGGCAGTGGCGGGCAGGCCCAGCCGGATTGCCGCGACCGGATCAAGCGCGCGGCGCTCGATCACCGCGTTGGTGAAATGGGTGGTGCCGATCATCGCCACGTCGATCGCCTCGCGCGCAACGCCGGCCTCGCGGATCACCGCCTCCAGCGCCTCGCCGATGCCGGTCATCACGTCGCGCGTCGTCACCCGCTTGACGCCGGCCAGCACCCGCCGCCCGTCGAGGATGACGGCATCGGTATTGGTGCCGCCCACGTCGATTCCCAGCCTCATGACCATGTTTTCACTCCTCCGTCTCATGCCGCCGAGGACACGAGGAACCTTTGCTTTTCTTCGTCGGTGACCTTTGGCTTCGCCGCTTCCTCGGCCTCGGTGATGACCGGGATCGCGGCGATCAGCGCGCGGGTGTAGGCATGCGCGGGGTTGGCGAACACCGCCGCCGGCGTGCCCTGCTCCACCAGTTCGCCGCGCAGCATGATCGCGATATGCGAGCAGAAATTGCGCATCAACGACAGGTCGTGGCTGATGAACAGATAGGTAAGGCCCAGTTCCGCGCGCAATTCCTCCAGCAGCGCGATGACGCGGGCCTGCACCGACACGTCAAGCGCGCTTGTCGGCTCGTCCAGCACGATCAGGCGGGGGTTGGCGGCCAGCGCCCGGGCGATGGCGACGCGCTGTTTCTGCCCGCCCGACAATTCGTGCGGATAGCGGGCGACGAAATGCGCCGGCAGGCCGACCCGGTGCAGCAATTCGTCGGTGCGCCGGGCGATGTCGACGTGCAGCAGCCCCGAGAACCGCAGCGGCACCGCCAGCGTCTGGCCCACCGTGCGCTTGGGGTTCAGCGAGGTGCCGGGGTTCTGGTAGACGATCTGCGCCAGCCGCCGGTCGGCGCGGCCCTGCAATGCCTCGTCCAGCGGCCTGCCGTCCAGGAACACCCGCCCCGACGTCGCGCCCATGATCCCCATGACCATCCGCGCCACCGTCGTCTTGCCCGACCCGCTTTCGCCGGCCAGCCCGAAGATCTCGCCCTCGGGGATGTCCAGCGTCACGCCGCGCACCGCCTCGGTGATGACGTCGGGCGCCAGCAGGCGGCGCGCGGTGAAGGTCTTGGTGACGTTTTCCAGCCGCACCAGCGGCGCGCGCCCCGACACCGGCTGATCCTTGACGCCGGGGCCGTAGAGCGGCGGGATGGCGGCGATCAGGTCGCGGGCATACTCGGTGCGCGGCGCCTCGAAGATGCGCTTGAGCGGCCCGTGTTCCACGATCTCGCCCTTGCGCATGACATAGACGTCATCGGCCGTCATCCGCACCACCCCGAGGTTGTGGGTGATCATCAGCATCGACAGCCCCTCGTCGATCACGAGGCGGTTCAGCAGCTTCAGGATCTCGTCTTGCGTGGTCACGTCCAGCGCGGTGCCCGGCTCGTCGGCGATCAGAAGCCGCGGGCGGTTCATCAGCGCAAGTGCTATCAGCACCCGCTGGCGCATCCCGCCCGAAAGCTGCGCCGGCCACGCCTCCATCACCCGCACCGGATCGGCCAGTTGCACGCGGCGCAGCACGTCGTGGATATGCGCGCGCCGCTCGGCCCGGCTGCGCTGGTGGCCGGCGCGCCGGTCGGCCCAGTAAAGCACGTCCTCCAGGTGCCGGCCGATGGTGAACACCGGGTTGAACGATGACAGCGGGTCCTGCATGACCACCGACATCTCGATGCCCTTGAGCGCCTCGCGCGCCGCCCAGGGCTTTTGCAGCAGGTCTTCGCCCCGCCACAGGATCGCGCCCGAATCCACCGTCGCGTTGCGCGGCAGGGTGTTCAGCACCGCCTTCGAGGTGACAGACTTGCCCGACCCGGTCTCGCCGATCAGCGCGACGCGGCTGCCCTCGGGGATCTTCAGCGAGACATCGCGCAAGACGTGGGTGCGCTGGCCGTAGCTGGTGAACGACAGGTTGAGGCCCCGGATATCGAGCAGCGCCATGCCCCTAGACCTCCACGTCGAACATGTCGCGCAGCCCGTCGCCGAGCAGGTTGAACCCCAGCGTGGCGTAGAAGATGCCGAGGCCCGGGAACAGCACGCCCCACCACATCTCGGGCAGGAACTGCCGCCCGTCGGCGACCATCGAGCCAAGGTCGGGCGTGGGCGGGCGCACCCCGAGGCCGAGGAACGACAGCGTCGCGCCAAAGAGGATGATGAAGGCCGCGTCGAGCGTCGTCTTGACCGAGATCACGGCGATGCAATTGGGCAGGATCTCGCGCGTCAGGATGTGCCAGTGGCTGCCGCCGGCAAGGCGCGCGGCCTCGACATAATCCTCGGCCGCGACGGATTTCGAGACGCGGTAGACCAGCCGCGCGTGCCACGTCCACCACAGCAGCGCGATGGCGATCATCGCGTTGATCAGGTTGGGGTTGAGCACGTTGCCCACCGCCAGCGCCATCACCAGCGGCGGGATCGCCAGCATCACGTTGGTGAAGCCGGTGATCAGCGCCTCGGTCCAGCCGCCGAAATAGCCCGCCGCCAGCCCCAGCGCCGCGCCCACCGGCACCGCGACGCCCAGCACTCCCACGACCAGAAGCAGCGACACCCGGAAACCGAAGATCACCCGGCTCAGTATGTCGCGCCCCACCTTGTCGGTGCCGGCAAGGTTCCCGGGCTTGGGCGCCTCGTGGCGATTGGCGAAATCGACCACGTTGCCAGAATGATCAGGCCAGGGCGCGATCCACGGCGCGAAGGCGACGCAGACCAGAACCGAGATCACCATCAGCGCCCCGATCACCGCGATCGGGTTCGACCGGAAGCGCAGCCACGCCATGCGCCGCGCCGACAGGATGGTGACGCCCTCGGCCGCATCTGTCATCGGCTGCCCTCGCGCAGGCGCAGGCGCGGGTCGATCACCCCCACCGCGATGTCGATCAGAAGGTTGGCGACGACGAAGAACAGCCCCGACAGCAGCACCACCGCCATCACCGCGTTGAGGTCTTTCTGCATGATCGATTCCAGCCCGTAGGACGCGAAGCCGCCCCACGAGAACACCAGTTCCACCACGAAGGCGTTGCCGATCAGCGACGCGAATTCGAGGCCCATGATCGTCAGCGGCGCCACCGCCGACAGCTTCAGCAGGTAGCGGAACGTCACCACCCGGCCCGGCACGCCGAAGCTGCGCAGGGTTTGCACATGGTCGCGGCGCTGGTTCTCGATCATCGCCGAGCGGGTGATGCGCATGATCTGCCCGACCCCCGCCAGCGCCAGCGCCAGCGCCGGAAAGGCGAGGTGCTGAAGCGCGGCCAGCGTCACCTCGGGCCGCCCGGCCAGCAGCCCGTCCACGGTCAGCAGCCCGGTCGGCCCCGAGGGCGCGTTCAGCCCGCGCGCCATGCGCCCGATGATCGGCCAGTCGGTCAGGAAGAAGGCGGCGTAAAGCTGCAACAGGATCGCCACCAGAAACCCCGGCATCGTCACCCCGATAAGCGAGAACAGCCGCAGCGCGGTATCCGCCGCGCGGTTGTGATAGCGCGCCGCCAGCACCCCCAGCGGCACCCCCAGCGCGATCATGATCGCGACCGTCGCCAGCACCAGTTCCAGCGTCGCGGGCAGCAGGCGGCCGATCTCTTCGGCCACCGGGCGGCCCGAGATCAGCGAGACGCCGAAATCGCCGCGCAGCGCGCCGGCCATGAAGCGCAGGTATTGCTCGGGCAGCGGATCGTCGAGGCCCAGCTCGACCCGCAGTGCGGCAACCTGCTCGGCGCTGGCCGCCGGGCCCATCGCCATGCGCGCCGGATCGCCGGGAACCACGCGGGCCAGCACGAAGATGATCAGCGACAGCACGACGAGCACGCCGACAAAGCCCACGATCCGCCGCAGAAGAAATTCGATGTAGACCGCCATGGGCCGCGCGCCTTCCCCGTTCGGGGCAGCCTAGCGCGGGGGCGGGCCCCGGCGCCACGCACCCAGGGGATAGGTTTTGCGCCAATAGGGATAGGTCAGCCGCCCAGAACGCCGGCCCGCCGTGCGGCGGCCACCGCCGCGCGCCGGTCGCCCACCCCGAGTTTGCGGTAGAGGTTGCGCAGGTGGAACTTCACCGTCGGCAGGCTGATGCGCAGGTCGCGGGCGATGTCCTTGTTGGAACAGCCCTCGGCCAGCAGCGCCGCCGCCCGCACCTCCTGCGCCGACAGCCCGGCGCGGTCGGGGGCGGGCGCGGGCAGGCTGCGCAGCACCCGCGGCACCGGCAGGCCCGGCCCCGGCGCCAGCCCCATCCGCGCGTCGGCCAGCAGCGCCGCGACGAAGGCGCGTTCCTCGATCACCGGGCCCGCGCAGCGGCGCGCGGCGCACGCGGCCAGCGTCGCGGCCAGACCCGTGCGCGCCGCGCCGACGCGGCCCTGCCGCCGCGCCGCCCACGCCTGCCAGATCGCCACCGCCCGCGCCTGCCGCCACGACAGCGCCGGGTTTTCGGCGGCGTGGCGCAACCGATCCGCAAGCGCGCGGTCGCGCGGGCGTTCCAGCGCCTGCTGGCGCAGCCAGAGCAGCGCCTGCGCCACGTCCTCGGGGTCGCGCAGGTCGCCCAGGTTCTCGCCCGCGCTGTCCATCCACACGCGCCCGATGCGGGTGGCCATCGCCTCGAGCCGCTGGCGCGCCTCGTGCCAGCGCCGCGCGTTCTGCGCGAGGATGATCTCGCGCTGCTCGATCAGCAGGCGGAAGCGCCGGGTGCGCCACATCTGCACCCGCCAGCCCTCCAGATAGCGGCGCGCGGCCGCCGTCCCGCGCGTCAGCGCCAGCGCCTCGGCCCCGAAGGCCAGCGCCTGCGCGGCGATCGTGGGCCACAGCTCGCCGAAGGCGAAATCGTCCAGCGCGGTTTCGGCGAAGGCGGCGATGGGCTCGGGCTGGCCCTGTTCCCACGCGACCTGCGCGCGCAGCAGCGTGACGAAACGCACATCCTGCGGGGTGTCGAAGGGCACCGCGGCCAGTTCCGCCTCGGCCGCGGCGATGGCCGGGGCGGCCTGTTCCGGGCGGCCCTCGACCAGATACATCAGCGCCAGGTGCATGTGGATGTAGAACGCCAGATAGGGCGCCCCCGCCCGGCGGTAGTGATCGAGCGCGCGCGCCGCCGTCGCCTCGGCCTCGCCGCGCCGGCCAGAGCGGATCTGGTCGTCGAGCGCGATGTTGTAGACGCTGCCCCGCAGCAGGTGGTCGCCGGGGGCGAGCGTGGCCAGCAGCGCGCCGTATTCGCCATGGGTCGCGGCGCCCAGCGGCCGGTCGTTGTAGAGGTTGAGCAGCAGGTGCGCGAGGCGCAGTTCGGGCACCGCGCGGCCGTCGCGGCGCCCGGCGCCGGCGGCCTCCAGCAGCGCGCCGGCGTGGCCGGCGTGGCCCGCCTTCATCGCCGCCATCGCGCGCAGCGCCATCACATGGGGGTCGGGGTCGTCGCCCAGCGCATCCAGCACCTCGCGCGCCGCGTCGGGGCCGTGCAGGTGGCCGAACATGATGCCACCGCCGCGCGCGAGGATCTCCAGCGCGGTGCGCCGGTGGCCGGCCGCCAGCGCGCCGCGGATGGCCGCCTGCGGCCGGCCGGCCCGTTCCAGCAGCCGCGCCGCGCCCGCGCCCAGCGGCTCGGCCGCGAAGGCGCCGTGCAGCAGCGCCGCCACCCCCGGCGCGGCCAGCCGCCAGCCGCCCGCGCCCCGCGCCACCACCGGCCCCAGCCACGCCAGCGCGCCGGCATGGGCCTCGGACAGGCCGCCCTCGGGCAGCACCACCGCCGGGCGGCCGGGGGCGGCGGCGCTCAGCGCCTGAAGCACCTCGGCCACCGGCGGGGGCAGCGCGGGCAGCACCGCCGCGCGCAGATAGGCGCCCAGCGCCGCCTCGGCCTCGCCGCCCCGCGCCATCGCGCCGGCCAGCGCCGGCCAGCCGCCGTGGCGCGCGTGCCCGGGGGTGTCGGGCGGCAGGAACAGCGCCTCGTTGCCGATCCGCAGCACCCGCCCGTAGACCGTCCAGCGCGCCAGGCCGGCAATCGCGGCCGCCGGTGCGGCGACGACCAGCGGCCCCGCCCCCTCGTCCAGCGTCAGGGAGTGGCCGGGCGGAAGGTCGATCACCTGAAGGCCCGCCCCGGCGCGCGGGCCGGTGGCCACCGCCACCCCGGCGCGCGCGGCCACGGCGCGCACAAGCGCGCTCTTGCCGGTGCCGGGAAGCGCGTCGACCAGCGTCAGCGGCGCGCCCCGTGCCAGGATCCGCGCGGCAAGCCCGTCCGCCGCTCCGTTCACCGCTGCCGCCATGCCATCGCCCGCTTCGTCGTGCCCCGCACCCAGCCTAGCCGGGCCGGCGGCACAGGCAACACCCGCCATCTTGCCGCCGGGGCCGGGCCGGACCGGCGAGCGGGCGATCGGCCCCGGGATGTCGGGATCGGCGGCGGCGGCTCAGAGCGTGCCCATGCCGATGAACAGCTGCCGCTCGGGGTCGCGGATGGCGCGGCGGCCGTGCATCACGCGGGTGTTGTCGAGGATCGCGATGTCGCCGTCCTGCCAGTTGATCTCGTGGGTCACGGTTTCGGCCACCGCGCGCAGGGCCTCGATCTCGTCCGTGCCCACGGTCTCGCCGTCGGCGAAGGTGTAGGTGGGCGCCTCGTAATTGTGCGACGGCCCGAGCACGGCATTGGCGAAGCCCTCGCCGCCCGACAGCGCCGAGGGCCGCACCGGCCGCAGCGTCAGGCGATAGTCGAGCGAACCGTCGTCGTGCAGCGTGAAGTCCTGCCCCGGGATCGCGGCCTTGAACTCGAGGACATGGCGCTCGGACACCTCGTCGGAATGGCTGATGGCGGGATGCTCGTTGGCAAGGTAGCGCTTCCACATCACCTCGGGCAGGCGGCGGCTGACGGTGATCGGGCGCGACCAGCGGGCGCGGGTCTCGCGGTCCATCGCGGCCAGCACCGCGCGGCCGTCGGCGATGGTGGTCTGCGAGCCCTCGAACGCCGCGCGCGGGCTGTAGAAGGCGACGATGTCGGGGCACACCGGGGTGTTGCCGTTCTCGATGTGCAGCCCGATCGGGCCAAGCCCGGCATCGACCTTCTGGGTGTTCGCCTCGGAGAAATCGCGCGCCGGATCGTAGGTGATGCGCTTGCACAGCCGCGCGGTCAGGGCACTGAAGGCGGCCATGTCGGCCTTGTAGCCGCGCAGCAGCACCCAGCCATCCTGGTGCAGGTGGGCGCGCGCGCCGGCAAGGCCGGCGTCGTCCAGGGTGCCGTCGCCATCGCGGGACGGGCGCAAGACATTGTAGCTGGGCATGGAACCTCTCGCGGGTTGGGTGTGACGACGATCTGGGCGGCGCGGCTTACCCCGCGCTTACCGCGCCCCGGGTTCGAGCGCGGCCAGCACCGCCGGATCGCGCGCCTGCGCCCCGACCGAGCGGTCGACCAGGCGCGGAAACAGCCGCTGCACCAGCACGAAGAACCGTTCCGGCCCGCGCGGGTAAAGGTCGCGCCGCCCCGCCTCGATCGCGTCCCAGGCACTGCGGGCGACGGCTTCGGGCTTGTCGAGCGCCATCTTCATCGGCCCGGCAAGGCGGCCGAACTCGGCCTCGGCGTCGGTGCTGGTGGCGCGCGGCGCGATGTAGGTCACGCCGATGCCGCGCCCCGAAAGCTCGCGCCGCAGCGCGTCGGAAAAGCCGCGCAGGCCGAACTTGGTGGCGGAATAGGCGGTGAAGAACGGATAGGCGATGTCGCCGAAGACCGAGCCGATGTTGACGACGCGCCCGCGCGCGGCGGCCAGCGCCGGCAGCAGGTCGCGCGTCAGCAGGATCGGCGCGGCCAGGTTGGTGGCCAGCATCGCGGCGATGGCGTCGTCGTCCTGCGCGCCGAGGTGGCCGACGCGCTGCACGCCGGCGTTGTTGATCACCACGTCAAGCCGCCCACCGGCGGCCGCGACCAGCGCCGCGCGCCCCGCGGGCGCGGTGACGTCGGCCACCACCACCTCGGCGCCGCCGGCGCAGGCGGCGGCGGTGTCGTCGAGCGGCGCGGCGCGGCGGCCGGCCAGGATCGGGCGATGGCCGCGGCGCGCGGCCTCGATGGCCAGCGCCCGCCCGATGCCCGAGCCCGCCCCGGTGATTAGAACCCGCTTGCCCATGGTGCCTCCTGTCAGGGTTTTGCCCGGCGGCGGCGTCGGACGCCTCCGGCGGGAGTATTTGGACCAAGGTGAAGATGTGCGCTCTGATGCCATTCACCTTGGCGCAAATACTCCGGGGTGAATTGGCCGCAGGCCAAGAGGGGCAGCGCCCCCCTTCGGGGGGACAGGGGCAGCGCCCCCCTTCGGGGGGACAGGGGCAGCGCCCCTCCCTTCCCTTTCTGCTTCATGCGGCACTCTGCCCGGCCCGGCCCTGCGGCAACGCCACGGCAGCGCCCCCGGCCAGCAGCGCGGCGGCGACCGCGCGGTCGGGCGTGCCGGCGGGGCGGATCAGGCCCGGCGTGCGCGGGTCGGCCGGCAGCATCGCCACCGGCCGCGCCCAGCCGGGCAGGTCGGCCAGCGCCGCGGCGATCGCCGCCGGCGGCACCGGCGCGGCCATCGCCACCACCAGCGCCAGGCTGTCGTCGCCCCGCAGCACCAGCGCCGAGGCGACGACGCCTTGCAGCGCGTCCACCCGCGCCTCGACCCATTCGGGCGAGATGTTGCGCCCCGCGCCGGTGACGATCAGCGCATCCTTGCGGCCCTCGACCACCAGCCGCCCGGCGGCGTCGAAGCGGCCCAGATCGCCGGTGCGCCAGCGCGCCGGCGCCGGCGGGCCGCCGAGGTAGCCCTCCATCACGGTCGGGCCCTCGACCACGATCTCGCCGGCCTCGATCGTCACCCGCACCGTATCCAGCACGCGCCCGACGCTGCCCGCCGCCGCCATGCCCGGGCGGTTCATCGCCACCACCGCGCAGCATTCCGACAGGCCGTAGCCCTCGTGCACCGGGATGCCCGCCGCCTCGGCCGCCGCCAGCAGCGCCGGCGGGGTCGGCGCGCTGCCCACCGCGACGAAGCGCAGGCTGTCGGGCGCGCGTTCGCCGCGCGCGGCGAGGTCGGCCACCCAGCGGCCCAGCAGGCCCGGCGCCAGCAGGCTGGTGGTCGGGCGGGCGGCGGCCATCGCCGCGGTCAGGCCCGCGACCGGCCCGCCCAGCAGCGCCTGTGTCGCCGGCATCGCCAGCACCACCTCGGCGCCGGCCAGGATCGGCAGGAACACCCCCGCGATCTGTTCGAGCAATTGCGCCAGCGGCAGCACCGACAGGTGGCGATCGTCCGGCCCGGCGCCAACCACGCGCGCCAGCGCCGCGACCGAGGCGCCCAGTTGCCGGTCGCCCAGCACCACGCCCCTGGGCCGGCCGGACGAGCCCGAGGTGTAGATCACCCGCCGCGCGCCGCCGGCATAGGCCCGTGCCGGCACCGGGCCGGCGGGCAGCGCGGCCAGGTCGATGTGCGCCAGCGCGGCGGTATCGGGCGCGGGCGCCGCGCCGCGCCGGCCGATCACCGCCCCCGCGCCGGAATCGCGCAGCAGGTTGGCGCGCTGCTCGGGGCTGAAGAAGAACGGCACCGGCACCAGGGTGCGGCCCGCAAGCGTCACCGCCAGGTCGGCGACGACGAAGTCGAGCCCGCCGGCGAGGTCGAGCGCGATCACCCCGGGCGCGCCGTCGAGCGCCACGGCAAGGCGTTGCACGCCGTCGTGCAGGCCGGCCCAGGTGAGGGCGGGCGCGTCCGGCCCGGCGCCGTCGCGGAAGGCCACAACGTCGGGGCGGGCGGCGGCGTGGGCGGCAAGCGCGGCGAAGACCGCGTGCATCAGCATGCCCTCCGCGCCGCGGCGGCGGCGGCGGGCGCGCGGGCCGCCCGCGGCGACAGGACGACGGGCACGCGCCCCCCGTCGCGGAAGGCGCAGACGCGCGGATCGGCGTCGTAGTAGCGCCCCCAGGCGGCGGCGTTGCCGATCCGCTCGGGCCGGGCCGGGGCCAGCACCGCATGGGCCAGCCCGGCGCGGGCCAGCATCCGGCGCAGCGGCGCGGTGGCCGTGAACAGCCCCCATTCCAGCCCCCGCCCGCGCCCCCAGTCGAGGATCGCGTCCAGCACCGGCAGCACCGCCGCCGGCGAGCGGGCGGCAAACGAGACCACCTCGAGCACCGCGGCGGCCGCCACCGGCACCCCCGCCAGCGCGCCCAGCACCTCCGGCACCGGCGCGTCGAGATAGGCTTGCGAGAAGAACCCGTCTTCTGCCAGCCGCACCCCGGCCACGCAGGCGATTCCGCCGCCGGCGCTGCGCGCCACCATCAGCCGGGGCGGCAGGGCGGTGACATCGGCATCCCAGGCGGCGCGGTAGATCGCGCGGACATGGGCGCGGGCCTCGGCGATGGCCTCGACATCGCCGGCGGGGCCGCAGGGTGTCTTGGGTTCTTCCAGCAACTCGATATGCATGATTCGCCTCGTTCCGCCTGCTCTTGATGGCGCCGTGATCGGCCGGGCCGCTTACCCGCTCCTTACAGGCCGGCGGAGGCGGCCGGATGTGCCCCCGCGTGAGCGTCGTGCCGGGACGCGGCGGGGGACGCGGCGGGGGATTCGGCGGGCGGCGGGGCCGTGTCGGCGGGCCCGTGCGGCGGGGGCAGGACAATGGCGAACGAGGCGCCGCGCGGGGCGCGCGCGGCCACGTCGGCGTGCCCGCCGTGAGCCTCGGCCACCGCGCGCACGATCGCGAGGCCGATGCCGGCGCCGCCGTCGGCGGCGCCGCGCCCGCGGCGGAACCGCTCGAACAGCGCCGCGCGTTCGGCCTCGGGCACGCCGGGGCCGGTGTCGTGGACCACCAGCGAGGGCGGCGCGGCGACCACCTCGATCTCGATCTCGGAGCCTTCGGGGGCGTGGACCATGGCGTTGCGCACCAGGTTCGACAGCGCCACCCCCAGCAGCCCGCGATTGCCCAGCGCGGGGGCGCTTTCGGCGCCGGTCACCGCCAGTTCGCGCCCGGCGCGCAGCACCGGCACCGACATCGCGGTGGCCACGTCCATCGCCACGTCGTGCAGGTCGAGCGGCGCGCGGGTGGCGGTGCCGGCGGCCTCGGCGCGGGCAAGGTCGATCAACTGCACGAACAGCCGGTCCAACTGGCCCAGATCGGCCAGCAGCCCGTCGCGCCCGGCCTCGGGCGGCAACCGCTCGAGCCCCGAGCGCAGCACCGCGAGCGGCGTGCGCACCTCGTGCGCGACGTTGGAGGAAAACGCGCGCTGGGCCTGATAGCCCTCTTCCAGGCGGTCGAAGGCGGTGTTGACGGCCGCGATCAGCGGGCGCAGTTCCAGCGGCAGCCGCTCGGCGCTGAGCCGGCGGTGCGGCGCGCCGGGGGCGATGCTGCCGGCCTCGGCCAGCACCGCGCGCACCGGGCGCAGCGCCCGCCGCGCGGCGACCGCCGCCGCGGCAAGCACGATCACGGCCCCGATCGCCACCCACAAGATCTGTTCGCGCAATTCGTGCAGCAGGGTCAGAAGCGGGGGGCCGTCGAAGGCCACCGGCCGGGTCGAGGCCAGGACACGCAGCGGCCCGGCCGCGGTCTCGCGCACCGAGACGACGCCGGACCGCCCGTCGCCCAGCTTGATCGCGCCGTCGCGCGGGCGGGCGGGGTCGAGCAGGCGGGCGCGTTCGGCGGGGCTGAGCGCGGCCAGTTCGGCGCCGACCAGAAGCCCCCAGTCGGGCCCGAACACGGTATAGCGGAAGGTCGCGGCATCGCCCGAGATCCGCGGCGCGTCGGGCGCCAGGCCCAGCGCGGGCGAGCCCGGTTCGAGTGCCGCCGCAACCTCTTCGGCCTCGCGCCGCAGGCCCATGGCGACGGTTTCGTCGAGGTGTTCGTAGAACTCGGACACCATCACCGCCGCGGCCACCGCGATGCACGCCACCAGCGCCGCCGCGACGTTGCGCACCAGCGAGCGCTGCAACGACGCGGGCGGCCCGAAGATCGCGCGCGCCAGCCTCAACGCCCGTCGTCCTCGAGCAGGTAGCCGATGCCGCGCAGGGTGCGGATCTCGACATTGGCGCCAAGCTCGGCCAGGCGCTTGCGCAGCCGGTGGGTGGCGACCTCGATGGCGTTGGGCGTCGGGCTGTCGTCGAAGTTGTAAAGCGCGTTCTCGATCGCGTCGCGGGTCAGGATGCGGCCCTTGCGGCGCAGGAACACCTCCAGGAGGTCGCCCTCGCGCCGCGACAGGCGCGCGGCGGCGCCGTCGATCATCACCTCGCGCCCGACGGTGTCGAAGCTGACGTTGCCGGCCCGCAGCAGGGTGCCCAGCGCCCCCCCCGGCCGGCGCAGCACCGCGCGCAGCCGCGCCACCAGTTCCGCGATCTCGAACGGCTTGACGATGTAATCGTCCGAGCCGGCGTTCAGCCCGCGCACCCGGTCGTCCAGCGTGTCGCGGGCGGTGCACACGATCACCGGGGTTTCCGCCGAGATCGCGCGCAACTGCGCCAGCACCTCCATCCCGTCGAGGTCGGGCAGCCCGAGGTCCAGCACGATGGCGTCGTAGGCATAGCTTTTGGCGGCATGCAGCGCGTCGGCGCCGGTGCCGACCACGTCGACGACGAAGCTTTCGCGCCCGAGGCTTTGGGCGGCGTTCTCGGCCAGGCGGCGGTTGTCCTCGATATAGAGCAGGCGCATCGGCCCTCAGCGGCGAACGTAGGTGACGGTCGAGCCATCTTCGGCGCTCATGACCAGCCGCGCAAGAAGGCCGTCGCCGTCATACCACACCTCGCGCTCCAGATCGCCGGTGATGCGGTAGTGGTGCGCAGGGATCGGGCCGTGGCCGGTTTCCACCGTCTCGGTGCCAAGGTCGGCCACCCGCACCGCCATAATGTGCCCGTCGATGGTGTTGAGAAGCTGCGCAGCACCCGCCACCTCGTCGCCCCACAGCGAGGCCGGCAGCAGGTCTGCGCCCTGCCCCAGCGCAAGCTGGTGCGGGGTGCCGTCGTCGTTGGTGGCGGCGGTCAGGCGGACAAGGCGGCCGCCCTGCCAGCCCTCGGTCGAGGTGTGGGTGAAGGTGTAGGCGGCGATCCCGATCACCGGCACGCGCACGCTGACCTCGGTGCGCACCTCGACCGTCAGGGTGCCGCCCGAGGTGGCGAAGCGGAACGAATGATCGCCGATGTCGCGGCCCTTGCGAAGCACGTCGAAGGCCAGCGTGCCCGAGGCGGGCGGCGACGAGGCCGTCGCGGCGGGGGCGGTGGCGGCGGTGGCGGCAAGCAGCGCGAGGCCGGCAAGGGCGGCGCGACGAAGGGGGGCGACAGGGCGCATGGCGGTCTCCGATGAGGGTGCGAGATGGCGGCGGTATCGCGGCTGCCGCTTACACAGGGCTTACGGCGCCGGGTGGGGCGGTGGATGCGGCACCGGCCGCCTTGCCCGGTGCCGCGGCGAAGGCTAGGGTCCGGCCCGGCAGGGACCACACGCCACCACCGGGGACGACGATGCTCGAGATCCTGGCCGACCGCACCTATCGACACCTTCTGGCCGCGCAGGTCGTGGCGCTTCTGGGCACCGGGCTGGCCACCGTCGCGCTGGGGCTTCTGGCCTACGACCTCGCCGGCGACGGCGCGGCGATGGTGCTGGGCACGGTCTTCACCATCAAGATGGTGGCCTATGTCGGCATCGCGCCCATCGCCGGCGCCTTCGCCGAGCGGGTCAACCGCCGCGCGTTCCTGGTGGCGCTGGACGTGGTGCGGGCGGGCGCGGCGCTGTGCCTGCCGTTCGTGTCCGAGGTGTGGCAGGTCTACGGGCTGATCTTCGTGCTGCAATCGGCCTCGGCGGCGTTCACGCCCACCTTTCAGGCCACCATTCCCGACGTCCTGCCCGACGAGGCGCGCTATACCCGCGCGCTGTCGCTCTCGCGCCTGGCCTACGACCTCGAGAACATCGTCAGCCCGACGCTGGCGGCGCTGCTGCTGGCGGTGATGAGCTACAACGCGCTGTTCCTCGGCACGGTGGCGGGGTTCGCGGCCTCGGCGGTGCTGGTCGTCTCGGTGCTGCTGCCCGGCCCGAAACCGTCGGCCCCGCGCGGCCTTCACGACCGCACCACCCGCGGCATCCGCATCTACCTGGCAACACCGCGGCTGCGCGGGTTGCTGGCGCTGAACCTGGCCGCGGCGGCGGCCGGCGCGATGGTTCTGGTGAACTCGGTGGTGCTGGTGCGCGGCACGCTGGGGCTGGGGGAAAGCGCGCTTGCCTGGACGATGGCGGCCTTCGGCGGCGGCTCGATGGCGGCGGCGCTGGCGTTGCCGCGGCTGGTCGAGCGGCGGCGCGACCGGCCGGTGATGCTGGGCGGCGCGGCGGTCATGGTGGCCACGCTGGCGGCGATGGCGGCCGTCGTGGCGCTTGCCGGTCTGCGCTGGCCGGTGCTGCTGGGCGCGTGGTTCGTCGTGGGGCTGGGGTATTCGGCGGTGCTGACGCCCTCGGGCCGGCTGCTGCGGCGGTCCGCCCACCCCGAGGACCGGCCGGCGATCTTCGCCGCGCAATTCGCGCTGAGCCATGCCTGCTGGCTGCTTGCCTATCCGCTTTCGGGCTGGCTGGCGACGCGGTTCGGCGCGGCCGCGGCGTTCGCGGCGCTGGCCGCGCTGGCCGGCGCCGGCGCGCTGATCGCGCTGCGATTGTGGCCGGCGCACGACCCCGAAGCCTTCGCGCACACCCACGACAACCTGCCGCTCGACCACCCGCACCTGAGCGGCGCGCGGCGCCATGCCCACCGCTTCGTCGTCGACGACGATCACCCGCGCTGGGCGTCGCAGCTCTGATCGCGTCACGGGGTGAGCAATCGCCAGGCGCGCGGCCTGATCGAACGATCGGAGGGCGTCGGGCCCCGAGGCATGGGCAACGTGCGGGGCATGTTGCAGCGGCTGGCGAAGCTGGAAGCCCGACGCGCCCTGCCGCAGTCGCCCTTCGAGGTTGCCTGCGACGCGTTTGCCGCCTTCAAGGACAAGGCGCAGGCCGAGGTCGAGGCAGGCAGGCCGGATCGGCCCGACATGCCCGGGTCGAGCGCAACGGCGGGGTGATGGCCGCGCTGCGCCGCGGTCACAGCAAGGGGGTATGGGCGCGCCGGCACAGGCACCCGAACCCGGTCTGGGAAGCGGGCCGGTGACGCGGACAGGCGCCACGGGATGAGGGCCGCGGCCCGGCTCAAGCGAGCCGCGTCAATGGCCCCGGTACGGTGGAAAGCGCCGCGAACCGGCGCTGGACACGGACCGTCACCCGCCCGCGGCGGTTCGGCATGTGGGTTGGCGGCGCTGCATGAGGTGCGCGCCCCCGGTCTTCAGCGCCGACGTGGTGGCGCTGCGCATATGCGAGGCCTGCGAACGACCGATTCCGTCGTCGGCCGCATGGTGCCACGAAGGGCGAGGGCGGCACCGGCCACGGAACCGCCACCGCTGCTTAACATACTGTTTTTGCTTCTTTAAAATGGTACCGCCTCCCCGGCTCGAACGGGGGACCCCCAGATCCACAATCTGGTGCTCTAACCAACTGAGCTAAGGCGGCACTCGAAGCGCCCTTTACTGCCCCGCGCGCGCGATTGCAACATCCGCCGCGCCGAAACCGCGCGCACGAAACCGCGCGCACGAAGGGCGAAGGGCGCGGCCTCCCTCCGCCCGACCGCCGCGGCACCGGCGGTTGCCCGCTCCTCCCGGTCGGCCGATCCCCCATTCACCTTGGCTCAAATACTCTCGGGGGGTGAGGCCCGTCAGGGCCGAGGGGGGCGGAAAGCCCCCCTTTCCCCGCCCCGCCACCTGCCCTGGACCGGGGCGACACACACCGGCGGGGCCATCCATGGTGCATCTCCGGGTCAGGGCGGAACGGCGCCGGAACGAGGAACGCGCCGGGCTGACGCCCGAGGGCCCGGCAACGCTTCTGGCGCAGGGCTTCGCCGTCACCGTCGAGGCCAGCCGGCGGGGCAGCGGCTGCTGGCGCGGTTCGTGGCCGGCGGCGGCGCGCTCTACGATCTCGAATACCTCACCGACGCGGACGGGCGGCGGATCGCGGCGTTCGGCTACTGGGCCGGCTTCGCGGGCGCGGCGGTGGCGCTGAAATGCCTTGCCGCGCAGGCGGCGGGCGGCCTCGCCGGGCCGCTTTCGCGCTATTCCGGCCGCGACGCGCTGGTGGCCGAGGTCGCGGCCGCGCTTGGCACCGCGCGCCCGTCGGTGATCGTGATCGGCGCGAAGGGGCGGGTGGGCAGCGGCGCCACCGACCTGTGCCGCGCGCTGGGCCTGCCGGTCACCGCCTGGGACATCGCCGAAACCGCCCACGGCGGCCCCTTCCCCGAGGTTCTGGCCCACGAGGTGTTCCTGAACTGCATCCTCGCGCCGCCCGGCTGCCCGGTGTTCGTGCCCGAAAGCGCCAAAGCCGCCCCGCGCGCGCTGCGGGTGATCGGCGACATCGCCTGCGATCCGACCTCGGATTTCTCGCCCGTCAAGGTCTACGACCGCACCATCGACCGGGCCGCCCCGGCGCTGCGGGTGCACGACGCGCCGCCCCTCGACGTGACCGCGATCGACACCCTGCCGTCGCTGCTGCCGGTGGAATCCTCGCACGATTTCGCCGCCCAGCTTCTGCCGGCGCTGGCCACGCTCGACCGGCCCGAGGCCGGCGTCTGGGCCCGCGCGCGGGCCGAGTTCGACCGCCACATCATCCCCCCCCTGAAGGAGACCCGCGCATGAAGATCCACTGGTGCGGCACCGTCCTGTCGTCGATCCCCGGCCTGCGGCGGCTGATCGCCGCGGGCCACCCGGTGGCGGTGTGGAACCGCTCGGCCGAACGCGCCCGCGAGGCGGTGGGCGATCTGACCGACGCGATTCACCCCTACGACCCCGACGCGCTGGCCGCGGCGCTGGCGCCCGGCGATATCGTCGTGTCGATGCTGCCGGGCGATCATCACGCCGGCCTCGCCCGCGCCGCCATCGCCGCGCGCGCATTTCGTGTCGTCGTCCTACATCTCGCCCGAGATCGACGCGCTCGACGCCGCCGCCCGCGCCGGCGGGGTGGCGCTGGTGAGCGAGGTCGGGCTCGATCCCGGCATCGACCACCTGATGGCGCATGATCTGGTCGCGGCGTTTTGCGCCTCGGGCGCCGCCGGGCCGGGGGTGGAGGTATCGTTCCTGTCCTATTGCGGTGGCGTGCCGGCGCGGCCGAACCCGTTTTGCTACAAGTTCTCGTGGTCGCCGCTGGGGGTGCTGAAGGCGCTGCGCTCGCCCTCGGGGTCGATCCGCGACGGGGCCGCGGTGCGCGCCGCGCGGCCATGGCAGGCGCTGTCGCGCTACGACGCGCCGCTGCCGACGCCCGAGGCGTTCGAGGTCTACCCCAACCGCGACAGCCTGCCCTTCATCGACCGATACGGCTTCGACCCGGCCTGGCAGGTGCGCGACTTCGTGCGCGGCACCCTGCGGCTTCAGGGCTGGGCCGAGGCCTGGGCCGACATCTTCACACAGGTCGAGGCCGGCGACGACGCCTGCCTGGCCGCGCTGGCCGAGCAGCTGTGGAACGAGCACGCCTATGCCGCGGGCGAGGCCGACCGCGTGGTGCTGTGCGTCGAGTTGCGCGCCACCCGCGACGGCAAGGCCGTCTGGCACCGCACCTGGACGCTGGACGCGCGGGGCGACGAACGCGGCTCGGCGATGGCGCGTCTGGTGTCGTCCACCGTCGCGCTGGCGATCGAGGCGGTGGCAGCCGGCCGGATCGCGCCCGGCGTGCACGCCGCCCCGCACGACCCGGCGCTGGTGGCGCGCTGGCTTGAAGCCACAAGGGCCGAGGCGCAGCACATGGCCCGGATCGACGCCATCGGCTGATGGCCTACCGGAAAAGCCGGTAGTAAAGCGCATCCGGCAGGAAATTGCCCAGCCGGAACAGCCACGCGAACGGCGCCGGAAAGCTCAGCGCGAAGCGGCGCGTGCGGATGTGGGCCAGCACCCGGCGCGCGGCCGCGTCGGGCTCCATGATGGCGGGCATGGCAAAGTCGTTGCGGTCGGTCAGGCGGGTGCGGATGAAGCCGGGGTTGACCAGTTGCACCCGCACGCCGCTGCCGCGCAAATCGGCGTGCATCCCCTCGGCCAGCACCATGACCCCGGCCTTCGAGGCGGCATAGCCGATCGCGCCGGGCAGGCCGCGAAACCCCGACAGGCTGCCGGTCAGCACGATGTGGCCGCGCCCGCGCGCCACCATCCCCGGCACCACCGCGCCCAGCACCCGCGCCGCGCCGGTCAGGTTGACGTCGAGCATCTGCGCGACGCGCGCGCCGTCCCACGCGGTGGCGGGGATCGGCCAGTAGACCCCGGCCAGCCACACCAGCCCGTCAACCGGCCCCACCGTGCCGGCCGCCGAGGCGACCGACGCGGCATCGGCCACGTCCATCGCCACCACCTCGGCCGGGCCGGGCAGGCTGGCCGCCAGCTCGTGCAGCCGCCCCTCGTCGCGCGCCGACAGCACCAGATGCGCGCCCGCGGCGCTCATTTCGACGGCCAGCGCGCGGCCCAGCCCCTCGCTCGCGCCCACCAGCCACCAGCGTCTGCCCGAGATTGGATCGGCGCCGCTCATGCCGGATCCTGCCGGCGCATGGTGGCAACCAGCTCGGCCACCACGATCCCGAACTTGCGGAACTGGCTGCGGTTGATGATGGTGCCGTTCTCGGTGCGATACATCCAGTCGTTGACGTCCAGCACATGGCCCCCGGCATCGGCGGGCAGGCGCAGCCGGTAGCGCAATTGCACCGCGCCGCCCGCCTGCCGGCCCCGGCCCGTGCCCACCACGTCGGCCGCCTCGGCCCGGATCGCGCCGTCGTTGCCCAGCGTCAGGCGCCACGCGCGTTCCTGCCGCGCGCCGCTGTCGTAGCGGAAGGATTCGCGCAAGGTGCCGGTGTTGCCCTGCCACCGCGCCTCCATGTCGGCCACGAAGCGCGCGGTGACGCGCCCGGTGGGGCCATAGATCACCCCCTCGCACAGGATCGGGCCGGCCAGGTCGCGGCGCAGGTCGAAGTCGCCGCTGCCGGCATAATCGGCCGGGCGCTGCGCCGCGAACCCGGCCAGCCGGTCGCGCAGGACCACCAGCGCGAAGGCCAGTGCCGCCCCCGCGACCAGCGCCAGAAACGTTTCCATGCTCATTCCCCTTTCAAGGGCAGGCGGGCGACCAGCGCCATCGCCACAAGTTTCAGGACGCACGGCAGCACCGCGTAAAGCAGCCCCAGCGCGCGCAGCGCGTCGGCGGGGTTGGCGGCGCCGGCGGCAGGCTCGAACCCCGCCGCGCCCAGCAGCGGCAGCGCCACCCCGGCCGCCAGCGCCAGCGTCGCCTTGCCCGCGAACGACCACAGCCCGAAGCCCGCCGCCGCGTCGGGCGCGATCCGCGCCATCCGCGCGGCGAACAGCGCCGGCAGCAGCGTCATGTCGGCGCCCAGCGCCGCACCCGAAAGCACGCACACCACCGCGAAGGCCGCCACGTCTCCGGGCCCCAGCATCGCCGCCCAGCCGAACCCGGCCACCGACAGCGCCATGCCCGCCAGCAACGCAAGGCGGGGGCCGATCCGGCGCGCCAGACGCGCCCAGCCCGGGGCGGCGGCGGCCGCGGCCAGGAAGAACGCCACCAGCAGCGGCCCGGCCCAGGCGGCGGCGGCCAGCCGCGCCTCGACGAAGAACAGGAACAGCGTCGCCGTCACCGCCACCGGCGCGGCGTTGACCAGGGCTGTCACCAGCAACCGCCGCGCGGGCGGATCGGCCAGCACCGATCGCAGCGCCGGGCCGGTGGCCGGCGCGGTGGCCGCCGCCGCCCAGCGGCCGCGCATCGCCATCCACGCCAGCGGCGCCAGCGCCGCGAAGCCCACGGCGAAGGCCGCGTGCGGGCGCGCCGCCGTGCCGGCCAGCAGCGCCGGCGCCACCGCCGCCAGGCACAGGCCCAGCAGCCCGCCCGCCTCGCGCCAGCCGGCCAGCCGCACATGCCCGCCGGGGCCCAGCCGCACGCCCTCGGCCACGCCGGCGGCATAAAGGCAGATGGTCAGGAACGAGAACGCCGAGAACAGAACGGTCAGCGCCAGCGCGAACCACCACAGCGGCGGCAACAGCGGCGGCACCGCGTACAGCGCCACCATCGCCGCGGCCATCAGCGCCAGTGCCGCGGCCACCGCCGCCCCGCGCCACGCCCCCAGCCGCGCCGCCAGCCAGCCAAGGCCCGGATCCTGCACCACGTCCAGCAGCCGCAATGCCGCCAGCACCGCGCCCAGCGCGCCCAGGCCGACCCCGTGCGCCTCGGCATAGACCCGGGGCGCGTGGATGTAGATCGGCAGGCCGGCCATCGCCAGAAGGCCCATGAACAGGCCCCAGGGCGCAAGGCCCGGGGGCCGCCCGGCCACCGCCGCCGCCGCCGCCGCCAGGCTCATCGCGACACCTCGTGCGCGGGCGGCGCCGGGCGGCGGCGATAGGGCGCGCCCTTCCACCACAGCTTCAGCGCCTGCCAGTGGATCAGCCCCAGCACCCGGCGCGAGCCGAACGGCCGCGCCAGCGCCGCGCGCAGGATCGCGCCCGAGCCCAGCACAAGGCGCGGGCCCGCGAGCGTCGCCACCAACCGCTCGTCCCCGGCGCGATGTTCGATCCGGATCGCGATCCGCTCGGGGCCGATCTCGAAACGAAAGCGGTAGGCCCCGGCCACCGGCTGGAACGGCGAGACGTGGAACACCTTGCGCGCCTCGATCTCGTCGTCGGGCGCGATCGGGCGCCGGTCGTCGTGGTGGCAAAGATAGGAATGGCGGTCGCCGAAGGTGTTGGTGACCTCGGCGATCACCGCCCGCAGCGCGCCCTCGCCATCGTGGCACAGCCAGAACGACACCGGGTTGAACACATGCCCCAGCACCCGCGGCTGCGCCAGCAGCAAAAGCCGCCCCGAGGCCACCGCCCCAAGGCCCGCGCCCGCCAGCACCTCGCGCGCCCAGGCGGCGCCCCGCCCCCGCCCCGGCGCGCCGCCATGGTCGCGATCGTGCACCGAAACGAGGCCCGCGCGGTTGCGCGCGAACAGGCGCGGCCCCGCCGCCTGCGCCTCGGGGTCAAGCAGCAGATAGTCGACGCGGTAGCGAAACGCGTTGCGCACCGCGCCGTGGCGGCCGTGAAAGGTTTCGCCCGGAACATGCTCGATCGCGGCGGCGCTCATCCCCGTGCCCTCCTGCGCCCGTGGCGGCTGCGGACGCCTCCGGCGGGAGTATTTGGGCCAAGATGAAAGCGCGGGGCTTTCCCTTCATCTTGGCGAAAATACTCCGGGGTGAATTGGCCGAAGGCCAAGAGGGGCAGCGCCCCTCCCTGCCCGGCCGCGGCCGGGCGCGCGGCCCGGGCAGGGGCGCGCGGGCTCATTCCGCGGCCACCGCATGGGCCGGCATGCCGCGTGCGGCGATTGCCTGAACCACGTCGACGGCGCTGGCAAAGCCGTCCTCGTGGAAGCCGTTGCGCATCCACGCGCCGGCGAACCAGGTCGCGCGGGTGCCGTTCCGGGCCCGCAGCCCCGCCTGCGCCGCCAGCGCGCCCAGGTCGTAGACCGGGTGGCGGAAGGTCACCTGATCGTGGATCAGCGCCTCGCGGATCGGGCGGGTGGCGTTCAGCGTCACGAACAGCGGATCGTCGGCCGGGATCGGCTGGAGCGAGTTCATCCAGTAGGTCAGCTCGATCCCCGCGTCGCGCGCGCCTTCGGCCTCGGTGTAGACCCAGCTCGACCATACCGCGCGCCGGCGCGGCATCAACGTGGCATCGGCGTGCAGCACCGCGGTGTTGGGCTGGTAGCGCACCGCGCCCAGCAACCGCCGCTCGTCCGCGTCGGCGTCGGCCAGCAGGCGCAGCGTGTCGTCGGCGTGGGTGGCGAAGACCACCTCGTCGAAGCCCTCGGCCGGGGCGCCGGCGGTCTTGACGGTGGCCCCGCCCGCGCCGCGCGTCACCGCCTCGACCGGCGCGAACAGCCGCAATTCGGCCCCCGCGGCGACCAGCGCGGCCTCGACCCGGCGGACATATTCCACCGACCCGCCGTGCACCGTCAGCCAGCGGTGCTGGCCGGTATGGCTGAGCAGCGCGTGGTTGTCGAAGAAGCGCACCAGCGCCTGCGCCGGAAAATCGAGCGTCGCGCGCGCCGGCGTCGACCAGATCGCCCCGGTCAGCGGCAGCAGATAGCGGTCGCGGAACCACGCGCCGAGGCGCAGCCGCGCGATCAGCCCCTCGACCGTCAGCGCGGGGTCGTCGGCGGCCGCGCGGGCGCGGGCGTTGAAGCGCAGGATGTCGCGCAGCATTCCCCAGAAGCGGGGATCGGCGCCGTTGCGGCGCTGCGCGAACACCGCGCGCAGGTTGCGCAGCCCGTATTCGAACCGCCCGCCGGCCAGCGAGGCGCCGAAGCTCATGTCGCTGGGCACCACCGGCACGCCCAGTTCATCGAACAGCGCCGAAAGATGCGGATAGTTCACGCGGTTGAAGACGATGAAGCCGGTATCCACCGGCTGATCGCCGCGCCGCCCGGCCAGCACGGTGCGCGCGTGCCCGCCCAGCCGCGGCGCGGCCTCGAACAGCGTCACCCGCGCGCCCGAGCGCGCCAGCAGCAACGCCGCCGCCATCCCCGAGATGCCGCCTCCGACGATCGCGATGCGCCGGCCGGCGGCGTGGGACGGGGGTAGGGTCATGTCGGGCGCTCCTGGTTTGCGGTCACGGGGCGGATACGCGGCGCGATCCGCCGCGGATCACAACCGGCGCGAAGATGTGCGCCCGGTGATCCGCCCGCGGCCCTGCCGCGTATCCCGTCCATGTTCGATCTTGCAACCCGCACCGCGATTGCCGAGGCTCCGCCGCAGCCCTATGCTTGGGGCCGTGAAGCGGGCGGGCGTGGACGGAACATGACCTCAATCGACGGGGACGGAGGCATGGCAGGGCCCGACAGCGGCGCCGAGCCGATGCTCGTTGCCATGCTTGCGGTGCGCGACCGCCGCGACGAGGCCGCCTTCGCGCGCCTGTTCGGCCATTTCGCGCCGCGGCTCAAGGCGTTCCTGATCAAGGGCGGGGCCGAGCCGGCACAGGCCGAAGACCTCGCGCAGGACGTGATGGCCACGGTCTGGCACAAGGCGGCGCAGTTCGACCCGGCCCGCGCCGGCGTCGCGACCTGGATCTTCACGATCGCCCGCAACCGGCGCATCGACGCGCTGCGCCGCGCCCGCCGCCCCGAGCCCGAAGACCTGCCCTGGGGCCCCGAGGACGACCCCGGCCCGCACGAGGCGCTGGCGCTGCAACAAGACAGCGCCCGCCTTGCCGCCGCGCTGGCCGACCTGCCCGAGGCCCAGCGCCGGCTGGTCGAGCGCGCCTTCTGGGGCGAGCTTTCCCATTCCGAGATCGCGGCCGAAACCGGCCTGCCCCTCGGCACCATCAAATCCCGCATCCGGCTGGCGCTGGAAAAGCTGCGCCACCGTCTCGGCTGACCCGGAAGAACGACGATGAAGATCACCCACCACCTCACCGACCGCCTGCTGATGGCCTATGCCGCCGGCACCCTGCCCGAAGCCTTCGGGCTGGTGATCGCCACCCATGTCTCGCTGTGCGACGAATGCCGCGCGCGGCTGGGCGCGTTCGAGGCGGTGGGCGGCGCGGTGCTGGAGGACAGCGTCGCGCCGGTGGCGATGGCCGAGGGCAGCCTTGCCGCGACCATGGCGCGCATCCGTGCCCGCCCGCCCGAGCCGCGCGCGGCGCCGGTGGCGCGGCGTGGCGTGTTTCCCGGCCCGCTGGCGGATTATGCCGGCGGCAGCGGCCCCGAGGGGGTGCGCTGGCGCCCCGTGGGCGGCGGCGTGCGGCAGGCGATCCTGCCCACCGCGCCGGGCGCGACGGCGCGGCTGCTTCACATCCCCGGCGGGGTGGCGGTGCCCGACCACGGCCACCGCGGCACCGAACTGACGCTGGTGTTGCAGGGCGCCTTCCGCGACGAGGCCGCGCGCTTCGGCCCCGGCGACGTCGAGGTGGCCGACGAGGCCGTCGAGCATACCCCGGTGGCCGAGCCCGGCCCGGCCTGCATCTGCCTTGCCGCCACCGACGCGCCCTTGCGCTTCACCGCGCTGCTGCCGCGGCTGGCGCAACGGTTCCTGCGGATCTGAGCGCGGCGGCGCCGGCCTAGCCGTGCCGGCCGGCGTCCAGCCGCAGCCGGGTTTCGAACGCGCGCGAGATATGGGCGCGCAGCGCGGTGTCGGCCGCCTCGGGGTCGCGCGCGGCGATGGCCGCGACGATGGCATCGTGCTCGGCCAGCGCCGCCGGCCCGCGCCCCTCGGCGGCAAGCGAGGTGGTCGCCAGCAGCGCCATCGAGCGGTGCACCAGGTCAAGCTGCTGGACCAGGTAGCGGTTGTGCGAAGCCAGGTGGATCTGCTTGTGAAAGCGGCGGTTGGCGCGGGCCAGCGCGGCCGTGTCGCCCACCAGCGCGCGATCCTCGGCGGCCATCGCGCCCAGCACGCGGATCTCCTCGTCGGTGGCGTGGCGGGCGGCAAGCCGGGCGGCCAGCCCCTCGAGCTCGGTGCGCACGACGTACAATTCGGCCAACTGGTTGTGATCGAGCGAGGCGACGATCAGGCTGCGCCCGTCGCGCACCAGCATCGACTGGGTTTCGAGCCGCTGCAACGCCTCGCGGATCGGGGTGCGCGAAACGCCGAAGCGCTCGGCCAGTTCCGATTCCACCAGCCGGTCGCCGGGGCGGTAGATGCCGGCGTCGATGGCGTCGAGGATCAGCCCGTAGGCGTCGCGCTGGGCAGGTCTGGCGTCGGTCATCGGGCCCCCATGACACTGGCGCGACAATAGGCGCCGGCAGCGGGCGGGCGCAAGCGCGCCGGTGCCGGCGGCGGCAGGGCTTGCCGCCACCCCCGCGCCGGCCTAAGTCGGGCCCATGGTGGCCGATCGCTTTGCCCATGTGCGTGCCTGGGTCTTCGACCTCGACAACACGCTTTACCCGCCCGCGGCGCGTCTGTTCGATCAGATCGAGGTGCGGATGACCGCCTTCGTCATGGCATCGCTCGGCGTCGGCAAGGCCGAGGCCGACCGGCTGCGCAAGGATTACTGGGCGCGCTACGGCACCACGCTCGCCGGGCTGATGCGCGAACACGGGGTCGACCCGGGCCCCTACCTGCACGAGGTGCACGACATCTCGCTCGACCATCTGCGGCCCGATCCGGCGCTGGCGGCCGGCATCGCGGCGCTGCCGGGGCGGCGGATCGTCTACACCAACGGCTCGCGCCCCTATGCCGAGCGGGTGCTGGCGGCGCGCGGGCTGGGGGCGGTGTTCGACGCGGTCTACGGCGTCGAACACGCGGGCTTTCGCCCCAAGCCCGAGCGCGCGGCCTTCGAGGCGGTGTTCGGCCACGACGGCATCGTGCCGGCCGAGGCGGCGATGTTCGAGGACGATCCGCGCAACCTGGCCGCGCCGCACGCGATGGGGATGCGCACGGTGCATGTGGCGCCGCAGGCGGTGGCGGCGGCGCATATCCACCACCACACCGACGACCTGTCGGGCTTTCTCGTGCAGGTGCGGGGATGAGCGCGGGGTTGCTGGCGGCCGAGATCGCGATCTCGGGCGGCGGGCCGGCGGGAATGGCGGCGGCGGCGGTGCTGGCGGCAGCGGGGCGCGAGGTTTTGCTGGTCGATCCCGCGCCGCCGGTGACCGGCGAGGACGCGGCCGGCGCCGACCGGCGCACCACCGCCTTCCTGCAACCCGCGCGCGCCTTGCTCGAGGCCGCCGGCCTGTGGGAACGCCTCGCCCCCCATGCCGCGCCGCTGCGGGTGATGCGCATCGTCGAGGCCGCCGCCGACGGGGCCGGCCCGGCGCTGGTGCGCGATTTCGTCTCGGACGAGATTTCCGACGAACCCTTCGGCTGGAACGTGCCCAACTGGCTGTTGCGGCGCGAGATGGCGGCGCGGCTGGCCGAGATGCAAGGCGTGCGGTTCCTGTCCGGGGTCGGCACCCGGTCGGTGCTGACGCGGACCGGCGCGGCGCTGGTCGGCCTCACCGACGGACGGCGGATCGAGGCGGGCCTGCTGGTCGCCGCCGACGGGCGCGACAGCCCGGTGCGCGCGGCGGTCGGGATCGGGGTGCGGCGGCTGTCCTACGGGCAGAAGGCGCTGGCCTTCGCCGTCACCCATCCGATCCCGCACGAGGGCGTGTCGACCGAGATCCACGCCGCCGGCGGCCCGTTCACGCTGGTCCCCCTGCCCGACCGCGAGGGGCGGCCGTGCTCGGCCGTGGTGTGGATGGACGCGGGCCCCGAGGTGCTGCGCCGCGCCGCGCTGCCGGCAGAGGCGTTCGAGGCCGAGGCCAGCGCGCGCTCGGGCCACCTGTTCGGGCCGCTGGCGCTGGCCGGGCCGCGGCAGGTGTGGCCGATCGTCAGCCAGTGGGCGGCGCGGATGACGGCCGAGCGGGTGGCGCTGGTGGCCGAGGCCGCGCATGTGGTGCCCCCCATCGGCGCGCAGGGGCTGAACATGAGCCTTGCCGATGTTGCCGCGCTGGCGCGGCTGATCGCGGGCGCGGCCGATCCCGGCGCGCCGGCGGTGCTCGACGCCTATCACCGCGCCCGCCATGCCGAGGTCTGCGCCCGCGTCGCGGGGATCGACCTGCTCAACCGCGCCGCCATCGCCGGCAGCCGGCCGGCGCGCGACCTGCGCGCCGCCGGGCTGCGGGCGCTGCACGGTGCCCGGCCGCTGCGCCACGCGGTGATGCGCGCGGGGCTGGGCGCGGGGGTGGGTCCGGGGGCGGCGGCGGATCAGGCCGCCACGACCCAGGGTGAGGGATAGCGGAACTCCTCGAGGTTCGCGCCCGGCCCGATCCGGTCGAGCACCGCGAACAGCCCCGGCGCGGCCAGCGGCGTCAGCACCCCGTGCCAGGTGCCGCGCAACAGGTTCACCGCCTGCCCCGGCGCGGTCAGGAACGCGCGCGGCGTGCCCGGGCAGCCGCCGGCGTCGGGGGCGACGATCACGAGGAAGGGGTGCTGCGTCATCGGCACGAAGGCCTGGCTGCCGTCGGGGTGGCGTTCCACCAGGTCGAAGTGGCAGGGCAGCGCCTGCGGCTCGGCCCGGAAGATCGACAGGCCGGCGCGCCCGGTGCCGAAATCGAGCCGCGCGCGGTCGTGCCAGCGCCCGCAAAGGCCGGCGTTGATCAGCCGGTCGGGCGCGCCCTCGGCCGCCAGCACGTCGCCGAAGGGGGCGAAGGCGGCGGGCGTCAGGGGTTCGGGGCGGAGCGGCGGCGTCATCGCGGGTGGCGGGCGCCGGGGGCTGCCTGCCCGTCGTCCATCGGGCTTGAACCGATGGCGCCCGACGGACGACCCCCCGGGAGTATTTGGACCAAGGTGAATGAAGACCTCATGGCATCGGGGCGAAGCTGCCGCCGAGGCGGGGGTGGCGGTTGACGTCCTTGTAGAGCAGGTAGCGAAACGGGCCCGGACCGGCGGCATAGCACGCCTGCGGGCAGAACGCGCGCAGCCACAGGAAATCGCCGGCCTCGACCTCGACCCAGTCGCGGTTGAGGCGGTAGGCGGCCTTGCCCTCGAGGATGTAGATCCCGTGCTCCATCACATGGGTTTCCTCGAACGGGATCACCCCGCCGGGCTGGAAGCTGACGAGGTTGACGTGCATGTCGTGGGCAAGGTCTTCGGGGTCGACGAAGCGGGTGGTGGCCCAGCGCCCGGCGGTGTCGGGCATCCCGGTGGGGGCAACCCCGGCGACGTCGGTGACGAAGGCCGGCGGCGGGGTCAGGCCCGGCGCCGGTTCCCAGCGCTTGCGGATCCAGTGGGCCCGCACCGGGGCCGGGCCGCCGTTGTGGGCCTGCCAGTTCACGCCGGCGGGCAGGTAGGCGTAGCCGCCCGCCCCAAGCTCGTGCTCGTGCCCGTCGAGGCCCAGCCACAGCGCGCCCTCGGTGACGTAGAGCACCGCCTCGGCCGCCGGGTCGGGTTCCGGCGTGTCGCTGCCGCCGTGGGCGGCGATCTCGAGCAGGCTCCACGAGAAGGTTTCGGCGAAACCGCTCAGCGGGCGGGCCAGCAGCCACGCCCGCGTGCCGCGCCAGCCCGGCAGCAGGCTGGCGGTGATGTCGGCCATGGTGGTGCGGGGCAGCACCGCATAGGCCTCGGTGAACACCGCGCGGCCGGTGTGCAGCGCGGTCTGCGGCGGCAGGCCGCCGGGCGGGGGCGGGGGCGTCGTCATGGCAGCATGTCCTTCAGGCGCAGGCCGGCTATGCGTTCGACCTGGGCGCAGGCGGTGGCGAATTCGGTGTCGGTGTCGTTGGCGAGGCGGGTCTCGAACGCGGCCAGGATGCCGGCCTTGTCGTGATCGCGCACCGCGATGATGAAGGGAAAGCCGTGCCTGTCGACGTAGGCGGCGTTGAGGCGCTGGAAGGTGGCGCGCTCGGAATCGGTCAGCGCGTCGAGCCCGGCGCCGGCCTGCTCGGCGGTGGAGGCGTCCGTCAGCCGGCGGGCGGCGGCCAGCTTGCCGGCGAGGTCGGGGTGGGCGCGCAGCACGCCCAGCCGCTCCTCGGGCGCGGCGGCGCGAAAGGCGCGGACCAGCGCGTTCGCCAGCCCCGTGGCGGTATCGTGCGCGGGGCCAAGCTCCTGCGCATGGGCGCGCTCGGCCACCCAGGGCGAGTGTTCGAAGACCCCGCCGAAGCGGGCCACGAAGGTGGCGCGGTCCATCGCCGAGGGCCGCTCGCGGCGCGCGGCCGGGTGGGTGCGTGCCCAGTGGGCGGCGATTTCGCCCCGCGTCGCGAACCACGCCCCGCCCCGGGCCTGGACATGGTCGAGGAAGCGGACCAGCCCCGCCAGCTTGCCCGGCCGGCCGATCAGCCGGCAATGCAGCCCGATCGAGAGCATCCGCCCGCCCTCGGCGTGCAGCACCTCGAAGCTGTCGCGCAGGTAGCGGAAGAACTGCTCGCCATCGACATAGCCGGGCGCGGTGGCGAAGCGCATGTCGTTGGCTTCCAGCGTGTAGGGGATCACGAGCTGGTCACGGCCGCCCACCCGGATCCAGTAGGGCAGATCGTCGTCGTAGGTGTCGGAGATCCAGTCGAAGCCGCCCTCCTCGGCGGTCAGCCGCACGGTATTGGCGCTGCACCGGCCGGTGTACCAGCCGCGCGGGCGTTCGCCGACGACCTCCGCATGCAGGCGGATCGCCTCGGCGATCTGGCGGCGTTCCTCGGCCTCGGGCATGTCGCGATGCTCGACCCACTTCAGCCCGTGGCTGGCGATCTCCCACCCCGCGTCCTGCATCGCCGCGACCTGGTTGGGCGAGCGGGCGAGCGCGCTGGCCACCCCGTAGACGGTGACCGGCAACGCGCGGCCGGTGAACAGCCGGTGAAGCCGCCAGAACCCGGCCCGGGCGCCGTAATCGTAGATCGATTCCATGTTCCAGTGGCGCTGCCCCGGCCACGGCTGGGCACCGGCGATGTCGGACAGGAACGCCTCGGAGGCGGCATCGCCGTGCAGGACCGAATTCTCGCCCCCCTCCTCGTAGTTCAGAACCAGGCTGATCGCGACCCGGGCCCCACCCGGCCAACGCGGATCGGGCGGATTGGGGCCGTAGCCGAAGGTATCGCGGGGATAGCGTTGCATGGGCCCCTCCTTGCATCGGACTATGGCGCCGATCATCGCGGGGGATTATGAGAAAATGCAAGAAGCACCTGTCGCGCACCGAGGCCCGGCGCCGGAGCCGGGGCGGGCAAGGCTGCGATGGGCAAGGCTGCGACGGGCGAGGCTGCGACGGGCGAGGAGGGCACGATGGCCGGCGGATACCTGACCACCCACGTTCTGGATACCGCCCGGGGCTGCCCGGCGGCGGGGCTGCGCATCGTGCTGACGCGCGACGGCGCGCAACTGGCCGAGGCGGTGACCGACGCCGACGGGCGCACCGGCGGCCCGATCCTGCCCGCCGAGGCCTTCGCGCCGGGCACTTACGAGCTGCACTTCCACGCCGGCGACTATCTGCGCGCCACCGGCCAGGCGGGGGCCGAGCCGCTGTTTCTCGACGTCGTCACGATCCGCTTCGGGATGGCCGAGGCGGCGCATTACCACGTGCCGCTGCTGCTGTCGCCCTACGGCTATTCGACCTATCGGGGAAGCTGAGCCGGCGGGGACGGCGCGCGCCCGCCGCCACCGGCGCCCAAGAGTTTTTCAAAAACTCTTGGCAAAATTCCGTGCGGAATTTTGTTGCGCGTCGGCGCGGGCGGTGTGCCTGCGACCGGCGTTGCCTCAGTGGCGCCCGGCCTCGACCGCGTCCTCGAAGGTGCGCAGCCCGGTGCGGGGGGCCTGCACCAGAACCGCCATGTTGCCCGGCTTGTGCTCGTTTCGCAGCATCTTCATGTGCGCGGCCGGGATCTCGGCCCAGGGAAAGACCTCGGACATGCACGGGTCGAGGCGGCGCTCGATCATCAGCCGGTTGGCGGCCGAGGCCTGCTTGAGGTTGGCGAAATGGCTGCCCTGCACCCGCTTCTGGTGCATCCACAGATAGCGCGCATCCAGCGTCAGGTTGTAGCCGGAGGTGCCGGCGCAGATCACCACCATGCCGCCGCGCCGGACCACGAACACCGAAACCGGGAACGTCGCCTCGCCCGGGTGCTCGAACACCATGTCGACGTTGACGCCCTTGCCGGTGATCTCCCAGATCGCCTTGCCGAACTTGCGCGCCTCGCCGAACCAGGCCTTGTATTCGGGGGTGTTGACCGTCGGCATCTGCCCCCAGCAGGCGAAGTCCTTGCGGTTGATCACCCCCTTGGCGCCGAGGTCGAGCACGAACTGGCGCTTGTCCTCGTCCGAGATCACGCCGATGGCGTTCGCGCCGGCGGTGCTGATGAGCTGGACGGCGTAGGAGCCGAGGCCCCCGGAGGCGCCCCACACCAGCACGTTGTCGCCGGGCTTGAGGATGTGCGGCCGGTGGCCGAACAGCATCCGGTAGGCGGTGGCCAGCGTGAGGGTGTAGCACGCGCTTTCCTCCCACGTCAGGTGCTGCGGGCGCGGCATCAGTTGCTGCGCCTGCACCCGGGCGAACTGGGCGAAGCTGCCGTCGGGCGTCTCGTAGCCCCAGATCCGCTGGGAGGGGCTGAACATCGGATCGCCGCCGTTGCATTCCTCGTCGTCGCCGTCGTCCTGGTTGCAATGCACCACGACCTCGTCGCCGACCTTCCAGCGCCGCACCTTGTCGCCCACCGCCCAGACGATGCCGGCGGCGTCCGACCCGGCGATGTGATAGGGGGCGCCGTGGCCGTCGAAGGGGCTGATCGGGGTGCCCAGCGCCGCCCAGACGCCGTTGTAGTTGACGCCGGCGGCCATCACCAGAACCAGCACCTCGTGGCTGTCGATGGCCGGCGTCTCGACCACCTCGAGCTGCATCGCGGTGTCGGGCTTGCCATGACGCTCGCGGCGGATCGCCCAGGCGTGCATCTGTGCCGGCACATGGCCGAGCGGCGGCATCTCGCCCACCGCGTAGAGGTCTTTCGCGGGGGCGTCGTAGGGGGCGGGTCCGGTGCGGGTGTCGAGCGCCATCATGTCTGTCCCGTGTCTGCTGCGATGCAGAATCGCGTGGCTTTGCCGGGCCAATCTACGACCGACGCGCAAGATTGCAACAATAAATATATTCCGGTGGTAATTTTATGTCCGCCGCGCCTGCTCGGTAGGCATGCTGCAACGCGGAGCCGCGGGCTTGTGCTTGCCGCATGGGCGGGGTGGTTCTAGGAAGGACGAAACCGGAGCCGCCGATGATTGATTTCGCCGCCACCCGTGCCCTGTTCGCCCTGCCCGAGGGGGTGATCTATCTTGACGGCAACTCGCTCGGGCCGCTGCCGCGCGCGGCGGAAGAGCGGGTGGCGCGGACGATCCGCGAGGAATGGGGCGCGATGCTGATCACCGGCTGGAACCGCGCCGGGTGGATGGAGCAGCCGGCGCGGGTGGGCGACCGCATCGCACGGCTGATCGGGGCCGCGCCGGGCAGCGTGGTGATGGGCGACACGCTGTCGATCAAGGTCTACCAGGCGCTCGCCTCGGCGCTCGAGATGAACCCGGGCCGGCGGGTGATCCTGTCGGACACCGGCAACTTTCCCTCCGACCTCTACATCGCCGACGGGCTGGTGCGCACGCTGGGGCGCGGCTACGAGCTGCGCACGGTGGCCCCCGAAGACGTCGCCGGCGCGATCGACGAAAGCGTGGCGGTGACGCTGCTTACCGAGGTCGACTACCGCACCGGGCGGCTGCACGACATGGCGGCGCTGACCGCGAAGGCCCATGCCGCCGGCGCGCTGTGCGTGTGGGACCTGGCCCATTCCGCCGGCGCGATCGAGGTCGACGTCGCCGGCGCGGGGGCCGATTTCGCGGTCGGCTGCACCTACAAATACCTCAATTCCGGCCCCGGCGGCCCGGCCTTCATCCATGTCGCGCCCCGCCACGCCGAGGTGGCGCGCCCGGCGCTGTCGGGCTGGCTGGGGCACGAGGCGCCGTTCGCCTTCGATCCCGACTACCGCCCCGGGCGCGGGATCGAGCGGATGCGGGTGGGCACGCCGCCGGTGCTGCAACTGACCGCGCTCGAGGCCGCGCTCGACATCTGGGACAGGGTCGAGATGGCCGACGTGCGCCGGGCGTCGATCGACCTGACGCAGGCGTTCATCGCCGGGGTCGAGGCCGCGTGCCCGGACCTGGTGCTGGCCTCGCCCCGCGATCCGGCGCGGCGCGGCAGCCAGGTGTCGTTCCGCCACCCGCAGGGCTATGCGATCATGCAGGCGCTGATCGCGCGCGGCGTGATCGGCGATTTCCGCGCCCCCGACATCCTGCGCTTCGGCTTCACCCCGCTTTACATCGGCATGGCCGAGGTCGAGGGCGCCGTGGCGATCCTGCGCGAGGTGATGGAGACCGCCGCCTGGGACCGGCCCGAATACCGCACCCGGGCGCGGGTGACGTGACGTGACGCGCGGCCACCAATCCTGCGCCGGCGGCGGCCGGGGAGGAGGGGCTTTGCCCCTCTTGGCCTGCGGCCAATTCACCCCGGAGTATTTTCGCCAAGGTGAAACGGGCAGGACGGTGCAAGGCGCGGGCGGGCTCGGAACGCGCGGGCTGCCGCCGCTGTGCCGGCCGTCCGGGTGGATCGCGGCGTGGCGGCGGCTGGCGATGATCGCCGCGTGCAACGGGCGGGCCGGGGCCTGAGCCGCCGCCCCCACCCCTTGCAGGAGCCCCCCATATGTCCGACCCCTTCGATCCCGCCCGCGACGGCGCGCAGATGTCCTTCGACGGGCGCATGTCCTATGGCGATTATCTCCACCTCGACGCCATCCTGGGCGCCCAGCATCCGCTGAGTGCGGCCCATGACGAGACGCTGTTCATCATCCAGCACCAGACCTCGGAGCTGTGGATGAAGCTCGCGCTGCACGAGATCGGCGCGGCGCGCGCGGCGATCCTGGCCGGCGACCTGGCGCCGGCGTTCAAGATGCTGGCCCGCGTCGCGCGCATCTTCGAGCAGCTCAACAACGCCTGGGACGTGCTGCGCACGATGACGCCGAGCGATTATTCCACCTTCCGCGCCGCGCTCGGGCAATCCTCGGGGTTCCAGTCGTGGCAATACCGGCTGATCGAGTTCGCCGCCGGCAACCGCAACCCTGCGCTGCTGCGCCCGCACGCGCACCGCGCCGACGTGCTGGCGCTGCTGGAGGCGGAACTGGCGCGGCCCAGCCTGTACGACGCCGCGCTGCGGGCGCTGGCCGCCGAAGGGCTGGCGGTGCCGCTGCGGGTGCTGGAGCGCGACCTGGCGCAGCCCTGGACCGCGGACGCGGCGGTGGCCGACGCCTGGGCCGAGGTCTACCGCGCGCCGCGCCGGCACTGGACCCTGTACGAACTGGCCGAGAAGCTGGTGGATTTCGAGGATTACTTCCGCCGCTGGCGGTTCAACCACGCGACCACGGTCGAGCGGGTGATCGGGCTCAAGCGCGGCACCGGCGGCACCTCGGGGGTGGCCTATCTCAAGCGGATGCTGGCGGTGGAGCTGTTTCCGGAGTTGTGGAACCTGCGCACCGGGCTGTAGGCGGCCGCGGGGGCTTGCGCCGGCCGGGGCCGCGCCCGATGCTGGCGCCGACGACAGGCGGGGTGGGCAAGATGACCGGGCTTCTGGCGCTTCTGGACGACGTGGCCGCGCTGGCCAGGATCGCGGCGGTGCAGGTGGACGACATCGCCGCGCAGGCGGGCAAGGTCGGCATCAAGGCCGCCGGCGTGGTGATCGACGACGCCGCGGTGACGCCGAAATACGTCCACGGCCTGCCGGCGACGCGCGAACTGCCGATCGTCTGGGCGATCGCCAGGGGATCGCTGTTCAACAAGCTGGTGATCCTGCTGCCGGTGGCGGTGGTGCTGAACCTGCTCGCGCCATGGCTGCTGACGCCGCTGCTGATGCTGGGCGGGTGCTATCTGTGCTTCGAGGGCGCGGAAAAGGTGGCCCACCTGATCCGCCCCGGTGCCGGGGATCATGCCCCTGTCCCCGAGACGCTGGACGCCGCGCATCTGGAACGCGCGCGCATCCGCGGCGCGATCAAGACCGATTTCATCCTGTCGGCCGAGATCATGACCATCTCGCTGGCCGCGATCGAGGCCGACAGCCGCCTCGTCGAGGCACTGGTGCTGGCACTGGTCGCCATCGGCATCACCGCGCTGGTCTATGGCGGGGTGGCGGTGCTGGTGAAGGCCGACGACGTCGGGCTGCGGCTGGCGCAGGCCGGCCGGCTGGGGCTGACGCGGGCGCTGGGGCGCGGGATCGTGCACGCGATGCCCCGGGTGATGGCCACGATCTCGGCCGTGGGCACGGCGGCGATGCTGTGGGTCGGCGGCGCCATCGTGGTGCATGGCGCCGAGGTGGTGGGCTGGGCCGGCCCGGCGCACCTGCTGCACGGCTGGGCGGTGGCGCTGGCCCATGCCACCGGCGGCTCGGGCGCGGCGGAATGGCTGTCGGCGGCGACGCTGAACGGGCTGGCGGGGCTGGCGCTGGGCCTGGTGCTGGTGGCCGCGATCACCCGCGCGCTGGTGCCGGCGTGGGCGGCGATCAGGCGCTGAGCCCGGCCCAAAGCCCCGCGACATCCAGCATCCGGCACGAAAAGCCCCATTCGTTGTCGTACCAGCCCAGCACCCGGATCAGCCCGCCCCGCGTCACCCGCGTTTCGGGAAGGGCCATGACCACGCTTTCGGGCCGCGCCCGCAGGTCGGACGAGACCAGCGGCCGCCCGGTGCAGCCGATCACCCCGCCGGCGGCGCGCAGGCAGGCGTTGACGGCGGCGGCATCGGCGGGGCGTTCGGGCAGCACGCAAAGATCGACCAGCGAGACCGAGGCGGTGGGCACCCGCACCGCCGCGCCCTCGATCCGGCCGTCGAGGTGGGGCAGCACCCGGCCCAGCAGGTGCTGCGCGCTGGTGGTGGTGGGCACCATCGACAGCGCCGCCGCGCGCGAGCGGGCAAGATCGCCGCGCGGGGTGTCCACCGTGGGCTGACTGCCGGTGTAGCAATGCACCGTGGTCATGTGCCCGGTGACGATGCCGAACGCCTCGTCCAGCACCCGCGCCAGCGGCGCCAGCGCGTTGGTGGTGCACGAGGCGTTGGACACGATCCGCTGCGCGCGGCGCAACCCGCCCTCGTTGGCGCCCAGCACCACGGTGAACTCGGCCGCCTCGGACGGGCCCGAGATCAGCACCCGCCCGGCGCCGGCGACCAGCCCGCGCGCGGCCACCGCCGGCGTGTCGGCGCGGCCGGTGCATTCCATCACCACGTCGATATCCGCCAGGTCGAGGGCCGAAAGGTCGTCTGCGCGGCTCAGGCGCAGATGCGCACCGTCCACCTCCAGCCCGCCGGGCACCAGCGCCACGCGCCCCGGCCAGGGGCCGAAGACGCTGTCGTATTCGAACAGGTGCGCGCAGGTCTCGGGCTCGACCACGTCGTTGACGGCGACGATCTCGACCGCCGGCCAGCCGGTGCCGCGGGCGCGGCCCTGCGCCCAGGCGCGCAGCACGCTGCGCCCGATCCGTCCGAACCCGTTGATCAGCACCCGCACCGCCATTGCCGCCGCCCCCGCATGGATTGCTTGCGGGTGCTACCTGCGCGGCGGGGAAAGCTCAATAACCGAAACCGGCGCGGGCACCGATCCGTGCCCGCGCCGGGTTGTGCAAGGGCGTGGCGGTCAGGCCCCGCGCCGACGCCCCGCGACGATCCCGAGCGCGGCCATCGCCAGCCCCAGCACCACCAGCAGCGCGACCGTCCAGTTGGGGACGTAATAGGTGGAAAATACCTCCCAACCGAGCCAGCGCAGCACCTCGCCCACCTCGGTGTAGACGCCGATGAGATGGCCGCCGAGCGTGCCGTTGACGCCGACCAGCACGACGCCGATACCCGACAGCATCAGCATCACCCACCGCATCATGCCGTGCCACAGGGCCTCGCCCAGGCGCAGGCGCAGCACGGTCAGCAGCACGAAATAGCCGAGTGACCAAGAAGCGGTCAGCATGTGGTTGCGCCCCATCGGCGACGACGACAACGCCTCCCACGGCCAGACCAGCAGACCGACCGCGTAGGTGGCGACGCCGAAGATGGCGCCAAGCACCAGGAACACCGGCAAGGCCCGGTCGGCGGCGCGGCCGACGGCGCCGCTGTCGATCACCCGCAGGAAGATGAGAAGCGCTGCGCCAAGCCACAGCGCCGTCGGAAAGTGGACGAGAACGACGTGATACGGTGCCATGTCAGGATCCTTTCACCGAAGGGGCGGAACGCAGAATCGCCACGCCGAACCCGGCGATAAGCACAAGCCCGGCGAGGATGGTCAGCAACCATTGCCGCCGGATGGCATCGGTGAACTCGACCTCGACACCATAATTGGCCAGTTGTTCCGGCGTGTGACGGAACTTCACCGGCACGCCCTTGGCGATGTTCTCGGCGCCGGCGTGGGCGCTCGAATTCAACAGCGGCCAAGTCACCTGCCCGGGGTAGAACAGCGTCACGTCGGTCCACGCGTCGCCCCAGTCCGGCCTCGCCCCGGTGAACTTCACCGCCTCGATGTTCGCGGCCCGGCCAAGGCCGAGGCTTTGCGGCAACGAGACATAGTGCCAGCGCCCGCCGGTGGCATTGCGGTGAATCGCGAACGCCACGTCATACATGCCGAGATCGCGCAGGATCTTGTCGTCGGTCGGATGGCCGGTATCGAGCGCACGCGCCAGCGTCACGTCCCAGAAGCCGTTCTCCCACCGGCCTGTGCCCGGCGCGGTGATATCACCACGCGACTCGGCCGGCACGCGCAGCGTGCGGCGCGGGATCACGTCGCCGTTCTGCCAGGCGGCCGTCGGATCGAAGGGCGCCGACAGCGCCGGGGTCAGCGCGTAGGCTTGATCCTGGGTGACGTTGCCGGCCATGATGTCGTCCCACTTGAGCGCGCGGTAGCCCGCGACATCGGGATTGAACATCACCTTGGGTTGCGACAGGTCGCCATCCCAGTTGGTGGAATAGGGCGACTGTCCGCCATCGCCGCTGCGCGCATCGCCGATGTTCTGGTCGTCGGCATAGCCGGTCGGGTTCGACCGCCCCCCGCGCCAGTGCCACAGATCAAGGAAATAGCCCGCCGCGCGCAGCCGCGCCTGAATGGCGTCGTCGGCCATGTCGTCCCATGCCCCAAGGCTGTTGCGGGTCGCCGGCAGGTATTTTGTAACCTCCTCGGGCGCCTCGGTGGTCAGCCCGGCCAGCCCGGCACCGATCGCGATGTAGCCGCCATAGCGCTGGAACTCGGGCACCGAACCGTCGTCCAGCATCATCGCGACGCGGTCCTCGTGCAGCCCGTCGGGGTTCGACCCCGGCACCGCATTGCCCCGGCGCTGCCATTCACCGTCCTGATAGACCAGCACGTCGTGGAAGATGCCCGGCCGCTCGGCCGGCCAGCGGTAGCGGAAGAACATCGTCGAGCTGTTGTAGGCCGCCTGCACCTGAAGCGGGACGGTAAGCGTTTCCGGAATGCTGATGTTGCGCTCCGGATCGTTCGCGACGACGCCTGTTCCGTGGGTGGCCCAGCTTGTCAGCAGCCCCCCCCAGGAACAGCACCGAAGCAATCGGCAGGACAAGGTTTTTCATCGTGACCTCTGCTCCTTGATCTGGAAAGAAGATGGCCTCCGACGGGGGTCACCGCGGACACACCACGCCACAATCCTACCGGACGCAACCGTTTTTCGCCTTGCGGTAGATCAATCCGGCCGGTTCGGCCCATGCCCGCGTTCGCACCCGGGCGGCCGCAATCAGCCGTCCTCGACCAGCGAGACGCCCTCGATCGCCTTGATCGCGCCCATCACCTGCGGGTTCACCGGCCAGGTGCCGGGCAGCGCGATGTCGATCTCGTGCCCGGTGGCGATGTCGGTCACGCAGAACATGACCTCGCCGCGGCCCTTGACCGCGCGGTCGCCGCGCAGCCGCTCGAACAGGCGCTGGACGTGGTTGATCGCGGCGGATTCGACGATGTGGATGCGCATCCCGCCGCCGCCGCCGGCCTCGCCCAGCACGGCGTCTACCGGCTGCACCGCCCGCGCCAGCAGCTTCAGCGTGTCGGCCTCCATCGTCGCCTCGACCGTCATCACCACGTTGCAGCCGACCTCGAGATGGTCGCGCGCCGCCTCGAGCACGTCCGAGAACACCGTCACCTCGTAAAGCCCGGTCGGGTCCGAGCAGCGCACGAAGGCAAAGCGGTTGCCGCGCGCCGACTTGCGCTCCTGCCGCACGGCGACGGTGCCGGCGATGCGCGCCACAAGCGGCCCCGACGCCGCCCGCCGTTGCAGCGCCGCCAGCGTCAGCACCTCGCGGCGGCGAAAGGCGCCGGCGTAATCGTCCAGCGGGTGGCCCGACAGGTAGAAGCCCAGCGCGGCGTGTTCCTCGGCCAGCCGCTCGGTCGGCAGCCAGGCGTCGGGATCGGGCAGGCGGGGTTCGGGCAGATCCTCGCCCGCGACGCCGAACAGCGAAACCTGCCCCGAAGACGCCGCCTCGTGCACCGCCGCCGAGAACGCGGTCAGCGCGTCGAGCGAGTCGAGCACCCGGCGGCGGTTGGCGTCCAGCGCATCGAACGCCCCGGCCCGCGCCAGCATCTCGAGCGAGCGTTTGCCGACCCGCTTCATGTCGACCCGGCGGGCGAAATCGAACAGTGACACGAACGGCTTCCCGGCGCGCGCCGCCACGATCATCCGCATCGCCTCGACGCCCACGTTCTTGAGCGCGCCCAGCGCATAGACGACGCGCCCGGCATCGACCGAGAACATCGCCTCGGCGCGGTTGACGCAGGGCGGCACCACCTCGATGCCCAGCCGCTTGACCTCGCGCATGTAGACGTTGAGCTTGTCGGTCAGATGGATGTCGCAGTTCATCACCGCGGCCATGAACTCGACCGGGTGGTTGGCCTTGAGCCACGCGGTCTGGTAGCTGACCACGGCATAGGCGGCGGCGTGCGACTTGTTGAAGCCGTAGTTGGCGAATTTCTCCAGCAGGTCGAACACCTCGCCGGCCTTGCCCTTGCCGACCCCGTTTCGCAGCGCGCCCTCGACGAACTTGGGCCGTTCCTTCGCCATCTCCTCGGCGATCTTCTTGCCCATCGCCCGGCGCAGCAGGTCGGCCTGGCCAAGGGTATAGCCCGCCATCTCCTGCGCGATCTGCATCACCTGTTCCTGGTAGACGATGATGCCCTGGGTTTCCTCGAGGATGTGGTCGATCAAGGGATGGATCGATTCCCGCTGCCGCAGGCCGTTCTTGACCTCGCAATAGGCCGGGATGTTCTCCATCGGGCCGGGGCGGTAAAGCGCCACCAGCGCCACGATGTCCTCGATGCAGGTCGGCTTCATCCGCCGCAGCGCGTCCATCATGCCGCTGCTTTCCACCTGGAACACCGCCACCGTCTGCGCGCTGGCGTAAAGCTCGTAGGTTCTGGCGTCGTCCAGCGGGATCAGCGACGGGTCCACCTCGATCCCGCGCCGCTTCAGCAAATCGACGGCGTTCTGGATCACCGTCAGGGTCTTGAGCCCGAGGAAGTCGAACTTGACCAGCCCCGCCTGTTCCACCCATTTCATGTTGAACTGCGTCGCCGGCATGTCCGAACGCGGATCGCGGTAAAGCGGCACCAGCTCGTCCAGCGGCCGGTCGCCGATCACCACCCCGGCGGCATGGGTCGAGGCGTTGCGCAGCAGCCCCTCGATCCGGCCGGCATGGGTCAGGCAGCGGTCCACCACCTCTTCGGCACGGGCGGCGTCACGCAGCCGCGGCTCGTCGGCGAGCGCCTTGGCGATCGACACCGGCTTGACCCCCTCGACCGGGATCAGCTTGGACAGCCGGTCGACCTGGCCATAGGGCATCTGCAACACCCGGCCGACGTCGCGCACCGCCGCCTTCGACAGCAGCGCGCCGAAGGTGATGATCTGCGCCACCCGGTCGCGGCCGTATTTCTCCTGCACGTAGTGGATCACCTCTTCCCGGCGATCCATGCAGAAGTCGATGTCGAAGTCGGGCATGGAAACCCGCTCGGGGTTCAGGAACCGCTCGAACAGCAGCTTGTAGCGCAAGGGGTCGAGGTCGGTGATGGTCAGCGCCCACGCCACCAGGCTGCCCGCGCCCGAGCCGCGCCCAGGCCCCACCGGGATGCCCTGCTCCTTGGCCCACTGGATGAAATCGGCCACGATCAGGAAATAGCCGGGAAAGCCCATCTGCTCGATGATGCCCAGCTCGAATTCCAGCCGTTTCTCGTAGTCCTCCACCGCCGCGGCATGGGGCACCACCGCCAGCCGCGCCGCCAGCCCGGCGCGCGCCTGCCGGCGCAGCTCGTTCACCTCGTCGTCGGCGAAACGCGGCAGGATCGGGGCGCGGCGCGGCGCGCGCCAGGCGCAGCGGCGCGCGATCTCGACGGTGTTGGCGACCGCCTCGGGCAGGTCGGCAAACAGCGCCGCCATCTCGTCGGCGGTCTTGAAATAATGCTGCGGCGTGACCCGGCGGCGCGGCTCGGCCTGATCGACATAGGCGCCGTCGGCGATGCACAGCAGCGCGTCGTGGGCCTCGTGCATGTCGGGGGCGGGAAACATCACGTCGTTGCTGGCGACCAGCGGCAGGCCCATGGCATAGGCCATCTCGACAAAGCCGCGCTCGGTCGCGCGTTCGGCCTCGGTGGGGGCGCCGCCCTCGCCGGGGTGGCGCTGCAACTCGACGTAAAGCCGGCCGGGATAGATCGCGGCCAGCCGCGCCATCGCCGCCTCGGCCCGCGCCCGCTGCCCCGCCGCCAGCAGCCGGCCCGGCGCGCCCTCGGGTCCGCCGGAAAGGCAGATCACCCCCTCGGCATGGGCCGCAAGCTCGTCCAGCGTCACCTGCGGCCAGCCGGAATTGCCCGACAGGTAGAGGCACGAGTTGAGCTTCATGAGGTTGCGATACCCGGCCTCGGACTGCGCCAGCAGCACCACCGCGCCGGGGGCCCGCGGCACCGCGCCCGGCGGCGGGGCCTCAAGCTCCAGCGGCATCACGCAGCCGTGGATGGGCTGCACCCCGGCCTTCGCCGCCACCTCGGAAAACTCCAGCGCGGCGAACATGTTGGCGGTGTCGGTCACGGCAACGGCGGGCATGCCCTGCTCGACGCACAGCCGCACCAGCGCCTTCACCGGCACCGCCCCTTCGAGAAGCGAATATTCGGTGTGCACGCGCAGGTGGATGAATCGGGGGCCGGCCATGGCGCCACGATAGGCCCTCGCCCGGCGCGGCGAAAGCGCCAATGGCCGGCGCGCCCGGATCTGCCCGATTGTTCGGCAATGCGCGAAATTCCTTCCGCCCATCGTGAAAAGATAAGCCTTGCCAATGGAACGGGGGGCGGGCTTCATGCTAGCCAAAACGGGCCGCGCAGGCCGCTTTACGCCGCATCGGGCGCCGCGCAGGCCGATATCCGGGGAGAAGGCGGCGGATTGTCACATGGGCGAGGTTTCGTTCCTGCTCAACGGCGAAACGGTGTGCCCGGCGGGCACCCCGGCCGAGCGCACGTTGCTCGACTGGCTGCGCGAGGACCGCGGGCTGACCGGCACCAAGGAGGGCTGCAACGAGGGCGATTGCGGCGCCTGCACGGTGATGGTCACCGACGCGCGCGGCACGCGGGCGCAGAACGCCTGCATCCTGCTGCTGGCGCAACTGCACGGGCGCGCGGTGCGCACCGTCGAGGGGATCGCCGGGCCCGACGGCGCGCTGCACCCGGTGCAGCAAGCGATGGTCGACCATCACGCCAGCCAGTGCGGCTTCTGCACGCCGGGCATCGTCGTGTCGCTCGCGGTCGGCCACCTGAACGGCACCCGCGCCCATGACGACACGCTGGCCGGCAACCTCTGCCGCTGCACCGGCTACGCGCCCATCGTGCGCGCCGCCGAGGCCGCCGCCGAGGCTCCGGTGCCGGCATGGATGCATGCAGATGCCGCGGCCCTGTCTGCCCCATTCACCTTGGGAAAAATACTCGCGGGGGGTCCGGGGGGCAGCCAGCCCCCCGGCGCCTTCCGCCCCGAAACCGCCGACGATCTGGCGCACTGGTATGCCGCCCACCCCGACGCGACGCTGGTCGCCGGCGCGACCGATGTCGGGCTGTGGGTGACCAAGGGGCTGCGCACCCTCGCCCGGCCCGCCTTCATCGCCCATCTCGACGATCTGCGCGGGGTCGCGGTGACCGACACGGAAATCCGCATCGGCGCCACCACCACGCTGGCCGAACTTGGCCCGGCCATCGCCCCGCACCACCCGGCGCTGGGCGAACTCATCCGCCGCTTCGGCTCGGCGCAGGTGCGCGCGGCGGCCACCGTGGGCGGCAACATCGCCAACGGCTCGCCCATCGGCGACCTGCCGCCGGCATTGATCGCGCTGGGCGCGCACCTGCACCTGCGCCGGGGCGACGCCCGCCGCACGATCCCGCTCGAGGATTTCTTCCTCGCCTACGGCCGGCAGGACCGCACCCCGGGCGAGTTCGTCGCGGGCGTGAGCGTCCCCCGCCAGCCCGACCGGCTGCGCTGCCACAAGCTGTCCAGGCGCTTCGACCAGGATATCTCGGCCGTCTGCGGCTGCTTCAACCTCGCGGTCGAGGATGGCCGCGTCACCGCCGCGCGGATCGCCTTCGGCGGCATGGCCGGGGTGCCCAAGCGCGCCGCCGCGGTCGAGGCGGCGCTGACCGGCCAGCCGTGGACCGAGGCCACCGTCGCCGCCGCCCTGCCCGCCTTCGGCGACGATTTCACGCCGCTGTCGGACATGCGCGCCTCTGCCGGCTACCGGCTGGCGGCGGCGCGGAACATGCTGCGGCGGGTCTATTTCGAGGATGCCGGCGTGCCCGCGAACGTGATCGAGGTCGCGCCATGAGCGTCGCGCGCCCGCTGCCCCACGATTCCGCCGCGCTGCACGTTACCGGGCAGGCGCGCTATCTCGACGATATCCCCGCCCCGCGCGGCACGCTGCACCTGGCCTTCGGCCTGTCCGATGTCGCCCATGGCACCCTTGACGCGCTGGACCTCGACCCGGTGCGCGCCGCACCCGGCGTCGTCGCGGTGCTGACGGCGGCCGACCTGCCGTTCGCCAACGACGTCAGCCCCTCGGTCCACGACGAGCCGCTGCTGGCAGCCGGCACCGTGCATTACGCCGGCCAGCCGCTGTTCCTGGTGGTGGCCGAAAGCCACCTTGCCGCGCGCCGCGCCGCGCGCCTTGCCCGGGTCGGCATCACCGCCTTGCCCGCGATCCTGACCATCGACGACGCGATGGCCGCCGGCAGCCGGTTCGAGGGCGGGCCGGTGATCTGGCACAAGGGCGACGCCGCCGCCGCCATCGCCGCCGCGCCCCACGCGGTGGAGGGCGCGATCGAGGTCGGCGGGCAGGAGCATTTCTATCTCGAAGGCCAGGCCGCGCTGGCGCTGCCGCAGGAAGGCGGCGACATGGTGGTGCACGCCTCGAGCCAGCATCCGACCGAGATCCAGCACAAGGTGGCCGAGGCCCTGGGCGTGCCCATGCACGCGGTCCGGGTCGAGGTGCGGCGGATGGGCGGCGGCTTCGGCGGCAAGGAAAGCCAGGGCAACGCGCTGGCGGTGGCCTGCGCGGTGGCCGCGCGGGCGACGGGGCGGCCCTGCAAGATGCGCTACGACCGCGACGACGACATGGTAATCACCGGCAAGCGCCACGACCTGCGCATAAGCTACCGTGCCGGCTTCGACGGCGACGGGCGGCTGGCGGGGGTCGAGTTCGTGCACCTGATGCGCTGCGGCTGGGCGCAGGATCTGTCGCTGCCGGTGGCCGACCGGGCGATGCTGCACGCCGACAACGCCTATCACCTGCCCGCGGCCCGGATCGAAAGCCACCGGCTGCGCACCAACACGCAAAGCGCCACCGCCTTTCGCGGCTTCGGCGGGCCGCAGGGGATGGTCGGGATCGAGCGGGTGATGGACCACATCGCCCACGCGCTGGGCCGCGACCCGCTGGCGGTGCGGCGCGCCAACTTCTACGCCGACGCGCCCGTTGAGGGCGGCGGAGGGGGGCCGTCTGCCCCCCGCGCGCCTGCGGCGCGCCCCCCCGAGAGTATTTCCGCCAAGATGAAGGGGCAGACGACGCCCTACGGGATGGTGGTCGCGGACGGGATCATCGAGGCGCTGGCGGCGCGGCTGGCGGCCGGGGCGGGCTACGACGAACGGCGCGCGGCGATCGCGACGTGGAACCGCGAAAGCCCGGTGCTGAAGCGCGGCATCGCGCTGACCCCGGTCAAGTTCGGGATCTCGTTCACGCTGACCCATCTCAACCAGGCCGGCGCGCTGGTGCACGTGTATCGCGACGGCTCGATCCACCTCAACCATGGCGGCACCGAGATGGGGCAGGGCCTGTTCCGCAAGGTGGCGCAGGTGGCGGCCGAGGGTTTCGGGGTGGACGTGGACGCGGTGAAGATCACCGCCACCGACACCGGCAAGGTGCCCAACACCTCGGCCACCGCGGCCTCGAGCGGGTCGGACCTGAACGGCATGGCGGTCAAGGCCGCGTGCGACACGATCCGCGACCGGATCGCGGCGCATCTGGCGAAGGTCCACCAGACCGACCCGGCGCGCGTGCATTTCGAGGGCGGGCGGGTGTTCGTGGGCGACGCCGATCATGCCTTCGCCGAGGTCGCCAGCATGGCCTGGCAGGCCCGCGTCAGCCTGTCGGCGACCGGCTTCTACCGCACCCCGGGCCTGGAATGGGACCGCGTGCGCGGCCACGGGCGGCCGTTCTTCTACTTCGCCTGGGGTGCCGCGGTCTCGGAGGTGGTGATCGACACGCTGACCGGCGAGAACCGCATCCTGCGCGCCGACATCCTCCACGATTGCGGCGCCAGCCTGAACCCCGCGCTCGACATCGGCCAGATCGAGGGCGGCTATGTCCAGGGCGCGGGCTGGCTGACCACCGAGGAACTGGTGTGGGACGAGGCCGGACGGCTGCGCACCCACGCCCCCTCGACCTACAAGATCCCCGCCTGTTCCGACCGGCCGCGCGCCTTCAACGTCGCGCTGTGGGAGGGGGGGAACCGCGCCGAGACGATCTATCGCTCCAAGGCCGTGGGCGAGCCGCCGCTGATGCTGGGCATCTCGGTGCTGATGGCGCTGTCCGACGCGGTCGCGGCCTGTGGCGACGGCGGCACCTATCCCGCGCTCGACGCGCCCGCCACGCCCGAGCGGGTGCTGGCCGCCGTGCAGCGGGTGCGGGGGCAGGCATGAGCTTCGATCGCGACGCCCTTGCCGCAGCGGTTGCCGCCCACGGGGCCGTGGTGCGGGTGGTGGTGGCCGGCGTCAGGGGCTCGGCCCCGCGCGAGGCGGGGGCGGCGATGCTGGTTTGGGGCGACGACGCCGCAACCGGCGGGCAGGCCGGCACCATCGGCGGCGGGGCGCTGGAATGGCAGGCGGCCGAGGCGGCGCGGGCGCTGCTGGCGCAAGGCGGCGCGGCGCGGGTGCTGCGCCTGCCGCTGGGGCCGGCGCTGGGGCAATGCTGCGGCGGGGCGGTGGTGCTGGTGGCCGAGCGGTTCGAGGCCACCACCCTGCCCGCGCCGGTGCACGGCGTGGTCGCGCGCCCGGTTGAGGGCGGGGGCGCGGGCGGGGGCGCGATGCCGCTGGCGGTGCGCCGGGCGCTGGCGGCGGCGCGGGGCGAGGGGCGGCTGCCCGCGCCGGCGCTGGTCGAGGGCTGGATGGTCGAGCCCGCCGCGCACCAGGCCCGCGCGCTGTGGGTGTGGGGGGCCGGGCACGTCGGGCGGGCGCTGATCGCCACGCTTGCGCCCCTGCCCGATTTCGCGCTGACCTGGGTCGACACCGACGCCGCGCGCTTTCCCGCCGCGATCCCCGAGGGGGTGGCGCCGGTGATCGCCGCCGATCCGGCGACGCTGGTCGCCCACGCGCCCGAGGATGCCGAGCACCTGATCGTGACCTTTTCCCACGCGCTCGACCTCGAATTGTGCCACCGGCTGCTGCGACACGGCTTCGCCTTTGCCGGGCTGATCGGCTCGGCTACCAAATGGGCGCGGTTCCGGGCGCGGCTGGCGGCGCTGGGCCATTCCCCCGCGGCGGTGGATCGGATCACCTGCCCGATCGGCGATCCCGCGCTTGGCAAGCATCCGCAGGCGATCGCGCTGGGGGTGGGGGCGGCGTTGCTGCGCCGGCCGGCGCAACGGGCGAGGGAACGGGCTTCATGAACGCGCGCGCGACATTGCTGGCGGTCGAGGGGCTGACCAAGGCCTACCCCGGGGTCGTCGCCAACGACGACGTTTCCTTCACCATCGCCGAGGGCGAGGTGCACGCGCTTCTGGGCGAGAACGGCGCCGGCAAGTCGACGCTGGTCAAGATGATCTACGGGCTGGTGCGCCCCGACGCCGGGCGGATGACGCTGCATGGCGCGCCCTACGCGCCGGCCACGCCGCATGCCGCGCGCGCCGCCGGGGTGGCGATGGTGTTCCAGCATTTCTCGCTGTTCGAGGCGCTGGACGTGGCCGAGAACGTGGCGCTGGGGATGGAGAACCCGCCGCCGCTGCGCCGCCTGGCCGCCCGCATCCGCGAGGTGAGCGAGGCCTACGGCCTGCCGCTGGCCCCCGACCGCCTGGTGGGCGACCTTTCGGCGGGCGAGCGGCAGCGGGTCGAGATCGTGCGATGCCTGTTGCAGGAGCCGAAGCTGCTGATCATGGACGAACCGACCTCGGTGCTGACCCCGCAGGAGGTGGCGATCCTGTTCGACACCTTGCGCAAGCTGGCGGCCGAGGGCACCGCGATCCTCTACATCAGCCACAAGCTGGATGAGATCCGGGCGCTGTGCGACACCGCCACGGTGCTGCGGCTGGGCCGCGTCGTGGGCACCTGCGACCCGCGCGAAAAGACCTCGCGCGAGCTGGCCGAGATGATGGTGGGCAAGGTTCTGTCCGAGACCCGCCGCGCAAAGCGGCCGCCGGGGCCGGTGGCGATCGAGGTGGCGGGGCTGTCGGTGCGCTCGCCCAACCCGTTCGGCACGTCGCTGAAGGATGTCGCGTTCACGGTGCGCCGGGGCGAGGTGCTGGGCATCGGCGGGGTCGCCGGCAACGGCCAGGACGAATTGCTGGGGGCGCTGTCGGGCGAGATCCATGCACCGAAAGGCTCGATCCGGGTGGGCGGGCGCGACATCGGCACGCTCGGCCCCGAGGCGCGGCGCCGGCTGGCGGTGCTGAGCGCGCCGGAGGAACGGCTGGGCCACGCCGCCGCCCCGGACATGAGCCTGATCGAGAACGCGGTGCTGACCGGCGCCTCGCGCGAGGGGCTGGTCAGCGCCGGTTTCGTCAACTGGAAGAAGGCCCGCGCCTTCGCCGAACGGATCATCGAGGGCTTCGACGTGCGCACGCCGGGGCCCGGCAACGCCGCCCGCGCGCTGTCGGGCGGCAACCTTCAGAAGTTCGTGATCGGGCGCGAGATATTGCAGCGCCCCGACGTGCTGGTGGTCAACCAGCCGACCTGGGGGGTGGATGCCTCGGCCGCCGCCGCGATCCGGCAGGCGCTGCTCGACCTGGCCGAGGGCGGCACCGCGGTGGTGGTGATCAGCCAGGATCTGGACGAACTGGTGGAGATCGCCGACCGCTTCGCGGCGCTCAACGAGGGCCGGCTGAGCGCGCCGCGCCCGACCCAGGGGCTGACGATCGAGGAGATCGGGCTGATGATGGGCGGCGCACACGACATGGAAGTGGCGCATGTCGAGGGGGCGGCCCATGCTGAGGCTTGAGAAACGGCCCACCCCCTCGCGTGCCTGGACGCTGGCGACGCCGCTGCTGGCGGTGGCGCTGACCATGGTCGCGGGCGGGGTGATGTTCGCGATCCTTGGCAAGGATCCGGTGGCGGCGATCCGCACCATCTTCTGGGATCCGCTGTTCAGCGCGCAGTTCGCCGACTTCTCGCGGCCGCAACTGCTGGTCAAGGCGGGGCCGCTGATCCTGATCGCGGTGGGCCTGTCGATGGGCTTCCGCGCCGGGATCTGGAACATCGGCGCCGAGGGGCAGTACATCATGGGCGCCATCGCCGGGGCGGCGGTGGGGCTGGCGTTCTACCCCGCCGAGGGGTGGTTCATCTTTCCGCTGATGGTGATCGCGGGCGCGCTGGGCGGCTGGGCCTGGGCGATGATCCCCGCGATCCTCAAGACCCGCTTCCGCACCAACGAGATCCTCGTGTCGCTGCTGCTGGTCTACGTGGCCGAGCAATTGCTTGCGGCGATGGCGCTGGGGCGGCTGCGCAATCCCGAGGGCGGCGGCTTCCCCGGCTCGCGCAACCTGTCGCAATACCCCGCCGCCGCGAACCCCGAGCTGATTGCCGGCACCGGGATGCACTGGGGCGTGGTCGCGGCGTTCCTGGCGGTGATCGGGGGCCATGTGCTGTTGCAGCGCCACATCCTGGGCTACCAGATCCGGCTGGCCGGGCAGGCGCCGCGCGCCGCCCGCTTCGCCGGCGTCGATCCCGCCCGGCTGGTGGTGGTGTGCCTCGGGCTGGCCGGCGCGCTGGCCGGGCTGGCGGGGATGTTCGAGGTGTCGGGGCCGGCGGGGCAGATCTCGATCGATTTCGCCTCGGGCTACGGGTTCACCGCGATCATCGTGGCCTTCCTCGGTCGGCTGCACCCGGTGGGCATCCTGTTCGCGGGGTTCCTGATGGCGCTGACCTATATCGGCGGCGAGCTGGCGCAATTCATGCTGGGCCTGCCGGCGGCGGCGATCCAGGCGTTCCAGGGGATGCTCTTGTTCTTCCTGCTGGCGCTGGACCTGTTGTCGAACTTCCGGGTGCGGCTGGCGCGGCGCGGGGTGGCGCGATGACGTGGCGGCGCCTGCGGCGGGCGCAGGCAGGGGGGCGCTGCCCCCGTCCCCCCGTAGGGGGGCGCTGCCCCCGTCCTCCCGTAGGGGGGCGCTGCCCCCCTCGGCGCCTGCGGCGCCTCACCCCCCGGAGTATTTGTGCCAAGATGAAGGGAATTCCGGCTTGGATCTGAGCGCGATCAACCCGCTGGTGCTGTTGGCCTCGCTGATGGTGGCGGCAACCCCGATCCTGCTGGCCGCGACCGGCGAGCTGGTGGTCGAGAAGGCCGGGGTGCTGAACCTCGGGGTCGAGGGGATGATGATCACCGGCGCGGTGTGCGGCTTTGCCGTCGCGGTGGAAACCGGCAGCCCGACGCTGGGCTTTGTCGGCGCGGCGCTGGGGGGCGCGGCGCTGTCGCTGCTGTTCGCGGTGCTGACGCAGGTGCTGCTGGCCAACCAGGTCGCCACCGGGCTGGCGCTGACGCTGTTCGGGCTGGGCCTGTCGGCGCTGATCGGGCAGGGCTACATCGGGGTCAAGCCGCCGGCGACCGGCAAGGTGCCGGTGCCGCTGCTGTCCGACATTCCGCTGCTGGGGCGGGTGGCGTTCTCGCACGATCTGATCGTCTACCTGTCGCTGGCGCTGGTGGTGGCGGTGTGGGCGGTGCTGCGGCACACCCGCGTCGGGCTGATCGTGCGCGCGGTGGGCGAAAGCCACGACGCGGCGCACGCGCTGGGCTACAAGGTGGTGCGCATCCGCATCGCCGCGATCGCCTTCGGCGGCGCGATGGCGGGGCTGGGCGGCGCCTATCTCAGCCTCGTGCGGGTGCCGCAATGGACCGAGGGGATGACCGCCGGCGCCGGCTGGATCGCGCTGGCGATCGTCGTCTTCGCCTCGTGGAAGCCGTGGCGGGTGATCCTGGGTGCCTATCTTTTCGGCGGCATCACGGTGCTGCAACTGAACCTGCAGGCGGCCGGCGCGCGGGTGCCGGTCGAATACTTGTCGATGTCGCCCTATCTGATAACCATCCTCGTGCTCGTCGTGATGTCGTCGGGCGGGGGGCGCGCGGCGCTGAACGCCCCGGCGGCACTCGGAAAGACCTTTCACGCCTCGAGCTAGGGGCACAACCTCCGGGCCGCGCGTCGCGGGCCCGCACCAACGGGGAGACCACCGCCATGATGCGCAGAACCGTTCTGGCAACCGCCGCCGCCCTTGCCCTTGCCGGGCCGGCCGCGGCGCAGCAGGATACCGCCAAGGTCGGCTTCATCTACGTCGGGCCCACCGGCGATTTCGGCTGGAGCCACGAGCACAACATCGGCCGCCTCGCGGTCGAGGAACATTTCGGCGACAAGGTCGAGACCACCTTCGTCGAAAGCGTGCCCGAGGGCGCCGACGCCGAGCGGGTGCTGTCGCAGATGGCGCTGTCGGGCCACGACCTGATCTTCACCACCTCGTTCGGCTACATGGATCCGACGCTGAACGTCGCCGCCCGGTTCCCGAACGTGAAGTTCGAGCATGCCACCGGCTACAAGCGCGCCGACAACGTTTCCACCTATTCCGCCCGCTTCTACGAGGGGCGCGCGGTGATCGGCCACATCGCCGGGCGGATGACCGAGACCAACAAGATCGGCTACATCGCCTCCTATCCCATCCCCGAGGTGATCCGCGGCATCAACGCGGCCTTCATCCACGCCCGCAAGGCCAACCCCGATGTCGAGTTCTCGGTGGTCTGGGCCTACACCTGGTTCGATCCCGCCAAGGAGGCCGACGCCGCCAACGCGCTGATCGAGCAGGGCGTCGACGTGATCATGCAGCACACCGATTCGACCGCGCCGATGTCGATCGCCGAGGACCGCGGCATCATCGCCTTCGGGCAGGCCTCGGACATGATCAACTTCGGGCCCAACGCGCAGATGACCGCGATCATCGACAACTGGGCGCCCTATTACATCGAGCGGGTGCAGGCGGTGCTGGACGGCACCTGGGAAAGCACCGACACCTGGGACGGCATCGGCGCGGGCATGGTGAAGCTGGCCCCGTTCTCCGACCGCATCCCCGCCGACGTCGCCGCCGAGGCGCAGGCGCTGGCCGATTCCATCGCCGCGGGCGATTATCACCCGTTCACCGGGCCGCTCGACAAGCAGGACGGCACGCCGTGGCTGGCCGAGGGCGAGGTTGCCGATGACGGCACGCTGCTGGGCATGAACTTCTATGTCGAGGGGCTGACCGGCGCGATCCCGCAGTGATCTGACCGCGATTGATGGCTGACCGGCCCCCGGCGGTGTGCGACACTGCCGGGGGTTTTCCGTTGCGGGGAAGGGGTGGCGATGGGATGGGTTGCGCGCATCGCGCTGGTGCTGGCGGCGGGCCTGGTGGGCGCGGCGCTGGGCATCGCGCTGGGGGTATGGTCGGTCAACCCCGGTGACGGGATGGCGGGCGGGGCCAAGGTGTTCCTGGGCCTGATCCTGGGCGGTGGCGCGGGGCTGGTGGCCGGCGGGCTGATGGCCTGGCGCGGCACCGAGGGGCTGCGGCGCGGCGCGCTGCTGATGCTCGGGCCGGTGGCGCTGGCGGTGCTGGTGGCCGCCGGCTGGCGGGCGATCACCGTCGAGCGGCCCGAGGCGCCGGCGCCCGTGCAGCCCGGCCCGGCCACGGCGGTGCCGGCGGACTGAGGGGGTTTTCCCGCGCCGGGCGCCATGGCAGGTTGCCGGCCATGACGCTCGAGGCGGATATCGTGATCGTGGGCGGCGGCATCGCCGGCGTCTCGGCGGCGGCGCGGCTGGCGGGCGCGGCGCGGGTGGTGCTGCTCGAGGCCGAGGACGCGCTGGGCTATCACGCCTCGGGGCGGTCGGCGGCGCTGTTCATACCGCGCTACGGCAAGCCGGTGGTCAAGGCGCTGAGCCGGGCCTCGGCCGCGGCCTACCACGGCGCCGCGCCGAACGTGCTGGCGCCGCGCGGGCTGATGGTGGTGGCCCGCCCGGGCGACGAGGGCGCCTTCGCCACCGACGCGGCCGAGCTGAACCTTGCGCCGCTGTCGCCGGACGAGGCCTGCGCGCTGGTCCCGATCCTGCGGCGCGAGGCGCTGGCGCAGGCCGGGCTCACCCGCGCGGCCTGGGACGTGGACACCGACCTGGTGATGCAGGGCCACACCCGCACCGCCCGCGCCGCCGGCGCGATGCTGCACACTGGCGCGCAGGTGCAGGCGATCGCGCGCGAGGGCGGGGCCTGGGCGGTGACGACGGCGGCGGGGCGGTTCCGCGCCCCGGTGGTGGTCGATGCAGCCGGCGCCTGGGCCGACGCGGTGGCCGCGATGGCCGGGGTGGCGCCGCTGGGGCTGGTGGCGTGCCGCCGCTCGATGGCGCGGCTGCCGGCGCCGTGGGGGCACGACATCGCGGGCTGGCCGATGGTGCTGGCGGCGGGCGAGCGGTGGTATGCCAAGCCCGACGCCGGCGCGTTGATCGTCTCGCCCGCCGACGAGGACGCGGTTGCCCCGCACGACGCCTTCGCCGACGACATGGTGCTGGCCGAGGGGCTGGCCCGCTACGAAGAGGCGGTGACCACGCCCGTGACGCGGGTTCTGGCGTCATGGGCGGGGCTGCGCACCTTCGCCCCCGACCGGGTGCCGGCGATCGGCTTCGCCCCCGACGCGCCGGGGTTCTTCTGGCTTGCCGGGCAGGGCGGCTACGGCTTCCAGACCGCGCCGGCGGCAAGCAGGCTTGCCGCCGACCTTCTGCTGGGCCGTGCGCCGGCACTGGATGGCGAGATCGTGGCCGCGCTCGATCCCGGCCGCTTCGGCTGAGATCAGGCCGCGCGGCGCGGCACCTCGGCCACGCGCCCGCCGATCACCGCCGCGTGCAGCGCCTTCACCGCCCCCTCGCGGTCGCCGCGGGCGACGACGAACTGCACGTCCACCCGGCGGGTGGTCTGCTGCGCCGCGAGCACCTCGATGCCGGCCTCGGCCAGCGCCGCAAGCCCGCGCGGCAGCACCTTCAGCCCCGACAGGTCGCGCCCGATCACCGACACCAGCGACAGCGCGCGCACCGTCACCTCGGCCGAGGGGAAGCGCGCCTCGATGTCGCGCTCGACCCGGCGCAGCGCCTTCAGCGGCGCATCCAGGAAGTGGGTGATGGTGTTGGCGTTCGACGATTTCGACACGATCCGCACGTCGTGGCGCTTGAGCACGTCGAGGATGGTGGCGTCATAGCCCTTCACGCCCACCATGTCCTGCTCGAACACCTCGAAGGCGTGCAGGTCGAGGCCGGTCACGACCTCGGCGGCGGGGCGCGCGGCGGGGGCGTCGTCGATCAGCGTGCCGGCGTGATCGGGGTCGAAGGCGTTCGTCACCCGCAGCGGCACCGCGGCGCGGCGCAGCGTCTTGGCGGCGGTGGGGTGGATCGCCTCCATCCCCATGTTGGCCAACTGGTCGGCCACGTCATAGTTGGAATGGCCGAGGATGCGCACCTCGTTCGCCCCCACCAGCCGCGGATCGGCCGAGGACAGGTGGAACTCCTTGTGGATGATCGCCTCGACCGGGCCGGTCAGCGCGGCGATGCGCGAGAACGTCACCTCGGAATAGCCGCGGTCGAACTCGCGCATCAGCCCCTCGCGGCACTGGGCATAGCCGGTGACGATGGGCATTTCGGTGGTGATGTCGATATCGGCCAGCCCGGTCTTCAGGCGGGTGTCGAGGTCGGGGCCGGCATCGTCGCGCCAGCCGGAAAGGTCGACGCAGCGCGCCTCGATCCCGTGTCGGCGCAGCGCCAGCGCCGTGACATGGGCGGAATGCGCTTCGCCCAGCCCCGACAGCAGCTCGCGGATCGACAGCAGGTGCTCGGACAGCCGGAAATGGCCGTAGGAGCACAGCCGCTGCAGGTCGATCAGGCACGAGCGCGCGCCCTCGATCCGCTCGCGCACGAAATCGGCGGCGGCGGCGCGGTCGCCCGGGTGGCTCAGCACCGCGTCATGGGCGGCGTTCATCGCGGTGGCCACCCCCGACAGCGCCTCGGACCAGCCGTGATCGCCCTCGGACGAGGCATAGAGGGCATAGACCCCGGGCTTGCCCGACTTCTTGTGTTCCAGCAGCAGGTCGGTGATGCCGCCGAAGGCCGACACCACGAACAGCCGCCCGTAGGGCCCCTGCTCGCGGTGCTTGCCCGCGAACAGGGTTTCCACCAGTTCCGGCAGGCGCGACATGGATGATCCGCCGATCTTCTCGACGGTATGCGGGCCAAAGTCTGTGGCATTCTGGGTCAAGGTTCGTAGTCTCCGTATCTGCGCCTGCAGCCGGAACCGGCAGGTGTCAGGCCAGGGGCCCCTGCTCAACGCTCAGGGGTTTGGGCCGTCCACGTTCCGCGAGGAACTCGGGCCTGGGTTGCGGGGCGGCATAGGGCTGCCGCAATTGGTTCGAGACCGCGTCGAACACGAAGAACGCGTTCGAGCGGGGGAAGGGCGTGATATTGCCGTTCGATCCGTGCATCGTGTTGGAATCGAAGAAGATCAGCGTGCCCGCGGGCCCAGCCGCCGAATCGATCCCATAGCGATCGGCCAGCCATTCCAGCGCCCCGTGGGACGGCGTGCCGACCTTCTGCGCCTTGAGCGAGGTTTCATGGTTGCGCTCGGGCGTCTTGCCCGCGCAGCCGATGAAGTGGCGATGCGAACCGGGGATCAGCATCAACGGCCCGTTCAACGCCGAATTGTCGGTCAGCAGGACCGAGGCGGATACCGCCCTCGGGCGCGGCATGCCGTCTTCGGCGTGCCAGGTTTCGAAGTCGGAATGCCAGTAGAACTCCTTGCCGGTGAAGCCGGGTTTGTAGTTGAGGCGCGACTGGTGAATATAGACGTCCTCACCCATCAGGAACCGGGCGATGCCGGCAAGGCGGGCGTCCTGCGCCAGCCGCAGGAACAGCGACGAATACCGTTCGAGACGAAAGATCGTGCGCACCGCATCGGCGTCGGGTTCGGTGATGACATCCTCCGCGCCCGACCCGACCAGAGCCTGCCGCAAATCATGCGCGGCCTCCTGCAAATGGCGAACCTCGGCCGGAGAAAACGCATCCCGCAGCACCAGGTAACCGTTGCGATCATAGAACCGCGCCTGCTCGTGCGAAATCGGCGCCTGTTCCGACCAGTCCTGCCAAACCACCGGATCCTTGCGATCGGTCCAGGATTCCCGCTCGGACAGCCGCGTTGGATAGCTGTCCGTTTCGGAAATGATGTCCCGTCTCATGTGGTTCATATTGTCCTCCTTCTGCTGTTCGTTTCGCACCGGGCCGAAGGATGTTCGCTCCGGCCCGGACCCAGACCATCAGAAGGCAAGCGCGCCGCCTAGTCGGCGATCTCGTCCGCCGCGGCGTAGGAGCCGTCGGCGCGGTGCACCTCCTTGCCGGTAACCGGCGGGTTGAAGGTGCAGGCCAGCACCAGGTCTTCAGTGGCGCGCACGGTGTGCTTGTCATGCAGGTTCAATGCATACATCACACCGGGGCGTATCTGATGGGTCTCGCCGGTCGCCAGGTCGGTGATCGACCCGGTTCCCGACATGCAATATACGCATTCGAAGTGGTTTTTGTAGTGGAACGTATGTTCCGACCCGGCCCGGAGCGTGGTGATGTGGAACGAGAATCCCATCCCGTCATCGGCCAGCAACAGGCGCACCGATGTCCACTGCGCATCCGATACCGCGCGCTCGGTGTCTTTCAGTTCATTGAAATCGCGAACGATCATGGCTTACTCCGCTGCAAGGGTTTGCGCACCGGCTTCGGTGCAGGTGGCCGCGGCATCGCGCAGGATGCCCAGCCCCTGCTGAAACTGTGCCATGGGGATGGTGAGCGGGGCCAGCACCTTGACCACCTCGTCATGGGCGCCCGAGGTCTCGACGATCAGGCCGTGGCGGAACGCCTCGGCGCAGATCGCGGCGGCCAGTTCGCCCGCGCCGACGTCGACGCCCTGCATCATCCCGCGCCCCTTGAGCCGCGCCCCCGGGACCATCGCGGCGATGGTGCGCAGCGCCTCGGTCAGCACCGCCGCCTTGCCCGCGATCTCCTTCGTGAAGGCGTCGTCGGCCCAGAACTTTTCCAGCGCCACGCGCGCGGTGACGAAGGCGTGGGTGTTGCCGCGGAAGGTGCCGTTGTGCTCGGCCGGCTTCCAGATGTCGTGCTCGGGGCGGATCAGCAGCGCCGCGAACGGCAGCCCGAAGCCCGAAAGCGATTTCGCCAGCGTCACCATGTCGGGCATGATCCCCATGCCCTCGAAGCTGAAGAAGCTGCCCGCGCGCCCGATCCCGGCCTGGATGTCGTCGACGATCAGCAGCGCGCCGTGATCCCTGGCGATCTGCGCCAGCCCGCGCACCCAGTCGGCGGTGGCGGCGTTCAGCCCGCCCTCGCCCTGCACCAGTTCCACCAGGAACGCCGCCGGCGCGTCGATCCCCGAGGACGGGTTTTCCAGCATCGCGCGCAGCACCGCCAGCGTGTCGGCGTCGCCCAGGCTGCCCTCGTAGGGCATCCGGGTGACGCCCGACAGCGCGACGCCGCCGCCGGCGCGCTTGCCGTCGTTGCCGGTGGCCGCAAGCGCGCCCAGCGTCATGCCGTGAAAGCCGTTGGTGAAGGCGATCACGTTCTGCCGCCCGGTCACCTTGCGCGCCAGCTTCAGCGCCGCCTCGACGGCGTTGGTGCCGGTCGGGCCGGTCATCATCACCCGGTGCGGCATCGCGCGCGGCGCCAGCACCAGCCGCTCGAAGGTTTCGAGGAAGGCGGCCTTCTGCGTCGTATACAGGTCAAGCCCGTGGGCGATGCCGTCGGCCGAGATGTGGTCGATCAGCGCGGCCTTCATGTCGGGGTCGTTGTGGCCGTAGTTCAGCGACGAGCAACCGGCGAGAAAGTCGGTATACTCGCGCCCCTCGGTGTCCGTCAGCGTCGCGCCCCGGGCGCGCGCGAAGGTCACGGGGAAGGAACGGCAATAGCTGCGCGCCACGGATTCGCGGCGGGAAAAGATGGTGGGTTCGGCTGTCGTGACAGCAGACATGGGAAATCCTTCGGTGGCGGAGGGTTTGGTTCAGGCGGCCTTGCGCAGACGTTCGCCAAGGTCGATCGTGACCATGTGCTCGGTGGCGTGGCGATCGTCGAAATGCGCGCGCCGCTCGAAATGCGGGGCCGACGTCAGCTTGCCGCCCGTCCTTGCGGCAAAGCTCGTGAACAGCGCCCACGACGCGGCGTTGTCATGGGTGATGGTGGTCTGAAGGCGGCTCACCCCGGCGCAGGCGCGCCGGTTCAGCAGGCTCGTCAGCATCCGCCGGCCAAGCCCCGCGCCGCGCGCGGCCTCCGACACCGCCACCTGCCAGATGAACAGCGTGTCCGGCGTCGACGGCGGGATGTAGCCCGAGACCCAGCCGACCACCTCGCCCGCACGCTCGGCCACGATGCAGGTATCGGCAAAGTGGTCGCATTGCAGCAGGTTGCAGTAGATCGAGTTGGTGTCGAGCGGCGGACAATCGCGCACCAGCGCCCAAACCGCCGCGCCGTCTTCGGAACGCGGCTGCCGCAGGCCGATGCCGTCGCGGTGAAGTTCGGTAGGTGTGACCATCTGTACTGCCCCGTATTGCTTCGTTTGTCTAAATATCTTGCAGACGAACATTTTTCAACCCCCATTGCGCCAATTGGCGCGTGAAGGGCCGGAATACCTTTGAAATTCGCCTCGGACGGCCCTATTTGCATCGCATGACTAACCATATGCAAATCGAACCGCTTGCGCGGCCGCGGCCCCGCGGACTAGGATTGCCGCGGGTCAGGGGCGGGCGCATGGACCGGACGGATCAAAGCCTTGTCGCGCTGCGGCGCATCCTGCGGGCGACCGAGCTTTACGGCCGCGACCTCGCCCGCGCGCGCGGGCTGACGGCGGTGCAGTTGCGCGTGTTGCAGATCGTGGTGGAGACCGGCTCGAAAACCCCCAAGGAGATCGCGGCCCGCATGGGTGTCACCCCGGCGACGATGAGCGCGCTGATCGACAAGCTCGAGGCGCGCGGCCTGGTCGCGCGCACCCGCTCCGAGATCGACCGCCGCCAGACCTTCGTCACCATCACCGAGGCCGGCAAGACCGCGGTCGACGAGGCGCCCGACCCGCTGCAACAGCGCTACGTGCGCCAGTTCGAGGCGCTCGAGGACTGGGAACAGGCGATGATCGTCGCCGCCCTCGAACGGGTGGCGGCGCTGCTCGACGCACGCGGCATCGACGCCTCGCCGGTGCTCGACATCGGCGATATCCGCCGACCGGACGGCTGATTCGACGCCCCCAAGCGCTAATTCTTGACCATCGGGCCGATTTTGGATAGGCCCACCACGACTCGCACGAGGCGGGTCAGACGCCGGGACGCCCGGATATTCGCGTCCCAACACCTGTGGCCCGATGCCGCAACCAAGGACGCTCATGACCAGATTCTCCGACCTTTCGCTGGACCCCGCGGTCCTGAAGGCGATTGCAGACGCCGGCTACGAAACCCCGACGCCGATCCAGGCGCAGGGCATTCCCCCCGCCCTCGAAGGGCGCGACGTGCTCGGCATCGCCCAGACCGGCACCGGCAAGACCGCGTGTTTCGTGCTGCCGATGATCACCCACCTCGGCAAGGGCCGGGCGCGGGCGCGGATGCCGCGCAGCCTGGTGCTGTGCCCGACGCGCGAACTGGCCGCGCAGGTGGCCGAGAATTTCGATATCTACGCCAAATACACCAAGCTGACCAAGGCGCTGCTGATCGGCGGCGTGTCGTTCGGCGAACAGGACAAGCTGATCGACCGTGGCGTCGACGTGCTGATCGCCACGCCGGGCCGCCTGCTCGACCATTTCGAGCGCGGCAAGCTGCTGCTCACCGGCGTGCAGATCATGGTGGTGGACGAGGCCGACCGCATGCTCGACATGGGCTTCATCCCCGATATCGAGCGGATCTTCCAGCTTACCCCGTTCACCCGCCAGACGCTGTTCTTCTCGGCCACGATGGCGCCCGAGATCGAGCGTGTCACCTCGACGTTCATGCAGGCGCCGGTCAAGATCGAGGTCGCGCGCCAGGCCACCGCCTCGGAAACCATCGAGCAGGGGCTGGTCAGCTTCACCCCCTCGCGCAAGGATCGCGCGGTGGCCTTCGCCGAAAAGCGCGCCGTGCTGCGCGCGCTGGTCGCGGCCGAAGGCGATGCCTGCACCAACGCCATCATCTTCTGCAACCGCAAGGTCGATGTCGACGTGGTGGCCAAGTCGCTCAAGGCGCACGGGTTCGACGCGGCGCCGATCCATGGCGATCTTGACCAGTCGGTGCGCACGCGCACGCTGGACGGGTTCCGCGACGGCAGCATCCGCTTTCTCGTGGCCTCGGACGTGGCCGCGCGCGGCCTCGACATTCCCGCGGTCAGCCACATCTTCAACTTCGACGTGCCCAGCCATCCGGAGGATTACATCCACCGCATCGGCCGCACCGGCCGCGCCGGGCGCAAGGGCCGCGCGATCACCATCGCGACGCCGGCAGACGACAAGTATCTTGCCGCCATCACCGCGCTGATCAAGACGACGATCCCGCCCCTCGCCACGCCCGAGATCGCGGCCGACGAGGGCACCGCCACGCGGGCACCGCGCAGCGACGAGGGCGGCGGGCGCAGTTCCAGCCGCAGCCGCAGCCGTGGCGGTGCCGCGCGGGGCGAGCGTGCGGCCGATGCGCCGGCCCGGGCGGCGGCCGCGAAGCCGGCCGAGGCGGCCCCCGAGGCCGCCGCGCCCGAAGCCCGGCCCGCCGCCGCACCGGAAGCCGCCGAAAGAACCCCGGCCCGCAAGCCCGAGCGGCGCGACGACCGCCGCAGCGGCGGCCAGGTGGTCGGCATGGGCGACCATGTGCCCGAGTTCCTGACCCGCAGCTTCCGCCCGACCGGAACGGCCGACAGCGATTCCGGTGACGCGCCCGACAGCGAGGCCACCGACAGCGTCGAAACCACCGATAGCTAGAGCATGTCGCGCAAAAGTGGGAACCGGTTTTGCGCTTCTCGGACATGCGAAATCAGAAGGTTGGAGTGGGGCGCGTGAATGCGAATGAACGCGATCCGCTCTAGGCCGGCGCCGTGAACAGCGCCGCCGCGCCCGCGTCGAGGTAACGCCGCGCGACCTCGGCGTTGCTGGCGGCGTGCCGTGCCATTGCGGCGCGGCACAGCGCGGCGGGCACCAGCGCCGCGGGCGCGCCCGCGGGCTCGTCGAGCGCCTTCAGCCCGTCGATGAATTGCGGCCGCCGCGCGGCGTCGGGATAAAGCCGGTCGAACAGCGCCAGCACCTCGGCCATCGCGGGCGACAGCGAGGGATTGATCCGCGGCGCCGGCCCGGCACCGGGGGCAAGGCCCAGCGCGCCCTCGAAATCGCCCACCACATCGGCGGCGCAGGTGGCGCGGTGGTATAACCGCACCACAATCCGATCCCGGCCGAACGCCTCTTCCCACGGCGCGAGGCGGCGCAGGAAGTCGAGGCCGCGGGCGGTGTCGGCAACGAACGCCTCGGGCGTGGCGTAGCGGCCCGGCGCCTCGATCCGCTTCTGCCGCCAGGTGGTCTCGATCAGTTCGTCCTGGCGGCGGATGTAGTAGATCACCCGCACCGCGTGGCCGGCCAGCACCCCCGCCAGCGTCGCGACGTTGGCGGGCGCGGCGTAGCACAGATGCTCGGACGACAGCACCACCGGCCGGCCGGCGGCCAGCGCGTCAAGCTCGGCCGCCAGCGCCGTCAGCGCCTTCACGGTCTCGGCCGGCCACGGATCGCGGCCCAGCGGGAACAGCAGGTGATGCGCCCCGGCCGGGGTCTGGCCGCGGCCGGGATAGAACAGGTCGGCCCGGGTGGCGGCACGGTGGCGCATCGCCGCCTGGATGGCGGTGGTGCCGGTCTTGCCGTGGCCGATATGCAGCCACACCCGCGCCATGGATCAGTCGTCCACCAGCCGGCTGACGATCACCGTCACTTCGGGCTTCTTGCCGATCTCGGCCATCGCCACGTTGCGCACCACCCGCCGAAGCGCCTCTTCGATCGCGCCGTCGTCGTCCAGCGTGCGGCGGTCGGCGCGCTCGACCGCGGCGGCCAGCGCCTCCTCGATCGCCTCGCCAAGATCGGTGCCGCCCGCGCCGCGCCGGGGCAGGCCCACCGGGTCGGCCCAGGGCGTGCCCAGCGGCGCGCCGCCCTCGTCGATGATCACCGTCACCACCACGTGGCCGTTGAGCGCCAGGCGCAGACGGTCGCGCGCGACGCCGTCCATCGCGCCCACCAGCACCGTGCCGTCAAGATAAAGCCGCCCGGTCTCGATCCGGTCGACCACCTCGGGCGCATCGCCCGAAAGCGCCAGCATCGTGCCGTTGGGCGCCACCACCGAGGGCCGCCCGCCCTCGGCCGCCAGCGCGGCATGGGCGCGCAGGTGGCGATGCTCGCCATGCATCGGCACCACCATCCGCGGCGCCAGCAGCGCGTGCACGCGGGCAAGGTCGGGGCGGTTGGCGTGGCCCGAGACGTGATAGTGATCGTCGTTGTCGACGACATCGACGCCCTTCTCGCTGAACGCGTTCATGATCCGGATCACCCCGCGCTCGTTGCCGGGGATGGTTTTCGACGAGAACAGGAACAGGTCGCCCTCGGACAGCTCCAGCCCGAGATACTTGCCGCGCGCGAACTGCGCCGAGGCGGCGCGCCGCTCGCCCTGGCTGCCGGTGACGATCAGCATCACCTCGCCCGGCGGCAGTTCCCGCGCCTGCTCGGCGGTGATGGTTTCGGGGAAGGTGGCGATGCCGGTCTCGACAGTGGCCGCGATCATCCGCGTCATCGCCCGGCCAAGGAAACACACCTGCCGGCCGGCGGCGATCCCGGCCTCGGCCAGGGTTTTCAGCCGCGCCACGTTCGACGCGAAGGTGGTCGCGACGACCCGCCCCTTCGCGCCGCGCACCAGATCGGCGATCGCCGGCCCGAGCGAGCTTTCCGACCGGCCGGGGTGAAGCGAGAAGACATTGGTGGAATCGCACACCAGCGCCTGCAGGCCGGGGGCCGCAGCCTCGGCCCAGGCGGCCTCGTCGAACGGTTCGCCCACGCCCGGCGTGAGGTCGAGCTTGAAGTCGCCGGTATGCACGAGGCGGCCGGCCGGCGTGTCGATGATCAGCGCCGAGCTTTCGGGGATCGAGTGGCTGACCGGCAGGAACTGCACCCGGAACGGCCCGGCCTCGACCGCCGCCGGCGCCGGCGGCACGACGTTGATCGCGTCCTTGCCCAGGCCCGCCTCTTCCATCTTGCGCATCGCGTGCACGGCGGTGAAGCGGCGGCAGTGGACGGGCGCGCGCAGGGCCGGCCAGTGGTGGGCCAGCGCGCCGACATGATCCTCGTGCGCGTGGGTGATGAAGATCGCCTCCAGCCGATCCGCGCGTTCGGCCAGCCACGTGAGGTCGGCCATCATCAGGTCGACCCCGGGCGCGGATTCCATGTCGGCGAAGCCGATGCCGCAATCGACCAGGATCAGGCGCTCGCGTCCGGCCGGGCCATAGCCGTAGACATAGGCGTTCATGCCGATCTCGCCGGCCCCGCCAAGGGGCAGGTAGATCAGACGGTCCGGTTTGCTCATACGTTTTCCAAACTCTTGTTGTAGGCGTGAATCACGGTCAGGCCGTGCATTGTCAGGCTTTCGTCGACGGTGTCGAACGCATCGAAGCCCTGCGCGAACAGCGGCGCCAGCCCGCCGGTGGCGACCACCCGCATCGGCCGGCCCCGCTCGGCGCGCACTTCGCGCACGATCCCCGCGATCAGGCCGATATATCCCCAGTAGATGCCCGATTGCATGCAGGCAACCGTGTTCGTGCCGATCACCGACTGCGGCCGCGACACGTCGACATGGGGCAGCGCCGCCGCGGACATGTGCAGCGCCTCGAGCGACAGGTTGACGCCCGGCGAGATCACGCCGCCGATATAGGCGCCGTCGGTGTCGACCACGTCGAAGGTGGTGGCGGTGCCGAAATCGACCACGATCAGGTCGCCACCGTAGCGGTCGAAGGCGCCGACGGTGTTGACCAGCCGGTCGGGGCCGACGGTGGTGCCCGGGTCCACCCGCGGCGGCGTCGGCAGGGCGCATTCGGGCCTGCCCACCACCAGCGGTCGGCAATCGAAATAGCGGCTGCACAGCACCCGAAGGTTGAACAGCACCCGCGGCACCGTCGTGGAAACGATAACCTCGTCGATCTTCACGTCGATCTTCTGCAACAGCATCAGCGTCGAAAGCCAGACGTAATACTGATCGGCGGTGCGCTGATGCTCGGTCGCGGTGCGCCAGGTGGCGACGAAGCGCGCGCCGTCCCAGATCGCGAACACGGTGTTGGTGTTGCCGCAGTCAATCGCCAGAAGCATCGTGCCCTCCGTCAAGGAAGATGTCGGCCGCCGGCACGATACGCCGGCCGGCCGCGGTTTGCAGCACCAGCGCGCCGGTGCCGTCGATGGTCTCGTAGCGCCCCTGAAGCGTCGCGGTGCCGGTGCGCGCGGTGATGGTGCTGCCCAGGTGTGCCGCCCGGTCGAGGAAGGCAGCGCGCAGCGGCGCGAACCCCTCGGCCGCCAGCCGCCCCTCCCAATGCGCGAAGGCGGCGGCAAGGGGGGGCATGATGTCGTCGGGGGTCACGCACAGGCCGGTCTCGCCGGCGAGCGACACCGGGCGCAGCGCCCGCGCCTCAACCTCGGCCGGCGCCGGCGCGGCGGCCAGGTTGACGCCGAAGCCCACCGCCAGATGGGCCACCCCCGGCCCGCTGCCGCTGCTTTCCAGCAGGATGCCCGCCAGCTTGCCGCCGTTCAGCAGCACGTCGTTGGGCCACTTGAGCGCGAGGCCCCCGGCCCGTCCGGTGACCGCGACAACCGCGTCGAACAGCGCGAGGCCGGCCACGAAGGTGCGCAAGGCCGCCGCCGCCGCCCCGCCCTCCGGGCGCATCACGAGGGTTGCCGAAAGGTTGCCCGGCGCCGTCGCCCAGGCCCGCCCGCGCCGGCCGCGCGCGGCGGTCTGCCGGCGGGCGACGATCCATGTCGGCCGATCGAGGCCCGGCGCGCGGCGCGCGGCCTCGGCGTTGGTGCTGTCGACAACGTCGAGCGCGATCAGCCCGACGCCCGCCGGCCAGGCGTCAGTTGACAAGCGTCTGCGCCGCCGCCGCGGCCAGCGCCTCAACCCCGAACAGGTTGACGATGCCGGCTACCATCACCACCGCCGAGGCCATCAGCAGCGCCCATTGCGGCGCCGACATCGGCGTGTCGACACTGTCCTTCTCTTCGCCGAAATACATCAGGTAGACGATGCGCAGGTAATAGAACGCGCCGATCACCGAGGCGATGACCCCGGCCACCGCAAGCCACGTCATCCCCGCCCCGACCGCCGCGCGCAGCACCGCGAACTTGGCCACGAAGCCCACCAGCGGCGGCACCCCGGCAAGGCTGAACAGCAGCACAAGCATCGCCAGCGCCTTCGCAGGCTCGCGCTTCGACAGCATCGACAGCGCCGCGATCTCGGTCACCGGGCGGCCGTCGCGCTCCATCGACAGGATGAAGGCGAAGGCGCCGATGTTCATCGCGACATAGACCGACATGTAGATCAGCATCGCCTCGACCCCGGCGGCGTTGCCCGCCGACAGGCCGACCAGCGCGAAGCCCATGTGGGCGATCGAGGAATAGGCCATCAGCCGCTTGATGTCGCGCTGCCCGATCGCGGCGATCGAGCCCAGGAACATCGAGGCCACCGCCAGGAACGCCACGATCTGCCCCCAGTCGCCGTTGGCCGGGCCGAAGGCGTCGTGCACCAGCCGCGCCAGCAGCGCCATCGCCGCGACCTTGGGCGCGGTGGCGAACAGCGCCGTGACCGGCGTCGGCGCGCCCTCGTAGACGTCGGGCGTCCACATGTGGAAGGGCACGGCCGACACCTTGAAGGCCAGGCCCGCCAGCATGAACACCAGCCCGAACAGCACGCCCAGCGGGATCTCGCCCGCGACCAGCGTGGTGATGATGCCCGAGAACAGCGTCGTGCCGGCAAAGCCGTAGACCAGCGAGGCACCATACAGCAGCATCCCCGACGACAGCGCGCCCAGCACGAAATACTTCAGGCCCGCCTCGGTGGATTTCACCGAATCGCGGCGCAGCGCGGCGACGACGTAAAGCGCGAGGCTTTGCAGTTCCAGCCCCATGTAAAGCGCGATCAGGTCGCCCGCCGAGACCATCATCATCATGCCCACGACCGCCAGCGCCACCAGCACCGGATATTCGAACCGCAGCAGGTTGCGCCGCGCCATGAAATCGGCCCCCGCGACCAGGATCGCGGCGGCCGACAGCAGGATCGCAACCTTGGCGAAGCGCGCGAAACCGTCGGCGATGAACATGCCGCCGAACGCATTGTCCGCCGCGGGCGTGGTGGTGCCGATCCACAACGCCAGCGCCACGAACACCACCACCGTCGCCCACAGGACGGTGGGCGCGCTGCGGTCCTTGCCGCCGAAGGCGCCGAACATCAGCGCCGCCATGGCATAGATGGCCAGCGCGATCTCGGGCAGGGCGACGGCGAAATCGGTCGAGGTCATACCTGGTCCTTTCAGTGCAACGCCAGCCGGACCGCGTCACCGGCCTCGGCCAGCGCCGCGTGATAATCGCCCACCAGGGCAGACACCGAGGGCGCGATGATGTCGGTCGCCAGCGACGGATAGACGCCCAGCAGGATCGTCATCACCACCAGCGGCGCGAAGATTGCCTTTTCGCGCCGGTCCATGTCGGTGATCGCGCGCAGGCTTTCCTTGATCAGGTCGCCCAGCACCACGCGGCGGTAAAGCCACAGCGCATAGGACGCCGACAGGATGATCCCCGTTGTCGCCACTGCCGCCACCCAGGTATTCACCTGGAAGACGCCCACAAGCGTCAGGAACTCGCCCACGAAGCCGCTTGTCCCCGGCAGCCCCACGTTAGCCAGCGTGAACAGCATGAACACCGCCGCATAGGCCGGCATCCGGTTCACGAGGCCGCCGTAGGCCGCGATCTCGCGGGTGTGCATCCGGTCGTAGATCACGCCGACGCACAGGAACAGCGCCCCGGAAACGAAGCCGTGGCTGATCATCTGGAAGATCGCGCCATCGACGCCCTGCTGGTTGGCCGCGAAGATGCCCATGGTCACGAAGCCCATGTGCGCCACCGACGAATAGGCGATCAGCTTCTTCATGTCGGTCTGCGCCAGCGCCACCAGCGAGGTGTAGACGATCGCGATCGCCGACAGCCAGAACACCAGCGGCGCCAGCAGCTCGGACGCGACCGGGAACATCGGCAGGCTGAAACGCAGGAAACCGTAGCCGCCCATCTTCAGCAGCACCGCCGCCAGGATGACCGAGCCGCCGGTGGGCGCCTGCACGTGCGCGTCGGGCAGCCAGGTGTGCACCGGCCACATCGGCATCTTGACCGCGAAAGACGCGAAGAACGCCAGCCACAGCAGCGTCTGCATCCCCCCCACGATCTGCCAGCCGGCCAGCGTGATCGTCTCGCTGCCGAAATTGTGGGTCAGCAGCGTGGGAATGTCGGTGGTGCCGGCCTCGGCATACATCGCGATCATCGCGACCAGCATCAGCACCGAGCCGAAGAAGGTGTAGAGGAAGAACTTGAAGGCGGCGTAGATCCGCTCCTTCCCGCCCCAGATGCCGATGATCAGGAACATCGGGATCAGCCCGGCCTCGAAGAACACGTAGAACAGCACCAGGTCGAGCGCGGTGAACACGCCGATCATCAGCGTTTCCAGCACCAGGAAGGCGATCATGTAATCCTTGACGCGGTGGGTCACGTTCCAGCACGCGCCGATCGTCAGCGGCATCAGGAACGTGGTCAGCAGCACGAACAGGATCGAGATCCCGTCCACCCCCATCTTGTAGGTCAGCCCCAGGATCCACGGCCGTTCCTCGACGAACTGGAAGCCGGTGTCGGCGGGGTCGAACCCGGCCAGCAGGAACAGCGACACGAGGAACGTTGCCAGTGTCGCGATCAGCGCCAGCCAGCGGGCGTTGTTCTGCGCCGCCGGATCGTCGCCGCGCAGGAACAGCGCCAGGATCGCGGCCGCGACCAGCGGCAGGAAGGTGATGATCGACAGAAGGTTATCCATCACTGCGCCCCCCCGGCAAGGCTCATCCAGGTGATCAGGATCACGATCCCCAGCACCATCGCGAAGGCGTAGTGGAACATGTATCCCGACTGCGCCCGCCCCGCGAGCCGGGTGAGCATCGGCACGATCCCCAGCGCCAGCCCGTTGATGCCGCCGTCGATGACGTTGCCGTCACCGCGCCGCCACAGGAACCCGCCCAGCGCCTTGGCGGGACGCACGAAGATCGCGTCGTAGATCTCGTCGAAATACCATTTGTTGAGCAGGAACAGATACAGCGGGCGCTGGTTCTCGGCCAGCTTGCGCGGCAGTTCGGGGCTGCGGATGTAGAACAGCCAGGCCAGCGCAAGGCCCGCCAGCATCGCCACGAACGGCGCCACCTTGACCCAGGCGGGCGCTTCGTGCGCCTCGGCGATGACGTGGTTGTCGGGGCCCATCAGGATCGCGTGGCCGAACCATTCCTCGACCGCCGCGTGATCGCCGAAGAACGGGCCATACCAGATCATGCCGGCGAACACCGCCCCCAGCGCCAGCACGCCCAGCGGCACGATCATCGTCGTCGGGCTCTCATGGGCGTGCTCGTGGGTGTGCCTGTCGCCCCGCGGCTCGCCGAAGAAGGTCATGAACATCAACCGCCACGAATAGAACGAGGTGAAGGCCGCCGCGATCACCAGCGCCCAGAACGCGAAGCCGGTGCCCCCGGCCCAGGCGCTTTCGATCACCGCGTCCTTGGACAGGAACCCGGCGAACCCGATCTGCGTCAGCGGGATGCCGACCCCGGTGATCGCCAGCGTGCCGATCAGCATCGCCCAGAAGGTATAGGGCATCTTGTGGCGCAGGCCGCCGTAATGGCGCATGTCCTGCTCGTGGTGCATCCCGTGGATGACCGAGCCGGCGCCAAGAAACAGCATCGCCTTGAAGAAGGCGTGGGTGAACAGGTGGAACATCGCCACGCTGTAGACGCCGACGCCGGCGGCCACGAACATGTAGCCCAATTGCGAGCAGGTCGAATAGGCGATCACCCGCTTGATGTCGTTCTGCACCAGCCCGACGGTGGCGGCGAAGAACGCCGTCGACGCCCCGATGATCACGATGAACGCCTTCGCCTCGGGCGCGTATTCGATCAGCGGCGACATCCGGCTGACCAGGAACACCCCGGCGGTGACCATCGTCGCGGCGTGGATCAGCGCGGAAACCGGCGTCGGGCCCTCCATCGCGTCGGGCAGCCAGGTGTGCAGGAACAATTGCGCCGACTTGCCCATCGCGCCGATGAACAGCAGGAACGCGGCGAGGTTGGCGGCGTTCCACTCGGTCCACAGGAAGGCCACCTGCGTCCGGGCGATCTCGGGCGCGGCCTCGAAGATCACGTCGAGGTTGACCGAGTCGGTCAGGAAGAACAACAGGAAGATCCCCAGCGCGAAGCCGAAGTCGCCCACCCGGTTGACCACGAACGCCTTGATCGCGGCGGCGTTGGCGCTTGGCTTGCGGTAGTAGAACCCGATCAGCAGATAGGACGCGACGCCCACGCCTTCCCAGCCGAAGAACATCTGCACCAGGTTGTCGGCGGTCACCAGCATCAGCATGGCGAAGGTGAAGAACGACAGATAGGCGAAGAAGCGCGCCTTGTAGTGCTCGCCCTCCTTCCAGTTCTCGTCATGGGCCATGTAGCCGAAGGAATAGAGATGCACGAGCGCCGAGACGGTGGTGATCACCACCAGCATGATCGCGGTCAGCCGGTCGATGCGGATCGACCACGGCGCGTCGAAACTGCCCGAGGTGACCCAGCGCATCAGCTCGACATGCTGCGTCTCGCCCTCGAACCCGAAGAACACGATCCAGCTCAGCAGCATCGACAAGAACAGCAGCCCGGTGGCGACGACCTGCCCGGCCTGCTCGCCGATCAGCCGCCAGCCAAGCCCGCAGATCAGCGCGCCGACGAGGGGCGAGAGGAGGAGGATGGTTTCCATGATCTCAGCCCTTCATCATGTTGACGTCCTCGACGTCGATGGTCCCGCGGTTGCGGAAGAACACGACGAGGATGGCAAGCCCGATCGCCGCCTCGGCGGCCGCGACCGTCAGCACGAACATCGTGAACACCTGCCCCACCAGATCGCCCAGATGGGCCGAGAACGCGACGAAATTGATGTTGACCGCCAGCAGGATCAACTCGATCGACATCAGGATGACGATGACGTTCTTGCGGTTCAGGAAGATGCCGAAGATGCCGATGACGAACAGCGCCGCCGCCACCGTCAGGTAATGCTCAAGTCCGATCATGTCCGTCCCTCGTGTGTCACCGGTCGCGGTTGGTCAGGATTGCCCATCCTACAGCCCCTGCCCCGGCTTGACGTCCTTCAGTTCCAGCGTCTTGGCCGGGTCGCGATACATCTGCGCCAGCACGTCCTGGCGCTTGACCCCCTCGCGCGGGCGCAGCGTCAGCACGATCGCCCCGATCATCGCCACCAGCAGGATCAGCCCGGCGGACTGGAACAGATACAGGTAGCGGTCATAAAGCAACTGCCCCAGCGCGCCTGTGTTCTGCACCTCGCCCGGGATCGGGGCCGCGCGCAGCCCCTCGGCACCGGGCGCGGCCTGCCACGCCCCGAAGGCCAGCGCGAACTGCATCAGCAGCACCACCCCGATCAGCAGCGCCAGCGGCATGTAGCGCGCCATCTCGCCCTTCAGCTCGGCGAAATCGACGTCGAGCATCATCACCACGAACAGGAACAGCACCGCCACCGCGCCGACATAGACGATGATCAGCAGCATCGCCACGAACTCGGCCCCGAGCAGGATGAACAGGCCCGCCGCCGACAGGAACGCCAGGATCAGCCACAGCACCGAATGCACCGGGTTCCTTGCGGTGACCACCAGAAGCCCCGCCACCACCGCGGTTATGGCGAAGAGGTAGAAGGTGAAATCGGCAAAGCTCATTCGCTGTCCTCCTCGCGGCCCGCGAACACGCCCTGCGCGATCTCGAGCGCCTTCTGCATCGCCGGCAACCCGCCGAAGATGCTCATCTGATAGATCACCTCGGCCACCTCGCGCTTGCTCGCGCCGGCCTCGAGCGCGTGGCGGATGGTCAGGCGCAACTGCGGCTCGGCCTGCGCGCCCAGCACCGTCAGCGCGGCGATGGTGACCAGCAGCCGCGTCTTGGCATCCAGCCCCTCGCGGTTGAAGGTGCGCCCGAAGGCGGCCTCCATGAAATCGCGCGTCATCGTCGGGATCATGTTGTCCATGCCGGTAACGCGGAACGTCTCCATCGCCGGATTGAAGGTGCGGGCCATCTCCTGGCCCTGCTCGATCATCGTGGCGATCATCTTCTGCCATTCCTCGGTCATGCGTCTCCCTCCAGATCGCGCTCGACGCTGACACGCACGCGCCATGGCCCCAGCGCCCACGACCACCCAAGCGCCACCGACGCCGCGTTGAGCGCCGCCGCGATCTCGATCGCCGGCAGCGCGGCGGCGAACGGCCACGCGGCCGCCGCCGGCCCGGGAAAGGCGATGCGCACGGCAAGCGGCGGTGCGTCGGGGTGGGCGGCGCGGGGGCTCATCGGTAGGGGGCGTCCAGTTCCAGGTTGCGGGCGATCTCGGCTTCCCAGCGGTCGCCGTTTTCCAGCAGCTTGGCCTTGTCGTAGAACAATTCCTCGCGGGTTTCGGTGGCGAACTCGAAGTTCGGCCCCTCGACGATGGCATCGACCGGGCACGCCTCCTGGCAGAAGCCGCAATAGATGCACTTGGTCATGTCGATGTCGTAGCGTGTGGTGCGGCGCGACCCGTCCTCGCGCGGTTCGGCGTCGATGGTGATCGCCTGCGCCGGGCAGATCGCCTCGCACAGCTTGCACGCGATGCAGCGTTCCTCGCCATTGGGATAGCGGCGCAGCGCATGCTCGCCCCGGAAGCGCGGCGACAGCGGCCCCTTCTCGTGCGGGTAGTTCAGCGTCGGCTTGGGCGCGACGAAGTATTTCATGCCGAGGCCGAAGCCCTTGATGAAATCCCACATCAGGAAATACTTGGTCGCGCGGGTCCAGTCGATCGTGGTCATGTTCACACCCCCGCCCAGCGCGCCCAGGCGCCGCCGAGCACTTCGTATTTCGCCAGGAACGCGACGATCACCACCCACGCCAGCGACATCGGCAGGAACACCTTCCAGCCGATCCGCATCAACTGGTCGTAGCGGTAGCGCGGCACGATCGCCTTCACCATCGCGAACAGGAAGAAGAACACCGCCATCTTGCCGACCATCCACAGCGCCCCGTCGGGCACGCCGGGGATCGGCGACAGCCAGCCGCCGAAGAACAGCAGGCTCATCAGCGCGCACATCAGGAACACCGCGATGTATTCGCCGGCCATATACAGCAGATACGGCGTCGACGAATACTCGACCATGAAGCCGGCGACGAGCTCGCTTTCCGCCTCTGGCAGGTCGAACGGCGGGCGGTTGGTCTCGGCCAGCGCCGAGATGAAGAACAGCACCACCATCGGCAGATGCGGCAGCCAGTACCACGAGAACAGGCCATAGGCCCCGTCCTGCGCCGCGACGATGGCCGAGAAGTTCATGCTGCCGGTCGACAGGATGATGCCGATGATGATCAGCCCCAGCGACACCTCGTAGGACACCATCTGCGCGGCCGACCGCAGGCTGCCCAGGAACGGGTATTTCGAGTTCGACGCCCACCCCCCCATGATCACGCCGTAAACCTCGAGCGAGGACACCGCGAACACGAACAGGATCGCGACGTTGATGTCCGAAAGCACCCAGCCGGGCGCGAACGGGATCACCGCCCACGCCAGCACCGCCAGCACGAACGACAGCATCGGCGCGAGGAAATACACCGCCCGGTCGGCCCCGGCCGGCACCACGATCTCCTTGACGACGTATTTCAGCGCGTCGGCCACCGATTGCAGCACGCCCCACGGCCCAACGACGTTGGGGCCGCGGCGCATCTGCACCGCCGCCCAGATCTTGCGGTCGCCATAGACGAGGAACAGCAGCGAGATCATCACGAAGGCGATGATCAGAAGGCCCTGCGCCGCGATCAGCAGCGTGATGCCCAGCCCCGTCTCGAGAAATTCGGCCATGCTGTCCTCACATCCTCAAACCGTCGGTATGCCCTGCGCGGCGCAGTCGGCCACCGCCACTTCCGCATCGATCGTGCGCACGCCCATCGGCAGCGTCGGCGAGACGGTGTAAACCGCATCTCCCCTCCAGACGCCACCCGATTGTGCGACCGAGGTGCGCACATGGCGGGCAAAGCCGTAACCCCGGATCAGCGCATAGCGCGCCGCCGCGCAACGCCCATAGGCCTCGACGTCGTCGGCATCGCGCGCGCCGGCCATCTCGACCCGGAAACCGACCAGATCGCCGTCGAGCAGGCGCGTCTCTATGCCGCGGTAGTCGGGGGTGAACGGCGCCTCGGCGTCGCCCCCCGGCTCGGGGGCGGCGCAGGCCGCCAGCAGCCCCGCGGTGGCCAGACGCGCCATCCCCCTCACTCCGCCGCCATCGGCGCGTCGCGCCGCGCACGGGCCCGCGCCGACAGCTCGGCCATCAGCTCCGAGGCGCGGGCAACCGGGTTGGTCAGGTAGAAGTCGCGCACCGCATAGCGGAAGTCGGCCGCGGCGGGGTCTTGCAGCGGCACGCGCTGCCAGTCATTCGCGGCCACCTCGTCGATCGCGCCCAGGTGGGGGTGCGCCTCGACCAGCGCCCGGCGCAGGGCCGGCAGGCTGTCCCACGGCAGCGTCGCGCCCACCTCGGCCGACAGCGCGCGCAGGATCGCCCAGTTCTCCTTCGCCTCGCCCGGCGCGAAGCCGGCACGCAGCGCCAGTTGCGGCCGGCCCTCGGTGTTGACGAAAAGGCCGTTCTCTTCCGTCCAGGCGGCGGCGGGCAGGATCACGTCGGCGCGGTGGGCGCCGCGGTCGCCGTGGCTGCCCTGATAGATCACGAACGGGCCGCCATCCTCGCCGCGCGCGATCTCGACCTCGTCGGCGCCAAGGTTGAAGACCACCTCCGCGCCGTCCAGCGCCGCGGTCAGCCCGCCCTCGGCGGTGGCGCCCACGTCCATCGCGCCCACCCGGGCGGCGGCGGTGTGCAGCACCAGAAGCCCGGCGCCCGCGGCCTCGGCCAGCTTCATCGCCTGGCTCAGCACCGCGGCGCCGTCGGCCTCGTTCAGGGCGCCCTGCCCCACGATCACGAGGCCCGGCGCATCCGCCGGCTTCGCCGTGCGCGCGAGGGTCTGCAACGCCTTGCGGCCGGCCCCGGCCTCGGTGACGGGATAGGTCAGATCCACCGCCGGGCCCACCCGCACCACCTCGGCGCCGCGGCTCCAGGCCTTGCGGATGCGGGCGTTCAGCACCGGAGCCTCGTCGCGCGGGTTGGTGCCGATCAGCCAGATGCGCCGCGCCGCGTCGATGTCGGCGATCGCGGCGGTGCCGACATAGCCGGCGCGGTTGCCCGCCGGCAGCGCCGCGCCGTCGGTGCGGCACTCGACCTTGCCGCCCAGCCCCTCGACCAGGCGCTTGAGGCTGAAGGCGGCCTCGACCGGGGCCAGATCGCCGACCAGACCGGCCACCTTCGCCCCCTTCATCGCGGCGGCGGCGGCGGCCAGCGCCTCGGGCCATGTCGCCGGGCGCAGCTTGCCGTTCTCGCGCAGATAGGGCCGGTCAAGCCGCTGGCGGCGCAGCCCGTCCCAGACGAAGCGGGTCTTGTCGGAGATCCATTCCTCGTTCACGCCGTCGTGGTTGCGCGGCAGGATGCGCATCACCTCGCGCCCCTTGGTGTCGACGCGGATATTGCTGCCCAGCGCATCCATCACGTCCACCGTTTCGGTCTTGGTCAGTTCCCACGGCCGCGCGGTGAAGGCATAGGGCTTCGACACCAGCGCGCCCACCGGGCACAGGTCGATGATGTTGCCCTGAAGGTTCGATTCCAGCGTCCTGCCAAGATAGGTGGTGATCTCGGCATCCTCGCCGCGGCCGGTCTGGCCCATCTGGGTGATCCCCGCCACCTCGGAGGTGAAGCGCACGCAGCGGGTGCAGGAAATGCACCGCGTCATGTGGGTTTCGACCAGCGGGCCAAGATCCAGATCCTCGCTGGCGCGCTTGGGCTCGCGATAGCGGCTGAAGTCGACGCCATAGGCCATCGCCTGGTCCTGCAGGTCGCATTCGCCGCCCTGGTCGCAGATCGGGCAATCGAGCGGGTGGTTGATGAGCAGGAACTCCATCACCCCCTCGCGCGCCTTCTTGACCATGGGCGAGTTGGTGCGCACCTCGGGCGGCGCGCCCTCGGGGCCGGGGCGCAGATCCTTGACCTGCATCGCGCAGCTTGCGGCGGGTTTCGGCGGGCCGCCCACCACCTCGACAAGGCACATCCGGCAGTTGCCGGCGATCGACAGGCGTTCGTGGTAGCAGAAGCGCGGCACCTCGATGCCCGCCTGCTCGCAGGCCTGGATCAGCGTCAGCCGCGGATCGACCTCGACCTCGATGCCGTCGATGATGATCGTTCTCAGGTTGCTCATGATCTCAGTTCATCCTCAGCAAGCGGCCAATTTCCGTGCCTTGCGCGATTTCCTGGGCGCCGACACGGCACAGCCCCTCGGCGTCGTGGCGCGTGGTGCCGCGTTCGGCCAGCCACGCATCGGTCAGCGCGTCGATGCGCGCCTTCTGGGCGGGATCGTTGCGGAACGCCTCGACCTCGGCACGGGTGTAGCCGAGGCTTTCCGCATAGGCGACCAGATCCCAGATGTAGTCGAGCGCGCGGAACACCCGGGGCGAGATGGCCTCGCAACCGCGCCGGATGCGGTTGCCGGCGGCCACCACCATCAGCCCGTGGGTCAGCCGCGCGTCGTCCTCCAGCGCGACCGACTGCGCCGCCGCCCCCGGCCCGGTCAGGGCCAGGGCCAGAGCGGTGATGCCTGCCAGGATCGTGCCCCGCAACATGCCCCTACTCCGCCGCCACCGCGCTGACGCGGCCGGTCTGGCGGGCGCGGATGCGGTCTTCGATCTCGTCGCGGAAATGCCGGATCAGGCCCTGGATCGGCCACGCCGCGGCGTCGCCCAGCGCGCAGATCGTGTGCCCCTCGACCTGTTTCGAGACGTCGAGCAGCATGTCGATCTCCTCGATCTCGGCCTCGCCCTTCACCAGCCGCTCCATCACCCGCATCATCCAGCCGGTGCCCTCGCGGCAGGGCGTGCACTGGCCGCAGCTTTCGTGCTTGTAGAACTTGGCCAGCCGCCAGATCGCCTTCACGACGTCGGTGCTCTGGTCCATCACGATCACCGCGGCGGTGCCGAGGCCCGATTTCTGGTCGCGCAGCCAGTCGAAATCCATGATCGCCTCGCGCGCCACCGCGCCGGGCAGGCACGGCACCGACGAGCCGCCGGGGATCACCGCCTTGAGGTTGTCCCAGCCGCCGCGGATGCCGCCGCAATGGCGCTCGATCAGCTCCTCGAACGGGATCGACATCGCCTCTTCCACCACGCAGGGCCGGTTCACATGCCCCGAGATCGCGAAGATCTTGGTGCCGACGTTGTTCGGCCGCCCGAACGAGGCGAACCATTCCGGGCCGCGCCGCAGGATCGTGGGCACCACGGCGATGGATTCGACGTTGTTGACCGTGGTCGGGCAGCCGTAGACGCCGGCCGCCGCCGGAAACGGCGGCTTCATCCGCGGCATCCCCTTCTTGCCTTCGAGGCTTTCCAGCAGCGCGGTTTCCTCGCCGCAGATGTAGGCTCCGGCGCCGTGGTGCAGGAACAGGTCGAAATCGAACCCCGAACCGCAGGCGTTCTTGCCGATCAGCCCGGCATCATAGGCTTCGTCGATGGCGGCCTGAAGCGCCTCGCGCTCGCGGATGTATTCGCCGCGGATGTAGATGTAGGCGGTCTGCGCGCCCATCGCGAACGACGCGATCAGGCAACCCTCGACCAGCGTGTGCGGATCGTGGCGCATGATCTCGCGGTCCTTGCAGGTGCCGGGCTCGGATTCGTCGGCGTTGACCACCAGATAGGCGGGGCGCCCGTCGCTTTCCTTGGGCATGAACGACCATTTGAGCCCGGTGGGAAAGCCCGCGCCGCCGCGCCCGCGCAGCCCGCTTGCCTTCATCTGCTCCACGATCTTGTCGCGGCCGCGGGCAAGCAGGTCTTTGGTGCCGTCCCAATGGCCACGCGCCTTCGCCCCCGCCAGGGTGCGGTCGTGCATCCCGTAGAGGTTGGTGAAGATGCGGTCCTTGTCGTCAAGCATGTCGTGCCCTCAGCTTTCCCGGCGCGCGCGCCAGATGCGATACGTCTCCACCAGCGCCCACGCGAAGGCCGCCAGCGCCGCAAGGTCGATCACGAAGGCCAGCGCCACCGGCCAGCCCAGCCGGCCGCCCAGCCATTGCGCCGACAGCCACACAAGCATCGTCACGGCCATCACCACCGAAACCCGCCGCGCCTGTGCCCCGTCGCGTCGCACGCCGCGTCACCCCTTGTTGCGGGCCGAGAACTCGGTCTCGCCGCCCGCCGCCAGAATTTTCGCCTGCGCCACCCAGTCGTCACGGCTGACGCGGCCCTTGAAGCCTTCGAGGTTGTCATCGACCCAGGCGACCTCGGCCGCCGTCCAGGCCGCGATCTGGTCGAAGTGATGGAACCCCATCCGGTTCAACAGCGCCTCGAGCCTGGGGCCCACACCCTTGATCAGCTTGAGGTCGTCGGGCTTGCCGCCGCGCGCGGCCGTCAGCCCGGCGGGGCGCTTCTGCGCCTCGGCGGCTTCGGCCGGGGCGCCGGTTTCGGGCACCGCCCTTTCGGAGCGCCGCGCCTCGTCCGGGGTCACGTCCGGGTCAGGGGCGGGTCTGGCGGGCTGCTTCGGGGCGGCCGGCGCCGCGACGCCCTTGCCCAGCCACGGCGTGACCAGCGGCACCTCGGTGCCGTCGATGCGCTTGACGGTATCGCCCAGCGCCAGCGCCGCGGCGACCGAGGCGTTGTGCGGCGCCCGCCCCGCGACATGGCCGGCCAGCGCGATCGGCCCGCCCTCGGGCTCCGAGGCATAGCGGCCGTTCTGCGGGCCCGGCGGCGGCACCCGGCCGGCGGCGAACTCGTCCAGGATCCAGGCCAGCTTCTCGGCCGTCAGATCCTCGTAGTAATCCTTGCCGATCTGGGCCATCGGCGCGTTGGCGCAGGCGCCCAGGCACTCGACCTCTTCCCACGAGAACTTGCCATCGGCCGAAAGCTCGTGCGCGTTGGGCGCGATCCTGTCGCGGCAGACACCGATCAGATCCTCGGCGCCGCAGATCATGCACGAGGTGGTGCCGCACACCTGCACATGCGCGACCGAGCCGACCGGCTGCAACTGGAACATGAAATAGAACGTCGCGACCTCGAGCGCGCGGATGTAGGGCATCCCCAGCATGTCGGCGACATGCTCGATCGCGGGGCGGGTCAGCCAGCCCTCCTGTTCCTGTGCGCGCCACAGCAGCGGGATGATCGCGCTGGCCTGCCGGCCCTCGGGATACTTGGTCATCTGCGCCCGCGCCCAGGCGTCGTTGGCGGGCGTGAAGGCAAAGCTTTCGGGTTGGTCGGGGTGCAGGCGACGCAGCATTCAGGCGGCTCCGGTCGTGGCCATCGCGGCAACCGACACCACCACGACGGCGGCGGAGGCAATGCCCGACAGCAGATGCTTGAAATGGGGATGGCCCGCGCGCGCATAGATCGCGGCATCCCAGAAACCCATCAGCGCGAAGGCCGCGAACAGCCACGCGATGACCTTGAGATCGCCGTGCAGCGTGGCCCCGACGGCCAGCAGGCACATCGCGCTGTAGCGGTCGGCCATCACGCGGGGCAGGAACTCGGCCCTGTGGGTGGTCAGCACCAGCCCGCGCGCGGGATCGCGGATGAACAGGAAGGCCAGAAGGCCGGTGACCGCGACGCCCACGGCCGCCATCGCAACCGCAAGGGCCGCGAGGCCGCTCACCTGTCCACCTCGCCGAACACCACGTCGAGCGAGCCGATGATCGCGGCGATGTCGGCCAGCATGTGGCCGCGCGAAAGGTGGTCCATGGCCTGAAGGTGCGGATAGCCCGGCGCGCGGATCTTGGCGCGGTAGGGCCGGTTGGTGCCGTCGGCCACCAGATACACCCCGAACTCGCCCTTCGGCGCCTCGACCGCGGCGTAAACCTCGCCCGCGGGAACGTGGAACCCCTCGGTGTAGAGCTTGAAGTGGTGGATCAGCGCCTCCATCGAGGTCTTCATCTCGGACCGCGACGGCGGCGTCAGCTTGCCGCGCGCCAGCACGTCGCCGGGTTCGGCCCGCAGTTTCGCGATGGCCTGATGGATGATCCGGGTCGATTCGCGCATCTCGGCCATGCGCACCAGGTAGCGATCGTAGCAATCGCCGTTGTGGCCCACCGGCACCTTGAAGTCGAATTCGTCGTAGCACTCGTAGGGCTGGGCGCGGCGCAGATCCCACGCCATGCCGGACGCGCGCACCATCACCCCCGAGAACCCCCAGTTGAGGATGTCTTCCTCGGTGACGATGCAGATGTCGACGTTGCGTTGCTTGAAGATGCGGTTCTCGGTCAGGAGCCCGTCGATGTCGTCCAGCACCCGCGGGAAGGCGTTGGCCCAGGCCTCGATGTCGTCAAGCAGTTCGGGCGGCAGATCCTGGTGCACGCCGCCGGGGCGGAAATAGGCCGCGTGCAGGCGCGCGCCGCAGGCGCGTTCGTAGAACACCATCAACTGCTCGCGTTGCTCGAAGCCCCACAGCGGCGGGGTCAGCGCGCCCACGTCCATCGCCTGCGTGGTCACGTTCAGCAGATGGTTGAGGATGCGCCCGATCTCGCAATACAGCACGCGGATAAGCTGCGCCCGGCGCGGCACCTCGACCCCGGTCAGCTTTTCGATCGCCAGGCACCAGGCGTGTTCCTGGTTCATCGTGCCGACATAGTCGAGCCGGTCGAAATAGGGCAGGCTTTGCAGGTAGGTGCGGCTTTCCATCAGCTTCTCGGTGCCGCGGTGCAGCAGGCCGATGTGCGGGTCGGCGCGGGTCACCACCTCGCCGTCAAGCTCCAGCACCATGCGCAGCACGCCGTGCGCGGACGGGTGCTGCGGGCCGAAGTTGATGTTGAAGTTGCGGATCTTCTGCTCGCCGGCAAGGGCGTTGTCGTGGCTGCCGTCCATCACGCCGAACCTCCGGCGCCGTCGATCTTGTCCTTGAACGCGATCACCCACAGCAGCACCAGCGCCGCCAGCGGGAACGCCGCGATGATCGCCACCGGCGCCGGGATGCCGTAGCGCGGCAGCAGCCGCCAGAACGGCACCACCACCAGCGCGGCCAGAACGATCAGCCACAGCCAGCCGCTGCCGCCCATGTAGCCGCCGTAGCCGAAACCCATCATTTGCCCGCCTCCGCCTTGTCGTCGCCGGGCAGGAGGTATTTCGCACCCTCCCACGGCGACATGAAATCGAACTGCCGGTATTCCTGCGTCAGCTTCACCGGCTCGTAGACCACGCGCTTGACGGTCTCGTCATAGCGCACCTCGGTATAGCCGGTGGTCGGGAAATCCTTGCGCAGCGGATGGCCGCGAAAGCCGTAGTCGGTCAGCAGGCGGCGCAGGTCGGCATGGCCGGTGAAGATGATGCCGAACATGTCGAAAATCTCGCGCTCATACCAGCCGGCCGAGGCATAGACGCCGGTGATCGAGGGCAGCATCTCGTCCTCGCGCACCGCCACCTTCACCCGGATGCGATGGTTCTGATACATCGACAGCAGGTGATAGACGACGTCGAAACGCTCGGCCCGCTCGGGGTAATCGACGGCGGTGATGTCGACCAGCGTCGAGAACCGGCAATTGCCGTCGAGCTTCAGGAACTCGATGAAGGCGGGGATCGCGGCGGGTGTCGCGTGCACCGTCAGCTCGCCCAGGGTGATCGCAGTCGAGACCACGTCGTCGGGCCGGCGCAGTTCGACATGGGCGGCCAGTTCGCGCAAGGCTTCGGTCATCTGCTCGTCCCCTCAGCGCACGATGGTGCCGGTGCGGCGGATCTTCCGCTGCAACTGCAGGATGCCGTAAAGCAGCGCCTCGGCGGTCGGCGGGCAGCCGGGCACATAGATGTCCACCGGCACCACACGGTCGCAGCCGCGCACCACCGAATAGCTGTAGTGGTAATAGCCGCCGCCGTTGGCGCACGATCCCATCGAGATCACGTAGCGCGGCTCGGGCATCTGGTCGTAGACCTTGCGCAGCGCCGGCGCCATCTTGTTGGTCAGCGTGCCGGCCACGATCATCAGGTCGGATTGCCGGGGCGAGGCGCGCGGCGCGGTGCCGAAACGCTCCACGTCATAGCGCGGCATCGCGACGTGCATCATCTCGATCGCGCAGCACGCCAGCCCGAACGTCATCCAGTGCAGCGAGCCGTTGCGCGCCCAGTTGATGACATCCTCGACCGAGGTCAGCAGGAAGCCCTTGTCCTGCAATTCGCGGTTGACGGCGCGGGTGGCAACCTCGCGGTCGGGGCCGGCGTCGTAGGCTGCGGTGCTCACTGCCATTCCAGCGCCCCCTTCTTCCATTCATAGGCAAAGCCGACCGTCAGGATCCCGAGGAACACCATCATCGACCAGAACCCCACCAGCGACAGGTCGGCGAAGGCCACCGCCCACGGGAACAGGAAGGCGACCTCGAGGTCGAAGATGATGAACAGGATCGCGACAAGGTAGAACCGCACGTCGAATTTCATCCGCGCGTCGTCGAAGGCGTTGAAGCCGCATTCGTAGGCCGAGACCTTCTCGGGATCGGGGTGGCGCACCGCGAGGATCGCCGCGGCCAGGATCAGCACCAGCCCGAGCGCGATCGCCATGCCGAGGAAGATGAGGATCGGAAGGTATTCTCTCAGCAGGTCTTGCACCGTTGGCTCCTTCGCTACGCTGCGGCGCGGTCGTGCCGTCGCCGCCGGTTTACTCCCGCGCCCTGTCGGGGTCAACCGAACCCGCCGCCCGCAAAGCCGTCGCCGGGGCCTGTTTTTCAACCCGTATGCGACAGCATACCACATGCCGCGCTGCCGTGCCGCAGGTGCGAAATGCCCGGCCCGGCGGGCCGAATCGCTGGCCTCAGTGGTTGTCGCGCGGCAGGTCGTGGCGGATGCGGCGGTAGGCGGTGGCCAGTTCCAGACAGCCGCCCTCGGCAAGCTGGCCCACGTTGGCGCGGTAGATCTCCTGCCACGGGGTCTGGTGGTGCAGCTCGGGCGCGCGCCAGGCCGCGCGCCGGCGGGCCCATTCGTCGGCGTCCACCAGCGCGTCGAGCCGGCTTGCGTTCAGGTCGAGGCGCACCCGGTCGCCGGTTTGCAGCAGCGCCAGCCCCCCGCCCACCGCCGCCTCGGGCGAGGCGTTGAGGATCGAGGGGCTTTCCGAGGTGCCCGACTGGCGCCCGTCGCCCACCGTCGGCAGATGCTGCACACCGGCCTTCAGCAGCGCGTCGGGCGGCTGCATGTTCACCACCTCGGCCGAGCCGGGATAGCCGACGCAGCCGACCCCGCGCACGAAAAGGATCGTGCCCTCGTCGATCCCGAGGGCGGGATCGTTGATGCGCTCGTGATAATCCTCGGGGCCCTCGAACACCACCGCGCGCGCCTCGAACACGCCCTCGGCGCCGGGGGAGGACAGGAACCGGGCGCGGAAATCGTCCGAGATCACCGAGGTCTTCATCAGCGCCGAAGCGAACAGGTTGCCCGACAGCACCAGGAAGCCCGCCCGCTCGCGCAGCGGGTCGGCCACGGGGCGGATCACCTCGGGATCGCGGCTGCGCCAGGCGCCCACGGTCTCGGCCACCGGCTTGCCGGCGGCGGTCATCGCCTCGCCGTGCAGAAGCCCGGCCGCGAACAACTCGCCCATCACCGCCGGCACCCCGCCGGCGCGGAAGAACGCCTCGCCCAGGTATTTGCCGGCCGGCTGGACGTTGGCCAGCAGCGGCACGTCGAAGCCGACCGTCTGCCAGTCGGTCACGTCCAGCGCCACGCCGGCGTGGCGCGCGATCGCCTGCAGGTGCGGCGGCGCGTTGGTCGACCCGCCGATGGCCGAGTTGACGCGGATCGCGTTCTCGAACGCCGCCCGCGTCAGGATGTCCGAAGGCTTGAGGTCTTCGTGCGCCATTTCCACGATCCGCCGGCCGGTGGCATAGGCCATCGCCATGCGCTCGCGGAACGGCGCGGGGATGGCGGAACTGCCCGGCAGCGTCATGCCCAGCGCCTCGGCCATGGCGTTCATGGTGCTGGCGGTGCCCATGGTGTTGCAATGCCCGAGCGAGGGCGCGCTGGCGCAGACCCGGGCCATGAATTCCTCGTAGTCGATCGCCCCCTCGGCCAGCAGCCGGCGGCTTTCCCACACGATGGTGCCCGAACCCGCCAGCTTGCCGTTCCACCAGCCATCCAGCATCGGCCCGCCGTTCAGCGCGATCGCCGGCAGGTCGACCGTGGCCGCGCCCATCAGCATCGCCGGCGTGGTCTTGTCGCAGCCGGTGGTCAGCACCACCGCGTCGATGGGATAGCCGTGCAGCACCTCGACCAGGCTCAGGTAGGCCAGGTTGCGATCGAGCGCGGCGGTCGGCCGCTTGCCGGTTTCCTGGATCGGATGCACCGGAAACTCCATCGGGATGCCGCCGGCGTCGCGGATGCCGGCCTTGATGCGGTCGGCCAGGAAGACGTGGATCTTGTTGCACGGCGCCAGGTCGCTGCCGGTCTGGGCGATGCCGATCACCGGCCGGCCCGACTGCAATTCCTCGCGCGTGAACTCCTGGTTGAGGTAGCGCTCCAGATACAGCGCCGTCATGCCCGGGTTGTCGGGGTTGTCGAACCATTCCTGGCTGCGGAAGGTGCGGCGGGCGCGGGTGTCGGCCATGGCGGTTTCTCCCTTGGTGCTGTCCGTTTCCTGTCACAGCGAGAAGGCGTCGCACAATCGTCAATTGACGTCGGCCGCCCGGTCGGGTGAACTGGCGCCGCAGCGCAGCAAAGGCAGGCCCCGAATGGACAGCACCGCGCCCGAGTTCTACGAGAACCGCACCTTCGACGAGATCGCCATCGGCGACAGCGCCGAGATCACCCGCGTGCTGGGCGAGCGCGACCTGCACCTGTTCGCCGCGATCTCGGGCGATATCGACCCGGACGGCAGCGCCCCGCTGGCGGGCCAGATTTCCGTGCCGATGGTCGCCGACGGGATGTGGGGCGGCGCGCTGGTCGCCGCCGTGCTGGGCACCCGCCTGCCCGGGCCGGGAATGGTCCACCTGGGCCAGACGCTGCACTTTCACCAGCCGGTCTCGCCGGGCGACCGGCTGACCGTGCGCGTCACCGTCACCGCGCGCGAGGCCGCCGGCCAGCGGGTGACGCTTGCGTGCGAGGGGCGCAACCAGTCCGGCGCGGTGGTGCTGGACGGCGAGGCCGAGGTGCGCGCGCCGCGCCAGAAGATGCGGGTGGCCGTCGCCGCCGCGCCCGACGTGCGGCTGCACCGCGCCGGCCAGCGCTTCGGCGCGCTCGTGGCCCGCGCCGCCGACCTGCCGCCGCTGCCCACCGCGGTGATCCACCCCTGCGACGAACTCAGCATCGCCGGCGCGGAGCAGGCCCGCGCCGCCGGGCTGATCGTGCCGCTGTGGGTCGGCCCGCGCGACAAGATCCTGGCCGCCGCCGAGGCCGCCGGCGCCACCCTCGACCCCGCCGAGATCGTCGACGCCCCGCACAGCCACGCCGCCGCCGAGGCCGCGGTGGCGCTGGTGCGCGAGGGGCGCGCCGGCGCGCTGATGAAAGGCAAGCTGCACACCGACGAGGTGATGGAGGCGGTGCTCGACCGCGCCTGCGGGCTGCGCACCGAGCGGCGGATCAGCCATGTCTTCGCGCTTGATACCCCCGGCCTCGACCGGTTGCTGTTCATCACCGACGCCGCGATCAACATCGCCCCCGACCTCGGCGTGCTGCGCGACATCGTGCAGAACGCGCTGGATCTGGTGATGGCGCTGGGGGTGCGGGTGCCGCGGGTGGCGCTGCTGTCGGCGGTCGAGACGGTAAGCGACCGGCTGCCCTCGACCCTGCTGGCCGCCGCGATCTGCAAGATGCACGACCGCGGCCAGATCACCGGCGGGCTGGTCGACGGGCCGCTGGCCTTCGACAACGCGATCTCGCCCGCCGCGGTGGCCGCCAAGGGGATCGTTTCGGCGGTGGCCGGGCGGGCCGACATCCTGGTCGTGCCGAACCTGGAAAGCGGCAACATGATCGCCAAGCAGCTCATCCACCTCGGCGGGGCCGAGGCGGCGGGCATCGCGCTGGGCGCGCGGGTGCCGATCATGCTGACCTCGCGCGCCGACAGCGCCGCGGCGCGGCTGGCCTCGGCGGCGCTGGCGCGGCTTCACGCGGCGCAGGCCCGGCCGGTGTGAGGCGGGGCGGGCGCGAAGCGATGGCACAATGGCTGGTTCTCAACATCGGCTCGTCCACGATCAAGGCCGCGGCGTGGCTTGACGGGTCCGGCCCGCCGGCGCTGCGCGCGACGCTGGAAACCGGATCGGGGGCACTGCGGCTTGACGGCGCCGACGCCGGGTGCGCGCCCGGGGGGCTGGATGGCACCGAGGCGCTGGCCGGCTGGCTGCTGGACCGGATCGCGGCCCGGCTGGCGCCCTTCGCGCCCGAGGGCGTCGGCCACCGGGTGGTGCACGGCGGGCAGGACTTCGCCGCGCCGGTGACGGTGACGCCCGGGGTTCTGGCCCGGCTCGAGGCGCTGGCGCCGCTTGCGCCCGGGCACCAGCCGTTCAACCTGGCCGGCATCCGCGCCGCCGCCGCGCGCTGGCCCGGGGTGCGGCAGGTGGCGGCCTTCGACACCGCCTTTCACCGCGCCCGGCCGCGGCTGGCGCAGCTTTACGCCCTGCCGCGCGAGATGGCCGAGGCGGGCATCCTGCGCTACGGCTTTCACGGCCTGTCCTATGAGCATATCGCCGGGCGGATGGGCGCGGTGCTGGGCCCGGCCGCGGACGGCGCGGTGGTGGTGGCGCACCTGGGCAGCGGGGCAAGCCTGTGCGCGCTGCGCGCCGGCCGGCCGGTGGCCACGACGATGGGCTTTTCGGCGCTCGACGGGCTGGTGATGGGCACCCGCGCCGGCCAGGTCGACCCCGGGGTGCTGCTGCACCTGATGCGCACGCGGGGGATGGACGCCGACGCGCTCGAGGCGCTGCTGGGCAAACGCTCGGGGCTGCTGGGCGTCTCGGGGATCAGCGCCGACATGCGGGTGCTGCTGGCCTCGGACGCGCCCGAGGCGGCCGAGGCGGTGGCGCTGTTCGTGGCCTCGGTGGTGGGCCATGTGGGCGCTATGGCGGCGGCGGCGGGGGGGCTGGACGGGCTTGTCTTCACCGGCGGGATCGGCGCCAATTCGGCGCAGGTGCGGGCCCGGGTGATGGAAGGGCTGGAATGGCTGGGCGTCGCCGCCGACCTGCCCGCCAACGCCGCCGGCGGGCCGGTGGTGACGCGGCCGGGCAGCCGCGTGGTCGCGGCGGCGATGGAGACCGACGAAGAGGCGGTGATCCTGCGCGCGCTGCAAGACGGCGGCGCGGCGGCCGGCAAGTAGGCGCCACGGCAAGGGCGGCCGGGGCAAACACATTCGCCGATCCGATTGTTTCGCGCGCGAAACACCCGCCTGTCAAGCGATTGACGGGGCTTGAAGACTCACCGTTCGTTCCTGGAAAGGAAAGGCTGCGCGCGGTGCCCGTGCAACGCCCCCCGGCGCGCGCCCGCCCCCTCGGCGCGCCCGGCCCCGCCGGGGCTCAACCGCCCTCGCCGCCCTGCCGCCGTGCCCGCAGCTTGGCGAACCATTCCACCCGCTTCTTCAACTCGCGCTCGAAGCCGCGTTCGGGGGGCAGGTAGAACACCGGCCGCTTGCGGCCCTCGGGGAAATACTCCTGGCCCGAGAACCCGTCCTCGGCGTCGTGGTCGTAGCGATAGCCGGCGCCGTAGCCCAGATCCTTCATCATCCGCGTGGGTGCGTTGAGGATGTGCTTGGGCGGCGGCAACGAGCCGGTCGCCCGCGCCTCGGCCCGCGCGGCCCCGAACGCGGTGTAGCCGGCGTTCGACTTGGGCGCGAGCGCGAGGTAGATCACCGCCTGCGCCAGCGCCAGTTCCCCCTCGGGGCTGCCCAGGCGCTCGAAGGTCTCCCAGCCCTGAAGGCAGATCGCCTGCGCCTGCGGATCGGCCAGGCCCACGTCCTCGACCGCCATCCGCGTCAGCCGCCGGGCCAGGAAGCGCGGATCCTCCCCGCCCTCGAGCATCCGCGCGAACCAGTAAAGCGCGGCGTCCGGGTCCGACCCGCGCACCGACTTGTGCAGCGCCGAGATCAGGTTGTAATGCGCCTCGCCCGACTTGTCGTAAAGCGCCGCGCGCCGCGCCAGCCGCTCGGACAGCGCTGCGGGATCGAGCGGCGCGGCCAGCTTCCAGCCGGCCACCTGCTCGATCAGGTTCAGCAGCGCGCGCCCGTCGCCGTCGGCCATGTCGATCAGCGCCGCGCGCGCCTCGGGCGCCAGCGGCAGCGGCCGGCCCAGCGCGCCCTCGGCCCGCTGCGCCAGCAATTCCAGGTCGGCCGGGCCCAGCCGGTCGAGCACGATCACCTGCGCCCGGCTGAGAAGTGCGGCGTTGAGCTCGAACGACGGGTTCTCGGTGGTCGCGCCCACCAGAACGATGGTGCCGTCTTCCATGTGCGGCAGGAACCCGTCCTGCTGGGCCTTGTTGAAGCGGTGGATCTCGTCGACGAACAGCAGCGTGCCGCGGCCCTGCCGGCGGCGCAGGCGGGCGGCGTCGAACACCTTGCGCAACTCGGGCACGCCGGTGAAGATCGCGCTTACCTGCTCGAAATGCAGGTCGGTCTCGGCGGCCAGCAGGCGGGCGATGGTGGTCTTGCCCACCCCTGGCGGCCCCCACAGGATCAGCGACGACAGCCCGCCCGACGCCAGCATCGCCCCCAGCGGCGCGTCGGGCGCCAGCACCCGGGCCTGGCCCACCACCTCGGCCAGCCGCGCCGGGCGCAGCCGGTCGGCCAGCGGGCGGGGCGCGGCGGGCACGGGCGCGGCGCCCTCGGGGGGATCGAACAGATCGGCCATGGCCCACCCGTTCTACGCCGCCCGCCGGCGCGGCGGAAGCTCAGATGCGGAAGCGCAGGGCGTTGGGCTGGCCGTCGCGCAGGATCTCGATCAGCCAGTCGCGCGCCCGGTCCTCGGCGGCGGCGCGCACATCGGCGGTAGTGGCGATCGGGCGGCCGTTGATGCGCAGCACGATGTCGCCCGGCCGCAGCCCGATGCGTGCCGCGAAGCCGCGCACGCCGGTCACGATCACCCCCTCGACGGTGGGCGGCAGGCCGCGCTCGGCCTGCACCGCGGGATTGATGGTTTCCACCCGCAGCCCGCTCAGCACCCGGTTGCCGCCGATCTCGACCGGCGCGCGCGCCGGCACCTCGGGCGGGGCGATCAAGGCAACCTCGGCCGTGCGTTCCTCGTCGCCGCGCAGATAGCGTATCGGCACATCGGTTCCGATCCCCGCCACCGTCATGCGAAAGATCATCTCCTGCGGGGTGTTCACCGGGGCGCCGCCGATCTCGGTGACGATATCGCCCACCTGCACCCCGGCCTCGGCGAAGGGGCTGGCCGGGTGCAACGCCGCGATCACCACGCCCTCGGGCGCGCCAAGCCCGAACCCCTGCGCCAGCGAGGCGTCCACCGTCTGCCCCGTCACCCCCGCCCAGGGGCGCAGGAAGGTGGTGTTGCCGGCCCTGGCCTGCGCGACAAACTGCCGCACCAGGTTCGCCGGGATCGCGAACCCGATCCCGATCGAGCCGCCGCTGCGCGACAGGATCGCGGTATTGATGCCCAGCAGCCGGCCGGCCATGTCGACCAGCGCGCCGCCCGAATTGCCCGGATTGACTGCGGCATCGGTCTGGATGAAATAGCCCCGCGCGTCGCCGATCGACAGCCCCGAGCGCGCCAGCCCCGAAACGATTCCCGACGAAACCGTCTGCCCGACGCCGAAGGGGTTGCCGATGGCCAGCACCAGCTCGCCCACCTCGGCCTCGTCGGAATCGCGCAACTCCAGCGCGGGCAGATCCGACGCCCCGTCGAGGCGCAGCACCGCCAGGTCGGCGCCCTCGTCGGCCAGCACCACGCTTGCCGCGAACTCTCGCCGGTCGTTCAGAACCACGCGAATCTCAGTCGCCTCGCCCACCACATGGTAGTTCGACACCACCAGCCCGTCGGCCGACAGGATCACCCCCGACCCGAGCGACGATTGCACCCGCGGCGTCGGATCGACGAACTCGCGGAAGAACTGGCCGAAGAACGGATCGGCCATGAACGGGCTTGCCTGCGGGGCCAGCACCCGGGTGGCGAAGATGTTGACCACCGCGGGCGCCGCCGCGCGCACCACCGGCACGTAGGACAGCGTCACCTCGGCGGCCGAATCGGGCACCCGCTGCGCCGGCGCCGGCAGCGGCGCGACCGCCGCCGCCAGCGCCGCCAGCATCACCATGTTGCGAAGAACTGCGCGCATCGACTCGCCTCCGCTGCAACTGAATCGGGTATGCACGCCGGGCGCACGGGGTGCAACCGACGCGGCGTCACCCCGCCGTGTTCGGGCCGGAGCCGCGTCCACGGCCCTTGCGCTCGCCGCATTTCAGCCACAAACAGACTAGTGTGGTTAACTTTCTATACCTAGAGTTGCACCGATGATCCAAGGGACTCACGGCCATCCATGACCATTCCGAGGCGCGTTTCCGAATTGCTGGACGATTTGAAAGACCTCGCACCGGTGGGCTACCGGGTGGGGCTGCACATCCGATTCGCCACGCCGCTGATCTATCTCAGCACCTATCCCGAGGCGTGGGTGAAGTATTATGACGAAAATGCCTATTACCTGCGCGACCCGCTGGTTTTCTGGGGCATCGGCACCGCCGGCACGATTCGATGGAGCGAAATTCCCCTGCCCGACCCGTTCGGGGTTCTGAAGAAGGCCGCCAGCTACGGCATGAAATTCGGTGCCGTATCCTCGTGCGGGCCAATCACGTCGCGGTCCATCGTCGGGGTCAGCCGCGATGATCGCGAATTCGAGAATTCTGAGCTTGTGCTCCTGTCCGACATATCCGAGCGGCTGCACATCGCGGCCAAGCCGCCGTCGGAGCTGACACAGGCCCAGATCGAGGCGCTGCGCTGCATCGCAAACGGAGACCGGCACGCTGCTGCTGCCAGTAAACTGGGGATCTCGGAAAGTGCCCTGAAGGCCCGGCTGACCTCTGCCCGCGTCCGGCTCGAGGCGCGGACGACCTCCGAGGCAATCCGAAAGGCGCGGGAATGCCGACTGCTGTAGGAGCGTGTCTGGTCTCTGTGATGGTTCAACCACCCCAGAAGGAGACCCACCATGCAAGTCACGACCCTGTCCTACGACAACCTGCACAATCACGGGGAACTGTTCGCGAACATGTTTCGCGCCCGCCACCAGACCTTCATCGAGCGCAACAAGTGGGATCTTCCCAGCGCCAACGGCATGGAGTTCGACCAGTACGACACCCCGGCAAGCCGCTGGGTGGCGGTGCACCAGAACGGCCAGGTTCTGGCCGGCGTGCGGCTGACGCCCACGACGCACCGTTGCGGCATCTACACCTACATGATCCGCGACGCCCAGCTTGGCCTGCTCGACTCGATCCCGCAGAACCTGCTTTACGGCCCCGCGCCGGTGGCAGAGCACATCTGGGAGAGCAGCCGGGTGTTCGTGGCCAGCACCGTTCCCGCGGCGATGCGCTTCAGGGTGCAGATGCAACTGATCCACGAGATGGTCAGATCGGCCCGCCAGCTTGGCGCAAGCTCGGTTCTGGGCCTGATCCCCGAGCATTCGCCGCGGCTTGCCCGGCGGGTGGGGCTTGACTGCGTGCAGGCGGGCCCGGTGCTCGGCATCGACGGGATGCGCAGCGTCTGCGTGACCATCAACATGGCCCCGAAAATGCACTAGGCACCATTGGCGGGCCATCCCGCCCTTCGCCCGACCGGGACCGCGTGTGGCATCCCGGTCGGGCGCACACCATCCGCCAGGGCCCGCGGGCTACGCCGCGGCGCCGGACAGGCACAAGCCGCGCGCCCGGCAAGGGGCTACGCCCCACCCGGCGGATCGTGGCAATCCCGGCCGCCTTGCCGCCGGCGATCACGCCAGGCTGCGTTCGACCTCTTCGCGCTCGAAGATCTCGATGACATCGCCGGGGCGGATGTCTTCGTAGTTCTCGAACGCCATGCCGCATTCCTGGCCCGAGATGACCTCCTTCACCTCGTCCTTGAAGCGCTTGAGCGTCTTGAGGGTGCCTTCGTGAACCACGACATCGTCGCGCAGCAGCCGCACCCCGGCCGAGCGGCGCGCGATCCCTTCTGTCACCAGGCAGCCGGCAACCTTGCCCACGCCCGACACCTTGAACACTTCCTTGATCTCGGCGTAGCCGATGAAACGCTCGCGCACCTCGGCCTTGAGCAGGCCCGAGGCCGCCGCCTTCACGTCGTCCACCAGGTCGTAGATCACCGAATAATACCGGATCTCGACACCCTTCTGGTTCGCGGCGTTGCGCGCCGGGGCATTGGCGCGGACGTTGAAGCCGATCACCGGCGCGCCCGACGCCTCGGCCAGGCCGATGTCGGTCTCGGTGATCGCGCCGACGCCGTAGTGCAGCACCCGCACCCGCACCTCGTCGTTGCCGATCTTGTCGAGCGCCTGCACGATCGCCTCGGCCGAACCCTGCACGTCGGCCTTCACCAGCACCGGCAGTTCGACCACGCTTTCGTCGGCCTTGGCCTTGGCCAGAAGCTGTTCGAGCGTGGTGCCGGCACCGGCGGCGGCGCGCTTGTCCTTGGCCGCCTGCTTGCGGTAGTCGGCGATCTCGCGCGCCTGCGCCTCGGTCTCGACCACGTTCAGCACGTCGCCGGCCTCGGGGGTGCCGTTCAGCCCCAGAACCTCGACCGGCACCGAAGGCCCGGCCTCCTCCACACGCTCGCCCTGGTCGTTGATCAGCGCGCGCACCTTGCCCCATTGTTCGCCCACGACGAAGATGTCGCCGCGCCGCAAGGTGCCGTTCTGCACCAGCACCGTGGCCACCGGGCCGCGCCCGACGTCGAGCTTGGCCTCGATCACCGCGCCCAGCGCGGCGCGTTGGGGGTTGGACTTCAGTTCGAGGATCTCGGCCTGAAGCGCGATCGCCTCGAGCAGTTCGGGCAGGCCCTTGCCGGTGATCGCCGAAACCTCGACGTCCTGCACCTCGCCCGACATCGCCTCGACGACGACCTCGTGTTGCAGCAGGCCGGTGCGCACCTTGTTCGGATCGGCGCCGGGCTTGTCGCACTTGTTGATGGCGACGATCATCGGCACGTTGGCCGCCCTGGCGTGGTTGATCGCCTCGATCGTCTGCGGCATCACCGCGTCGTCGGCGGCGACCACCAGCACCACGATGTCGGTCACCTGCGCGCCGCGGGCCCGCATCGAGGTGAACGCGGCATGGCCCGGCGTGTCGAGGAAGGTCAGCACCGCGCCCGAATCCGTCGTCACCTGATAGGCGCCGATGTGCTGGGTGATGCCGCCGGCCTCGCCGGAAACCACGTTGGTCTTGCGGATCGCGTCGAGCAGCGAGGTCTTGCCGTGGTCGACGTGGCCCATGATCGTGACGATCGGCGGGCGCGGGCGCAGGTCATCGGGGTTGTCCTCGACCGAATCGATCACCTGCTCGACGTCGGCATCCGACACCCGCACCGCGCGGTGGCCGAATTCCTCGATCACCAGTTCCGCCGTGTCGGCGTCGATCGACTGGTTCATGGTCACCATCATGCCCATCTTCATGAGCGACTTGACGACATCCGCCGCCCGCTCGGCCATGCGGTTGGCCAGTTCCTGCACCACGATGGTTTCGGGAAGCTGCACGTCGCGCACCTGCTTCTCGCGCGGGCCCGACTGGCCCAGCGCCTTCTGGCGCGCGCGCTCCTGCTTGCGCTTCATCGCCGCGAGGCTGCGCTGGCGGCCGCCTTCGCCGGCCAGCGCCTCGTTCAGCGTCAGCTTGCCGGCGCGCCGGCCCTCGGGGCCCGCCGCGCGGCCCTTGCCGCGGCTGTCGCGATCGCCCTCGCGCTCGCGCTCGGGGGGGCGGCGGCCGGCGCCGGCGGGCGCGCGGCGGTCCTGCTGCGGTTCCGCAGGGGCCGCCGGCTGTGCCGGCTCGGCCTCGGCCACGGCCGGCGTTGCCGGTTCCGCGGCGCGGCGCACCTGTTCGGCGCGCGCGCGTTCTTCTTCCTCGGCCTTGTTGCGCAGGAATTCGGCATGTTCGCGCTCTTCGCGCTCCTTCGCCTCGATCTCCTGGCGGCGCCGCTCGCGTTCTTCCTCGCGCTGGCGCTCTTCGGCGGCGCGACGCTCGGCCTCGTCGGCCTCGCGCGCGCGGGCGGCCTTGAGCGCGTTCAGGCGCCGCTCCATCTCGGATTCCGAGATCCCTCCCGGACGACGGCCACCGCTACCGCCGGCGGGCGCAGCGCCCCCCGCGGCCTTGCCCGACCCCGACCCGCCGGCACCAGGCTTCGCGACCACGACGCGCTTGCGCTTGGTCTCGACCACGACGTTCTTCGTCCGCCCGTGGCTGAAGCTCTGCTTGACCTGTCCCGGCTGGGACCCGCCGCGAAGCCCGAGGGGTTTCTTGCCGTCTGTTTCGCTCATCCGTCCTGTCATTCCTTCCCGGCGGCAATCGCGCCGATCCGCCCGCGTATCCCGGCGAGCCTTGCCGCGTCCTCTAGCGCACGCGCGCCGAGTCCGCCAGCCGCAAGCGCGGCATGTATCACATGTTCCCGGCCGAAAGCCAAACCGATTTCCCCGGCGTTCAGGCAGTCGATCAGGGTCGTCTTTCCGTCGTCGCCGGCGGGCGGCGGGCGCAGCTTGGCGCGCCCCCTCTCCGATCCGTCGGCGGCCTGCACCAGCACCGCCGCGCGGCCCGACATCAGCCAGTCGCGCACCTTCTCGTAGCCCGCCACCGCGCCACCGGCCTTGCGGGCCAGCGCCAGGTGGCCCACCAGCCTGCGCACCAGCGCCGCGTCGAGCTGCGCGACCAGATCGGGCGGCACCGTCACCGCCCGCTTCGCAGCGCGCGAGAAAAGACCCTTCGCGACCGCCCTGTCAAGGGCCGCGCGCTCGGCGCTCACCCAGATGCCGCGGCCGGGCAGCTTTGCGGCCACATCCGGCCACACCACGCCGTCTGGCCCGACCACGAACCGCACCAGCCCCGCCGTCGGCGCGCTGAGGCCGGTGGCGATGCAGCGCCGTTCGGGTTCGTCCCGCGTCCGGGCGGCGCCGCCACGGGTCATCGCGCCTCCTTACCCGGCCGCTTCCACCGATTCCGCCTCGGCGGTCTCGGCGGCGACCAGATCCTCGGGGTCGACCCAGCCCAGCATGACGCGGGCGGTCATCACCATGTTCTGCGCCTCTTCCAGGCTGACGTCGAATTTCTCGAGCAGGCCGTCGTCCTTCTTGCGCTGGCCGTCCTCGACCGTCCAGCCGCCGGCAAGCTCCCAGTCGGCGCATTGCGCGAAATCCTCGAGGGTGAGGATGCCGTCGTCGGCCAGCGCCGCGACCATCTGCGGCGTCAGCCCCTCGAAGGCGAACAGGCTGTCGTCGGCGCCCAGCGCGCGGGCGTGTTCCTCGGCGCGGCGGTTCTCTTCCTCCAGCCGGTCGCGGGCGCGGGCCTGAAGCTCGTCCACCGTGCCGGCGTCGAACCCGTCGATCGACAGCAGCTCTTCGGGATCGACATAGGCGACCTCTTCGAGGGTGGTGAACCCCTCGGCGACAAGCAGTTGCGCCAGCACCTCGTCGACGTCGAGCGATTCGACGAACAGGTTGGTGCGCAGCGCGAACTCGGCCTGGCGACGTTCCGATTCCTCGGATTCGGTCATGATGTCGATGTCGAGCCCGGTCAACTGGCTGGCCAGCCGCACGTTCTGCCCGCGCCGCCCGATGGCCAGCGAAAGCTGTTCGTCGGGCACCACCACCTCGATGCGGCCGGCGTCCTCGTCGATCACCACCTTCGACACCTCGGCCGGTTGCAGCGCGTTCACCAGGAACGTGGCCTGATCCTCGTTCCACGGGATGATGTCGATCTTCTCGCCCTGAAGCTCGTTCACCACCGCCTGCACGCGCGAGCCGCGCATGCCGACGCAGGCGCCCACCGGGTCGATCGAGGAATCATACGAGATCACCGCGATCTTGGCGCGCGAACCGGGATCGCGCGCGACCGCCTTGATCTCGATGATGTTGTCGTAGATCTCGGGCACCTCCATGCGGAACAGCGCCGACATGAACTCGGGCGCGGTGCGCGACAGGAAGATCTGCGGGCCGCGCGCCTCGCGGCGGACGTCCTTGACGAAGGCGCGGATGCGGTCGTTGGGGCGATAGCTTTCGCGCCCGATCTTGTCGTTGCGGCGCAGGATCGCCTCGCCCCGGCCGACATCGACGATGATGTTGCCGTATTCCTCGCGCTTGACGACACCGTTGATGATGGTGCCGACGCGGTCCTTGAATTCCTCGTATTGCCGGTCGCGCTCGGCCTCGCGCACCTTTTGCAGGATCACCTGCTTGGCCGATTGCGCGGCGATGCGGCCCAGTTCGACCGGCGGCACCTCCTCGCGGATCTCGTCGCCCACCTTGGGGTCTTCGAGGAACTGGCGCGCCTGCTCGACCGTCAGTTCGGCCTGGTAGTTCTCGACCGCGTCGTCCTCGACCACGGTGCGCACGCGGGTGAAGGTGGCGCGCCCGGTCTTGCGGTCGATCGCCACGCGGATGTCCATCTCGGCGCCGTAGCGCGACTTGGCGGCGCGGGCGAGGCTTTCCTCCATCGCCTGCACCACCAGGTCGGGGTCGATCATCTTCTCGCGCGCCACCGCCTCGGCGGTCTGCAACAGTTCAAGCTGGTTGGCAGAGGTGATGGCCATCTTTCATTCCTCCTCGTGCGCGGCGCCGCCGCGCGCGGTTTCTGCTGTTTCGTGCGCGGCGCCGCCGCGCGCGGTTTCTGCTGTTTCTTGCGCGGCGCCGCCGCGCGCGAGTTCCTCGTTTTCCTCGTCGTCGGGCGCGACCTTGGCGCGGCCGTCCGGCCCGGTGTCGCCCTCGTCGCCCTCGTCCAGGACGCCCGCGGCCTTGCGCTGGCGCAGCATCTCGGCGATCAGCGCGTCGGTCAGCACCAGCTTGGCGTCCGACAGCCAGTCGAATTTCAGCCCGATGGTGCCCTCGTCGATGGTGATCAGCACCTCGTCGCCCTCGACTCCATCGAGGATTCCGCGAAACCGCCGCCGGCCGTCGATCAACTCCGAGGTTTCAAGCCGCGCCTCGTAGCCGACCCAGATCTCGAAATCCTTGAGCCGGGTCAGCGGCCGGTCGATGCCGGGGCTCGACACTTCCAGCGTATAGGCATCATCGAGCGGATCCTCGACATCGAGCAGCGCCGAGACCGCGGTCGAGATGCGGCCGCAATCCTCGACCACGATGCCGCCCTCGGGGCGGTCGGCCATGATCTGCAACAGCGGCGTGCGCCCGCCCTGAAGCCGCAGGCGCACCAGTTCGAACCCCAGCGCCTCGATGGCGGGGGTGACGATGTCCGCGATGCGGCGGTCCATGGCGGTCTTGGCGACAAGGTCGGTCATGTCGGGTCCGGAAACAAGAAAACGGGCCGCGCGGCCCGTTGCTTCTGTCCGGTGGGGCATCGGGTTTGGAAGCCGACGCGCCGCGTGTTGAGGGCGATATACGCGCGCCCCGGCGGCGAGGCAAGGGGGCAGGAACGAAAAGGGGCGCCCGGCGGGCGCCCCCTCGTCGGCCGAGGGCCGTTCAGCACGAATAGTAAAGCTGGAATTCCACCGGATGCGGCGTGTGCTCGTAGGCGTAGACCTCTTCCCACTTGAGCGCCATGTAGCCCTCGAGCTGGTCGCGGGTGAACACGTCGCCCTGGAGCAGGAAGTCGTGATCCTTCTCGAGTTCCTCCAGCGCCTCGCGCAGCGAGCCGCAGACGGTGGGAATGCCGGCCAGTTCCTCGGGCGGCAGATCGTAGAGATCCTTGTCCGAGGCCGGGCCCGGGTCGATCTTGTTGCGGATGCCGTCGAGGCCGGCCATCAGCAGCGCCGCGAACGCCAGGTAGGGGTTGGCCGAGGGGTCGGGGAAGCGGGCCTCGACGCGCTTGGCCTTGGGCGATTCGGTCCACGGGATGCGCACGCAGCCCGAGCGGTTGCGCGCCGAATAGGCCCGCAGCACCGGCGCCTCGAACCCCGGGATCAGCCGCTTGTAGCTGTTGGTCGAAGGGTTGGTGAGCGCGTTCAGCGCCTTGGCGTGGCGCAGGATGCCGCCGATGAAATACAGCGCCTCCTGGCTGAGATCGGCGTAACGGTCGCCGGCGAACAGCGGCTTGCCGTCCTTCCACACCGACATGTTGACGTGCATGCCGGTGCCGTTGTCGCCCTTCAGCGGCTTGGGCATGAAGGTGGCCGACTTGCCGTAGGCGTGGGCGACGTTGTGGATCACGTATTTGTATTTCTGGATCTCGTCGGCCTGTTTGGTGAGGCTCGAGAAGATCAGGCCCAACTCGTGCTGGCACGAGGCGACCTCGTGGTGGTGCTTGTCCACCTTCATGCCGATGCGCTTCATGGTCGACAGCATCTCCGAGCGCAGGTCCTGCGCGTCGTCGATCGGGTTGACCGGGAAATAGCCGCCCTTGACGCCCGGGCGATGGCCGCTGTTGCCCTGCTCGAACGCGGTGTCGGTGTTCCACGCGCCGTCGATCGCGTCGACCTGGTAGGACACCTTGTTCATCGCCACCGAAAAGCGGACGTCGTCGAAGATGAAGAACTCGGCCTCGGGGCCGAAGAAGGCGGCATCGCCGATCCCGGTGGACTTGAGATAGGCCTCGGCCTTCTCGGCGGTCGAGCGCGGGTCGCGGCTGTAGGCCTCGCCGGTGTCGGGCTCGACCACCGAGCAATGCACGCACAGCGTCTTTTCGGCGTAGAACGGATCGACATAGGCCGAATCGACATCCGGCATCAGCTTCATGTCCGACTGGTCGATCGACTTCCAGCCGGCGATCGACGAGCCGTCGAACATGAAGCCTTCCTCGAAGAATTCCTCGTCGACGATGTCGACGTCGAGGGTGACGTGCTGCAACTTGCCGCGCGGGTCGGTGAAGCGCAGATCGACATAGGCGATGTCTTCGTCCCTGATCAGTTCCATGATCTTCGTGCTCATGAACCAAGTCCTTCGTGCTGAGCGTTGTTCGTCCGGCGCGCCGGGGTCGGCGCGCGAAAAGCGGGGCGGTCAGACCGCGTCGTCGCCGGTCTCGCCGGTGCGGATGCGGATGACCTGTTCGACCGGGCTGACGAAGATCTTGCCGTCGCCGATCTTGTCGGTGCGGGCGGCGGCGATGATCGCCTCGACCGCGGTCTCGACCTGGTCGTCGGGCAGGACCACCTCGATCTTCACCTTGGGCAGGAAATCGACGACGTATTCGGCGCCGCGATAAAGTTCGGTGTGGCCCTTCTGCCGGCCGAAGCCCTTGACCTCGATCACCGAAAGGCCCTGCACGCCGATCTCCTGGAGTGCTTCCTTCACTTCGTCGAGCTTGAAGGGCTTGATGATCGCCTCGACCTTCTTCATGCCGCCGATTCCCCTTGTGTTCGTCCCCGGCCACTGACCACGTTCCCCGCGCGCCCTCAATCCGCTAGGCTGGCGGCAGGCGGGCGCAGGGGCGCCGGCGAGCGTGATTGCCGGTTTTTTGTGCATTGCGGCGCAGAAACAGGCGTTTGTGAAACAGGCAGGCGGTAGCGATGCCCGAACTTCTGACATCTGCACAAATGCGCGCCGTCGAGCGGGCGGCGATCGAGGGCGGCACCGCCACCGGGCTGGAACTGATGGAGCGCGCGGGGGCCGGCGTCGCGGCCGCCATCGAGGGCGGGGGTTCCACCCCCGCACCCCCGGAGTATTTGAGCCAAGATGAAGGGCTGCCGGTGGTCGTGCTGTGCGGGCCGGGAAACAACGGCGGCGACGGCTACGTGATCGCGCGGCGGCTGGCGGAACGGGGCCGGGCGGTCGAGGTGTTCGCGCTGGGCGATCCGGCGCGCCTGCCGCCCGACGCGCGCGCGAACGCCGACCGCTGGGCGGCGCTGGGGCCGGTGCGGCCGCTGGCCGAGGCGCCACGCACCGGCGCGGCGGCGGCGCTGTTCGTCGATGCCCTGTTCGGCACCGGGCCTGGCCGGCCGCTGGAAGGCGCGGCGCGCGACTGGGCGCTGGCCTCGGCCGGGTTCGCGGGCAAGGTGGTGGCGGTCGACATTCCCTCGGGGCTGTGTGCCGACAGCGGCCGGCCGCTGGGCGGGGTGGCGGTGCACGCGGGGCTGAGCGTGAGTTTCCACACCGCCAAGCCGGGCCATCACCTGGCCGAGGGGCCCGCGCATTGCGGCCGGCTTGTGGTCGCCGACATCGGGCTTTCGGGCACGGTGCCGGGCGCGGTGCGGCTGGTCGAGGGGCCGTCGTTCGCGCTGGCCAAGGGCGGCGCGGGGCACAAATACGACCACGGCCACGCGCTGGTGCCGGGCGGCGGGCCGGGGCGCGGCGGCGCGGCGCGGCTGGCGGCACGGGCGGCGCTGAGGGTGGGGGCGGGGCTGGTGACGCTGGCCTGCCCGCCGGCGGCGCTGATCGAGAACGCGGCGCGGCTGGACGCGGTGATGCTGCGCCCGCTGCGCGACGCGACCGCACTGGCCGGGGCGCTGGGCGACGCGCGGGTGCGGGCGCTGTGCCTTGGCCCCGGCCTTGGCCTCGGCGCGCGCGAGGGCGGGCTGGTGGCGGCGGCGCTGGCGTGGGGCGGCGCCACCGTGCTGGACGCCGACGCGCTGACGCTGGTGGCGCGCGACGCGGCGCTGGCCGGGGCGCTGCACGAGGGCTGCGTGCTGACCCCGCACGCGGGCGAGTTCGCGCGCCTTTGCCCCGACATCGCCGCGTGGCTGGCGGCACCGGCCGACGCGGGGCCGGCCTGTTCGCGCCTCGACGCGGCGCGCGAGGCGGCGGCGCGGCTGGGCTGCGTCGTGCTGCTCAAGGGGCACGACAGTGTCATCGCGGCGCCCGACGGCACCTGCGCGCTGCATTCGGCCAGCTACGGGCGGGCGGCGCCGTGGCTGGCGACGGCGGGGGCGGGGGATGTGCTGGCCGGGCTGGTCGCCGGCCTCATGGCGCGGGGCGCCGCGCCGTTCGCGGCCGCGGAAACCGCCGCCTGGCTGCATGTGGAATGCGCCCGCGCCTTCGGCCCCGGCCTGATCGCCGAGGATCTGCCCGAGGCGCTGCCGGGGGTGCTGGCAAGTGCGCTGGCCGGTGTGCCCGCCAGCCCCGGCGCGTAACGCTCAGGCGCAGGCGACCTGCGCGCCGTCGGCATAGATCACCTCGGCCACATCGAAGCGCAGCCGGAAGGCGGCCGGCGCCGGGGTGTCGATGCCGCGCAGCACGCGCATGCCGCTGCGGGTCACGATCCGGTCGCCGGGCGACAGGAACTCGACCGGCAGGGCGCCGTCGGCGGTGAAGACGATCACGCCCAGCGGCAGATCGCCGCTTCGGGGCGCGCAGGTGCCGGGCGCGAACGCGCTGGCGCGGGCCTGGTGCATGGGGTGCCTCGTTGTCTGCTCGTTCTTGTTTGCGGCACAATATGTCAAGAATGGGTTCACGGCGAGCCCATTTTCGGGCCGCCCGCCCGGGGCACCCCCCTGGCACGCACCGATTCCCCCTCGTCAGGGGGCGAATCCTTTGCTAACACCCGGCGTCATTCGGGCGCGCCCCCCGCGGCGACCCGTAGGGATTCTGCGGGTGTGGCGGAACTGGCAGACGCACCAGATTTAGGTTCTGGCGCCGAAAGGCGTGGGGGTTCAAGTCCCTCCACCCGCACCAGAGAGGAAGAGGACGAAACCAAGATGCAGGTCACCGAGACCCTGAACGAGGGCTTGAAGCGCGGCTACAAGATCACGGTTCCGGCCGCCGATCTTCAGGCCAAGGTGAACGAGAAGCTGGCCGAGGCGCAGCCCGAGGTCCAGATGAAGGGCTTTCGCAAGGGCAAGGTGCCGCTGGCGCTGCTGCGCAAGCAGTTCGGCCAGCGCCTGATGGGCGAGGCGATGCAGGAGGCGATCGACGCCGCCATGCAGGGCCATTTCGAGGCCACCGGCGACCGTCCGGCGCTGCAACCCCAGGTGCAGATGACCAACGACGACTGGAAGGAAGGCGACGATGTCGTCGTCTCGCTGTCCTACGAGGCGTTGCCCGAGATCCCCGAATTCGACCTCGCGTCGCTGAAACTCGAACGGCTGGTGGCCAAGGCCGACGAGGCCGCCGTGGACGAGGCGCTCAAGAACCTGGCCGAGAACGCCCAGAACTTCGAAAAGCGGCGCAAGGGCACCAAGGCCAAGGACGGCGATCAGGTGGTGATCGACTTCCTCGGCAAGATCGACGGCGAAGCGTTCGACGGCGGCGCGGCCGAGGATTATCCGCTGGTGCTTGGCTCCAACTCGTTCATTCCGGGCTTCGAGGAACAGCTTGTCGGCGCGAAGGAAGGCGACGAGACCGCCGTCACCGTCACCTTCCCCGAGAACTACGGCGCCAAGCATCTTGCCGGCAAGGAGGCGGTGTTCGATGTCACCGTCAAGGAGGTTCGCGCGCCCAAGCCGGCCGAGATCGACGACGAACTGGCGAAGAAATTCGGCGCCGACGACCTTGCCGCGCTCAAGACCCAGATCACCGAGCGGCTGGAGGCCGAATACCAGGGCGCCGCGCGCGCGGTGGCCAAGCGCCGGCTGCTCGATGCGCTCGACGAGCAGGTGAAGTTCGACCTGCCGCCGGCGCTGGTCGAGGCCGAGGCGAAGCAGATCGCGCACCAGCTCTGGCACGAGGAACATCCCGAACACGAGGGCCACGACCACGACTCGGTCGAGCCCGACGACGAGCACTGGAAGCTGGCCGAACGGCGGGTGCGCCTTGGCCTGCTGCTGGCCGAGGTCGGGCGCAAGGCCGAGGTGCAGGTGTCCGACTCCGAGATGACGCAGGCGGTTCTGGCGCAGGCGCGCCAGTATCCCGGGCAGGAGCGGCAGTTCTTCGAATTCGTGCAGAAGAACCCCGGCGTGCAGCAGCAGCTTCGCGCGCCGATCTTCGAGGACAAGGTCGTCGACCACATCTTCGCCGTCGCCCAGGTGACCGAGCGCGAGGTCGACAAGGACGAGCTTCAGAAGGAAGTCGAGGCGCTCGACGAGATCTGAGCCGCCGGGCACGATCCGAAGGGGCCGGTTCGCCGGCCCCTTTCGCGTTTCACGGGGTCGCGAACTCGGCCCGGGTGTAGCCTTGGAGGTATAGCAGCGCCGTCAGGTCGCCGTGGTTGATGCGCAGGTCGCATTGCGCGGCCACCGCGGGCCTGGCGTGCAGCGCAACGCCGGCGCCGGCCAGCGCCAGCATGCCAAGATCGTTCGCGCCGTCGCCCACCGCCAGCGCCGCCTCGGGCGAAATCCCCAGCCGCGTGCACAGATCCTCCAGCGCCGCGACCTTGGCGGCGCGGCCCAGGATCGGCTCGGCCACCCGCCCCGTCAGCCTGCCGTCGGCCACCTCCAGATTGTTGGCGCGATGCTCGTCGAAGCCCAGCCGCGCCGCCACCGGCCCGGTGAAGGCGGTGAACCCGCCCGAAACCAGCGCCGTGTGCGCACCGTGGGCGCGCATCGTCGCCACCAGCACCGCGCCGCCCGGCGCAGGGGTGATGCGGGTTTCCAGCACCCGCGCGATCACCGCCTCGGGCAGGCCGGCCAGCAGGCCCACGCGCTCGCGCAGCGCGCCCTCGAAATCCAGCTCGCCGTTCATGGCGCGGGCGGTGATCGCGGCCACGCGCGGGCCGACGCCGGCCTCGGCGGCCAGCTCGTCGATGCATTCCTGCGCGATCATGGTCGAATCCATGTCCGCCAGCAGCAGCCGCTTGCGCCGCCCCTCGGCCGGCTGCACCGCGAGGTCGATGCCCAGCCGCTGCATCTCGTCCCACACCGGCCACAGGTTGCCGGGCACCGCGGGCAGCGGGAACTCCGCCGCCTCGCCCGGTGCCAGCCAGCGCGCCGCGCCCCCGCCCCAGGCATCGCGCAGCGCGGTGACGGTGGCGGTGTCGAGGCCCGGCGCGGCCGGGTCGGTCAGAAGCGTGGCGATGAACATCGGCCCCTCCGGCGGTTTTCGCGGCCTATCCCACACCCTGCGGCAAGGTTCCAGAGCGTTCCGCCCCCGGCCCGGCCCGCGGCGCGCGGGCCCGGCGCGCGCGGCAGGCAGAGCGGCGCAGACTTTGGGCAGGGTTCCCGGGTTCGAGGCGCAGAACCCGCAACCGGCCGCCGCGATCATGCCAGCAAGCGCCATGTCGTGAGGGCGCAGCGGCCACCGGGCGGGTTCTGGCAGGGTCGGCCTCGGGATGCTCCGCAAGGACGCCGCCGATGCCCGATTTCCCGACCATCCTGGCGCCCGGCGCCACCGACGCCGGTCGCCCCGGGGCGGCGGCCGCGCGGCGCCATGACCCGCGCCGATCGGCGTCCGGCCGATTGCCGCAGCGGCCGGCGCGGGCTATGGCAGGGGCACGAACCGGCAAGGAGGGCGCGCGATGATCCTGTGTTGCGGCGAGGCGCTGATCGACATGCTGCCACGGAAAAGCGAGGCGGGCGAGGATGCCTTCGCCCCCTACGCCGGCGGCGCGGTGTTCAACACCGCGATCGCGCTGGGCCGGCTGGGGGCGCCGGCGCGCTTCTTCTCGGGCCTCTCGCGCGATCTGTTCGGCGAGATGCTGGAGCGGGTGCTGACGGCCTCGGGCGTCGATGCCACGCTGGCCGCGCGCTCGGACCGGCCGACCACGCTGGCCTTCGTGCGGCTGGCCGACGGGCACGCCACCTATACCTTCTACGACGAGAACACCGCCGGGCGGATGCTTGCGCCCGAAGACCTGCCGGCGCTGCCCGAAAGCGTGCAGGCGCTGTTCTTCGGCGGCATCTCGCTGGTGGGCGAGCCCTGCGGCGACGCCTATGCCGCGTTGCAGGCGCGCGCCGGCGGACGGGTGACGATGCTCGACCCCAACATCCGCCCCGGCTTCGTCACCGACGAGGGGCGCTATCGCGCGCGCATCGGCGGAATGCTGGCAGCGGCCGACATCGTCAAGGTGTCGGACGAGGATCTGCGCTGGCTGGAAGGCGCCGGCGAGGTCGCGGCGCTGGCGCGCGGGCTGCTGGCGCGGGGGCCGCGGGTGGTGCTGGTGACCGAGGGCGCGCGGGGCGCGCGCGCCTTCGCCGAGGGCGCCGAGGTGGCGGTGCCGGCGCGCCCGGTGACGGTGGCCGACACGGTGGGCGCGGGCGACACCTTCAACGCCGGCGTGCTGGACGCCCTGTGGCGGGCCGGCGCGCTGGACAAGGGCGCGCTGGCCGCCGGCCTGGGCGACGAGGTGCTGCGCGGGGCGCTGGCGCGCGGGGTGGCGGCGGCGGCGATCACCGTCTCGCGCCCCGGGGCCAACCCGCCGTGGGCGCACGAGCTGGCCTGATGCGGGCGCTGGTGCAGCGCGTCACCGGGGCGTCGGTCGCGGTGGGCGGCGCGGTGGTGGGCGAGATCGGCGCGGGCCTCGTGGTGCTGGTCTGCGCGATGCGCGGCGATACCGAGGCCGAGGCCGAGCGGCTGGCCGGCAAGGTTGCCCGGCTGCGGGTGTTTCGCGACGACGCGGGGCGGATGAACCGGGCCCTGCCCGACATCGGCGGGGCGGCGCTGGTGATCAGCCAGTTCACGCTGGCCGCCGACACGCGCACCGGCAACCGCCCCGGCTTTTCCGACGCCGCCCCGCCCGAGGTGGGCGAGCGGTTGTATCTGCACTTCGCCGGGGCGTTGCAGGGGCTGGGCGTGCCGGTGGCCACCGGCCGCTTCGGTGCCGACATGGCGGTGAGCCTGGTCAACGACGGCCCGGTGACGATCTGGCTCGATGTGCCGCCGGCGGCGTAGGGCGCGCGGCCCCGCATCGCCCGGAAGATGGGCAATATCGCCCATCCCGCGGGCAGGCGACCGGCGGGTGCATCCCGGCCGCCACGACGGCGCGGAAATCGCCGCGGCGGGCTTGTTGCGGCGGCGGGGCACCTCTACATGGCGGCCATGCCCGGCCTCATCCCTTCCCGCCTTCTGCCCGCCCGCCTGCGCCCCGTTCTGGTGCCGGTCTTGCGGCTTTCGGGCATGATCGGCGCCGGCAACCGCCCCGGCAGCCTGTCCGACGCCACCTTCGCGCCGCTGATCGAGCGCGCGTTTCGCGGCCGGCCGGCGGCGGTGGCGCTGATGGTCAACTCGCCCGGCGGCTCGGCGGTGCAATCGTCGCTGATCGCGGCGCGGATCCGCCGGCTGGCGGACGAGAAAAAGGTGCCGGTGCACGCCTTCGTCGAGGATGTCGCGGCCTCGGGCGGCTACTGGCTGGCTAGTGCGGCCGACGATATCTGGGTCGACCCGGCCTCGGTGGTGGGCTCGATCGGGGTGATCTCGGCCGGCTTCGGCTTTGCCGAACTGATCGAACGCCACGGGATCGAGCGCCGGGTGCACACCGCCGGCCGCTCGAAAAGTTTCCTCGACCCGTTCCGCCCCGAGCGCGAGGAAGACGTCGCCCGCCTGCGCGCGCTGATCGAGCCGATGCACGAGGTGTTCATCGCCCATGTCCGCGCCCGCCGCGGCGACCGGCTGGACACGGGGCGCGAGCTGTTCACCGGCGACATCTGGCTGGGGGCCGAGGCGGTGGCGGCGGGGCTGGCCGACGGTGTCGCCCACGCGGTGCCCAAGCTGAAGGAACTCTATGGCGACAAGGTGCGCCTGCGTCCGCTGGCGCCGCGCCGCGCGCTGCTGCCACGCTTCGGCCTGGCACTCGGGCAGGCGGCCGGCGAGGGGCTGGTCGAGGCCGCTGCCGAGGCCGCCGACGAGCGGTTGCTGCGCGCGCGCTTCGGGGGGCTTTAGGGTGAAAGGGGCGGCGCGGTGATAGTCAAGATCGTCACGCTGTTCCTGATCGGGATCGGGGTTCTGGCGATGTTCGGGCGGCTTCGGGTCGGGCGGCTGGGCGACTGGCGGCCGGGATCGGGGCGGCCGGGATCGGGGCGTTTGGGCCGTGCCCGCACCTGCCCGAAATGCGGCCGCCACCTGATCGGGCAGGGGCCCTGCCCCTGCGGCCACAGCCACAACACAAGGACATGACCGCGTGATAGCCGACCTCGGAATGGTGCTGGCCGGGCTGGTGCTGCTGGTGCTGGCCGGCGACGGGCTGGTGCGTGGCGCCGTCAACCTCGCGCTGCGGCTGGGCATCCCGCCGATCATCGTCGGGCTGACGGTGGTGGCCTTCGGCACCTCGGCGCCCGAGCTGCTGGTGTCGGTGCAGGCGGTGCTCAGGGGCGCCCCCGATATCGCGCTGGGCAACGTCGTCGGCTCGAACATCGCGAACATCCTGCTGGTGCTGGGTATCCCGGCGCTGATCTCGGCCATCCACCTGAGCGACGCCAAGTGCGAACACGGCTTCGTGGTGATGATGGCCGCGACCGCCGGTTTCATCGCGCTGGCCTTCGCCGGGCCGTTCACCTGGTGGCACGGGCTGCTGCTGCTGGCCGGGCTGGCCTACATGCTGGGCGACAACTTCAACCGCGCCCGCGCCCACCGCAACGGCAAGCGTGCCGAGGCGCTGGATGCCGAAGCGCTGGAGGGCGCCGACCCGCAGATGGCGTGGTGGAAGGTGCTGGCGCTGCTGGCGGTGGGGCTGGTGGGGCTGCCGATCGGGGCCGACCTGCTGGTGGACGGCGCGGTCGGGATCGCGCGCGCGGTGGGCATGTCCGAGGCGGTGATCGGGCTGACGCTGGTGGCGGTCGGCACCTCGTTGCCGGAACTTGCCGCGACCACCGCCGCCGCCTTCCGGCGCGAGGCCGACATGGCGGTGGGCAATGTCATCGGCTCGAACATCTTCAACCTGCTGGGGATCATCGGCATCGCCGCGCTGGTCGGACCGCTGCCGGTGCCGTCGCAGATGCTGGGGTTCGACCTGTGGGTGATGGCCGCGACCTCGGCCATGCTGGCGCCGTTCATCTACTGGCGCTGGGTGATGGGCCGGGCGATGGGGCTGGTGCTGATCGCCGTCTATGTGGCTTATGTGGTGATGCTGGTGGTCTGAACGGAGGGCGGCGATGGCACGGCGGGCACTGGTCACCGGGGGGGCGCGGCGGCTGGGCCGGGCGATGGCGCTTTACCTTGCCGGGCGCGGCTGGGACGTGGCGGTGCACTACGCCACCTCGGTTTCCGAGGCCGAGGCGGTGGCCGACCGCATCGCCGCGCTGGGGCGGCGCGGCGCCGCGGTGCAGGCCGACCTGCTGGACGAGGACCAGGCCGGCGGGCTGATCGCGCGCGCCGCCGGCGGGCTGGGCGGGCCGCTGAGCCTGCTGGTCAACAACGCCTCGATCTTCGAGCATGACGACCTTGCGACCATGACCCGCGAAAGCTGGGACAGGCACATCTTGTCGAACCTGCGCGCGCCGGTGCGCCTGACCCAGGATTTCGCCGCGCAGGCGCCGAAGGCCGAGCCCGACGCGGCGGGCGAGCCGCTGGCCGGCGCCCTTGTCGTCAACATGATCGACCAGCGCGTGCGCAAGCTGACCCCGGACTACATGAGCTACACCATCGCCAAGATGGGCCTGTGGGCGTTCACCCGCACCGCCGCGCAGGGGCTGGCGCCCGACGTGCGCGTGAACGCCATCGGCCCCGGCCCGACAATGCAGGGCGCGCGCCAGTCCGAGGGGCATTTCGCCCGCCAGCGCGCCGCCGCGGTGCTGGGGCGCGGCGCCACGCCCGAGGATATCTGCGCCGCGCTGGGCTATCTGATCGACGCGCGCGCCGTCACCGGGCAGTTGATCTGCGTCGACGGCGGCCAGCATCTGGTGTGGCGCACCGCCGACGTTCTGGGCGTCGAATAGGCCCGACGCGACATCCGCCACCCTTGACTTGTCCACCCTCGCGCCGTTCGTCACGAAAGCGTTACGATTCTCTTACGAAAATCAATCGCTTGCCGTATGACAAAAAAATGTGTAGCTTTATCAGTCCGTTGAAAGTCTGCCCAAAAATCGGGCAGATCGACGAACCCGGCCGGATTCAAGGGAAATTGCGGCCCGGCCCGGATTTCTCTACAACCTTGTCCACAGATTCCGGGGATGCCTTTTTGCTTGCCGCGGCCGTGCCGCTCTGGCAGCCGAGGCGGGGAATCGCACCGAGGGGGACGATTGGACGACGCAGCGGAAATGCGGGGGGACGGCACCGGGCACGCGGTGATCGCGGGCTATCTGCCGACGCTTGACGGCTCGCCCGGGGTCTACCGGATGCTCGATGCCCAGGCGCGGGTGCTGTACGTCGGCAAGGCGCGCAACCTGCGCCGGCGGGTGGCGAACTATGCCAAGCCCTCGGGCCATTCGGGGCGGATCGCGCGGATGATCTCGGAAACCGCGTCGATGATGTTCCTCACGACGCGCACCGAAACCGAGGCGCTGCTGCTCGAGCAGAACCTGATCAAGCAGCTCAAGCCGCGCTACAACGTGCTGTTGCGCGACGACAAGTCGTTTCCCGACATCCTCGTGGCCAAGGACCACCGGTTTCCCCAGATCCGCAAGCATCGCGGACGGCGCACGGCCGGGGGCAGCTATTACGGCCCGTTCGCCAATGCCGGCGCGGTCAACCGCACGCTGAACCAGTTGCAGAAGATGTTCCTGCTGCGAAGCTGCTCGGATTCGGTGTTCGAGGGGCGGACGCGGCCGTGCCTGCTGCACCAGATCCGCCGCTGCTCGGCGCCCTGCACCGGCGAGATCGACGAGGCCGGCTACGCCGCGCTTGTCGCCGATGCCGAGGCGTTCCTGTCGGGCCGGTCGTCGGCGATCCAGGAGAACCTCGCGCGCGAGATGGCGGCGGCCTCCGAGGCGCTGGAGTTCGAGCGCGCGGCCGCCCTGCGCGACCGCATCCGCGCCCTGACCCAGGTGCAGGCGGTGCAGGGGATCAACCCGCGCGGCGTGCCCGAGGCCGACGTGATCGCGCTGCGCCTCGAAGGCGGGCAGGCCTGCGTGCAGGTGTTCTTCATCCGCGCCAACCAGTCGTGGGGCAACCACGATTTCTACCCCCGCACCGGCGCCGGCGCCGACGAGGGCGAGATCCTGCAGGCGTTCCTCGGCCAGTTCTACGACACCAAGGTGCCGCCGCGGCTGATCCTGCTGTCGCATCCGATCGAGGATCCCGACCTGATGGCCGCGCTGCTGTCCGAGCGCGCCGGCCGCAAGGTTTCGCTGATGGTGCCGCAGCGGGGCGAGAAGGCGGCGCTGGTCGAGAACGCCGCGCGCAACGCCCGCGAAAGCCTCGCGCGGCGGCTGGCCGAGGGCGCGAGCCAGACGCGGCTGCTGGCCGGTCTGGCCGAGGCGTTCGGGCTGGCCGCGCCGCCGCGCCGGATCGAGGTTTATGACAACAGCCACATCCAGGGGACGGACGCGGTGGGGGCGATGGTGGTGGCCGGGCCCGAGGGGTTCCTGAAAAGCCAGTATCGCAAGTTCACCATCCGCAGCGCCGATCTGACCCCGGGCGACGATTTCGGGATGATGCGCGAGGTGCTGACCCGCCGCCTCGGCCGGCTGCTCAAGGAAGACCCCGACCGCGAGGGCGAGGCCTGGCCCGACCTTCTGCTGATCGACGGCGGCGCCGGGCAGGTTTCGGCGGTGGCCGGGATCCTGGCCGACCTCGGCCTGTCGGACCTGCCGGTGGTGGGCGTGGCCAAGGGCATCGACCGCGACGCCGGCAAGGAGGAATTCCACCGCCCCGGCGCGGCGCGCCCGTTCGCGCTGCGCCGCAACGACCCGGTGCTCTATTTCGTGCAGCGGCTGCGCGACGAGGCCCACCGCTTCGCCATCGGCGCGCACCGCGCGAAGCGGGCGAAGGCGGTGGGCGCGACCCCGCTGGACGAGGTGCCGGGGGTGGGCGCGGCGCGCAAGCGCGCGCTGCTGGCGCATTTCGGATCGGCCAAGGCGGTGGCCCGCGCCGGGGTGGACGACCTCAAGGCGGTCGAGGGCATCTCGGAAGCGCTGGCGCAGGCGATCCACGATTTCTTCCACGCGCGGGGCTGAGGGGGCCGGCGCCTGGCCGGTCGGGCATGAGGCGGTGCCGGTCCGCCGCCCCCTTTGCCCGGAATCAAGGCGCGCGCAGCGCGCCGCTGTTCAGTCGACAGACCGGCCTTGCCGCCCTTGCATCCTGCCCCCCTGGCCGCTAGCAGAAGGCGGCCGGATGCGGAGGCGGGACATGGACGATCTTGAGGCCCTCAGGGTGCGCTACCTGCAAGCGGTCGCCGATGCCGGCGACGAGGCCGCGCTGGAATCCGTGCGGCTGGCCGCGCTGGGCAAGAAGGGCGAGGTGGCGCTGAGGATGCGCGAGCTTGGCCAGATGGATCCCGAGGCGCGGCGCACCGCCGGCCCGGCGCTGAACGCCCTGCGCGACGAGATCGACGCCAGCCTGCGCGCCCGCAAGGCCGCCCTGGCCGATGCCGCGCTCGAGGAACGGCTGCGCGGCGAATGGCTGGATGTCAGCCTGCCCGGCCGCCCCCGCCCCGCCGGCTCGATCCACCCGGTGAGCCAGGTGATGGAGGAACTGACCGCGATCTTCGCCGACATGGGCTTTGCCGTCGCCGAAGGCCCGCAGGTGGAAAGCGACTGGTTCAACTTCGACGCCCTGAACATCCCGCCCGAACACCCCGCAAGGCAGGAGCACGACACCTTCTTCATGGCGCGGGCCGCGGGCGACGACCGTCCGCCGCATGTGCTGCGCACCCACACCAGCCCGGTGCAGATCCGCGCGATGCAGGCGCAGGGCGCGCCGATCCGCATCATCGCGCCGGGCCGCGTCTACCGCATGGACATGGACCAGACCCATGCCCCGATGTTCCACCAGGTCGAGGGGCTGGCGATCGACCGCGACCTGTCGATGGCGCATCTGAAGTGGGTGCTGGAGGAGTTCTGCCGCGCCTTCTTCGAGGTCGATCACGTCGAACTGCGCTTCCGCGCCAGCCACTTTCCGTTCACCGAGCCCTCGGCCGAGGTCGACATCCGCTGTTCGTGGGCGGGCGGGCAGCTCAAGATCGGCGAGGGCGACGACTGGATGGAGATCCTCGGCAGCGGCATGGTGCACCCGAAGGTGCTGGCCGCCGCCGGGGTAGACCCCGGCCAATGGCAGGGCTTCGCCTTCGGCATGGGGATCGACCGCATCGCGATGCTGAAATACGGCATCCCCGACCTGCGCGCCTTCTTCGAAAGCGACCTGCGCTGGCTGCGCCACTACGGCTTTTCCGCGCTCGACGTGCCGACGCTGGCGGCCGGGCTGTCGCGCTAGGGCAGGTCGCGCAAAACCGGGAACCGGTCTTGCGCTTCTCGGACATGTGAAATCAGAAGGCTGGAGCGGGTCGCGTGAATGCGAATGAACGCGATCCGCTCTAGGTGCGCGTCAGACCTGCATTTCCTTGAGCGCGGTCAGCCGCACGCCGGGATAATCGCGGCCCACCCGGTCGATGTCCCATTGCAGGCGGGTCAGGAACACCGGGTCGCCGTCGTGGTCGGTGGCCATGTGCGCCTTGTTGGCGGCGGCGAGTTTCTCGACCGCGGCCTTGTCGCCCGAGACCCAGCGCGCCGAGGTGAACTGCGACGCCTCGAAGCGCACCGGCAGGCCGTATTCCTGCTCGATCCGGCTGGCCAGCACCTCGAATTGCAGCGGCCCGACCACGCCGACGATGAAGCCCGAGCCGATGGCGGGCTTGAACACCTTGGCCGCCCCTTCCTCGGCGAACTGCATCAGCGCCTTGTCGAGGTGCTTGGCCTTGAGCGGGTCGCCGGCGCGGCAGGTTTGCAGCAGTTCGGGCGCGAACGAGGGCAGGCCGGTGAAGCGCAGCGCCTCGCCCTCGGTCAGCGCGTCGCCGATGCGCAACTGGCCGTGGTTGGGGATGCCCATGATGTCGCCGGCCCAGGCCTCTTCGGCAAGCTCGCGGTCGGCGGCGAGGAACAGCACCGGCGCCGAGATCGTCATCTGCTTGTTGGTGCGCACATGGGTCAGCTTCATGCCGCGCTGGAAATGGCCCGAGGCGAGGCGCACGAAGGCCACCCGGTCGCGGTGGCGCGGGTCCATGTTGGCCTGGACCTTGAACACGAAGCCGGTGACGGCGGGTTCCTCGGGCGCCACCTGGCGCGGTTCGGCCGGCTGGGGCTGGGGGGGCGGGCCGTAGGCGCCGATCCCCTCCATCAGTTCGCGCACCCCGAACGAGTTGATCGCCGAGCCGAACCAGATCGGGGTGAGCGTGCCGTCGCGGAACGCCTGAAGGTCGAATGCGGGCAGCAGGCCGCGGGCCATCTCGACCTCGTCGCGCAGGGTCGCCAGCAGATCGGCGGGGACGTGCTCGGCAAGGCGGGGATCGTCGAGGCCGCTGAAGTCGAGCGACTGGGCGACGCGGTTGCGTTCGGCCCGGTCCATGATCTCGAGCCGGTCGCGCAACAGGTCGTAGGCGCCGAGAAACTCGCGCCCGTGGCCGATCGGCCAGCTTGCCGGCGTCACGTCGATGGCAAGGTTTTCCTGGATCTCGTCGATGATCTCGAAGGTCTCGCGCGCCTCGCGATCCATCTTGTTGCAGAACGTCAGGATCGGCAGGTCGCGCAGGCGGCAGACCTCGAACAGCTTGCGGGTCTGGGATTCGACGCCCTTGGCGCCGTCGATCACCATCACCGCGGCGTCGACCGCGGTCAGCGTGCGGTAGGTATCCTCGGAGAAATCCGAGTGGCCGGGGGTGTCGACGAGGTTGTAGCGCCAGTCGCGGTAGTCGAACGACATCGCCGAGGCCGAGACCGAGATGCCGCGGTCCTGCTCCATCTTCATGAAGTCGGAGCGGGTGCGCCGCGCCTCGCCCTTGGCGCGGACCTGGCCGGCCATCTGGATCGCGCCGCCGTAAAGCAGGAACTTCTCGGTCAGCGTCGTCTTGCCGGCGTCGGGGTGCGAGATGATCGCGAAGGTGCGCCGGCGGGCGATCTCGGGCGGCAGGGAGGGGGAATTGTGGGTGCGGTCGACCATGGGCGCGTCATAGGCGAGGGCGCGCGGGGCGGCAAGGTGGGAAGGGCGGGGGCGGTGCCCCGTCCGCACGGAGGGCGGCAGCGGAAAGGGTGGGGGGCTCTGCCCCCCACACCCCCCGGAGTATTTGGGGAACGATGAAGGGGGAATTTCCTCAGCCGCGGCGGGCGTTGGTGCGGCGGGCGAGGAAGGCCCAGGCCGAGGCGCACATCGCGTCGGGGCCGCGGCTGGCGCGAAAGCCCAGAAGCCGCTCGGCGCGGGCCGGGTCGGCGTAGTAGATCGCCACGTCGCCCGGGCGCCGCGGGCCGACGCGCCACGGCAACTCGCGCCCGACGGCGCGGGAATAGGCCGCGATCATCTCGTGCACCGAATAGCCGCGCCCGGTGCCGAGGTTGACGACATGGCCCTGCCCGGTCGCCGCCAGCGCCTCGAGCGAAAGGCGGTGGCCATGGGCGAGATCCTCGATGTGGATGTAATCGCGCACGCCGGTGCCGTCGGGGGTTTCGTAATCGTCGCCGAACACGGTGAGTTCGGGCAGTTCGCCCAGCGCCACCTTGCCGAGGTAGGGCATGAGGTTGTTGGGAATGTCGGCCGGATCCTCGCCGATCAGGGCCGAGGCGTGGGCGCCGGCGGGATTGAAGTAGCGCAGCACCCCCACCGCCCAGCGCGGATCGGCGGCGGCGATCTGGGCCAGCGCCTGCTCGCCCGCCAGCTTGGTCCAGGCATAGGTGGAATGGGTGCGCAGGGGCGCGTCCTCGGGCACCGGCAGGATGTCGGGCAGGCCGTAGACCGTGGCCGAGGACGAGAACACCAGCCGGAACACGCCGGCATCGGCCATCGCGCGGACCAGCGTCAGAAGCCCGCCAAGGTTGGTCTCGATGTAGTCGAGCGGGCGGGCCATCGATTCGCCCACCGCCTTGAGCGCGGCGAAATGGACCACCGCGTCGAACCGCCCGGCGCCCAGCACGGCGTCGAGCGCCGCGCGGTCGCGCACGTCGGCGCGGTGCACCGGCACCGCCTGCCCGGCAATGGCGGCGATCCGCTCGGGCACGTCGGGGCGGGCGTTGGCGAAATTGTCAAGGATCTCGACCGTGTGGCCGGCGCCGAGCAGTTCGACGCAGGTGTGCGAGCCGATGTAGCCCGCCCCGCCGGTCAGCAATATGCGCATGGCCCCCCCTGGCGTGATCCGTCCCCCTCAAACCGCATGGGGGGCGAAAGGTCAAACCCCCGCGACGCCGGGCCGGTCGCGACGGCGCCCGAATATTACCACATTTACGGGAAATGTTCAGGGCAGAGAGCAACCGGAGGAAGAGCCATGTCTCTTGGCCGCCGCCTTGTCCTGAGTATTTCGCCGTTCGTCGCCGACGAGATCGTCGAGCGTCTGGCCGCCATCGCCGCCGCGCGCGAGGCGCCCCGCCGCCGCTGCCGGTCGGTGTTCAGAAGTCGGGCGCCACACCGGGCAGCCTGAGTGCTGCGATCAGTTCGCGCAGTTCCTGCCGGGCCGCGAGGTTCGACAGGTTGAGATGCTCGACCCCGACCTCGCGCAGGTCGAGCAGGGTCAGCCCGCGGGGAAACAGCTCGCGGAAGATCACCCGTTCGGAAAAGCCGGGCGCGACGCGGAAGCCGATCCGCCGCGACAGGTTCGTGAGCGCCGCCCCGACCTTGCGCTTGTTGTGCATCTGCTGGCTGCCGAGGCGGTTGCGCAGCACCACCCAGTCGATCGGCGGCAGGCCGGCCTGGGCGCGCAATTGTCGCGCGCTCCACACCATCTCGGAATAGATCGAGGGGCCCAGCACCTTGCCGCTGGCGGCGTCGATCCTCGCCAGCAGGTCGAAATCCACGAAGCTGTCGTTCATCGGGGTGATCAGCGTGTCGGCCAGCGAATGCGCCACCTGCGCCAGCCGGGTATGCGAGCCGGGGCAGTCGATCACGATGAAGGTGCAGGTGGGCTCCAGTTCGGCCACGGCGGCGGACAGGCGATGGTCGAACACGTTCTCGGCGGGGTCGAGCTGGGCGCGGTCGACGTCGGGCAGTTCGTGCAGCACCGGGCTGGGCAGCGCCAGCCCCTCGCGCGCCATGAAGGCGGCGCGGTTCTCGAGGTAGCGCGCGAAACTGCGCTGGCGCAGGTCGAGGTCGAGCCCGCCGACGGCGTGGCCCATCCGCGCCAGCGCGGTCGCGACATGCATCGCGGTGGTCGACTTGCCGCTGCCGCCCTTCTCGTTGCCGACGACGATGATGTGCGCCATGGTTCCGTTCCCCGTCCCTCAGCCCGCCGGAATCGGCGGGGGCGCGCCAGGCCCGGCGCGCCCCCACCATATGTTGTGTTCGCCGGCGTTTGAAGCGCGACGGATCAGAATCCGAGGCCGGCGTATTTGTTCTTGAACCGCGACACCCGCCCGCCGGTGTCGGTCAGCCGCGTGCCGCCGCCGGTCCAGGCCGGGTGCACCGAGGGGTCGATGTCGAGCGAGATCTGCTCGCCCGGCTTGCCCCAGGTCGATTTCATCTGCACCACGGTGCCATCGACGAGCTTGACGTCGATGAGGTGGTATTCGGGGTGGATCTGCGTTTTCATCCCGGTTGCTCCCTCAGGCCTTGGCGCCGTCGAGCGGCTTGTAATTGGCGTCTTCGGCGATCCGCGCCGATTTGCCGCGCCGCGAGCGCAGGTAATAGAGTTTCGCGCGCCGCACCCGGCCGCGGCGGACGACCTCGATCGAATCGATGTTGGTCGAGTAGAGCGGGAACATCCGTTCCACCCCCTCGCCGAACGAGATCTTGCGCACCGTGAACGACGCGGCCAGCGTCGCGCCGCCGCGGCGGCTGATGCACACGCCCTCGTAGGCCTGCACCCGCGAGCGCGTGCCCTCGGTCACCTTGTAGCCGACGCGGATGGTGTCGCCGGCCTTGAAATCGGGGATTGTCCTGGCCAGAGCGGCGATCTGCTCGGCCTCGAGTTCTGCGATCAGGTTCACGACCTGTCCTTTCGTGTGTCACGCGGTTGATCCGCGGAATGTGAGCGCCCCGAGAGCTCTCGGTCTCCGTCCGGGCTGCCGGTGCGCGCTTCGCACCAGGCCCGCCAGAGGTCGGGGCGGCGTTCCTTCGTCAGCCGTTCGGCCATCTCCCGCCGCCAGTCCGCAATCCTGCCGTGGTTTCCGGAAAGGAGAATCTCCGGGATCGCACGGCCCTGCCAGACCGGGGGTTTCGTATACTGCGGATGCTCCAGAAGCCCGGCCGAAAACGATTCTTCGGCCAGGGAATCGGGATTGCCGAGCACGCGCGGTATAAGGCGCACGCTGGCGTCGATCAAGGCCTGAGCCGCGATCTCGCCCCCCGTCAGGACGAAATCGCCCAGGGACACCTCCTCGACCGCGAAATGCTCGAGCACGCGCTCGTCCACGCCCTCGAACCGGCCGCACAGAAGCGTCACGCCGTCGCCCGCCGCCAGCCGCCGCGCGCAGGCCTGCGTGAACGGTCGGCCGCGCGGCGAAAGATACAGCACCGGCCAGCGGTCGCGCCCCGGCGTGCCCTGCGCCGCGGCCGCAAGCGCGGGGCCCACGACATCGGCGCGCAGCACCAGCCCGGCGCCGCCACCGGCGGGCGTGTCGTCGACGTTGCGGTGACGCCCGAGGCCGAACTCGCGCAGCGCGAGCGTCGCCAGCCGCCAGCGGCCCTCGGCCAGCGCCTTGCCGGTCAGCGACAGGCCCAGCGTGCCGGGAAACGCCTCGGGGAACAGGGTGATCACCCGCGCCTCCCACGCGCCCTCCAGCGCCGGGGTGTCGGTGATCAGTTCGCGCGGTATGGCCGAGGGCCGCACCGCCAGCCGCGCGTGCGAGCGTCCCGGCGCGGGCGGCTGCGCTTTCATCGTTCCCGAAATACTCCCGCCGGAGGCGTCCGCCGCCGCCACCGGCGCCTCGGCGGGGGACGGGGGGCGGCGCTCAGCCATCGAACAGCCCCTCGGGCGGGTCGGCCACGATGCGCCCGGCGGCCAGGTCGACCGTGGGCACGATCGCGCGGGTGAAGGGCACCAGCACCGTCTCGGTCCGGCCCGGCACCGCGACCTCGAGCAGGTCGCCGGCGCCGTGGTCGTGCACCGCCACCACCCGGCCCAGCGCCGCGCCGCCGGGGTCGTGCACCGCGAGGCCGATCAGGTCGGCGTGGTAGTATTCGTCGTCGGACAGCGCCGGCAGCGCGGCGCGGTCGACATAGAGGCGCTGGCCGCGCAGGGCGTCGGCGGCCTCTTTCGTGGCAACCCCCGACAGCCGCGCGGCGAACCCGCCGGCCACCGGCCGGGTAAGCGTGACGGTGAAGCTGCGCGCGCCGTCCTCGGTGGCAAGCGGGCCGTAGGTGGCGATCGCCTCGGGCGCGGCGCAGAAGCTTTTCAGCCGCACCTCGCCCCGGACCCCGAAGGCCCCGGCCACCGCCCCCACGCAGACCCGCTCCGGCCCCGCCATCGTGCCGCCCCCGGCCGGCCTCAGCCGGCCGTGGCCTCTTCGGTGGCGGCCGCGGCGGCGGCGGCCTTGTCGGCGCGCTCCTTGGCGCGTTCCTGCGCCTTCTTGCCCGGCGCGCCCTTCTTGAGGTTCGCGCGGGTGGCCTTCTCGACCAGCCCGGCCGCCTCGAGGAAGCGGCGCACGCGGTCGGTCGGCTCGGCGCCCTGTGCGAGCCAGTGCTGCACGCGATCGAGATCCATGCGGATGCGGTTCTCGTCGTCCTTGGCCAGCAGCGGGTTGTAGGTGCCCAGCTTTTCAAGGAAGCGGCCGTCGCGGGGCATCCGGCTGTCGGCGATGACGATCGAGTAATGCGGGCGTTTCTTGGAACCGCCGCGGGCGAGTCGGATCTTGGTTGCCATGGGTTTCTCCTTTTCGATGGCAGGGGGGCCGGCGAGGGCCCGGGTGCGCGTCTATTTCAGGTGTTGCTCGTGGTGACGGATAACTTCCGAGATGATGAAGCCAAGGAACTTGCGGGCGAAGGCAGGGTCGAGCCCGGCCTCGTCCGCAAGCCGTTCGAGCCGCGCGATCTGCTCGGCCTCGCGCGCCGGGTCCGAGGGCGGCAGGTCGTGCGCGGCCTTGAGCCGGCCGACCGCCTGGGTGCGGGCGAAGCGCTCGGCCAGGGTGTAGACCAGGATCGCGTCAAGCCGGTCGATGGCGGCGCGATGCTCGGCCAGAAGGGCGGCGGCGCGGGCGGCGGTGTCGGTCATCGCGGGCGGTCCTGGGTGCGGAGAGGGCGGCCTGAGTATTTGCGCCAAGGTGAAGGACGGACGATCATGCGCGCGCCTCCGGGGCGGGGTGGCGGAAGACGAGGGTGCCGGCTTCGGGCGCGGCGGCGGCCGGGTCGCGCACCGCGCCCAGCCGTTCGGCCAGCGCGATCGAGCGGGCGTTGTCGGGGTCGATGTAGCTGACCAGCGCGACGAGGCCGCGGGCGCGCGCCGCCCAGGCACGCACCGCGCGGGCCGCCTCGGCGGCGAAGCCATGGCCCTCGGCCGCGGGCAGCAGCGCCCAGCCAAGCTCGACCTCGGGAAAGCCCGGCGGGTGGTTCAGCGCCACCTCGCCAAGATAGCGGCCGTCGTCCCGCGCGGTGACCGACCAGCCGCCGAAGCCCAGCAGCGACCAGCCGGCCAGCACCTCGCAGAACATCGACCACGCCTGCCGGCGGGTGAACGGCCCGCCCATGTGGATGGCGCGGGCGTCTTCCATGATCGTGGCGAAGGCGGCGAAATCGTCCGCCACCGGCGCGCGCAGCACCAGCCGCGCGGTGTCGAGCACCGGGATATCGGCGGAACGCGGAATCATGCGCAGACCTCGGGGGCGGGGTGGCGGTAGACCACATGCGCGTCGCCGTCGTGGCGGGGTGCGGCGGGGTCGGGGAAGGCGCCCAGCCGCTCGGCCAGCGCGATCGAGCGGGCGTTCGAGGGCGCGATGTAGCTGACCGCGGTGCACCAGCCGAGGTCGCGGTAGGCGTGGGCGCGGGCGGCGCGGGCGGCCTCGAGCATCAGGCCGCGGCCCTCCAGCGACGCCTCCCACAGCATCCAGCCGATCTCGGGCTCCGGCCAGCCCTCGGGGAACCACGGGCCGGTGAGGCCCACCGCCACCTCGTGCCCCCTGGGCACGATCGCGAACGACCCCCAGCCGCGCAGCGACCAGTGGCCGATGACGGTGCCCAGCACCCGCCATGCCCGCTCGCGGTCCACCGGGCCGCCGACATGGACCGAGCGCGGGGTGGCGAAGAAGGCGGCGAAGGCCTCGTAGTCCTGCGCCGCCGGCACCCGCAGGGTCAGCCGCGGGGTCTCCAGCACCGGCGGCCAGCCGGCCGTGGCGGCGGGCGCCGCGCCGGGGCGCGGCGGGGCCATCGCGGCGGGCGGGCGGCGGCGGAACAGCGCGCGGATCATCGCGCACCCCGCGCGGGGGCGCGGCGCCGGGATGGGCGGGCGCGGACGTGCGAGGGCGCGCGCGAGGGGGCGTCCCGGGGGGCGGGCACGGCGATCATTTCTTCTTGCCGAAGCCCGACAGGCCCGGCGGCAGCGGCATCCCGCCGCCACCTTGGGGAAAGCCGGGCGGCAGGGCGCCGGCGCCCGGCGGCAGGCCGCCGGCCATGCCGCCGCCCTTGCCCAGAAGCGCGCCCAGCCCGCCGCGCATCATCCCCTTCTTGCCCATCTTGCCCATCTTCTTCATCACGTCCGCCATCTGGCGGTGCATCTTGAGAAGCCGGTTCAGTTCCGCCACGTCCAGCCCGGCGCCGGCGGCGATGCGCTTCTTGCGGCTGGCCTGGAGGATGTCGGGATTCGCGCGCTCGCGCCGGGTCATCGAGTTGATCAGCGCGATCTGGCGGCGCAGCACCTTGTCGTCGAAGCCGGCCTGCTCGATCTGCTTCTGCATCTTGCCCATGCCGGGCATCATCCCCATCAGCCCCGACATGCCGCCCATCTTCAGCATCTGGTCGAGCTGGCCGCGCAGGTCGTTCATGTTGAACTGACCCTTCTGGAAGCGGCGCATCATCCGCTCGGCCTGCTCGGCCTCGAGGGTTTCCTGCGCCTTCTCGACCAGCGCCACGATGTCGCCCATGCCGAGGATGCGGCCGGCCACCCGCTCGGGCTCGAACGCCTCGAGCGCGTCGGTCTTCTCGCCCAGCCCGACGAAGCGGATCGGCTTGCCGGTGACCGCGCGCATCGACAGCGCCGCGCCGCCGCGCCCGTCGCCGTCCATCCGCGTCAGCACCACGCCGGTGATCCCGACCTTGCCGTCGAACTCGGTGGCGACGTTGACCGCGTCCTGCCCGGTGAGGCCATCGACCACCAGCAGGGTTTCGCGCGGCCGGGCGATGTCGCGCACCGCCTGCACCTCGTCCATCAGCGCCTGGTCGATGTGCAGCCGCCCGGCGGTATCAAGCAGGTAGACGTCATAGCCGCCCAGCCCGGCCTGCGTCTTCGCGCGCCTGGCGATCTGGACCGCGGTTTCGCCCTTCACGATCGGCAGCGTGTCGACCCCGATCTGGGTGCCGAGGATGGCAAGCTGCTCCATCGCCGCCGGGCGGTTGGTGTCGAGGCTGGCCATCAGCACCCGCTTGCCCTCGCGCTCGGTCAGGCGGCGGGCGAGCTTGGCGGTGGTGGTGGTCTTGCCCGAGCCCTGGAGGCCCACCATCAGGATCGGCGCCGGCGGGTTGTCGATCTTGAGGCGGCCCGGGTCGGTATCGCCGGCCAGGGTGGCGATCAGCTCGTCATGGACGATCTTGACGACCTGCTGGCCCGGGGTGACCGATTTCAGCACCGCCTGCCCGGTGGCCTTGTCCTGCACCCGTTTGATGAAATCGCGCGCGACCGGCAGCGAGACGTCGGCCTCCAGCAGCGCCACGCGCACCTCGCGCAGCGCGGTGGCGACATCGGCCTCCGACAGCGCGCCCTGCCGCGTCAGCCGGTCGAAGACCCCGGAGAGCCGCTCGGACAGGTTCTCGAACATGGCGGCCCTCCTCAGGTCGCGGGCCCCGGGGGGCGAAACGGGTTGCGCCCCCGTGGGCGCCCGAAAGCAGGTGCGCCCCCGTGGGCGCAACGCGCTGACGGAGGGCGATCCCCGCACCGGCGGGGACCGGAAGCGGCGGCGCTTCCGGGGATTGGCGCGGATTAGGGCGGGCCGGCGGCAGAGTCAAGCCGCTCACAGGCAGTTTACGGGGGCGGCGGCGCGGGCGATGTTGACCAAGGTTGGCCCGAGTGTCACAAAACCTTCATATAACTCTGGCAGGCAACATCGACGTCATTCAAGAGGACAGGATCATGGCCGTTTACACGTTAACCGGGGTTCAGGTGACCTTTGACGACCTGCTTGGCGAGGACAATACCGTCGCCGTGGCGCCGGCCACGCTGGCGATCACCATGCCGGACGGGCAGAGCACCTTCAGCTACTCGCTTCTGCCGCAGCAGCCGGGTGACGATTTCATCCCGGTCGACATCCAGATCACCGATATCGCGACGACGCTCAACGGCGTGACCTTCGACGATCTCGGAACCGGACCGGACGAGGTGAGCGTGTTCGAAGTGGTCTGGGGCGGCGGCAATCGCTCGGTCGTGCTCGACCTCTTCTTCGAGCAGGGAAACACCATCGGGATCGACCATTTCTTCCCGATCGGCGGCACGCCGCTGCCCGCGATCAACACGGTGGCCGACTTCCAGGCATTCGAGCAGTCGATCACGGGTTTCAACGTCCCCACAGGCGCGTTCGCCCCGGGCACGCCGATCGAACTGTCGTCGCTTGCGGGGGTTGTGGTCACCGACACGCCGGCACCCGAACCGATCCCGGGCGAATCGTTCACCGGAACCGACGGCCCCGACACGCTGACCGGCGGCGATGGGCCCGACACGATCGTCGGCGGTGCCGGTGACGACAGCCTGACGGGCGGCACCTCGACGGACGACCTGCGCGACCAGATCTTCGGCGGCGATGGCGACGACACGCTCGACGGCGGCTACGGCAACGACGAACTTCGGGGCGACGCCGGCAACGACATCCTGCGCGGCGGCTTCGGCGTCGACAACCTGTTCGGCGGCACCGGCGACGACAACATCAACGGCGCGGCGTTCTCGGATCTGGTGTTCGGCGGCGCCGGCAACGACACCGTCAACGGCGGCTTCGGCTTCGACCGGATCAACGGCGGCGACGGCGCGGACACGTTCTTCCACCTCGGGGTGCCCGACCACGGCTCGGACTGGATCCAGGACTTCAGCCATGCCGAGGGCGACGTGCTGTTCTTCGGGCAGGCCGGGGCGACGGCGGACGA
>Ga0209024_1000086_pt1 | contig 190812 bp, 185 predicted proteins | sample AutmiccommunBRH5_FD_187380 | JGI IMG/M metagenome (GOLD analysis project Ga0209024, IMG submission 187380) | Deep subsurface microbial communities from Mt. Terri, Switzerland - Autotrophic microbial communities BRH/5 (SPAdes) (version 2) | ecosystem: Environmental > Aquatic > Deep subsurface >...
TGCTGCCCCGTCGGTGTCGAGGATCTCGAAGCCGATCGTCATGCGCCCTCCCGCGCCAGCAGGCAGGCGTCGCCATAGGAAAAGAACCGGTAGCCCGTCCGGATCGCGTGCTCGTATGCCGCCAGGATGCGCTCGCGGCCGACGAAGGCCGAGACCAGCATCAGCAGGGTCGAGCGCGGCAGGTGGAAGTTGGTCAGCAGCAGGTCCACTGCCTTGAAACGGTAGCCGGGGGTGATGAACAGCTCGGTGTCGCCGGACCAGGCCGGCACGTTGCCGTCGGCGCCTGCCGCCGCCTCCAGCACGCGCAGCGTCGTGGTGCCGGTAGCGACGATCCGGCCGCCGGCCGCCCGGGTCTCGGCGATCAGCGCGGCGGTTGCCGCCGGCACCTCGCCCCACTCGCTGTGCATGACGTGGTCGGCGGTGTCGTTGGCCTTGACCGGGAGAAAGGTGCCGGCGCCGACATGCAGCGTGACCAGCGCGCGCCGGATGCCGCGCGATTCGATGCGCGCCAGCAGATCCGGCGTGAAGTGCAGGCCGGCGGTCGGCGCCGCGACCGCGCCGTCGCGGGCGGCGAACAGCGTCTGGTAGTCATGCGCATCGTCCTCGGGATCCGCCGAAGCGCGCTTGATGTAAGGCGGCAGCGGCATGCGGCCATGCGCGACCAGCGCCGTCATCAGCTCGGGTCCGGCGCGATCGAAGGCGAGGGTGACCTCGCCGGCCTCGCCCTTGGCGGTCACGTCGGCAGACAGGTCTTCGGCGAACCGGATGCGGTCACCGGGGCGCAGCTTCTTGGCCGGCCGGGCGAATGCCCGCCACACCGCGTCGGCCTCGCGCTTGTGCAGGGTCACCTCGATCTTCGCATCGCCGCGCCGCCCGTCGAGCCGGGCCGGAATGACCCGGGTGTCGTTGGCCAGCAGCAGGTCGCCGGGACGCAGGAGGTCCGGCAGGTCCGCCACTGTGCGATCCGCCAGCCGCGGCCCCGTCAGGTCGAGCAGCCTCGCGGCATCGCGCGGCCGCGCCGGAAAGCGGGCGATGCGGTCGTCGGGCAGGTGGTAGTCGAACAGGTCGACGCGCATCAGGCCCGGCTGCGCTCCGCCTGCTGCCATTCGCGGGGCAGGAGCGACAGGAACGCCCGGAACGGCACCAGCAGCAGCGCAGCCATCGCCAGCTTCGCACCGTAGTCGCCGATCGCCAGGGTGACCCATGGCACCTCGGTGAAGGCGAAGGCGGCGCTGAAGAACACTGCGGTGTCGAGCGCCGAGGCGATCAGCGACGACACGATCGGCGCCTTCCACCAGCTCTGACGGCGCAGCCGGTCGAAGATCCAGATGTCGAGCAGCTGCGCCAGCAGGAACGCCGAGCCGGAGGCGAGCGCGATCCGCACGTCGGCGAAGATGACCGACAGCGCCACGCCGACCGCGAAGCCGACATACACCACCCGCCGGGCCGGACCGGCGCCGAGGATCCGGTTGGTCAGGTCGGTGACCAGAAAGGCCAGCGGATAGGTGAAGGCGCCCCAGGTCAGCCAATCGCCGATCGGGTAGCCGACCGCGATGTTCGACACCAGGACCACCAGGCCCATGGCCCCGGCGCCCGCGACCAGCGCATTGCGCTCCATGGCGTGCGTGCGCATCGCCGTCCTCCACGAAATTCGGAAAAGCGCGCGCGTGATACAGCCGGTGGGCCGGAATGTCGAGAAATGGATCGATCGGCTTCCGCCGTCACTCCGGGAACTTGCCGTCCAGCACCTGCCAGATCTGGTGCGGCTTGAGGTCCTGGACGGTGACGATCCGCTGCTTCTCGCGCTCCAGGATCGTCAGCAGCGTGCCGCAGTTGCGCTGGCCGACGGTGACGTCGTACCAGCCGGCGCGGCGGATGCCGCTGTCGTCCTTGACCAGTTGCGGCGGGCCGAGTTCGTCCCGCGCGTCCTCGATGGTCCAGTCCTCGACATCGTCATCGAGGTCACGCAGAGAGACCCCGCGGGTGGTCTCGCCGCAGGGCTCGCGCGGCTCGGCCCCATAGGGAGCCAGCCGGGCGAGCGAGGCGCGGTCGGATCCGCACCCCGCCAGCAGCACAGCGAGGGCGAGCATCGGAGCGAGGCGGCTGATCGTCGGCATTGTCGGTCTCCGGTGGTCGACGGCGTCTCCCGCGCGCAATGAAGCGCGTCCCGCGGCGGCGGGCAAGCGCTCACGACGGCACCGCGACGGCGGCGCCCCTCTGATGCCCGCCCTTGACCCCCGCTCCGACCGGTTCCTAGACTTCGCCACCCGCCGGCCGCGATCAGAGCCGTCAAATTGCGGGTGCCTGGGAGGAGAGCCCTTTGCCCGCGACACCCGTGCCGCGCAACCTCGATGTCGACCGCCTGCTGTCGCACCACCGGCTGATGTGGCGGATCCGCGCCTTCGAGGAGGCGGCGCTGCAGGCCAACGCCGAGAAGCTGGTGCTCGGCGCCATCCACCCGTCGATCGGGCAGGAGGCGATCGCCGTCGGCGTCTGCTGCAACCTCAATCGCGACGACATCCTGGCCTCCACCCACCGCGGCCACGGCCACACCCTGGCCAAGGGCGCCGACGCCGGCGCCATGATGCGCGAGCTGCTGGGCCGCGAGGGCGGCACCAGCCACGGCAAGGGCGGCTCCATGCACATCGCCGACTTCGAGGTCGGCATGCTCGGTGCCAACGGCGTGGTCGCCGCCAACATCCACATCACCGCCGGCGCCGCCCACGCCATCAAGCTGCGCGGCGAGAGCCGGGTCGCCTGCTCGATCTTCGGCGACGGCGCGATCAACCGCGGGCCGTTCCTGGAGGGCCTGAACTGGGCGGCGGTGTTCGGTCTGCCGGCGCTGTTCGTGTGCGAGGACAACGGCTTCGCCTCGACCACCCGCACCGCGGCGATGACCGGTGGTGCCGGCCCGGCGGCGCGCGCCGAGGCGATCGGCGTGCCGGCGGTCGAGGTCGACGGCAACGACGTGCTGGCGGTCGACGAGGCGGCGCGCGAGGCGGTGGCGGCGATCCGTGCCGGCGGCGGACCCCGCTTCATCGTCGCGAAGACCTACCGGCTGACCGGGCATACCGCCGCCGATCCCGCGCCATACCGCCCGAAGGAGGAGGTCGAGGCGGCCTGGCGTCTCGAGCCGATCGCCCGCCTCGCCCAGGTGCTCGCCGACGCGGGGGTGAAGGGCGCGGTGCTGGCCGGGCACGAGCGCGAGGCGCGCGAGGAGATGGACGCGGTCTACGCCGACGCCAAGGCCGCACCTTGGCCGCCGCTCAGCCGTGGGTTCGAGGACGTGCAGGACGCGGGCGACCCGCGCGAGGGGGCGTTCTGATGGCGACGATGACCTATGCGGAGGCCGGCAAGCAGGCCCTGGCCGAGGAGATGCGGCGCGACCCGCTGGTGTGGGCGGTCGGCGAGGATCTCGGACGCGGCGGCGTGTTCGGCCAGTACAAGGGCATGGTCGAGGAGTTCGGCCCCTTGCGGATCTCGGACGCGCCGATCTCCGAGGCGGCGATCCTGGGGGCGGCGGTCGGTGCCGCGATCACCGGGACCCGGCCGGTGGTCGAGATGCGCTTCGCCGACTTCGCGCTGTGCGCCGTCGACGAGCTGATCAACCAGGCGGCCAAGGCGCGCTACATGTTCGGCGGCCAGGCACGGGTGCCGCTGGTGGTGCGCGAGCCGATGGGCATGTGGCGCTCGTCGGCCGCGCAGCACTCGCAGTCGCTGGAGGGCTGGTACGCCCACATCCCCGGTCTCGTGGTGGTCTGCCCGGCGACGCCGGCCGACAACAAGGGGCTGCTGAAGACCGCCATCCGCTCCGACGACCCGGTGGTGTATTTCGAGCACAAGAACATGTGGGCGCTGGAGGGCGAGGTGCCCGACGGCGACGTCACCATCCCGTTCGGGGTGGCCCGCACCGCGCGCGAGGGCCGCGACCTCACCATCGTCTCCTGGTCGGCGACGGTGCATGCTGCCACCAGGGCGGCCGAGGTGGTGGCCGGCGAGGGCATCGAGGCCGAGGTGATCGACCTGCGCACGCTGTGGCCCTGGGACCGCGAGGCGGTGTTCGCCAGCGTGGCTAAAACCGGCCGGCTGCTCGTGGCGCATGAGGCGGTGCAGGTCGGAGGCTTCGGGGCCGAGGTGGCGGCGACCGTCGCCGAGCACTGCTTCGGTGACCTGAAGGCGCCGGTCCGGCGTCTGGGATCGCCGCGGGTGCCGATCGCCTACGCCCCGCCGCTCGAGGACCTGCTGCGGGTCACGCCCGAGAAGATCGCCGACGCCGCCCGCGCCCTGGTCCGGGCCTGAACGCCCGCCCGCGCCCCGCGCGGCCCTGAACGCCGAGAGGAAGCCATGCCGACCAATGAGATGACCGGGGGCGAGGCGCTCGCCCGCATGCTGCTGGCCTTTGAATCCGGGCCGATGTTCGGCATGGGCGGCTTCCAGCTGCTGCCGTTCTACGACGCCGCCCGGCGCCTGGGGCTCAAGCACTACCTGATCAACGACGAGCGCTGCGGCGCCTTCGCCGCCGACGCCTATGCCAAGGTCACCGGCCGCGTCGGGGTGTGCGACGCCACCCTCGGCCCCGGCGCGACCAACCTGGTGACCGCCCTGGTCGAGAGCCTGAACGCCGGGGTGCCGGTGGTGGCGATCGTCGGCGACACCCACCGCCTGCACTCCTGGAAGAACATGACCCAGGAGAGCCGGCAGCTCGACATCCTGCGCCCGGCGGTCAAGGAGGTGCTGCGGGTCGAGTTCATCGAGCGCATCCCCGAGCTGGTGCGTCGCGCCTTCGCGGTCGCCACCTCCGGGCGGCCCGGGCCGGTGGTGCTGGACGTGCCCGAGGACATCTGCCACGCGACATATCCGTTCGACGAGGGCGACTTCGTCGTCGACCCGATCCACCGCGCCGCCCCGTCGCTGCGCATCCGCCCCGACGCGACCGCCGTCGACACTGCGGTCGACATGCTGAAGTCGGCGCATCGGCCGCTGATGCTGTGCGGCGGCGGCGTCCACATCAGCCGCGCCGCTGCGGCGGTCACGGCGTTCGCCGAGGCGACCAACATTCCCGTCGCCCACACCCTGAGCGGCAAGGGTTCGGTCGCCTGCATCAGCCCGCTGTCGGCCGGGCTGTTTGGCCGCTACGACCGCATCGCCAACAAGCTGATCGACGAGGCCGACCTGCTGTTCGTGGTCGGCTGCAAGCTCGGCGAGATCGCCACCAAGCGCTACACCGTGCCGCCGAAGGGCAAGACCGTCATCCACCTCGATATCGTTGCCGAGGAGATGGGCCGCACCCTGATGCCGGCGCTGAGCCTGTGGGGCGACGCCCGCGCCACCCTCGACGAACTGCGCGGCGCGCTCGCCGGCTCCGGCATGAAGGAGCGGCTGGCCGGCTGGGCGGCGCAGGTGCCGGAGCGGATGGCGGCATGGCGCAAGGATGTCGACGCCCGCCTGACGTCGGAGGAGCGGCCGATCAACATGGCGCGGCTGCTGCACGAGCTGAACCTAAACCTGCCGGCCGACGCCAGCCTGGTCGCCGACGGCGGCTTCGCGGCGCATTGGGGCGGGCTGCTCTACGACACCAAGCAGCCCGGCCGCGGCTTCGTGCCGGACCGCGGCTTCGCCTCGATCGGCTACGGCGTGCCCGGCGGCATCGGCGCTGCCCTGGGGGCCGCCCATGACGGCCTCGGCCCGGTGGTGGCGCTGACGGGAGACGGCGGCTTCAACATGGTGATGGGCGAACTGGAGACCGCGCGCCGGCTCGGCATCGCCTTCACCGTGATCGTCGTCAACAACGCCGCGTCCGGCTACGTGAAGGCGCTGCAGCACCTGATGTACGGCGAGGGCGCCTACCAGTCCTCCGACCTCGCCGAGACCAACTATGCCAACGTCGTCGAGGCGTTCGGCTGCAAGGGCATCCGGGTCGAGCGCCCGGAGGATCTCGGCCCGGCGCTGCAGGCGGCGATGGCGGAGAAGGGACGGCCGACGGTGCTCGATGTGGTGGTCACCCGCGATCCGGCGAAGATGCTGCCGGCCGTCGACAACCGCACGGTACAGGTGAAGAAGGGCGACCGGGTGGCGTGACCAGGGTTGCGTCGTGAGCGTCAGGCGGCCTGCGGCGGCTGCCGCCGGTATCCGACGACGCCCCGTTCGCTCGCCCTGACGAAGTTCAACAGTTTCAGAGCGTAGTGAGAGTCGGCGTACTGTACTTCGACATCGTCGATGCGCGCCGCCATGGGTTTGGCGGCGACGAACAGCAACCTGAAAACCCGTTGAATCACGGTGATGTCCGCAGCAGACATGCCGGACCTCTTGAGGCCGGTAACATTGATCGACCGGAGCCGGGCGCGGTCGCCCTGAACGAGGCAGTAGGGTGGGACATCCTGCGCCACCATCGCCCCCGCCGAGACGAAGGCGTGGTCGCCGATCCGGCAGAACTGATGGACGCCGCTGAGACCGGCGAGAATGACGCGGGAGCCGATTTGGACGTGTCCTCCCAGGGCCGCGGAATTCGTCAGCCAGTTCCCATCGCCGAGGTGCACGTCATGGGCAATGTGGGAGCAGGCCATCAGAAGGTTGTCGTTCCCGATGCGCGTTACGCCACCGAACTGTTCCAGCCCGGGCTGTATCGTGACGTATTCCCGGATCACGTTGCTGTCACCGATGATCAGCTTGCTCGGCTCGCCGCGCCACTTCCGATCCTGCGGAGCCGCTCCGACAGAGGCAAACTGATAGATCTGATTGTCGTCGCCGATTGTGGTGCAGCCCTCGATCACGACATGAGGCCCGATACGGCAGTTCTTTCCGATGCGGACCGCCGGCCCGATACATGAATAAGGGCCGATAGAACTGCCCGATCCAATATCGGCGCCCTTCGCAACAATTGCCGAAGGATGAACCTGTCTCATGCATGCTCCGGGACAATTCGCATTGTTTGCGCGTTTGGCTAATCTTATGAAGCAGAGACGTTGGTGGGTAAAATAAAGATTTGTTACTCTGTGTTTCTAAATATTGCGAATTGTTTCACGTGTCTGTTTCACGACATCAGACAGTTCTCGTGCCGTCCCGTGTCCGCACGAGTGTCGCGCTCGAACGTTGCCGAGCGCTCGGCTGTCGTGCCGTCCGGTCCGCCGAACACCGCGTGCACCCGGCCGCCGGCGATCTCGCCGCCATCGATCCAGGTCTGCGTTCCACCGGGCAGCGTGTCGTCGAGGTCGATGGTGAACTCGAAGCGCTCGCCCGGGTCGAAGCGCCCGAACGCCATGTTCAGCAGGCGGTCGCCGTCGGTGACCGCAGTGCGGCCGACCGCCACGGCGGTGCCGCCGGCTGGCGCGTAGGGTTGCCATCCGCTCACCCCCGCACCGGCGTCGGTCACGTCGAAGATCAGCCCGCCGCCGGTCTCACGCAGATCGATCTCGACGCGCTGAACGACCCAGCCGGGGTCGCTGGCGTTCTGCAGCACGAAGATGTCGGAAGCATCTTCGACGAAAGTAACGACCAGGCGCGGCCCGCAGGCGTCGGCGCGGCTCTCGGCCGGCAGCATCAGGACAGCGGCGGCGAGCCCGAGGATCGTCCGGATGCCCAGCATGCGGATCCCTCCGTTCAGCAGCGGCCGCGGCCAAGTCGACTTTCCTGAGGGTAGCGACTTCGCGGCACCGCACCAAGCCACCGGGCTTGCGGCTCTCGGCGTCGTGAGGTGCTGCGCGCGTTGACCCGGTCGTCGCACCTTGCTTCAGTCCTTCCGTGCAACACGCAGGAGGACGACATGGCGGACGATGAACTGGTCCGGCTGACGGCACGCGAGGTGGTCCGGCTGCTGTCGCGCGGCGAGGTCTCTCCGCTCGAGCTGATCGACGCCGCGGCGGCGCGCATCGCCGCGGTCGAGCCGGCGGTCAACGCGCTCCCCACTCTCTGCCTCGACCGTGCCCGCGACTTCGCCAGGCGGCTGCCGGCAACGCCGCCGGACGGTGGCCGCGGCTGGCTGGCCGGCCTGCCGATCGCCATCAAGGACCTGATGGACGTCGCGGGCGTGCGCACCACCTACGGCTCGCCGATCCACGCCGACCACGTGCCGGCGGCCTCGCACCCGCTGGTCGAGCGGCTGGAGGCGCACGGCGGCGTTGTGGTCGCCAAGTCCAACACGCCGGAGTTCGGCGCCGGCGGCAACACCTACAACGCGGTGTTCGGCAAGACCCGCAATCCCTGGAACACGGCACTCACCCCCGGTGGCTCGTCCGGCGGGGCGGCGGCGGCACTCGCCACCGGCGAGGTCTGGCTGGCGCACGGCTCCGACCACGGCGGCTCGCTGCGCGGCCCAGCCTCGCACAGCTCGGTGGTCGGGCTGCGGCCGACACCGGGGCGGGTGACCCGGGGCACCGCCAACAACTTGTTCAGCCCGAGCTCGGTGGAAGGGCCGATGGCGCGCAACGTGCCGGACATCGCACTTTTCCTCGACAGCATGGCCGGCGAGTGCCGGCACGACCCGATGACGCGGCCGGCACCGGCGCGCGGCTATGCCGACACCGTCGACGCCGCACTCGCCGAGAAGCGGGACTGGTGGCCGAAGCGGGTCGCCTGGACCCCCGACCTCGGCGGCAAGGCGCCGGTGGCGAAGGCGGTGCGCGCGGTCTGCGAGGCGGCCGCCCGACGGCTGGAATCGGCCGGCGTCGTCGTCGAGGAGGCATGTCCGGACATGGGCGGCATCGGCGAGGCCTTCCAGATCCTGCGCGCGATGATCTTCGTGGTCACCCACGGGCCGCGGCTGCAGACGCACCGGCACCTGATCAAGCCCGACATCATCTGGAACACCGAGAAGGGGCTGAAGCAGACGCCCGAGCAGGTCGCCTGGGCCGAGCGCGAGCGCGCCGCCTTCTACCGCCGCGTCGTGGCGTTCTTCGACACCTACGACCTGCTGCTGCTGCCGGTCTCGGTGGTGCCGCCATACGACGTCGACCGGACCTTCATCGACGAGGTCGACGGCGTGAAGTTCGACAACTACATCGCCGCCTCGATGACCACCTCCTCGATCACCCTGACCGCCTGCCCGGCGCTGTCGCTGCCCGCCGGGTTCACCGATGACGGCCGCCCGGTCGGCCTGCAGATGGTCGGCCGGCCCCATGACGAGGCGGGGCTGCTGGCGGCGGCGGCGCTGCTGGAAGAATTGTCCGGACATTTTCGCCTGCTGCCCATCGACCCGCGCGCCGGAGTCGCGTAGAAGTTTCCTCCGAGCGGCCGTTCCGGCCCTGCTTTTTCCCGTCTTCCTGCCGCCGCCCGGCGGCACTTCCCGTTCACGACCGACCGCAGGGTCATCAGAGGAGAATCCCAGCATGGAAGCAGGCGCGGCCCTGGTCGAGGCGCTCGTGGATGCCGGCGTCGACACCGCCTTCACGGTTCCCGGCGAGAGCTTCCTGCCGGTGCTGGAGGCGCTTCGCCATCGCCGCAACCGCATCCGCCTGGTGTCGGTGCGCCACGAGGCCGGCGGCACCTTCGCGGCGCATGGCTATGGCGCGCTGACCGGCAAGCCGGCGGCGGTGTTCGTCAGCCGCGGTCCCGGCAGCACCAACGCCTCGATCGGCCTGCACGCCGCCCAGCAAGACTCTGTGCCGCTGGTGTTGTTCGTCGGCCAGATCCGCTCCTACGCCCGCGGCCGCGAGGCGTTCCAGGAGATCGACGCCACCGCCGCCTTCGGCACGATGACCAAGGCGGTGCTGGAGCCGGCCACCGCCGCCGAGTTGCCGGCGCTGGCGCGCCGCGCCGTCGAGATCGCGGTCGAGGGCCGTCCCGGCCCGGTGGTGGTGACGATGCCGCGCGACTTCGGCGATGTCGACGTGCCGGCACCGGCCGAGCAGGGCCCGGTGCAGCGCCCGGCGGTGGTCGCCGACGCGGCCGCTGTCGACGCCTTCGTAGCGGCACTGGCGGACGCCCGCCGTCCCTTGATCATCGCCGGCGAACTCGCCCGCAACGCCGAGGCCCGCGCGCCGCTCGCCGCCTTCGCCGCGGCCATCGGCGCGCCCGTCCTGGCGGCGTATCGTTGCCAGGACGTGATCGACAACGCTGACGTTTCCTATGCCGGCCACCTGGAAATCAACCCGGTGCCTTACCAGGCCGAGGCAGTGGCGGAGGCCGACCTGCTGGTGGTGCTGGGCAGCCGGCTCGACGGCATCACCAGCCGCGAGGAGGCGATGCTGAAGGGCAAGCGCCTCGCCCATGTGCATCCCGATCCGGTGGTGCTGGCACGCTTCGCCGCGGCGGTGCCGGTACTGGCCGACGTGGCGCCGACGCTGGCGGCCGTCGCGGGCCGGCTCGCGCCGCCGCCGGCCGACCGACTGGCCTGGCGCGACGCGCTGCACGCCCGCTACCTCGCGTTCTCCACGCCGGGCAGCGTCAACGTCCATGGCGAGACCGATCTCTCGCTGATCGCCGCCGATATCCGCGCGGCGCTGCCGGACAACGCGGTGCTGATCACCGACGGCGGCAGCTTCGCGCGCTGGTTCCACCGTTACCTGCGGTTCTCGCTGCCGCAGACCCAGGGTGGGTCGCCCTGTGGCGCCATGGGTTGCGGTGTGCCCGGCGGCATCGGCGCGGCTCTCGCGACCAACGACGGCCGGCCGGTGGTGGTGTTCGTCGGCGACGGCGGCTTCATGATGAACGGCCAGGAGCTGTCGATCGCGGTGCGCGAGGGCATCCCGGTCAAGGTCGTGCTGTGCGACAACGAGGTGCACGGCTCGATCCTCAAGGGCCAGTTGGACCGGTACGGCGACGAGTCGTCCTACGCCACGCGCCTCGGCAGCCCCGACTTCGCGAAGATCGCCGAGGGCTATGGTGCGCGCGCCTGGACCGTGCGGCGCACCGCTGAGTGGAAGCCGGCCTTTGCCGCCGCGCTGGCGCATGAGGGGCCGGCGCTGATCCGGCTGCTGTTCGACGCCCGCGACATCGCGCCCTACGGCAACGAGAAGGACGCGGTGTAGCGCGTCAGCCGCCGTCGCCGAACAGCATGGTGATGTTGATCCGCCGGTTCTCGAAGCCGGGGCGGAAGCGGAACGTGTCGGTCTCGTGGATCAGCCGGCTGTCGAACAGCACCGCGCGGTTGGCGCGGTGCGGGATGCGGATCACGTCGTCGCGGCGATCGCCCAGAAAGCCGTGGATGAACTCCGCCGAGGTGGCGTTGTAGGTCCGGAAGTCCCACTCCGGCGGTGCCGCCTTGCGATACACCAGCAGGCCGCCCGTCGACGGATCCAGGTTCGCCTCGTCCTCGGTGATCCAGAAGTTCATGTTCACGCGCGCGAAGTCGGCGTGCGGGTTGATGCCGACCATCCCCTGGTCGTAGCTGTAGGCCCAGATCACCCTGACCGGCAGGCCGCCGAGCACCCGGGGCATGGCCGCCTTCAGCTCCTCGGCGATGCGCACGATCAGCGGATCGTTGAAGCCCTCCCGGAAATATGCCCCGAGATATCCGGCTCCCTTGATCTGGTGCCAGAACGTCGAGTTGCGGCACACCAGCCGCAGCGCCGCCAGGGCATCGTCCGACAGCACGCCGTCGATCGTGACGGCGCGCGGGTCGCCGCCGAGGAAGGCCGCCTCCATCGCCGGCCAATCCACCGAGTCCGACAGCGCCGGCCGATCCTCCCAGCCCGATGGCTGCAAACGGACGAAGCGGTTGTAGCTGTTTGCGATCCGGCCGAAGCGCTCCTCCGAGAGCGTGAAGCTGACCGCCTTGCGCTCCTCCTCCGACAGCTCGTTCAGCAGCGCCTGATACGCCTCCGGCTCGTGCGCCAGCGCCGCCGGCAGCAGGCCGAGGCCGCGCAACCATGCCAGCTGGTCGCGGTCGTGCTCCAGCCGGTGCCGGCAGGTAAGGCGCGGAACCGGCCGCACCGGCTCGCCCGGCAGTTCGGGATATGGATCGTAATCCGTGTGGTTGACCGGTCGGCCGCGCAGCAGGCGCCCATGGCGACGGTACACGGCTGCCGCCTCGGCCAGCCGGCCAGCCTCGACCAGGGCGACGCCGTGATTGTAACGCAGGTCGGGGTCGAGCGGTGCCAGAGCCGCGGCCCGGCGCAGGGCTGCTGCCGCGAGCGCCGGTGCGCCGGCCCGGCTGGCGGCGACGCCCAGGGCGGCGTGCGGACCGTCGGCGCCAGGATGCAGCAGCACGGCACGGCGCAGTGCGGCGACCGCATCGCCGTGACGCTCCAGCCGCGAGCGGGCGGTCGCCAGGTTGACGTGCAGGGCCGCGACCCGGGGCAGGGCACGCGCCGCCTGCGCCAGCAGCGGCTCGGCGCCGGACGGGTCGCCACGCTGCAGCCGCAGGACCCCGAGCTGGGCCAGCGCCACCGGGGTTCCGGGCGCCCCCGCCAGGATTTCGCCATAGATCCGCTCGGCCGCGTCGAATCGGCCCTCCGCTTGCCGCGCCGAAGCTTCGGCGAGCGCGTGGCGCAGCAGGTCGGTCGGTGCCGTCATCGCAGTCTTCCCGTCCCGGATTCGGAGAGCGCGATATTGGCGCGGCAGCTTGCCTGACGGGAGTCCCTGGTTGCGAGAATCGCAATACCATAACTCGAATCAAAGGGTTGCATTCAAACTGCGATGCGGCGATGCATTCGCGAATATGCATGCGGGGGGATTGGATGGCTTTTACGCCGAGCGACACGCTGTTCGGGCAGCAATGGTATCTTCGCAACACCGGCCAATCCGGCGGCACCGCCGGAATGGATATCCGGATCGACGGCGCCTGGCTCGATTACACCGGTGTCGGTGTTCGCATCGCGGTGATCGATGACGGCGTATTCTATCAACACCCCGACTTGGCGCCGACCTACGACCCCGAGTCCGACGGAAACTTCGATTCGGGCGAGCCGGACGGCGTTGCGGTCGCAGGCGCCTATTCGCACGGTACGCAGGTTTCGAGTTTCCTCGGCTCGGCGCTGAACGGCACCGGCATCGTCGGCGTGTCCTACGGCGCCACCTTTACCAGCCTGCGAGCGACCAGCGATACCGGAGCCTATGTGGGTTCCGAGGCGGCGATGTCGTCGGCGACCTCGTTCGACGTGACCAACAACAGTTATGGAAATGAATTGTTCGGCCAATCGGCGGAGGCGTTCGCGGCGGTCGAGCGCACCGCCACGGTCGGCCGCGACGGTCTCGGTACCGTCAACGTGTTTGCAGCCGGCAACGAGCGCTATCAGGTCGTGCTCTCGACCCATGGCGGAGAGCAGAACTCGCCCTACCAGATCAGCGTTGCCGCGACCGACGCCGACGGCCGGATCGCCGCCTTCTCGACGCCGGGCGCCAACGTCTTCGTTTCCGCACCTGGTGCCGACGTGCTCGGCGCCGACGGCCTGGATACGCTCGGCTATGCCCTCACCAAAGGCACGTCCTTCGCCACGCCGATCGTGTCCGGCGTCGCCGCCCTGGTCATCGAGGCGAACCCGGCCCTCGGCTACCGCGACGTGTTCGAGATCCTCGGCTACTCCGCCTACGATACCGGCGGCGCACCGCTGACCGCCGGGGACATCTACCGGGACATCTTCGGCAGCACGACGATCCCCGACACCGTTTCGCCGGGCGGCGCGGCGGCGGTCACCGACGCCGCGGTCCGGGTCACCAGCTATCCCTGGACCACGGTGACCAACGGCGCCGTCGACTGGAACGGCGGCGGGCTCACCGTCAGCCATGATTTCGGCCTCGGCCAGGTCGACGCGCGGGCGGCAACCCGGCTGGCTGAGACCTGGAACGCCGGAGCGAAGTCGACCGCCAACCTCACGATTGTCGAGGCGGAGACGCGCGTTCAGCAGGCGATTCCCGACGGCGATGCTGCCGGCATCAGCCAGACCGTAACGATCGGCACCGACATCCGGGTGGAGTCGGCGGTCGTGCAGGTCACGTTGCCGCACGGTGAGATCGGCGACCTGCGGATCGAACTGATCTCGCCGCAGGGCACCGTCAGCTACCTGATCTACAACCCGGACTACGACATCTACAGCGCCATTGCCCCGGGCCGGGCGCCGGACCAGGAGACGCTCGACAACGGCACTTTCCTGGTCGGTGGCGACTCCGCGGTGCTCATGACGACCCAGGTCTACGGCGAGAGCTCGCTCGGGGATTGGACCCTGCGGGTCGCCGACACCGAGGCGGGGACCTCGGGCACCCTGCAGGAGTGGAGCCTGTCGCTGTTCGGCGGCGTCCAGACCGCCGACGACCGCTACGTCTACACCGACCAGTATGCCGATCTGTCGGCGTCGGATGCGGCGCGCACCGCGCTCGCCGACGTCGACGGCGGGACCGATAGCATCAACGCGTCAGCGGTATCCGGCAGCGTGCGCATTGATCTGACGCCCGGCGCGATCGGCTCGATCGGGGGGGCTGCGTTTCGGGTGGCCGAAGGCACGGCGATCGAGAACCTGTACACCGGCGACGGCGACGACACCCTGATCGGCAATTCAGGCGTGAACCAGCTTGCCGGCGGTCGCGGCTCCGACCTGCTGACGGGTGGCGCCGGCGACGACCGCCTCGATGGCGGCCGTGGCCTCGACCGGGCGATGTTCGACGGCAGCTGGGGTGGCTACTCGTTCGCCGCAAATGCCGACGGCAGCGTTTCCGTGGTCGGCGCGGACGGCATCGACACGCTCGTGAACGTCGAGATCCTCGGGTTCGATGACGGCTTCACCGCCGCGCGCGTGCCGACCGGGATCACCGCCACCGGCTTCGACGCCGAACTCTACCTGGCCCAGTATCCGGATCTGCAGGCGAACGGCGTTTCCGCCGGATCGGCCTATTCGCATTACCGCGTCCACGGTGCCCTTGAGGGACGGGCTCCGAACGCGTTCTTCGACAGCAATTGGTACCTGGCCCGGAACCGCGACGTTGCCGACGCTGGCGTCAACCCGCTGGAGCACTACTACCGGTTCGGCCACCTGGAGGACCGCGATCCATCGGCGTTCTTCGACGCCAGCGGGTACCTCGCCGCCAACCCGGACGTCGCGGCGGCGGGCATCAATCCTCTCGATCATTTCCTGCGCTTCGGCGTCGCCGAAGGCCGATTGGCCTATGGCGTGTCGGACTTCGTGCTCGTGTGAGCCCGTCCCGCAAGGTCTTACAGATATGGCCAGAACACCCGGGTAACCGCGATCGTCGAGAGTTCCAGATACAGGATCATCGATGCCAGCATGCCGTAGCGCTGCAAATCGCTGACCAGCTTGGACTTCCGACGCCGAGCCGCGGTCGAGAAGGTGGACCAGCGGGCGGTCACGTACTCGATCTTGGCGTGCTCGGCACCCTGCCACCACTGCAGGCTGAGTATGATCAGCACGGAGGTGACGCTGAACAGCCAGACGATCACGAGCAGGTACAATGACAGTTTGGAATCCGCCCATTTCGAGATTTCACCGTAGGTCGTCACAGCGATGGCGCCGACCGTAAAGTACAGCACGGTGCGCCACTGCTGTTCCTTGGCGAAACGGATGTTGGTCGAGGCGTCGTTGTAGACCGCAATGAACTCGGCGTGGGTCAACTCGTCGAGTTCACTCGGGGTGTTCTCGACCGGATTCAGCGGGTCGTCGCGGACCTCGTCGGGATCATCCCTGGGGGCGCCGGGCTTTGCTGCAGCCGGCGTCGATCTCATCTCCCTGGCGACCATCGCGGCCTCCATCACCGTTGACGGCGAGTATGCGCCTCAACCAGGGATGAGCCAACCAGAACGACAACCAGATATCGGCGGTAAGCGATTTCGACCTACACGGTCTCGTAGTCAATCGCCACGACCTCGACGCTCTGCGGCCCCGCGGGAGTGCGTATCTCGACCACGTCGCCCTCGCGGGCCTTCAGCAGCGCCCTGGCGATCGGCGAGATCCAGCTGACTTCGCCGCGTGCGGTGTCGGCCTCGTCGATGCCGACGATCCGCACGGTGCGCTCACGGTCGTCCTGGTCTGCATAGGTGACGGTGGCGCCGAAGAACACCTGGTCGCGGTTCTTCTGCAGCGCCGGATCGACCACCTCGGCGATCTCCAGCCGTTTCAGCAGGAAGCGGATCCGGCGGTCGATCTCGCGCAGTCGCTTCTTGCCGTAGAGATAGTCGCCGTTCTCCGAGCGGTCGCCGTTGCCGGCCGCCCATGACACGATCTCCACCACTTTCGGCCGCTCGACCCGGCCCAGTTGCCGGAGTTCCTCCTGCAGCGCCCGGAAGCCCCGCGGCGTGATGTAGTTCTTGGTTCCCGGCGGCAACGGCGACGGGGCGTCGGTCTCGTCGTCCTCGACCTCGCCGTCGGTCTCCTTGGTGAAGGCCTTGCTCATCGTTCTCGACCGGCTCCAGGGTCCCCAGATCGCGCAGGGCCGGCTAGTATCGCAGGATGGCCGGCCGGGGCAAACCCGGAGGCGAATTGTGGAGGTGCGGCGGATGCGGTCCCTGACCAGCCTTGGCGAGACGGTGGGCGCCCTGCTGAAGGCGCGCGGCGAGACCGTGGCGGTATCGGAATCGTCGACCGGCGGGCTGGTGTCGGCGGCGCTGCTGGCGGTGCCGGGGGCGTCCGCCTATTTCATGGGCGGCGGCGTGATCTACACCCACCCGGCGCGGCGTGCGCTGCTCGGCGTGCGGCTGACCGACCATCCGGGGGTGCGCTCGTCCTCCGAGCCCTATGCGGCACTGGCCGCCGAGGCGATGCGGGCCAAGCTGGAGACCACCTGGGGCCTGGCCGAAACCGGTGCCGCCGGTCCGACCGGCAACCGTTACGGTGACGCTGCCGGCCACACCTGCGTGGCGGTGGCAGGACCGATCGAGCGGCGCTTCACCCTGGAGACCGGCTCGCCCGATCGCGAGGCCAACATGTGGGCGTTCGCCGAGGCGGCGCTGGCCGAACTGGAGGCGGCGCTGCGGGCGGCCGGCTGAGAGGAGGCCGCCGGTGCTGATCCGCGGCTACCGGCCGGACGACCAAGACGCGCTGTACGCCGTGTCGCTGGCGACCGGCGATGCCGGCGGCGACGCGGCGGCGCTGTACCGCGACTGCAAGCTGATCGGCCACATTTATGTCGGCCCTTATGTCGCGCTGCTCCCCGAACTGGTGCTGGTCGCCGAGGATGTCGACGGCGTCGCGGGATATGTCCTGGGTGCCGCCGATACGCGCGCCTTCGAGGCACGCCAGGAGGTCGAGTGGTGGCCGGCCTTGCGCGCGGCCTACCCCGATCCGCTCGCGACGCCGCCGGAGCAGCGTACCGCCGACCAGCAGCGCTGCCACCGCATCCACCACCCGTTGCGCATGTCCGAGGACCTGCTGCGGGAGTATCCGTCGCACCTGCACATCAACCTGCTGCCGAGGCAACAGGGCAGGGGCGTCGGGCGCGAATTGGTCGGGCGCTGGCTCAGGCTGGCCGCGGATCGCGGATCGACGGGCGTGCATCTCGGCGTGAATGCCGTCAACGAGCGCGCCATGGGCTTCTACCGGGCGCTCGGCTTTCGCGAGATACGCGTCCCGGTGCCCGGGGCGCCTCTGGCGGTGTGGTACGCTATCCGCCTGACGTGACGCGTCGCCACGATCATGGTCATGTGTCGGCGAACAGCGCCAGGATCAGCTGGAAGAATGCATCGGCGGCCGGCGACAGCGAGCGATCGCGGCGGTGCAGCAGGATGATCGAACGGCCGGTCCCGGGGTGCGTCAGCAGGCGGGTCGCCAGGACCGGGTGATCCGCGGCAGGTGCCGCCAACTCCGGCAGGACCGCCACGCCGAGCCCGGCTTCCACCATCCCGGCGACCGCCGCCGGATGGGCGAGCCCGGTGATGCGGCCAGGCGCGAGCGCCTCCCGCTGGATTGCGTCGTCGATCAGGCGCCGGCTGCCCGTGCCGGCAGCCGGAAGCACGAGATCGCGGCCGCCGATCTCCTGCCAGCGCGCCGTCTCCTGCGCTGCGAGCGGATCGTCGCGCCGGCAGACCAGGCAGAAGGGATCCTCCACGAGCGCCCGGACGACCAGCCGGGGGTCCGTTATCGGCAAGTTCGAGATTCCGAAGTCGACCGCGCCGGACTCGACCAGCCGGCGAACGTCGTCGGCCGATGTGTCGAGGATGACCGCCTCCAGTTCCGGGTGGTCCCGTCCCGCCGCCGCCACCGCTGTCGGCATGAGCCTGGCGGCGACTGAAGGCAGGCAGGCTACCGTCACCCGTCCGCGCCGCTGCCGGCCGGTCTCCCTGATCTCCAGCAGGGCGGCGTCCAACTCCTCCAGCAGCCGGCCGGCGACCGGGAGCAGCCGCGCCCCGGCGGCGGTCGGCCGGACGCTTCGAGTCGTTCGGTCGAGCAGCCTGACCCCCAACTCGGCTTCGAGCCGCCGCACCGCGACGCTGACCGCCGACTGTGTCAGGCCGAGCGCGTCGGCGGCGCGGCCGAAGCCGCCGTTCCGGCCGACCGCGACGAACGCCCGCAGCTTCCGTAGATCTGTATTCATGAATGATATTTATGAAACTGATCGATCTTCGAATTTGTAGATCGGCTCACGTCGTGCGTCCAATGCCGGCTCCCTCGATCGTCGGAGACCGACCATGACCGCCGGATCACCTGAGCCATCCACCGCTTCGCCGGGCGGCCTGCGGGTGCTCGGGCGTGCCAACTCCTTCAACGTCCGCAAGGTGCTGTGGGCGGCCGAGGAACTCGGCCTCGCCTACACCCGCGAGGACTACGGCCGCGGTTTCAAGCCGACCGACAGTCCGGAGTTCCTGGCGCTCAATCCGGCGGCGCAGGTGCCGGTGGTGATCGACGGCGGGCATGTCATGCGCGAGTCCAACGCGATCCTGCGCTATCTCGCGGCCCGCGCGGGGGCCGATCATCTGTATCCCGGCGACCTGGTCCGGCGGCAGGCGGTCGAGCAGTGGATGGATTGGGTGGCCTACGATGTCACCCACGCGCTGCGCGGCGCATTCCTTGGCGGCCAGCTGCGGGAGCCGCCGTGGAACAATCCCTGGTTCGTCGAGCAGGGGCGGCGCGATCTGGTCCGCGAGATCGGGCTGCTGGACCGGCATCTCGCCACCGAGGGACCCTACGCCCTGGGGGATGGCTTCACGCTCGCCGACATCCCGCTCGGCCTGGTGGTAAATCGCTGGTTCATGCTGTCGGAGATCGAGCGGCCGGACTACCCAGCGGTCGCCGGCTACTACGAGCGGCTGACCGCGCGTCCCGGGTTCCGCCGACACGGCCGCAACGGCCTGCCGTGACGGGGGCGACGGTCTCCTACGAGTCGCCGTGGCCGACGATGCGGTTGCGGCCGGCGTGCTTGGCCACGTAGAGCCGTTCGTCCGCAGCGTCGAACAGATGCTCGACGTCGAGGGCATCGAGCGGGCAGGTGGCGACCCCGACGCTGAGGGTGATCGGGCCGCCCGGTTCCTGCATGGTCGCCGCACTGACCGCATGGCGCAGCCGGTGCGCCAGCAGGCAGGCGGAAGCATGCGTCAGCCCGTCGCTCAGGACGACAAACTCGTCGCCGCCGTAGCGGAAAAGATGGTCCTGCTTGCGCAGCGTCCCGGCGAGCGCAGCGCCGATCTTGCGCAGCATGGCATCGCCCCGAGTGTGCCCGAGCCGGTCGTTGACGGCCTTGAAGCCGTCCAGGTCGATGACGATCAGGCTGACCGGCCGCCCCGCTTGCAGCGCGGTATCGACGATGGCGCCGCCGCCGGCGTCGAGACGGCCGCGGTCATAGGCGCCGGTCAGGCTATCCCGGCCGGAGTGCTCCATCAGATGCTCGTAGCGCTCGCGGTATGTCAGCGCCTGGAACACGTCCCCGAGCCGCAGCGGTACCGTGGCCGGCGCCGTCGGCGGCTCCAGCCATTTGAGGTAGGCGGAAATCAGCAGGCTATAGACGAGCGCGGCGCCCATCTTCGCGCACCAGCCGCCGAACATCACGTACAATGGCGCCCCGGAGACATAATGAAGCGCCAGGAAGAAACCGGCCTGGTCGAGGCTGAGGATCGCCGCGAGGGCGACGAAGGCGCGCGCCATCGGCCATCGCCGCAGCCAGCTTCCCAGCCGCTCATAGAGCAGGATGATGGCGATCGAATCGATGAACAGCAGCGTGGTGCCCCAGACCATCAGCCAGCCCATCTCATCGACGAACTTGAAGTCCGGCAGGCGGTCGGGGACGGCGGATACGACCTCGTGGTTCCGCAGGATCATCACCAGCCCGACCATCAGGAAGTTGCCGATCAGCAGGCCGTAGATCGGCTGGCGAACAACCGCAGCGTCCTCGCGGATGTAGATCATCAGGATGATCGCCAGCTTGCCGGAGAACAGCACCGTGGACCCCGGCGACACGATCCCGAACGGCAACTCGATGTAGAACACGCTGGCGAGGTAGGTCTCGAGGAAATGCATCACCCCGAGGGCGCACAGGAACGCGCCGAGCCCAAAGCGGTCACGGACCCGGAACAGGCTCGCCATGACGCTGAAATAGACCAGCGCCTGGGCAAGCAACAGGAAGGTGTTGATGACCGTCATTGATCCGGAAGCTGTGGGACGCCCTGTTCACTGCCCGCATCGGTCGGGCGAGCGCATCCTACAGAACCAGTCCGTTCAGTCACATCCGTTCTGCGACTCGATCACAAACGCTGTGCGACATTCCGGACGGTCCGGGCCTGCGGCGCCCGGCCGGGCGAGGGTTGGGGGGCCGGGGTCAGCGCCTCTGCCACCTGACAGAACCGCGCTTCCATCGTCGGTCCAGCGAAGACCGGCTCAGGTGGGACGAAATAGGCGTAGCTGGCCATGACGGTGGGTGTCAGCGCCTGCCCGACCGAACAGAACGATGCGAACACCACCCCGCCAAGCGCCACAAACATCGCCACCGGCGATGTCGCCGGCACCAGGCCACCGGCGATCAGGTTGACGACGTTCATGCCCCCCGCCGACATCGACAGCGCCGTCCCGGCGGTGCCGCCGACGATGCAGCCGAGGCTCAAATCATACTCGGTGACGCCGCCGCCGTCGGACGACTCGGCCATGCTCCCGCGGGGATCCGGAACCGAGAAGCTGGGACCGTACATCTTCGCGGGTTCCAACCCCGTCGTCGCGCCGATCTGCGCTGCCGAAGTCGCCGGCAGTGCGAGCAAACTTGCGAGCGCTACGCATACGCGCAATGACACCCCGCCCATCCATCCCTCCAGCGACCGCGTCGCCAAAACGTTCCGCCACGATACTTGTTGGGCAGAATCAGCGATCTCGCAAGTGCGACATCATGCGCGGCATGATGTCGCCACGCACGATGCGCACCAACGGGTTATGGATACGGTGATCGCCGGGAGGACGCTTTGACCTGCCTCAACGCGCGGAGTTCAGAGAGCTTTCGCCATCACCGCAGATAGCCGGCGGGTGAAGGCCTTGGTGTCGGGAACCGGCTCGCCCTCCAGGATCCGGGCCTGGTCGAGCAGCAGATGCGCGGCGTCATCGATGGCCGGCCCGGTGGCGCCGGACCTGACCCGCTCGGCCAGCGCCCGGATCAGCGGATGCTCGGGATTCAGCTCGAGCACCCGCTTGGCGGCCTGGTCGAGCTGCTTGTGCTGCCGCAGCATGCGCTCGAGGTTCATGTCCATGTCGCCTTCGTCGGCGACCAGGCAGACCGGGCTGTCGGCAAGGCGGTCGGTGGTGCGTACGTCCTTCACCGTGTCGCCGAGTGCCAGCTTGATGCTCGCCACCAGCGCCGTGACGGCACCGGCGTCCGGCGTGGATTCCTGCGCCTCGTCCTTCGGCGTGTCGGCATCGGCGGATTTGATCGACTTCAGGTCGGCGCCGCCGCGGGTGATCGACTTCAGCGGCTTGCCCTGGAAGCCGTCATACAGCATCTGCACCCAGAACTCGTCGATCGGGTCGGTCAGGTAGAGGACCTCGACGCCCTTCTTGCGGAAGCCCTCGAGTTGCGGCGAGGCGGCGGCGGCGGCCTCGTCCTCGGCGGCGATGTAGTAGATCGCCTCCTGGCCCTCCTTCATCCGGGCGACGTAGTCGGCGAGGCTCACAAGCCCGTCGCCGGCACTCGACCGGAACCGCGCCAGCGCCAGCAGCACCTCGCGGTGCTCCATGCCGTCGCCGTACAGACCTTCCTTCAGCACCGCGCCGAAGTTCTTCCAGAATGCCGCGTAGGCCTCGGGGTCGCTGTCCGCCTTCTTCTTCAGCTCGCCCAGGATCCGCTTGGTGACCGCCTGGCTGACGCTGGATACCAGCGGGTTCTTCTGCAGCATCTCGCGGCTGACGTTCAGCGGCAGGTCCTCGCAGTCGATCACGCCTTTCACAAAGCGCAGCCAGGACGGGACCAGGCCCTCGACGTCGTCGGTGATGAACACCCGCTTCACGTAGAGCTTCACGTGATGCCGTCGCTCGGGGTGGAACAGGTCGAACGGACGCTGCGTCGGCAGGAACAGCAGGGCGTGGTACTCGGTCCGGCCCTCGGCCTTCCAGTGGATGGTAAGCCATGGATCGTCGAACGCATGGCCGACGTGATGGTAGAATTCCTTGTAGTCGTCGTCGGAGACCTCCGACTTGGTCCGGGTCCACAGCGCCGACGCCTTGTTCAGCGTGTCGCCATCGCCGCCCGCGTCCCCCGGCTCCACGAAGACGACCGGGAACGGGATGTGGTCGGAGTAGGTCCGCACCACCTGCTGCAGCCGGCTCTTCTCCAGGAACTCCGCGGCGTCGTCCTTGAGGTGCAGGGTGATCACGGTGCCACGCGCCGCCTTCTCGGCCGGCTCGACGCTGTATGAGCCGAGCCCGTCGGAGGTCCACAGCCACGCCTGCTCCTCGCCCGCCTTGCGGGTCAGCACCTCGACCTTGTCGGCGACCATGAAGGCCGAGTAGAAGCCGACGCCGAACTGGCCGATCAGGCCGACATCCTTCTTGGCGTCGCCCGAGAGCTCGTCGACGAAGGCGGCGGTGCCGGAGCGGGCGATTGTCCCGAGGTTGTCGTGCAGTTCGGCCTCGGTCATGCCGACACCGTTGTCGGCGACGACCAGCGTCTTCGCGGTCTTGTCGGCGGCGAGCCGGATCGCGAAGGCGGAGTCGCCGGCGGTCAGCTCCGGCTTGGAGATCGACAGGAACCTGAGCTTGTCGCAGGCATCGGCGGCGTTGGAGATCAGCTCGCGCAGGAACACCTCGCGCTCGCTGTACAGCGCGTTGGCGACGATCTTGAGGAGCTTGGAGACTTCGGCCTGAAAGACACGGGTTTCGGCGGTCATCGCGGGACATCCATGTTCTTGCTGTTGAAGGTCGCGGAGAGCGCGCGTCTCATATGCGGCGCAGCTCCTGCGAACGCAAGAGCATGGATGCCGGCCGGCTCGGTGCGCGGTTTACCTCTCCGTCAACAAGTCGGCGGCGGCACGGCCGGAGCGGATCGCGCCCTCGATGGTGGCCGGCAGCCCGGTGTCGGTCCAGTCGCCGGCGAGCGCCAGGTTGCGCCAGACGGTGCCGGCGGGCGGCCGGCGCGCCGCTTCGGCCGGGGTCTGCCGGAACGTGGCCCGCCGCTCCTTGACGATCCGTCCCGGCGGCAGCGCGGCATCAGGCGTGCCGAGGGCGGCGGCGGTGTCGCGCCACAGTAGCGCCAGCAGCGCGTCGGCCGGCTCCTCGGCCAGCCGGTCCGCGGCGCTGACGGTGACGCTGGCGATGCGGCCGCGCAGGAACAGCCACTGCGCAGTGCCGCCGAGTAGGCCGACGAACGGCGCACCACCGGGCAAGGCCGCGGGCCGGTCGAGGAGAAAGTGCGCATTCACGATCGCCGCGCTGTCCCGCGGCACGACGAGCCCGGGCAGCAGTGCCTCGGCGGCCATCGGCGGGACCGCCAGGACCACGCCGTCGGCGGGACCCAGTTCGACGCTCACTTCGCCGAAGTCCAGGCTCGCGGCGCGGTCGCCTTGCAGGCCGATGGCACGGAGTCTCCGGCCGAATGCCACCGCCACGCCCCGTCGTTCAAGGGTTGCCAGCGCCGGGTCGACAAAGGATTCGGCCAGACCGTCGCGGACCACCAGCGGCCGGCACCAGCGGCCGCCGCGCCCGAGGCTCTTGCGCAGCACCGCCAGCAGCAGGCTGGCGGCGGCAACCTCCGGCTCGGCGTTCAGCGCCGCCACCGTCAGCGGCCGCCAGAGACGCTCCATCAGCAGGCCCGGGCCGAGGACATCCATCACCGTCGCCTCGCGGCGGGCGACCAGCAGGCGCAGTGCCCTCAGGTAGTCGAGCGGCCCGCTGCCGGGTACGCGGCGCCGGCGCGCCAGGATCCACCAGGCGATCCGCCCGGGGTTTGGCCGTACCGACCACGTGTGTCCGACCGCGAGATCGTGGAAGGCGAATTCCGGCCGCACCGGACCGGTCAGGCTGGTGGTCGCGCCGGTCTCCGCCAGGTAGTCCAGGGCCGCTTCGTTCGAGGCCAGCAGCAGGTGGTTGCCGTTGTCGATCCGGCAGCCCAGCGTGCGGTCGAAGTAGGATCGGCATCGACCGCCGGCCTGGCCGGCTGCCTCGTGCACGACGACGCTGCGGCCGGCCCGGCTGAGCGACAGCGCAGCCGCGAGACCGGCGAGGCCGGCGCCGACGACGTGGACCCGTCCCGTCAGCGAGCCCGGCTGCGTCACGGCAGCAGGTGGCGCAGCAGCAGCAGGCTGCGCCATCTCGGCAGAGACACGCGGCGCCGCGGTTCGCGCCATCCGGCCGCCTCCAGTCGGTCGAGCAGCGCCTCGTAGCGGGCCGACATCAGGATCGCCGGCTTCATGCGCTGGCGGCTGCAGCGCGCGATCAGCGACCCGGCTTCGGCGTAGCGGTCGCGGGCCAGCGTTGCCAGTTCGCGGCAGACGCCCGGCAGCCGAGGATCGTCCAACACGGCATCGGGTGCCCGGGCAACCACGCCGTGCCGCTCCAGGAGCTCGACGGGCAAGTACAGGCGGCCGCTGTCGGCGTCCTCGCCGAGGTCGCGCAGGATGTTCGTGAACTGCAGTGCCTCGCCGAGGGCGATCGCCGCGTCCTCCGCCTCGGGTTCCTCGGCGCCGAAGCAGCGGATGGACAGCAGCCCGACCGCGCCCGCGACACGCCGGCAGTAGAGCCTGAGGGTCGCCATCGGCGGCGCGACGTTGCGGCCATGCAGGTCCATTTCCATCCCGGCGATCACCGCCTCGAACTCCCTTCGCGGCAGGTCGTAGCGCCGAATCGCCGGCAGCAACGCCCGGGCGATCGGATCCCGTGGCTCGCCGTCGCCATACAGCCGCTCCAGTTCGCCGCGCCAGGCTTCGAGCTGCGCCTGCCGCAGGTCCCGGTCGCCCGGTTCGTCGGCGATGTCGTCGACGGTCCGGCAGAACGCGTAGACCGCATACATGGCGCGCCGGCGCTCCGGCGGCAGGATCCGCATGCCCCACAGGAACGAGCTGCCGGAGCGCCGGACGACCGCCTCGACGAGGGCCGCCGACGCCTCGGCATCCACTGAATTCGCGCTCATGCCGTCGTTCGCCGGGCGTCCGCCGGCCGGAGAGCCCGGAACAGCAGGCACCGCAGTGCCGCCGTGCCGCCGCGCCACAGCATCGCCGGCCGTGACAGCCGGACCCGTTCCGCCAGGGGATCGCGCTGCTTCAGCTCGCGGGCGAGGGCTTCGGCCAGCCCGAGGATCGCCGCGGTTTCCAGGGCGAGGCGGGTGGAGTGCAGTCGGGCCGGCAGCGGCACGGCCACCTCGAGCAGGGCGTCGACGCCGGCGAGGCAGCGGTCGAGAACGCGGCGCAGGCTCGGGCTGGACCGGGATGCCGCGAGGTCGGCGACGGCGACACCCTCGGCGGCGAGCCAGTCGCCGGGCAGATACACCCGGTCGAGCCGGCGGTAGTCGTCGCCGCAGTCCTGCAGGTGATTGAGGATCTGCAAGGCAGCGCATAGTGCGTCGGCTGCCGGGTAGTCGCACGGATCCTCGCGGTGCAGGTCGAGCAGGAAGCGCCCGACCGGCGCGGCGGAGTCTGCGCAATACGCCATCAGATCGGGCCAGCCGGCGCAGCGGCCCTCGACCGAGTCGCGGCGGAACGCCCGGAGCAGCCGGGTGGCGCGCTCGACCGGAATGCCCGCCGCCGCCAACGCGCGCCCGGCGCGGGCCGCGACCTCCGTATCCGCCGCGCCGGACCGTCCCGCCAGTGCCGCCTCGAAGCGATCGAGCCGGCGCAGCTTCTCGTCTGCCGCCAGTACCGGATCGTCGGCGATGTCGTCGGCGGCGCGCGCGGCGGCGTAGTAATCCAGCACGACCGGACGAAGCCGCCGCTCGATCAGCAGCGAGGCGACCGGAAAGTTCTCGTCGCCGGCGCCCTTGCCGCGCGTCTCACCCACCGCCGCGCTCCGCGACGCGTCCCGCACTGTACTTGGTCGGGAACTCCATGTGGTCGGCTCTCGACAGGTGACGGGACCGGCCCGGTGGCGGCTCCGCGCAGCATAGACGCGGCACGGCGCGGGGGCCAACTCGGCAAGGCCGACCTTCGCGATCGATGGCCGGAAGGAAGGCGGACTGGTGCCTCCGGGCAACCCGCGCATATGTTTCCGACCTGCCGGTGCCGCAACCCCTTGCCAGCGGCCTCCTTACCCGGAATCCTGGGGATGATGGTCCTCGCCGAGCCCCCCTCGCTGGTTACCGCCGTTCTCGGCCCGACCAACACCGGTAAGACGCATCTCGCGATCGAGCGGTTGCTCGGCCACGAGAGCGGCATGATCGGGTTTCCGTTGCGCCTGCTGGCGCGCGAGAACTACGACCGGTTGGTTGCGGCCAAGGGCGCGCGTGCCGTGGCATTGATCACCGGCGAGGAGAAGATCCTCCCCGCCGACGCGCGCTATTTCGTCTGCACGGTCGAGTCGATGCCGCTCGACCGCGAGGTGGCGTTCCTGGCCGTCGACGAAATCCAGCTGGCGGGCGATCCCGAGCGCGGCCACGTGTTCACCGACCGGCTGCTGCATGCCCGCGGCGCCGAGGAGACCATGTTCCTCGGCTCCGACACGATCCGGCCGCTGCTGCAACGCCTGGTGCCGCAGGCGCGGATCGAAACCCGGCCGCGGCTCTCCAAGCTGGAATACGCCGGGCCCTGCAAGATCACCCGGCTGCCGCGGCGCAGTGCGGTGGTGGCGTTCTCCGCCGCCGATGTCTATGCGATCGCCGAGGTCATCCGGCGGCAGTGCGGCGGGGCGGCGGTGGTGATGGGGGCGCTCAGCCCGCGCACCCGCAACGCCCAGGTACGGCTGTTCCAGGAGGGCGAGGTCGACTACCTGGTGGCGACCGACGCCATCGGCATGGGCCTGAACATGGATGTCGACCATGTGGCGTTCGCCGAGGACTCGAAGTTCGACGGCCGGGTGCCCCGCAAGCTGACCCACGCCGAGCTCGCGCAGATCGCCGGCCGCGCCGGCCGCCACATGAACGACGGCACCTTCGGCGTCACCATGGACTGCAAGCCGTTCGACGCCGAGGTGGTGACGGCGATCGAGGAGCACCGCTTCGAGGCGCTGCGCCAGCTGCAATGGCGCAGTTCCGACCTGTCCTTCGCCACGGTGCGTGATCTCAAGCGTACCCTCGACGACCGTGCGCCCTACGACTTCCTGATCCGCAAGCGCGATGCCGACGACCAGCGTGCGCTGGAGTCCCTGTCGCGGCTGCCGGAGGTGATGGACCGCACGACGGCGCCGTCGCGTGTCCGCCTGCTGTGGGACGTCTGCCAGATCCCGGATTTCCAGAAGACCATGTCGGAGTCGCACACCCGGCTGCTGGCCCAGGTGTACGAGCACCTGACGGAGGGCTCCGAGCGGCTGCCGTCGGCCTGGGTCGACGAGCAGGTCGGCCGGTTCGACCGGACCGACGGCGACATCGACACCCTCGCAGCACGCATCGCGAATGTCCGGACCTGGACCTACATCACCAACCGTGGCGACTGGATCGACGATCCGCTCGACCGCCAGCAACGCACCCGGGCGATCGAGGACAGGCTGTCCGACGCGCTGCACGAGCGCCTGACCCAGCGCTTCGTGGACCGGCGGGCGGCCACGCTGTCGCGCCGGCTCAAGGACGAGGACGCCGACCTGATCGCCGCGGTCGGCGAGGACGGCTCGGTGCTGGTCGAGGGGCATCGCGTGGGGCATCTGGAGGGCCTCGACTTCGTGCCCGAGGCGACCGATTCGGCGGATGCGAAGGCGGTGCTCACGGTGGCCCGGCGCGTGCTGCCGGCCGAGATCACCCGCCGCGTCGCGCGCATCGAGGAGGCCGACGATGCCGCCATCGGCCTTGACGACCGCGGCCGCTTCATGTGGGAGGGTTCGGCGATCGCCAAGCTGGTCGCCGGCGACGCGATCTGGCGCCCCGAGATCCGGGTGTCGCGCAATGAGCTGGTCGCCCCGGCGCTGCGCGATCGTATCCTGACCCGCGTCCAGGCCTGGTTCGAGCGCCACCAGGAGGCGGTCGCGCCGCGCCTGCTGCAGCTGCAGCGCTCCGACCTCGACGGGCCGGCCCGCGGCATCGCCTTCCAGGTCCTGGAGGGCCTTGGCGGCGCGCCGGCGGCCGCGGTCGAGACCCTGGTGAAGGACCTCGACGAGGAGGGTCGCAAGACCTTGGCGCGGGTTGGCATCCGGCTCGGCACCGAGGCGCTGTACGTGCCCGAGCTGCTGAAGCCGCGGGCGGTAAGGCTGCGTGCGCAGCTGTGGTCGGCGGCGAGCGGCCGGCACCCGGAGGAGGGGCCGCCGCCCGAGGGCCGGGTGCAGGTGGCGCGAGCCGACACCACGCCGGCGGCGTATGACGCCGCCGTCGGCTATGCCCGGCTGGGCGGCCGCGCGGTGCGGGTCGACATGGTCGAGCGGCTGGCCGCCCTGGTCCGCAAGGCCGGACGCGAGGGACCGTTCGCGATCACCCCGGAGATGCTGTCGCTCGCCGGCGTCGACGCCGAGACCTTCGGGCGCATGCTCCTCGACCTCGGCTGCCGTCCCGTGGCGCCGGCCGAGGACGGCTCCGTCCGGTTTGAGCGGCGGCGTCGCCAGAAGCGCCCGAACCGTGAGCGCCGGCCGCGTCGGCCGGTCGCCTCCCAGGTTGCCGCACCGGCGCCCGAGGCGGCACAGGTGTCCGAGGCCGCGGCCGCTGTTGCCGACGATGCCGGCGTTGCGCCTGCTCCGGCCGTCGAGGCCGGGGCAGCGCCGGGCGACCCGGCCGCGGCCGAACCTGTCGCACCGGCGGAAGCGCGCCGGCCGCGGCGGCGCCGTCGCAAGCCCAAGCACGGTCAGAAGCCGGCGGCGGTCGTGGCGCCGACCGAGGATCCGGCGCCGACTGTCGCTCCGGCCCCCTCCCGACCGCCCAAGCCGGTGCGTTCTGCAAAGCCTCCGGCCGCGCAGCCGCCGCGCCCGCCGCGGCAGCCCGTCTACGACCCGAACTCGCCCTTCGCCGTCCTCGCCAAGCTGCGGTTCGGCAACAACGGGCGATGACCGACGCCGAGGAGGCGGACGCTGAGGCCGCCGGTGCCGGCAGCCAGCGGCTCGACAAGTGGCTGTGGTGTGCCCGGTTCTTCAAGTCGCGCAGCCTCGCCAACGCCCTGCTCGGCGCGGGACGGCTGCGGCTGTCCGGGACGGTCGTCACCAAGGCGCACCAGAAGGTCAGGGCCGGCGACGTCCTGACGTTCCCGCAGGGTCCGCATGTCCGGGTGGTCAGGGTGCTGGCGCTGGCGGTCCGGCGCGGCCCGGCGCCCGAGGCGCAGGCGCTGTACGAGGATCTCGCCCCGGTGCCGGAGCGCCGGCCGGAGCCTTCGGATCCGGCGATGTTCGACCCGGCACCGGCGGTCCGTGACCGCGGCACCGGCCGGCCGACCAAGCGGGAGCGGCGCGCGGTCGACCGGCTGAACGAAAACGAACGCTGACATCCGCCGTCCTGGCGGGTAGCGTCCCGCCCTTGCCGTTTCGACCGGAGATCGTCCGATGAGCTTCGACCTCGCCCGCGCCCGCGCCGAGACCCGCGGTTGCGCCAACCTGGTCCACCTCAACCACGCCGGCGCCTCGCTGATGCCGGCGCCGGTCGCCGACGCGGTGGTCGACTGGCTGCGCGAGGAGGAGATGACCGGCGGCTACGAGACCGCGCGCCGGCACGACGACCGGCTGGAGAACTTCTACGACGCCTCGGCCCGGCTGCTGAACTGCCACCGCGACGAGGTGGCGTTCGTCGAGAACGCCACCCGCGCCTGGGACATGGCGTTCTACGCCCTGGCTCTTGGCCCCGGCGACCGGATCCTGACCGCGGAGTGCGAGTACGGCTCCAACATGATCGCCTACCTGCACCGGGCGAAGCGCGACGGCTGCGAGGTCGTCATCGTGCCGAGCGACAACCAGGGCCAGCTCGACGTGGCGGCGCTGGAATCGATGATCGATGCGCGCACCAGGCTGATCTCGATCAGCCACATCCCGACCGGTGGCGGCCTGATCAACCCGGCGGAGGCGGTGGGCGCGGTGGCCCGGCGCCATCGCATACCCTACCTGCTGGACGCCTGCCAGTCGGTCGGCCAGATGCCGGTCGATGTCGAGGCGATCGGCTGTGACTTCCTGTCGGCGACCGGCCGCAAGTATCTGCGCGGCCCGCGTGGCACCGGGCTGCTCTATGTGAAGCGCGACTGGATCGAGGCCAAGGACATCGACCCGCCGCTGCTCGACCAGCACGCAGCCACCCTGGTGTCGGAGCGCGAATACACGATGCGCCGGGATGCCCGCCGCTTCGAGAACTGGGAGTGCTTCTTCGCCGGCAAGGCGGCGCTGGGCACTGCCATCGACTACGCCCTCGGCTGGGGGATGGAGGCGATCCGGGAACGGGTGAAGGTCCTCGCCGACGGCCTGCGCGTGCGCCTCGCCGAGATCCCCGGGGTGACGATCACCGACCTCGGCGCCGAGAAATGCGGCATCGTCACCTTCACCAAGCACGGCGAGAAGCCGGTGGAGATCCGCGACCGCTGCATCGCCAAGGGCATCAACATAAGCTCCTCCGCCGGCTCCGGCAGCCGGGTCGGCTTCGAGCGCCGCGGCCTCGAGGCGGTGGTGCGCGCGAGCGTGCATTACGTGAACGACGACGAGGACATCGACCGCTTCGTGGCGGAGATCCGCCGCGGCGGGTGACGCTCTCAGGATGATGGCGCACCGCGTCTGACGTCTTGTGCCCTCATCCTGAGGTGCCCCGCGAGAGCGGGGCCACGAAGGGGCCGGGCCACTCGTTCAGCCGGCGGTCGTCCATCCACGCCACCGGTCGGCCGGGCCGCAGCTCGACGCGCAGCTCGCGGTCGGCGTAGGAGGCGAGGTGGGACAGCACCGCCGCCTCGCTGCCGCCGAAATCGGCGAGGTTGCGGCGCCAGAACGCGTTCAGCCGCAGTCCCTCGGCCTCGACTCGCACTGCGCGCGGGTGGTTGACGTAGGCGATGGCGGCGTCCTCCAGTGCCCGGTCGACGTCGTCGCCCTCGAAGGCGGCCCGCGGCAGGGCAGGGCCGCCGAGGGTGGCGTCGCACAGGCCGTAATGCCAGCGCGGGTCCTTGAACACCGGCCGCAGCGCCGAGGCGCGGATGCCGTCCAGCGACACCGGCGCACCGGCGACCCGCGCCAGCGTCGCGCGCCACGGCCCGCGCGCGAAGCCGCCACCGAGATCGATCTCGTCGGGGCTGCGCGCGATCAGCCCCCCGAGCACCACCCGCAGCATCAGCGCATTGTGCAGGTTCAGCCAGTACGCCAGCTGCTCGGACCGGTTCAGCTCCCCGACCGGCACGCGCTCCAGCCCGGCGACATACTCGTCGAGCAACTCGCGGTCGGCCGCCGGCACGGCGGCGTAGGCGACCCGGGTTACCCCATAGGCGTCGACGAAGGTGTGACGGTCGAGGAACAGCTGCCAGGCGCGGTGATCGACGATGACGGACGAGGCCGGTGCATGCGTCGCCCACCGGCCGCCGTCGGCGGCGCAGCCGGTTACGGCCAAGGTGGCGATGGCGGACAGCACGGCGCGGCGTGACCGGAGCGGCATGGCGGCAGTGTAGCCGCTGATGCAGCCGCCGCCATGCCCCGCCCGCCGGTTCACAGCAGCCGGCTCACAGCCAGTAGGCCGGCATCCGGTAATGCTCGTGCAGCCGCTCCTCGTAGGGCCGGTCGACCAGCTTCTCCGGGTCGAACTCCGGGCTGCCCTCGACCGCCTTGCGGCTGATGCCGACATGCACGTTGCGCTCGCCCCAGTTCACGTCGCGGATCCAGCGCGGTGATACCAGGACGTGCTTGCCGGGCCACCAGTTGCGGGTGTCGACCACCATGTAGCGCACCGCCCAGTCGCGGTCGTCGACCAGGAACTCCTGGACATGGCCGATGCTGTCGTCGGTGGCGTTGATGTGGTAGCCGGCGACGTGGCGGGCACTCTGCAGATGCGGGTCGCCGGGGAGTGCCGCGTCGTCGAGCAGGGCGTCGCCCTCGGGATCCGCCGGTACCGGCGGCGGCACAATGGCGCCGGGGGCGACCGCCAGGTCGGGCAGGCCGGTGGTCCAGTAGGGATCCCAGCCATAGTGCCGGAACAGCGCCTGCTCCTTCTGGCGCGATACCGGCTCGTCGGTCTCGGCGCCCGGGCTCTCCTTGACCATGTCGCGCGTCAGCTCGACCGGGATCCGTCCGCTTTCGCCGTCCGGCGGCCCGAGGCGTGCGGTCGGCAGCAGCACCTGCCGGCCGGTCAGCCAGCCGCCGGTATCGACCACCAGCCAGCGCACCGTCCAGCTGTCGTCTTCGAACAGCAGGTCGGCGACGCGACCGATGGTCCCGTCGGTGGCCTCGATGCGGTAGTCGGTGAGCTTCGACGTCCTCCACAGCATGGCGGGGACCTTCCGGTTGTTGCCTGTCGGGGGAGCAACCGGTGGGCGGAATGCCGGGTTCCCGCCCCCCGCGTTGACGCGCCTGCACCCCGACCGCTAGAAGTCACCGGCCCACCCGGAGGCCGCGCGCTTGGCCAGCATCCTCGACGCCGTCGTGCCGCTCTTCGCGGTGATCTTCGCCGGGTATCTCGCCGGGCGGACCCATATGCTCGCCGAGGACGTGGTGCGGGCGCTGAACCGCTTCGTGTTCAGCATCGCCATGCCGCCGATGCTGTTCCGGCTGATGGCGACCTCGGACATCGCGTCGCTCGGCGAGGGCCGCTTCATCCTCGGCATGTTCTGGGCCGAGCTGATGGTGTTCCTGCTGGGGGCGATCCTCGGCGGCCTGCTGCTGCGGCAGCGCTTCGCCGACATGGTGATGCAGGGCTTCGGCTCGTCCTTCTCCAACAGCATGCTGCTGGCGTTGCCGCTGCTGATCGCGCTGCACGGCGAGAAGGGGGCGGTGCCGGCGCTGCTGCTGTTCACCCTCGACGTGCTGACCTTCACCATCATCACAACCATGCTGGAGACCGCGCGCGCCCGCGACGGCCAGGGCTCCGGCTCGGTGCTGGCGTCGGCCCGGACCTCGCTGGTCGCGATCGTCAAGAACCCGATCATCATGGCGACGCTGCTCGGCATCCTGTGGGGGCTGCTCGGGCTGCCGCTGCCGGGCCTGGTATCGAAGACCTTCGGTTTCCTCGGGCAGGCGGCACCGCCGGCGGCACTGTTCGCGCTCGGCGCCACGCTGGCGTTCCGCAAGGTGCGCGGCAGCGTCGGCAGCGCCTCGGTCATGGTCCTGATCAAGCTGCTCGTGCATCCCGCACTGGCTTTCGTCGCCCTGGTCTACCTGTTCCCGGTGGATCCGTTCTGGGTGCATGCGGGCGTGGTCTTCGCGGCCTGCCCGGTGGGTGCGAATGTCTACGTGTTCGCCGCGCATTACGGCATCCAGGTGACCGCCGCCTCGGCCGCGATCCTGGTATCGACGGGCCTGGCGATGCTGACGATCACCGCTCTGCTGGTGATGTACCCGCCGCCTCTGCCGGCCTGATCATGCAGGCAGGCATCCTCGGCTCCGTCATTCCGCTGTTCGCCGTGATCTTCGCCGGGTATTTCGCCGGGCGGACGCACATGCTCGCCGAGGAGGCGGTGCGCGGGTTGAACCGCTTCGTCTTCACCTTCGCGATGCCGCCGATGCTGTTCCGGCTGATGGCCGGCACCGATGTCACCGCCCTCGGCCAGGGCCGCTTCCTGTTCGGTTATTTCTGGGCCGAGCTTCTTGTGTTCCTGATCGGTGCCATCCTCGGCGGGCTGCTGTTCCGCCAGCGCTTCTCGGAAATGGTGATGCAGGGCTTCGGCTCGTCGTTCTCGAACGGCGTGCTGCTGGCGCTGCCGCTGCTGATCAGCCTGCATGGCGAGGCCGGCGCGGTGCCGGCGCTGCTGCTGTTCACCCTCGACGTCCTGGTGTTCGGCGCGATCACCACCATGCTCGAAGTGGCGCGTGCCAGGGAAGGCCGAGGCTCCGGATCGGCACTCGCCGCCGCCCGCACCTCGGTCCTGGCGATCCTCCGCAACCCGATCATCATGGCGACGCTGACCGGCATCCTCTGGGGAATTGCCGGGCTGCCGGTGCCGTCGCTGATCGACAAGACCTTCGGCTTTCTCGGCCAGGCCGGACCGCCGGCGGCGCTGTTCGCCCTCGGCGCCACGCTCGCCCATCGCCGGATCGAGGGCAGCGTCGGCAGCGCCGGCGTCATGGTGGTCCTCAAGCTGCTGGTGCACCCGGCGCTGGTGTTCCTGACGCTGACCCTGGTGGTTCCGGTCGATCCGTTCTGGGTACACGCTGCCGTGCTGTTCGCGGCCTGCCCGGTCGGCGCCAACGTGTATGTGTTCGCCGCGCATTACGGCGTGCAGGTGACCGCCGCCTCGGCGGCGATCCTGGTGTCGACCGGCTTGGCGATGCTGACGATCACCGGGCTGCTGCTGCTCTATCATCCGCCGGTTCCGGCCTGACGATGGCGGGGCGGCGGTCCTCGAAGGCTGCGAACTGGCGGCGCGCCGGGCGGCTGCGCGGCCGGCTCGGCTGGGCGCTCCGGATCGCGGCGGTCATCGCCGCCGTGCTCGCCGGGATCGCCGAGTTCCGGCAGTCGGAGTGGGTGTATCCGGTCGTGCGGCCGTTCGACCGGGCCGACTACCCGCACTGGCTCGATGCCGACGGCGACTGCCGGGATACCCGCACCGAGGTGCTGATCCTGGAAAGCCTGGAGGCGCCGCGGCTGACGGCCGATGGCTGCGGCGTCGCCGCCGGGCGCTGGTACGATCCTTACACCGACCGGACCATCACCGATCCGCGCGACGTCGACGTCGACCATTTCGTGCCGCTCGCCGAAGCGCACCGCTCCGGGGCCGACCACTGGGACGCGGCGCGGCGGACCGCCTACGCCAACGACCTGTCGCACCCCGACACGCTGATCGCCGTCGACCGTTCGGCCAATCGCTCGAAGGCCGATGGCGACCCGCTGTCGTGGCTGCCGCCGGCCTGGGGCTATCGCTGCGCCTATGTCGAGCGCTGGCGGGCGGCCAAGCGGCGCTGGGACCTCGGCGAGGACATGCTGGAATCCTGGTTCAACGCGGCGGTGCTGTGGGGATGCGACACGCTCGACGGCCGTCGGTGAGGGCGATCGTCACTCGGCCTTCGGCAGCCAGACCGGGCCCACCCTGGCGGATGGATCGGCGGGTGCGTGCAGGCGGCGCCAATGCTCGGGGCAGCCGAGGCCAGCGCCGGCATGGCCGCCCTCGGCACCACGACCGGCAGCAGCATTCCGGCATTCGGCAATCTCGCGCTCCAGAGCCCGGCGCTTCTCGAACTCGGTGGTAACGTCGCGCAGCACGGCGGCACTGCCGGCGATCCGCCCGTCGTCGTCCTGCAGCAGGAGGATCGAGAACTGGATCGACAACCGACGCCCGTCCTTCGCGGTCGCCGGCACCGACAGGAGGTCGCCGGCGCCATAGCGGGTGCAGCCGGTTCGCATGGTCTCGACGTATCCCGCCCAGTGCCGCTGCCGCAATCGCTCCGGGACGATGATGTCGAGGGTCCGGCCGAGCGCCTCGCCGGCGGCGAATCCGAAGATCCGCTCGGCACCGGCGTTCCAGAACCCGATGACGCCTTCGGCGTCCGAGACGATGACGGCGTCAGGCAGGTTCCGCAGCAGCGTGTCGGCGAGATTCTCCAGGTTCATGTTTCCGTCTCCCTGCGCGAACACCATGCGTCGCGCCGCCCGCGATGCAGGATCGCATCGCTTCCCGTGACAATGACGTCCATGGGGATGTCGTGCGGCTGCGGGTAGATCGTCGGGATCCGGGCGCGGGGATGGCCCACGCCGATTGCCAACGGGCGTGGCGACCACGCCGCAAGAGTGCGGTCGAAATAACCACCGCCGTTGCCCAGCCGGTAGCAGTCGTGATCGAAGCCGACCACCGGGGCGATCACCACGTCGGGGGCCAGGCTCTCGCCCTCCGCTGGGACCGGAATGTTCCAGACACCACGCTGCATGCGGCAGCCCGGACGCCATGCCCGGAACGCCAGCGGGCGCGCCCGCTGCTCCACGACCGGCAGGGCGACCCGGATGCCCCGTACAGTCAAACCGCGCATCCAGGGGATCAGGTCGAGCTCGTAGCGGAAGGGCCAGTAGACCGAGACGACGGGATCGCGGAGGTCGCCGACGAGGCCGTCCAGTGCGTGCGCGACCGCCGTCGCCACCGCCACGCGCTCGGCGCCCGGCACCGCACGCCGCGCCGCGATCAGGCGCTGCCGCTCGGCCTTGCGCCAGCGCGCGACATCGCTCGCCGTCTGAGCATCGACAGCGGCATACCCGTCGGCGGTACCGGCGAGTTCGTGTGCGAGGCAGGGCGGGGAAGCGAAGCTCATGGCAGGGTTCTCGCAAAGTCGGGATCGGCTACTGGCGCGGAACGGCGTCGGCCGTGGGAAGCGCGTCCGCGAGCTCCAGCAGCCGGGCGCAGGAGCGGAAGATGGTCGAGGCGAGCTGTGCATCGTCTGCCTCGGCCGCCAGATGCGCGGTGATGGCGGTCAGCGCCAGGACCAGGCAACGGTCGTCATAGTCCCGCCCGGCGGCGGCGATCGCCGGCCGCAAGGCGGCGATGCAGTCCGCCAGCCGGCCCATCCGAGGCTCCCGCATGATCCCCGGCGTGCCGTCGGACGCCGCGCCGAGCCAGAAGCTCTGGCGCAAGACCTCGCGCGCCGGAACGTCGATCCGCATCGAAGCCTCCTCAAGGCGAGCCGGGCCGGGACGGCGTTGGTGTGTCTCAACCCGGAAATCCTGGCCGCCCTGGAAACACGTGGAAAGCGAAACTTATTGCGGTTTAACATCGGGTTTATCGATGTATGGCGATTCCCATGGACACCGAGTTCGCCCGAACCTTCCTGACCGTCGCCGCTGCCGGCAGCTTCGTCGCCGCGGCTGAGCGGCTGCATGTCACACAGTCCACCGTCAGCACCCGCATCCGGACCCTGGAGCAGTCGCTTGGCTGCCCGCTGTTCGTGCGCAACCGGGCGGGTGCCGTGTTGACCGATGCCGGCCGCCGGTTCCAGAGGCACGCAACCATCCTGGTCCGCACCGTGGAGCAGGCCCGCCACGATGTCGGCCTTCCACGGGGCGCGCGGGCGAGCGTGGTGGTCGGTGCCCGGATCGGGCTGTGGGAGGGGCTGCTGCTCGACTGGCTCGCGCGGCAGCGCCTTGCCATGCCTGATGTGTCGGTGCGGGCCGAGGTCGGCTTCGAGCCCGACCTGATGCAGGGGCTGATCGACGGGCGGATCGACATCGGCGTGATGTACACGCCGCAGCGGCGGCCCAACCTGCATCTCACCGCGCTGATGGACGAGCGGCTGGTCCTGGTCCAGGCGGCGGTTCCGGGCGCATCGGCGAGCATCGCGGCCGCCGGCCAGGTGCCGGCCGGCTATGTGTATGTGGACTGGGGGCCGGAATTCTATGCCCAGCACAGCGCTTCCTATCCGGACATGCCGGGCCCGTCGCTGTCGGTCAACGTCGGCTGGCTCGGGCTGCGGCACGTGCTGGCCTGCGGCGGCTCCGGTTATTTCCCGCTGCGCACGGTCGGCCCGCTGCTCGAGCAGGACCGGCTGCGCCGCGTTCCCGGCGCGCCGGACTTCGTGCTCCCGGTGTGGCTGGTGCACCCGGTCGATCGCGACCGCGAGGTGGTCGACCCGATGCTGGCGGAACTGGCCGAGGCCGCTGCGCGCGAAGGGGGATGACGCCGACGGCGGGAGGCGGTCAGTCGCCGCTTGGCGCGGCAGCCCCGGCCGCGGTACTGATTCCATCCCTCCGAGACTATTCAACCCCTGGGACGGCTGTTCATGCGCATCGACTTCGACACCGAGATCGATCGGGAAGGCACGCACTCGATCAAATGGGAGTTCCACAACCACGGTGGCGTCGCCCGGCAGTGGGACAAGCCCAGCCGCCGGCACGGGGCCGACCGCACGCTGGCGATGTGGGTCGCCGACATGGATTTCCGCTGCCCCGAGCCGGTCATCGAGGCGATGCGCGCGCGGGTCGAGCACGGCATCTTCGGCTATTCCAACAAGACCGACGGCTACTATGACGCGGTCTGCGCCTGGTTCGCCCGCCGCCAGGGCTGGCCGGTCGAGCGCGACTGGATCGTCACCACGCCCGGCGTGGTGCCGACCCTGAACGTGGTGGTGCGCGGCTTCACGCAGCCGGGCGACCGGGTGATCGTGCAGCAGCCGGTCTACTACCCGTTCTTCCGGGTGACGAAGAACAACGGCGCCGAGATCGTCTCCAACGGGCTGATCTACGAGAACGGCACCTACCGCATGGACCTGGAGGATCTCGAGCGCAAGGCCGCCGATCCCAAGGCCAAGCTGCTGATCCTGTGCTCGCCGCACAATCCGGTCGGCAAGGTCTGGGGGGGCGACGAACTGCGCGCGGTCGCGGAGATCTGCGCGCGCCATGGGGTGTTGGTGGTCGCCGACGAGATCCACGGCGACCTCCTGCACCCCGGGGTGCGGTTCACGCCCTTCGCCACCCTGGGGGCCGTCGCGGCCGACAACACCATCGTCTGCACGGCGCCGTCGAAGACCTTCAACCTGGCCGGCCTGCACACCTCGAACGTGATCATCCCGAATGCCGCGATCCGCGAGCGCTTCCAGGCGGCGCTGGCGGCGGCGGCGATGCCGGGCATGAACCCGTTCGGCATCGTCGCCACCGAGGCGGCCTACCGCGAGGGCGAGCCGTGGCTGCAGGCGGTCATGGAGTATGTTGCCGGCAACGCCCGGCGCATGACCGAGTACTTCGCCGCCGAGGCGCCGCGGCTGAAGGTGGTGCAGCCGGAGGGCACCTACCTGCTGTGGTTCGACTGCCTCGCCCTCGGCCTCGACCAGAACCAGCTCGAGACGCTGATGCTGGAGCGCGCGAAGATCTACCTCGACGAGGGCTACATCTTCGGGCCCGAGGGTGCCGGTTTCGAACGGATCAACATCGCCTGCCCGCGCTCGATCCTCGACGAGGCGCTGGTGCGAATCGCGAACGCCGTCCGGGACGTGTGAGGGCCGGCCTATCCGCCGGCGACGTAGGCGGCCATCTGGCGGACCTCCTCCTGGGCCTCCTCCAGCCGCCACTTCACCACGTCGCCGATCGAGATCATGCCGACGACCTGCTCGTCGTCGATCACCGGCACGTGCCGGAACCGGCCGGTGGTCATCATCTCCATGACTTCGGAGATGGTCTGTGCCGGCGCGCAGGTGACCACCTTGGCGGTCATCAGCCGCGACACCGGGCCGTCCAGGCAGGACGGCCCCTCGGTTGCCAGTGCGCGCACGATGTCGCGCTCCGACAGGATGCCGGCGACCTTGCCGCGGTCGAGGATCAGGATCGATCCGATTCGCTTCTCCGCGAGCAGGCGGGCGGCGTCCGCGACCGGCAGCGACGGCGGCGCGGTCACCACGTCGCTGCCCTTGGATTTCAGGATGTCGGCTACCAACATGGCGTTTCTCCCGTCCATTCTTTGGCGGGCCGCCCTGGTGTCGTCGACATTTCGGTCTTCCGGGACCTGGCAACAGCGGGTGGCGGTGTCCTGGACACCGGATGCTTCGACGGCGCAGACGGCCCGATCTTTATGACCCCGATCGGTGGGCCGTTATTCGATCATCGCGCCGAACCGGCAGGCGTGGCAAACTCGATCTGCAAGAACCACCGGAGCGCCGGCTCGCCATTGTTCCGCCGCGATCGGAAGCTATCGGGAAACGCCACACCCTTGACGAGGATGCGCCAATTACCTCCATCGGTTCCGAGCTCGGGGCCGCGCCGATTACGGACGCGGTCGAGACGCCCCGCGAGCGCGCATTGCGCTGGCGCAACATCGCTGCCCGCTACGGCTCTCCGGATATCCGGCGCAGCAGCATTCAGCTTCTGACCTCGGCGGTCCCCTTCGCGGCGTTGTGGGTGGCGATGAGCCTCACCGTCGATGACGCCTATTGGGCGACGCTGCTGCTTGCGGTGCCGGCCGCCGCCTTCCTGATGCGTCTGTTCATGATCCAGCACGACTGCGGGCACCGCTCGTTCTTCAAGTCGCGCCTGCTCAACGACATGCTCGGCTCGGCCATCGGCGTGCTGACCCTGACCCCGCACGCCTACTGGCGCACCGCGCACAACATCCACCACGCCACCTCCGGCAACCTGGAGAAGCGCGGCGTCGGCGACATCTCGGTGCTGACGGTCCGCGAATACCTGGCGCTGTCGCGCTGGAAGCGGCTGCTGTACCGGACCTACCGGCATCCGCTGGTGTTCCTCGGGATCGGGCCGCTCTACGTGTTCATCGTGAAGTACCGGCTGCCGCTCGACCTGCTGCGCCGGCACCGGTGGATGGTGCCGGGCGTGCTGGCCACCAATGCCGCGATCGCCGCCGCCGGGCTGGGGCTCGGGATGTGGATCGGCTTTGCCCAGGTGGTGATGATCCATCTGCCGATCGTGCTGCTGTCGTCGCTCGCCGGGGTCTGGCTGTTCTACGTGCAGCACCAGTTCGAGCACACCTACTGGCGCCAGGATGCCGACTGGGACTTCCACGAGGCCGCCGTGCACGGCAGTTCGTTCTACGACCTGCCGCAGCCGCTGCGCTGGTTGACCGCCGACATCGGCATTCACCATGTGCATCACCTGTCGAGCCGGATCCCGAACTACCGGCTGGCCGAATGCCTCGCCGACAACCCGGAGATGCGGGGGGTGAGCCGGATCACGCTGGGCGAGAGCCTGCGCTGCCTGCGGCTGGCGCTCTGGGACGAGGATGCCGGCGAGCTGATCGGCTTCCGGGCGCTGCGGCAGGAAGCGACCGCGGCCTGACGGGCGCGATCTGCTATCATCGGCTTCCGGGCTGACCTGCCGTCGAGGATTGCATGTGCCGTTGGCTCGCCTATCTCGGTGCCCCGCGCTATCTCGAGACGCTGGTGATGGAGCCCGCGAACTCGCTGGTGCGGCAGTCGCTGCATGCCCAGCGCGGCGCCGTGCCCACCAACGGCGACGGTTTCGGCCTTGGGTGGTACGGCGAGCGCGAGGTGCCCGGCGTTTACCGCGAGACGCTGCCGGCGTGGAACGACCGCAACCTGCGCTCGCTGTGCCAGCAGATCCGCTCGCCCCTGTTCTTCGCGCATGTCCGCGCCTCGACCGGCACCGCCACCACCCGCGCCAACTGCCATCCCTTCGTGGTCGGCAACTGGCTGTTCATGCACAACGGCAAGATCGGCAACTACGAGCGGGTGCGCCGCCGGCTGGAACTCGACGTCGAGGACCGGCACTACGGCTTCCGCGAGGGCACGACCGACAGCGAGCTGTTCTTCCTGCTGCTGTTCGCCGACGGCCTCGGCGAGGGGGCCGGCGGCGGCATCTGCGACGCCCTGCACCGCACCACCCGGCGGGTGCTCGACGCCATGGAGGCGGCCGGCGCCGACGAGCCGCTGCGGCTGACCGCCGCACTGACCGACGGCCGCCGGGTCGCCGCCGTGCGCTACGCCAGCGACGACCAGCCGCCGACCCTGTACTGGGCGCGCTCCGGCGACCACACCATCGTGGTCTCCGAGCCGCTCGACGCCGACGGCGCCGCCGGCAGCGAGGCCTGGGAGGAAGTGCCGAACGGCCGCCTGCTGCTGGCCGATGGCGCCGACGTCGAGGTGCGGGCGTTCACCGCCTGAGCCGCCAGCCGCGCTGGTGCCGTGCTGGTGCCGCCGAGGTGGCGAAGTTGGCGGCTTTGCGCTACATAGGGGGCAACGTCCTCGTAGCTCAGCAGGATAGAGCACCAGATTCCTAATCTGGGGGTCACAGGTTCGAATCCTGTCGGGGACGCCATTCCCTCACGGTGTACCGGGCGGCGCGGCCGCCGGGGGCGGGTCCTCTGGAACGATCCCGCGTCCTGGCCGTTGCGACGGCAAGCGACCGTCTGCCGGTCGCGCCCCTGGCCGATGAGACCCTTGCGATGACTGCGACCGATGCCGCCGCTCCCGGTACCCGGGAGAGAGTCGCTGCCAACACCGCCGCCGAGGTCAATGAGCGCATCCGGCGCCAGACCGAGGCCAGCCTCTGTTACTTCGCGGAGCATCCGGAGGAGATCGCCCACCGGCTCGCCGAGCTCGATGGCGAATGGGATATCGAACGCCTGCTCGAGGCCAATGCCGCCAGCTTCACGCTGGCCGGGCTTGTCCTGGGCGTCGTCTCCGGACGGCAATGGCTGGTGCTTCCGACCGCGGTCGCGGGCTTCCTTCTCCAGCACGCCGTGCAGGGCTGGTGTCCGCCGCTGCCGGTGTTCCGCAGGCTCGGCATCCGGACCGCCCGCGAGATCGAGGCCGAGCGCTACGCCCTCAAGTGCCTTCGCGGTGATTTCAGCGCGGCGATGGACGCGACGCTCTCCGCCCGGGAGCGTGCGCGGCGTGCGCTCGCGAGTGTGGTCGGGGCCGGCGCCTGACGGAGCCCGTCACCCGTATCGCCGCCGCCCGCGGGCGGCTTCTGCGTCCTCACCGCAGCAGCTTCAGCGATCCGGTCAGCGACTTCACCCAGCGTGCCGGGCCGGCTAGGCCGATGCCCTCGACCGGCTCCTCCAGCAGGTCCCGGCTCGGGAACAGCGCCCGGTAATCCTCGAACACATGCAGGCTGCGCCCGAAGCGCGGGAATGCCACCACGACGGCCCCTGGAGGTGCCGGCAGCGCGCGGGCGAGCAGGGCGGCGAGCACCGCACCGTCGGCCTGCAGCACCGGGATCGGCCGGTTGGCGATGCTGGCGGTGGCGCGGCCCCGGCTGTCGAGCAGCGGCACCGCGCCGAGCGATCCGTCGGCGGCACCCAGGCCGACCGCGATCACCGCCGCGGTATTGGCGAGCAATCCCGGGGGCTGCGTCGGGTCGACGATCAGGGCGAGGCGGGTGTCAGTGCCTGTCTCGGGGGAGACCGGCTGGTCGGCGGCGGCGTCGGGCATCGTTCCTCCGGGGTGTCGCGGTACCCCGACGATGCCCTGCCGGCCCAGGAAAGTGCTTTTCGGTTCGACCCGCCGGGACCGAAAAAGTGGTAGGAACATCCTCTCTATGTCGATTTTGAGGAAGGGCATGCCGCATGCTCGACGCCGCAGACCGCCGTATCCTCCAGACCCTCCAGGCCGACGGGCGCCTGACCAACGTCGAGCTCGCCGAGCGGGTCGGGATGTCGGCCTCGCCATGCTGGCGTCGGGTGCGGCAGCTCGAGACGGCCGGAATCATCAAGGGCTACCGCGCCGAGATCGACCGTCGCAAGGTCGGCCTGGGCGTGCTGGCGCTGGTCAGCGTCGAGATCGACAGCCACACCGAGGCCGAAGCAAAGCGGTTCGAGGCCGAGGTTGCCCGGGTGCCGGAGGTTGTCGCCTGCTACAGCGTGTCCGGCCAGGCCGACTTCCTGTTGCAGGTGGTCGCCGCCGACCTCGACAGCTATGCCGATTTCGCGATGACCGTGATCCGCCGGCTGCCGGGCATCAAGGCGATGCACACCAGCTTCGTGCTCAAGGAGATCAAGGCGCCGGGCCCGATGTGGCTACCGGATTGACGCGTCGCGGAGCTGTCGATCAAGGGTGACCAGTTCCGCCCCGAGCCGCCGGGCGAGCCATAGATAGCTCGCGTCGTACGCGGTCAATCCGCTGGCTTCGGCGAGCCGGATGGTTGCGGTCACGTCGACCGGCACGAGGTCGATCGGCATGCGATGGAACAGATCCAGGCCGCTGAGTAGCTGCTCGCCGCTTCCGGGATGGCGTCTTCGCTTCATCAGGCAGGTATTGGCCACCTCGAAGGGCAGTAGCGCCGGAGCGGCGAGCGCCGATCCGGAGAGGCCGGACGCGACCATTGCCGCTTGCGGCTCGCCGAACAGGAGAGCGCAGAGTGCCGAGGCGTCGACGACCTTAACGGGCATCCCGGTCGGCCCGGATCATCGCTGCCGATTCGTCCGGGGTCGCGAGGCCGATCCGCCGGACTTCGGCCAGGACCTCGTCGGGAGACAGCGGTGAAGCCGCCCGGACCGCCGCCTCGATGATCGCCATCATCTCACCCTGCAGCGAACGATGGTTGCGCGTGGCGCGCAGCCGGAGTCGCTCGACGATGTCGTCGGGTACGGACTTGATCGAGAGATTGACGGGCATGACGGTTTCAACAAGTTGGATCCAGATCGGCTCCAAAATAGATCCGTTTCGGATGGAGTCAACGCGCCCCTTTGGGACCAGACGCCGCGCCCTCAATCCTCCCACAGCAGCGGCAGCGCGCGCGCATAGGCGACCGGTACCACCGAGAGATGCGTCTCGTCCTCGTGCACCCGGAACGACACCGTCAGGCCGGGATGCCCGGCGAGGCGGCCGGCCAGCGCGGTGATCGCGTCGACCATGGCGCGCCGCTGCAGGTGACGCCGGCGCTCCCCGGCCTTCGCCGCCGGCATCGACCGGCTTTCGCGCGGGCTGAGGTCCTGCTCGTGCTCGCCGACGCTCAGCAGCAGCCGGGCGTCGACGGAGTGACCGGCGGCGCCGGCGAGGAAGGCCGCTTCCTCGCCTGCTATCCAGCCGCCGTTCCACCACAGCGACGGGCTGGCGGCGACATAGGTGCGAAACGCCTGCGGCCGGGTAAACAGCGCATGCAGCACCAGCAGCCCGCCATAGGAATGCCCGAGCAGGGCCCGGCGTGAAGCATCGACCGGGAAGTCGCGGGCGATCGACGGATGCAACTCGCGCTGCAGGAAGTCGAGGAAGGCGTCGGCGCCGCCATGCGGCGACCGCGGATAGGGCGTGCCGTCCGGCCTGCGCTCCGGCTCGGCCAGCGGCGCCGGCGGCGTGTAGTCGTAGGAGCGGCGCGCGATGTCGTAGGCGGCATCGGTCGGATAGCCGATTGCCACGATCAGCGGCTGGGCGCCGGCCGCCGGCCCGCCCTGCTCGGCCCGACGCACAAGGTCGACGAGAGTTCCGAACATTGCGTTGCCGTCGAGCACGTAGAGCACCGGATAGCCGGCCGCTGGCGCCGGGGCGGCCGGGCGGGCGACCAGGATGCGGTAGGTGGCGCCACCGGACGCGACGATGTCGGTCTGGTGGCTGCGCGGCACGGCGTGCGGCGGGGCCTCGGCGACCTGGGGCCATGCGGCCGTCGCCGGCAGCAGCAGGATGACGGTCAGCAGATATGCGAGGATCGGCATGGTGGGACCCGCGGCTGGAAGATCGCGCCGGTGTAACTTGCTTGCGAATCGATCGCAATAAACTCGGATCAACCCTGCTTGCGCCGGACGTAGTGGCGGTGCGCCTTCGCGCGGTTGCCGCAGGCGCTCATCGAGCACCAGCGGCGGTTGGCACTCTTGCTGTCGTCGAGGAACACCCAGCGGCATTTGTCGTTGGCGCAGCGCCGGACCCGCGCCAGCCGGCCGCCGGTCAGGAGGTCGCCGGCCGACCAGAGCACCGGCGCCAGCAGCGCCTCGATCCCGGCGGCGGCCGGCACCGCCCAGGCGAAGCGGCCGTCCAGCCGCTGCACCCGGCCGCGCGCCGGGGCGCTGGTGAGGGCGTCGTTCAGAGCGGCGAGGTCGCCGGCGGCCGGGTCGGCGGCGTCGGTCATCGCGGCGACGACGGCATAGACCGCCTCGCGCCAGCGCAGGGCCTGTGCCAGTCCGCTCGCGGCCTCGCCCGGATCGTCGCTCCAGCGCTGACGCAGCGCGGCGACGATGCCGGGATCGGCACCACCGGACGCCGCCGCCCAGTCCAGCAGGTCGGAGGGCGCGTTCAGCGTCTCCGTCGCAACCGCGCTGCCGCGCCAGTAGCGGGTGTTCGCGAAGTCCAGGCAAAGGTCGTCGCGGGGGGCCGGGAGGCATCCCGGCGGCAGAGTCGAGGTCATGGCCGACCCTACTAACCGGCATGATGGTTGACAAGTCGCGGCGGTCCGTGGAGTATAACCGTCATGATGGTTATACGGCGACGGCGGCATCCGGCCGCGGCCGAGGCAGGGAGGCCAGCATGCTCGACCACATTTCCATCGGGGTTCGCGACATCGCGGCGACCCGCCGCTTCTACGACGCCGCGCTTGCGCCGCTCGGCTACGGCTGCCAGAGCGATGGTTTGGAGTCGCTCGGCTATGGCGGCGACGGCGGCGTGGCGCTCTGGATCTCGCGCAGCGAGAATCCGGTGCCGGCCGATCCGCGCTCCGGGCTGCACATCTGCTTCAAGGCGCCGACCCGGGCGGCGGTCGACGCCTTCCATGCCGGTGCGATGTCGGCGGGTGGCAGCGACAACGGCCGACCCGGGCTGCGGCCGGACTACGGTGCCAACTATTATGCCGCCTTCGCCGTCGACCCCGACGGCTATCGGGTCGAGGCCTATTGCGGGCGGGCCGATTAGGCGTCTGCCGCCCTGAGTTCGCCCGCCGAGGCAACTCGGCGGGCGTAGCCCTCATAGGGTACTGTTTGTTCGCATCAATAGAGGTCAGTCCTCTGCGTCAGGCGTGCAGCGGCAGCGTCAGCTTCACGATCACGCCGCCCTCCGGATGGTTGGCGGCGACGACGCTGCCTTGGTGCGCCTGGGCCACGTTGCGGGTGATGGCGAGACCGATACCCTGTCCGGCCGGGCCCCCGATGCGGGCGCCAGGGACCCGGTAGAACGGCTCGAAGATGCGCTGCAGGTCGGAGGCGCGCAGGCTCTCGCCGCGGTTGCCGACCGTGACGGTGGCGCGGCCGTCGGCGACCGTCAGGGCGACGGACACGGCGCTGTCCGGCCGGCCGTAATGGACGGCGTTGCGGATCACGTTCTCGACGGCGCTGGTCAGCAGGGTCTGGCTGCCGCTGACGATGGCGGGGCCCGTCGACGCGAACTCGACGGCCTGACCCTTCTTGGCGGCCTCGAACCGGGCGTCCTCGACCAGCGACTCCACCAGCGCCTCGAGGTCTACCTCGCCCTTGCGGATCTCGGTGGCGCCGGGATCGACCTGGGCCAGCACCAGAATGCGGTCCAGCATGCTCGACAGCGCGTGCGCCTCCTTGTCGAGACGCGGCAACCAGCGCTGCTGGCGTTCGTCGGGCGAGTCCTCGCGCAGCAGCTCGATGGCCAGCTGCAGCCGGGCAAGCGGCGACTTCAGCTCGTGCGAGACATCGCGGAACAGCTGGCGCTGCGCCTCGAACTGCGCCTGCACCCGCTCCGCCATGGCGTCGAAATCGGCCGCCAGCTCGCCGAGTTCGTCCTGGCGCGACAGCGCGCCGACCCCGACCCGCTTGGAGTAAGCGCCGGCGGCGACGCTCCGCGTAACGCTGCGCAGGTCGAGGATCGGCCGCACCAGCGAACGGGTCAGGAACAGCGTGATGATCGCGATCAGCACCACCGCGACGATCGCGGCGCTGCCGAGCCGGAACACCGCTTGCGAACGACGCGCGGATTCCTGGTCGACCATGGCGACCAGCCGGTGTCCTGCAAGCACATCGTCCGGAACCGGCACCTGGACCTCCCGGCGTCCCGGCGGCCCGTCGCGGTCCACCAGGCCGTCGCCAGGGGTCATCAGGATCCAGTGCACCAGCGGCGGCGGCAGCAGGTCGCCGTCGACCGACCGACCCTCGCCGTCCACCAGGAAGGCGGCGACGCCGGTGCGGTACTGGAGCTTCTGCCAGTCCCGCAGCCCGGCGGCACCACCATCCCGGAAGGCGACACCGGCGTCGCGCGCGAGCGCCGGCCAGTCGGTCGGCGACGGGTCGACGGCGCGGTTGACCGCGAGGGTGAGGAGCACCGAACCGCCGGCGATCAGCACCTGGGCCACCAGCAGCAGCAGAAAGATCCGCCAGTACAGACGAAGGCTCGGAAGTCGCATCGCCGGCATCGCTTGGCTCAGGCCGGGACCAGGAGCTGGTAGCCGACGCCGCGCACCGCCTGGATGCGGTTGCGCCAGGCGTCATGGACCGCCAGCTTCTTGCGGATGTGGCTGACGTGAACGTCGAGCGCCCGATCATAGGGCGACAGGCCGCGGCCGAGTACCGCGCGGCTCAGATCCTCCTTTGCGATGACCGTTCCGGCGTGACGCATGAGGTAGTGCAGAACCCCGAACTCGGTGCTGGTGAGCGGCAGGGTATGGCCGGCGAGGTCGGCACGCCGCTCGCTCGGGATCAGCGACAGCTCGTCGACGCGGACCGGCCGGTCCTCGTCGCCTGCCCGGCCGGCAACGCCTGCCGGAGAGCGACGCATCAGCGCCTTCAGGCGGGCGGCGAGTTCGCGCGGGCTGCTGGTCTTGGCGACGTAATCGTCGGCGCCGAGTTCCAGGCCGACGATCCTGTCGGTCTCGTCCGGGTTGGCGGTCAGCATCAGCACCGGGATCCAGTCGTCGGTGCGCCGCAGCCGGCGCAGCACGTCCAGGCCGTTCGGCGGCGGCATCATGAAATCGAGGCAGACCACAGCGGGACGATCGCGCCGGGCGAGCCGCCGCAGTGCGGCGTCACCGCCGTGGCAAGCCTCGACTTCGAACCCCTGGGAGATCAGGTATTCGCCGAGCAGGTCGCAGAACTCGATATCGTCGTCGACCAGCAATACTTGCGCCATCGGCCGCCCGTCCCCGCTTCAGGCTGGGTCATAGCCGTGACACGCCATCCAGTCACCAAGGAAGCGAGCTGGTTTACACTTCTTAACCGCATCGGAAGCCAAGTTAACAGACGGATGGCCTAGCGTCGGGCTGCCGGATGCCGATGGTCGGTATGTGCCAGGGGGCATCCGGCGCATCCGAAGCGATCAGGGGGCGCTCGACATGACGACCATTGGTTCCGACATCACCGCGCTGCTGCCGAAGGCCGGCGGGTTTGCGGCCAAGCTCACCGACGAGCAGAAAACCGCCGCCGAGGAGATCCTGGCGCAATACGACCCCGAAGCGCTCTCGGAGGAGGACGCCGAGGAGATCAGGCAGCAGCTGCGCGAGGCCGGCATCGCCCCGTCGCGCGACCTCAAGTCCGTGCTGGAGGAAGCCGGCTTCGACACCGAGCAGCTTCGGCCGCAAGGGCCCGGTGGTCCCGGCGGCGCCGGGGGTGCGCCGCCGCCACCGCCGCCGGAACTCTCGGACGAGCAGGTGCAGACGCTCGCCTCGATCTTCGAGGGCTACGACGCCGAGGACCTGAGCGAGGAGGACCTCCAGGAGATCCAGGCGAAGCTCCAGGAAGCCGGGTTCTCCGGGCGTGGGTCGGTGGTCGATCGGCAGGCGTGAGCGCGGAGGGGCCGGCTGCTCCACGCGATTGTTCACGCTCGGCCGGCCCGCCCGCGCATCAGTATGATCGTCGTCACCAGCCCCACCGCGAAGGCCAGCGTCAGCATCGCGAAGCCGTCGTGGAACGCCAGTTCGTGCGCCTTCAGGTCGAGCAGGCGCCCGACATAGGCCAGTGCCGCGCCCTCCCGCTCGCCCTCCGGCACGCCGATGCGCGCGAGCCGCTCGGACAGCATCGCCAGCAGTTCCGCAAGCGGTATGTTGCCGGCGGTCTGGGTGGCCGTCATCGCCTGGTGATGGGCGGCGATGCGGCTGTCGATGACGATCGCCAGCGCATTGACGCCGATCGCCGCGCCGGTCATGCGGATGAAGTTCATGGTGCCGGCGGCCGACGGCACCAGCTCGCGCGGCACCGACGACATGGCGCCGAGGTTCAGCGACGGCATCACCAGGCCGAGGCCGATGCGGCCGAACGCCACCAGCAGGGCGAGCGTCCAGAAGCCGGTGGCGACCTCGGCATCGGCCAGCCACAGGCAGGACAGGCCGAACACCGCCAGTCCTATCGAGATGATCCAGACCGGTGGCACGGTCTGCGAAAGCCGGCCGGCGATCGGGAACACCGCCATGGCCACCATGCCGCCGGGCAGCAGCATCAGGCCGGCCTTGGTGGCGGTGAAGCCCTGTACCGTCTGTACCATGACCGGCACCAGGAACAGCGTGCCGAACATGCCGGCACCGAACACGAAGGCGACGATCGCCGACGCCGTGTAGTGCCAGACCGAGAACAGCCGCAGCTGGATCAGCGGCTCCGAATGCGTCGACTCCCGGTACAGGAACCAGGCGAAGCTGGCGGCCGAGCCGATCAGCAGCAGGAAACAGCGGTCGGCGTCCCAGCCGTCGCGCTGGCCCTCGGTTATGCCGTTCAGGAACAGCCCGAGTGCGGCGGTGATCAGCGCGAAGCTGAGCAGGTTCACCCCGACCCGGCGGGCGGCCGGGTCACGGGCGGGCAGGAAGATCCAGCCCATCGCCGCCGAGATCAGCATCACCGGCACCGGGGCGGAGAACACCCACTGCCAGGCGACCGTGTCGACGATGATGCCGCCGAGGGTCGGGCCGATGGTCGGGCCGAGCACGATCCCCATGCCGAACCAGCCCATGGCGCGGCCGCGCTCCTCCGGCGGATAGGCGAGGAATACCGTGCTCATCGCCAAAGGCTGGATGATGCCGGCGCACATTCCCTGCAGGACCCGCGCGACCACCAGGCCGCCATAGGTCGGCGACAGCTGCCCGATCGCCGCGGCGATGATGAACAACGCGACCGCGCCCTGGAACGCGGCGCGCGGACCGAAGCGGCCGACCAGCCAGGCGTTCAGCAGCATCGAGACCGTCATTGCCGACAGGAAGCCGGTGGACATCCAGTGTGCCTGGTCCTGGCCGATCCCGAACGCGCCCATGATGTCGGGGATCGCCACGTTCACCATGGTCGAGGACATGATCATCGAGATCATGGCAATCATCGTGGTGATGGTGACGCCGAGCTTGTTGATGTCCGGCGGTGCGGCGACCGGTGCCGGGGCAGACGAGGCGTCGGCGGCGGACACCGGCGCCTCAGAACGGCCAGAGGCGGTCGTCCGGCGCGTCGATCGAGACCTCGACCATCATGCCGGGGCGCAGGCGGCCATCCGCCCCTTCCACCACGATCCGCACCTCGATGCGCTGGGTGACCTTGGTGAAGGTGCCGGACTCGTTCAGGCGCGGCAGGAGCGCGTACTGGCTGTTCGCGGCTTGGCCGATCCGCTCGACCCGGCCCTTGAAGTCCTCGCCGGGATAGGCGTCGACATGCACGGTAGCGGACTGGCCGACCGACAGGCGGCCGATCTCGGTCTCGCGGACGTTGGCCTCCGCCCAGATCGCATGGGGGTCGTGCATCGACATCAGGCGCTGGCCCTCTTCGACCCGCTCGCCTGCGGACACGAAGGTGCGGCCGATCACCCCGTCGATCGGGCTGACGATGGTGTGCTGCTCCAGCTCGATCCGCAGGCGCTCGCGGCGGGCGGCGACCTCGGTCAACTCGGCCTCGAGACGGGTCCGCTCGGCCTGCTTGACCGAGACCTCCGCCAGTTCGGCGGTGGCTTCGTCGATGCCGGCATGCGCCACCTCCATCTCCGCCTTGGCCCGGCTCAGCTCCTGGCGGGCTTTCAGATAGTCGGTGTGCGCCCGCTCCAGCCGGGCCGACGACATCGCACCGCTCGCCCCGAGAGATCGCGCCCGTTCGTAGTCGGACTTGGCGAAGGCGAGCTCGTGCTCATACAGTTCCTGGCCGGCGGCGATCTCCTCGAGCCGTGATTTCGCGCGCGCGATCCGGCTCGTCGCGAGGTCGCGGATCATGACGACCTCGGCGTCCAGGCGGCTTATGCCGGCGAGCAGCATCGCCTGCTGGGCATCTGTCTCCTCCAGCCGCAGCCGTGCCTCGCGGGCGTCGAGCCGGACCAGGACCTGCCCCCTGGTCACCCGGTCGCCGTCGGTTACCGGGCGCTCCACCACGCGGCCGGCGACCTCACTCGCCACCGCGAGGAGGTCCGCACGGATGCGAGCATCCGTCTCGTGGACGTACAGCAGCGACGCACGCCCCCAGTTCGCGGCGAGTGCCGCCAGCAGCACCAGCACCGCTGCGAACAGGGACAGCCGAAGCCAGAACGCAGGGGTACGCCGTCGCCGCGCTGGCGTCGCATGCGGTGCGGCCCTGGCGGACAGGGCCGGCTGATCTCCGGCTTTTGGTGACAGCTCGTTCATGACTGGGCGTTTCCGAGGGGCAGTGTTCTTCAATTCCAATGATATGGCAATTCAAGCGTCGCGTGTGACGTCGGATGCCGGGACGGCGGCCGGGGTGGTGCGTCTCGTTCCGGATACCCGGGAACGGCATCACGGCGGATCGTGCATCCTGCCCTGCCGGGATCGCCCACGCGACGGGCCCTTGCACACGATTTCGATTCACGGTCCGTTAACCCTTGCCGGGGCATAAGGTCAGCGGTGGTCGTTGGGGGGCGACGGAGTTGAAGGGGCCGAGATGACGACCGTGACCGCCAACGCACCACCAAAGGACGACCTCGATGCGGTCGACCGCGACTCGCTTCACACGCTGCCGCTCCGGATTGTTCCCCTCCGTCTCGCGGCGCTCAGCCGGGCGCGCCTGATCAAGACCTCGCGGCTTGAGTCCGAGATCGAGCTGTTCAACGACGCCGGCGTCGGGCTCATCGCCATCAAGTCGCTCGGCGACTTCATCCAGGCCAGCCCGGAGGACATCGAGGCCGACCTCGAGATCCTGCACCGCCTCGGCGACCTCAACAGCTTCGATGTGTTCTCGCTGCGCAACTCGCTGCGAGACCTCAAGATCGACGTGCGGTCGGCCACGGACCTGCAGCTCTCCCCCGGGATGGAAGAACGGCTGACCGAGTACATGAAGTCGTTCACCCGCCCGCTCGTGGTGAACGTGTTCGGCGCCACCAACGACAACATCAAGAATTCCGGCCAGATCATCAACATGTTCTCCAACATCGACCGTGATGTCGCGTTGAAGAACATGCGGAAGATCGCCCAGATGATGGGCATAACGATCGCCGACATACCGGACTTCCTGGAAAAATACGGCGACATCTACCTGTCGCTTTCGTATTTCCGGCGCTGCCTCGACGAGATCGTGCCGAAGTTCGACCAATTCGGCGAGTGGATGGAGGAGATCAGGACCACCATCCTGCGCGACAACCGCCAGCTCATGGACAAGTGCCGGTTCGTGAACGACGGGTTGAACGAGGTGCTGAGTTCGGTGACCGGCCGCTTCGAATCCTTCGACCGGAACTCCCAGACCTTCTGGGAGAACATTTCCATGGACAGTTTCCAGCAGTTGCACCGGCTGATCACCGCGCATCACGAGACCATCGGCGGCGTGCTGTGCGGGTTGACGGTGAAACTGAACTCGTGGGAGCAGAAATTTCCAAACCATGCCGGCAGCCCGCAGAAGCGCGCCGACTTCATCCTCGCGGAGATGGCGCCGGGCCTGGACCGCCTGATCCGGCTCGAGCAGTCGGCTCCCTCCACCAAGATGTGACCCGCCGCGAGAGGGCGTCAGGCCCGGTGCGGGAAGTCGCCCGCACCGGATCCGCGACGCCCGGAGCCGGCGACCAGCGCGCCGACTACGAAGCCGGTCGCATGCGCCAGGAACGCCACCGGCTCGCCCTCCTCGAAGGCGATGCCGGCGACCTGTGCGACCAGCCAGAACGCGATCAGCGGCAGCACCGGGATCTCGACACGTCGCAGCCGGAACCCGCGGGTCGGCACGGCGAGCCGCACCCGGGCCTGCGGCGCCCGCCGGGCGACCGCGCCGATGATGCCGGCGACCGAGGCGCTGGCGCCGAGGATCGGGATGGTGGAGGTCGGCGTCGCCGCGGCTTCGACCGCCAGCCCGACCGCGCCGGCCACCAGGAAGACCGCCAGAAGTCGGAGCGGCCCGACCCGGAATTCCGCCGTGGGCGCCACGAAGGCGTGTGCCGCCAGGTTGCCGACCAGATGGCCGAGGCCGCCGTGCAGGCCCTGCGCGGTCACCAGGGTGACGACCGGCGGCAGCAGGTCCAGCGATGGCGGCGGGATGCGCAGGCCGAACAGATGCGCCGGCACGACGCCGAGCGCCAGCACTGCCTGCATGTCGTGATAGGCGTCGAGCTGCAGCTGCCATGCGAACACGGCGGCCAGCACCACGGCCAGGATGATGGTCGCGAGAGGTAGCCGGCTCATCGAGCCGAGGTGGGGGGCCGGATGCCGGGCGTCCAGGCCCAGACGGTCAGCAATCCCCGATCACTCGCCGAACAGCTTGCCGAACGGCATCGAATAGACCAGCACCAGCGATTCAACGCCGGGGTTGTGCTCGTCGAGGCCGGCGTTCGAGATATGCGTGAACGACAGGCCGATCCGGGAATAGTCGTCGAAGCGGTAGGCGAGTTCGAGGCCGGAACGGAACTCGACGGCATGTCCGAGATCCTTGCCGTCGCCGTCGCCGTAGAGGCCGACCGCGAAGTTCGGGGTCAGCACCACGCGCGGCCCGAAGAAGATATCGATCCCCACCCCGGCATAACCGTAGGTCGCGGCGTCGGTGGTCGCCATGACGCCGACGAACGGCGTGAAGAAGAACAACTTGTCCTTCTCCGCGAACCGGTACTCCAGCCTCGCCTCGCCGGCGCCCTGGTCGTCGAACAGATCATAGTAGCCTGCGCCGAAGCTGACGAAGGAGGGTTCCTCCGCCGCGGCCGGAAGCGCGGTGGCGAGCAGGGCGGCGAGGCCGATAAGCAGTCGACGCACGGTGGTGATCTCCCCTTGACCGAAGCGCGCGCATCATAGCTGGGTGCCGGCCTCCGGCAAGGGCGCAAGCGCCCCGGCGGAATGCGGCGGCTTGCGGTGTTGCAGCCGTGACAACTGGACGGCTAGCTGTGAACATCGTGCCGATTCGGCTATGATGCGGCCGGCATTGCCTGTCATCCGACGATCGGGGATCTCGCGCCATGGGTATGCGCGTTCGTGAGGACTACCGCAGTATCTCCGGACCGGAGAAGGCCGCCATCCTGCTGATGTCTCTGGGCGAGGAGCAGGCCGCCAAGCTGTTCGGGCAGATGGACGACGAGGAGATCAAGGAGATCTCCCAGGTCATGGCCAGCCTCGGCACGGTGTCGTCGAACATCGTCGAGCGGCTGTTCGTCGAGTTCGCCGAGCAGGTGTCCTCCACCGGCTCGCTGGTCGGCTCGCTCGACTCCACGGAACGCCTGCTGACCAAGGTGCTGGGCGAGGATCGGGTCTCCGAGATTATGGAGGAGATCCGCGGTCCGGCCGGCCGCACCATGTGGGACAAGCTCGCCAACGTGAACGAGCAGGTGCTGGCGAACTACCTGAAGAACGAGTACCCGCAGACCGTGGCGGTGATTCTCGGCAAGATCCAGCAGGGCCACGCCGCCAAGGTGCTGGCGACCCTGCCGGAGAACTTCGCCATGGAAGTGGTCATGCGCATGCTGCGCATGGAGGCGGTCAACAAGGAGATCGAGAAGGACGTCGAGCGGGTGCTGCGCACCGAGTTCATGTCCAACCTGGCGCGCACCAACCGGCGCGACAGCCATGAGATGATGGCCGAGATCTTCAACAACCTCGACCGCGCCACCGAGAGCCGCTTCCTGTCGGCCCTGGAGGAGCGCAACAAGGATGCCGCCGAGCGCATCCGCTCGCTGATGTTCACCTTCGAGGACCTGCAGCGGCTCGACCCGGCCGGCGTGCAGACGCTGCTGCGCGCGGTCGACAAGGACAAGCTGGTGATCGCCCTGAAGGGCTCGTCCGAGGAACTGCGCGACCTGTTCTTCTCCAACATGTCGGAACGCGCCGGCAAGCTGATGCGCGAGGACATGCAGGCCCTCGGCCCGATCCGCCTGAAGGACGTCGAGGACGCGCAGCAGGCCATGGTGCAGTCGGCAAAGGATCTCGCCGATCGCGGCGAGATCGTGATCGGCGGATCCGGCGGCGACGACCAGCTGGTGTACTGAGTTCGGATCGACCGAATATTGGCATAAGTTGCTTAAAATGCTCGATTTGATCGTGCTGGATTTCGCCGGGCGTCGGTACTAGCGTACGCGACCCTCGAAACCGGGAACCCTGGCGAACAGCGTGTCGAGCCCGATTCAATACGACCTGCAATGGACCAGGGAGCGCGAGGCCGGGCTGGGGCCCGGCGACGAGCATGCCTTGCAGGTCGCCGCGAATCGCCGGCTGTTCAATCGTTGGCTGGACGCCGGCCTGGGCGAGTGGATGGTGCCGCGTTCGGCTTTCGACGTGATCGAACTCGGCGACCTGATCGGGTCGCTCTGCGTCTACGATCGGGACGAGGAGCGCGACGACTATCTTTGCCGGGTGTTCGGCGGGACCGTCGCGGAGGATATCGGCGTCGACATGACCGGACGCTACCTGTCCAGCTATGCCGAGCCGGTGCGGCAGGTGGTGCGCAGCCAGTATGACCGCGTCGTGGCGAGCCGGCGTCCGCTGGTTGCGGTCTACCAAGTGGTGCAGGTCGAACGCTCCGCCCTGTATCCACGCGAGCGCGGCCGATTCCTGCATGAGAAGCTGATCCTGCCGGTTACCCGCTCCGGGCGGACGATCGACTGCTTCATCACGCATGTCGCGCGCCTGCCGGCCGATACACCGGTCGCGCGGAAGCCGGCCGTAGCGGCTGATCCTGCGGACGCCGCTGGATAGCGCATGGTTGCCACCCGCCGGGGCTGGTGGCACTGTCCGCGCCATGCCGTCGCCAACCCCCGCGAGTCCAAGCAGCATATCCGACGTGATTGCGCCCGAAGCCACGCCAACCGGGCGTGATGACGGTTTCCTGCGTGACATCTGGTACTTCGCGATGCCCTCCGGCGAACTCGGCCAGGGCGCCATGCGCGCCAAGACCCTGCTCGGCGAGCCGGTGCTGCTCGGCCGAGCCCAGGACGGGTCGGTGTTCGCGCTCAGGGACATCTGCCCGCACCGCGGGATCCCGCTGTCGGACGGCAGCTTCGACGGCCATGAGGTCGAGTGCTGCTATCATGGCTGGCGGTTCGCGCCGGACGGCCGCTGTACCGCGATCCCGTCGCTGACCGCCGACCAGGCGATGGAGGTCGGCCGGATCCGCGTCCGCAGCTACCCGACGGTCGACCGGCATGGCGGAATCTGGATCTACATGCCGTCCGACCCGCGCTCGACCGCCGAGCCCGCGGTGGCGCCGCCGGACTTGCCGGCGGTCACCGCGCGTGCCCCCGGGCTGGTGCAGCGCATGACCTTCCCCTGCCATATCGATCATGCGGTCATCGGCCTGATGGATCCGGCGCACGGGCCGTTCGTCCACACCAGTTGGTGGTGGCGGTCGCGCAAGTCCATTCACGAGAAGGCCAAGCGCTTCGGCCCCAGCGACCTCGGCTTCGCCATGCTGCGCCATCAGCCGTCGAGCAACTCGGCCGCCTACAAGCTCCTGGGCGGCACCCCCACGACCGAGATCCGCTTCCGGCTGCCGGGCATCCGGGTCGAGGACATCGAGATCGGCCGGCATCGGGTTTGCGGCGTGACGGCGGTCACGCCGATCGACGCGACGACCACCGAGATCCACCACATGATCTTCTGGACCATTCCCTGGCTGTCACTGCTGAAGCCGGTCCTGGCGCCGTTCGCGCGGCGCTTCCTGGCGCAGGACCGGGACGTCGTGGTGCGCCAGCAGCGCGGTCTCGTGCACAACCCGGCGCTGCTGCTGATCAACGACGCCGACGTGCAGGCCAAGTGGTACTACCGCCTGAAGAAGGCCTATGCCGCCTGGCGCAGCGACGGCACGCCGTTCGAGAACCCGGTGCGCGAGACCATCCTGCGCTGGCGCAGCTGATGGATGAGATTTCGGCCCTGCTCCGCGAGCGCGAGCGGCAGGGACTGCGCTGGTTCCTGATCGCGCTGATGATCGCCTCCGGGCTGTGGACCGCGATCGGCACGACCTTCATCACCTCGTCCTCCGGCAAGCTGTTCGTCGGGACCACCGGCCTGCTGGACATGGCGATCATGGCGGTGCTGCTTTGGGCGCTGGCGCGGCGGCGGTCGCCGACGCTGGTCGGCTTCGCCTCGATCCTGGTGGCCTTCGCCACGATCGCGCCGTCGCCGTTCATGGAGTGGCAGGGGGCCGGCATCGAGACGGTCCCGGCCGCCTATCTGGTCAAGACCGGCCTGCCGGCGGCGCTGGTGATCTGCGCGTTGAGCGCCATCACCCTGCAGCCGAGCTACCCGCTCGCCGTCACCGGTCTCGCCTTGGTCTACCAGCTGGCGCTGCTGGCGATCGGATTGGACGACCCACGCACATCGCTGGCCACCCAGGCGACCTGGGAGGAGCACGTGATGGGTGATGCGATACACCGCGGCAAGGTCGCCTACACCCTGGGGCTGACCGTCGCCACCGGCATCGCCATCAGCGTGGTCGCCTGGGTCGCGCGGTTGACGGTGCGGCGCGCGGTGGCGCTGGAGCAGGCCAACGGCCAGCTGCGCCGCTATTTCTCGCCCGAGGTCGCCGAGCGCATCGCCACCGCCGACGCCGACTTCATGAAGCCGGGCGGGCGGGTTCGCGAGGTGGTGGTGCTGGTCTCCGACCTCGAGGCGTTCACGCCGCTGTCGCATGCGCTCGGGCCCGACGAGACGCTGAAGCTGCTGGCCGACTACCAGGCCCGCATGACCGCGGCGATCTTCGTCGAGGGCGGCTCGGTCGACAAGTTCACCGGCGACGGCATCCTCGCCACCTTCGGCGCCACCGGCGCGCTGCCCGACAGTTCGGGGCGGGCAGTCCGCGCGGCGATCGGCATGAACCGCGCCCTGGACGAGCTCAATGCCGAGCGGGCGGCGCGCGGCCGGCCGGTGCTGCGGCAGCGGATCGGGCTGCATGCCGGCCCGGCGCTGGTCGGCAACGTCGGCACCGTCGACCGGCTGGAGTTCACGGTGATCGGCGACGTCGTCAATCTCGCCTCGCGGATCGAGCAGGCCTGCAAGGTCACCGGCGACGCCATCCTGGCCAGCCGTGCGGTCTTCGATGCGGCCGGCGGCGGCATCGCGGCGGTCGCCCGAGGGGTGGTGCCGTTGCCGGGGGTGGAGAGCCCGCCCGAGCTGATGGCGCTGCGGGCCGGAGGGGCGGGGTGAGGCTCGCCGGGCTGGCGGCGCTGCGGTCGGACTGGCGGCTGCTGGCGTTCGGCTTCCTGATGGCGTTCGCCTCAAGCGCGGGCCAGACCTACTTCATCTCGCTGTTCGCGCACGAGTTCCACGCGGCGTTCGGCCTCGGGCATGCCGGGTTCGGGGCGCTGTATTCGGCCGCCACGCTGGCCAGCGGCTTCCTGCTGATCTGGGGCGGCGGGCTGATCGATCGGGTCGACCTCAGGCTGTTCGCCGCGGTGGTGCTGGCCGGCCTGACGGTGGCCGCCTGCGCGGCCGCCACCGCCGCCGGTCCGCTGACGCTCGTGCTGGCGGTGTTCTTGTTGCGGTTCTTCGGCCAGGGCCTGGCTTCCCACACCGCAGTGACGTCGGTGGCGCGCTATGCCGATCCGACGGTGCGCGGCCGCGCGGTCAGCCTCGCCGCAATGGGGTTTCCGGCGGGGGAGGCGCTGTGGCCGGTGGTGGTTGTCGCGGCGATCGCTGCCTATGGCTGGCGCGGGACCTATGGCGGTGCCGCGGTGCTGGTCCTGGCCGTGTTCCTGCCGCTGGCGCTGCTGCTGCTCGCCGGCCACGGCCGGCGCCACGCCGGGCTGGTGACGCGTACGGCCTCGGCGGGTCCGGCGGCCGGACGCCAGTGGACGCGGGGCGAGGTGGCGCGCGACCCGATGTTCCATCGCATCCTGCTCGCGGCCATGGCGCCGTCCTTCATCGTCACCGGCGTGCTGTTCCTGCAGGTGCACCTGGTGGAGTCCAAGGGCTGGAGCCTCGCCGCCTTCGCCGCCGGCTATGTCGGCTATGCCGCATGCCAGGTCGGCGCGGCGCTGGTCGCCGGGCAGGTGGTCGACCGCATCGGCGCCCGCCGGACCGCGCGCTTCTACCTGCTGCCGCTGGTGCTCGGCCTGCTCGTCCTGGCCGCCTTCGACACGATCTGGTCGGGCTATTTGTTCCTGATGTCGGCGGGCGCCACCGCCGGCTTCAGCTCCACACTGCTCGGCACCCTCTGGGCGGAGCTTTACGGCCTGCGGAACCTCGGCTCGATCCGCGCCCTGGTTACCGCCTGCGGGGTGGTGGCGAGCGCGCTGTCGCCGGCGCTGCTGGGCGCGCTGCTCGATCTCGGCGTCACCATCGAGGCGCTGGCGCTCGGCTGTGCCGCCTATGCGGCGCTCGGCACGGCGAGCCTGGCGCTGCTGTTCCGTGCTGGCCGGCTGGACCCGGTCTGATCAGCATCTCGACCCGGTCCGCCTCGATCATGGCGTTCAGCACGAAGGCGCTGCCGGTCTCACGCTGGCACCAGCGGCAGTGGCAGCAGTGCACGAACAGCGGCCGGCTGGTCATCCGGTAACGCACCGCGCCGCAGGTGCAGCCGCCCTCGGCGGCGAAGTCGGATCCGGCCGACATCCCGCCCTCCCGGTCAGCGGTCAAGGCCGGCCGCCTGGCGCAGGACCTGGTTCATGCGGGCCTGCCAACCCGGGCCGTCGCGCCGGAAGCGATCGACCACGTCGCGGTCGAGGCGGATCGAAACCTGCATCTTGGTCGGCGCCTTCTGCGGCCCGCGCCGGCGCACCAGCTCCGGATACACCTCGGCGAAAGGCCGCAGGCCGGCAAGCTCCTCGTCCGTCAGTTCGCGCGCGTCGGGGTCGCTCGCCGCGGCAGCGGTGATCGCGGCGTCTTCCTCCTCGGTAGGCTCGATCAGCGGCCGTCGATGCGTAAGCCTGGTCATTCTTCTATCCCTCGCGCTTCCTGGCCTTGAAGATTGCGAACTCCCGGCGGCTGGCGCGACGAAGGCTGATAACGCGAACCCTCGTGGCGCGTTGGGTGAAGACCAAGACATGCAGACGGTCTCCGATCCGCCCGTAAGCTCGTTTTCGAAGCTCGCCGTAATCCCGGCGGTCATCATCGACGATCAGCGCGCCGTCGAACTCGAAATCATGGACTGCCTCGAACGCGATTCCATGCTTCACGATATTCGATGCGGCTTTTGCCTCGTCCCAGTCGAACAGCATGCGCAAATCGTAACTGCGATTTGATACGCCAAACGCTCAACTGTGTCTATGGAAGGGAGTGGGGCGTTTTCCGGAACGGCGGGCAGGCCGAGAACCCGACGTGACCGGCTATCGGTCCTCGCGGGTATGCCAGATGCGCAGGATGAAGATGCTCGAATGCCTGATCTCGGACCGCATCTCGTAGCGGCCTATGACGACTCGGCGAACCTCCAGCGGATCGAACTCCTCCAGTCGCTCGCCGATGCGCGGGTGCTCGACCAACCGCCGGGCGGCGGCGGTCAGGGATTGCACGACCCGTGCGGCCGCCCGCCGATTTACCGGAGCAAGAAATTCATACAGGCGGGTAAGGTCGGCGTAAGCCCGGCTGGTCCATTGCACCTGCATCAGCGCGGCGCCGGGTCGTCCGCGTCGAGGCTGTCGGCCCACGCCTGTACGGCCTGATGATCGATGACGGCTCCGGCGTCGACGTCGGCCAGAGCCTCGAGCGTCATCCTCCGACGTTCCTCTTCCTGTTCGATCCAGGCGGACAGCGCCTGCTTGACGACCCAACCGCGCGACCGGTCGAGGCGCGAGGCGATCTCGTCGACCTTCTCTGCCATGGGCAGCGGCACATGCGCGGTCAGCACCCTGGTCGTCACGGCGCTCTCCCAATCAAGTTCACTCGAAACGATTGAACTTGATTGACCATGATTGGGCGGCTGGCCGCAAGCCCCTATGCCGATGCCGCGCGCATCGGAACCACCACGCCGGCCTCGCCCTCGACCTCCGCCCGGCACGCGCGGAACAGCTCGACCAGGGCGTCCATGACGATGCGCACCCGCGGCACGTTGCGCAGGTCGTTGTGCACCAGCAGCCACTGCTCGGTGGCGGCCTCGCGGATCACCGGGGTGAGGCGGACGATGGCGGGGTCGGGGTCGCCGAGGAAGCAGGGCAGCACGCCGACGCCGTTGCCGCCGCGGACGGCATGGGCCAGCACCACGCCGTTGTTGGTGCGAACCGCCGGGCGCTGGTTGCCGAGGACCGTAGTCTGCCAGGCCTGCCCAGGCATGTAGCGGTGGTCGTCGTCGAATCCGGCCCAGGGCAGTGCGCGCAGCGCCTCGGGCGAGCCGTCGCAGCCGCGCGCCAATTCGGGGACTGCGTAGACCGCATAGGCGAAGGTTGCGAGCTTGCGACCGACCAGGCTGGCCAGGTCCGGCACCTGGTCGCGGATCAGCAGGTCCGCCTCGCGCCGCGACAGGTTGGCCGAGGTGTGGGCGACCGCGATCTCGAACTCGATGCATTTGTGATTGGCGGTCAGGCTGGCCAGGTGGCGGGACAGGAACTCGGCCATGGTCTCGTCGACCGAGATCCTGACGGTTCCGAGATGCGAGCCGGAGAGGCCGGCACTGCGCCGGTCGATCGAGAGCGAGGCCCGCTCCATCTCCTTGACGTCGTGCAGTAGCTCCAGCGCCTGCTCGGTCGGCTGGAAGCGGTCGGGCAGGCGGTCGAACAACCGGGTCCCGAGCTCGTCCTCGAGTGCCTTGATGCGCCGGGCGATGGTCGGGTGGCTGACCCGCAGGCGGCGGGCCGCCGCCGTCAGGTTGCCCTCCTCGGCGAGTGCGAGGAACACACGCAGGTTGTCCCAGTCTCCGATCATGGTGCCAGGATAGCTGCCCGCGCGAGGATTTGACTGTACGTTTTTCTACGGGTGATCCTCGAATTTGTGCGCGGACGTACGAAAGCGTTCGGGGGTAGGGTCCTGCGACTCACTCGCAAGTCTGGAGCGCCGGCATGCATCTCGAACCTCGTCTGTGGGCCTTCACCAAGGGTGTGCGCGGCCGCATCGCCTGGGCGGTGGTGATCGGGCTGGTCGCGGTCGCCCTCGGTGTCGCACGGCTGGCGCTGCTCGGCTGGCTCATCGCCCGGGTGTTCGCCGGCGACGGCCTTTCCGAGTTGCTGCCCGCCGCCGCCGGCATCGCGGTGGTCATGGTCCTGCGCGGCGTGTTCGAGCAGTGGCGCACGATGGTCGCCCACGAGACCGCGGCGATCGTGCAGAAGCGGCTGCGCCGCACCCTGTTCGAGCGGCTGACGGCGCTCGGGCCGGCTTATGTCGGCGCCTCGCGGTCCGGCGACCTGACGCTGGTGCTGATCGACGGCGTCGAGCAGCTGGAGACTTATTTCGGCCAGTACCTGCCGCAGCTGCTGGTCGCTGCGCTCACGCCGCTGCTCATCTTCGCCTTCGTCGGCTGGCTCGACCTGCCGGTGGCGGCGGTGATGTGCGGCTTCGCGCTGCTGGCGCTGATCGCACCCGCGGCGTGGCACAAGAAGGACACCCGCAATTCGATCGCCCGGCAGCGCGCCTACGCGGCCTTCGCCGCCGAGCTGCTCGACGCGATCCAAGGCCTCGCCACCCTGAAGGCGTTCGGCCGCTCGGCCGAGCGCGCCGCGGTGCTGGCGGAGAAGGCGCGCGAGCTGTTCCGCACCACCATGTGGGTGCTCGGCACCAACACCCTGGCGCGCGGCATAACCGACGCCTCGATCGCGCTGGGTGCCGCCTGCGCGCTGGCGCTGGGAGCCTATCGGGTCGAGGCCGGCGCCATGGAGCTGTCGGCGCTGCTGGTGATCCTGCTGCTGGGTGTCGAGATATTCCGGCCGATGCGCGACCTGCGCTCGGTGCTGCACCAGGGCATGGTCGGGCTGTCGGCGGCACAGGGCCTGTACCGGCTGCTCGACGCCGTCCCGCCGGTCGCCGACGCGCCCGCCCGGGAGGTGCCGGACCTTGAGCCGGGCATCGCCTTCGAGGGCGTGCGCTTCGCCTATCCCGGCTCGCGCCGTGTCACCCACGAGAGCCTGAGCTTCGCGGTTCGGCCGGGCGAGCGCGTCGGCGTGGTCGGGCCTTCCGGGGTCGGCAAGTCGTCGATCGTGCGGCTGCTGCTGCGGTTCTACGATCCCGACGCCGGCAGTGTGCGGATCGGCGGCGAGGACCTGCGGAGTCTGCCCTTCGAGGCGATCCGCAGCCGGGTCGCCGTGGTCCAGCAGGACGCCTTCCTGTTCCACGGCACAATCGGCGAGAACATCCGGCTCGGCCGGCCCGACGCCACCGAGGAACAGGTGATCGAGGCCGCCAGGGCGGCCAACATCCACGGCTTCGTCACCGGCCTGCCGCAGGGCTACGACACCCCGGTCGGCGAGAAGGGCATCAAGCTGTCGGGCGGCCAGCGCCAGCGCGTTGCGATCGCCCGGGCGATCCTGCGTGACGCGCCGATCCTCGTGCTCGACGAGGCGCTGTCGGCCGTCGACGCCGAGAACGAGGCGACCATCCAGGCCGCCCTGGACAAGTTGATGCAGGGGCGGACCACGCTGATCCTGGCGCACCGCCTGTCCAGCGTGGTCGACTGCGACCGCATCCTGGTGCTCGACGAGGGCCGGGTGGTGGAACAGGGGCCGCACCGCGAACTGCTGGCCAAGGGCGGGGTCTACGCCACGCTGATGGCCGAGCAGGTGCGCGACGCCGAGCGCGCCGCCGGCGACGCCGAGCTCGACGTCGCGCCGGCCGGGCCGACGGTGGAGGCCGTGGGCCGCCATGACGGCGCCGTCGGCGGGCCGACCGAGGGCATCGTGGCGGCGGAGGGCCTCGGCTGGATCCGGCTCGTCACCCTGCTGCTCGGCATGATCGCGCCCTGGAAAGGCAAGATGACGGCGACCTTCCTGTTCGGCGTTGCCCGCGTCGTCGCCTTCATCGGCGTCGGCGTGATCAGCGCGCTGATCGTGCTGGCGCTGAAGGAGGGCCGGCCGTTCGAGCCGCTGCTGCCCTGGCTGTTCGTGACGGCGCCGCTGGCCGGCATCCTGCACTGGGCGGAATCCTGGCTGGCGCATGACGTGGCGTTCCGGCTGCTGGCCGAGATGCGCATCGCCATCTTCGACAAGCTCGACAAGCTCGCACCCGCCTACCTGGTGCGGCGGCGCACCGGCGACCTGATGGGAATCGCCACCCAGGACGTCGAGCTGGTCGAGTATTTCTTCGCTCACACCGTCGCCCCGGCCTTCGTGGCGGTGCTGGTGCCGGCGGCGGTGCTGGCGACCCTGGCCTGGGCCGATGTCTGGCTGGCCGTCGCCCTGGCGCCGTTCCTGCTGGCGGTCGGGCTGTGCCCATGGCTGATGCGCGGCCGTGTCGACAGACTCGGCTCGAAGGCGCGCGAGGTCGCGGGCGAGCTGGCGGCGCATGCCGTCGACTCGGTGCAAGGTCTCGGCGAGATCGTCGCCAACCGCCAGGAGCGTCGCCGCGGCGACGACCTGGACCGGCTGACCGACGCGCATGTCGGCCATCGCATGCCGTTCTTCCGCGAGCTGACCGCTCAGAGCAGCCTGCTGGAGGTACTTACCGGCCTCGGTGGCCTGGCGATCGTCGTCACCGGCGCCGCCCGGGCCTCCGCCGGTGCGATCGACCCCGGCCTGCTTCCGCTGCTCACCCTGCTCGGCATCGCCGCCTTCCTGCCGGTTTCGGAAATCGCCCAGATCGGCCGGCAGCTCGCCGATACCCTGGGCGCCACCCGGCGCATCTATGCGGTGCAGACCGAGACGCCGGTGGTGCAAGACGGCCCGGGCGTGGCCGTCGAGGCGATCAGTCGCGGGGCGGCGCTGTCGCTGGAGGACGTGCGGTTCCGCTACCCCGGCACCGGCCGGCCGGCCCTCGATGGTGTGAGCTTCACGGTGGCGCCGGGCGAGACCGTGGCGCTGGTCGGGCCGTCGGGGGCCGGCAAGACCACCACGGCACAGATGCTGATGCGGTTCTGGGATCCTGAGAGCGGCCGCGTGCTGCTGGACGGCCGCGACCTGCGCGAGCACCGGGTCGACCAGGTGCTGCAGCGGGTCGCCCTGGTGGCGCAGGACACCTACCTGTTCAACGACACCCTGGAGGCCAACATCCGCATGGCGAGGCCGGACGCCAGCGCCGCCGAGCTGCGGGCCGCGGTCGACCATGCCGCCCTCGGCGACCTGGTCGATGCCCTGCCCGACGGCCTGGCGACCCCGGTCGGCGAGCGCGGCGCCAGCCTGTCCGGCGGCCAGCGCCAGCGGGTGGCGATCGCCCGGGCGTTCCTGAAGGACGCGCCGATGCTGATCCTCGACGAGGCGACCTCGCATCTCGACGCCGTCAACGAGCGGCTGGTGCGCGGCGCCCTCGACCGCCTGCAGCAGGGCCGCACCACGGTGGTGATCGCCCACCGGCTCTCCACCGTGCGCGGCGCCGACCGGATCGTCGTGCTCGAGGCCGGTCGGGTCGCCGAGGTCGGCCGCCATGAGGAACTGCTGGCGAAGGGCGGTCTCTATGCCCGCTTGGTCAGCCGGCAGTCGGGGTCGGGACGGGCGGTCGCCGCGGAGTAGCGGAACGGCGGGTAGGTTCCGGCTCCGTGCCGCCTGCGGCGGCACGGTCCGGAATGACGACGGAAAGGGGTGGGGCGCACTGGCCGCTCCATTTCTTTCGTCATTCCGGCCGGAGCGCAGCGCAGAGCCGGAACCCACGCCGCGACGGGCCTGTCTACTCGGCCGCCCGCGGCCTCGGCTCCGCGCTCCCGGCTTTGTCCCGCCGCCACGGCTTCTGGATCCGCGGCGGGAAGCCCAGCGTGGGCGTCTCGCTGTCGATGTGCAGGTTCGGGTTCCAGTAGGGGTCCTCGTCGATCACCGCCGCCCAGCGCTCGCGCATGGTGCGGGCCTCGCGCAGGAAGCGCTCCAGCTTCTCCGGCGCATTGTCGCTGCCGCGTGACACCGACTCGTGGTGGTACAGCTCGGCGTAGGGTGTGACGACGATACGCAGCCCGGCGGCGCGGATCTTCAGGCAGAAGTCGACGTCGTTGAAGGCGACCGCCAGGTCGACTTCGTCGAGCCCGCCGACCCGGTCGTAGAGCGCCTTGGTGGTGAGCAGGCAGGCAGCGGTCACGGCGCTGGCGTTGTGCACAAGGTTCGGCCGCTGGAAGTAGCCGCCCGCCTCGCGGGGCAGCCGCTTTTCGAAATGCCCGGCGACGCCGCCGATGCCGATCGTCACCCCGACGTGCTGCACGGTGTCGTCCGGGTAGTACAGCTTGGCGCCGACCGCGCCGATGCCGGGGCGGCTCAACTCGCGCACCATCTCGGTCAGCCATTCGGGATTGATCGGCTCGATGTCGTTGTTGAGCAGCAGCACCAGTTCGCCGCCGGCAACGGCGACCGCGCGGTTGTTGAGCCGCGAGAAATTGAACGGCCCATCGTCGCGCAGCACCCGGATGCGCGGGTCCTCGGCGATCCGCTCGAGGTAGTGCCGCGTCGCGGCCTCGCGGCTGCCGTTGTCGACGACGATCAGCTCCCAATCGGGGTAATCGGTCCGCTCGAGCAGGCCGTCCACGCACATCCGCAGGATCTCGACCTTGTCGCGGGTCGGTACCACGATGCTGACCTTCGGCGCCGGCGCCGGCAGTTCGGCAACGACCCGGTGACTGTAGCTGTCCTTGCCGGGAACCACGGCGGCGTGCTGGCCGGTGCGCTGCAGGTGCTCGGCGATGGCGCGCCGCGCGGCGTCGTGGGCGTAGCTCTTGGCCTCGCCGCCGGTCGCGATCGAACCCTTTGCGGTGCGCCAGTGATACAGCACCACCGGGACGTGACGGATGCGGTCCGGGCTGCTGCGCTCGATCACCCGCAGCGCCAGGTCGTAGTCCTGGCTGCCCTCGAAGCCGAGCCGGAAGCGGCCGACCTCCTCCACCAGCGAGCGGCGATAGACCCCCAGGTGGTTGATCATGTTCTGCGACAGGAACAGCTCTGGCGACCAGTCGGGCTTGAAGAACGGATCGAACAGCCGCTCGCCCTCGTCGATCTTGTCCTCGTCGGAGTAGATCAGGTCGGCGTCGGGATGCGCCTCCAGTTCGACCGCCATCCAGTACAGCGCGTCCTCTGTCAGCAGGTCGTCGTGGTCGAGCAGCGCCACATAGTCGCCGGTTGCCAGCTCGAGCGCCGCGTTCGAGGCGGCCGAGATGTGCCCATTGGCGGGACGGAACACCACCTTGATGCGCGGGTCGGCGGCGGCGTAGCGCTCCAGGATGCGGCGCACGTCCGGGCTCTTCGACGCATCGTCGGCGATGCACAGCTCCCAGTCCGGGTAGAGCTGGGCGAGCACCGAATCGATGACGGCGGTCAGCAGGCCGGGCGGCGTCTCGTAGGTCGGCAGCACGACCGAGAACTTCGGCCGCCGGGTCAGGCGCGCAACGTGGGCGCGGATCGCCGTCCGGTCGGCGTCGTTCAACGTCCAGAACAGGTCGCGCCAGTTCTCGTAGTTCTCGATCGAACGCGTGGCCTGGCGCGCCAGGTATTCCTTGAAGCCGGCGATGCCGCCGCGGCGCAGGCGGCCGATCAGCGTGCCGAGCCCTTCCTGGCGCAGCTGCCGGCCGATCAGGGTCAGCCCCAGGCCGGCGCGGGTGATCTCGCGGGCACTGAGATCGGTCATCTCGAACCGGCCCTTCCAGTTGACCGGGTCGAGGCGAATCGCCCGGACCCTGTCGGGCAGCCGCAGATAGGTGGTGACGAGCTCGCCCTCGGTCGGCGGCAGCCGCTTGCGGTCGAGCTCGGTGGTGCCGTCGCCGCGGTCGGCGAACAGCGAGGGCGTCGCCACCCGGTCGCCGGCGGCGATCCGGTAGGTCAGCTCCACCCAGCCGGTCGGCATCGCGCCGCGATTCGATGCCAGCAGCACGAATGGCCGGATGTCGGTGGCGACGTAGTGGCCATGGCCGAGATCGTCGATATCGACCAGCTTTGCCGGAAACAGGGTGTGGCGGCGGCCGAGGACGTGCTTCAGCAGATGCCCGAGCCATCTTACCGGCGCGGTCAGTCGCCAGGAGGTCGACGCCAGCAGGTTGTTGCGCTCGGCCCGGAGCAGGTCGCGCTGCATCTCGACGTCCTGCAGCCGGCCGCGCAGCGACTCGACCTCGACGGCGAGGGTCTCGATCTCGAGCTCCAGCCGGCCGGCCTCGTTCGCCTCGTCGCGCTCGGAATTCGTCATTCTCACGCTCTCAGCGCTTCAGCCACGGCTTGCTCGCCCGCGGCGGGACCGCCGGGCGGAAGTCGTCATGGGCGAGCGAAAGGTTGGGATTGTAGAACGGATCGGCGGCGATCCGGACCCCCCAGCGCTCGCGCATGTACCGGATCTCCTTGCGGAAGCGGGCCCGCTTGGTCGGATCCTCATCGGAGCCGCGCGAGGCGGACTCGTGATGGTACAGCTCGGCGAACGGGGTCCAGACCACCGAATGACCGGACTCCCAGACCCGCAGGCAGTAGTCGACGTCGTTGAAGGCGACGCCCAGGTTGGCCTCGTCGAGCCCGCCGAGCTGCTCGAAGATCTCGCGGCGGGTGACCAGGCAGGCGGCGGTCACCGCGGAATAGCTCTGGGTCAGCGCCTCGCGCGAGAAGTAGCCGGGCTGGCCGGGCCGCAGGCCGATGAAGACGTGGCCGGCGATGCCGCCGATCCCGAGCACCACGCCGGCGTGCTGCACCCCGCCGTCGGCGTAATAGAGTTTGGCGCCCACCGCCCCGACTTCCGGCCGCATGGCGTGACCGACCATCTCCGACAGCCAGTCGGCGTGCATCACCTCGGTGTCGTTGTTGAGCAGGCATAGCACCGCGCCGGTGGCCTCGGCCGCGGCGCGGTTGTTGAGGCGGGAATAGTTGAACGGACCGTCGTCGGGCACGACGCGGACCCGCGGATCGGCGGCGGTCAACTGCTGGAAGTATTCCAGGGTCGCATCCTCGGTGCTGCCATTGTCGACGATCAGCACCTCGATGTCCGGGTAGTCGGTTTTCTCCAGCAGCGAGCCGATGGCAGTGCGCAGCAGCTCGACCCGGTCGCGCGTCGGGATGATCACCGACACCCGCGGAGCCGGAACCGGCACGGGGTAGCGTACCCTGCGATAGCGGCCGGCGGGGGCCTCCTCGACCGTCGCCGCGACATGGCGACGCTCGAAATGCTCGGCGAGTGCGCGAAGGGCGCGGTCGTGGGCATAGGATTTCTGGTCGGCGGCCAGTGCGACCGAGCCTTCCAGAACCCGCCAATGGTAGAGCACGTGCGGGATGTGGCGCACCCGTTCGACCGCTGAGCGCTCGATGACCCGCAGCGCCAGATCGTAGTCCTGGCTGCCCTCGAAGCCTTCGCGGAAGCCGCCGGCCGCCTCGACCAGCTTGCGGCGATAGACGCCGAGGTGGTTCACGAAGTTCTGCGAGTGGAACAGGTCCGGGTTGAAGTCCGGCTTGAAGTAGGGCGCGCAGCGCTGGCCGCGCGCGTCGAGCTTGTCCTCGTCGGAGTAGATCACGTCGACGTCCGGATGTGCCGCGATCGTCTCCGCGACCATGTAGAGGGCGTGCTCGGCCAGCACGTCGTCATGGTCGAGAAGCGCCACGTAGGCGCCGGTCGCCAGCGCGAGAGCCGAGTTGGAGGCCTGGGAGATGTGGCCGTTGCGATCACGGCGGATCACCTTGATCCTGGCGTCGGCCTGCGACCGGCGCTCCAGGATCCGCGACACCTCGGGGTCGGTCGAGCAGTCGTCGGCGATGCACAGCTCCCAGTTCGGATAGAGCTGGCGCGTCACCGATTCGATGGCCTCTTCCAGGAACGCCGGTGGGGGATCGTAGACGGGCATCACCACCGAGATGGTCGGCGCGTCGCCGAGCCGCTCGATGCGGGCGCGGATCGCCGCGCGATCCTGCGGGGTGAGGGTGTCGTAGGCGGCCGCCCAGCTGGGGTAGTCATCGCGCGGGCCGGTCCAGACCTCGCCGCGGCGACGGGCGCGCGCCGTCTCGCGTGCCGGCGGCGACCACAGGACCGCGAGGTTCCGCGCCGCCCGCCCCAGCGGGGTCTGCCGACGCGCCACGGCCCGCAGCCAGCCGAGCATCGCCCGCCAGTCGGCCGCCGGGCCGGCCAATGGCTGCACGGAGACGTCGCGAAGGCGGAGCTGGTCTGCTCCATCGGGCGGATCGAAGCGCAGGTCGGTGGTGCCCGCGGGGATCTCGACGGTGACCTCGGTGTGGCCGCTGTTGGTGGTCGGCAGTCGGAGGGAGCGCTCCTCCGCGAAGTCGCCGCCGATGCCGAAGTAGAGCTGCGGCTCCCCCCAGGCGTGGTTCTCGATGTCGAGCGTGTAGCGCAGCCGTACCGGCCCGGTCGGCAATGTGCCCGGCCGCGGTGGATCGAGCGCCAGGCTCGGGTCGGTGCCGGCGGTCGCCCAGCCGAAGGCGGTTCGACGCAGGTCGTGCATCGCCCGCGGGTGCAGGCGCATCGGCGCGCCGGCGCGGAGCAGCCGCTTGATCGGGCGGCCGAGGCGGCGGACCGGCGCCGACAACTTCCAGGATGTCGAGGACAGCAGAGCGGCGATCTCGCGCCGCCGGTCATTGAGCTCCAGCGTCAACTCGGCGATTTCCGAGCCATGCCGTTGCTCGGCCTTCGTGAGCTCGGCCCGAAAGTGCTCGACTGCCTGGTTGAGCGCCCGGATATGACGCTCCTGGCCCGCCATCTGCGCGTCGCGCCCGGCGATCTGGGCGTCGCGCTCGGCGATCCGGGCGTCTCGGTCGGCGATCCGGGCGTCGCGCTCGGTGATGCGGCTGTCGCGCTCGGCGATACGGTTGTCACGCTCCGCGATGCGGCTGTCCCGCTCGGCGATGCGGGCGTCGCGCTCGGCGATCTCGGCGCCGAGCGTCAGCTCGACACGGCTGGCCTGTTCATAGGCTTGGTCGAAATACACGGACGCGCGGTCGATTTCGGCCTCGACGCGGTCCGCGACCGCAAGCAACCCGGCCGGCTTGCCGGTCGCCGCGGCGCCGACGGCGGTGTAGATCGCGCCGACCCAGGCGGCGAGATCGGGGTCGCGCTCAATCGCCTCGGCGTCGAGGACGTGGTGGCGCAGTGTAGGGACCAGGAAGCGGTCGATTTCCGTGGCCGCCTCGGTGTCACCGATGTCGAGCTCGACATCGATCTGCCGGCCGATCGGCCTGACCGCCGATCGCCAGTCGGTCACCAGGGCGTCGTAGCTGACCCAGGCCTGCGGCAGGCCCTGGCTCGCGCGGATAGCCTCGATCTGATGCCGCAACCAGAGCAGCAGCCCTTGCCCGCGCGGCAGCGCGTCCCGGCGCTCCAGCGAGCGGGCGATCTCCAGGGGCTGGCGGACCATGTGAACCACCACCGGACGGATACCCTGTTCCGCCAGCAGCGGCAGCCACAGCGGCAGCAGCCGGCACATCCGCGGATCCTTGACGCCCCAGAGCGGCCGGTCTGCGAACTCGCCGTCGATGATCGACCGGATCTCGGCACGCGCAGTATCGGCGGCCGGGGTCGCGGTCCAGCCGCGCGGCAGGCGTCGCGGGTCGTGCCAGCGCATGCCGAAGGTGGCCAGCAGCGCCTCGTGCGTGTCGACCACGCCCTGGTGTTCCCAGAAGCCGGTCTCGTTGTTGCCGTCGACCGCCTGCATCAGCCGCTCGCCAAGGGCGACGCCGAGCAGGTTCAGCACCCGGGTCAGCGCGGAGGTGCCGCTGCGATGCATGCCGAGCACCAGGACGCAGGTCGGCGTACGGTCTCCGGTGGCGCTTGCGGCGGCGGACTCTTGCATGGGCCGGGACGGTCCTCTCATGTTCATGCAGCGCAACGCTGCGGCGATGGCGAAGTCCTATCGGAGCCCGTCGGCCGGCTCAATACACTGCGCGCTCCCGGCACCGCCGTCACAGCGCGTCGGCGAAGCCGCGCCGGGTGCGCTGGAACCACCAGTAGCCGAGCTGAGCGACCAGCAGTGCCACCAGGGTGTAGAGCCCCAGGGCCCGCCAGTCCGGCAGCCGTCCGAACAGCACCACCTCGCGGACCTGGTCGACGATCAGGCTGATCGGGTTGAGGTAGACGAAGGCGCGCATCGTCTCCGGCAGCCGCTCGACCGGGAAGAAGATCGGGCTGACGAACAGCAGCACCGTGCTGAGCACCGACGTCACCTGGCCGATGTCGCGCAGGAACACACCCAGCGATGACAGCAGCCAGCCGATACCGATGGTCAGGATCAGCAGCGGCGCCAGCACCACCGGCAGCAGCAATGCGGTCCACGCCAGTTCCCGGTCCAGCACCAGATGCGCCGCCAGCAGCACCACCATGCTGGCGCTGGCGTGGAACAGCGCCGACAGCATGGTGGTGAACGGCAGGATCTCCAGCGGGAAGATGACTTTCTTCACGAAGTTCGCGTTCTCCAGGACCAGCGACGGCGCCCGCGTGAAGCACTCGGCGAACAGCGCGTGCACGATCAGGCCGGAGAACAGGATGACTGCGAATGCCACTTCACCCTGGTCGGGCAACCGGTCGTTCCAGCGGACCTGCAGGACCACGCCGAAGACATAGGTGTAGACGGCCAGCATCAGAAGCGGCTGGACCAGGGACCACACCAGGCCGAGGGCGGACCCGCGGTAGCGACCGACGACGTCGCGGCGCGCGAGCTGCCAGATCAGGCTGCGGTGGCGAAGGAAACTTCGAATCGGGCCGGATAGCATCGCGCCTCGGCGGCTGTTTTCACCGGCGGTCGGCCCCGGCCGGCGGGGACGATGACAGGCGGTTTACAAGGGCCGGCGTTTCATAAGACACTCGCGCCGGCCGGCAAAGGCCGAACTTTCGTGTTTCACCGGCTGGCTCTTTTGCTATAAGCCGGCGTCGCTGAGCGGCCGAACGAGACGCGGGACAGGCGAGGGTCATGGGAACCTATCTGGACGATCTTTGGAACGACCTGGAGAAGACGTGGGATCTCGCCATGGAGATCAACGATCTCCCCGAGGCCGAGCGTGCCGACGTGGCCTCTGCCTGGGGCAAGTTCAAGGCGTCCGAACTCGTCGATGCGGCACGCAGCGAGCAGGAAGCGGCGGGCCAGTTGCCGCCGAAGAAGGTGTTCTGCACGAATATCTACGGTATCCAGTTCAACCCCGACACCAAGTACTGGATTCCGTTCCGCCACGGCGAGATCGACCTCGCGAAGTTCACCGAGGACTGACCGCACGTCCAGTCGCCGGGGATCGGGCGATATGGTAGGGTGACAGCCGCGTGAGCGTGCGCGCCAGCCCCGGTCCAGCGAAGGCGAGAATGCAGTCTCGCGATATCGTCACCGTCCATCGTCTCCTGAGGGCTTGCTACACGGCATTCGCCGCCTGTGGCGTGTTCAGTTTCTTCGTCAACCTGCTGATGCTGACGATGCCGCTGTTCATGTACCAGGTGTTCGACCGCGTGCTGGCGAGCCGGAGCCCGGGCACGCTGTTCCTGTTGCTGCTGATGGCGACGCTGGCGCTGTGCGTGCAGGCGGCGCTCGACAGCGTCCGGGCCTTCGCCTTCGTGCGGGTGTCGCGCTGGATCGACCGGCGGATCGCGCCGCTGCTGCTGTCGGCCATCGTGGTCGAGGCGCTCGACCGCTCCAAGGTCGGCTCGACCCAGGTGCTGCGCCAGCTCTCGGTGCTGCGCACCTTCCTGACCGGCCCCGGCATGCTCACCATGCTCGACCTGCCCTGGGTCCCGGTGTTCCTGCTGATCATCTTCTACGTGAACGCGCCGATGGGGCTGGCGGCACTCGGTGGTGCGGCGGTCATGCTGGTGCTCGGCATCCTGAACGATCGTGTCACCCGGCCGGCGCTGAACGAGGCGCAGACCCACTCCGCCGTCGCCTACCAGTCCGCCGACTCCGCCATCCGCAACGCCGCGGTGGTGGAGAGCATGGGCATGCGGCAGGCTGTCCTGCGGCGCTACCAGGAGGTCAACGACAAGGTCCTCGACCTGCAGGGCAAGGCGAGCGACCGGGCGGCGGTGTTCCTGGCGATCTCGAAGTCGGCCCGCATGCTGGTGCAGATGGTCATCATGACGGTGTCGGTGGTGCAGATCATCGATCCGCAGACGCCGATGACGCCGGGCCTGATGATCGCTGCGGTGCTGATCCTGGGGCGTGCCCTGCAGCCGATCGAGGCCGGGGTCGGCCAGGCACGCCCGATGATCGAGGCCTATCAGGCCTATCGCCAGATCGAGGAGGTGCTGGAGGCGGCGCAGGCCCGGCAGCCGAAGATGGAGCTGCCGGCGCCAGTCGGCAACCTGTCGGTCGAGAACCTGTATTTCCAGCCACCGGGCCTCAGCAAGCCCGTGCTGCAGCGCATCTCCTTCGAATTGAAGGCGGGCGAGGCGGTCGGTGTCATCGGCCCCTCGGCGGCCGGCAAGTCGACGCTGGCGCGCCTGCTGGTCGGTGTTGCCCGGCCGACCATCGGCAACGTCCGGCTCGACGGCGCCGACGTGTTCGGCTGGGATGGCGACCAGCTCGGCAAGCATGTCGGGTTCATGCCGCAGGACATCGAGCTGTTTCCCGGCACCGTCGCGACCAACATCGCCCGGCTGGAGGCTTCGCCGGACCCCGAGAAGGTGGTCAAGGCGGCACGCCTTGCCGGGCTGCACGACATGATCCTGCGGCTGCCGAACGGCTACGACACCGAGATCGGCTGGGCCGGACAGATCCTGTCCGGCGGCCAGCGGCAGCGCGTGGCCCTCGCCCGGGCGCTGTACGGCGACCCGCGCATGGTCGTGCTGGACGAGCCGAACGCCAACCTGGACAGCCAGGGCGACGATGCGCTGACCAATGCGGTGCGGGCGCTGAAGGCGAGCGGGGCGACCCTGGTGATGATCACCCACCGGCCGCAGACGCTGGCGCAGATGGACAAGGTCCTGGTGCTGCAGAACGGCATGGTGCAGCGCTTCGGCAGCCGGGACGAGGTGCTGCCGTCGCTGCCGCCCGCCGGTGCGCCGGGTGGTGCTTCGCTCGGGCAGGGCGGACCGCAGCGGCCCGGTGTCGCGGCCCCGTCACCGCGGCTGCAGGCGGCCGACGGACGGACCGGTGAAGGCCGGCGTCCCGACCCGTCGCGCCCCGACATCGTCCGCGACGACGGCAGCCGTCCGATGCCGCCGCGGCCGGATGCCTTCCGCCCGGACGGCCTGCGCACGGATCTGGCGCGGCCCCCGGCGGCGGGCGATCTGGAGACCGCGGTGGTGCGCGACCGTGAGCCCGTGGAGGGCGACCGCGACGGCACACTGGCCGTGGCGGTCGAGGCGGAGCCGGAGCGCCCGGCCGCGCGGCTGGTGGCGGCCGTGGATGAACCGACGATCCCGCGGCCGCTCGGCGGCCGCGGCGTCGTGGTCCGGCCACCGGGACCGGCGAGGGTGCAGGCGTCGTCGCTGCGCGTGATGAACGTGCAGGCGATCTCCGCCGGCCCGGACGGCAAGGGGTAGGACGTCCGATGGCGCTGGTCCGCACGGAGGGACACCGCGACTTGTCCCGCTGGGACGACCCGCTGCGCGAGGAGGATTCCAGCAACCCGATCGGCTGGCGCGGCGTGCTGTGGTGGGGCTACGGCATCGTCTTCCTGTTCTTCGGCGTGTTCGGCATCTGGGCCGCTCTCGCGCCGCTGGAATCCGGCGCGGTGGCGCAGGGCCAGGTGCAGGTGCTGGGCAGTCAGCGCGTCGTGCAGCATCTGGAAGGCGGCATCATCAAGCAGATCCTGGTCCGCGAAGGCGACCGGGTGACGGTCGGCCAGCCGCTGATCGTGCTCGACGCGACCCGGGCGCAGACCCAGTACGATCGTATCAGCCAGCAGTATCTCGCCGCCCTCGGCCGTGAGGCGCGGCTCATCGCCGAACGCAAGGGCCTGACGACCATCACCTTCCCGCAGGAGCTGACCAGGGAGACCCGGCTGCCCGGCGTGCGCGAGATCCTCGAGGGCGAGCAGCGGCTGTTCGACGGCCGGCGCAATGCGGTCTCCAACCAGCTGCAGCTGCTGGACCGCAGGATCGCCAAGGCCCGCGAGGAGATCACCGCCCTGCGCGCGCAGCAGCGATCCGATCGCCGGCAGCTGACGCTGATCAACGAGGAGATCGTCGGCGTTCGCGAGCTGTACGAGAAGGGGCTGGAGCGCAAGCCGCGCCTGCTTGCCCTGCAGCGCAGCGAGGCCGAGCTGGAGGGCTCGCTCGACAACCGCGAGGCGCTGATGGCTCGGGCCGGCCAGGCGGTGGCGGAGACGGAGTTCCAGAAGGCCGGTCTGGAGGAGAGCACGATCGCCGAGATCGAGACCGATCTGCGCGCGGTGCAGGTTGAGCTCGAGGATCTGCGCCAGCAACTGACCGCCGCCAAGGACGCGCTGTCGCGCACCAGTATCGATGCGCCCGAGGCCGGCCGCGTCTACGGGCTGCGCTTCCACACCCATGGCGGCGTGGTGGCGCCGGGCGACCCGATCCTCAACCTGGTGCCGGACGACGAGGAGATGATCGTCCGCGTGCAGCTCGACCCCAACGACATCGACTCCGTGCGCGAGGGGGCGCACGCCACGGTCCGCCTGACCTCGTTCAACCAGCGCACCTTCAAGCCGATCGACGGCAAGGTGCTGCAGATCTCGCCGGATGTGGTGCAGCCGGAGCAGGGCCCTCCCTATTACGAGGCCCGGATCAGCCTCGATCCGGAGATGATCAAGCGCTTCGAGGTCGAACTGGTGCCGGGCATGCCGGCGATGGCGATCATCGCCACCGGCGAGCAGACCATGCTCGACTACCTGATCTCGCCGATCTCGCGGTCGCTGGAGACCGCGCTGCGGGAGGATTGAGAGCATGAGCGTGCCGCCGCCTTCGCTGCCTGCGGCCTTCCTGCCGTATGGCCGGCAGGTCATCGACGACGACGACGTGGCGGCGGTCGCGGAGGTGCTGCGCGGCGACTTCCTGACCACCGGGCCGACCGTCGACGCCTTCGAGGCGGCGTTCGCTGCCGCGGTCGGCGCGCGGCACGCCGTCGCCTGCTCCAGCGGCACCGCCGGATTGCACCTGGCGATGCTGGCGCTCGGCATCGGCCCCGGCGACGTGGTGGTGGTGCCCACGGTCACCTTCCTCGCCAGCGCCAACTGCGCGGCCTATGTCGGGGCGGAGGTGGCGTTCGCTGACGTCGACCGCGACACCGGCCTGATGACGGTGGCGCATGCCGAGGCGGCGGCGGCGCGTGCCGGGCGGGAGCGGGTCAAGGCGATCGTCGCGGTGCACCTGAACGGCCACTGCGTCGACGTGGCGGCGTTGGCCGGTACCTTTCCGGGCGTGCCGATCGTCGAGGATGCCTGCCACGCGCTCGGCGGCAGCATGCGCGCCGGCGACCAGGCCTGGCACAAGGTGGGCGAGACGCCTGACAGCGCCATCGCCATGTTCTCCACGCATCCGGTCAAGACCATCGCCACCGGCGAGGGCGGCGTGCTGACCACGCGCGACCCGGTGCTCGACGAGCGCATGCGGCGGCTGCGCAACCATGGCCTGGTGCGCGATCCGGCGCGCTTCACCGATCGCGCCCGCGCCTTCGATTCCACCGGGGCGCCGAACCCCTGGTACTACGAGATGCCGGAACCGGGCTTCAACTACCGGCTGTCCGACATCCACGCCGCCCTGGGGCTGCGACAGATCGGCAAGCTCGACGGCTTCGTGGCGGTGCGCCGGGCGCTGCGCGTGCGCTACGTCGAACGGCTGTCGCAACTGGGTCCGCTGGTTCGCCCGCTGCCGGTGGCGGAAGGCTGCGACCCGGCCTGGCATTTGTCGGTGGCGCTGATCGACTTCGCCGGCCTCGGCATCGAGCGCGCCGCCGTCATGCACGCGCTCAGGGCCGAGGGCATCGGCACGCAGGTGCACTACATCCCGGTGCATGGCCAGCCGTATTACCGAACTCACCATCCGTCACCCGAGATGCCGGGCGCCGAGGCCTACTATGCCCGCTGCCTGTCACTGCCGCTGTTCCCGGCGATGACCGAGGCCGATGTCGACCGTGTGGTCGAGACGCTGGGGCGTGTGCTGCGGGTGGGGTGAGGGCCGCCTATTCCGGCGCGAAGCTCACCGCGATCGTGCCCAGCACCCCGAAGTCGCCATGTACCCGGTCGCCGGGCAGGATCGGGATCGGCACCACGCAGGTGCCGGTCGTCACCACCTGGCCGGCGGCGAGCGTGATGCCCTGCGCCGACAGCTCGTTGACCAGCCAGGTCAAGGCAATTCGCGGGTCGCCGAGGACGTTGGAACCGATACCCTGGTGCTCGCCGGTGCGCGGCATGGTCCCGAGTACGCGATGCGCCGACAGGTCGAGCCCGCGCCATTCCGCGGTGACCGCCGGTCCGAGGACGAAATCGCGGCCGCAGGCCGCCTCGGCGATCAACTGAGCGGCACCGGCGGTCTCGAAGCGCTCGAACCGAGAATCCGGAACCTCGATCGCCGGGTGCAATGTGTCGACCGCGGCCAGCACCTCGTCGCGCGCATAGGGCTTAGTGCGCGGCGGCAGATCATGGCCGAGGCGGAACGCGAATTCCAGCTCGGCGACCCGCATCCGGTTGTGCGCGAGGTCGATCTCCGCCCCCGGTCCGTAGACCCGCTCCGCCAGGATGCGCCCGCCAAGCGGCCCGTCGACGCCGATGTGGCGTTGACCGGCCACGCTGGTGGCGGCGATCTTCCAACCGAATGGTGGCTCGGCGCTGAACCGCTCCAGCCCCGCCTGCACGGCGTAGCCCTCGGCCCGGGTCTCCGGCCGCAACCCGTCCGGCAATGCTGCCATGACCGTCCCGGCCTGCCAGTGCCGCCAGATCAGCCCGGCGGCCTCGGCCGCCCGCCCGCTTTCCAGCATCCTCGTGTCTCCCACGCCTCGGATGATCCGTCCGCGGTGACGGGGTAGCAGGCCGGCGCGACGAGCGGAAGCCGCCTTGCCGCTACTGGTACCCCGCCTGGAACCGCAGGATGGCGGTGCCGTCGGCGTCGTACAGGGTCAGGCGGTCCCCGGCGACGCTCCACCCCTCGGTCCTGGCGAGCTCGCTGCGGAATGCGCGCTCCTGCTCCATGCCGCCGTCGCAGGCCATCAGCGTGCTCGGGCCGAGGCTGAAGGTCAGGTAGTGGCCGTCCAGGAAGAACTCGCCGCCGAGGCCGTTGCAGCCGCCGTGGCCGCTGAACTGCCGGATGTCGGGATTCAGCACCAGGCTCGGCGCTTCCTGCCCGGGAGCCGCTGCCGCCGACTGGCCGCCGATCCGGGTCAGCTTCCAGTAGGTGTTGCGCAGCGGCGCATCCGGCGGCGCGTCGACTGTCGCCGCCTGCGGGGCGGGTGCGGTGCCGTCGGGCTGCGGCGTCGCCGCGGCGGCGCGCACTTCCGCCGGGCTGCAGCTTTCGCCGGGCCGCAGGCCGATGAAGCGGTCGACCACCAGGATGCGGCCGAGGCGGTCGCCGGCCGGCAGCGGCCCGAAGGCGATCCGTCCCTCGACCTCGACCAGGACCGCCTCGCCGGCCATCGGGCTGGTGCGCTGGTAGGCAGAGTCGAGTTGGGCGCCCTCGCCCTGGATCGCCACCGGCAGCGGCTGGCCGCCACCGCATTCGGCGAACTCGCCGCCGCGGCCGTCGGAACGGAACAGGCCACGCAGCAGGTAGCTCGACGCGGACGACGCGCCGGGCGGCGACAGGACTGTCGGGGCGCTGTAGCTCGGCGCGGGTGCCGCGCCATAGGTGGTTCCGGACGAGGTGCCCGGCGCGGTGCCCGAATATGCCGGGGCCGGATAGGCAGGCGCCGCGGCGCCGAACGGGCTGGCTGGCGGCAGGCCGGACGGCGCGGGGGGAGCGGCGCCGGTCGATGCGTCGCGCCTCAGGTCGTAGTTGAGGTCGGAGACGATCTCGCGGCCGGCGGCATCCAGGAGCCGCAGCGTCGAGGCGTCCTTGACCGCGAAGGCCAGCGGCCGCTCGCGGTCGGTGCTCAGGGTCAGCGTGCGCTCCGCGGCGTCATACAGCCAGCGGCCGCGCAGGTTGTAGCCGGGATCGCCGCGCCGGCCGAGATACTGGATCTGCAGCGTGAACGGCCCGGCCGGATCGAGGGCCAGGACGTGGCGGATGCCGCTGCAGTCGGCGCAGGGCAGAACGCCGGTGAAGGTCGCCGGCAACGGCCCGAGGGCGCCGACCGTGCCGATGGCCTGGCCGCCGCTCTGGCCGCCGCTCTGGCCAATGACACCTGGCGTGACGAAGCGCGGCGGTGGCGGTGCCGAGGGGCCGAGCAGCGCCGGGGGTGCCGGTGGCGGGGGCAGTTCCTCGACGGCGAGGCCGGAACTGCGCGGCAGCGTGATGTCGACCGGTGTCGCCCGGCCGTCGACGAACACCGGGATCGGGTCGACTGTGGCGTACAGCAGCCGCCCGTTGGCGACGATCCTCGCCTGCAGGGTGTAGCTGTTGCCGTATTTCACCAGGTTCGGGTCATAGGGAATGGCGAAACGGATCGGCAGCGCCTGCACCGGCTCGATGCGTGTGCGGCCGATCAGCTCGGCCGGCCGGTCGGGCCGGGTGACGTCGCGCACCGTCGCCTCGAAGACGGCGTCCGGCGGCAGGGCCATGCGCTCGAGATAGGTCGCGGTGCCGGTCAGCGCCGGCATCCCGGCCGGCGTCTGGGCAATCGCCGATGGGGCGGCGGTCACGGCGGCGAACAGGGCGACGGCCGTCGCGAATGTGCGGCAGCGCCGGAAACGGGCGTTCTCGAGATCTGGCATGCTGGATTCCCTCCACTCGCCCCCGGCCACGGCGCCACAACCGGGCGCCCGGCGACCTGGGGCTCTGCCGGGGAACGGCCGGGCCCCGCCGGGGTTCCCGGAGCTATCGGGCGGGCGGCTTTCGGGGCGATAGACGTCGCCTGTGCTGCGGACGATGCCCGGCTGGATCCCGGCTCCGTCCCGCCCCGAGCGGGCCGGTCCAGGATGACGTTATAAGGGTTGCTGTGCGCCGTCCGTTGCCGCTATCCCGCCGCCCGCTCCTTGACCCCGCCGAAGTCATACCCCCGCCCCGGCGCCGCGTCGAACAGCTGCCGCGTGTACTCCTCGCGCGGGTTGGCGAACACCTCGGCCGTCGGGCCTTCCTCGACCACCCGGCCCTTGTGCATCACCATGATGCGGTCGCAGATCTGCGCCGCCACGCGCAGGTCGTGGGTGATGAACAGCACCGCCAGGTTGAAGCGCTTGCGGATGTCGTCGAGCAGTTCCAGAACCTGCGCCTGCACCGAGACGTCCAGGGCGGAGACCGCCTCGTCGGCGATCAGCACGTCGGGCTCCATCGCCAGCGCCCGGGCGATGCAGATGCGCTGGCGCTGGCCGCCGGAGAACTGGTGCGGGTAGCGGTCGACGGCGTCCGGCTCCAGCCCGACCAGGGTCATCAGGTCGCGCGCCTTGGCCAGGGCGTCGGCGCGGGAGACGCCGAAGTTCATCGGCCCCTCGACGATCGATTCGCCCACGCTCTGCCGCGGGTTCAGCGAGCGGTAGGGGTCCTGGAACACGATCTGCACGCGCTTGCGATGCTTGCGCAGCAGGCCGGCGGGCAGCTTGGCGATCTCGGCGTCGTGCAGGTAGATCTCGCCCTCGGTGGGATCGATCAGCCGCACCACGCAGCGCGCCACCGTCGACTTGCCGGAGCCGGACTCGCCAACGATTCCCAGCGTCTCGCCCTTGCGCACGATCAGGTTCACGTCCTCGGCGGCGCGCACCACCCGGCCGCGCCGCAGGAACCCGGCGCCGCCGTAGACCTTGCCGAGGCCGCGGGTCTCCAGCGCCACCGGGGCGCGGTCGAGCGGGCTGCGCGGCGGCGGGTTGAGCCCCGGCACCGAGCCGATCAGCATGCGGGTGTAGGGATGCGTCGGGCGGCGCAGGATCTCGTCGGCGGTGCCGGTCTCCACGACGCTGCCCTGCTGCATCACCACCACCCGGTCGGCGATGTCGGCGACGACGCCGAAATCGTGGGTGATGAACAGCACGCCGGTGTCGCGGCGGCCCTGCATGTCCTTGATCAGCCGCAGGATCTGCGCCTGGGTGGTGACGTCGAGGGCGGTCGTCGGCTCGTCGGCGATCAGCAGCTTCGGGTCGAGCACCAGGGCGCTGGCGATCATGATGCGCTGGCGCTGGCCGCCCGAGAGCTGGTGCGGATAGGCGGCCATCATGCCGCGGGGGTCGGGCAGGCGCACCAGGTCCATGATGTCGAGCACCCGGCGCTCGCGCTCGGCGCGGTCGAGGCTGGTGTGGATGTCGAGCACCTCGCCGATCTGGTCGCCGACCGTCATGACCGGGTTCAGCGCCGTCATCGGCTCCTGGAAGATCATCGACAGCCGCTCGCCGCGCATGCGCCGCAGTTCGGCCGAGGACTTGGCCAACAGGTCCTCGCCCTCCAGCAGGATCTGTCCGGCCACCGGCTGCAGCTGCTTCTTCGGCAGCAGCCCCATCACCGTGAAGGCGGTGACCGACTTGCCGGAGCCGGACTCGCCGACGATGCAGACGATCTCGCCGGCGCCAACGGTCAGCGAGACGTTCTCGATCGCATGCCGCCGGTCGGCCCCCTCCGGCAGCCGGACGGTCAGGCCGCGGACATCGAGGACCGTGCGTGCCGTCCGGCTCATATCCGCCTCGCCAGTTTCGGGTCGAGCTTGTCGCGCAGGCCGTCGCCCAGGACGTTGACCGCCAGGATGGTGAGGGCGAGCGCGATGCCGGGGAACAGCACGATCCCCGGTGCCAGCGGCAGGAACAGCCGGCCCTCGGACATCATGTTGCCCCAGCTCGGCACCTCCGGCGGGGTGCCGGCGCCGAGGAAGGACAGGATCGCCTCGGTCAGCATCGCCGAGGCGCAGACATAGGTCGCCTGCACGATCAGCGGCGGGATGGTGTTCGGCAGGATGTGCTTGCGCAGGATCTTCATGGTCGGCGTGGCGACCGAGATCGCCGCCTCGACATAGGGCTCCTCGCGCACCGACAGCACGATCGAGCGCACCAGCCGCACCACCCGCGGGATCTCCGGGATGGTGATCGCCACGATCACGGTGGTCAGGCTGGCGCCCGACAGCGACACCAGGGCGATCGCCAGCAGGATGCCGGGGATCGCCATCAGCCCGTCCATCACCCGCATGACGACGCCGTCGAGCCAGCGCACATAGCCGGCGACCATGCCGATCACCAGCCCGAGCGCGATCGACAGCACCGCCGCCGAGAGCCCGACGGTGAGCGACACGCGGGTGCCGTAGACCAGCCGGCTCCACACGTCGCGGCCGTACATGTCGGTGCCGAGCCAGGCGGCGGCACTCGGCGGCTTCAGCCGGTTGGCCGGGTTGAGGGAGATCGGGTCGCTGGTCCACAGCACCGGGGCGAACACGGCGGCCACCACCACCGCCAGCAGGATCGTCGCGCCGATCGCTGCGATGGGGTAGCCGGAGAGCAGGGACAGCAGGCCGGAGCGGCGGCGTCCCCCGGATGAGGTGGCTTGGTCGGTCAATACCGGATCCTCGGATCGATCAGCGTGTAGACGATGTCGATCAGCAGGTTCAGCAGGATGTACAGGAACGAGAAGAACAGGATCAGGCCCTGGATGATCGGATAGTCGCGCTTCAGGATCGCGTCGACCACCAGCCGGCCGAGGCCGGGGATGTTGTAGACGCTCTCGGTGACCACCACGCCGCCGATCAGCACGGCGATGCCGAGGCCGATGACGGTGACGATCGGCACCGCGGCGTTGCGCAGGGCATGCACCAGCAGCACCCGGCTCTCGACCTGGCCCTTGGCGCGGGCGGTGCGGATGTAGTCCTCCTCCAGCACCTCCAGCACGCTCGCCCGGGTGATGCGGGCGACCAGGGCGATGTAGAAGGCCGACAGCGTCAGGGTCGGCAGGGTGATGTGCCGCACGAACGGCCAGAGCCCGTCGGCCGGGCTGCGGAAGCCCTGGACCGGCAGCCATTTCAGCTGCATCGAGAAGCCATAGACCAGGAAGTAGCCGAGCACGAACACCGGGATCGAGAAGCCGAGCACGGCGAACACCATCACCGAGCGGTCGATCCAGCTGCCGGCCTTCCAGGCCGCGATCGCCCCCATCGGGACCGCGATCAGCACCGAGAACACCACGGTGGTCAGGGTCAGCAGCATTGTCGGCTCGAGGCGCTGGCCGATCAGCTGGGTGACCGGCAGGTTCGAGAAGATCGAGATGCCGAGGTCGCCGCGGACCAGCCGGCCGATCCAGGTGAAGAACTGGACGGCGATCGGCTCGTTGAGGCCGAGCTGGGCGCGGATCCGCTCGATGTCGGCGGAGCTGGCATAGTCGCCGGCGATCACCGTGGCGGGATCGCCTGGCGACAGCCGCAGGATCATGAAGACGACGAATGCCACCACCAGCATCACGGGGATGGTGGCGAGGGCCCGCCGGCCGATGAACATCCACATGGTCGGGATCGCCTCGATGTTCCGGAATCGACCGCCGGCCGGCGCCCCCCGGAGGCGGGGGCACGCCGGCCGGCGTCGGGCGTCAGACCGACACGTTCCAGAAGAACTGCACGGGCGACTTGATCAGGCCCTTGACGTTCTCGCGGTAGCCGCAGGGGACGAAGAAGGTGCCGACATTGGCGTGGGTGCCGATCTCGATCGCCCGCTTCTGGATCTCGCGGCCGAGCGCCTTCTGCTCCTCGGCGCTGCTGGAGAACGCGAACTTGTCGCGCAACTCCTCGATCTTGGCGTCGTTCGGCCAGCCGAACCACGCCTTGTCGCCGCCGCCCGACAGGCCGACCGCGGCGATCGGGTTGACCAGGTCGCCGCCGATCCACCAGGTGTGGAAGACGTTCCAGCCGCCCTGGTCGACCGGGTCCTTCTTGGCGCGCCGCGAGGTGATGGTGGACCAGTCCATGGCCTGCACCTCGACCGGCATGCCGATGGCCCGCATGGTCTCGGCCGCCACCAGGCTGAAGGCCGAGGTGATCGGGATGTCGCTCGGCTGCATCAGCACCACCTTGGTGCCGTCGTAGCCGGCGTCGGCCAGCATCTTCTTGGCCCGCTCGATGCCGCCCGGACGGACCATGTCGAGGCCGGCATCGCTCTCCAGCGGCGAGCCGCAGGGGAAGTAGCTCTCGCACTTCTTGTAGAAGTCGGGGTTGCCGACGCCCGCCTGCAGGAACTTCTCCTGGTCGACCGCGGCGATCACCGCGCGCCGGATCTCCGCCTTGTCGAACGGCTTCAGCAGGTGGTTGAAGCGCAGCATGCCCTGGCTGCCGAGCGGATCGAGCACCTCGACCGTGATGCCCGGGCTCTGTGCCACCAGCGGGGCGAGGTCGCCCGGGACCTGCTCGTAGTAGTCGACCTCGCCGGAGATCAGCGCGTTCATCGCCGTGGTCGGGTCGGGGATGTACAGCCACTCGACGCGGTCGACCTTGGCGATCTTGCCGCCGGCCGCGGCACTCGCCGGCTCCTTGCGCGGCACGTATTTTTCGTTCTTGGCGTAGACCACCTTGGAGCCGGGGACCCACTCCTCCTTGACGAAGCGGAACGGCCCGGACCCGATGACTTCGGGGATCTGCTGGAACGGGTCGGTCTCGGCCAGCCGCTTCGGCATCATGAACGGCACGTTCGAGGAGATCTTGCCGATCGCGTCCAGCACCAGGCCGAATGGCTTCTCCAGCTTCAGGACGAAGGTCTTGGCGTCCTTGGCCTCCAGGCTGGCGGTGTACTGCATCAGCTTCTGGCCCATGCCGTCGCGCTTGCCCCAGCGCTTCAGCGAGGCGACGCAGTCCTCGGCGGTGACCGGCGGGCCGTCGTGCCAGGCGAGGCCGTCGCGCAGCGTGAAGGTCCAGGTGAGCCTGTCGTCGCTGACCGTCCAGGTATCGACCATCTGCGGCCGCGGCGTCAGCGTCTCGTCCATCGCGAACAGCGTGTCGAACACCAGGTAGCCGTGGTTCCGCGTGATGTAGGCGGTCGTCCAGATCGGGTCGATGTTCTTCAGGTCGGCATGCGGGATCACCCGCAGCACCGATCCGGCGGCCCGGGCGGCGCGCGGCAGCGAAGCGATGAAGGGCGTCGCGAGAGCGCCCCCCACGAAGGTCCGGCGAGTAAACGACATCCCTGTTCTCCTTTTATTTGGCGGCCGGTGGGTCCGCTCTCATCCCCCGAGAAGGCGGCCGGCGCGGGCCATTGTTCGCAAGTCACATGCCAATCCCGTTCCGCCGCCGACGCCGCGGAGATCGGTCCTCACGTTTTCCCGATGCCCTCCGCCTGATCGTCAATCGGGCGAACGGGACGGGCATATGCCCAAGAGGCCGGCATTCGAAAGCCGCGCGCTGGCGGCACCCGGGCCCCCCGGAACGGGAATCGACGCCGCTGCAGCCCCGCCTGTCAACAGCCGCGCTTCACAATCGTGCGTTGGCGCGGGACAATGGGCGGTGATTCGGGCGCCGCCGGCCTGGCGTCGAGACCCGGTCCGGCACTGGGGGCCCGATGGCGATCCGACAGTTCGACCAAGGCTTCATCGACCTCGACGGCAAGACCGTGCTGGTCACCGGCGGCACCGGCTCGTTCGGCCGGCAGTTCATCCGCACCGTGCTCGGCCGCTTCAAGACCCGGCGCTGCATCGTGTTCTCGCGCGACGAGCAGAAGCAGTACGACATGGCGCAGGACATCCCGGACGCGCAGTTCCGCGAGATCCGCTACTTCATCGGCGACGTCCGCGACGTCGACCGGCTGGAGATGGCGATGCGCGGCGTCGACTACGTGGTGCACGCCGCAGCGCTTAAGCATGTGCCCACCGCCGAGTACAACCCGTTCGAATGCGTGCGCACCAACATCGACGGTGCCGAGAACGTGGTGAAGGCGGCGATCCGCTCCGGGGTGCGCAAGGTGATCGCGCTGTCGACCGACAAGGCCGCCAACCCGATCAACCTGTACGGCGCCACCAAGCTGGCCTCCGACAAGATCTTCGTCGCCGCCAACAACCTCTCGGGCGCCGGCGGCTGCCGCTTCTCGGTGGTGCGCTACGGCAACGTCATCGGCTCGCGCGGCAGCGTCATCCCGTTCTTCCGCAAGCTGGTGAACGAGAACAAGGACCGGCTGCCGATCACCGACCCGCGGATGACGCGGTTCTGGATCACCCTCCAGCAGGGCGTGAACTTCGTGCTCACCTCGATGGAGCTGATGCATGGCGGCGAGATCTTCGTGCCGAAGATCCCGAGCATGAAGATCGTCGATGTCGCGGAGTGCATGGGGCCGGGCCTGCCGCACGATGTGGTCGGCATCCGCCCCGGCGAGAAGCTGCACGAGGTGATGGTGCCGGAGGACGACGCCCGCACCACCGTCGAGATCGACGACCGCTACATCCTGCTGCCGGCGTTCAGCGAAGCGCCGACCCGCGACTGGATCGCACGCGGCGCCCGCCCGGTGCATCCGGAATTCCGCTACGCCAGCGACACCAACGACGAGTGGCTGAGCTCGGCGGAACTGGCGGCGATGGTCAAGGAGTTCTAGGCCCCGCCCCGACCCTGGCCGTCGTCGCGCCTCGCCCACCCCATGATCCACACCGCCGGCGGGATCCACAGCAGCCCGGCGGCGATGTAGAACAGCGCCTGCAGGAAGGCGTGGTCGGGCAGCGCGCCGCCGATGGTGGCGGCGGCGGCGACGTAGGCCACGAGGCCGATGACGATGGCGAGACCGCCGAGGGGAGTGCGCCAGCGCATGGCCGCGGGCATAGCCGGTCGGCGGGGGCGCGGCAAGCCCGTCACGCGACAGGCTGCGGCCGGGCGGGCGGCCGGCGCAGATGCCGGACCGCCAGCATGATGGTCGAGCCGCCGACGACGCACAGGATCGCACCGAGCAGCCATGCGTCGACCGCCGGCGGCGGCAGCGGCGTGACGGCGCCCAGCGCCCGCTCGAGGGCGACGGTGACGATCGGCTGGTACACCAGGGTCATCAGGAATGTCTCGGTGCCGGCGACCCGCGAAGCGTAGAAGTAGAAATAGGTGGCCGGCGCGTAGATCAGCAGGCCGAGGCCGGCCGCGGCCAGCACGGTCGCCGGGTCGAGGAAGCCGGCGCCGTCCGGCAGCAGCCGCAGCGCCGGCACGGCCGCTATGCTCGCCGGATCCAGGCCGGCGCGGACGAGCGCCGCAGTCGCGACCGCGGCGAGGTACAGCGAGGCGCTGGCCAGCATGATGGTGCCGGTGATCCGGCAGCGGTCACGCACCCGGTCGGCGGCACCGGAGGCCGGGTGGCGCTCGGCGATGATTGTGGCGGCGGCGCGGGCGAGCGAGCCGAGGGCGATCAGAACGGCCGCCCAGAGCGCGTCGGACGCGGCCATCTGCGCCAGGGTCAGCGCGCAGCCGGCGGCGATCGCCGCGGCACCCAGCAGGTCGGCCGGCCGCATGCGCCGGCCGAACACCGCCCAGGCCAGTGCCAGTCCGTAAATCACGTCGATCCGCAGCAGCAGCACCAACTCGGTGGCCGTCGCGTACAGGCAGGCGCCGACGGTCAGTGTGATGGCCAGTACGTCGAGCAGGCCGTAGGCCCAGGTGTGCGGGTCGCGCAGCGTCGACAGCGCCAGCGGCCCGCGCCCGGCGAACAGCAGCAGGGCGAGTCCGGCCGCGACGGTGGCCAGGCTGCCGAAGACCAGCGGGTCGACGGTCCACACACTGGCGGCGAATCGGGCGTAGACGGCATACAGCGCCCAGAACAGGACGGTGGCGCCGCACAGTATCAGCCCCTTGTTCATGCGCCTCCCGCAACCCCGTCGCGACCGACCGACTGTGCGCCGATGCGGGCACGCGTTCCAGGGGGCGGCATGGGACGAAGCGGCGCCTGGATCCCGGCTCGCAGCGGCTTCGCCGCAGCGTACGGGATGAGGAGATCTCGGGCGCTTTCACCGGAATCCCCCATCCCGGCCTCGGAACCCACGCCGGGGGTGTTCCCGGAGCGCGCGGCGTGGTAGCGCAGCCAAATAGGGTGGCGCGGAGGGACCTGATGCCAAGCCCGTATGCTTCGGTCGCACCGCTGCTGCTCAGCCTCGCCCTGCTGCAGGGCGGCAACGGGCTGTTCATGTCGCTGCTCGGCGTGCGGCTCGGCTTCGACACCACTTTCACCGCGGCGACCGCCGGCCTGGTGCTGTCAGGGTATTTCGTCGGGCTTGTGCTCGGCTGTCTGACCTGCGGGCGGATCATCGAGCGGGTCGGTCACGTCCGCACCTTCGCGGCACTCGTCTCGATCATCTCGGCGTCCGCCGTCGCCCATGCCTTCGCGGTTGAAGCGCTCTATTGGTTCGCGCTGCGCGTGGCGTTCGGCTTCTGCATGGCGGGCGTCTACATGGTGGCCGAGAGCTGGATGAACGGTGCGGCGACCAACGCCACCCGCGGCGGCCTGCTGTCGGTCTACATGGTGGTGCAGTACGGTGCCATGGGGGCCGGGCAGTACCTGCTGAACGTCGCCGACCCGTCGAGCTTCGTGCTGTACGGCTTCTCCTCGGTGCTGTTCTCGCTGGCGCTGGTGCCCCTGACCCTGTCGCGCTCGGCCGCCTCCACGACCGTCGCCCGCTCGGCCCTGGGCTTCATGGCACTGTACCGGATCTCGCCGCTGGGCGTGGTCGGCTGCTTCGGCAGCGGCGTGCTGGCGGGCGCGGTGTTCGCCACGGCTTCGGTCTATGCCGCGGCACTCGGGATGTCGGTGCCGGAGGTGGCGATCTTCGTCTCCTCGGGGATCTTCGGCGGCCTCATCATGCAGTGGCCGCTCGGCCGGCTGTCCGACTTCTTCGACCGCCGCACCGTGCTGACCGGCTCGATCTTCGCCGTCGCCGTGCTGGGCGCGGTGCTGGCCTTCGTGCCCGGGCTCGGCTTCTGGCCGTTCGTGATCCTGGCCGGCGCCTATGGCGGCGTCGCCGTCACCCTGTACTCGATCGCCGTCGCCCATGCCAACGACCACATCGGCTCCGACGACCTGGTGGCGGCCAGCGGCGGCCTGCTGCTGGCCTACAGCATCGGCGCGGTGGTCGGTCCGATCGCCGGGACCTGGGCGATGGGCATGGTCGGCGCCTGGGGGTTCTACGCCTTCGGCATGGCGGTCGCCCTGGTGATCGGCCTGTTCGCGCTGTGGCGCATGAGCCGGCGCCCGGCGCCGGCCGACCAGGGGCCGTTCGTGGCGATGCCGCGCACCAGCCCGGCGATAGCCGAGCTCGATCCGCGCGCCGAGCCCGCCGCCGATGATCCGGCGCCCGACTCCAGGGGATCCGCATGACCGCCGCCATCGCCTTCCGTCCGGCCTCCGAGGCCGACTTCGAGACCCTGCTGGCACTGCGGATCCGCGTGCTGCGCCCGCATCTGGAGCGGGTCGGCCGCTTCGATCCGGAGCGCGCCCGGCGCTACTTCCGCGAGGGCTACGACCCGACGCATCTGCGGCTGCTGCTGGTCGACGGTGCGTTCGCCGGCTGCGTCGCCCTGAAGCCGGACGGCGACGGGCTGGTGCTGGAGCATTTCTATATCGACGACGGCTTTCAGGGCCGCGGCCTCGGCGGCGCGGTGCTGCGCCTGCTGCTGGCCGACGCCGCCGGCAAGGCGGTGCGCCTCGGCGTGCTCAAGGGCAGCCCGGCGGCGCGGCTGTACCAACGCCACGGCTTCGTGTGGACCCACTCGGAGCCGTATGACGACTACTTCCTGCGCGAGCCCGGCTGAAGCGGCCGCTCGCCGGCGGAAACCGCGCCTCGTCGTTCCTTAGCTGGTTCGCACGGAACCGGGCTGCTGCCTTCGGCGTTGACCGGATCGGTGTATGGTTGTACCTTACACTGCGGAGACGCTGTTGATCCTGACATTCTCCGATCGGGCGCTACGGCGGTTCTTCGAGACCGGTGACGCGAGGCAGTTGAGCGTCAGGTTGGTCGAGAAGGTCAGGCGGATCCTCACCCTCCTCGATGTAGCGGAACATCCGGAGGAGATGAACATGCCGGGCCTGTTTCTCCACAAGCTGCACGGGAAGCCGGAGCGCTGGTCGGTCCGGGTGACCGGAAACTGGCGGATCACGTTCGGCTGGGCCGGTCACGACGCCATCGACGTACGTCTCGAAGACTACCATTGAGGAGGCGACACTCGATATGGAGCCAGATCAGGGACCGGTCACTCGCGGCCTCAGACCGATGCACCCCGGCGAAATGCTGCGTGAAGACGTGCTTCCCGCCCTCGGTCGGCCGAAGACCGAGATCGCCCGGCTGCTCGGGATCTCCCGCCGGACGCTTTACGACATCCTCGAGGAGAAGGCCGCCGTGACGCCCGCGGTCGCGCTCCGGCTGGGCAAGCTCTGCGGCAATGGTGCGGCGATCTGGCTGCGGTTGCAGCAGCGCTACGACCTGGCCGTCCTGGAGCAGACCATGGCGGCGGAACTCGCGGCGATCCCGACGCTGGAGGCGGTCGCGTGACCGACGCCTACGCCGCCTCGGCCCCGTAATACGTCGTCACCACGTGGGTGGCCTCGGCGAAGAACAGCCAGCGCTCGACCACCGCCCCAGCCGAGCCGCACAGCGCCGCCAGAAACAGCGGCACGGTCGCGGCACCGCCGTCGAGGGCGGCGGCGAGGAACAGCAGCAGCAGCGGCACGGCCACCCCGAGTATCGCGGCGATGCTCCGCAGCCGGCTGGCGTGCTTGCGGGCGATCCGGTAGCCCATCTCGCGCATCACGTAGTTCTGCGAGGTGGTCGGGGCGTCGAGCAGCCGCACCCGGCCGAGATGGCCGAGGCCCGTGGCTGTCCCCGCCGTCGCCGCCGCCGGCCCGGCATCGATCGCCTGCCAGTAGGCGAGCTTCACAGCGGCCGTGCCGATGCCGGCCAGCACCGCCAGCCACAGGAAGACGCCGGCGGCACCGCCGAAGGCGGCGGTGAGCAGCGCCATCCACAGCGCCCCGGTATACAGGCCGATCAGCAGGTAGCCAGGCACGGTCAGCGGCTGCCGCCACTGCCGGATGGTCGGCAGCGAGGCGTAGATCATGCCGGTGCAGATCACGGTTGCGACCGCGCCGATGCCGGCGAGCACGCCGAGCACGCCCCACGCGCCGCCGGCTTCCCCGAGGAATACCCAGCCGAGCGCGTACAGCCCGGCTGGCGCGTATGTGACGACCGCCGCCACGCCCTCGCGCGACAGCCAGGACGAGCGCCATTGCGACAGCGCCCGCCACGCCCGCTCCGGCCGGCCGAGGTGGAAGGTCGAGGCCAGCAGGCCGGCGGTGACCAGGCCGAGCGCCAGGGTGAAGCCGACCAGGCCGAGTGCCAGGTCGGCCGGGACCAGCCCGAAGGCGCCGGCCAGCCCAAGCAGGAACAGCAGGCCGTAGCCCGCCCCGGAGGCGGTGGTGAAGAAAATGACGGAGGCGGCGGGATGCATGGATGCGTTGCTCCGTCAGCGCGACAGCACGGCGTCGACCCAGGCCAACAGCTTGCCGCCGGCCTTGGCGGGCGGAGCGCCGCCGGGCACGGCGTCGGCGGCTTCGGCCGCCAGCTGCTCCAGCCGGCTCGGTGCGCCGGTGGACCCGCACGCCGTCTTTGCCGGGCGCGGCGGCAGGTACTTGTTGGTCGGGCGGTAGCCCATCTCCGGCATCAGGTCGTAGCCTCCGCGCTCGGCGACCAGCAGCGACACCTTGCTCGTCGGGTCGCCGAGGTCGCCGTAGTGGCGGGCGCCGGCCGGGCAGGTCGACACACAGGCCGGCACCCGGTCGATCTCCTCGAGGTTCTCGTTGTAGATGCGGTCGATGCACAGCGTGCACTTCTTCATCACGCCGTCGGCGTGGTCGTATTCGCGGGCACCGTATGGGCAGGCCCAGGAGCACAGCTTGCAGCCGATGCAAAGGTCGGCGTTGACCAGGACGATGCCGTCTTCCTCGCGCTTGTAGCTCGCCCCGGTCGGGCAGACGCTGACGCAGGCGGGGGTCTCGCAATGCAGGCAGGAGCGCGGAAAGTGGACGGTGCGGCCTTCGGCCCCCTCGCCGGCCTCGAAGGTGTGGACGCGGTTGAACCACACGCCCCAGGCGCCGGCGTCGTCGCCGCCGTCGGTGGCCTCGGTGCCGGAATAGGCGTTCCAGTCGGTCAGTGGTGCGGAGTGGCCGCCGGCGTTCCATTCCTTGCAGTTGACCGCGCAGGCATGGCAGCCGACGCAGGTGTCGAGGTCGATGACGAGGCCGAGCTTCTTCGCACCGGCGACGGGTTCGGGAAGCGAGGTCATTCCGCCGCCTCCTTGGCACCGAAGCGCAACGTGGCATGGGCCGGCGGCGGGTTGGGGGGCGCCGCCAGTGTCGCGAATTGCGGCTCGGCGACGGTGCCGGGCCTGTCGGCGGCGACCCGTTCGACCTTGATCCGCAGGTCGTACCAGGCGGCCTGGCCGGTCACCGGGTCGGCGTTGGCGTAGCGGTAGCCGCCTTCGCGTTCGGGCAGCAGCTCGGCGATCAGGTGGTTCAGCAGGAAGCCCTTGGTTGCTTCCGGCGCGTCAGCCGACAGGTTCCAGGCGCCGCGGCGCTTGCCGATGGCGTTCCAGGTCCACACCGTGTCGGGGTTCACGCCCTCCATCAGCTTCACCTGCGCCTTGATGCGGCCGTGGTGCGAGGTCACCAGCACCCAGTCGTCGTCGGCGATGCCGAGTGACGTGGCGCGCTCGCGGCTCATATACAGCTTGTTGAGGCCGTGGATCTGCCGCAGCCAGGCGTTCATCGACCCCCAGGAATGGTACATGGCCGCCGGGCGCTGGGTGATGGCGTGCATCGGGAACGCCGCCTCGTCCAGCGCCTCGCCCTCGAAGGGCGGATACCAGAACGGCAGCGGGTCGAAGTAGCGGGCGACCCGCTCGCGGTGCTGCTCCGGCGGCTGGATCGCACCGTGGCCCTGGGCCGCGAGACGGAAGCGCTGCAGCGGCTCCGAATACAGCTGGATCACGATCGGGTCGGCCTTGCCGATCAGGCCGAGGGAAACCGCGGTGTCGAGATAGGCGCGGTTACCGTGCTTGAAGTAGCGCTCCTCCGGCTTGAACGGGTGGCGCCAGAAGCACTGGTTGTCAACGTATCGGGCGAGTTGGTCGGGGTTCGGCTCGCCCTTGCCGCCCTTGCTGCCGTCGGCGCCGCGCCAACCGGCGAGCGGGCCGATGCCGGGCGAGCGCTCGTGGTTGGCGAGGTAATCCGGATAGCCGCCGGGGTAGCGCGGCGCGCCGTCTTCGCGCACCAGGCCGGGCAGGCCGAGCCGCACGCCGAGGTCGATCAGCACGTCCTGGAACGGCCGCACGTCGCGGTCGGGAGCGACGATCGGCTGGCGGATGGAGTCGGCCGCTCCGTCGGCGTCGCAGATCGGCCGGTCGAGCAGGGAGATGCAGTCCCAGCGCTCCAGGTAGGTGGTGTCGGGCAGGACCAGGTCGGCATAGGCGATGGTCTCCGACGCGTAGGCGTCGGCGTAGATGATCTTCGGGATCCGGTATTCGCCGGTGTCGGGGTCCTTGTCGGTGAGCATCGCCATGGTGCCGGCGGTGTTCATCGACGAGTTCCAGCCCATGTTGGCCATGTACATGAACAGCAGGTCGACCGGGTAGGGATCGCCGGCCCAGGCGTTGCGGATCACCATGTGCATCAGGCCATGGGCGGCGACCGGCGCCTCCCAGGAATACGCCTTGTCGATCCGCCGCGGGCTGCCGTCGTCCTCGACGAGCAGGTCCTCCGGCCCCATCGGGAAGCCCAGCGGCGGCCCGGCCAGCGGGGTGTTCGGCTTGACCTGCCCGGCCTTGCCGGCGGGTCGGACCGGCGGCGGCACCGGGCGCGGGAAGGGCGGCTTGTAGCGGAACCCGCCGGGGGCGTCGATCGAGCCGATCAGCACCTGCAGCAGGTGCAGGGCGCGGCAGGTGTGGAAGCCGTTGGAGTGCGCCGAGATGCCGCGCATCGCGTGCATCGCCACCGGCCGGCCGATCATGCGCTCGTGCCGGCGCCCGGCCCAGTCGGTCCAGGGCTGCTCGATCACCACCTCCTGCTCGAAGGCGGCGTGGGCGATCTCGGCGGCGAGGCGGCGGATGGTGTCGGCCGGCACGCCGCAGCGCTCGGCGACCGCGTCGGGCGCGTATTCGTCGGCGACGTAGCGGTCGTGCAGCAGCTGGAAGGACGGCACGGCGGTGCGGCCGTCGGGCAGGGTGTGCTCGCCGACCAGGGCCGGCGCCACCTCGGCCAGCATGGCGCTGGCCAGTGCCTCGCTCTTGCGGTCGAAGCACAGCGGGTTGCCGTCGGCGTCGCGGGCGAACAGCCCGTCGTCGGCCGCACCGGGATCGCGGATCACCAGCCAGTGGGCGTTGGTGTAGCGCACCAGGTAGTCGAGATCGACGCGCCGCGCCCGCAGCAGCTCGTGCACGATCGCCAGAACCAGCAGGCCGTCGGTGCCGGGCCGGATGCCGATCCACTCGTCGGCGATCGCCGAGTAGCCGGTGCGCACCGGGTTGACCGAGACGAACTTCGCCCCCCGGCCCTTCAGCTTGCCGAGGCCGATCTTGATCGGGTTGGAATCATGGTCCTCGGCGACGCCGAACATCACGAAGTAGCGGGAATGCTCCCAGTCCGGCTCGCCGAACTCCCAGAACGAGCCGCCGATGGTGTACAGGCCGGCGGCCGCCATGTTGACCGAGCAGAAGCCGCCATGGGCAGCGTGGTTCGGGGTGCCGAAGTTGCTGGCCCACCAGCCGGTCAGCGACTGCGACTGGTCGCGGCCGGTGAAGAAGGCCAGCTTGCGCGGGTCGCGGGCGCGGATCTCGCCGAGCCAGCCGGCGGCGGTCGACAGCGCCTCCTCCCACTCGATCTCCTCGAACTCGCCGGAGCCGCGCGGCCCGACCCGCTTCAGCGGCTTGGTCAGCCGCGCCGGCGAGTAGTGGGTCATGATCCCGGCCGAGCCCTTGGCGCACAGCACGCCCTTGTTGACCGGGTGGTTGCGGTTGCCCTCGATGTAGCGGATCCGACCGTCCTTGAGATGGACTTTGATCCCGCAGCGGCACGCGCACATGTAGCAGGTGGTGTATTTGACCGCGTCGGAGACCGGCGGCGAGGGGTCGACGACCTCGCGCACGGTCTCGAAGGGATTGGGGATCATGCGGACGGACTCCAGTCAGGCGAGACTGGAAGGTGCAAGCTGGGCACCGGCGGGTCAAGTCATCGCGGCGGCACCGGGACTTCGCCGCCGGGTTGCCGTAGTGTTGCTGCCGAGGCCCGCGGGCGCGCGGGGTCACTGCTGCGAGGAGCCGACGATGAAACTGGTCATGGCGATCATCAAGCCGTTCCGGCTCGACGACGTGCGCACTGCGCTGGCCGAAGCCGGTGTGGAGGGAATGACGGTCTCCGAGGCCAAGGGCTATGGCCGGCAGCGCGGCCAGACCGAGATCTACCGCGGGGCCGAGTATGCGATCGAGTTCGTGCCGAAGGTGCGGCTGGAGGTCGTGGTCGACGACGAACTCGCCGGCAAGGTGGTCGAGACCATCGCCAATGCGGCCCAGACCGGCCGCATCGGCGATGGCAAGATCTTCGTGCTCGACGTCGTCGAGGCGATGCGCATCCGCACCGGCGAGACCGGCTCCGCTGCGATCTGACCCTGCACATGCGACCGTCGATCGCCCTGATGGCGGGCTCGTCATGCCGAACTTCGGAGTTCGGCCGGGCTCCCGAGGATTCCCGGGTCGAGATCGACCGCTGCCTGGAACTGCGACAGGTAGACCTTCCCGGTCATCTCCTCGAGGAAGTGCGCGCGCTGCAGCCGGTCCATGACCGGCCCCTTCACCTCCGACAGGTGGAACCGCACGCCCAGCAGGTCGAGGCGCAAGTTGACGGCCTCGAGGGATTCTAGCGCGCTGAAGTCGATCTCATTGATCGCCGAGCACATCAGGACCACGTGCTCGAGCCGGCGGTCGCCGGCAACGCGAGCGTAGACGTAGTCTTCCAGGTAGCGGGCATTGGCGAAGTACAGGCTCTCGTCGACCCGCAGGGTCAGCACGCTCGGCACGGTCTGCACGGCATGGCGCCGGATGTTGCGGAAGTGCTGGGTGCCCGGGACGAGGCCGACCTCGGCGATGTGCGGCCGCGAAGTCTTGTACAGGAACAGCAGGATCGAAAGCGCAACCCCGGCCGACACGCCGATCTCGACGCCGAGGCCGAGGGTCAGCGCGATGGTTGCGGCAACGGCCGCGAAGTCGGCCTTCGAATAGCGCCAGGTCCGCTTCAGGATCGAGAAGTCGACGAGCGACAGCACTGCAACGATGATGGTGGCGGCGAGCGTCGCCTGCGGTAGGAAGTGCAGCAGCGGCGTCAGCGCGAAGGTGGCGACGCAGATGCCCACGGCCGTATAGGCGCCCGCCGCGGGTGTCTCGGCACCGGCGTCGAAGTTGACCACCGATCGGGCAAAGCCGCCGGTCACCGGATAGCCGCCGGTGACCGCCGCGGCAACGTTGGCCGAGCCGAGGCCGATCAGTTCCTGGTCCGGGACGATCCGCTGCCGCTTCTTCGCCGCCAGGGTCTGGGCGATCGACACCGACTCCACGAAACCGATCACCGAGATCAGCACGGCCGAGCCGAGCAGGCTGGCCCATAGGTCGAGGTCGAACGACGGGATCGTCAGCGGCGGCAGACCCTGAGGAATCGCGCCGACGATGGCCACGCCCTGGGCGTCGAGCCCGAGTGCCGAGGTCGCCACGATCGTCACCGCCACGGCGGCGACCGGGCCGGCCTTGGCCAGGATGTCGGCCGGGCGGCGCCCCACGCCGAGTCGGATCAGCAGCGGCTTGAGGCCCGTGCGCACCCAGAACAGGAAGGCGGTCGCGGCGGTGCCGATCGCCAGCGTGGCCGGATTGACCTCCGGCAGGTGCTCGACCAGCGACACCGCCAGTTCGACCAGGTTATGCCCGGATGCACCGACCCCGAGGATGTGCTTCAACTGGCTGGCCGCGATGATGATGCCCGACGCGGTGATGAAGCCGGTAATCACCGGGTGGCTGAGGAAGTTCGCCAGGAACCCGAGCCGCAGGACGCCCATCGCCAACAGCACGAGCCCGGACAGCAGGGCCAGCGCAACGGCAGCCGCCGCGTACTCCTCCGGGCCTGCCAGCCCGAGATTGCCGACGGCCGCCGCGGTCATCAGCGACACCACCGCCACCGGGCCGACGGCCAATGCCCGGCTGGTGCCGAAAATTGCATAGGCGACCAGGGGCAGGATCGAGGCGTACAGCCCCATCTCCGCTGGCAACCCCGCCAGCAGTGCATAGGCGAGCGACTGCGGGATCAGCATGATGGTGACGATCGCCGCCGCCACCAGGTCGCTCACCAGCATGCCCCGGTCATAGCGGGCACCCCAGTCGAGGATCGGCAGCCAGCGGGCGGGACGGCGCGGACCGGAAACAGGCGATGCAACCGCCTTCGGCGACGGGTTCTGCGGGTCGGACATGTCCTGACGGCCTTCGTTGCTTCGTCGTCAGAGCGCGTTGACCGGCACCTTGAGGAACGTGCGGCCGTCCTTGTCGGGCGGCGGAAGCTGGCCGGCCCGCATGTTGACCTGCAGCGACGGCACGATGAGCCGCGGCATGTCGAGCGTCGCGTCGCGGGCCTGCCGCATGGCGACGAAAGCCTCGCGGGTCGTGCCGCCGCCGACATGGATGTTGTGGGCCTTCTCGTCGGCGACCGTCGTCTCCCAGCGGATCTCACGCCCGTTCGGAGCGTAATCGTGGCACATGAACAGCCGCATCCGGTCGGGCAGGGCGAGCACCTTCTGGATCGAGTCGTAGAGCGTTCCCGCGTCGCCGCCGGGGAAGTCGGCGCGCGCGCTGCCGCCGTCCGGCATGAACAGCGTGTCGCCCACGAAGGCGGCATCGCCGATCACATGCGTCATGCAGGCCGGGGTGTGACCGGGCGTGTGCATCGCGAAGGCGGTCATGCCGCCGATCCGATAGGTGTCGCCGTCGTCGAACAGGCGGTCGAACTGGCTGCCGTCGCGCTGGAACTCGGTGCCCTCGTTGAAGACCTTGCCGAAGGTGTCCTGCACGATCGTGATGTTGCGGCCGATACCGAGCTTGCCGCCGAGCGCCTGCTGTATGTAGGGCGCCGCCGACAGGTGGTCGGCGTGGACATGGGTCTCGATCAGCCACTCGACCGCGAGGCCATTCTTCTTCACGTGGGCGATGATCTCGTCGGCGTGCCCATAGGAGATCCGGCCGGCCGCGTAGTCGATGTCCATCACCGAATCGATTACGGCGCATGCGGTGGAGCTCGGATCCTTCACGACATAGCTGATGGTGTTGGTCGCCTGGTCGAAGAACGCCTTGACTTCGGGCTTCACGGCCAGGTCGACGGGATAGTCGGTCATGGGGGGTATCCTCCGGTCAGTTGGCGTTTCCGAGGCGTGCCGCCCGTCGTCGACGTGACGCTACGGGAGCCGGCCGGCACGCAGTACCCGGCCGCGGACGCGGCCTGCCGGTGACATAGGGTCGCCAACGGGGTCATCCATGAGCCGGCCGGGCTGCGATCAGGCTAGCTTGCGGGTCGAGAAGTACCAGTCTGTGGTCTCGAAGCCCTCGGAGGCGCGGGCCGCGGCCGCGGCGGCGGTGGCCGGCGGCGGAACGATGACGGACTGGCCGGGCTGCCACGCCTCCGGGGTCGCGACCTTGTTGGCGTCCGAGGTCTGCAGCGCCTGGATCAGGCGGTAGAACTCGTCGATCGATCGGCCGTTGGTCATCGGGTAGTAGACCATCGCCCGCAGGATCCCCTCGGGATCGATGATGAAGGTCGCGCGGACCGCCGCGGTGTCGGAGGCGCCCGGTTGGATCATGCCGTAGGCCTTGGCCACGGTCATCGACAGGTCGGCGATGATCGGGAACGGGATCTCGACGCCGAAATTGTCCTTGATGTTGCGCATCCATGCGATGTGCGCGTAGTGGCTGTCGATCGACAGGCCGAGCAGTTCGCAATTCAGCATTGCGAAGTCGTCGGCGCGCCGGGCAAACGCGATGAACTCGGTGGTGCAGACCGGCGTGAAATCGGCGGGATGCGAGAACAGGATCAGCCATTTGCCGCGGTAGTCCGACAGCCTGCGGCGGCCATCGGTGGTCGGGGCGTCGAAATCGGGTGCGGGTTCATTCAGACGGGGCAGTTGCGTCGAGGTCATCGCGAACTCCATGCGGTGATGGTGACAGGGAAGCGAGAGCCGGGGCTCATTCGCCCCGAACGAACATCTTGTCGCGGTTCAGCTTGTATCCCCATGGCAGGCCGCTGTTCTTCCAGCCGTTCTTCAGCCGCCACGGGCCGTTGGGATGGTCCGCGAGCGTGTCGCCCTCGAACCCGTCGACCACGATGTACACGCGCTCGAAGCCGCGGCCGTCCAGGGCCTTCGCCGACGGGGCGCCGCGCTCGCCGCCCGAGCGGCACATCAGGATCACCGGCGCCGACTTGCCGAGCCCGCGCCGTGCAAGGGCCGCCTCGACGCTGTCCGCGAAGCCGGGGTTGCGTTGCATCAGGAACACCGACTTGCCGTCGTTCCACGCCCCGGGATCGGACAGCAGGAAGGGGATGTTGACGTCGACCACGTCGGTGAACCCGGTGAACATGATCTCCACCGGATCGCGGACGTCGATGAAGAGCGCCTTCGGACCCGCCGCCGACTTCATCTCGAAGGCCTCGCGGGCGGTGAGGTAGAGGCCCCAGGCCGTCTGCCGGGACGGATCGACGGGGGCCGGCGCCGCCGCGGCCGGGACCGCCGCGGCGACCAGCATGCCGGCGGCCAGTGCGGCGAGCGCCGCTCTGCGGGAACGGGTCATCGGATGCTCCTTCTCAGAAACTCAGGACGCGGGTGTCGTCGGCGATCAGGCGCGCGGCCAATGGGAAGGTTGATCAGACCCGGGAGGTGCTCACGCCGATCAGGCGGTACAGCAGGCAGAACCGGAACACCGCGGTCAGGACCAGGACCACACCCGCCGCCGGGACGCCGAAGCGGGCGAGCGGCAGGTCCCATGCCGGGAAGTCGGTGAGGAAGGGCAGCGCCATCAGGACGAGGCCCAGGACGAGCCGCGCGATGCGATCGAGACTTCCGACGTTGGCGACCATGGCGGCCCCTCCGGTTGCAGGTTCAGGCAACCGGACCTTGGTGGATCGCCCTGCGGCAGTCGGTGACTATGTCACCCCCGGCGAGAAGAAATCCGGGGACGGGCAAGGGCAGGGGCAGGCGGCCCGTCAGGCAGTGGCGAAGGCCTTGAGCGCGGTGTGGTCGCGGATCTCGATCCGGCCGCGTGCGGCAATGACCCAGCCGCGGCGCTGGAACTCCTGCAACTGGCGGGATATGACCTCGCGCGCCGTACCGAGCTCCGTGGCCAGCTGCTGGTGCGTCAGTTCCAGCGTCCCGGCGTCGCTCGCCAGCTCCAGGAGCTTCTGGGCCAGCCTGATGTCGACCCGGCGGAACGCGACTTCCTCGATCACCATGAAGAGGTCGGTGATCCGCTTCGAATAGGCGGTGAACACGAAGCGGCGGAAGACGCCGGAGCGCGCGATCATGTCCTCGAACACGTTGCGCGGGATCGCGACCGCCGATACGTCGGTCTCGGCGACACCCTCGGCGCTGTAGTCCTCGTAGGCCAGCAGGCAGGCCGTCGTCAGCACGCAGCTCTCGTGAGCATGCACCCGATACAGCACGATCTCGCGACCCGACTCCGAAACCTGCTGGACGCGCACCACTCCCTCGAGCAGCAGCAGCAGGTTCTCCGGCGCCTTGCCTGGTCCGAATATGACGGTTCCGGCCGGCACCGTGACGATGCGGCTGCGTTCGATCAGGGTGGTCTGCAGGCTCTCATCGAGCCGCGAGAGCCCCGGGAACTGATCGATCCAAGCGGACAAGAACCGCACCTCACGAGGTGATGGCCATACCGATACCTCGGATCGATGGACTTCGCGACCCCGGTACTCCCGGAAGCTCCGGGGACCGCGAGACCCAGGACGTCGGCAGCGGCCGTGGCGGCATGATGACGGCGGAAGCCTCGCAGGCGGCGGAGTAAGTAATTTCCGATAGATTTAGGATTTGTTAAGGAGATCCGGTGACCTGGCATTAACGCTGTTAAGAGCATTTGTGGGGACAGAACGTCATGCCCCATGCCTCCCGCAGCGCGGGAGAGCCAGGAGAACGCCTGCAATGTTCAGCACTGTCCGTCGAGTCCGGATCTCCGTCCTGCTGGTTTCGCTCTATTCCGTGCTGCTGGCGGTGATCGCCGGCTTCGGCTTCCACGCGATGTACGGCGCTCTGATCGAGGAGCGGCGCTCGGCGTCGGTGGTGGCGGCGGCCGATGCGGTCCGGCAGACCTTCGTTGCGCTGCAGAACACCCGGCGCGAGCGCGGTCCGGTCGTCAACATGCTCAAGGCGCAGGACCCGGCCAGCAAGGAGTTCATGAGGTCCAACCAGGACCTGCGTGCGCTCTCGGTCCCGGCGACCACCGCGCTGATCGACCTGTGCGCGCAGGTGGTGTGCGCGACCGGCGTCGATGCCGCGTCGCTCGACCGGGACGTCAAGCGGCTGGTGGAACTGCGCCAGGAGGTCGACGCCGCGCTGGCCGGGCCGCTGGCCAAGCGGCGCGCCGGGCTGGCGGAGGACTGGCGCAAGGCATCCACCAGCATCATCGATCAGTTCGAGGCGATCTCGAAGGAACTTGGCGCGCAGATGCGGCTGGTCGACCCGATCATCGCCGAGCTGATCACCATCAAGGACGTGGCGTACCAGGTGCGCGACGGATCCGGACTGGAGGCCACCGCGATCCAGGCCGCTGTGGGCACGGGCAGCTTTTCCGAGGCGTCGCGGGCCAAGATCGCCAACCTGCGGGGCCGCGCCGAGGGTGGCTGGGAGCAGCTCGCGGACCTGATGGCACGCCCCGGCATCGATCCCGCGCTCACCAAGGCCTATGAGACCGCCCGCGCCAGTCTGTCCGGCTACGTCAAGGAGCGCGAGATGGTGGAGGCAAAGGTCTCCGGCGGCAACGCCGCGGCCGTCGACCGCATGGCGTGGGAGACCCTGAACGGCCGGACCGTCAACGACATCGTCGCGGTGTCGACGACCGCGCTCGATCTGGCCTCAGAGCATGCCGCCGCCACCGCGCGGCACAACTGGATCGTGCTGCTGTCTGTCGGCTCGCTGATGGCTGTGCTGATCGCGCTGGGGGTGGCGAGCCTGCTGGTCATCCGGCGCCGGGTGTCGCAGCCGATCGAGCGCATCACCCATGCCATGCGGCTGGTGTCCGACGGTGATCTGGCGACCGATGTGCCATATCTCGACCGCCACGACGAGATCGGCGGCATGGCGCAGACGCTCGACCGCTTCAAGCAGGTGCTGGTCCGCCAGCACGAGATCGACCAGGCATCGCGGTCGGAGGCTGATACCAAGATCCGGCGGGGGCAGGCTCTGGAGCAGCTGATCGCCGAGTTCGAGCGTTCCGCTGCGACCCTGGTCAGCGGACTTTCCTCCGCAGCGACCGAGCTGCAGGTCTCCGCCCAGTCGATGTCGGCGACCGCCGATCAGACCAATCAACAGTCGGCGGCGGTTTCGCAGGCCTCGTCGCAGGCGGCCGGAAACGTGGAGAGCGCCGCGGCGGCGGCCGAGGAACTCTCCGCCTCGATCGGCGAGATCGGCCGCGAACTCGGCCATGCCACGGAAATCGCCGGGCGCGCAGTGACCGCGGCGGCCCGGACCAATTCGACGGTGCAGGGTCTTGCTGCCTCCAGCCAGGCGATCGGCGACGTGGTGAACCTCATCAAGGACATCGCCGACCAGACCAACCTGCTGGCCTTGAACGCCACCATCGAGGCGGCCCGCGCCGGAGACGCCGGCAAGGGCTTCGCGGTGGTCGCCTCCGAGGTCAAGGCGCTGGCGACGCAGACCGCCAACGCCACCGCCGAGATCAGCGGCCGCATCGCCGAGATGCAGTCGACCACCCGGGACTCGGTGACTTCGATCGAGGAGATCGTCAGGGTGATCGAGGAGATCAATCAGATCGCGACGACGATCGCCTCGGCGGTCGAGCAGCAGACCGCAGCGACGCAGGAGATCGCCCGGAGCGTCAACCAGGCTTCCGTCGGGACGACGCAGGTTACCAGCAACATTGCCGGCGTCTCGGCCGCGGCCCGGGAGACCGGGAATGCCGCGACCCAGGTCCTGGATGCGGCCGGGGAGCTGAACCAGCAGTCGGTCACGCTGAATTCGGAAGTCGGCCGGTTCGTCACCGCGGTCCGCGCCCTCTGAGAGCGTGCGACCGAGGGGCGGTCAGGACAGCGCGTCGATCTCCTCGTCGGTCAGCGATCCCGGGACGATGGTGATCGGGATGCGCAGCTGGGCGGCGCCTTTGGAGGACAGGTAGCTGATCAGCGGCCCGGGACTGTCGGCCTTGGCGGCGGCGCCGAGCACCAGCACCGAGATCGACTTCTCCTCGTCGAGCAGGTCGAGCAGCTCCTCGCGGGTGGTGCCCTCGCGCAGGTAGATGATCGGGATCGCGCCGGTCATGTCGACCACCTGCTGGCTCATGCGTTCCATCAGGCTCTCGGCTTCCTGCCGGGCCTCCTCGCGCATGAGCTCGCCCACGCCCATCCAGTGCTGGAACTCGACAGGCTCGATCGCCCGGAACAATGCTACCCGGCCGCCGGTATGCTTGGCCCGCTGACCGGCGAACCGCAGGGCCACGCGCATCTCGTCGCTGTCGTCGACGACGACCAGGAAGACGCGGGGATGCGCGGGCGCATCGGCTGTTGCGGTCTCGCTCATTTGCCGGTTCCGAAACCCAAGGTGTCAGACTTTACGGAAGATCACGGCCGCGAGCCAGCCCGCCAGAACCGCCACCACGATCGCGAACACGCCATAGGCGGCCGAATTGGTGTGCGCGAAGCCGAAGACGTAAGCGCCGACGCCGGTCTTGCTCACCCGCAGCGGCGTGGTCTGGGCGTGAACGGGGCTGCCGTCGCGGATGTAGTAGACCGACACGGTGTAGATGCCGGTGACCACATTGGCGGGGAACGAGACCCAGGTCCGGAACAGCCGGCCGGATTGCACCGCCACCCGGCCGGTGCCGGCGGCGTAGAGGCCATGGCGGACCTGGTTGCGGATCAGCCCCTCGCGGAACGCCCGCACCGCCTCGACCGGCGTGCCCGGCTCGAGCCCGACTGCCCGCAGGTTGAGGTGGTCCAAGCCCATCTCCTGCTGCGACCGGACATACGGATCGAGGTCGTCCAGCGATCCGGTCGCGGCCACCGCATAGAAGGTCGGCACGCTCTGGAAGGTCATCGAATCGGTGTTCATCCAGATGCCGGCGATGCGGTCCTTGCGGCGCACGGTCATCGCTTGCCGCGGACCGGTGACCACGACGACGATCTGTCCTTCGCCCTCGATGGCGCCGAACAGCAGCAGTTCGGCGCCGGTGAACCCGGTGGTGATCGCCACCTCGTGATCCGACAGGTCGGCGACCAGATCCTGCTGGCCGCGCACCATGGGGGCCGCCGCGAACGCGCCGAGGACCAGGAACGCCGTCGCCAGGAAGCTGAAGACGCGCCGTCGCATCAGTACCCCGCGTCGAAGTCGACCGAGTACAGGTCGACCGGCGTGGCCACGAGATCGAACGCCAGCTTGGCGCACACGCCGACCACCATGAGCGCCAGCAGCACCCGCAGCTGCTCGCCCTTCAGCTTGCCGCCGAGGCGGGTGCCGAACTGCGCACCGATCACCGCGCCGACCAGCAGCGTCACCGCCAGCACGACATCGACCGTCTGCGTGTTGACCGCCTGCAGGAAGGTGACGTTGGCGGTCACGAAGATGATCTGGAACAGCGAGGTACCGACGACCACGCCGGTCGGCATGCCGAGCAGGTAGATCATCGCCGGCACCATCACGAAGCCGCCGCCGACCCCCATCAGCGCGGTCAGGATGCCGACGCAGAAGCCGATGCCGAGCGGCAGCAGTGCGCTGATGTACAGCTTGGAGCGGCGAAACCGCATCTTCAGCGGCAGCCCGTGCAGCCAGATGTGCTGGTGCAGCTTCGAGCGCCGGGCCGGGGTCCGGCGGGCCTGGAGAATCGCTCGCACGCTCTCGTTCAGCATCAGCAGCCCGATGGTGCCGAGGAACACCACGTAGCTCATGTTGATGACCAGGTCGATCTGGCCGAAGGTTCGCAGGATCGCGAACAGTGCGACGCCGGCCGTCGATCCGAAGAAGCCGCCGACCAGCAGCACCAAGCCCATCTTGAAGTCGACGTTGCCGCGCCGCCAATGCGCGATCACGCCCGACACCGACGAGGCGACGATCTGGTTGGCGCTGGTGGCCACCGAGACCGCCGGCGGCACGCCCATGAAGATCAGCAGCGGGGTCATCAGGAAGCCGCCGCCGACACCGAACAGGCCGGACAACACGCCGATCATCCCGCCCATTCCCAGAATGAGGAAGACGTTCACCGAAATCTCGGCGATGGGGAGGTAGACGTGCATCGGCGCCCGGGGCGAAAACGGAAACACGCCCCGAGGCGAACCAGGGGCGTGCATCTACTCGTACACCGATCCCGCGCAGGATAGAAGGTGTTTGTTTGGTAAAGGCTTAGCCTGCGCCCCCCGGCTCGACCGGATGCCCCGTCTGGGCCCAGGCGAGGATGCCGCCCTCCAGGCGGTAGAGCGGCCGCCGATCGCCGGCGGCGCGCAGGCGCTCGGCGGCCATGCCGCATCTCCGGCCGCTGCGGCAGTGGATGACGACGCGGTCTTCGTCGCCGGCGACGATCGCCGCCGGATCGAAGCGCGACAGCGGCACCAGGCGGGAGCCTGCGATCCGCGCCTGCGCGAACTCGTCCTCCTCGCGGACGTCGAACAATGCGGTCCGACCCTCGCGGAGCCAGGCGTCCAGGGTCGCGGCGTCGATGAATTGTGTCGTCGGTTCGGTCATGCCTCGGTCCGCTCGCTCGCTATCCGGCGGCGGCACCCTCGGGCTCCGCTTCCGGCAGGGACTCAATGTGCGGCACATACAGCCGGCACAGCACCTCGATCAGCACCTTCGCCTCCCGCGAGGCAAGGGAATAATAGATCGTCTGCGCGGCGCGCCGCGTCTTCACGATTCCATGCTGGCGCATCTTCGCCAAGTGCTGAGACAGCGCCGACTGGCTGAGGCCGCTGACCGACTCCAGCTCAGTGACCGAACGCTCGCCGACCCCGGCGAGTTCGCACAGCACGATCAGCCGGCGATCATTCGCCATGATCTTCAGCAGGGCGGCCGCCACCTCCGCCTTCCCCTGCAGATCCCTGGCGCTGATCAGGTGCTGCGGCGTCATGTGTCCCGCTGTTCGTTGGCTTGGCAACGATTCGTAGGTCAACACACACGCAGGATGCAACCATCCTGTTAAGCCTATAGGAAAAGGCGAGCCCGTAACGCCGGTCAGCGCGGAAACCGGGAGCGACCGCCGACCACCGTCTCGGCGACTCGGATCCCGGCCGGCGCGAAGATCCAGCGGTCCACCAGCTCGGACGGATCCGCCGGGCGGTCGCCCTCGCCGTCGTCGGCGGCCAGCACCACGAAGTCGGCGCGCCGCCCGGCGAGCAGGGCACCGATCGGCCGGCCGAGCGCGGTTGCCCCGCCGCGGCAGACCCGCTGCAGCAGGCCGACACCGACCGAGGCGCCAGGTCCGTCGGCCAGCACGGTCCGGCGCCCGGTGAACAGCCGCTGCCCGTTCTCCAGCCAGCGCAGCTCCTCGGCGGGGTCCACCGAGACATGGCTGTCGGAGCCGATGCCGATGGCGCCGCCGTCGGCGAGGAAGGCCTCGGCGGGGAACAGGCCATCACCGAGATTGGCCTCGGTCGCCGGGCACAACCCGGCGACCGCTCCCGACCGTGCGATGGCACGCCGCTCGTCCTCGGACAGGTGGGTGGCGTGGACCAGGCACCAGCGCGCGTCCACCGGCTGGATGTCGAACAGCAGCTCGACCGGCCGCCGGCCGCACCATGCCAGGCAGTCGGCGACTTCCTTGGGCTGCTCGGCGACGTGGATGTGCACCGGCGCCGTCGGATCGATGCCGTCGAGTGCCGACACCGCCGCCCGCAGCCGCTCGGGCCGGGCGGCGCGCAGCGAGTGCGGGGCGATGCCGAGCCGGCGGTCGGGGCGGTCGCGGAATTCCGGTGCCAACGCCTGCAGCAGCCGCGCGAAGCCGTCGGGATCGTGCAGGAAGCGACGTTGCCGCTCTCCCGGCGCCGCTCCGCCGAAGCCGCCGTCCTCGTAATAGACCGGCAGCAGGGTGATGCCTATGCCGGCGGTCTCGGCGGCGCGCAGCAGCCGGCGCGAGGTCTCCGCCGGGTCGGCGTAGGGGCGGCCGTCGGGGGCGTGGTGGACGTAATGGAACTCGCCGACCGCGGTGTAGCCGCGCGCCAGCATCGCCCGGTACAGCCGGGTGGCGATCGCCTCGATGCCGTCCGGGTCGAGTTCGGCGAGGAAGCCGTACATCGCCTCACGCCAGCTCCAGAAGCTGTCGGCGCGCTCCGGGTCGCCGTGATGCGGCCCGGCCCGCTCGGCCTTGCCGGCGAGCGCAAACTGGAAAGCGTGGCTGTGGACGTTGGGCAGGCCTGGCACCACCACTCCGTCCAGCCGGGTCGCGGCACCGGGCGCCGATCCGGGTTCCACCCGGGTCAGCCGGCCCTGCACGTCGCACTCGATCAGCACGTCGCGATGCCAGCCGTCCGGCAGCAGGGCCCAGGGAGCCAGCCAACCGGTCGGATTCGGTTCCGAGGGGTTTTGCATGGCGGTCGACATCCGACTACCGTTCCCCGGCTGCGGGAGCAGCGCCGGCGAACGGGCGGTAGGCCGAGGAAGCGGAGTGCTGCATGTGGGATGCTCTTTGGGTCAATGTCGGCCTGACCACCCTGGCCGGCCCGGATCCCTACGGCAGGATCGAGGACGGCGCCATCGCGGTCAAGAACGGCCGGATCGCCTGGGTCGGTGCTCGCGCCGACCTGCCAGGTGCGCCGGACAGCCTCGCCTCGGTGGTGCAGGGCGACGCCGGCGGCTGGATCACGCCGGCGCTGGTCGACTGTCACACCCACATCGTCCATGGCGGACAGCGTGCCGGCGAATTCGAGAAGCGGCTGCAGGGGGCGAGCTACGCCGACATCGCACGGGCCGGCGGCGGCATCCTGTCGACGGTGACCGCCACGCGCGCGGCGAGCGTCGAGCAGCTCGTCGAATCGGCGCTGCGGCGGCTGCGGCCGCTGCTGGCGGAGGGCGTGACCGCCATCGAGGTAAAGTCCGGCTACGGCCTCGACCTGGAGACCGAGCTGAAGATGCTGCGCGCGGCCCGCGCGCTGGAGGCGCGCGCGCCGGTGGCAGTAACCACCACCTTCCTCGGCGCCCATGCGGTGCCGCCGGAGTGGAAGGGTGATCCCGACGGCTACGTCGACTTCCTGTGCGACGAGGTGCTGCCGGCGGCGGTCGAGCAGGGGCTGGTCGACCAGGTGGACGCGTTCTGCGAGACCATCGCGTTCTCGCCGGCCCAGGTCGAACGGGTGTTCGAGGCGGCGGCGCTGTTCAAGCTGCCGGTCAAGCTGCACGCCGAGCAACTGACCGACCAGGGCGGCGCCGCGCTCGCCGCGCGCTTCGGCGCCTTGTCGGCCGACCACCTGGAGTACCTGTCGCCGGCCGGCGTCGCCGCGATGGCGCGGGCCGGCACGGTCGCGGTGCTGCTGCCCGGCGCGTTCTTCACGCTGGGCGAGACCCGCCGCCCGCCGGTCGAGCGGCTGCGCGCCGCCGGTGTGCCGATCGCCATCGCCACCGACAGCAACCCGGGCTCGTCGCCGGTGACCTCGCTGCTGACCACCATGAACATGGCCTGCGTGCTGTTCGGCCTCACCCCCGCGGAAGCGCTGGCCGGCGTGACGCGCAACGCCGCCCGGGCGCTGGGCCTGCAGGCGGAGCGCGGTACGCTGGAGGTCGGCAAGGTGGCGGACTTCGTGCACTGGGCGGTGCAGGAGCCAGCCGAACTGGCCTACCGGATCGGCTTCAATCCGTGCACCACGGTGATCCGCAACGGCGCGCCGACACTGTCGGGATAGGGTCGCCGGGCCGCCTGGGCGGCTGTCAGTTTTTCGATATTTTCCGAATGCGCGGCGACCGGCGTTCGCAGTATTCTCGGTGCGACGTCCGACTGGCCGCCGTCCGACGTGGAGCAGGCCCAGGCGGTTGCGGAGCGCGACCCAGTCCATGTTCGACGATCCGAATGCGGTGCCTACACGTATCGGGTTCCTGCTGATCCGGAACTTCTCGATGATGGCCTTCACCTCGGCGGTCGAGCCGCTGCGGTCGGCCAACCGGATGTCGGGCCGCACCCTCTACGAATGGCGGATCATCAGCCCCGACGGCAAGCCGGTGGCGGCCAGCAACGGTATCGAGGTGGTGCCGCACAAGGCGATGTCGGAGATCGACCGGGAGAAGATCCTGGTGGTGGTGACCGGCATCGACGTGCAGCGCTACGAGGACGAGCGCATCCTCGGGTTCCTGCGCCGCATCGCCCGGCAGGGCGCCACCATGGGGGCGCTGTGCACCGGCAGCCATCTGCTGGCGCGGGCCGGGCTGCTGGACGGCCGGCGCTGCACCATTCACTGGGAGAACCTCGGCGGCTTCGCGGAGGACTTCCCCGACATCGAGGTCTCGTCCGATCTCTACGAGATCGACCGCGACCGCTTCACCTGCTCGGGCGGCACCGCCGCACTGGACATGATGCTGCACCTGATCGGCCGGCAGCACGGCCAGACCCTGGCCCACCAGGTGTCGGAGCAGTTCATCCATGATCGCATCCGCGAGCCGCACGACCATCAGCGCATGGAACTGCGCGCCCGGCTGGGGGTCAGCCACCCCAAGCTGATCTCGGTCATCGCCGAGATGGAGCTGCATCTGGAGGAGCCGCTGACACAGACCGACCTGGCGGACCGCGCCGGCTTGTCGACGCGCCAGCTGGAGCGGCTGTTCCGCAAGTATCTCGGCGCCACGCCGACGCGCTACTACCTGACGCTCCGGCTGCAGCGCGCCCGCCAGCTGCTGGTGCAGACCTCGATGTCGATCCTGTCGGTGGCGCTGGCCTGCGGCTTCGTGTCGGCCAGCCACTTCTCGAAATGCTACCGCGAATGCTTCGGCCGCACGCCGCGCGCCGAGCGTGCCATCGGCGGCGTCACCGGCACCGCGCCGGGATCGGTGCCGCCGGCGGTCGACCTGCCGCTGCCGGCGGTGGGGCGGGCGTAAGGGGCGGCCGCTTCCTCACTCCGCGAACGGGAAGCGCCGCACCATCACGAACGGCCCGCCCTTGCGCTCCTGCACGAACACCGCGATTGCGTCGATCGCGACCGGTGCCGCGACCACCGGGGCGACCCGCGGTTCCAGCGCCGCCACGATCGCCTCACGCTCCGGGCCGTCCGGCAGGCGGCTGGTCAGCGTCATGTGGAAGCGGAACTCGCCCATGACATAGGGGTAGCCCCAGCGCTGCAGCAGTGCCTCCTGCTGTGCCGACAGGCTGGCCTCGCGCCGGCGCGCCAGCTCGGCCTCGCCGGGCAGTGCGCGGAAGCCGTCGAGTTCCTGCACCACCTCGGCCGCGAGTGCCGTCACCCGGTGGTCTGGCGGGGTCATCATCAGCGCCAGGAAGCCGCCGAGCGACCGCAGCCCCAACGTCACCGGGATCGGCGTGCGCTTCGCCGCGAACGCCGCTGCCGCCGCCTCCAGATCGGCGAGGCCGCGGCCGGCCTTCAGGTGGAACGGCGCCTTGAGGGTAGCGTGGAAGCCGTAGTTCCGGGCGCTCGCGGTGATCGCGGCGAGGCGCTCCGGGGCGACGCCGGCGACTTGCGGCAACCGGCGCTCCACGCCGGTCGCGCAGTCGCGGCCGAGCCAGTCGGCGCCGAGCTCGGCCAGCGGCGAGCCGGGTTCCGGTGCGAAGTAGATCGCATAGCGCGGCCAGGCGGGCTCCGGCCGGGCCTGGTCCTCGGGAAACGCGGGGAACTGCGCCAAGGTTACGCTCCCGTGAAATCGTCGAAGCGGGTCTGGCGCTTCCCGAGAAGCGGCGGTAATCAGGATGCCCGTCGACCCCGGCCGGGGTTATGACACGCCCCCCGGACGAGGAGAAGACCGGTGACCACCCGCACGATTGCGAGCCGTCGCGTGCTGCTGGCCGACGGCTCGGTGGAGGCCACCACTGTGACCGTCGAGGACGGCCGGATCGCCGAGATCGGCGGCACCTGCCGCGGCGAGGAGTGGGACGTGGGCGACGACTGGCTGCTGCCCGGCGTCATCGACCTGCACGGCGACGCCTTCGAGCGGCAGATGATGCCGCGGCCGGGCGTGCATTTCCCGATCGACCTGGCGCTGCAGGACACCGACGCGCAGCTGATCGCCAATGGCATCAGCACCGCCTATCACGGCGTCACCTATTCTTGGGAGCCGGGGCTGCGCGGCCGCGACTCGACGGTCGCGCTGAAGCAGGCGATGGCAGCGAGCCGGCCTCGTCTGGCCTGCGATACGCGTTTCCACCTGCGGCACGAGACCCACAACCTGGACGCCGAGGCCGAGGTTCTGGACTGGCTGGCCGAGGGCGTGGTCGACCTGCTGGCGTTCAACGACCACTCCGACATGATCCTCGACCGCATCCTGGTGAAGGGCAAGTCGACGGCCACCTACACCGCCCGCACCGGGCTGACCCACGAGGCGTTCGTCGCGCTGCTGCACCAGGTGTCCGAGCGCAAGCCGGAGGTCCCGGCGTCGGTCGAGCGGCTGGCGGCGGCCGCCGTCGGGCACGGCGTGGCACTGGCCAGCCACGACGACCACACCCCGGAGATGCGCCGGCGCTACCACGCGATCGGTTGCCGGATCGCCGAATTCCCGATGAACACGGCCACCGCCGAGACCGCGGTGGCGCTCGGCGACCCGGTGATCTGCGGCGCCCCGAACGTGGTGCGCGGCGGCAGCCATCTGGGCACCGAGGGCATCCTGGCGGCCCGCGAGGTGCGCGAGGGACGCTGTACCATCCTGGTCTCCGACTACTACTACCCCGCACTGGCGCAGGCGCCGTTCCGGCTGGCGCGCGACGGCGACGCGGCGTTCCCGGCTGCCTGGGCGCTGGTCTCGACCAATCCGGCGAAGGCCGCCGGCCTCGACGACCGCGGTGCGATCGCCGTGGGCCTGCGCGGCGACCTGGCGGTGGTGCGGGACGTCGGGGTAGGCCCGGTGCGGGTGGCGGCGACCCTGGTTGAGGGCAGGGCGGCCTACCGCTCCGCCGCCTGAGAGCGGTCCGCTACCCGGGCGTCGTGCAGGCGCTTCAGCTGCGCGCCGCCGAGGCCGAGGATCACCATGGCGGTGCCGATCAGGTGCTCCGCCGTGATCGCGGCGCCGAGCACGGCGGCGAGGCCGATCGCCACCACCGGCATCAGGTTGAGGTAGAGCGAGGCGAGCGACAGGCCAAGGCGCTCGACTCCGAGGTTCCAGCACACCACACCGAGACAGATCCCGAACACCGCGACGAAGCTGTACAGCCCGGCGTCGAGCGCGGTCGGCGACGGCGGCGGGAAACGCACCAGGCCGGCGAGACCGGCCGCCACATAGAGGACCGCGAACAGGATGCCGCCGGCGGCGATCGTCGAGGTGGTCATGGCGACCGAAGGCCAGCCGGGCAGCCAGCGTCGCGCGTAGGCGGAGTAGAGCGTCCAGGCGATGTTCGCCAGCACCACCAGCGCCACGCCGAGCGCCAGGGTCCAGGGGCTGGAGACCGCCATGGCGTTGGCATTGCCGGCGCTGAGCGCCAGGGCGGCACCGGGGATGGCGATCGCCATGCCGAGGACCAGCGTGCGGTCCGGCACGTCGCGGCTGAGCAGCCAGGCGAGCGCCACTGCGATGATCGGCGCGGCGCTGCCGACGATCGCCGACTGCACCGGGCCGGCGTAGTAGATCCCGAAGGTGTAGGCGAGCGCGAATGCCACGACGCCGAGGATGCCGAGCCCCAGCAGCCGGGGCAGCGCGCCGATCATCGTGCCGAGGGCGGGCGGCCGGCCGCCCAGCGGCGACACCAGGATCGCCAGCAGCATCGGCGCGGCGACCGCGTAGCGCAGCACCGCGATCTCGATGGCGTCGTAGCGGTGCAGCAGTTCGTGCATGAGCGGCGTCATCGAGCCCCAGCACAGCACGGTGACCAGCAGCGCCGCATTGCCGGCGAGGACCGCGCGCACGGCCGGCGTGGACAGGGGCATGCCTGGGGATCTCCGGAAGGACCGACCTCAGTCTCTACCGCGCCGGACACCCTCGGCCAAGGTCGCTCTCGTCACTCGATGGCGGAAGACAGCGCGACCGACAGCGCGGGGACACCGCAGGCGATGCCGGATCCGCCGTTGCGCGGTCCGGCCTGGCGTCCGGCGAGCGCGATGACCGAGAGGAAGTCGGCTTCGCGCATCGGGCGTCCGAGCAGGTAGCCCTGCACGGCATTGCAGTCGCGTGCCCGCAGGAAGGCCAGTTGCGCCTCGGTCTCCACGCCCTCCGCCACCACCTCCAGGCCAAGCGAGTGCGCGAGACCGAGGATTGCGTTGGCGATGGCGGTGTCCTCGCCGTTGTCCGGCACCTCACGCATGAAGGAGCGGTCGATCTTCAGGCATTGCACCGGCAGCCGCTTCAGCAGGCTGAGCGACGAATAGCCCGTCCCGAAATCGTCGATCGACAGCCGGACGCCGAGCGCGCGCAGGCGGCGCAGCACGTCGATGGTGCTGTCGGGGTTGCGCATCAGGATGCTCTCGGTCAGCTCCAGCTCCAGCAGCCGGGGGTCGAGCCGCGCTTCGCGCAGGCTGTCGCGCACGAACTCGAAGAAGTCCGTCCGGTCGAATTGCTTGAAAGACAGGTTGACCGCAACGGTCACGGCCTGGCCGGAAGCGCCGCCGTCCCATCGCCGGGCGGCGGCCAGGGCCTCGCGCAGAGCCCAGTCGCCGATCGGCACGATCAGGCCGGTCTCCTCGGCGATCGAGATGAACGAGGCCGGCGGGATCATGCCGCGCTCAGGATGGTTCCAGCGCAGCAGCGCCTCGGAGCCGCTCAGCCGGGGCTCGCCCGCCTCCAGGCTGAACTTCGGCTGATAGAACAACTCGAACTCGCCGCGATCAAGGGCGCGACGCAGCTCGGCCTCGAGACGCAGGCGCTCCGAGGCGTCGGTCATCGCGATCATGGTCGGCAGTTCCACGCCGTCGCCGCCACGGCGCTTGATCGCCGACATTGCCGCCGTCGCGCTGCGGATCAGGTCCTCGGCGGTGCGGCCGTGGCGCGGCGACAGCGCGATACCGACGCTGGCAGACAGCTGGAAGCGCTGCCCGGCGACATCGTAGGGCTGCGAGACGGCGGCACGCAGGCGCTCGGCGACCGCCATCGCGGTCCCGGCGCCGCCGGTGTTCTCCAGCAGCACCAGGAATTCGTCGCCGCCGATCCTGGCCGGAGTGTCGGTGTGGCGCAGGGCGCCGCGGATGCGCGTCGCCGCCTCGGCCAGCAGGGCGTCGCCGGCGGCGTGGCCGAAGCCGTCGTTCACGAAGCGGAAATTGTCGAGATTCAGGACGATCAGGGCAGGGGCACCGTCGCCGTCGCGCTCGCCGGCCAGTGCGGCCTCCAGCCGTCGGTGCAGTGCCTCGCGCCCGGTGCCGTTGGCAAGCCGGACGATGTCGTCGGCCCGCATCGGCCGCGTCGGCGCTGCGCCGAACCGCCGGTCCCGCCGCGTCCGCAGGGTCAGTGCCACGCCCAGGGCGGCCCCCGCCGCGAGCCATGGAGCGCCGCTCATGGCGATGTCCAGCAGCGATCGGATCGTCGAGTCGGGCATCGGACCGGGTGTCTCCCACGCGTCGGCGCAATCTCGGCGACAAGCGTTTCTATATCGTAAAGGCGATTGGTTAACGGGGGAATCCGGGTACGGGGATTTTCGACTATTCGGCGGCCTCGCGCTCGCCGTTCTTGGGATCGCCCAACTGCTCCTTGTCTTGCTCGAACAAGGTGGCGAGATGCGCCGCCGCCTCGCGGGCGGAGCGCAGCATCGCCGTTTCATCGCCGCGCATGCGGTACTGATCGCGCAGCAGCTTCTCGTCGTAGGCCTTGAAGGTGCGGGTGATCTGGTCGGCCTCGCGGCCCGGCAACCCCAGCCCGACGAAGACGTCGCGGGCGAGGTCGACGCTGGAGCCGAACATCTCGCGATGCACGGCATCGACGCCGACCTCCAGCAGCCGGTAGGCGTGGAACCGGTCGGTTGCTCTGGCATAGACACGAATTCCGGGAAAGTGCATGCGCACCATCCGGGCGATCTCGACCGCCCGGTCGGGGTTGTCGACGGCGATCACGAAGATCTCCGCACGACCGGTGCCGGCCGCCTCCAGGACCTGCAACCGGTTGGCGTCGCCGAAATACGCCTCGTTGCCGAACCGCCGCGCCACCTCGATCCGGGCGTCGTCGGAATCGAGGGCCACGAACTTGATGTGACGCATGTTGAGCAGCCGTCCGACGATCTGGCCGAAGCGCCCGAAGCCGGCGATCACCACCCGGGCCTCCTGCTCCTCGACCTCCGGCAGCGGCGCCTCGGCGGTCTCGTCGCGGTCGAAGGCGCGCCGCAAGCGGGCGGCGAGGGCCACCGAGAGCGGCGTCAGCGCCATCGAGATCGCCACCGCCAGGATCAGGAAATCGGCGGTCGGCCGGTCGACGGCGCCGACGCTGGTGGCCTGGCCGAAGAGCACGAAGGCGAACTCGCCGCCCTGCGGCAGCACGGCGCCGAGAGCCAGCGCGGCGTCCCAGCGCATGCCCGAGAGGATGCCCAGGAGCAGCAGCACCGCGATCTTGATCGCCATCAGGCCGATCGCGGCGCCGAGAACCATCAATGGCGCGGTGAACAGCGTGTCGAGATCCATCGACATGCCGACCGCGATGAAGAACAGCCCCAGCAGGAGGCCCTTGAAGGGCTCGATGTCGCCTTCGAGCTGATGGCGGTACTGGCTGTCGGCCAGCAACACGCCCGCGAGGAACGCCCCGAGCGCCATCGACAGGCCGATCTCCTCCATCAGCAACGCCATGCCCAGCACCACCAGGAGGGCGGCGGCGGTGAACAGCTCCGGGACGTCGGCGCTGGCGACGAGGCGCAGGAACGGGCGGAGCACGTAGCGGCCGCCGAGCACTGCCACGACCACGGCGACCACCGAGAAGCCGATCTGCAGCCACTGGGTGTCGGTCATGTCGGCGGCGCCGTCGGCGACCTTCTCGATCGAGGCGGTGGCGATCCACGGCAGCACTGCCAGCAGCGGGATCACCGCCAGGTCCTGGAACAGCAGGATCGAGAAGGCGGCCCGGCCGTGCTGCGTGCGCAGTTCCTTGCGCTCGGCCAGGGTCTGCAGCGCGAAAGCGGTCGACGACAGCGCCAGCACGAGGCCGATCACCACCGATTGCTTCAGGTTTATGCCGAGCAGGAAGGTGGCAACGGCAATCGCCGCCGCGGACAACAGCATCTGGCTGCTGCCGAGTCCGAAGATCGGACGGCGCAGCGCCCACAGCCGCGACGGGTGCAGTTCCAGGCCGATGATGAACAGCAGCAGGACGACCCCGAACTCGCCGAAATGCAGGATGGCGTCGACATCCGACACCAGCCCGAGCAGGAACGGGCCGATCGCCACGCCCGCGGCGAGGTAGCCGAGCAATGCCCCGAACCCGAGGCGCTTCATCAGCGGCACCGCGATGACCGCGGCGCCGAGGAACAGGACCGTATCTTGAACGAGTGCCATGGCGGCAGCAGCTTAGCACGGCCAAGCCCAAGGGCCGGAGCCGACTTTTCGGCTCCGGCCGGAACCAAGCTCGGGCTGATCAAGCCGCCAGACGGCCCATCACAGCCTCGAGGCTCGACTGGTTGCTGGCGTCCAGGGCGAAACGGATGCGGCTGATGTCGCCCGACTCGACCAGCTGTCCGACAATGCGTTGGCCATTCACGATCAGGATCAACCGGTCGCCGACATGGCCGGTGATCCGGCCGCGGAACATCGCGCCACCCTGGCCGATGTTCAGCAGGCGGCCCGCCACGCGGCTGCCGCCGTTCTCCGCCTCGGCGGCGATGTCGCAGTCCCGTCGCGTGAAGTTGCGTCGTTCCCCGGCCCGGCCGATCGCTTCGAGAAACCCGGCGACCTCCTGTCGCAGGGTCTCGGTCTGGGCGCTGAGCTGGGTCGCGGTGCTCGACACGCTGCCGGCCGCATCCCTCGACGCGACCGCGGCATCGCGGACCGATTCGATACTCTCGGCGACCATCGCGGTGCCGCCGGCCACTTCCTCGACCGAACGCACGATCTCCTGGGTGGCGGCGTTCTGCTGGTCCATGGCGGCGGCCACCGACGCGCTGATGCCGCCGATCCGATCGATGGTGCCGGCGATGCCGGCAATGGCGTCGGTCGCTTCCGCCGAGGCCTGCTGCATCTCAACGATCTGCCGCGAGATGTCCTCGGTCGCCTTGGCGGTCTGGGTGGCGAGGCCCTTGACCTCGGAAGCCACCACCGCGAAGCCCTTGCCGGCTTCGCCGGCGCGGGCGGCCTCAATCGTCGCGTTCAGCGCCAGCAGGTTGGTTTGCGCGGCGATCGAACTGATCAGGTCGAGCACCTCGTTGATCTGCCCGGCAGCGGCGCGCAGCCGGACGACCGTGTCGGCGGTGCTGCCGGCCTGGCGTTGTGCCTCGGCGGCGACCTCGCTCGCCTGCCCAACCTGGCGGGCGACCTCCTGGATCGAGGCGGCGAGCTCCTGGGCGGCGGCGGACACGGTCTGCACGTTGACGCTCGCCTGTTCCGCGGCGGAGCTGACCATGACCGCCTGGTCGGTGGTCGTCGCGGCGCTGTGGTTCACGGTGCCGGCGGTCGTGGACATCGCCGCCGACGCGTCGGACAGTTGGCCCAGCACTCCGGCCATGCTGGTCGAGAAGTCCTGGATCAGCCGCTCGCTGGCCTCCTGGCGCCGCGCCTTTTCTGCCCGCTCTGCTTCCTCGCGGCGGGCCATCTGCTGGCGCTCGACCAGCTTGGTCTTGAATGTCGCGATGGCGCGCGACAGGTCGCCGATCTCGTCGGCACGGTCGCGGTCGCCCTCCTCCACCGTCAGGTCCTCGTCGGCGAGCCGCTGCACCGCGCCGACCGAGGCGGTCAGCGGCTTGGCGACGTTGCGGACGAAGATCCAGGCGAAGCCGAGCATCACCGCGGTGACGCCGAGCACGGAGAGCATGCCGCGCATCGCCACCATCATGAACTCAGCCTGGACGTCGTCGAGGTACAGCCCGCTGCCCAGCACCCAGCCCCAGGGCTTGTAAAGCTTCACGTAGGAGGTCTTCTCGACCGGTCGCTCGAAGCCGGGTTTCGGCCAGAGATAGTCGACGAAGCCGGCGCCCGCGGTCTTGGCGACCACGACGAATTCGCGGAACAGGAAGTTGCCGGCGGGATCCTTCGTGCCGGAGACGTCCTTGCCCTCGAGTTCCGGCTTGATCGGGTGCATCACCACGACATGCTGGAGATCGTTGATCCAGACGTAGTCGCCCTGCTCGTAGCGCAGCCCGCGCAGCGCTGCGATGGCGGCGGTCTTGGCTGCGGCCTCAGGCATCTCGCCGGCGCCGGCCCGGCGGCCGAACTCCTCGACGATGCTGTACGAGGCCTGCACGATCGCCGCCACCTCGCGGTGCTTGCCTTCCAGCAGGATCGTGCGCTCTTCGTAGAGCGCCCAGCCGCCGGCCAGCACGTTGAGCACGGTCGCGACCGCGACGAAAGCCGCCATCTTGCCGGCGAGCGAAAGATCCTTCAGGCGCATCGAGTCCTCCGGGTTGAGCCAACGGCATCGCGGCGATGACCCATCGCCCGGCACCGCCGGGCAGATGTCCGCTCTGACGCCGGTCGCCGTCATCCTGGTATTTTCCGCAGGCAGCACTCCGGATTGATATGCACTCCCGTGCGGGCCCGTATTGATCAGGATCAACGGCAGCGCCTCTCCGGGGGGAAAGCCGTCGCACATGCTTGCCCCGGTTTCCCGCGGCCGCGTATCGTCGGGCCAACAAGGCAACCGAACCGCCAGGGAGAATGCGCCATGTCCGCCACCATCTTCGGTCCCCGGATCATGCTGATCGGCGGCGGCTCGATCGGCCGCGCTCCCGAGGTGCTGGGCAAGCTGGGCGTCGCCCGGCCGCTGATCGTCTCCGATCCGTTCATGGTGTCGTCCGGCCTGATCGCGGCCCTCACCAGCCAGCTCGACGAGGCGGGCATGGCCTACGGGGTGTTCTCGGAGACCGTCCCGGATCCGACCACCACGGTGGTCGAGGCCGGCGTCGCCGCCTTCAAGGCAGGTGGCTATGACGGCCTGATCGGGTTCGGCGGCGGTTCGCCGATGGACACCGCCAAGGCGATGAACATCCTGGCAGCGCATGGCGGCCGCATGCGCGACTACAAGGTGCCGAACGGCGTCGATACCGCGGCGGTGCCGCTGGTCTGCATCCCGACCACCGCCGGCACCGGCTCGGAGGTGACGCGCGGCACCGTCATCACCGACGTCGATACCGACGAGAAGATGCTGGTGATGTGCCTCGGCGGCCAGGCGCAGGCGGCCATCGTCGACTACGAGCTGACCATGCGGAAGCCGTTCCGGCTGACCGCCGACACCGGCATCGACAGCTTCACCCATGCGCTGGAGGCTTTCGTCAGCCGCAAGCGCAACCCGTATTCCGACAGCATGGCGATCGCCGCCATGCAGCGGATCGGCGCGCATCTGCGCACCGCCTGCTTCGAGCCCGCGAACCGCGAGGCGCGCGAGCAGATGATGTTGGGCGCGACCCAGGCCGGCATCGCCTTCTCGAACGCCTCGGTGGCGCTGGTGCACGGCATGAGCCGGCCGATCGGCGCGCATTTCCACGTACCGCATGGTCTGTCAAACGCCATGCTGCTGCCGACCGTGACGCGCTGGTCGCTGGATGCCGCGCTCGATCGCTATGCCGAAGCCGGCCGCCAGATCGGCGCCGCCGGGCGCGGCGATGCCGACGAGGCCGCAGCCGGCAAGCTGCTGGACTGGCTGTTCCAGCTCAACCAGGACCTGGAGGTGCCGTCGCCGCCGGCCTACGGCATCGACGAGGGCAAGTGGATGGGGCTGATGCAGACCATGGCGGCGCAATGCGTGGCGTCGGGCTCGCACGCCAACAACCCGAAAGTCCCCGACGCGGCGGAGATCGTCGAGCTGTACAAGCAGGTCTGGGGCGCCAACCGGTAGCCGCGGCCATGGCCGCGGCTACGGGCATCGTCCAGCGACGGGTCCTGCTGGTCGATCCGCATGACTGCACCGACGATCCCGACGCCCTGGCGCTGCTGGAGGCGGTGCATGAGGCATTGGTGCGGCGCGGACCGGACGGCCGCTGGCTGCCCGCTTTGGCCGAACGCTGGACGGTATCGGCGGATGCCCGGCGCTGGGTGTTCCAGCTTCGGCAGGGCGCGCGCTTCCATGACGGCGCGCCGGTCGACGCCGAGGCGGTCGCGCAGTCGCTGGAGCGCATGAAGCGGCCGGAGATCGGCGCCACCCTGGGTGCCCCGGCGGTATGGGCGCAGTATCTTTCGGACGCCCGGATCGTGCCGCGCGACGGCAGCACGATCGCGGTCGAGCTGGAGCATCCGCTGGCCGACCTGCTCGACGTTCTCGGGTCCGGCTACGTCCTGTCGCCGCTCGCACCGGACGGCTCGCCGGTCGGCTGCGGCGCCTGGCGGATCGACTCGTATGCGGCCGACGACCACCTGCGGCTGCGGGCCGACCCCGACCACCACTCGGCACCGCCGGCCGGCGCGGAACTGCTGTGGCGGCGCGTGGCGACCGCCGCCGGGCGGGCCGAGGCGCTGGCCGCCGGTGCCGCACGGGTGGCCACCGATCTCGGCCACGACGGCCGCGCGCGCCTGGCCGGTGTCCCCGGCGTCACCCTGGCCGACCACCTGTCGCCGACCGCCATCATCTATTTGCTGAACGCCGCTCGAGGCCCGCTCGCCGACCCGCGGGTGCGGCGCGCCCTCAACCTGGCGATCGACCGCCGCGCGCTGGTGGCGGCAGTGCTCGGCGGTGCCGGCCGGCCGCTGACCGGTTTCATCAGCCCGATGCATGCCGGGGCCGACCCGGCCGATGCCGATCCGGATCCCGATCCGGCGGCGGCCCGGCTGCTGCTCCGGGAGGCCGGCCACTGCGGCGGCCTGACGATCGAGGTCGACTGTCCGACACGGCTGCCCGACGAAGCCGAGGCACTGACCGCCGCGGTCGCGGCGCAGCTGGCACCGCTCGGCGTCACGCTGGTCGTGCATCGGGTCGAGGACCGCACCGCCTACGCCAACCAGGTGCGCCTGAAGCGCATCCACGACATGTGCGTGTTCGATTCCAGTCCGATGAGTACCTTTCGGGTGCTGCACGAGAAGATCGACTCGCGGATCGCCGGCTCTTGGTGGCAGGGCTATCGAAACGTCGAGGTCGAGGCCGTCCTCGACGCCGCCCGCATCACCGTGGAGGACGGCGCTCGCGAGGAGCTGTACCGGCACTGCTACCGGCTGCTCCGGAAGGATCCGCCGTGGCTGTATCTCTACAACCACAGCCGCACGGTGGGCCTCGCCGGATCGCATCCGGGTTGGCGGATGCGCGCCGACGGCGTGCTGGACGTGCGGATGCTGCCGGTGCTGTGAGCCCGTTCAGCCGTAAGGGGAGATCAGCACCAGGGCCGGTCGTTCCAGCGCGTCGCCGTGCCAGCGCAGCGGGATCGTCACCCGGAAATAGCTGTCCGGGACAGAGGTGTGCGCCAGCGGCATGACCCGGCGCAGGCCGCGCACGAAGCTGACGACGATCCGCCGGTCCTCCAGCATGCTCAACAGGTCGGCCTTGAGCGCGCGTTTCAGCGGTGCCGGCATCGGCAGCTCATGCAGGAACCGGCCGGCAAAGCCGTCCGGCTGGTCGAAGAGCGCGGCGATCCGCCGATCATGCGCCAGGAACTGCACGGTGCCGGTGGTGGCGTGCGCCGCCACCAGCATCGCCCGCCGCTCCGATGCCTCGACGCGGTCCATCAGCTCGCGCGACGGGCTGAACTGGGTGGCGACGAGGAAGGCCCAGGTCTCGCGGATATGGCTGTCGTTGATCTCGGTCGGCAGGCAGCCGGCGAGGCGATCCTGCATCAGCGGGAATCCGGGGCGGGTGGTCAGTTCGACCGAGTCCTGGATCAGCGACGACAGTTCATCGACCGACTCGGTGGTCAGCGAGCCGCGCGATCTGCGGTCGTGAACTTTGACGATCAAAGGGCGGTCTTGGGCGCTGCGGCGCAGCGTGGCGACGACTTTCACCGCGGAGGCGAGGGTCGGCGGTTTGGCCGCCAAGGGATTGACCCACAGCTCGATGGCGTCGGCGGCGGTGCGGATGTTGATCCAGCCGAGCATGTCCATCGCATGCACAGGATCCTCAACGGGGCCGACCGGCACCGAGCGACCGCTTCCGTCCACCCAGACCGATGTGGCCATTTGGCCCTGGAGCATCGTTCGCACCGTGCAATTTACAGCTTTGACGGGAACTAATATACGCGACGAACGACGAACGGGAAGTGTAAAGTGTGACAATTGGCGCGTTTTTCTCCCTTACCCAGATCTCCCTAGAACTGGGGACGTCCCAGCACGGTGATTGTGACGAGCCCGGGGAGCGTGCGGACGTCGGTCGGGACCGTCAGCGCTACGAACTCCAATCCGAGCGGTGTGCGGATATACTGGAACACCGGGTCGTTGGTTATCAGCGCCTTCCAGTAGCGCTCCGCTGCAGCCCTGGCGACCACGGGGTCCGCGAGGTCGAGCACCCGTGAGCCACGGACATGGTTTCCGGCCCATCGAATGCCGTCGCCGATCCAGTCGAAGAACAGGTCGTTCCCGCGCAGCGAAACCGAGGTGGTTCGTCGGGGATTGACCTTGGTGACCTGCTCGATGAGCGTTGCCTTATGGCGCGTGTAGCTGGCTATCTCCAGCATCGCGAATAGGTCGGGATGATCGCTTCGGCCGTTGACCAACTTCTCAGGCGGCAGGTCAATTACCAGAAGCGGATCAGGGACCCGGCCGGTGGGCGCTGGGCCGAGCCCGAGGGCGTTGGCGATCAACTCGAGCGTCGAGTCGCGTACGTCTGCCTCACCGGCGGCATTGAATACCCGGCTGACGGTCCGGGTCGACAGGCCCGTGGCCTTGGCGATGTCCCTCTGGCTGAGCTTGAGCTTGCGCGCCGCCTCGTGAAGCATTCGTCCCGTCAGCGGCTGCGACATGCGCCAATTCTCCCAGGGTTCTGTGCTGCCACGCAAACGCGTTCGAACCCATCGGTGGGGGATGAGGCCCACCCTGACGACCACAGTCAACGACGGATTTCCGCCCGAATTCGCAGGCTGTGACAGTGATCCCGTGGACGGCAGACGGGCAGTCTATCTCTCGAAGATCGGTCCGATCTTTCCTTCTTCCATCGAGAGAAACCGGAGGTCCAGGGGTGGCTCGCGACCTCTTCGATCGGACCCCTCGAGAAGAGCTCGAATCCGCCAATCGACGAATCGGCGTTTCGGATCACTCGCACTTACACTGTGCCGTCGTCAATGCCGGCGACAACCCAAGGAGGAAAGTCGATGGGAAGCCAGACGCCACTTATCCGCAAAACCGACATCGAGCGCGACGGATCCTACCTTCTGCGCAAGCTGCTCCGGCATGCCCGGGCGAGTCTTGCTGAGGCGCATGCGGTGACACTGTCGGTGCACGGCGACTTCCATGCCTTCGGCCAAGTGGACCGTGAGGGTGGCTATGCCTTCGGTGCCTACGACAATCGGTTCACCAGGGCGTCACGTGGAACTTGCATCATCGTCAGGCATCAGGGCCGCAAGATCGGAACCTACGCGTGCGCGCTGTTCGATGCGCATCCAAGCATGGCCGATGTGATCGAGGGACCAGGACTCTACTTCAACGGGAGCGATGATCATCTGCGGATCGAATCTCCTGCCGCCAGGAAGTGGTTCTCAGCCATGCGCGGCAAGGTCGGATTCTCGGGTGGAATCTGGGTGTCCAAGCACTACAGGGGCACGCCGTTGAGCCACGCCCTTGTGCCGCTGCTACCGCTGCTCGGCCGCGCCATTGCAGTCGAGTGCTGGGGTGTCGACCATGTATTCGCAATGATGCCCGAGCAGGTGATGCGCAAGGGTGTCGGGCAACGCTACCGGCTCTCGATCACCGGGCCAGGGATCGTCTGGCACCATCGCGGAGCCGACGTGCCGATGTGGTTCGGCTATCATCCGCCGCTGATGATCGTTCACGACGCCCTGTCCTTCATGGATCAGGGTCTCACGCTGTTCGATCGTTCGGAGAGCGAAGCCCCGAGGACGGCGGCTGCTTAGATCAAGGGATGCAGGTTCTGGCCCTTGCCCCGCCGCGGGCTGTCAAAAGCTGCGGCGGGGCGGTTGGGCGGTGCGGTGTCAGCTCTCGATGATCACCAGGGTGCGGACCTCGATGCTCTCGCGCGGTGCCGCGTCGGCCGGTGTGTCCGGTTGCTCGAAGGCGCCGTGCGGGGTGAACCGGGCGCGGCCGTCGTCGAGGCTGTCCCAACCCTTGATCAGCAGCACCTCGTCGGCGGTCATCCAGGGCGCGTAGTACCAGCGCTGCCCGGCCTCGTGGGCGAGATGGTAGATCTCGCCGACCCGGTCGGGAAACACCTGGTCGGTGGCGATCAGGTCCGCCGGCCGCACGCTGGAGGCGTCGGCGAGCGCCAGCGGCGAGCGCTCGACCGGGCCGCGGATCGGCCGCCAGACGTTGACCTGGACGATGCGGGCGCCGGATTCGGCGAGGCGCCGGGCCTCGTCCTCGCCCAGCAGGTCCTTCACCCGCTGCGGTCCGCTCTTCGCGGTGTAGTCGACATGCACCCGGCTGGCCGGGCCGCGCGACCCGTCGCGGTTGGGCGCGCCGGCACCGGCGTCGGAGCGGCGGGTGGCGTCGAAGATCACCACCCGGTCGGCGCCGAGCTGCAGCTTCAGCAGCAGCTCGATCTCGGCGAAGTAGTCGGTGTCGACAGCCGCGTCGTCGTACAGGTCCTCGACCGCCGTGGGGCGGCGCAGCAGTTCGAAGCCCTCGCGGTCGAGCGACAGAGCGCCGGCCAGCGGCCGCATGTCGTGGATCGGCACGACATGTCGCTCGGTCTCGAAGAACACCCGCGGCGCGCCGCCGGTGACCGCCGAGCTGTGGAACGACGGCTTGGTGTCGGACGGGGTGATGAAGGTCAGGGCCGCCTCCACGGCGGTGAACGGAGCGCGGCTCGAAACGTGGGTGGCCTGGGCGGTGGTCCGGCTGACGGTCTGGACGCTCATGGCTTGCTTCCTCGGTTGGCGCGGCCGGCGCTGGGCCGGCGAAGCTCGATGACGGGAAGGTGGGGGAGGCCGCGGCCGGGCGCCAACGACTTCGCTTCAAGGCGGCATGAGCAAAATTCAAGTCGCCTTCACGCCGGTCGAGGGGACACCGGGTGGCGGCCGACCGGTCAGACGCCGGCCATCTCCGCGAGCCTCAGCACGGTGTTCCAGTTGCGGGCCGTCGACGGACTGCGGCCGAGCACTCCGGCGAGCCGGGATCTGCCGGCGCCATTCGGAAAGTGGATGTATAGCGCGTCGTCGGCGGCGACCATCGCCGCAGCGACCTCCGGCCGCCGACGTTGACGCCGCGCAGCAGGGCGACGAAGACGGTCATGATCGGGCGCTATCCGCCGTAGCGCCGCTCCAGCTCGGCGGCGACCTCGGCCTCCTGCAGGAACCGGGTGCCGCCGATCTGCACCGCAACGACCTTGCCGTCGGCATCGCGGATCAGTGCCGCACCCTCGCCGTGGTTGGCGAAGCCGCCGGCGAGGCTGATGCTGCCCTCGTCGCGGCTGTCGACGGTGATCTCGCTGGCATCCATGAACGGGTTCAGCATGGCCGGCATGGCGATCAGCACTCGGTCGGCCACCGGCACCAGGTCGCCGACCGCCCACATCGACCACCAGCGTCCGGTCCAGTCGCGGGTGCGGGCGGTCGGGCCGCCGTTGCGCTCGAAGGTCCGCAGGATCTGGATGACGCCGTCCGACCACGGATGCGCCCAGCCGTCGACCGCGTTGGTCAGGATCGAGATCGCCAGGCCGCGGCCCTGCAACACGGCAGTGCGGCTGATGCAGCTCTGGAATCCGCCGCCATGGCCGAACCACTCCCAGTCGCCGACCCGGCCGATGGTGAGGCCGAGGCCGTAGTGCCGGTTCAGGCTGGAATGCGGATCGTGCCACTGCCGCCTGGTCATCTCGCGCCGGCTGTCGGCGGTCAGCACCCGGCAGCGGGCGTCCGGGTCCAGGCTGCCGAAGAAGCGGGCGAGGTCGCCGGCGGTCGACACGAAACCGGTCGCCGACGACAGGGCGCGGGTGTCGTTGTCGCCCGGCACCACCAGCCGGCGGCCGAGCGGCAGCTTGCCGCTGTGGCCGCGCGCCACCGCGGCACCGGTCGGGGCCGGCATGTCCGGCACCGTCTCCTCCAGCCCGGCCCGCGCCACCACCTCGCGGGCGATCCACTCGCGGTAGGGCGTGCCGGCGACGGACTCGATCACCAGTCCCAGCAGGCCGAAGCCGTGGTTGGAGTATTTGAAGCGGGCGCTACCCGGCAGCACCGGCGGCTCGGCGAGGGCAGCGCGCAACTCGGCTTCGTCGAGGAATGGCCGACGGTCCTGCCACTGCCCAGCATCCAGGCCGTCGCGGATCAGTCCGGCGCTGTGCGACAGCAGCTGCCCGATCGTCGCCTTGGCGACCTTGGGATGCAGACCGCGGACATAGCGGCCGACCGGGTCGTCGAGGCGCAGCCGGTCCGCCTCGCGCAGCCGCAGGATCCCGGCCGCGGTGAAGGATTTGGAATGCGAGGCGACACGGAACCGGTGGCGCGGCGTCAGCGCCTCGCCGGCCGCCAGGTCGGCGGCGCCGAAGGCCTGCTCCAGCACGACCTTGCCGCGGTGGGCGACGGCGATCGCGCAGCCCGGCTGCTCGCTGGTCCGCATCTGGTGCTCGAGCCAGCGCGGGATGTAGTCCAGTGCCGCCTTCAGCCAGCCTTCCATGCTCGCGACCTTCGCTTCGACGCCCGGGAGCCGCAGTCTAGCCGCGTTCCGGCGTGGCCAGCAGCCCGCGTCGCCGCGCCGCCTTGATGAGCAGCGGGGAGATCCACAGCAGCAAAGTGATCACGCCGAGCACGGCGGCGATCGGCCGGCTGAAGAATGCCAGCAGGTTGCCGTCCGCCTTGATCATCGCGGTCATGAAGTTGCCCTCGAGGATCGGACCCAGCACCAGCCCGAGGATCGCCGGCGCTACCGGGAAGCCGTTCTCCTCCATGATGAAGGCAAGCACGCCGATGGTCAGCATGATGACGATGCCGAACAGGCTGTTGTCGATCGCGTAGGCGCCGACCATGGCGAACAGCAGGACGACCGGCCACACGACGGCGGCCGGGATCCGCAGGATGTAGCGGGCCAGGGCGATGGCGGCGAAGCCGAACGGGATCAGCGCGAGGTTCGCCACGAAGAAGGTGATGAACACGCCGTAGATCAGCTCGGGGTTCTCCAGGAACACCGTCGGCCCCGGGTTCATGCCCTTCATGTACAGCACGCCGATGACGATGGCGGTGATCGAGTCGCCGGGGATGCCGAACACCAGGGCCGGGATGAAGGCGCCGGCCAGGGCGGCGTTGTTGGCGGCCCCGGCGTCGACCACGCCCTCGACATGGCCGGTGCCGAACTTCTCCGGCTCCTTGGACAGCTTCTTGCTGAGCGCGTAGGTCACCCAGGCGGCGATGTCGCCGCCGGCCCCCGGCAGGATGCCGATGGCGGTGCCGATGATGTTGCCGCGCATCAGGCCGCGCCAGTATTTCAGCAGGGTGCTGCCGACGCCGTGGAAGACGTGCAGCATGCGCTGCATCTTCGGCGGCTCCGCCCGCTGCGCCGAGACCACGTTGCGCAGGATCTCGGCGACCGCGAACATGCCGATCATCGCCGGGATGAACGACACGCCGCCGAGCAGGTCGGGGATGCCGAGGGTGAAGCGCGGATGGCCGGCGGTCACGTCGATGCCGACGGTCGCCAGGAACAGCCCGATCAGCAGCGAGACGACACCCTTGACCGGCGAGGCGGTGGACACGAAGACCGCGCAGCTGAGGCCGAGGCAGGCGAGCCAGAAATACTCGAACTGGGTGAATTGCAGCGCCACCTCGGCGAGCTGCGGCGCGGACACCACCAGGACCAGGGTGCCGAACAGGCCGCCGATGACCGAGCTGACGAGGCAGACCCCTAGCGCCAACTCGCCCTTGCCCTTGCGCATCATGGCGTAGGTCTCGGCGGCGTAGGCGGCGGATGCCGGCGTGCCGGGGATCTTCAGCAGGGCGCCGGGGATGTCGCCGGCGAAGATCGCCATGGCGGTGGCGGTCACGATCGAGGCGATCGCCGGCACCGGATCCATGAAGAAGGTCAGCGGCACCAGCAGGGCGGTCGCCATGGTGGCGGTCAGGCCGGGCACGGCGCCGACGAACAGGCCGAAGATCGCGGACATCGCGATGACGCCGAGAACCTCGGGGCGGAATACCAGCGGCAATGCCAGCAGAAACGAGTCCATCGGCTCCCTCGGCTCTCAGAAGACCAGCGATTCGAGCACGCCCCAGGGCAGCGGGACCAGCAGCACGCCGTAGAACAGGTAGTGGACGACCAGGGTGGCGCCGGCGGCGATCGCCATGGAACTCAGCCAGCGGCCGCGCAGCCGGATCAGCAGGCCGGCGATCATCAGGAACGCGGTTGGGATGAAGCCGAGGGTCTCGGAGACCAGGATATAGAACACCAGCCCGGCGATGACGCTCGCGAAGGTCAGCAGGCCGCTCGGGCTGCGTGCCCAGGGGTCGAGGTCGAGGACCGGCTGAGTGGCGCGCTTGCGGATTCCCGAGACGATCAGGATGGCGCCGCAGATCGCGAAGCCGGTGCACAGGATCAGTGGAAACAGCGCCGAGCCGTAGGATTGGCCGGGCATCGAGGGAAAGCTCCGGGTGGCATTGGCGGCCAACAGCGCGAAGCCGATCAGGACGAGGCCGAGAATCGCGTCATTGAACCGCATCATGCCACCCGGGGGATTTCAGGACTTCACGAAGATCCGGCCGAGGCCTACTTGGCCAGCCCGACCGCCTTCAGCACCTTGCCGATGCTTTCGTCCTGCTCGGCGTAGAACTTCGCCAGGCCCTTGGAGTCCGCCCAGGTCAGGCCGAATCCGCGGCTCGCCATGAAGTCGTTGAACTCCTTGGACTTGTAGATCTTCTCGACGGTTGCGGCGAGCTTCGCTTGGATATCCTCCGGCAGGCCCTTCGGGCCGGAGACGGTGCGCCACGCGGCGTTGTTCCAGGCCGGTCCGCCGGACTCCTTCAGGGTGGGGATGTCGGGGAACGCCGGCAGGCGGGTGTCGTTCATCACCGCCATGATCTTGATCTTGCCGGCTTCCTTGAGGGAACGGGCCTCGACCACCGAGGCGGTGACCACCTCGATGCCGCCGGCCGCGAGGTCGGTCAGCGCCGGTGCGGCACCCTGCGACGGCACCCACGGCACCGCGTTCGGATCGATGCCGGCCTCGACCAGCATGCCGGCGAGCGCCAAGTGCCAGATGCCGCCCTGGCCGGTGCCCGAGCCCTTGAACTTGCCGGGGTTCGCCTTGGCGGCGGCGAGGAACTCGCCGACGTTCTTGTACTTGGTGTCGACATTGAAGGAGACGCCCGCCGGATCGGCGTTGTACAGCGCGATCGGCGTGAACTCCTTGTAGGTCAGATCGGTCAGGCCGACCCAGTGCATCATCGCGATCTCGACCGTGACGATGCCGATGGTGTAGCCGTCCGGCTTGGCGGTGGCGATCGCCTGGTGGCCGACCACGCCGCTGCCGCCGGTGCGGTTGACGACGTTGACCGGGACGCCGAGCTCGTCCTGCATGATCTTGGCGAGGATGCGGCCGGTGGCGTCCGTGCCGCCGCCGGCGGCCCACGGTACGATCAGGGTGATGGGACGTTCCGGATAGGCCGCCTGGGCGGTGGCTCCGAGCAAGGCCGCGCCAGCCAGCGCGGCGCCGGCGATGAGGCCGGTGATCATGCGTTTCATGGTGTCGTATCCTCCCGAGGGTGATTATTTTCCGGGAGGCTAGCATCAAGGTAAGCTAGCTTACCATAGGTATGATGACATGATGATACGATCAGGCATCACCATCCGACGCCAGCCGCCCCGGCTTTCCATTCGTCCCGGGATCATGCCCAGCTTTCGGCGGGCCGGATAGTGGGGTGGCCAGTCTTCAGAGCTGCTTGCGAAAGAACGCCAGGGTGCGCTCGCGCGCGATCTCGGCGCTCTTCGGTTCGAAGCTGCCGCGATGATCGCAGTTGAAGCCGTGGCCGGCCGGGTAGACGTGCACCGGCAGCTCGGGGTGCGCCTTGCGGATTGCGTCAACCTCGGCCAGCGGGATCGCATGGTCGAGCTCTCCGAAATGCAGGATCACCGGGCAGTGCGGCCGCTCCTCGGCGAAGCCGCCGATACCGCCGCCGTAATAGGAGGCGACGGCGGAGAATCCGTCGAGGCGGGTGGCGGCGAGCCAGGCGAGCGTGCCGCCCCAGCAGTATCCCACGGCGGCGATCCGGCCGGCCGACTTCACCGCGTCGGCGGCGGCGGCAACGTCGAGCAGCGCGTCCTCGTTGCGCACCTGGCCGCGGATCGCCCGGCCCTCGGCGATGTCGGCCTCGCCGTAGCCGAGTTCGATTCCCGGCCGCACCCGGTCGAACAGCGCCGGTGCTATCGCCAGGTAGCCCTGCGCGGCGTAGTCGTCGGCGACCGCGCGGATGTGCGGGTTCACGCCGAAGATCTCCTGGATCACCACCAGGCCGCCCTTCGGCCGCCCCTCGGGCTGCGCGATGTAGGCGGCGAAACTGTGCCCGTCCTCGGCGGTCAGCGTCAGCGTGTCGGCCATGGCGGCTCCTCCCGGATCGTCGGTCGTGGTGTCTGAGAACCGCCGCAAGGTCGCACAGTTGCCTGGACCGCAGAAGAGGGCCGCGGGTACCCCTGTTCACCGCGATCGAACCGGCCAGGATCCATTCGCGCCATGATCATCGAGGCCCAGGTCCGCGAGATCGGCGAGATGCATCGGTTGATTGCCGATCTGGAGCGGGACCCGGTCGCGGCCGACGCCCCGGACCTGCCGCCGCTCGACCCGCGGTCACTCGCATCGAACCGCTGATCACGCTCTCAGTCGCGCTGGTGCCCGGTGATCATGACGAGGCCGGCCAGCAGGAAGGCAACGCCTGCAAGGTCGCGCAGGCCGACCCGGCGCAGTTCCATGCCGAAGGCGCCGGTGTGGTCGTAGGCCAGCGCCGCCAGCAACTGGCCGCACACGACGGCCGCGGCGAAGGTGGTGACGCCGATGCGCGGCACCGCGTGCAGGGTCAGCACCAGCAGGCTGGTGCCGATCAGCCCGCCGGCCCACACCCACACCGGCATGCGCAGGATCGGCCCCGGCCGCGGCAGCGCACCGCCGGACAGCAGGCACACCGTCAGCAGTGCCACCAGGCCGATGCCGAAGGCGACGATCGCCGCCTGGACCGGGCCGCCGGCATAGGTCGCCAGCCGCGCCAGGATCGGCCCCTGGGCGGCGAGCAGGGCGCCGGCGATGAGCGCCAGCACGACCAGGAGCGGGGCCGGCATGATCAGGCCGCCGCCGCGCCGAGCGTCTTGTACATGATGGTGGTGCCGTCGAGTCGACCCTCGGCCGGGTCGAGGCAGTAGCCCGGGATGACGCCGACGGTCTGGTAGCCGAGGCCGGTGTAGAGCGGCTCGGCTGCGTCGCCGGTGCGGGTGTCGAGGGTCAGCAGCCGGCGCCCGAGCCCGGCGGCGCGGCGCTCCAACTCGGTCATCAGCGCCCGCGAGATCCCACGGCGGCGGAAGTCGGGATGCACCAGCAGCTTGCGGACCTCGGCACGATGCGGCTGGTTGGCCGGGGTGTCGTGGTCGAGCTGCACGGTGCCGGCGATGCGGCCGCCGGACCGCGCCACGAGCAGGATGCGCGATCCGTCGCGCACCGCCTGCTGCACCTTGCACCAGAACGCCTCGCACTCCGCGGGCGGGCAGGGCAGCACGAAGCCGACGCTGGCGCCGGCGTGGACACAGGCGTGCAGCAGCGCGCCGAGTTCGGCGAGGCTGGCGGCGATTTCGTCGGCGGAGAGCTGCGAGATGATGAGGTCGTCGGTCATGCCGGTCACACCATGAACAGGACGTAGCGGGCGCCGGCTTCCGCCGGCGTGACGAAGGCGCTCGGGCCGCGCAGCTGGTAGCGCAGGCAGTCGCCGGGCCGCAGGTCGTGGGCGCGGCCGTCGACTGTCACTTCCAGTCGGCCCTGCAGCAGCAGGAGGTGATGCTCGAGGCCTGGCCGCGGCGGCTCGTCGTAGGTGATGCGCACGCCCGGATCGAGCTCGCACTCCAGCGCCTCGCCCGCCAGGCTCTGCGCCGGCGGCGACACCGAGCGGCGGCGGAACCCGGTCTCCGGGTCGGTCCACAGCGGCTGCGCGTCGTGGCGGACGACCGGCGGGAAGCCGTCCTCGACCATCAGCATCAGCCGCGACATGGTCAGGCCGAAGGCGGAGCAAAGCCGGCCGAGGACGCTGGCGGTCGGGCTGACCTCGGCATTCTCCAGCCGCGACAGGGTGGCGCGGCTGACGCCGCTGCGCCGGGAGAGCTCGTCGAGCGACCAGCCGCGCTCGTTGCGCAGCGCCCGGATGCGCTCGGCGATGCGATGATCGATGGAGGTCTCGTCAGGGGCGGTGTGTTCCATATATGGGAAAATATCCCACATATGGTCGAACGTCAAACGGAAGCTCAGTCTCCGCCGCTTCGGGGCCGAAGCGCGAAGGCCACACCGGCGCCGACCGCGATGCCGACGGAAATGCCGAGAGGCAGGTTGCCGAGGGCTGTGCCGGCCACTGCGCCGCAGCCGACACCGATTGCCATGCCGATCGAAGCGGGACGCAGCCGCCGGCGTGCCGGTCGCACTGATCGCCGACGCGCTCGCCGCGGGCAAGGCCGTTGCCGCGATCTGTGCCGACCTCGGCACGCTGCCGGCGGCGGTCCGCGGCGGGATGATCATGGCTGGCAGCGGCGCCGGCATGCCGGCGGCGATCACCCGCGCTCTGGTCGCGGCGTTGGGCGCCGGCGGAGCGGCCTGACGAAGCGCGTCAGGCGCCGCCCCAGGCCCGGCGCATCTCCTTGGCCAGCCGGCACAGCTCGACCACGTCGGCCCGGTAGGCCGTCGACTGCGCGAAGAACACGTACTCCTCGAAGCTCTCGCCGGCCTCGGCGATCGGGATGCGGCTGAGGCCGTCGCGGCGGCTGGAGGCGGCGTCGAAGGCGAAGCCGATGCCGACGCCGGCGGCCACCGCCTCGAACACCGCCTCGCGGCTGCCGAGCACCAGGCCCGGCACGAGCGTCACGCCGGCCCTGGCGGCGATGTCCTGCAGCGAGCGCTGGGTGATCGAGGTGCCGGTGCGGAGTACCAGCCGCTCGCGGGCGAGCGCCGCCAGCGTCGTGCTCGATTGCGCCGCCATGCGGTGGCGCGCCGGCACCAGCGCGACCAGCCGAAGCGGCGCGCAGGGGACGCGCATGAACGGCTCCCCGCCGGGCGCCTCGGTGAGGATGCCGACCTCGGCACGACGTTCCGCCACGTCGCTCACCACCTCGTCCCAGTCGCCGAACCGGACCGTCAGCTGGATGGCGGGGTGCGCCTCCTGGAAGCGGGCGATCAGCGCCATCGCCGGATTGGGGGCGCCGGCGGCGATCGTCAGCGTGCCGCGCGCCAGCGCCGCAGACTGGCCGAGGATCTGCGCCGACTCGTCCAACAGGTCGTCGAGCTTCTGGGTGGCCCGGAACAGCTCGCGGCCGAGCTCGGTCAACGTGACGCCCCGGCGGCCGCGCTCGCACAGCTGGGCGCCGTGCTCGCGCTCCAGGCTGCGGATCTGCGCGCTGACGGCGGGCTGCGAGATCCCGAGTTCGGCGGCCGCGGCCGAGAAGTTGGCGTGGCGGGCGACGGCGTTGAACACGCGCAGCTGGGACGGGCTCGGCCGAGCCATGGTGCCTCCGGTCCGTCAGGCTTATCCAGACATAACTTCAACTTATGAAAAGGGCGCAAACCGACAAGTCAAATTTCATCCGGCACCGTTAATCCGGGGACGTCCCATCGCCTGTGGGGCGCTCGCCAGAGAGGCCGCCGTTGCTGCGCTACATGTCGATCCGAACCGTTCGGGCCCTGTTCACCCTGTGGGTGATCATGACCCTGGTGTTCGTCGCCACCCGGGTCTCCGGCGACACCATCGACTTCCTGCTGCCGGAGGGCACCGACCCGGCGTCGCGGCAGGCGATGGTCGCCTATCTCGGGCTCGATCGCTCGATGGCGGAGCAATACTGGATCTACCTGCGCGAGTTCCTGTCCGGGCATTTCGGGCTCAGCCTGTATGAGCGCCGGCCGGTCGAGGACATCTACCTGGAGCGCCTCGGCCCGTCGCTGGCGCTGTACGCCCTCGCTCTCGCCTTCGCGGTCGCGGTCGGCCTGCCGCTCGGCATCCTGGCGGCGCTGAAGCGCAACACGGCAGTCGCCCGCTTCATCATGACCGCCGCGTTCCTCGGCTACGCCGTGCCGAACTTCGTGCTGGCGATCCTGCTGCTGCTGGTCTTCAGCTTCCATCTCGGCTGGCTGCCGAGCGCCGGCGCCGGCACATCGGCGCATTTCGTGATGCCGACCCTGGCGGTCGGTGCCGTTCTGCTGGCGGCGGTGGTGCGCTTCACCCGCAGCGCCCTGCTCGACGTGCTCGGCCAGGACTATCTGCGCACGGCCCGCGCCAAGGGGGTCAGCGAGCGGTCGGTGGTGTTCCGGCACGCCCTGCGCAACGCGCTGATCCCGATCCTGACGGTGATCGGGCTGCAGGTCACCAACGTGCTCGGTGCCGCGGTTATCATCGAGACGGTGTTCGCTTGGCCCGGCCTCGGCGAGCAGATCGTGCTGGCGACCATCCGCCGCGACTACCCGACTCTGCAGTTCGGGGTGATCGGCTTCGCGGCGATCGTTGTGACGGTCAACCTGGCGGTCGACCTGCTGTATTCGGTCGCCGATCCGCGCGTGCGGGTGGGGGCGTGAGATGACGCTGGTGCTTCCCGCCACCACATCGGCTTCCCGTCGATCCAGCTCCCGCTGGCGGTTCTGGCGCCGGCTGCCGATCGGCATCAGGTTGTGCCTGATGGTGGCGGCGCTGCTGGTGCTGACGGCGGCGCTGGCGCCCTGGGTGGCGCCGCTGGACCCGGACGCGCAGTCGCTGCTGTCGCGGCTGCGCCCGCCAGCCGGTTTCGAGCGTGCGAAGGCGGGCTACCTGCTCGGCACCGACCAGCTCGGCCGCGACGTGCTGTCGCGCTGCATCCACGGCCTGACCGTCACCCTCGGCATGGCCGCCCTCGGCACCGCCATCAGCATGACCGTCGGCACCGGCCTCGGCCTGCTCAGCGGCTATCTCGGCGGCCGGGTCGACGACGCCATCATGACCGTCGTCGACATCCAGATCGCCGTCCCCTTCACCCTGGTCGCCCTGCTGGTGATCGCGGTCGCCGGCACCGGCATCGGGGTGCTGATCCTGGTGCTCGGCATCGCCTACTGGGAGCAGTACGCTCGCATCGTGCGCGGCCAGGTCCTGGCGTTGCGCGGCCTGCCCTTCGTCGAGGCCGGCCGGGCGATCGGCATGTCGGACGCCCGGCTGCTGTTCCGCCACATCCTGCCGAACGTCGCGTCGCCGATCATCGTCCAGGCCACGCTGGTGATCAGCAACCTGATCCTGCTGGAGTCGTCGCTGTCCTTCCTCGGCCTCGGCATCCAGCCGCCGACCGCCTCGCTCGGCTCGATGGTCGGGCAGGGGCGCGACTACATGGCGTCCGCCCCCTGGATCGTCGCCGCGCCGGCACTGCTGATCGTGGCGGTCGCCCTGGTCGTCCTGCTGATCGGCGACTGGCTGCGCGACGCCCTCGACGTGCGGCTGGCCGATTGACCGCTTCAACCGAGAGAGCGGGGACCGCCCGCCGGATCATGTGCAACGCAACGCGCGCGCCCGCCCCCAGCGGCCCGCGCAGAAGGAGGGCATACCGATGAAGAGATTGCTGCTGTCGGCCGTCGCGGTCGGCGCGTTGCTGGCGGGCTCGCCGGCCGGAGCCCAGGAACTCCGGGTCGCCGCCGCCAACATGCAGACCTTCTTCGACCCCGGCAAGGACCACTCCAACGTCGGGTCGATGCAGTACTACAACAGCTTCGACACCCTGGTCGGCAAGGACCACACCAAGATCGAGCCGGTGTTCGGCCCGGCGCTGGCGACGAGCTGGCGGATGGTCGAGCCGACAGTGGTCGAGCTGGCGCTGCGCCGCGACGTCACCTTCCACAACGGCGACCGGATGACCGCCGACGACGTGGTGTTCTCGCTGAACCGAATGTTCAAGCCGACCTATGCGCCCTATGTCAGCCGCGCCAAGGAATACTTCGACAACATGGTCGCCGCCGAGAAGGTCGACGACTACACGGTGCGCGTCGTCACCAAGCGGGCGGACCCGATCCTCGAGACCCTGCTGAACGTGCAGCAGGCGATGATCGTGCCGAAGAAGTACCTGATGGGGCTGACCGGCGATCCGGCGGTCGACGAGGCCGCCGATTACGACGCCTTCGGCCTCAAGCCGGTCGGCACCGGGCCGTACAAGGTCGCCGAGTTCCAGCCGGGCGAAAGGCTGGTGTGGCAGCGCCATGACGGCTTCTGGGGCGACAAGCCCGACTTCGCGCGGGTCGAGGTGGTGCGCATGTCGGAGATGGCGGCCCGCCTGACCGCGCTGAAGAACGGCGAGGTCGACATCATCACCAACGTGCCGCCGGACCAGCTGGAGGCGATCGACCGCGACCCGGGCACCAAGACCGCGGGCATGCTCACGCCGCTGTTCCACGTGGTGTTCTACAACACCAACCACCCGAAGATGACCAAGCAGATCCGCCAGGCCCTGAACCTGGCGATCGACCGCGACCTGCTGAACGAGGCGCTGTGGAACGGCAAGTCGAAGGTGCCGGCGAGCCACACCTATCCGCAATACGGCGCCATGCACGATCCCGACTTCACGGTGGTCCGCCACGACCCGGCGCGCGCGAAAAAGCTGCTCGCCGAGGCCGGCTATGACGGCTTCGAGATCCGCTACGACACCCACCCGACCTACTACACCAACGGCCTGCTGGCCGCCCAGGCGGTCCAGGAGATGTGGGCCGGCGTCGGCGTGAAGATGAAGATCAACGTCGATGAGCGCTGGACCGGCGGCGACAAGGACATGATGTCGCGCAACTGGTCGAACCCGATGTACTTCCCGGATCCGGCCGGCTCCTACGGCACCATGTGGAGCCCGACCGGCGCCCGCGTCACCGCCGGCAGCTGGACGCCGTCCAAGGAATACGAGGCGATGTGGGACGAGTTCCGCTACTCGCTCGACCCGAAGAAGCGCCTGGACGCCTATCGCAAGGTCCAGCAATACGCCGCCGAGGAGGCGCCGTTCACCATCCTGTACCAGCCCTTCGAGTCCTATGGGCTGCGCCGCAGCGTCGAGTGGAAGCCGCTGCCGGGGCACATTCCCTATGTGCTCGACTTCCGCAAGGGCATGATCACCAAGGTTGCATCGGTCAACTGAGCGCATCGCGTCCGGCGGCGGGGCCAGGCGCCCCGTCGCCGGGTCTCCGTTTCAGCTGCCGTCTCTCACTTCCAGCCGAGGAACCGCATTCGATGGCCGACGCCTTGAAGCTCGCGATCGTCACCGACATCCACCACGGCGCCGACACCGGCACCAAGCGCGGCTCGGCCGCCCTGCCGCTGCTGCGGCGCTTCCTCGACTTCGCCGACGGCTGCGGGCCGGATGCCGTGCTCGACCTCGGCGACCGCATCTCCGACGTCGACGGTGCCACCGACCGCGCCCTGATGGCCGAGGTCGCGGCCGAGTTCCGGGCGGTGCGGCAGCCGCGCTTCCATCTGCTCGGCAACCACGACGTCGCGTTCCTGGGCACCGACGAGAACGCCGTCGCCCTCGGCGCCGACCTTGGGCACCGCAGCGTCGTCATGAACGGCTGGCGGCTGGTGTTCTGGCAGGCCGACACCTTCATCCACCGGCCGCAAGGCTTCCGGCTGCGCGCCTCCGACCTGGCGTGGCTGCGCGCCGAACTCGCGGCCAGCGCCGAGCCGGTGCTGCTGTTCAGCCACGTGCCGCTCGGCGGCGGCGCGATGACCGGTAATTATTATTTCCAGGAGAATCCCCAGTATGGCGGCTACCTCCCCGACGGCGCCGCCATCCGTCGGGTCATCGTCGACAGCGGCAAGGTCAAGCTGTGCGCCGCCGGGCACGTGCACTGGAACGCGCTGCACACCGTCGACGGCATCCCGTTCCTGTCGATCCAGTCGCTAACCGAGACCTGCACCACCGGCGACCCGGCTGCCGCCTGGGCGACCCTGGAGCTTTCCGACGGCGAGGCGCGCTGGCGGAGCTTCGGCCTCGACGGCATGTCCGCGACCCTGACGCTGCCGGCGGACGGCGCGCGCTGGGCCGGCATCCTCGCCCCGTTCGACCGGCGGCCGGTGCCGGCCGGCGTGGCCGGCGGCCTCGACGGCATCGGCGGGTTCATCCTGGACATGGACGGCGTGCTGAACCGCGGCGACCAGGTGATGCCGGGGGCCGCCGATTTCATGGCTGGGCTGGCGCGCGACGGCGTGCCGCACGTGCTGCTGACCAACAACGCGCGCGCCACCCCGGAGGCCTATGCCGCCAAGCTGCGCGGCTTCGGCATCGCAGTGGCGCCGGACCGCATCCTGACCTCGGGCATGGTCGCGGCCGAGCATCTCGCCCGCAGCGGCACGCGGTCGGTCGCGGCCATCGGCCCGGCCGCCCTGCATGCGGCACTCGCGGACGCCGGGCTGCAGAGCTCGGATCGGCCGGACGTCGTGGTCGTCGGCATTTGCGACGAGTTGAGCGTCGCCGACCTCGGCCGGGCGGTGCGGCTGGCCGGCGCGGGCGCCCGTGTCCTGGTGACAAACCCCGACCCGGTGGTGCCGGGTCCGGCTGGGCCGGAGCCCGAGGCCGGCAGCGTGCGCGCCTTCCTGGAAGCGGCACTCGGCCGGACCGTCGAGAGCGTCGGCAAGCCGCACCGCCTCGCTTTCGATCTCGCGCGCGACCGCCTCGGCGTGCCGGCGGGGCGAGTGGTGGTGGTCGGTGACACGCTCGAGACCGACATCGCAGGTGCGGTCGCCGCCGGCATGCGTTCGGTGCTGGTCGCGACCGGCAACCGCAACGACCGCCGCGATGGCGCGCCAGTGCCGACGATCGAGGTGGCAGACCTGACGGAACTGGCGGGCCTGCTCAGGCGTGAGGCGGCGTGATGCCGCCCCGGCCGCCTTGCCTCACACGTTGAAGCGGAAGTGGAAGCAGTCGCCGTCCTGCACCAGGTATTCGGACCCCTCGACCCGCATCTTGCCGGCCTCCTTCGCACCGGTCTCGCCGTTGCAGGCGACGTAGTCGGCATAGGCGATGGTCTCGGCCCGGATGAAGCCGCGCTGGAAGTCGGTGTGGATCTCGCCGGCCGCCTCCGGCGCCTTGGCACCCCGGCGCACCGTCCAGGCGCGGGCCTCCTTCGGGCCGACGGTGAAGAAGGTCAGCAGGTCGAGCAGCTTGTAGCCGGCCCGGATCAGCTTCGCCAAGCCCGGCTCCTCCAGCCCGAGGGTCGACAGGAACTCGGCCTTGTCGGCCGGATCGGTCAGCTGCGCGATCTCCGACTCGATGGCGGCCGAGATCACCACCGCCTCGGTGCCCTCGGCAGCGGCCAGGGCGGCGACCTTGGCGGACAGCGCGTTGCCGGTGGCGGCGTTCTCCTCCTCGACGTTGCACACGTAGAGCACCGGCTTGGAGGTAAGCAGCTGCAGCAGACGGAGCTGCCGGCGCTCCTCGGCGTCGAGTTCCGGCAGCAGCGCGCGGGCCGGCTTGCCTTCGCGCAGCAGGGCGGCGACCCGGGTGGCGAGCGGCAACAGCTCCTTCGCCTCCTTGTCGTTGCCGCGGGCGCGCTTCTCGAGGGCGACGACGCGCTTCTCCAGGCTCTCCAGGTCGGCCAGCATCAGCTCGGTATCGACGGTCTCGGCGTCGCGGATCGGATCGACCGAGCCCTCGACATGGGTGACCTCGCCCTCGAAGCAGCGCAGCACGTGGACGACGGCGTCGACCTCGCGGATGTTGGCGAGGAACTGGTTGCCCAGGCCCTCGCCCTTGCTGGCGCCGCGCACCAGCCCGGCAATGTCGACGAACTCGATCTGCGTCGGCAGGATCTTGCCCGACTTGGCGATGCGGGCGAGCGCGTCGAGCCGCGGGTCCGGCACTGCCACCCGGCCGGTGTTCGGCTCGATGGTGCAGAACGGGTAGTTCGCGGCCTCGGCCGCGGCGGTCGCGGTCAGGGCGTTGAACAGCGTGGACTTGCCGACATTGGGCAGGCCGACGATGCCGCAATTGAAGCCCATGGGCTCACGCTCCGTCTTCGGTAGGAATGGACTCGGCCGGTGCGGCCGACGGTGGTGCGGTGGATGGCGTTGGGGGTTTAGCGGGTTTGGGTGGCGGCGGGAACACTGCGTGCATGACCCGGCTCATGAAGCGGCCCTCGTCGCCGGCGATCAGCGCCGGCGCCTCGCGGGCGACCGCGTCGAGCAGCACCGGCAGCCAGCCGCTGCGCTCGGGCTTGGCGAAGTCGGAGAGCACGTAGCCGTGCACCTTGGCCTTGTCGCCGGGATGACCGATGCCGAGCCGCACCCGGTGGTAGTCCTGGCCGATGTGGCTGTCTATGCTGCGGATGCCGTTGTGGCCACCGGCGCCGCCGGCGGTCTTCACCTTGATCTTGCCGGGCACCAGGTCGAGCTCGTCGTAGAACACGTGCAGCGCCGACGGCTCCAGCTTGAAGAAGCGCAGCGCCTCGCCGACCGAGCGGCCGGATTCGTTCATGTAGGTGAGCGGCTTCAGCGCCATGACCTTGGCGCCGGCGATGCGGCCCTCGGCCAGCAGTCCCTGGAAGCGTGCCCGCCAGGGGCCGAAGCCGTGCTGCCGCGCGATCTCGTCCACCGCCATGAAGCCGATGTTGTGGCGGTTGCCCTCGTAGGAGGGCCCGGGGTTGCCGAGCCCGACGAACAGATGCATCGCACGCTCCCGCTGCAGCGGCCGCCCGAACGACACCGGGGGGACCGCTCTGGACGGTCCCCCCGGGTCTGATGGTCGATCGGGAACGACCGGCGGAGGATTACTCCTCCTTCGCCTCGCCGCCCTCGGCCGCGTCATCGCCGGTGTCGGTCGACACCGTCGGCGCGGCGATGGTCGCGATGGTGAAGTCGCGGTCCTCGATGGTCGGGCGCACGCCCTCGGGCAGGGTGATCGCCGAGATGTGCACGGAGTCGCCGATCTGCAGGCCGGCCAGGTCGACCGTGATCTTCTCCGGGATGTTGTCGGCGAGGCAGTACACTTCGACTTCATGGCGCACGACGTTCAGAACGCCGCCGCGCTTCAGGCCCGGGCAGGCCTCGTCGTTGATGAACTCGACCGGCACCTCGACCGTCAGCTCGCTGGTCGCCGACACCCGCAGGAAGTCGACGTGCAGCGGGCGGTCGGTGACCGGGTGCTGCTGCAGGTCGCGCGGCAGCACGCGGTGCTTCTCGCCGGCGACCTCGATGTCCAGCAGGTGCGAGAAGAAGCCGGGCTTCAGCAGCTTCTCCAGGTCGCGCTGGACCACGGTGATGGTGAACGGATCCTTCTTGTCGCCGTAGATCACGGCGGGAACGAGCCCTTCGCGGCGCGCTGCCCGGGCGGACCCCTTACCGGCCCGGTCGCGTGCGCGAGCGCTCAGCGTCGAAATGTTCGACATCGGCGTCTCCTATGTGTAAGGCCCGGCCTCCAGGGGTGCCGGGCGAGAGGGTGCGGTGGATATACCGAATCGCTCGGGAAGGCCAGCCCGAAGCATCTCGACTCAAATCTTCGGGGGCGAGGCGCCGACTCCGCTCGCTCCCGGACTGGGCCTACGACCGCACGGTGACCACGCCGATCTGATTGAGTGCTGCTCTCGCCATCTGCAGGGTCGCAAACTGACCGAGGTGGACGCGCACTTCCTCCCCCCGGAGAATCTGACCGGTGAACTCCGTGGCGGCGTGCAGGCCGATGCCGCCGTCGCGCAGCAATTTGGTCAGTCCGACCTTGTTCAGTCCGGGGCGCCATCCCTGCAAGGTCACGTCAACGCCTCCGGAAGCGGAGGACATCTGGCTTTCGGCCCGGATTTGCCCCGGTCGTCCGCTGAAATCCATGAATCTCGAGGTCGTCGACACCGAAGTGCTCCTTTGCCAGACGGACCAGATCCAGGATTGCTCCGGCGCCGAGGGTTCCCGCACCCGGCCCGTCGATATGAAAATCATATAACATCACGGTGCTGCCCGACAACCTGACGGAGGTAATGACCTCCAGTCTCGCTGTCTGGAGAACGATCTCCAGAAGCAAGGTCGGCCCATCCTGTTCGAGGATCCGGAAGGCAGTCATTTGCGCTTCTCTGGGAGAACCGCTCGAGTCCCGGCGTGACGTGCCTCAGTTGAACAGGCTGGAGACCGAGCGTTCCTCGCTGATCCGGCGCACCGCCTCGCCGATCAGCGGCGCGATGGTCAGCTGGCGGATGTTGCGGGCGACCCGCACCGCGGCGGTCGCCTGGATCGAGTCGGTGGTGACCAGCGAGGCGAGCGGCGAGGAGGTGACGCGGGCCACGGCGCCGCCCGACAGCACCCCATGGGTGACATAGGCGTCGACCGAGGTGCCACCGGCCTCCATCAGCGCCTCGGCGGCGTTGCACAGCGTGCCGCCGGAATCGACGATGTCGTCGACCAGGATGCAGCGCCGGCCGGCGACGTCGCCGATGATGTTCATCACCTCCGACACGCCGGCGCGCTCGCGCCGCTTGTCGATGATCGCCAGGTCGGCGTCGATGCGCCGGGCGATGGCGCGGGCGCGGACCACGCCGCCGACATCCGGCGAGACGATCACCAGCGGCTCGTCGCCGTAGCGCTGCTTGATCTCGTCGGTGAACAGCGGGGCGGCGAACAGGTTGTCGGTCGGGATGTCGAAGAAGCCCTGGATCTGGCCGGCGTGCAGGTCGATCGTCAGCACCCGGTCGGCGCCCGCCTTGGTGATCAGGTTGGCCACCAGCTTGGCCGAGATCGGCGTGCGCGGGCCGGATTTGCGATCCTGCCGGGCGTAGCCGTAATACGGGATCACCGCGGTCACCCGCCGCGCCGAGCTGCGGCGCAGCGCGTCGATGGTGACCAGCAGCTCCATCAGGTTGTCGTTCGCCGGGTAGCTCGTGGACTGCACCACGAACACGTCCTCGCCGCGGATGTTCTCCTGGATCTCGACGAACACCTCCATGTCCGAGAACCGCCGGATGTCGGCCTTGGTCATCGGCAGGTTCAGGTAGGTGGCGATCGCCTCGGCCAGCGCGCGGTTGCTGTTGCAGGCGAGGATCTTGGGATCACGTTGGGACATGCGCGGACCCGGCTGGTGAACGGTACGCCGGGACGCGGAAGCTCCGCCCCGTCAACGCGCCGGAACTTACCCGCCACGGCATCCGGCCCGCAAGACGGAAGTGTGACGGCTCACGCCCCGGGTGCGGCGGCGTCCGCGGCGTCCCGCCGCCTCCGGCCGCCGGGCAGGAACGAGTTCGCGGCCTCCTCGGCACGGGCCAGAGCCGAATCAAGGGCCTTCATGGTTACCGCCAGGTCCGGGCTGTCGTCGCGCAGCCAGGCGCGCAGGGTCGCCAGCCAGACCAGCGACAGGCCCTTGACCTTCAGCGGCCCGGTCGGCGGCAGCGGCGACTCGCCGACCGCCTGCAGCGTGCGCGCCATCGACCTGCCGACCAGAGGCAGGGCGGCGAGCCCGCTGGGCGGGTCGAGCGGCACGCCGCGCAGCACCGCGACCATGCCGTCACGGTGCCGGGACAGGACGTCGATGCGCGCCATCAGCGCCTCGAACAGACGGTCGCGGACCGGCAGGGCCGGGTCCTGGGCATCGGTGTCCAGGCTGTCGCGCATGCCGGCGTCGACACGGTCCGCCAGCCGGGCGAGCAGCCGCGGCCGGAACGGGCCGCAGCCGCCGAGCACGCTCGCCGGCAGGCCGCAGCGCTCCGCCACCTCGCCGGCGGTCACCGCCCGCCAGCCGCGTTCGGCGGCGAGGTCGAGGGCGGCGTCGAGGAAGGAATCGAGCGCGGCGGGGGAGGTCGTTGCGTCTGTCATGGGGATCATATTGCGCCGACGCAGGCGGGCGTCCAGTGCTCCTCCGCCTTTCGCGGCGGTGCAGCGTTATCCTGCGAGTTCCTTCGACCGCGCCGTGGCGGCGGCGATCGCCTGGTCGAAGATCGGCTGGATGCCGTCGGCCGGATCCATCAGAACCTTCAGCGCCTCGAAGGTCGTCCCGCCCGGGCTGGTGACGTTGACCCGCAGCTGCGACGCCGGCTCGGCCGACTGCCGCGCCAGCTCGCCGGAGCCGGAGACCGTCGCGCGGGCCAGCCGCATCGCGAAGTCCTCGGGCAGGCCGGCCTTCACGCCGGCCGCCGCCAGGGTCTCGATCAGCAGGAACACATAGGCCGGGCCGCCGCCGGACAGCGCCGTGACCGCGTCGATCCAGTCCTCGCTGCCGGCTTCCATCGCCTCGCCGACCGCTTCCAGCAGCCGCTGCGCCCGGGTCTTCTGCTCGGCCGAGACATTGCGGTTGGCGACATAGGCGGTGATGCCGCGGCCGACCGCCGCCGGGGTGTTCGGCATCGCCCGCACCACCGCCGCCGTGGCGCCCAGATGCTTCTCGAAGTAGCCCAGCGTCTTGCCGGCGGCGATCGACAGGAAGCAGGTGCCGGGAGCCACGAAGCGCTTCAACGGCACCAGGGCGGCGTCCATCGACTGCGGCTTGACCGCCAGCACGACGGTCCCCGGCGCCAGGCCGTCCGGCACAGTCGCGGCGTCTGCATGCACGGTGACCCGGGCGTGCCGGGCCAGCTCCCCCATTCCCTCGGGATGCGGCTCGACGACATGCACGCCGCCGTCGGCCTCCGGGCCGGCGAGCCAGCCGGCGAGCATGGCGCCGCCCATCTTGCCGCAGCCGATCAGGAGCAGGGGAGCGGTGGTCATCGGATCAGGCCTCGCCCTCGACGTCGAGCAGCGAGGCGGCGATCGCCTCCTCGGCCGACTTGCCGCCCCAGATCACGAACTGGAAGGCCGGGAAGAACCGCTCGGATTCCCCGAGCGCCACCTCGACGAGGTCCTCCATCTGCTCGACCGACACCACGCCGGCGCCACGCACCAGCAGGGTGTGGCGGAACATCGGCGTGCCGTCCTCCGACGACAGGTCGAAGTGGCCGAGCCACATCTTCTCGTTCAGCAGCGCCAGCAGCAGGCTGACCTCGCGCCGCTTCTCGACCGGGACGCGGCTCTCCAGCAGGCAGGAGAAGTGGAGCGCGCCCAGATCCTCCTGCCACAGGAAATACAGGCGGTAATCGCACCAGCGGCCGGAGATCTCGACCGCCAGCTCGTCGGTGCTGGCGCGGTCGAACGCCCAGTCGTTGGCGCCGACCAGCTCCTCGAGCAGGTCGAGCGGATTCGGCTGCACGGTGCCGGAGTCGACATAGGATAGCGACATCTCGGAGTGCTCCTCAGTTCAGGCGCGCGAGGCCGGCGCGCCGGAGCGGCCCTGTTTTCGGCCGGCAGGTGGATCTGCCGGCCAGATATTGTGGCGCAGGCCGTCGAGTCACCACGACCTTTAGAATTTCAAAGTCGGAATCGAGGTTCAACACAAGATTTCGCGGCTCACAAAAGATTCACAGGTAGATCTAGGCTCATCCGCGAAGGTGTTGATTTAGATTGAAAGCCCGGGCGATGCCGGGCCGCCCCGAATGTCCAGGGGATTACAACACGCACGCGCCGACCGCTGGAAACCGGCCGAATCACCGCGCCAGCGGCCCGCCGGCTACTCGTCGCGCCCGGTCGGCGGTTCGTCGCCGCCGGGACGCCGCGGCACCGGGCGCCGGGCGCTTGCCGACCCGCGGCGCCGCGCCGCCGTCGGGGTGGCGGCGACCTTGGCGGCCGGCTTGCGCGCCGGCGCCTTGGCCAGCGCCGCCTCCAGCTCGGCGATGCGTGCCGCGAGCTTCTCCTGCTCCTCGCGGGCTCGCACCACCATCGCCTCCACCGCCTCGAACTCCTCGCGGGAGACCAGGTCGCGATCGGCGAGGAAGCGCTCGAACTGCTGGCGGATCAACTGCTCGATCTCGGTACGGACCCCGGCGGCGGCGCTGAGCGCCCCGTTGGCCACGCGGGCGAGGTCGTCGAAGAACCGGCTTTGCGTCTGCATGTCGCACCTCCATCGCGGCATATGGCATGCGCTGCCGGCCACCGCAACGGGTGCCGGCACGTTGTCACGGCTTGTGGGTGCGGCGCCCGGCGCGCTATGGGGTGGGTCGCACCACTCGGGACCGCCATGGCCAAGCCCATCGACATCGTGATCGTCGGGGCCGGGATCGCCGGGCTCTGGACGTTCGCGCGGCTCAAGCAGGCCGGCTACGACGCGCTGCTGCTGGAACGCGAGGCGATCGGCTGCGGCCAGACCATCGCCGCCCAGGGCATCCTCCACTCCGGCCTGAAGTACTCGCTCGCCGGCCGGGTCAACGAGGCGGCGCGCGCGATCATGGCGATGCCGGACCGATGGCGTGCGGCGCTGCGCGGCGCCGGCGAGATCGATCTCTCGGCCGCCCGAACCCGGGCCGAGACGCAGTACATGCTGATGCCGGGAGGCCTCCTGGGCGGCCTGAAGCGCCTTGTCGCGCAACGCGCGCTCACCGGCTCGCGCGAGCTGCCGAGGGCGGAATGGCCCGACGGCCTGCGGCAGGCCGGCTTCGGCGGCTCGGTGGTGTTCATGGACGAACTGGTGCTGGACGTGCCCAGCGTGCTGCGGGCGCTGGCTGAGCCGTGGCGGGATAGCGTGCGCCGGCTCGATGCGGCGGGCGCCGTACGCCCGGTGGAGCTGCTGCGCTCCCACGGCATCGCGCCGCGCTGCGTCCTCTACACCGCGGCCGGCGGCAACCTCGGCTTCGCGACGCGCGACGGCAACGCCGACGGCCTGGAGGACCAGCACCGGCCGCTGTTGCAGGGGCTGATGAAGCCGGCGCCGTTCCCGCTGTTCGCGCATCTCGTCGGCGGCTCGATGAGCGACAAGCCGGTCGCTACCATCACCACCCACGAGACCGCCGGCGGCGAACTGGTCTGGTATCTCGGGGCCGCGGTCGCCGAGCGGCCGCGCGACGCCGACGCGGGCGCGACGATCGATGCATCGCGCGAGGCGATCGCAGCCTACCTGCCCGGCATCGACCTCTCCGGTGTGCGGTGGGCGACGCTTCCGATCGACCGGGTCGAGGGCCGCACCCGCGGCTTTCGCATGCCGGACACCCCGACCCTGCACCGGGTCGGCACCGTCATGTATGGCTGGCCGACCAAGCTGACCTTCACGCCGATGCTCGCCGACATGGTCGTGGCCGAATTGGCGGGGCTCGGAATAGGGCCGTCGGGCGGCGTCACCGACTTCTCCTTCCTGCCGCCGGTCGGTTATGCCGACGCACCCTGGGATCGCGCCGCATGGACCTCGTAGAACTCGGCAGCACCGGCCTGCTCGTGTCGCCGCTCGGTCTCGGCACCGTGAAGTTCGGCCGCAACCAGGGTGTGCGGTACCCCGCCGCCTTCGAGATCCCCGACGAGGCGCACCTCACCGGCCTGCTGGACCTGGCCCGCTCCCTCGGTATCAACCTGCTCGACACCGCGCCCGCTTATGGCGGCAGCGAGGAGCGGCTCGGCCGGCTGCTGCAAGGGCAGCGCGACGACTGGGTGATCGTCAGCAAGGTCGGCGAGGAGTTCGAGGACGGGGTCTCCCGCCATCGCTTCACCCCCGACCACTTCACCCGCAGCCTCGAGCGGACCCTGACGCGGCTGCGGACCGGTCATGTCGACGTCCTGCTGATCCATGCCGACGCCGGCGAACTGGCGATCCTCGCCGACGACGCGCTGATGCGCACGATGGCGGAGTTCAAGGCGCAGGGCCTGGTCGGGGCGATCGGGGTGTCGACCAAGACCGCGGCCGGCGGCGTGCGGACGCTGGAGCTGATGGACGTCGCGATGGCGACATACACGCCGGATTACACCGCCGAGCTGCCGGTGCTCGACTATGCCGCCGCGCACCGCAAGGGCGTGATCCTGAAGAAGGTGCTGTCCAGCGGCCACGCCGCCGACGTGCCGGCGGCGATCCGCTTCGCCTTCGCGCATCCCGGCACCGGCTGCGCCATCGTCGGCACCATCAACCCGGCGCATCTGCGGCAGCTCGCTTCCTGCGTCACGGCAGCGGTGGGCGAGCGGAACGGCGTCGCCCCGGCTTGATCCAGATCAGCGACACCCGGGCGCCGCAGGCGCACCCATCGCGGCGACGCGGGCGATCTTGTCCGCGGGCGCCCGAAGGAGTGCCGTCATGGTCTCGAATGTCGGAACCGTCGACCGCGTGCTGCGGATCGTCGTCGGCGCGGCGCTGATCGCCGCCGCCCTGCTGGTCGTGCATCCCTATGCCTGGCTCGGCTGGATCGGCGTGGTGCCGCTGCTGACCGGCATCTTCGGGTACTGCCCGGCCTACCGGCTGTTCGGCCTGCGGAGCTGCCCGCTGCAGCGGCACTGATACAGCGGCACTGATACAGCGGCACTGATGCCGGCGGCGGGTCCCGGCACGGATGGTTTGCCGGCGGCGGCCGGAACGCGTAGACCATCCGGCGTTCCGGAAGCCACGCAGGGTCCGCCGTCATGTTGCCCGCCGCCATGCTGCCCGCGATCGCCTTCCCCGTCATCGACCCGGTGGCGATCGCCATCGGCCCGTTCGCCGTGCGCTGGTATGCGCTGGCCTACATCGCGGGGATCCTGATCGGCTGGCGCTACTGCCTGTGGCTGGCGCGCCGCCGCCCGGTGTTCTTTGCGCCGCAGGCGATCGACGACTTCGTGCTGTATGCCACCCTCGGCATCGTCGTCGGCGGTCGCCTCGGCTACGTGCTGTTCTACAACCTGCCGTATTTCATCGACCACCCGCTGGACGCCTTCAAGATCTGGGAGGGCGGGATGTCGTTCCATGGGGGCCTGCTCGGCGTGATCACGGCGGTCGTGGTGTTCGCCCGCCGGGTCGGGGCGCCGTTCATGGTGGTCGGCGACATCGTGGCGGCGGCGACCCCGATCGGGCTGTTCTTCGGACGGATCGCCAACTTCGTGAACGGCGAGCTGTTCGGCAGGCCGGCGCCGGACGTGCCCTGGGCGATGGCGTTCCCGCGCGGCGGCCCGGTGCCGCGGCACCCCTCGCAGCTGTATGAGGCGGCACTGGAGGGAATGGTACTGTTCGTGCTGCTGCTGCTGCTGGCCCGCCGGCCCGAGATCCGCGAGCGGCCCGGCCAGATCGGCGGCGCGTTCCTGGTCGGCTACGGGATCTTCCGCAGCCTCGCCGAGCTGTTCCGCGAGCCGGATGCGCATATCGGCTTCCTGGCGATGGGCGTCACCATGGGCCAGCTGCTGTCGCTGCCGATGATCGTCGGCGGGCTGGCGCTGATCGCCTACGCCCGCAGCCGGCCGCCGATGGTGCCGCCGCCCATGGTGCCGCCCGCGCCACGATGAACCTCGCGGAGCATCTGCGCCGCCGGATCGAGGCCGAGGGGCCGCTGCCGCTGGCCGACGTCATGGCGGCGGCGCTGATGCACCCCGAGCACGGCTACTACGCCACCCGCGATCCGTTCGGCGCCGCCGGCGACTTCATCACCGCACCGGAGATCAGCCAGGTCTTCGGCGAACTGATCGGGCTGTGGGCGGCGGTGGTCTGGCAGGGCATCGGCGCGCCCGACCCGGTGGCGCTGGTCGAACTCGGTCCCGGACGCGGCACGCTGATGGCCGACGCGCTGCGCGCGGTGCGCGGCGTTCCGGCGTTCCGCGCCGCCCTGCGCGTGCATCTGGTCGAGGCGAGCCCGACCTTGCGCCGCCTGCAGGCCGGGCGGCTGCCCGGGGCCGGCGCGGTCTGGCACGACGACCTCGATCGCCTGCCGGACGGCCCGGCGATCGTGATCGCCAACGAGTTCTTCGACGCCCTGCCGATCGTGCAGCTGGTGCGCGACGGCCGGTCCTGGCGCGAGCGCCGGGTGGCATTCGACCCGGCGACCGGCGGCTTCGCGTGGACCCTGTCACCCGGCGCCTCGCCGCACGCCGCCCTGCTGGCGCCGGAGCTGGTGCGCGCCGCGCCGGAGGGGGCGCTGGCGGAAGTCTGCCCGCCCGCGCTGTCGATCGCCCGGTCGCTGGCGGAGCGCGTGGTGCGTCACGACGGCGCGGTGCTGGCGATCGACTATGGTCACGCCGCGAGTGCGGTCGGCGACACGCTGCAGGCGGTGAAGGCGCATCGGCCGGTCGATCCGCTGGCCACGCTGGGCGATGCCGACCTGACCGCGCATGTCGACTTCGCCGCCCTTGGGCGGGCGGTGGCCGAGGCGGGGGCGGTTCAGCATGGTCCGGTCGGGCAGGGCACGCTGCTGCGGCGGCTGGGAATCGAGGCGCGCTGCGAGGCTCTGTGCCGCGGCGCCGACGAGACGCAGCGCGCGACCATCCGCAGCGGCTGCGCTCGCTTGATCGCCCCCGCCGAAATGGGCACCCTGTTCAAGACGGTGGCGTGGACGAGGGCGGGGGCAGCCCCGCCGCCGGGTTTCGGCGACACCGAGCGTTGAGAGCGCACCACACGTGATCCAGATCGACGAGTTCGACGGCGGCAAGGTCCGGCACGCGTTCTTCACGCGCCGTGGCGGCGTCAGCCGGGGCATCTACACCTCGCTCAACTGCGGCCGCGGCAGCGGCGACGATCCGGCCGACGTCGAGGCCAACCGGGCGCGCGCGATGGCCGCGCTCGACCTTCCGGCATCGGCGCTGTTCACCAACCACCAGGTCCACTCCGCCACCGTTATTGTCGTCGAGGAGGGGGCGGACCCGGCTGCCCGCCGGCAGGCCGACGCCTTCGTCACCACTCGCCCGGACATTGCCCTCGGGGTGCTCGCCGCCGATTGCGCCCCGGTGCTGTTCGCCGCCCCGGACGACGGGGTGATCGGCGCCTGCCATGCCGGCTGGCGCGGCGCGGTCGGCGGGGTGTGCGAGGCGACCGTCGATGCCATGATCGAGCTCGGCGCCCGTCCCGACGGCATCCGCGCCGCCATCGGGCCCTGCATCGGGTTCGAATCCTACGAGGTCGGCGCCGAGTTCCTGGAGCCGTTCGTGCTGCAGGACCGGCAGAACGCCCGCTTCTTCGAGCAGGCGGCGCGCGACGGACATTTCCTGTTCGACCTGTCGGGCTATCTGGCACGCCGGCTCTCGGCGCTGGGCATCGGCGAGGTGTTCCGGCTCGACTGCGACACCTGCCGCGACGAGGCGAATTTCTTCAGCTACCGGCGCTCCTGCCACCGGGCGCAGCCGGACTACGGCCGGCAGCTCGCCGCCATCACCCTCGGAGCCTGAGCCATGGCCTTGCATTTCGACCGCGCCGAGTTCGATGCCCGCCGCCGCAACACCCTTGCCGCCATGGCCGACGCCGGCCTCGACGGCCTGCTGATGTTCAAGCAGGAGAGCATGTTCTGGCTCACCGGCTACGACACCTTCGGCTTCTGCTTCTTCCAGTGCCTGTATCTCGGGGCCGACGGCAGCCTGGTGCTGCTGACCCGCGCGCCCGACCTGCGCCAGGCGCGCAACACCAGCCTGATCGAGGACATCCGGATCTGGGTCGATCGCGACGGTGCCACTCCGGCGGACGACCTGCGCGACCTGCTGGACGGCAAGGGCGCGCGCGGCAGGCGGCTCGGCGTCGAGTACGACAGCTACGGGCTTAACGCCCGCAACGGCAAGCGGCTGGATGCTGCCCTCGACGGCTTCGCTGTCCTGGCCGACGCTTCGGAACTGGTGTCGCGGCTGCGCATGGTGAAATCGCCGGCCGAGCTGGTCCATGTCCGGCGCGCGGCCGAACTCGCCGACGACGCGCTGCGCGAGGCGCACCGGCTGACCGGGCCGGGGGTCGACGAGAGCGAGATCCTGGCGGCGATGCAAGGCGCCGTATTCCGCGGCGGCGGCGACTATCCCGGCAACGAGTTCATCATCGGCTCCGGCCCGGACGCGCTGCTGTGCCGCTACTTCACCGGCCGCCGCGTGCTGGATGCCACCGACCAACTCACTTTGGAGTTCGCCGGGGCCTACCGGCACTACCACGCCTGCCTGATGCGCACGATCCCGGTCGGGCCGGTGCCGGACCACCAGCGCCGCATGTTCGACGCCTGCGCCGAGGCGCTGGAGGCCTGCAAGGCGGCCCTGCGGCCGGGCCGGCCGATCGGCGAGGTGTTCGATGCCCACGCACGGGTGATGGACGCGCATGGCTTCCAGCACGCCCGGCTGAATGCCTGCGGCTACTCGCTGGGTGCGGTGTTCGCGCCGATCTGGATGGACTACCCGATGTTCTACCGCGGCAATCCCGAACCCGCAGCACCCGGCATGGTGTTCTTCCTGCACATGATCCTGATGGACAGCGAGGCCGACCTGGCTATGACCCTCGGCGAGACCGTGATCGTCACGGATGGCTCGCCGGAGCGGCTGTCGCGGATGCCGCTGGAGCTGGTCGCGCGGTAGCGCCGGCCGGTAGTGTCCGCGTCATGCCGCATCTCTGGATCTTCCTGGCCATGCTGGTCCTGGGGTTGATGGTCGGATGCTGGGTCATGTGATCAGGGCGGCCGTGGCGGCCGCCGTGCTGCTCGCCGCCGCGCTGCCGGTCGCCGGCTGCGGACAGGTGCCGCAGCCGTTCTCCAAAGACGAGGCCAATCTCGTCAAGGCGCCGTTCCTGATCGCCCCGACCACCGAGGGCGTGGTGGTGCTGCCGGTCGAGGGGGTCGACCCGGAGACCGGGGACCTGATCGCCGACATGGCGGCGGCGGCGCTGCAGAAGCAGGAGATCGCTGCCAGCGTGCGCTCCAGCAACCGCGCCAGCCTGTTCCTGTCGGGAGCCGGCAAGCGGCTGCCGGACGGCGCCATGCAGATCGCCTGGACGCTGGCGCGGCCGGACGGCACGGTCATCGGCGAGCGGGTCGACGCGATTTCCTCGGATGCCCAGCTTGCGGAGTCCACGGCGAAGGTCGCCGAGTGGCTGCGGCCGCGGCGTGTGCCGGCGGTCCGCCGGATTCCGAAGGTCGCGGTCGCGGAGGTCGCCGGAGCCTCCGCCGACGGCAACGATCTGCTGCGGCGGGCGATGGCGCTGGCGCTGGACCGGGGGCCGGTGAATCTGACCCCGGCCCTGGCGGAGGACGGTCATGCGGTGCGCGGCGCCGTCACGGTGGCCCGGCTGCCGGACGGTCGCGACAAGGTGGTGATCTCCTGGATCGTGAGCGACGCCGCAGGCAAGCAGGTCGGCACGGTCGACCAGGAGAACGCGGTCCCCGGCGGCTCGCTGGACCGCAGCTGGGGAGCGGTGGCGGCGCCGATCGCCGATGCCGCGGTCGGCGGCGTGGTGGGGCTGCTGCGGCAGTCCGAGGCGGTGAAGGCGGCGGCCCTGGGCGCGCCGGCGGCGCAGCCGAACTGAATGTGTCCTCCGGATCGGCCCCGGAATTTTTTGCTGCACTGCACAATAGGCATTGACACCCGCAGCCGACTGCCACATTTATAGGCAGTAATTGTGCGGTGCAGCATCGCACCGTCTCTGTGGGATGAAACGTCCGAGCCGGACGACAGGAGAGCGCAATGGCCGAGTTCAAGAACCCCTTCGCCGATATGGATGTCCAGAAGATGATGGGCGAGTTCAAGATTCCGCATGTGGACGTCGACGCCGTCGTCGCCGCCCAGAAGAAGAACATCGAGGCGCTGACCAGCGCCAACCAGCTCGCCGTCGAGGGCATGCAGGCGATCGCCAGGCGGCAGGCCGAGATCCTGCGCCAGACGGTCGAGGAAGTGCAGAAGAACATGCAGTCCTTCATGGAGAACGGGGCTCCCGAGGCGAAGGTCGCCAAGAGCACCGAGCTGACCAAGACCGCCTTCGAGAAGGCGATTTCGAACATGAAGGAGCTGTCGGAGATGGTTGCGAAGTCGAATGGCGAAGCCTTCGACGTGATCAACAAGCGGGTCGCCGAGTCGCTCGACGAGATCCGCGACCTGACCAAGAAGATCAAGAAGTAACGCTTCTCCCGAGGCGTGAGTGCGGCGAGGCCGTCCCGGGCGACCGGGGCGGCCTTTCTGCGTCTCCCCCGGCTTGCCAGGCGGCGCGGCTGCGTGCTACCGGCCGACCGCAGGGCATCGTGGACCGGGAGACTGGCATGGCGGACGAAGCGGCGGCGACCATCGATTTCGCGGACTTCCTGAAGGTCGACATCCGTGTCGGCACGGTGGTCGACGTGCAGCCGTTCCCGGAGGCGCGCAAGCCGGCCTACAAGCTGTGGGTCGACTTCGGACCGCAGATCGGCACCCGCAAGTCCTCGGCCCAGGTCACCGTGCTGTACACGCCGGAGACGCTGATCGGCCGGCAGGTGGCGGGGGTCGTCAATTTCCCGGCCAAGCAGGTCGGCCCGTTCCGCAGCGAATTCCTGGTGCTGGGCTTTCCCGACGCCGCGGGCAACGTCGTTCTGGTGCAGCCGAGCCATCCGGTGCCGAACGGCGGCCGCCTGCACTGACCCCGCGAGCGCCGTTACACCGGCAGTCGCACCACCGCCCGCAGGCCGCCGCGCGGCGAATCCTCCAGCGTCAGGTCGCCGCCATGGCCACGCACGATGTCGCGGGCGATGGTGAGGCCGAGGCCGGTGCCGCCGGTCGCCGGGTTGCGCGACGGATCCAGGCGCACGAAGGGCTGGAAGGCGTGGGCGCGGCGGTCGGCCGGAATTCCGGGACCGTCGTCATCGACCAGGATCTCGACGTGTCCGCCGGCCCGCAGCACCGTGACGTTCACCCGCTTGCCATAGCGCTTGGCGTTCTGCACCAGGTTGGCGACGGCGCGCTTCAGGGCGTTCGGCCGGACCGGCAGGGCGGCGTCGCCGGGGTCCGGGCGGTCGTAGCCGATCGGCGGGCCGTCGCGCCGCTCCGACTGCACGATGTCGGCGACGAGCTCGGCGATGTCGCTGTCGACGGGCTTCTCGGCGCCTTCGCCGCGCGCGAACGCCAGATAGCCCTCGACCATCTTCTCCATCTCTGCAACGTCGGTCGCCAGGTCGGCGACGTCGGCCGACTGGTCGAGCATGGCCAGCTGCAGCTTCATGCGGGTCAGCGGGGTGCGCAGGTCGTGGCTGACCCCCGCGAGCATCTCGGTGCGCTGGGTGAGCTGGCGGGCGATGCGGTCCTTCATCTGCAGGAACGAGTTCGCCGCCTGCCGCACCTCGGTCGCTCCTTCCGGCTTGAAGCCGGTGACGTCGCGGCCCAGCCCGAAGGCGCGCGCCGCCATCGCCAGCCGCCGGATCGGGCGGATCTGGTTGCGCATGAACACGATCGCGATGGCGAACAGCACCAGCGACGAGCCGACCATCCACAGCAGGAAGATGTAGGTGGTCGAGCTGAACAGCCGCTTCATCGGGGTGAGCACCTGCAGGACGCCGTCCGGCAGCTGCACCAGGATCTCGATCTGCCGGTCGCCGGTGTCGGTGTCCATCACGTAAGGCCGGCGCACCTTGGTGAGCATCGCGTCCTGCATGGCGCTGCGGGTGGCGTCGAACAGGGTGATCGGCGGGCGGTTCGGCAGGATGTCGCCGGGCCGCCAGGCCAGCTCGATGTCGAAGTGCCGGACCGCGCGCTCCGACAGCCGGGCGATCGCCGCGGGATCGATCGGCGGCTGCAGCTCCTCGATCAGGAAGGCGATGTCGCCGGCCAGGCTGTGCACCAGCCGCCGGGTCATGTTGTCCCAGTGCCGGTCATAGAACACGTAGGCCGAGATCGCCTGCATCAGCACCAGCGGCGTGACGATGATCAGCAAGGCCCGGCCGAACAGGGTCTTCGGCAGGAACTGCTTGATCCAGCGATCGAACTTGAAGCCGCCGCTGCGTCCCCCGGCGCCTGGGCCGGCGCCGCGCCGCTCGGCACGCCGGGCCTCCCCGGTGAAGGCGGCGCCGGTGAAGGAGGGGCGGTCGGTGCGGGTCGCGTCGGCCATCGGGTCGGCTCTCAGCTTTCCAGGCGCAGTACGTAACCCTTGCCGCGGACGGTCTGCAAGAAGCGCGGGAACTTCGGGTCCGGCTCGATCTTGCGGCGCAGCCGGGTGATCTGCACGTCGACGGTGCGGATGCCGCCGTTGACGGCATTGCCGTCCACCAGATCCTCGCGGGTCATGATCACGCCGGGGGAGAGCGCGAACACGCGCATGAGCGTCGCCTCGGCCTCGGTCAGCCGAACCGGCACCTCGCCACGCCACAGGATGCTCTGGCCGGGGTCGAAGCGGAAGGCGCCGAACCGTACCTCGCCGGTCGCCTCGGCGGCCGCCGGTGCCGGTGCCGGGGGCTCGGCCACGCGCCGCAGGATGGTGCGGATGCGCAGCAGCAGCTCGCGCGGCTCGAACGGCTTCGGCAGGTAGTCGTCGACCCCGCTCTCCAGCCCGGCGATGCGGTCCTCGGCCTCGCCCATGGCGGTCAGCATCAGGATCGGGATGCGGTCGCTGCGCCGCAGATCGTGGGTCAGCTCGATGCCGCTCTCCCCCGGCATCATCACGTCCAGCACCATCAGGTCATAGGCGACGCCCGCCATGCGGGCGCGCGCCTCGGCGGCGTCGCCGGCGGCCGACACGCGGAAGCCGTTGTCCGCGAGGAACCGGCGCAGCAGCTCGCGCAGGCGGCGGTCGTCGTCGACCACCAGGATATGCGGCTGGTCGTCGGCGGCCTGGGGGCGGCTGTCGGCCATGGCGGCTCAGCGCTTGCCGGCGCCGGCCTTCAGCCGGGCCGGGCCGGGCGGGCCGCCGGCGCCGGCCACGTCGAAGCGGCGGCGGTCCTCGGGATCGATGATGCCGTGCAGCACCTGGTTGAAGCCCTGCACCGCTTCGGCGCCGGCGTTGCGGAAGGCGGTGGCGATGCGCTCGCGCTGGTTGGAGGTGAGGCGACGCTCCAGCTCCACGCCCTTCGGGGTGAGGGTCAGCAGCCGCTGGCGGCGGTCGCGATCGCCCGGGCGCTGCACGATATAGGCTTCGTCGACCAGGTGGCTCAGCACCCGCGACAGGCTCTGCTTGGTGATGCGCAGGATCCGCAGCAGCTCCGACACGGTGATGCCGGGGTTGCGCCCGACGAAATAGATCACCCGGTGATGCGCCCGGCCGAGGCCGAGGTCGGCGAGCATGGCGTCGGGCTCGCCGGTGAAGTCGCGGTAGGCGAAGAACAGCATCTCGATGGCCTGGCGCAGCTCCTCCTCGCGCAGGAACAGCGGGTTGGCGATGCCCTTTACGTCAACCATGTTGACTTACTTTCTTCCGAATGTTAGGCATATGGTCCCATTCGGGAAACAAAAAAACCCACCGAGACGGTCTGCGGATCGTTTCCGTCCGGCGCGAGGCCGGAGGACAGCCAGGCAGGAAGCGACACCATGTCCCTGATTCCCTTCGACGACCGTGACGGCTCGATCTGGTTCGACGGCGGTCTCATCCCGTGGCGTGACGCCAAGTTGCACGTGCTCACCCACGCCCTGCATTATGCCAGTTCCGTGTTCGAGGGCGAACGCGTTTATGGCGGCCGGATCTTCAAGTCGCTGGAGCACACCGAGCGGCTTCAGCGCTCGGCGGCGACGCTCGACTTCGAGATTCCCTACAGCGCCGAGCAGATCGAGGCGGCCAAGCGCGCCGTCGTCGAGTCCATGGGCATCGTCGACGGCTATGTCCGGCCGGTCGCCTGGCGCGGCAGCGAGATGATGGGCGTGTCGGCGCAGCAGAACCGCATCCACCTGGCGATCGCCGCGTGGGAGTGGCCGTCCTATTTCGACCCGGCGGCGAAGATGAAGGGCATCCGGCTGACCCTGTCGTCCTGGCGCCGCCCGGCCCCGGACACCGCCCCGGTGCACGCCAAGGCGGCCGGCCTGTACATGATCTGCACGCTGTCCAAGCACAAGGCCGAGCGCGACGGCTTCCACGACGCGCTGATGCTCGACTACCGCGGCCTGGTCGCCGAGGCGACCGGCGCCAACGTGTTCTTCGTGATGAAGGACGGCCGGATCCACACCCCGGTGCCGGACTGCTTCCTCGACGGCATCACCCGCCGCACCGTGATCGAGCTCGCCAAGTCGCTGGGCTACGAGGTGGTCGAGCGTCAGATCCGTCCCGAGGAGATGGCCGACGCCGCGGAGTGCTTCCTGACCGGCACCGCCGCCGAGGTCACGCCCGTGGGCTCGATCGGGCAGTACAGCTTCACCCCGGGGGCCGTCAGCCATGCCCTGGTCGAGGGCTACGACGCCCTGGTCCGTGCCGCCCCGGCGAAGGCGCAGGCGGCGGAGTAGACCGCTCCGACCGCAGGCACATTCGGGCGAGAGCCCCGGCTTCGGCCGGGGCTTTTTCGTTGCGGGGTGACCAAGCGTGAGTCTGCCGGGACCTACGCCTGCCGCAGCCAGTTCTCGCAGGACAGTCCCACCACCCGCCCAAACTCCCGGACGTTGTCGGTCACCATGATGCAGCCGAGCGTGATGGCATGAGCGGCGATCAGGAGGTCGTTGCTGCCGATCGGCAGCCCGCGCCGTTCCAGGTCGCAGCGGATGGCGCCATAGGCTGCGTCGGCGGGTGGCTCGAACGGCATCACCGGAAGTACGCCCAGCACGGCCTCGACCTGCGCCGACAGTCGTGGAGAGGCCTTTCGGCCGGCACCGTAGCGAAGCTCGGCGGCGACGATCACGCTGGTGCAGACCCGCGCCTCGCCGACCCGCCGGATACTCTCGGTCACCCGGCCATGCGGGTTGCGGACGAGGTCGCAGACAATGTTGGTGTCGAGCAGGTAGCGCATCAGATCTCGACGGGATCGGGCAGGGCGTCCTCGATCGCCGGAAACTCGTCTTCGATTGCTTCGAGACGTGCCAGCACGCCCAGCAGCGTCCTGGGTTCGACCGGCTCGATGATGAGCCGGGTCCCCTCCTTGCGCATGACCGCGTCCTCGCCGGGCAGCTCGAACTCCTTCGGGATGCGCACCGCCTGGTTGCGGCCGTTCTTGAACAGCTTGACGTGTCGCCCGGCGCCCATGGTCGGCCTCTCAGCCCTGCGGCATATGCCTTAACATATGCTGCAGGGTGTCATCTGTCGACATGGTTCCGGGACCCTTCCGTTGCGGCGAACGCTCTCGCTCCAAAGCAAAAGCCCCGGCTTCGGCCGGGGCTTTTCGCTGAATACCTGCCCGAGTCGGGAAGGCTGAGACGTCACGCCGTCGCCGGCAGCGCCTCGGCGTATCCGTGGTCGTGCGCACTCTCCGGCAGCTCGACGATGGCATAGGCCGTCGGGTCGGCGAACAGGGCGCGCAGGACCTCGTTGTTGGTGTGGTGCCCCGACCGGGTCGCGGTGACGCGTCCCAGTATCGGGGCACCGGCCAGATACAGGTCGCCGACGCAGTCCAGCACCTTGTGGCGCACGAACTCGTCGTCGAAGCGCAGGCCGCCCTCGTTCAGCACGCGGTCGCCGTCGACCACCACCGAATTCTCCAGCGAGCCGCCGCGGGCCAGGCCCATGGCGCGCAGCTTCTCCACGTCCGCCAGGAAGCCGAAGGTGCGGGCCTTGGCGATCTCGCGCTTGAAGGTGCCGTTGACCAGCCGGACGTCGAGGGTGGAATGGGCCACCACCGGGCTGTCGAAATCGATCTCGAAGTCGACCGAGAACGCCTCGGCCGGCGCCAGGGTCAGGCCGCGGCTGGCGTCGCCGACGGTCACGGCCTTGCGCACCTCGATGGCGCGTCGCGGCGCGTCCAGCTCGACGCTGCCGGCACACTCGATCAGGAACACGAAGGGCTCGGAGGACCCGTCCATCACCGGCACCTCGGCGGCGTCGATCTCGATCACCGCGTTGTCGATCTCGCAGCCCGCGAGGGCCGCCATCAAGTGCTCGATGGTGCCGACCCGCACGCCGTCCTCGTTGCCGACCACGGTGCACAGCCGGGTGTCGACGACGCGGTCGTAGCGGGCTGCGATCCAGGGATCGCGGTCGGTGACGTCGGTGCGCAGGAAGCGGATGCCGTGGTTGGCCGGCGCCGGGCAGAGCTGCATGGTCACGGCGGCTCCGGAGTGGAGACCGACGCCGCGACATGGGATCGGGCGCTTCAGCGTCTTCTGCCGGAGCCCGGAGCGTGCGATCCCGCCGTGGAATTTCGTCCTGGTCGCCATGTACCCGCCTTCCGGATGTCGCGTTCGGCGTAAAGGCTTCCGACTCATAAAGAAGCCCCGGTAGATGTAGCAACATCCGCCGGGGCTCCCAAATCACTCTTTGTTACCGAGTGTTACGAAGAAACGTCACAGATTCCAACAGGTTGTGACGGTCCTGCGATGTGGTGTCTCAATTCGCCTGCCGGCGCAGGAAGGCCGGGATGTCGAGCATCTCGTCCTCGGACTGGCTGGACCGCACCCGGTCGCCGGGGTTCAGGGCGCCGAGCCGGGGCTGTGCCGCCGGCGCCGGCGGCTGGACGGCCGGCTGGGCATGCTGGCGCGGGGCCTCGACGCGGGCCGGGGCCGGCTCCGGCTTGTCGGCCTTCAGGCCGAGGCCGGTGATCTGCCGGAACAGGCTCGGGCCGCGGCCGCGGGCCGGCTCGGCCCGCGGGGCGGCATTCACCAGGTCGCTGGCGCGGAACGCGTCGGCGGCCCGGGGGGCGGGTTCCGGCCGGCGCGGCGGCACCTGCGCCGCCGGCGCGATGAACGGCCGCTCGTCGACGGTCGGCCGGGCGGCGGTGACCCCGGCCTGCATCTCCTCCTCCTCGGTGAGATCGAGGGCGAGGGCGCCTTCGGATGCCGGGTAGTCCGGCATGCTCAGCTCGCCGATGCCGCTGGCGGCCTGCCGGCTGATGTCCAGTGCGGACATCGCCGACACCGCCGCCGCCGGCTGCAGGTTGGTCTGCGGGGCGGCATAATGCGACGCCGTCGACTGCGCCACGATCTGGCTCGCCTGGGCCGGCTCGGCCGGTGCCTGCCGCTCCGCGGCGGCACGGGCCGCCTGGGCGCGGACCAGCGACAGCTGCGGGCGCGGCGGCTTTGCCACCATGCCCTCGGCGGCGATGCCGGTGGCGACCACCGAGACCCGCATCATGCCGTCCATCTTCTCGTCGAAGGTCGAGCCGAAGATGATGTTGGCGTCCGGATCGACCTCCTCGCGGATGCGGTTGGCCGCCTCGTCGACCTCGAACAGGGTCATGTCGAAGCCGCCGGTGATGTTGATGAGGACGCCCTTGGCCCCCTTCATCGTGGTGTCCTCGAGCAGCGGGTTGTTGATCGCCGCCTCGGCCGCGTCGATCGCCCGCTTCTCGCCCGACGCCTCGCCGGTGCCCATCATCGCCTTGCCCATCTCGCTCATCACCGTGCGGATGTCGGCGAAGTCGAGGTTGATCAGGCCGGGCATGATCATCAGGTCGGTGACGCCGCGCACGCCGGAGTGCAGCACGTCGTCGGCCATGTTGAAGGCGTCCGCGAAGGTCGTCTTCTCGTTGGCCACCCGGAACAGGTTCTGGTTCGGGATGATGATCAGGGTGTCGACGTACTGGGTCAGTTCCTCGATGCCGGCCTCGGCGATGCGCATGCGGTGGTGGCCCTCGAAGTGGAAGGGCTTGGTCACCACGCCGACCGTCAGGATGCCGCGCTCGCGCGCCGTCTGGGCGATCACCGGGGCCGCGCCGGTGCCGGTGCCGCCGCCCATGCCGGCGGTGATGAAGCACATGTTGCTGTCGCCGAGATACTCCACGATCTCGTCGATCGACTCCTCGGCGGCGGCCTTGCCGACATCGGGCCGCGAGCCGGCGCCGAGACCGCGGGTGACCTCGGAGCCGAGCTGCAGCCGGCGGTCGGCCAGCGACTGCTTCAGCGCCTGGGCGTCGGTGTTGGTGGCGACGAACTCGACGCCCTCCAGGTTCGACCGGATCATGTTGTTGACGGCGTTGCAGCCGGCACCGCCGACGCCGATGACCACGATGCGGGGCTTCATCTCGTTGTCGTCGTGGGGGACGGTGATGTTGATGGTCATGCGGGCCTCCGGGTCTGACGGTTCTGGTTTTGCGGGGGGCGGTGGGGGCCGCCGGGTCTGCTGCCGGGTGGTCGATGCCCGGCTGGTGGATGTCCGGGTGGCTGATGCCCGGATGGTCGGGCCAGGGGGTCGCCGACGGGCGTTCGGTCGACCCTGGCCATGCGCCGGCGCGGGCCGGCGCCGGCGGGTCTGCGAGGGGGATGTCGGGAGGCGGCGGGGCGCATCAGAAGTGCTCCCTGAACCAGGACCCGACGCGCCCGGCGATGCCGCTCGGCACCGGCTGCGGCGCCGGCGCCAGGCGCGGCGCGTCGAGATGCGGGTCGGCGGCGTAGGCCAGCAGGCCGGCGCAGGTCGCGAAGGCCGGACCGCCGGCGGCCTCGGCCAGGCCCTGCACGCGGGTCGGCCGGCCCATGCGGATCTGCTTGTCGAGCACCAGCTGGGCGAGCTCTCGCACCCCCGGCAGCTGGCTGGCGCCGCCGGTCAGCACCACGCGGCGCCCGGCCACCTTGGCGTAGCCGCTGGCCTCCAGGCGCGAGCGCACCAGTTCGAAGGTCTCTTCGATGCGCGGCCGCACGATGCCGACCAGCAGCGACTTGGCGACGTGGTTCGGATGCGCGTGCTCCTCCTCGCCGATCGTCGGGACGTCGATGGTCTCCTGGTCGTCCAGCGGCGAGGGCAGGGCGCTGCCGTACAGCGTCTTGATGCGCTCGGCCGCCAGCACCGGGGTCGACAGACCGCGGGCGATGTCGTTGGTGACGTGGTTGCCGCCGATCGGGATGCTGTCGGTGTGCACCACGTTGCCGTCGTAGAACACCGCGAAGCCGGTGGTGCCGCCGCCCATGTCGACGACGGTGACGCCGAGGTCCATCTCGTCGTCGACCAGGGTGGCGAGGCCGGCGGCGTAGGGCGACACCACCAGCGCCTCGAGGTCGAGGTGGCAGCGCTCGATCACCGTGGTCAAGGTGCGCACCGCGCCCGAGGAGGCGGTGACGACATGCATGTGGGCGCCGAGGCTCTGGCCGTACATGCCGCGCGGGTCGCGGATGCCGTTGGCGCCGTCGATGGTGAAGCCGACCGGGATCGAGTGGATCAGGTCGCGGTCCTCGAGCCCGTCGAGGTGACGCCACTGGTCGAGCACGCGGCGCAGGTCGGTCTCGCCGACCTCGTGGCCGGCGATCGAGACCTCGACCGGGACGGTCTGCGACACCGGCCAGCCGCCGGACAGGTTCACGATGACGCCGCGCAGGGTCTCGCCGGCCATCTTCTCGGCGGCGTGCACGGCGTTGAGGATCGAGGCCTCCAGCGCATCGATGTCGACGATCTGGCCGTTCTTGACGCCGCGCGAGACCTGGTGGCCGATGCCGGCGACCCGGATCGACCCCGCGGGCACGCCGCTGGCGCGCGCCAGCAGCGGGTTCGACGAGGGCTCGCCGATCCGGGCGACGAAGCAGCACACCTTGCTCGATCCGATATCGAGCGCGGCGACCAGTCCACTTCGCGTTTTGCCGAGGGGTTTTCTCACAGGGTGTCCTTGCTCGCTCTCTGGCCTCAGGTGTTCTTGCCGGGCTTGGCCGGCGATTCCGCCGCACCCGGCGGCACGCGCACGATCAGCTGGTTGGGGATCCGCAGGTCGACGGCGGTCACGTCGCGCTTCAGCACGCCGTGGTCGCGCTCCATCACCGCCAGCTGCGTCCAGGCGGCGGCGGCGCCGGCCTCGGGCAGCTGCACGTCGATGCCGCCGCCCTGCATGTCGTCCAGCCGCACCGTCCAGCGGCGGTCGCCGATCCAGGTCAACGCCCGCACCCGCGCCAGCAGGTCGGGCTCCCGCGCCAGCATGGCGATCGCCTCCTTCGCGCGCTCCGGCGCGCCGTCGCCGATCACGATCGGCAGCGTGCCGAAGCGGCCGAGGCCGCGGTCGGAGATCACCACGCCCTCCTCGTCGACCAGCGCCAGCGCACGGTGGCGCTGCCAGAGCGCCAGAGGGCGGCGCTCGGTGATAGCGATGAACAGGGTGTCGGGCAGATGCCGCTCGACGCGCGCGCTCTTCACCCAGGGCAGTGCGGTGACCCGCTCGCGCAGCGCGTCCAGGTCGATCGCCAGGATCGGCGTGCCGCGCTCGACCCCGACCACCTCCAGCAGGTCGCCCGGGTCGGTCTCCTTGCGGCCGACCACCAGCACATCGTCGACCGCCAGCCCGGCGTCGGCGGTCATGGTGTAGGCACCGTCGACCAGCGTCGCCCAGGCGGCGGAGGCGTGCCCGGACTCGACGGTCCAGCCGATCGCGCCACCGATGCCGGCGAGGACGACGGCGCAGCCGCTCCAGCGCAGCACCGGCGCCAGCCAGGCCGGGCGTGCACGGCGGCGCGGCCGCGCCGGCCGCTTCGCCTTGGTGTTGCCGTTGCCGCCGGTCAATCGCATCGTGCGTCCTCCACCATGCGGGACACCAGGTCGGGGAACGAGATGCCGAGATGTGCGGCCTGCTCGGGCACCAGCGAGGTCGGGGTCATGCCGGGCTGGGTGTTGATCTCCAGCAGGTAGAGCTCGCCGGGAACGCCCGCGGTGTCGTCGTAGCGGAAGTCGCAGCGGCTGACGCCGCGGCAACCGAGCGACCGATAGGCGCGCGCCGCCACGTCCATCGCCTGGCGGCGGATCGCCTCCGGCACCGGTGCCGGCAGCAGGTGCACCGAGCCGCCCTCGGCGTATTTCGCCTCGTAGTCGTAGAAGCCGCGCGTCGAGGTGATCTCCGTCACCTCCATGGCCTCGCCGTCCCACACCGCGACGGTCAGCTCGCGGCCGGCGATGTAGCGCTCGACCAGCACCGCATCCCCGAACGGCCAGGCGTCGGCGGTCGGCCGGTAGTTGTCTCCGGCCCGCACGATGTGCACGCCGAAGCTCGACCCCTGGTCGATCGGCTTGACGACGTAGGGCGGCGCCATCGGCTCGCCCTCGTCGAAGTCGGCCAGCGTCACGACCCTGCCCTCCGGGCAGCGCAGGCCGTGGCGGGCGAACACGTCCTTGGCGGTCGGCTTGTCCATGGCGACCGCCGAGGCGCGCACCCCGGAATGGGTGTACGGAATGCCCAGGATGTTCAGCAGGCCCTGGATGTTGCCGTCCTCGCCGACCGGGCCGTGCAGGGCGTTGAACACCACATCCGGCTTCACGGCCGTCAGCTTGGCGGCGAGGCCGCGGTCGACGTCGATCTCGGTGACCTTGCCCCAGCCGGCCTGGCGCAACGCCGCGGCGCATTCGCGGCCCGACGACAGCGACACCGGGCGCTCGGCGGACCAGCCGCCCATCAACACCGCAACATGGGTCTCGCCGCGGTTCATGCCCGGCCTCCGGTGAACGACTTCGCAAGTCCGATGCGCCGGATCTCCCAGCGCAGCTCGATCCCGCTGGTCTCGCGCACCCGGCGGCGGACCTCCTCGCCGAGCGTCTCGATGTCCGCGGCGGTGGCATCGCCGGTGTTCAGCAGGAAGTTGCAGTGCTTCTCCGACACCTGCGCACCGCCGATGCGCAGGCCGCGGCAGCCGGCGGCGTCGATCAGCTGCCAGGCCTTGCGGCCCTCCGGATTGGCGAAGGTCGAGCCGCCGGTGCGAACCCGGCGCGGCTGGGTCTCCTCGCGGGCATCCCGGATGTCGGCGATCGCCTGGGCGATGGTCGCCGGGTCGCCGGGCCGGCCCTGCAGCACCGCGCTGGTGAAGATCCAGTCCTCCGCCACGCTGCAATGCCGGTAGCCGAGCCCCATGCCGGCGGCGTCCAGGATATGCAGGTGGCCGAGCGGATCGACGGCGCGGGCGGTGACCAGCACGTCCCTGATCTCCGACCCATAGGCACCGGCGTTCATCCGCAGCGCGCCGCCGATGGTGCCGGGGATGCCGGACAGGAACTCCAGCCCGGTCAGCCCGGCGCGCTGGGCGGTGGCGGCGACCGTCACGTCGAGGGCGCCGGCGCCGGCGAGCACCCGGTCGCCGGCGACATGGGCGTCGGCGAACGCCTTGCCCAGGCGGATCACGACGCCGGGCACGCCGCCGTCGCGGATCAGGGTGTTGGAGCCGACGCCGAGCACGGTGACCGGCACGTCGCCCGGCCGGCCGGCTAGGAACTCCATCAGGTCGGCCTCGTCGGCCGGGCGGAACAGGACCTCCGCCGGGCCGCCGACCCGGAACCAGGTGAGCTGCGCCACCGGCGCGTCGGCGCGGTACTCGCCGCGCACCTCGGGCAGCCTTGCGATCAGGTGGCTCATGGGCTTGCGATGCCGTGGAGTGGCGAGGGAGATCACGCACCACCTCCCGCCCGGAGGACGTCGCGGATCTGGTCGGGCAGGGCCTGGGCCCAGGCGGTGATGTTGCCGGCGCCGAGGCAGACCACCATGTCGCCGCTGCCGGCCAGTTCCACGACCTGGGCGGCCAGCCCGTCGGGCGAGTCGAGCGCCACCACCCGGCGGTGGCCGCGGGCGCGCAGCCCCTCGACCAGGGCGTCACGGTCGATGCCGGGGATCGGCGCCTCGCCGGCCGGGTAGACGTCGGCGACGATCACCGCGTCGGCGTCGTTGAAGCAGGTGCAGAAGTCCTCGAACAGGTCGCGCAGCCGGGTGAAGCGGTGCGGCTGCACGACTGCGACCGTGCGGCCGGCGCCGGAGGCGGCGCGCGCCGCCGCGAGCACCGCGGCGATCTCCACCGGGTGGTGGCCGTAGTCGTCGATCACCGTGATGCCGCCAGCCTCGCCGGTCTTGGTGAACCGGCGCTTGACCCCGGCGAAGCCTTGCAGGCCGCTGACCACAACGTCGTCGGGCAGGCCCATCTCGTTGGCGACCGCGATGGTGGCGAGCGCGTTCTGCACGTTGTGCTGGCCGTACATCGGCAGCAGCAGGTTCTCCAGCCGGCGCTCGCCGCCATGCAGCCGGTCGGCTATCACCGCGGTGAAGCGCGAACCGGCCGCGGTGATCTCGACGTCGACGCCGCGCACGTCGGCCTGCGGGCTGAAGCCGTAGGTGACGATGCGGCGGTCGGAGACCCGCGGGATCATCGCCTGCACGGTCGGGTGGTCCAGGCACATCGCCGCGAAGCCGTAGAACGGGATGTTCTGGACGAAGGACTCGAACGCCTTCTGCAGGTTCTCGAAGGTGCCGTGGAAGTCGAGGTGCTCGGGGTCGATGTTGGTGACCACGGCGATGGTCGCCGGCAGCTTCACGAAGCTGCCGTCGGATTCGTCGGACTCCACGACCATCCAGTCGCCGGCGCCGAGCCGCGCGTTGGTGCCGATGGCGTTGATGATGCCGCCGTTGATGATCGTCGGGTCGAGGCCGGCGGAGTCCAGCACCGCGGAGATCAGCGAGGTGGTGGTGGTCTTGCCGTGGGTGCCGGCGACCGCGATCGACCACTTCAGCCGCATCAGCTCGCCGAGCATCTCGGCGCGGTGGACGATCGGCAGCAGGCGGCTGCGGGCGGCGGCGATCTCCGGGTTGTCGCGCTTGATCGCCGTCGACACCACCAGGATCGAGGCATCGTCGACGTTACCGGCCTCGTGTCCGACGAACACCGGGATGCCGAGGCCCTTCAGGCGCTTGACGCTGGGGTTCTCGGCGATGTCGCTGCCCTGCACGGCATAGCCGAGATTGTGCAGGATCTCGGCGATCCCGCTCATGCCGATGCCGCCGATGCCGACGAAGTGGATGGTTCCGATGGAGAGCGGAAGCTGTCTCACGCGGCGGCCCTCCGGGCGGACGGGTTGCGGGCCGCATGCCGTTCCACAAGGTCGGCCAGACGGTCGACCGCGTCGGGCACCCCGACGCCGCGCGCGGCGTCCGCCATGCGGGCGAGGGCGGCGGGATCGCCGAGCAGCCCGGCGAGCGCGGCGGCGAGCCCGGCGACGTCGGTGGTGGTCTGCGGCAGCACCACCGCACCGCCGGCAGCGGCCACGGCACGCGCGTTGGCGGCCTGGTGGTCGTCGATGGCGTGCGGGTAGGGGATCAGCAGCGCCGGCCGGCCGGCGACTGTGTTCTCGGCGACCGTGGAGGCGCCGGAACGGCAGACCAGCAGCCGGGCCTCGGCCAGCCGGGCCGGCATGTCGTCGAAGAACCGCCGGACATCCGCTTCCACGCCGAGGCTGCGATAGGCGGCGGCAACCTGCTCGAACTCGGCCTCGCGGGCCTGCTGCGACAGCCGCAGCCGGCGACGCAGTGCCTCCGGCAGGGCGGCCACCGCCGCCGGCACCAGTTCGGCGAACACGCTGGCGCCCTGGCTGCCGCCGGTGACCAGCACGGGGATCGGCGCGTCGGCGGCGAGCACCGGCAGCACGGCGTCGCGCAGCCGGCGGATGGCGTCGCGCACCGGATTGCCGGTCAGCACCAGCTTGCCGCGGTCGGCCGGCCGCACCTTCCCGACCTCGGCGAACGAGGTGGCGACGGCGTCGGCGCGCGATGCCAGCAGCCGGTTGGCGCGGCCGAGCACCGCGTTCTGCTCGTGCAGCACGATGGGCACCCGGCGGGCGGCGGCGGCGAGCACCGTCGGCACGCTGGCGTAGCCGCCGAAGCCGACCACGACGGCCGGGCGCAGCGTGCGGATCAGGCGGCGCGCCTCCAGGTATCCGAGCAGCAGTTCGCCGGCGGCGCGCGCCTTGGCGACCAGGCCACGGCCGGCGATTCCGGCGGCGCGGATGCGGTGCACGTCGACGGCGCCGCCGGCGGTCTCGAAGGCGGTGCCGCGGCGGTCGGTGACCAGGCCGACGCGATGGCCGCGCGCCAGCAGTGCCTCGGCCAGCGCCTTGGCCGGGAACACATGGCCGCCGGTGCCGCCGGTGGCGAGCAGGATGGGGCGCGGGTCGGGTTGGCCGGTCACGGCAACTCCTCCCCGCCGAAGCGCTTGCGGGTCAGCGCCAGTGCCATGCCCATGCCGAGACCGAGGGCCAGCAGCGACGAGCCGCCGTAGCTCACGAACGGCAGGGTCATGCCCTTGGCCGGCATCAGGTGGACCGCCGAGGCCATGTGGATCAGTGCCTGCAGGGCGAACTGCGTCAGCAGGCCGGTACCGGCGAGCAGCACGAACAGGCTCTGCTCGCTCAGCAGCCGGGCATAGCCGCGCAGCACCACGAAGGCGTACAGCGCGATGATCACCAGGCAGGCGATGCCGCCGAACTCCTCGCCGGCAACGGAGAAGATGAAGTCGGCGTGTGCATCCGGCAGGTGGGCCTTGACGGTACCCTCGCCAGGACCGGTGCCGGTCAGGCCGCCGTTCACGAACGCCTCGATCGAGCGGTCGACCTGATAGCTGTCGCCGGCCGACGGATCGAGGAAACGGTCGATGCGGCTGGAAACATGCGGGAACAGGAAGTAGGCGCCGATCAGCCCGAACACCCCGGCTGCGATGAAGCACACCACCAGGATCATCGGCAGCCCGGCCAGGAAGAACTGGCCGAACCAGATTGCCGACACCACCACGGTCATGCCGAGGTCGGGCTGCGACAGCAGCAACGCCGCCGTCATCATGTACAGGCCGATGGCGAACAGGTGACCCGGAAAGCCGCCGTCGCGGCGCCACTCGGCGAACATCCAGGCGGTGACCACCGCGAAGAACGGCTTGGCGAACTCGCTCGGCTGCAGCGAGAAGCCGCCGATCGAGAGCCAGCGGGTGGCGCCCTTGATCTCGTGCCCGGCCAGCGGCACGGCGGCCAGCAGGATCAGCGTGGCGGCAAACCCCAGCACCGACAGCCGGCGGATCTGCAGCGGCGTCAGGAGCGACACGCCGATCATCACCGACAGCGCCACCGGCATGATCACGAACTGGCGCTGCACGAAGTGGTAGGCGCCGAGCCCGATGCGCTCGGCGACCGGCGGGCTGGCCGCCAGGATCAGCAGGGCGCCGACCAGAACCAGCAGGAACAGCGCGCCGAGCGTCCAGCGGTCGACGGTCCACCACCACTTGCCGATTATGCTGGTATCGGTGCGGGCGATTGCGCTCATGACGCCCTCCGGTTGCCGGTCCCGGCCTCGCCGTCGTCGTGCAGCAGGCCGCGGACGAGGTCGCGGAAGCGGTCGCCGCGGGCCGCGAAGTCGGGAAACTGGTCGAACGAGGCTGCCGCCGGCGACAGCAGCACCACCGCGCCCGGCTGCCGGTCGGCGCGGGCGTCGAGATCGGCCTGGCGGACCGCGGCCTCCAGGGTGCGGCACAGCACCGCCGGGCAGGCGTCGCCGATCTGGTGGGCGAACACGCCGGCGGACTCGCCGATCAGGTAGGCCCGGCGGACCCGCGGGAAGAACCGTGCCAGCGGCGCGATGCCGCCTTCCTTGCCGCGACCGCCGGCGATCCAGTAGATCGCGCCATAGCAGGCGAGCGCGCGGGCGGCGGCGTCGGCGTTGGTCGCCTTGGAATCGTTGACGTAGAGCACGCCGTCGGCCTCGGCGACCCGCTCCTGACGATGCGCCAGCCCGGGGAAGCTGCGGATGCCGGCGGCGATGGCGGCGCCCGGCATGCCCAGTGCGGCACAGGCGGCGAAGGCGGCGGCGGCGTTCTGGGCGTTGTGCTCGCCGGGGAGGGCCGGGGCCTCGCGCAGGGGCAGCACGGTCTCCGGCCGGCCCGACCGGGCATCCACCAGTTCGCCGTCCTCGGCGTAGACGCCGCCCACCACCGGGCCGATGCCGGAGATATCGACGACCCGCCGGCCGTCGCGGCGCAGGCGCTCGGCGATGTCGCGCGAGATCTCGTCGTCGCCGCCGATCACGGCGACGCCGCTCGGCGTCTGGTGGGCGAAGATCCGGCGCTTGGCGGCGATGTAGCCGGCGAGGTCGCCGTGCCGGTCGATGTGGTCCGGCGTCAGGTTCAGCCAGACCGCCACGGACGGGGCCAGCGACGGCGTGAGCTCGAGCTGGTAGGAGCTGAGCTCCAGCACGATCACGCCGGCGGCGCCGGGGTCGTCGAAATCCAGGGCCGGCCGGCCGAGATTGCCGCCGACCTCGGCCGGGATGCCGGCCGACGCCAGGATGTGGCCGATCAGCGCGGTGGTCGTCGACTTGCCGTTGGTGCCGGTGATGGCGATGAGGCGGCGGTCGGGCATTGCCCGCAGCAGTAGCTCGACGTCGCCGATGATCGCCACGCCTGCCGCCTTGGCCGCCGCGGCCACCGGGTGCGGCTCGGGATGGGTGTGCGGGATGCCGGGCGACAGCACCAGCGCGTCAACGTCGGCCAGCGCGCCGTCGGCGGCGAGGTCGACCACGGTCACGCCGGCCACGCCCTGCAGCGCCGCGCGCCGGTCGGCGCTGTCGTCCCAGGCCCGCACCGTCGCCCCGGCCGCCGCGAGCGCACGCGCCGCCACCGCCCCGGACTTGCCGAGGCCCATGACCGCGTAGGTGTGATCGCGCGCGAAGCCGAGGGCCAGCATCGTCCTACCTCAGCTTCAGGGTGGAGAGGCCGATCAGCGCCAGCACCATGGCGATGATCCAGAATCGGATGACGATGGTGGGTTCCTGCCAGCCCTTCTTCTCGAAGTGGTGGTGCAGCGGCGCCATGCGGAACACCCGCCGGCCGGTCAGCTTGAACGACGCCACCTGGACGATCACCGAGACCGTCTCCAGCACGAACAGGCCGCCGATGATCGCCAGCACCAGCTCATGTTTGGTGACCACGCTGATGGCGCCCAGCGCGCCGCCGAGCGACAGCGAGCCGGTGTCGCCCATGAACACCATGGCCGGCGGCGCGTTGAACCACAGGAAGCCGAGGCCGGCGCCGACCATCGCGCCGCACAGCACCGCCAATTCGCCCGCGCCCGGAACGTGGTGGATCTGCAGGTAGCCGGCGAACACCGAATTGCCGGACAGGTAGGCGATCAGCGCGAAGCAGCCGCCGGCGATCATCACCGGCACGATCGCCAGGCCGTCGAGGCCGTCGGTCAGGTTGACCGCGTTCGAGGCGCCGACCATCACGAACACCGCGAACGGCACGAAGAACCAGGACAGCTGGATCAGCACGTCCTTGAGGAACGGGATCGCCAGCCCGAAGGTCAGTGGCTCGGACATGGTCGACGACACCGCCAGCGTGGCGGCGGTGCCGATGGCGATCTGGAAAGCCAGCTTCAGCTTGCCCGGCAGGCCCTTGGAGTTGCGCCGGGTCAGCTTCAGCCAGTCGTCGCCGAAGCCGATGGCGCCGAAGCCGATGGTCACCAGCAGCACCGCCCAGACGTAGGGGTTGGCCAGGTTGGCCCACAGCAAGGTGGAGACGCTGAGCCCGATCAGGATCAGCAGCCCGCCCATGGTCGGCGTGCCCTTCTTGGTCAGCAGGTGGCTCTCCGGGCCGTCCTCGCGGATCGGCTGGCCGCCGCGCTGCCGGCTCTTCAGCCAGCGGATCAGCGACGGGCCGAGCACGAAGGCGATCAGCATCGCGGTCATGGTGGCGCCGCCGGTCCGGAAGGTCAGGTACCGGAACAGGTTGAACACCTGGTTGGTGTCGGCGAGCGGGGCGAGCAGGTTGTACAGCATCGGCTCAGCCCCCGTTCGCCGCGCGGCGCGGCGCCTCGGCGAGCGCCTCGAGCGCCGCCACGATCGACTTCATGCGCATGCCGAGCGAGCCCTTCACCAGCACCACGTCGCCCGGTGCGACCGCAGCGGCGACGGTGCCGGCAATGTCCTCGGAGCGCGCGGCATGACCGGCGACCAGGCCGGCGGGCAGGGCGTCGGCCAGCGCCTGCATCTCCGGGCCGACCAGGTAGACGGCGTCGGGCCGGGCGGCGACCACCGCCGCGGCGAGGCCGCGGTGGGCATCGGCAGCGAGGGTGCCGAGTTCCAGCATGTCGCCGAGCACCGCGATCCGGCGCCTGCCTTCGGCGGGGCGGGCGTCGGCGAACACCGCCAGTGCCGCACGCACCGCCGGCGGGCTGGCGTTGTAGCTTTCGTCGATGAGGGTGAGCGCGCCGCCTGCAACGGCGAGGCGGACCTGGCCGCCGCGGCCGCGCATCGCCGACACGCCGGCAAGCGCGGCCATGCCCACCGCCGGATCGAGGCCGAGGGCGTGGAGGGTGGCCGCGACGCCGACGCTGTTGATCGCCCAGTGCCGGCCGATGCCGCCGACGGTCCAGGCGAGACGCCGGCCGGCGACGTCGGCCTCGACTCGGGTGCCGTCGGCGCCGACCTCGGCCGACAGCAGGCGAACCTCGGCGCCGGCGCCGGCGCCGAAGGTCACGACGTGGGCGATCCCGAGCCGGGCAGCGTGGCCGGCCAGCCGCTCGAACTGGCTGTTGTCGCGGTTGAGCACGGCCGGTCCGCCGGGCTCGATGCCCTCCAGGATCTCCGCCTTGGCATCCGCGATCTGCTCGATCCCGGTGAAATAGCCGGCATGCACCATCTCGACATTGGTGATCAGCACGGCGTGCGGCCGGACCATCCGGGCCAGCGGCCGGATCTCGTCCGCGTGGTTCATGCCCAGCTCGAACACCGCATAGGCGACCGCGCGGTCGAGGCGGGCCAGCGACAGCGGCGCCCCGATGTGGTTGTTCAGGTTGCCCTTGCTCGCCAGCGTCGGGCCATAGGCCGCCAGCGCCGCGGCCAGCATTTCCTTCGAGCCGGTCTTGCCGACGCTGCCGGTGACCGCGGCGATCCGCGCCGCCGAGCGCGCGCGGGCGGCACGGCCGAGGCCGGCGAGCCCGTCCAGCACGTCCGCCACCAGCAGCAACGGCGCGTCGTCGGCCACACCCTCGGGACGGCGGGCGACGAGTGCCGCGGCGGCACCGGCGCGCAGCGCCGTTGCGACGAAGTCATGGCCGTCGACCCGGTTGCCCGGCAGAGCTGCGAACAGGTCGCCCGGCTGCACGGCGCGGCTGTCGATGGCGACGCCGGACGCCAGCCATTCGCCGCCGGGCGAGATGCCGCCGGTCGCCTTCACGGCCTCGTCGCGGGTCCAGAGCACGGCGCTCATGCCGGGTCTCCCGAGCGGGCGGCTGCGGCCTCGCGAGCGACGCTGGCGTCGTCGAACGGCCGGATCTCGCCCTTGATCTCCTGTCCCTGCTCGTGCCCCTTGCCCGCGACCATCAACACGTCGCCCGGGCCGAGCCGCAAGACCGCCTCGCGAATCGCCAGTGCACGGTCGCCGATCTCCTCGCCGCCCGGGCAGGCGGCCAATGCGGCGGCCCGAATCGAGGCCGGATCCTCGGAGCGCGGGTTGTCGTCGGTGACGATCGGCCGGTCGGCCAGCCGGCCAACCACCGCCCCCATCATCGGGCGCTTGCCCGGGTCGCGGTCGCCGCCGCAGCCGAACACGCACCACAGCTTGCCGCGGGTGTGCGGCCGCACCGCGTTGAGCACGGTCTCCAGCGCGTCCGGCGTATGCGCGTAGTCGACGTAGACCGCCGCCCCGTTGCCGAGCACCGCGACGCGCTCCATGCGGCCGCGCACGCCGGTCAGCCGGCCGAGCGCGTCGACTGCGAGGTCCACCGGCGTGCCGGTGGCGATCGCCAGGCCCAGCGCTGCCAGCGCGTTCCAGGCCTGGAAGTCGCCCACCAGCGGCAGCTCGACGCTACGGGCGCGGCCGAGCACGATCAGGTCGAGGCTCTGGCCGTCCGGACGTGCGGTCCGGTTGGCCAGCCGCAGCTCGGCCCCCGGGCGGCGGCCGTAACCGATGATGCGGTGGCCGCGCCGGCCGGAGGCCGCGGCGAATGCCTGGTACTCCGGGGAATCGAGGTTCAGCACTGCCGTGCCGCCGGATGCCATCACCCGCTCGAACAGGCTGAGCTTGGCGACCCGGTAGGCGTCCATCGAGCCGTGGTAGTCGAGATGGTCGCGGGTCAGGTTGGTGAAGGCGGCGGCCTTGATCCGCACGCCGTCGAGCCGGGCCTGGTGCAGGCCGTGGCTGGAAGCTTCCATGACGGCGTGGTCGACGCCGCGCTCGGCGAGACCCTTCAGAACCGCATGCAGCCGGATGGGATCCGGGGTGGTCAGGCTCGGCCCTTCCGGGCGGCCGTCGACGATCAGGCCGAGGGTGCCGAGGCTGGCCGCATGCGCGCCGGTCAGCGCCCAGATCTGGCGGGTGAACTCGGCGACCGAGGTCTTGCCGTTGGTGCCGGTGACCGCCACCACCGTCTCCGGCTGTGCCGCGTAGAATCGCGCTGCCAGGCGGGCGAGCCGCCGGCGCGGCTCGGCATCGGCGACCAAGGGCACGCGGCCGCGAACCCGGGCCTCGGCGTCCGGCGTGGTGAGCACGGCGCAGGCGCCGCGCGACAGCGCGTCCTCGATGTAGCTCCGGCCGTCCATCCGGCTGCCGGGCAGTGCCGCAAACAGCCAGCCCGGGCGCACCTCGCGGCTGTCGGCGGTGAGGCCGGCAACGTCGGGGTCCGCCCCGGCCAGGATCGCCGGGCTCATGCTGCGGCCGTCGAGGAGCTCAGAAAGACGCAAGTCGCTTACCTCCCTCGGCCGGCTGTTCGATCATCAGATCGCGGCGAATCTCGGGCGCCTCGGGGTTCACCGGTGCCACACCGAGGAGGGGAGCGGCCCGTGCGATGATCCGGCTGACGGCGGGAGCGGCGACCCAGCCGCCGGTCGCAAATCCGTAGGTCTCCTTCGTGCCCTTCGGCTCGTCGATCATGACCAGCACGACGTAGCGCGGGTCGTGCATCGGGAACGCGCCGACGAAGGACGACAGCAGCGCCTTGCGCTTGTAGCCGCCACCGGCGCCGACCTTTTCGGCGGTGCCGGTCTTGCCGCCGACCATGTAGCCGACCGACTCGGCCTTCTTGCCGGTGCCCTCCTCGACCACCAGGCGCATCAGCCGGCGCATGTCGCGCGAGGTGCGCTCGGAGATCACGCGCTCGCCCGGCGACGGGATGTCGGTGCGCAGCAGGGTGGTCGGACGGCGGATGCCGCCGTTGATGACGGTGGCGACGCCGCTGGCCAGGTGCAGCGGGCTGACCGACAGGCCGTGCCCGAACGCGATCGTCATGGTGTTGATCGGGCGCCACGGGCTCGGCACCATCGGGCGGCCGCGCTCCGGCAGCTCGATCGCGGTCTCGCGCAGCATGCCGAGCTTCGCCATGAAGGCGCGCTGCCCCTCGGTGCCGACGTCGAGCGCCATCTTCACCGAGCCGATGTTGGACGAGTACTTGAAGATTTCCGGCACCGACAGCCAGCGCGCCTTGGCGTGGTCGTCGTTGATCGTGAAGCGCGAGATCCGGATCGGGTGGGTGGCGTCGTAGCCGCCGCGCATGCCCACGGTCCCGGCGTCCAGCGCCATGGCCGTGTTGAAGATCTTGAAGGTGGAGCCCATCTCGTAGACGCCGAGGGTCGCCCGGTTGAACCGGCTGTCCGGATCCATCTGGCCGGCGACGTTGGGGTCGAAGTCGGGCAACGACACCAGGGCGACGGTCTCGCCGGTGTCGGCGTCGAGAATGACTCCGGTGGCGCCGATCGCGCCGAAGGTCTGGACCTGGCGCGCGAGCTCCTCGCGCACGATGTGCTGCACCCGCAGGTCGACTGCGAGATTCAGCGGCTCGCGGCCGCCGCGCAGCAGGTCGTCGAAACTGTTCTCGACGCCGGCGATGCCGCGGTCGTCGATGTCGGTGAAGCCGACGACATGCGCGGTCAGCGAGCCCTGCGGGTAGATCCGCTTCCACTCGTCCATGAAATGCACGCCGGGGATGCCGAGGCTGTTCACCGCCTGCTGCTCGCGCGGCGTCAGGCTGCGCTTCAACCACACGAACCGCTTGTCGGACGACAGCTTGGCGGCGGTTTCCGCCGGGTTCATGTCCGACAGCACCGTCGACAGGCGGAACGCCGCGTCCTCCGGGTCGAGGATCTCGGTCGGATCGGCGTACAGCGACGGAGTGCGCAGCGAGGTGGCGACCAGCAGGCCGTTGCGGTCGACGATGTCGGCGCGGCCGACCGCCAGGTCGGTGCCCGGCGACGCAGTCGCCACCGCGGGCTCGCCGTGGCCGCGCAACGCCGACAACTCGACGACGCGGGCGCCGACGGCGGCAAAGGCCAGGCCCACCAGGCAGCCGGCAAGGACCAGGCGGTTGCGGCCGGTTTCGATTGCCTGCTTGGCGTGCCCCTCGAGGTGGACGGTGTCGCCGCGGGACCTCATCGCCTTGTCTCCCGGGTCAGCATCAGCGGACGGCCCACCGGCAGCGGCGGACCGCCGGCGAGGGTCGGCGCCAGTCCGTCGACCGGCATGTCGCCGATCGCGCCGGCGGGCGGCAGGCGCATCGGCAGCAGTTCCACCGCACCGATCTTCTGGTTGTCCATCGGCACCAGGTTCAGGTGGCGGCGGACCAGTGCCTCCAGCCGCTCCGGCCGGTTCAGGTAGCTCCATTCCGCCTCGAGCACGTGGATCGCCTCCTGGCTGGCCAGGATCTGCCGGTGCAGGGCGGCCAACTGCTCCTCGCGCTGCTGCACCTCGTGCTTGACCATGAACAGGGCCACGCCCAGGCAGGTGGCGATCAGGAACCACAGGATCGTCGACCGGCGCATCACGCCACCTCCCCATCCGGTGTATTCCACGCCGGTGCATCGGTACGCTCGCCGATCCGCAGTCGCGCGGAGCGGGCGCGCGGGTTGCGCGCGGCCTCCTCGTCGGTCGGCCCGATCGGCCGGGCGGTGAGGTCGCGGAACGTCGGGTGCCGGCCCGGCATCGGGCCGGCGATCGCGGCTGCGGCGTGCCGGGACGGGCCGGAGGTGCGGCCGGAGCGGCGGCGCAGGAAGGTTTTTACCCGCCGGTCCTCCAGGGAATGAAAGGAGACCACGGCCAGCCTGCCGCCCGGGGAGAGCAGCCGTTCGGCGGCTTCGAGGCCGTGGTCGAGTTCGTCGAGTTCGCGGTTCACGTGGATGCGCAGCGCCTGGAAGGTGCGGGTGGCGGGATCGATGCCGCCGGACTTCGTCGACGGCACCACCCGCCGGACGATCTCGGCGAGCTGGCCGGTGCGATCGATGGCGCCGTGCGCCCGGGCGGCGACCACCGCGCGGGCCACCCGGCGCGCGTAGCGCTCCTCGCCGAGGTGATAGACGATGTCGGCGAGTTCTTCCTCGCTGGCGCCGTTGACCACGTCGGCCGCACTCGGCCCGGCCTTCTCCATGCGCATGTCGAGCGGCCCGTCGAAGCGGAACGAGAAGCCGCGCCCGGCGTCGTCGATCTGCGGCGACGATACGCCGAGATCGAGCGCCACGCCGTCGACGTGCTCGGCACCGGCGTCGGCCACCAGGCGGTCCATGGCGCCGAAGCGGCCCTCGATGGCGATCAGCCGGCCGCCGGACCCGGCGGCCATGGCGCGGGCGCGCTGCATCGCCTCGGGGTCGCGGTCGATGGCGTAGACCGTGCAGTTCGCGGCAGCCAGCAGGGCGCGGGTATAGCCGCCGACCCCGAAGGTGCCGTCGACGTAGCGGCCGCCGTCGCGCGGCGCCAGCGCCTCGATGACCGGCTCCAGCAGCACCGAAACGTGCAGGGCGGCGTCGCTCATCGCCCGTCTCCGTTGCCATCGGTGTTGCGCACCAGCCGCAGGGTGGCGCCCGACCGGCGGGCCCGCTCGCGGGCCTCCAGGCGGTACGCCTCGTAGGCCTTCGGCTCCCAGACCTGGAAGCTCTTGCCCTGGCCCACGAACATCGCGGTTTCGCCGATGCCGGCGAAGTCGGCGAGATCCTTCGGCAGCATGATCCGGCCATCGCCGTCGACCGTCAGCCGCACCGAGTCCGCGAGGATGGTGTTGAGGTTCTCGACCTCTTCGGAGAACTGGTCGAGGGCGTCGATCGAGGCCGCGATCTGCTCGATCCGCTCGTCACCGCAGCCTTCCAGGCAGGGATGCTTGAAGGAGGGGTACAGGATCACGCCGCCCGACTTCTCCTCCTCGAGGGCGGCGCGGAAGGTCGCCGGAACGGATACCCGCCCCTTCTTGTCGACCTTGTTCGCGATCGTGGACAGGAACACTGCCACCGCTGCCCCTCGCGTGTCGGAACTCCGACCCCTGCTCTGCGACCTCTCGGCCCGGTTGCCCTCTGTATCCCCACCGGAACCCGGCACCGCCGGGGCCCGGTGAACGTTGCGGCGTGGGAGAAGCCACGTCGTTCATGGGATTTCATGGGATACCATGGGAGAAATTGGGCGTCAACGGGAGCGCGCCTGCGTAGCCTGGGTGAATGCCCGCAAAATCGGGGGGCTTTGTTGCGGAACGTGAAGTCCTCGCGCCGAGATTCCGGATGTTTGAAAGGCATGGTGGCCCGCAGCGCCCTAGTTTTACTGTTCGTGTTTTGTTCTCATCGCGGTTGGAACCGGCTCCAGTCGAAGGCGTTTTCCGCTCAAACGAGCGTTCACGGGGAGCGCTCGCCGCCGACGAGGAGTGCCTGCATGACGAACGCAACGGATCGCCGGCGACACGGTCGCCTCGCGGTGGCGCTGGCGGCGATGATGGCCGTGGCGCCGGCGCTCGGCGCCTGCAGCAATACCATCGAGGGGGCGGAGAAGGACGGCCGGAAGATCTTCGGGACCGCCGGCGGCAGCCCGACGACCGGCAAGAACCCGACCCCATCCAATGCCAAGGGGGCGTGGCAGAATCCGCAGTAAGGTCCGGCGGCGCCGAAGCGCCCGGACTTTACAGGCAGAGCGGCTTCCCGCCCGGACGGAGGCCGGATCCGCCGACCGGGCGTCCGGGCTAACCGCCGTCCGCCCAGATCCCCTTCCGCTCGGCGCGGGCCTTGCGCTCGGCGCGGACATAGCCGGCGGGCGCGTCGACTGCCGCCCGGCCGCCGCCGTTGAACAGGACCACCTCGGAGAGGTCCCATCCGTCGACCTCGCAGCGGTGCCGCCCGCCCGCCGACGGCTGGCACTGCACGTCGCGGCCGCCGATGTAGTCGGCCATGGCCTGCGCCGCCTCGCCGGCGATCCCGTCGACCCCCAGCAGCCGGATCCGCTCGCCTTCGACCCGCATGGTGCCGGTGTCGAGCACTTCGGCACGGCCCTGCAAGGCCGCGCCGTCGGTCGCTTCGGCGACCGGAACGGCGGCCGTCGGCGCGCCCTTGAGCGCTTCGACCATGAAGGCGTGCCAGAGCCGGGCAGGGAGGGCGCCGCCGGTGACGTCACGCATCGGCCGGCCGTCGTCGTTGCCGACCCACACGCCGACGACGAGGTCATCGGCGAACCCGACGAACCAGGCGTCGCGACTGTCCTGGGTGGTTCCGGTCTTGCCGTAGGCCGGCACCGGCAGCCGGGCGTTGCGGCCGGTGCCGGCCTCCACCGCCTCGCGCAGCAGGTCGAGCATCGCCGCCCGCGGCCACCGCGCCGGGCCGGCCGCCTCGGCGCGCAGGTCGAGCATCGTCCCGGAGGGTGTCCCGAGCGCCTCCACGAGGCGCGGCCGGACCCACGCCTTGCCGGCGCGGACCGCGGCGAAGGCGGCGGTGATCTCGACCAGGGTGACCTCGCTGGTGCCGAGGGCCAGGCTGGGATGCGGCGACATCGGACCGGTGATGCCCATGTTGCGCGCCAGTTCGATCACCCGGTCGCGCCCGACGCGCTCCTGCAGCTGCACCGCCGCGGCGTTGTAGGAGTTCGCGAAGGCTTCGCGGATCGTCACCGCACCGTGGAAACGGCCGTCATAGTTGCCCGGGCTCCAGCCGGCGACGGTGATCGGGGCGTCCTCCACCCGGTCCTGCGGCTGCGTGCCGTTCTGCAGGGCGGCGAGATAGACGAACAGCTTGAACAGGGAGCCGGGCTGGCGGCGGGCCTGGATCGCGCGGTTGAACTCCGAAGCGGCGTGGTCGGCGCCGCCCACCACCGCCAGCACCCGCCCGTCCGGCCGCATCGCCACCAGTGCCGCCTGCCCGACGTCGGCGTCCTTGCCGTTCTTGTCGATGAAGCCCTTGACCAGGACGGTCGCGAGATCCTGCAGGTCGGGGTCGATGGTCGTCCGCACGGCCACCGACCCCGAGACATCGCCGAGCAGCCCGCGTGTCGTGGCGGCGGCCCAGTCGGCCGGATAGGCGACCGAGGCCGAGGCCACCGGCAGCACCGCCAGGGTGGCCGGCGCCGCCTTGGCGGCGGCTGCCGCCTCGGGCGTGACCGCGCCGGTCTCGGCCATGGCGTCCAGCACCAGGCCGGCGCGCTGCTGCGCGGTCTTCAGCGCGACGGTCGGCGCGGTGCGCGACGGTGCCTGTGCGAGGCCGGCAAGCATCGCCGCCTCGGCGAGCGTGGTCTCGCTCGCCGGCTTGCCGAAGTAGCGCCGGGCGGCGGCGTCGACGCCGTGTGCGCCGGCCCCCAGGTAGACGGTGTTGATGTAGCGTTCGAGGATCTCGTCCTTGCTCAGATGCGTCTCCAGCCAGAGTGCGATCACCGCCTCCTGGAGCTTGCGGGTCAGCGTCTTCTCCGGCGTCAGGTAGGCGTTCTTGACCAGTTGCTGGGTGATCGTGCTGCCGCCCTCGCGGAACGACATGGCCGTCAGATTGACGATCGTCGCGCGGGCGATGCCGAGCAGGTCGACGCCGGGGTGGCTGCGGAACCGTCGGTCCTCGAACGCTACGAAGGCGGCCGGCAGGTGCGCCGGCATGCTGGACAGCGCCGCCGTGCCGCCGGGGCTGACGCCGCGGTGCGCGATCGGCCGGCCGTCGTCGTCCTGGATGGTCAGTGCCAGTCGGCTCGGGTCGCGGAATTCGCTCGACAGCGGCAGGCTCCAGAGCAGCCCAGCCACCAGAACCACCGCGACCACCGCAAGGGCTCCGGCCGCCATGGCAGCGGCCCGCAGCCCGCGCGCCAGCCGCGGGCGGTTGGAGAGGAATCTCGGCGGCTGCATGCGGGGCGACCTCGCTCGCGGGTGGGCGCGGGAGGAACGCCGGCGCGGCTGCCGGGTTGCTGGCGCGGCAGCCGCTTTACAGCGTCAACAGGCGGGCGGCCGGGGCGTCGGCCTGCGCCGCCTCCACGACCGCCACCTCGTAGCGTCCGCGGACCGCGTCATCGTGCACGAGTTCGTCAAAGCTGCGCCGGGTGTCGCTCACCTCGATGCGGCTGCCGAGAATCGTGTCGACCCGCTCGCCATCGTCGGACAGCGGCAGCAGCAGCCGCGTGAAGCGCGACTTCCGGGCGGTGTTGTCGTTGCTGAAATGTGTCGAGTGGTAGCTGATGCGGTGGTTGAAGGCGACGTCCGCGAAACGCTCGAGGGTGAAGCGGTAGAGTTCGCCCTCGAACAACCGCTCGAAGGTCCGGCCGGTCATCGGATAACCCTGCTGGGCGTCGATCTCGGTGCCGCACAGCCGGTAGCGGAAATGCGGCGCTTCCACGCTGACCGCCACCAGGAACAGCCGGGGCAGCCGCCGCGGGTGGTCGAGCGGGTCGAAGTCGGCGCGCGACGGCATCGCACGGTCACCGCGGGCGGCGAGCCACCACAGCAGGAGATCGCGATGCTCGGCATCGGCGATCATGTCGATCAGTCGAACCATGCCGGCATCCTGCGGCCCGGCATATGAACTTTCTCTTAAGCAGGCGCGGCTCGGCCGCCTTGAAGTGGATCAGACGGCCTGTAAGCCGGGTTCTGTCCCCGCCGCGGTACCCCGGACCGAGATCCGGGGCCAGCCGGCGGGCGACGGCCATTCATCTGGGACGGTCGTTGCCGACCGCCTCGCGCGACCTACCCGGACGACGACGCGGGAACGCGTCCGCCGCCGACCCCTCGGGCGAACCCTCGGGACCGCGGCCGGCCATCCCTATTCGGTCTTGCTCCCGGTGGGGTTTTCCCTGCCACCGCCGTTGCCGGCGGCGCGGTGCGCTCTTACCGCACCCTTTCACCCTTACCCGCCGGACCCGGACCGAGATCCGGGTCGGACGGGCGGTTTGCTTTCTGTGGCACTTTCCCTGGGGTCGCCCCCGCCGGGTGTTACCCGGCACCGTGTTCCCGTGGAGCCCGGACTTTCCTCCCGCCCCGGACCCCGAGGGGCCAGGACCGGCGGCCGCCCGGCCGTCTGATCCGCGGCAGGACTTAGCACGCGGGGGCCGGCCGTCAAGGCGCGCCCACCGCCGGCATCAGAAGGACCCGAAGGTTGTCCCGAGCAGCACGACCGCTACCAGCGCCAGGATCGGAACGATCACGGCGACGGCGAATATGTCGGCATAGGCTTCCCGGTGGGTCAGCTTGCAGATCGACAGCAGCGTGATGACGGCACCGTTGTGCGGCAGGGCGTCGAGGCCGCCGGTCGCGATCGCGGTCACCCGGTGCAGCAGCTCCGGTGCAATGCCGGCGGCGCGGCCCATCGCAAGATAGGTGTCGCCGAGCGTCTGCAGCGCGATGCTCATGCCGCCCGAGGCCGATCCGGTGATGCCGGCCAGCACGTTGACGGCGATCGACAACGAGATCAGCGGATTGCCGGGCGCGATTGCGAGCACAGCGTCCCGGATCTCGGCGAACGCCGGCAGGGCGGCCACGACGGCACCGAAGCCGACCAGCGAGGCGGTGTTGAAGATCGGGAGCACGGCGGCACCGGCGCCATCGTCGAGCGTCTGCTTCAGATCGGTCAACATCGTTCGGTTCAGGGCGACGACGAGAAGGCATGACAGAGTCAGCGCGCCGACGATCGCCCAGATGCCCTTGACCGACGCGACGGTCGTGGCTCCGTAGGCGGGCTCGGCGAGGTAGCTGGTGTCGAGCGCCGGGATCACGACAATGGCGAAGGCGTAGTTCAGAGCAACCACCGAGACCACCGGCGCCAGGGCGGAGACGAACCCGGGTAGTGCCTGCTCGCGGACGGGTGTGACCATGGACCCGATCTCGACCACGTCGTTGCCCTGGGCGTGCTCGCCGCTCTGACGACGCGGCACCGGCGGAAGCCACGGCTCGACATCCCCGTATCCCTCGCCGCGCGCCCGTGCCGCCTGCAAGCGGCGTTGCAGCCAGGCCATGCCGGCGCCGAACATCACGAGACCGCCGATCACGCCGAGTCCGGGCGCGGCGAATGGAGTCGTGTCGAAGAACGGCATCGGGATCGCGTTCTGGATGGCCGGCGTGCCGGGCAGGGCGGTCATCGTGAAGGTGAAGGCGCCGAGCGCGATGGTGCCGGGGACCAGACGCTTCGGGATGGCAGCCTCCTGGAACAGGGCGGCGGCGATCGGATAGACCGCGAACGCCACCACGAACAGCGAGACGCCGCCGAACGTCAGGATCGCGCAGGCCAGCACGATCGCCAGGATCGCCCGGTCTCGGCCGAGGGCCGAGACGATGCGGTGAGCGATGGAGCGGGCGCTGCCAGAGGCCTCCATCAGCTTGCCGAACAGTGCACCAAGGAGGAACAGCGGGAAGTAGAGAACGATGAAGTTCCCGAGCGATTTCATGAAGATCTGCGTGTAGCTGGCGAGCAGCGGGGCGCCGGACAGCAGGGCCGCGAGGACGGCGCACACCGGCGCCAGCAGCAGGACGCTGACCCCGCGATAGGCGAGATACATCAGCAGGGCGAGCGCCAGTCCGATTCCGATGGTTCCCAGCATCGCCTTCCCATCTTGCGTCGCCGGGATCGCGGTTCCGACTGGGCTGTCTTACCATGCCGGCCGTCGCCAGCAGGAGTCGCCGATGCCAAGACAGCCGTTCGAGCTCTACGGTTACGCGCCCAGCGTCTACGTGCGCTCTGTGCGCCTGGCGCTCGAGGAGAAAGGCCTGCCCTACACCCTGCACGAGGTCGACCCGTTCCAGGACGGTGGGCCACCGGACTGGTACCGGGCGCTGCAGCCGTTCGGCAAGATCCCGGCGCTGCGCGACGGCGCGTTCGAGCTGTTCGAGAGCGACGCCATCCTGCGCTACCTGGAGGCGGCGTACCCGGAGCGTCCGCTGACCCCCGCCGACCCGCGCGGCGTCGCCCGGATGACCCAGGTCATGCGGATCATGGACGGCTACGGCTATCCGGCGATGGTCTGGACGGTGTTCGTGATGGAGGCGCGCGGCCGCGAGGAGGGATGGATGCCGCTCGCCCAGGGCATCGCCCAGTCGCGGCAGGTCCTGGAGACGCTCGACCGGCTGATGCCGGAACGCGCCGAGTTCCTGGTGGGCGACACGCCGACGCTGGCCGACACCCACGCGCTGCCGATGATGATCTACCTTGCCGAGACCGAGGTCGGGCGCAAGGTCATCGCCGAGGTGCCGCGCATGGCCGGCTGGCTCGCGCGCATGCGCACGCGGCCGGCGACAATCGCCACGCGATCGCCGCTGGAATCCGGGTGAGGGCAGGGAGGTCGGCGCGCCCCGATGGATGTCGGGGCGCGCCGTCGGTTCAGAGGCAGACGGTCTGCAACGGCGGGAAGCCGTTGAAGCCGACCGACGAGTAGGTCGAGGTGTAGGCGCCCGTCGCCAGGATCAGCACCGTGTCGCCGGCGGTGAGGCCGAGCGGCATGCGGTAGCTGGCCTTCTCGTACAGGATGTCGGCACTGTCGCAGGACGGGCCGGCCAGCACCACCGGGCCGTCGGGCCCGCCGTCGCGGTCGGTCGTCACGCGATACTTGATCGCCTCGTCCATGGTCTCGGCCAGCCCGGAGAACTTGCCGATGTCCAGGTACACCCAGCGGGTATCCTCGCCGGCATCCTTGCGGGATACCAGCACCACCTCGGCGCGGATCACCCCGGCATCGCCGACCAGGCCGCGGCCCGGCTCGGCGATCGTCTCGATCGCACGGTGGCCGAAGCGGCGGGCGAGGGCGGCGCGGATCGCCGCACCATAGGCCTCGGATCCGGCGACGTCCTCGCGGTAGCGGGCCGGAAACCCGCCGCCGAGATTGATCAGGTCGAGATGGATGCCGCGGCGGTCCATCCGCTCGAACAGCTCGGCGGTCTCGGCCAGCGCCAAGTCCCACTGCCCGAGGTCGATCTGCTGCGAGCCGACATGGAACGACACGCCGCGCGGCTTCAGCCCGAGGCTGGCGGCGTGCACGAGCACGTTCTCCGCCATCGCCGGGGTGCAGCCGAACTTGCGCGACAGCGGCCATTCTGCACCGGCACCGGAGGTCAGGATGCGGCAGAACACCTGGGCACCCGGAGCCGCCCGGGCGACCTTCTCGACCTCGGCCTCGCAGTCGACCGCGAACATCGGCACGCCGACCTCGTGGGCGAAGGCGATGTCCCGCTCCTTCTTGATGGTATTGCCGAACGACAGCCGGTCGGCGGGGATGCCGCGCGACAGGCACAGCTCGATCTCGCCACGGCTGGCGACATCGAAATTGCTGCCGAGGGCCGCCAACAGGTCGACCAGCTCGGGTGCCGGGTTGGCCTTCACCGCGTAATAGATGGCGGTTTCCGGCAGGGCGAGCGAGAGCGACCGGTAATTCCATTCGACGACCGACAGGTCGACGGCCAGAACCGGGTGGTCGTGCGGAGTCTCGGCGAAGAACCGCCGGATAGCCTCGGTGGGCTCGCCGCGCGGCGGCACCACGGCCGGCACGAGGCTGAGCGTAGGCCGGAGGGCCTGCTGGGTCGGCGTAGCGATTTCAAAATTAGGACGACGACGGGCCTCCCGGCCCGGTTCGGGTCGCAGCATCGTGGGTTCCCCCTTCGACAACCGGCCATCAAAGGCCGGGGTTGTGAAAAGAGACGCCTCGTCGTTGCGTAACCTTTATGGGGCCAGCGGCACGTGCGCACGCGTCAGTGATCAGAAGGTAGGGTCTATCCCCTGTGGGCGCAACGGATTTTTCGAGTTTTTTTGACGGCGTTCGCGACCGCTTTCAGCATGCCGGCAATGTCCCTGTCGAAGGTGGCGCCGAGCGTCGCCGGGCACCATCGGCGACGGAAGGCGGACAGCGCCGCACGGGTCGCCGGGTGCGCGGAATCCGGCGATTCGATGCGGTAACCGATGTCGGCGAGAGCTTCGGCGACTTCGGCATCGGACAGGTCGCAGGCAGATGCATCGGCGGGCCAGAGGCCGATGCCGGCGGCGGCCAGCCGGCGCCAGTCGAACAGGTGGCCGGGATCGATCTTGCGTCCGACGGAGACATCGGAGTGCCCGACGACCCGGTGCGGCGGGATCGGGTGCCGCGCCAGTATCTGCCGGCACAGCGATTCGACCGCCGCCATCTGCACCTCGGGAAACGGACGGTAGCCGTGGGAGTGACCAGGATTTGCGATCTCGATGCCGACCGAATGCGAGTTCACGTCGGCCGTGCCGTCCCACCAGGATACGCCGGCGTGCCAGGCGCGGCGCCGCTCGTCGACCAGCCGCCACACTCGCCCGTCCTCGGCCACGACGTAGTGGGCGCTGACCTGGGCGGCGGGGTCGCACAGGCGCTCCACGGCGTCCTCGGCCCTGGCCATGTCCGTATAGTGCAGCAGCAGGATGTCGACCGCGGCACCATCCGGGCGTGGGCCGTGGTTCGGCGAGGGCCGCTCGAGGAGGCGGGGCGGGCTCATGCCGGCTTCCCCGTCGCCGTCGGTCGCGGCGCCAGGATGACGATCGCCACTCCGGCGAGCGTCACTGCCGCGCCCAGCAGCTTCTCCAGGCTCGCCGGCTCGTCGAGCAGGAAGATTCCGCACAGCACCCCGAAGGTCGGGGCCAGCAGCGACAGCGGCAGGATGGTGGTGACCGGGTAGCGCAGCAGCAGCCGGTACCACAGGCCGTAACCGAACACCGTGACGGCGACCGCCATGTAGACCACCGCGGCCCAACCCCAGAAACCGGCGTCAGGCACGTTCGCCCAGCGATCACCCTCGAACACATAGGAACCGAGCAGCAGCTGCGGCGCCGCCAGCAGGGCGATCCAGGCGTTCAGCACCAGGGTGTCGATCGAGCCCAGCTTCTTCACCTGGATCGAGGATATCGCCCAGACCAGCGAGGCGCCGATGACCATGGCCAGCGACAGCGGGTCCGAAGTCTCGTGCGGCTGGCCGGCCAGCAGCGCGATGCCGGCGAGCGCCAGGCCGATGCCGCCGGCGCGCCGCCAGCCGATGGCGTCCTTGAAGAACACGAAGGCGAGGATGGCGGCGAACGGCACCTGCGCCTGCACGGCGATCGCGGCGACCGAGGAGTCGACGCCGGCGAGGCCGGTGATCATCAGCGAGAAGTGCAGGAAGCCGAGGGTGAAGGAGACCGCCAGGATCTGCCGGAACTGGCCGCGCGGCCAGCGCAGCCACGGGATCAGCAGCACCGCGGTGAGGCCGTAGCGCATCGCGATCAGCAGCATCGGCGGCAGTTCGGCGACCCCGAGCTTGGCGATCGTGAAGTTCAGCCCCCAGGCGAGGTTGACCGCGACCGCCGCGACGAGGTCGATCGGCCTCACGTAGCCCCCTCCAGTTCCTCGCGCAGCGCCTCGAGCTCCAGCCAGCGGTCCTCGGCGGCGGCCAGCGCGTCGCGCGCCGCCGCCAGCTTCGCGCTCTCGCCCTCGAAGCGCTTCGGGTCGCGGCGGTACAGGTCGGGGTCGGCCATCGCCGCCTCGCGGCTGGCGATCTCGGCCTCCAGGGCGGCGATGCGCGCCGG